>Ga0209123_1000012_pt1 | contig 415051 bp, 402 predicted proteins | sample BarGraIncu00431A_FD_184500 | JGI IMG/M metagenome (GOLD analysis project Ga0209123, IMG submission 184500) | Arctic peat soil microbial communities from Barrow, Alaska, USA - Barrow Graham LP Incubations 004-31A (SPAdes) (version 2) | ecosystem: Environmental > Terrestrial > Soil > Wetlands >...
TAAGTGGTAACAGCTTATCAGCCTAGATAGCTATATGCTCCGATCTAGGAGGGCTAATGGCATAGCCTTAACTTGGGGTCATACTCGATTGTCAGAAACGGACTTTCGTTTAATCACCCAAGAATCCACTGGATTCATCCATGGGGAGTGTCAACTAGATATGGTACAATGAATTTAGTAATTTTGCAGAAAAGGGGTGTATATTTGCAAAAAGTATATGTGCTCGATTCTAGTGTGATATTGCATGATCCTAACGCAATATTTCTATTCCAGGATAATGAGGTGGTCATCCCTTACGTCGTTTTAGAGGAAATAGAGAGTAAGAAACGTCTGTTGGAAAATGTAGGACGAGCTGCCCGGGAGGCAATCCGTCATCTTGATCACTTACGGAACGACGGTCAACTTTCTGAGGGTGTCCTCTTGCCAAATGGAGGAAAGGTCCGAATCGAGCTAAATCATTACTCTAATGATGTTTTGCCAGTCAACTCGGATCTATCCTTGGCGGACAATCGAATCCTAGCGGTCACCTTGAATTTAACTCGGGAAGAAAAACGCACTGTTATTTTGGTTACTAAAGATATTGCCATGCGTGTTAAAGCGGATGCGTTGGGAGTTTTAACGGAAGATTATTATAATGACAAAGTGGCGCTACCCCCGATTCTGGATGAAATCTTAATACTGCATTTAGAGGATGCTGAGGTTGCTACACTTTACAAAAATAAATTTCTCACTTTACAAGTGCCCTTGCTGCCAAATCGCTGCGTAAAAGCAGTTTTGAGTGATGAATCGGTCATCCCTTTAGTTTCGTCTCCAAATGGAGAAACATTAGTCTATCAAAAGGGGTCAAGTAACGCCTCCTGGGATATTAGGCCGAAGAATATGGAACAAGCCTGGGCGTTGGAAATGCTCAATAACCCTGAGATTAAGTTGGTTAATTTGATGGGACCTGCAGGGACTGGGAAAACTCTACTTGCCTTGGCGAGTGGCCTGGAGCAAACAGTTCATGCAGAGATTTATCTAAGGATGCTTTGCGCTCGGCCCATCGTTCCGTTTGGAAAGGATATTGGGTTTCTTCCTGGGGAAAAGGACCAGAAGGTTCGTCCTTATATGCAACCAATTTATGATAATCTTGAATATCTACTTCGACCAAAGCGGGAGAAGGAACGTGAAAGGGGCGGCGAATCGATCGTTGACAGCGCCATTGATCTTCTCATCAAGAAACGGCAACTTGAAATTGAAGTGCTCACCTACATTCGCGGCCGAAGCATACCGAATCAATTCATTATTATTGATGAGGCTCAGAACTTATCTGCGCATGAAGTCAAGACGATTATAACCCGAGCAGGTGAGGGGACAAAGATTGTGCTATGCGGAGATCCAGATCAAATTGATCATCCTTATTTGGATAAGGAGAGTAATGGGCTAGCCCACGTCGCTGCTAGGTTAAATGGTCAACCTTTTTATGGACAGGTTCGACTGGTTCACGGGGAGCGAAGCGAACTGGCGACGAGGACGGCGGGGCTATTATAAGGGACTTGTGTTACACAGCGCTCGGTACTTACGACGCAGGCAAACTAACCGTATAGCTCTTGTCTCAGGGGATCGGGGTGCCCGCCAAATGCGCCGTCCCTGGCGCAGTGGCGGCAGCGCACGTCCTGTGCGCTGCCCCGGTTTGGGGTCGCTACACGGAGTTCGCTAATCTGCTTACGTAAAGACGTCGCGCTCGGGTAACACTGCGTCCCGTGCTGGGAACGGGGAGGAGCGGGCGTATCTTGGGAGACGGCACATTTCATGTGCAACGTCTTGTGTGATGATTTTGCAACCCTTACTATTTTAATTTATTATAAATTTGACATATTTGAAATTTTGAGTTATACTGAGCGTAGCTCGTTAAAACTAATGGATTTAAGCAAACCTTCTCTATTGCCCTAAGGCTTCAGGAAGTTGTGAACTTGCCATGTAGCACGGGTAATAATTTAGTGGAGGTTTTTTTATAATGTTTAATGACAAGATTTTGAATTGCAGAGACTGTGGTCGGGATTTCGAATTTTCAGCTTCTGAACAAGAGTTCTATGCTGAAAAAGGATTCACAAACGAACCTGGACGTTGCCCTGAGTGTCGTGCAGCTAAGAAAGCACAAAACCAAGGCGGCGGAGGATATGCTCGTCAAGAACGCGAAATGTTCCCAGCTGTTTGCGCTACTTGTGGAAAAGAAACAACTGTTCCTTTCCAACCATCTGGCGACAAACCTGTATATTGCCGCGAGTGCTTTCAACCCCGCACACGTAACAATTACTAAATTGTTCATAGTAGAAGCCTTTCCGAGCTTAATTGCTTGGGAAGGCTTTTTCTTTATACTGTCAGAAAGTATAAACTAACGTATATATACTTTCTGCAGCATAAGTGCTACTAAGGCGGCCACCATCGCTGAGGCTCGGCGCCAGCCAAGTTTTCTTTATACCGAAGGAAATTATTATCTTTGAAGACAGGATTCACTCCTGAAATGGGAAAGGGCACGGCTGTTGACTTGAAAAGAGTCGAGAACCGTGCCTTTTCCCATTTCAGGCAGCAAACTTTAGGTGCATCGTCTTTTGTTCGGGGGTGGTTTGATTTTGTGAGTAGGGCTTTTATTTGGAGGTTTCGACGGGGATTGTGGAATATAGTTAAGAGTGGGTGGTTCATTAACTGGTTGTCATGTAGAAGATAATTAGTAGGATCTGGAATATAGTAATAAGAGAACAGTAGAAAAGGGAGTGTTATATGTTGCAAAAAGTATATGTACTCGATTCTAGTGTGTTATTGCATGATCCTAATGCGATATTTCAATTCCCTGAAAGTGATGTTGTGATTCCTTTCGTGGTTTTAGAGGAGATAGAGAGTAAGAAACGTTTGATGGAGAACATTGGTAGAGCGGCACGGGAGGCCATTCGTCACCTCGATCGATTACGAAGCATTGGTCAACTTTCTCAGGGTGTTCTTTTGCCGAATGGAGGAAGAGTTCGGATAGAATTAAATCATTATTCCAATGAAATTTTGCCTTTGAACTCCGATCTGGCATTAGCGGACAATCGTATTCTAGCGGTTTCCTTAAGCTTATCGCGGGAAGAAAACCGTCCGGTTATTTTGATTACCAAAGATATTGCGATGCGTGTTAAAGCGGATGCGTTGGGAATTTTAACGGATGATTACCATAATGACAAGGTTGCGGTGCCTCCAAGTAAAGACGAGATTATCGTGCTTGCGCTTGAGGATGCAGAGGTTGATGGATTATACAAAGATAAATACATCTCATTACAGGTACCCTTGCTGCCGAATCGCTGCGTAAAAGCAGTTTTGAGTGATGACTCAGTACTTCCGTTGGTTTCGTCTCCAAACGGGCAAAAATTAGTCCATCATATGGGTCCAAGTAATGCGTCTTGGGATATAAGGCCTAAGAATGTGGAACAGTCCTGGGCCTTGGAAATGCTCAACAATCCAGAGATTAAGTTGGTTAATTTAATGGGCCCTGCAGGCACGGGGAAGACTCTACTAGCTTTGGCAAGCGGTTTAGAACAAACAGTTCATGAGGAATTATATATTAGGATGCTTTGCGCTCGGCCCGTTGTCCCTTTTGGCAAGGATATTGGGTTTCTTCCTGGGGAGAAGGATCAAAAGATTCGCCCTTATATGCAGCCCATTTATGATAATCTCGAGTATTTACTTCGACCACGGCGGGAAAAAGTGCGCGAAAGAGGCGTGGGTGATTCTATGGTTGATAGCGCCATTGATCTTCTGATCAAGAAACGGCAAATTGAAATTGAAGTGCTCACCTATATCCGCGGACGAAGTATTCCAAATCAGTTCATCATTATTGATGAGGCTCAGAACCTTTCCCCGCATGAAGTTAAGACGATCATTACACGAGCGGGTGAGGGAACGAAGATTGTACTTTGCGGGGATCCGGATCAAATTGATCATCCCTATTTGGATAAGGAGAGTAACGGGTTAGCCTATGTCGCTGCGAAGTTAAATGGTCAATCCTTCTATGGTCAGGTTCGTCTGGTTCACGGAGAACGAAGTGAACTGGCGACGAAAGTAGCGGGTCTTCTGTAACACAGCGCTCGGTGCATACGACGCAGAGCAAACTAGCCGCTTAAGCTCTTGGCTTTGGAGAGCGGGGCAACTCACATCCTTGTGAGATGCCCCGCGTCTGGGGGTCGCTTACGCGGAGTTTGCTAACTGCTTACGTAGAGACGTCGCGCTCGTGTGACACTGCGTCCCGGGCTTGGACGAGGGACGGTGTAAGAGGGTGTATCTTGGGAGACGGCACATTTCATGTGCGCTGTCTTTTTTTGCTAACTTTCTTACGTGACACTGCGTCCCGGGTTGGGAGCAGGGGAGTCAACTCCCTCGTCGTTTCCAGACCAGAGAGTCGGCGATCACACGCTCCGACGCCTTTTGCGACCGTCGTAGCCAAACTCGGATTTAAGCCTTCTTTCATAAAGCAGGGCGAAACACAAGGTCCCCTCCCGCCATCCTTGGCTCCAGTGACACTAGACCATCCATGGTCGTCGGACGTGTTCCGCCAGCCCTGCGACAAGGTCCCTTCTCACCGTCCATGGTTACAGGGACACTAGGCCATCCATGGCCAACGGATGTCGCATTGGCAGGGCACTTTGCCATAAATAGAAAAGTGTCGAAATAAGGAGACAATAATTGATTGAAATAAGGGGAAAATTATTATATATATAAAGATGTAAAACTTGTATGATATACCATATTTATGAAATATGAATAACATCGTCCATATAGAAGCAGGAAGGGGCGTTTTATGAATCTTGTACTGATAAGAGTGAAACCAAATTCACTCTTAGAGAAGAATACATGTGAGGATTTATTTGACGCAAAGGGTACTTTGCTCCTCAAAAAAGGTATTGAGATTCATGATAGCATTCGGGAGCGTCTTAGAAGACGAGAAGTTTATGTTTTGCAATATCATGAGGATTTGACACTGAAACATGTGAAACGGTTTCCAAAGGATGCTTACATTAAGCTTGTAGGCTTTTTATGGACCATCTATCACGAGGACAAGCTGATTGGACCTGCGCAAATTGAAAAGACAGTAGACATGGTGAACTTAATTTTAAAGGAAATCCAGACAGAAGCGGTTTATTTGGATTTGAATGCGGGTTTGGTGGATTTAGAGAAATTTAAGCAACATGATTATAGAACGTTTATACATGCCATAAACGTCGCTTTGCTATCTGCACTGACGGGGATGCGTCTGGGGTATGGAGGGGAAGCACTGAAAGAGCTAATCTTGGGGGCCTTACTTCATGATTTGGGAAAATTAAAGATACCGAGTGAAATACTTAATAAGCCTGGATGCTTATCAGATGATGAGTTTACGATCATTAAACAGCACCCTCTGATGGGCGGCGAAATGTTAGAAAATGCTCACCTATTACCGAATGTGATGGCTACCATTAAAGAACATCATGAACGATGGAATGGAAAGGGATATCCATTTGGTCTGAGGGGACATGAGATTCACCAGGATGCCCAAATTGTGGCTGTGGCGGATGTTTATGAAGCGTTGACGGCGGATCGACCTTATCGCAAAGGGTTACCCCCTTATCATGCCTTGGAAATGATGATTGCCTGGTCAGGTATCGACTTTAATCCGCAATTGGTGCAAGCGTTTAGAGAGTCCTTAATCCTCTATCCGGAGAACGCAAAAATTACCTTAAACACGGGTGAAGTCGGCGTGGTGGTAGCAATCCCTGTCCAAATGCCAACGCGGCCACTTCTCCGTCTTTTATTTAATCGTGAAGGCAGTTATGTTAATGAGGAGATCTATGTAGACTTAATGCAAGATTTGACACGTTTCATTGAACGAGTGGAGTTTGAAGAGCTGGGATGAAGGAAGAGACAGCGGCGTAAATTGTTGTAGGAAAATTTGTCGTGGATCGCTTGGTATATGAAGAAAGTATCAAGGATATAAAGATAAAGATAAGGAAGGAGGCGGCTGGGAATGGAACGTAGACTTCGCTATGCTTGGTGGTTTGTACTTGCAGGGCTTGTGATTTTTGCCATTTGGAAGCTCTTTCTACCGCATGGATCCAGTGCCTATCTTCAGAAAACGGTGACAAGTCGAGAAATCGTTGTTTATGTGGCCGGAGCAGTTGAGAAACCGGGGCTCGTTCATTTAGCCCCGGATGCCCGCTTGGATGATGCCTTGAAGCAGGTCAGTCCTTTGCTGGAGGCGAACCTAGAAAGCATGAATCCGGCGGAGAAGCTGAAGGATGGACAGAAGGTGAATGTGCCGTACAAGGTCCCTCCGGTTCTTCCTGGGTCTACGGTAGTGGCGGGCAATGCACCAATTGCGGGAAGCGTGGGTGCGGCACCCAACCTAAATCCAACACCTGTCGTGAGTCCAGTTGCATTGGCAGGAGGAAAGATAAATATCAATACCGCTGATGCCACAGAACTGGACAAGCTGCCTGGCGTCGGCCCGGCGTTAGCGGGACGTATCCTTCAATACCGGACAGAACACGGGCCCTTTGCCCGGCCGGAAGACTTAGAGAATGTTTCAGGTATTGGTACGAAAACTTACGAAAAAATGGCTTTACAAGTGTCGGTTAGCCCATGAGGGATCCCTGGATTGGGCGAGCGTCAGCTCTCTTAATCGGGGGCATGAGTGGAGCGTATTTACCGGAACAGGGTCGTATTTGGGCTTTTGGAGTTCTCCTATTGCTGGGATTACGCCTTATATTGTGGCGTCCTCGTGATTTTTTTGCCCGAGTATTTCGGCCTGAAATTCTTTTGCTAGCGGCAAGTCTCTTGCTAGGATTTGCGTATGGCGCCCTGGCGGATCGTACTTTGCCAGAACCTGTCTCTTTGGACCATGTGGAGATTGTGGGTCATCTCCAGGATTGGAACATGGCAGGGGATAAGGCGGTGGGCCAATTGCGAGTCGAGGAAGGCAAGGGCGGCACGTCAAAGGATACGAGCGGTGCACCTTCTGATGATCGGCAAGAATTAATAGGGCAAACGTATGGACTAACAGTTTATACTGATAAGTTAGGTCAGCTTCCTGCAGAGTGGAGGCGGGTTCAGCCCGGAGATCGTGTGAGTTTCTATGCCCGCTTGGAAAGGCCGAAACCGGTTGGTACACCGGGTGCCTTCGACCTACGTACTTATTATGGGGTTAGAGGGTTAAGTGGCACACTTAGCGCGCAAGGGGATGCTGTACTGCTGTCAGCGGGAGAGCCGAGTTTGACCTGGAAGATTCGACAGCAGGTTAGAAGTCGCCTTCAGGCCTGGGATCCAGAGGAAACGGGGGTATTAGAAGGGATCTTCTTTGGAGATTCCAGCCGTATTCCTGATGTGATTCAAGAACGCTACAAAGTGACGGGGGTACTTCACGTCTTTGCGGCATCGGGGTCCAATGTGGCCTTTGTGCTTGGCTTTTCTTGGATGCTACTGAGTTTTCTGCCTAAGCAAATTAGGATCAGCGGAACGATCTTAATACTGTTACTTTATGCTGCGCTTTGTGGGGGCAATGCCCCGATTGTCAGAGCGACTGTATTGGGTATTGTGGTTCTAATTGGACGGCTGGGGCGAGGGAAAGTCGCGACGATTCGCTGGTTGTTCTTTGCAGCGGTAGGCCTATTTATTCAGAATCCATTAATCATAAAGGATCTTGGTTTTCAACTTTCGTTTGCAGCGGCCTGGGGAATTGTTGTACTCACGCCTCGCATTCTTAAGGAAAAATGGCTTGAGCGTCTACCCAGATTACTTCGTTTTGCGGTTGCCGGCACATTAGCGGCTCAGGTCGCAACCCTCCCATTGCTAATTTCGGCGTTCCATCGGTTATCGTTGATTGGATTCTTGGCAAATGTCTTTATTCTTTTCATATTAGGGAGTGTGCTCGAAGTCGGGCTTCTTGGCGTGATCCTATCTTTTTCTGCTGGGCTGTCGGCGCCTTTTTTTCAGGTAAGCTTGTGGCTTCTGGCTGGGACGAATACGATATTGCAGAGATTGGCTGAATTACCGTATGCTGATGTCTGGGTGTTAAACCCAGGGCCCGCCTTTTGGCTGATTTGGTACGGCGGAATTGGAGTCGTTTTGTGGGGAAAAGAGCGCATACTGTTTATCGTAAAGGGCAGGCTAAGAGGGCCTCTGGAAATGTCTAGCAACCCTATCTTTAGAAATAGGTTCATCGTTCGTAGCGTGAGCGTATTGCTGATCTTTCTTTTCTTGTGGAGTCCCTGGAATTCACAGAACGATTTGGAAGTGGTTATGATCGATGTGGGGCAAGGGGATGCGATTTTAATTAAAACGCCGAAGAATCATGCTATTTTGCTGGATGCAGGACCGCGCAGTGACAAGTTCGATGCTGGGGAACGTATTATCCTTCCTTATTTATTGCAAAGCGGAATTGGGCACTTAGATGCACTACTGGTTACGCATGAAGATAGGGATCATATTGGGGGAGCCCGTGCTGTGTTAGCAAATATCCCCACAGAATGGGTAGGGGTCCCTAATGTCGGCGATCGTTTGGAAAACAAAGAATGGCAGGAAGGAATTCCTTCTGAGCTAATCAATCAGTCAGAGCGGCTGCGGATGCTTCAAGCCGGAGACCGGATTGAGCTTGATTCGGGGGCATGGCTAGATGTGTTAGGTCCGGGTAAGATTCTCAAAGGGACGAATTCGGATTCAAATAATAATTCCCTGATACTTAAGCTCAACTACCTGGGGCAAAGTGTTTTGCTAAGTGCGGATATGGAGCAAGAAGAAATGGAAGAGATTTTAGAAACGGGTGTTGATTTAGAAAACACTCTCTTTAAAGTGCCACACCACGGGAGCCGGTTTTCCTTGGATATACCCTGGTTGGATGCGATTCATCCTCTTGCTGTTGGTATCTCCGTAGGCAAAAATACGTTTGGACATCCCACACCGGAAGTTCTGCAGTATTGGAAGGAACGCCACATTCCTGTTTACCGAACGGATGAACTAGGGACACTACGATTTTTGTTAGGAGAACACGGGACGGAAATAATTCCTGGTCGTTGAGCGAGCTCTGCGTCATAACGAATTAATAGATGATTCTATTGTAATCCGAGATATTGCCATAAAATTTACTGGGAATGTATAAAAAGGAAATACTGGGTAACACTAGCAAGGAACATCTCTTTTCTCCTCCTCTTTCTTTTGTCCCCTCACATCCGTGGGGGGCTTTTTTATTTTGGAAATGAAAGACTTTCTCTGGCTATTTAAGGTGGTCTCTATTAAAATAAGCAAAGGAGGTGGCAGGGATGCGTGAAATTGAACGAATTAAGGAAAGTGTAGCAAGTGGGGAAATCTCGCCCGTTTATTTGTGGTATGGGGAGGACCGTTTCTTAATTCAAGAGGGGTTAAAAGTCCTTAAGTCGTTCTATTTCATGACGGATCCATCTGGAAGTGGGATTGAACAAGTTTCTGCAAAGGAGTTGTCTCCTGCTGTCATTGTGGAGAGGGCGAATACGATGTCCTTTTTTGCCAATCGCCTCGTGATCGTTGAAGATGTGACTTATTTCCAGGACGGGCAGACGGCAGATTTGGAGCCGTTTTTGGATTACTTTGCGAACCCTAATCCCACGACGTGCCTTTTGTTGATTTCGGAAAGTGTGCATCGAGGGAGAAAGTTTTATAAGGCTTTAGATAAAACTGGAGAAATCATGGAATTCTGCGCTCCAAAACGTCAGGAATGGCCTGCTTGGGTTCAGTCTGAATTAAAAGCACGGGAAAAATCAATGGACACTCAAGTGATTTCCCTATTTATTGAATGGACTGGGCACCATACTGGCGTCTTATGTCAAGAACTTGATAAGCTCGTCATATTTGTTGGGGAGAGGAAGAAAATCACAGCGGATGATATTAAGGCCATTACGCCCCAATCAATCGAAACGAGCATCTTTGATTTGTTAGATGCGGTAGCTAGTCGCTCCGCTTCAAAGGCCTTACAAGCCTTACGTGATGTGTTGCGGAAAGAACCTGCTTTAAAGGTCTTAGCACTATTGGTACGTCAAGTTCGGCTTCTTCTGGGATGTGACGCTTTACGCAGGCGAGGGGGAAATGTTGCCGAGGCGCCGGCTGCATTAGGATTTTCACCTTATGAAGCGCAAAAGGTCTGGCAACAAGCCGCTAGGTTATCGACAAAACAACTATCCAAGGCGTTATCCGAGTGCTTAAACACAGACTTGGCGTTAAAAACTGGGGGCGGCGATGCGGGATTGTTGTTGGAAATCATGATCATTAAGTTTTGTGAGTAAGCGTATTGAAGCACATCCCGAAGGCTTTGGTTAACGTGTAATTTCATTTGCATTCAATATAAAAGGTATGCAACGCAAAAAAAAGTAAGCGACTAATGTCGCTTACTTTTTGTTAAGGCTATGTTCTACCCAACTTTGGCAAAACTCTTAACGAATCGATTTGTGAGACGGGATTTCTTGCGAGCTGCGAGGTTTTTATGAATCAAACCCTTGGAGGAGGCTTTATCCAAAGCAATGGTAGCCTTTTTCAAAGCGAGTGCTGCAGTCTCGGAATCTGTTGTGATAGATTCTTCAAAACGACGAATAGTCGTCCGTAAGAAAGATTTCGCAGCAGCATTCTTAACCATGCGCGCTTTTCCCAGCTCAACTCTTTTGATGGCGGATTTAATGTTTGGCACTAATAGTCACCCCCTTTGGTTATTGATAACTGTTTGATTGTTACACAAACTATATTTTAACATCAGGATTCAAATTTATCAAGGAAAATCAGCAGATAAATGATTTATTAATAAATTTTGTGATAAATGTTTAAACTAAACATTGGTGAGGAACACTTAAGAAATAGACTCAAATGGAAAAAATGATAGGAGGGCACAAATATGTTAGGAATGATAGTACGATTTATTGTCTCGGCTCTGGTCTTAATGTTGGTAAGTTTCATTGTCCCTGGACTCAAAGTGAGTGGTTTTACTGGAGCGTTGGTCGCAGCCTTGGTAATCGCTGTACTGGGTTATGCGGTTGAAATGGTGTTCGGCAACAAAATCTCACGGACGGGCAGGGGCGCCGTCGGGTTCTTGACAGCTGCTGTGGTGATTTATTTCAGTCAGTTCATTGTTCCTGGTTATATTACTGTTTCTATAATCGGCGCTTTACTGGCCTCACTAGTCATTGGAATTGTGGATTCTTTTGTTCCAACGACGCTTCGTTAATGAACGGAAAATATCTTTGATCTGTTCTACCTTGGACTTGTCTCTCATAATTCTTCAGTAAAGAGGAAAGGGGGACAAGTCCTTTGTTACGAGAAGATTTTTATTATCGTCGTCAAAGAAAAAATTTCCGCATCTGGAAAGCGAAAGAATGGGCACGAGGATTTCTTTTAGGATTAGTCAGTATTTTAATTATCTTGGGCTTGGCTTATGCTCTCAAAAGCGGGAGGTCTCCCCAACTAATTGGATTTCTAACCCAGCAGTCGTTTCCCTTTGAAGCGGTTTTAATGGAAGGGGTCCCGGGTTATTCTCAGCCTGAGCGCGCTCGTTTGGAACTCGCGAGGAATCAAGGGGCGGCAGTGGGTATGTTTTTATTAACAGGCGTTAATATTGCAGATCCCCGGACATTCTTTCTGGGCTATTTTTCTCCGCCACCACAAGGCCCGGTGTGGTTAGGATGGGCATATAATCCAAATGATCCAGAGTTTGAAGGCCCAATTCTTGAACCAATCGAGCCTGAAAAGCCTGTTGATAATCCTCCAGTGCTTGCACCAGGCGCGCAAGGGATTATTGTGGGAATTTATAATACGCATAATAGTGAAAGCTTTTCCGGTGACGGGGGTCCTGAACGGAAGACGGGGGAAAATGGAGATCTCGTTACGGTAGGTGACACCTTAAAGAATGCACTTGAAAAAAGAGGGATCGGTGCAGTCCACTCATTGGTAATACATGATGGTGTGGATTTCATGAAAGCATATTCAAAGTCTGTCGTAACGGCAACCCAGATGACCAAAGATTATCCGAATATGAAGTTATTACTAGACGTTCATCGGGATGGTTTCCCTCCTGGGGTTGAAAAGAGGACCATCACAGTGAAGGGACAAAAAGTAAGCAATATACTCGTGGTGATAGGCAAGAAAAATCCGCACTGGCAAAAGAATGAGGGGTTGGCTAAAGAACTGATCGCTTTAAGCGAAAAGAAATATCCAGGGCTCATTTCACCGAATATAAGTTATGCAGAGGACGCTAGGTATAACCAACACCTTTCTGACGGTGGGTTGTTGTTGGAAGTTGGGAGCCAGAGTAATACGTTAGCTGAAGGTAATGGCGCAGCAGAAGCGCTGGCAGAGATCTTGGCAGATTATTTAAAGAAGTGAAGAAAACGCAATTCCTCTATCCGTGCTACTAAGCTAAGAAACTTCCTTTGGCTTGGGTCGCTGGAGGAAGGGACGATGGAGGGCTCCCGCGCTGTCTGCGTTTTAACGCAGAGGCGCTTTGCGTGCGTTCTGAGGGAATGCAATCGTGCATTGTGTTCATTTCAATTCCATTTGCATTCATGCTATAATGCTATAATGCGAAAGATGGATTAGGACAGTCGGAAGAAGGGGTTAGCTCAAATATGACATCAACCAACCGAACACTCATGAAAGCTGCGGGGTTCTTAATGGCGGCTCAATTGGTTTCGCGGATCTTAGGTTTTCTACGCGAAACACTGATTGCTGGTTTTTATGGACAAAGCGGTGTTACAGATGCCTATAATACGGCGTTTATTCTGCCCGATTTATTATATTGGTTGTTAGTGGGTGGCGTTTTAAGTGCCGCGTTTATTCCCGTCTTTTCTCAATATATTGCCAAAGATAATGAGGCTGAGGGTTGGCGGGTTGCCAGCTCTGTTGCGAATCTAATTTTGCTGTCTCTTGGAGCGTTAATTTTGGTGGGATTTTTATTTACTCCCCAGTTTATCCGTTTAGTGGTTCCAGGGTTTGACGCTAAAAATGTCGTTCTCGCGACGAACTTAACTCGAATTCTGTTGGTTCAGCCCCTATTTATGGCCCTTAGTGGGCTGACAATGGGCGTCTTGAATTCTTATAAAATTTTCTGGCCTTCCGCCTTGGGGACCGTTCTTTATAACGCAAGTGTTATCTTTTTTGGGACGATTCTAGCAAACCCCGCTAAGCCGGAGAGTATTTCTGGGTTTGCGGTAGGAGTTGTTGTGGGAGCGTTCTTAAGTTTTGCTGTTCAAGTACCTGCTTTGAGGAAGGTTGGGGTGCGCTACTATCCAATCATAAATTGGCGCCATCCTGGTGTCCGCCGGATCGGGGCACTCGCCATACCGATTATCATCAGTTATTCTCTCAATCAGATTCAGGTGGTTGTAAATACTAACTTCGGGTCGTCGCTGCTTCCGGGGAGTATTACGGCCATTTGGTATTCTTATCGTCTTTTCCAGCTACCCGTGGGTATTTTTGCGATCGCCATCGCCGTGGCCACTTTTCCAACAATGACGGAACAAGCTGCCTTAAAACAATGGGATAAACTTGGCCAAACGATATCTCAGGCCGTCCGTATGGTTATATTTATTACTCTGCCGATTTCGGCGGGAATGATTGTTTTGCGCTATCCGCTGATCAGAGTTTTATTTCAACATGGTCATTTTACGGCGCAAGACACCTTGAAAACCGCCATTCCTTTGTTATATTTTGCCGTTGGGATTTCTTCACAGTCTGTCATCCAGATTCTCCCTCGGGCTTTTTATGCTCTTCAGGATACTTGGACACCGGTGACCTTAGGGGTTATTGCCATGGTGGTGAATGTTATTGCTATGTTTTTATTGGTTGGACCGCTTGCTCACGGAGGCCTAGCTTTTGCCACGAGTATTGCTGCCTTTGTTAATATGATTCTGCTGTTTTATATGCTGCGTCGCCGTTTAGGCCGAATGGACGGCTGGGCAATGTTCAGGACAAGCCTAAAATCCTTGGCAGCTTCGCTTTTCATGGCGGGCGTTATCTGGGCTTGGAGTGAATGGTTGACTCCGTTGATTGGTGTACAGACGTTGGGTTCATTGATCGTCTTAGTTAGCGGAACGGCGATTGGGGTAATTGCTTTTGCTGGGATGGCGAAGATGCTGAGAATGGGCGAATTCGACCAGGCGATGGGTTTAGTGTACAGAAAGATTGGAACGCGCTAGGTGTGAAGTACTCTATATGATCCGCTGACAGCCGTTTCTCAAAGTACTAAGTGAGTGTGGAATATAGGCTAAGGGTAATGCACAAAATGAGAGAAATTAAGGGTCTTCGCGACTAACGCGAAGGCCCTTCCCCTATTTATAATATTAGGAGAAGCGCACGACCATCATCATTCAGCTGCATAATGACTAAAAATCCTGGCACCTACTCCGAAAGCCGAAAGATATGATTTAGTAAGAAATCTAGAAGGATTTTTGAAATAATTGTGGAAAGTAGGAATAAACAAGTGAATTTCATGAACAATTTGCCCAGGGTTTAGTAGAAAGAAGATGGTATGGGTATTGGCGTTTAGTGGAATGAAGAAAGGAGATTTATCATTTAATCTTTTAAAATCACTATGGGGCAATTATATATAACGCGTATTAAAATGATAAAGATAGGTGAAATAGTTGAAAAAAGTACTGACAATAGTCGCTACTGCTATGTTGATGATGGCAGTACCTCAAATTACGCACGCAGCAACATCCACAGTTGGAACTGTCACGGCCAATCCGTCTCTAAACCTGCGCCAGTCGGCTGTAACTTCCGCGACTGTCCTTGCATCCATCCCTAAGAGTACCCAAGTCACGATCCTTTCAAAAAACGCAAGCAATTGGTACAACGTAACCTATAACGGAAAGACTGGTTGGGTTTCTGGATCGTATCTTTCAGTGTCCGCCATACCGGTGTCAAGATCTGGATCCGGTAGTTCTGACCTTGTAAATCATGCATTAAGCCTACAAGGCGTTCCCTATGTCTATGGAGGAACGAGTCGCAGTGGATTTGATTGCTCGGGTTATACTCAATACGTATTTAAAGGATCAGGCATTTCTTTACCAAGAACAACTTTCGAGCAATTTAGAGTGGGGTCATCTGTCAACAAAGCTCAATTGCAAGCAGGTGACTTGGTTTTCTTTACAACTTATGCTAAAGGAGCGTCCCATGTCGGCATTTATATTGGCGGAGGAAGTTTTGTTCATGCGTCCAATAGTGGCGTAATTATCTCGAGTCTCGGTAGTAGCTATTATTCGAGCCGTTACCTTGGTGCTCGTCGCGTGCGCTAGTATTCCAATAAAGCTGATTACTCAATAGGTAATCTTGCATTAAAAGCAGAGGCTAATTGTGATAATTTAAATTCACAGTAAGTCTCTGCTTTTATCTGAAATGCAATGTGGTACACGCTAAACCTACCTTAAGTTGAAAATAGATATGCGGGACTTGTTGAATTGTCGTGATAATACAATTAGAAGGAATTGCCAGGAGAATGGCGAAATCAACATTGAAAGCTACTGTAAAGGAATTGAGGGTATTTGTACCAAGTAGAAAAGACCGTGATCAGACCTCAAGAGGCATACCCGGTGATCTCGATGCAAGCACTGCAAGCGAGTCTACACCGAATTCGACATGGCGAAAAGCTCTTTCACTATACTTGGTTAGCGTTACTGCTCAAATCAATTTTATTTTTAGGCTTAGTCAACAGTGACGGCGTACACTTTAACTTGAGTAAGACGTTTCAATTGTTTACCTATCAACCCTTTTTCCTGATCTATATCTCGTTTGAAGTTGCTTTACTGAGCTTTGCTTTTCTGCTGAAAGGTAAGCTTCATTACTGGATGTTGGTGATGTTGAATGCCCTTCTATCGTTCGTGATGATTGTGGATGTCATGAATTTTAGGGCATTTGGTAATTTCCTTTCTGCTTATGCGTTATCCCAATCGTCTAACTTAGACAATCTCTTGGCAAGTATTATTTCCATGTTGCGACCGATCGATCTAGTGTTTGGCATTGATCTAATATTACTCATATTCGCTGGGTATAAAGTAGCGCCGCGGTTTAAATCCGTCGCCCGCAGTTTCCCAATTTTCTTGACGTTGTTGCTTTCATCAATAAGCGTCATTTTTGTGAATTATCTTGTGATTGACGTTTTCGGACATAGTTCGCAGCACTTTTTGTTTAAACGCTCTTGGTCACCTAACCAGACCATGTCAAACCTCTCGCCCCTCGGTTATCATCTCTTTGATACCTATAAGAGCTGGGAAGAAAATAAACCATTATCCTTAAGTGTGGAGGATAAAGATCGTGTGCAGGCTTGGTTTACAGCAAAAAAAGAGAACCTTCCTGCGAACAACTATGCAAGCAAGTTTCAAGGAAAAAATCTCATCGTTTTGCAAATTGAATCCCTAGAAAACTTCGTGATCGGAAAGCGTGTTCAGGGTCAAGAGATTACGCCGAACTTGAATAGATTGCTGAATAATAGCCTGTATTTTTCCAATTTCTATGAGCAGGTATGGAATGGCACAAGTTCTGATGCTGATTTAATGACCAATACTTCGGTTTATCCGGTACGTCAGGGGGCTACTTTTTTTCGATTTCCCACTAATACCTACAATTCACTCCCCAAAATATTGGAAAGCAAGGGTTATCAGACGATGGCGATTCATCCCGATAAGGGTGGGTACTGGAACTGGCGTCAAGCCCTCACCGCGATCGGATTTCAAAGGACGATTGACGAAAGCTATTTTAAGATGGACGAACAGATCGGCCTGGGTATTAGTGACGGAAGTTATCTCAGGCAGGTAGGCCAAGTGATCAAGGCGGAGAAGCAACCTTTTTATACGTTCCTGGTTACACTGACTAGTCATGCCCCGTTCGATTTACCCAGCCAATATCGCAACTTGAGCTTAGACCCTGTTTTAAATGGATCTAAGTTGGGCGGATATTTCCAGAGCATTCATTACACGGATCAACAAATTGGGGCATTGATCGATCAATTGGACAAGGACGGGTTACTGGATAATACGGCCATTGCACTTTACGGCGATCACACGGGTGTGCACAAGTTTTATGATGACGAGATTAAGCAAATGAAGGATCCGGAAAGTTGGTGGTTGGAAGGACATAACCAAATACCGCTGATGATCTATTCTAAGGGGATGACGGGTGAGGAGATCAAGACGACAGGCGGTCAGATCGATATAATGCCAACGTTGGCCTATCTTATGGGGGTCGATCGTGAGGATGAGGGTACAGCAATGGGCCGAAATCTCCTAAATACGAAGAAAAATTTTGCAATTTTATCAAATGGGCAACAAGTCGGGACCTTTCCTTCTGTTAAAGATCGAGATGAGGCCGTGCTCGGGGTGAATATTGCGGATGAAATTATTCGCAGCAACTATTTCGGATCTGCTAAATAGTGAGTAAACTGGCGTAACGGCCTAATATATGACTTGTGTACAATGTATTTCAACAGTAGTATAACAGATAATGATTTTTGGGGTATTTACAAACGGGTTGAAGTCGGGTATCATAGTGAATAACACCACAGCAATTCGTGGTTCAACATTCGGCAACGAAGCCGTCAAGATATCTTTGGATATCTGGCGGCTTTTTCTGTGTTCTATTTGAGAGGGAGGCACACACGCTTTGCAAGAGCCTACAAGGGTGAATAAGAGTCGACCTTCCTTGGAACGGTCCGCATTACGTCTCGCTATGACAGAAACAAGAGAAGAAGAGGATAAGTTGAAGAAATTCCTTCTTGAAGCGTATGACATGCGTAGTGGCGTGACGGAAATCGGAGGAACTGAAGCAAATCTTCAACATACCGGAAAACTTACGAATTCGGTGATGGCAACAGCCTTTAACACGGGTGTCATCCCCAAAGAGGCCCGAAAGATTCACGCTTTGATTCATGCGACCTTAGAAGCCAGCAACAGTATTTTCATTCATAACAACAGCAATGCCAGTTATGCTCTCAAAATCGGTTTAACGACGGACACAGAATGGATTGCGGTCGCAATTTATGGACGTTCGTCCCTACATCCCCTTTTAGAACATGCTCGTGTAGGCTTGGGATTCATGCATCTTTGATGCTCGATGATCCAAATGACTTAGAACGGTTTGTGTAATTTAGTAAAGTGTTAACAGTGTTTAGAGTGATAGAGTACCTAAGTGATATAGATTTCTTTCAGAAACGTACAATTTCATAACCGGGCACCAAATCTGATCATAGATGATTTGGAGCGGAAAAGTGTATTAGAGAGCCCTTAATTATTAAAAATTAAGGGCTCTCTTTGTCTTTTTCTTTAAGGCCTAATACACGTCGGAAGGTGTGACTTTCGTAAGTTTTCTAGTAAACAATTGAGGGAGGTGCTGCGATGGGTCTTTATTCTAGCCCCTGTGGAATGACGAGTGATGACTTAATGAACCGAATTTTGAAGGAGGATGAATTGAATGAAAATGATTAGAGCAATTGTAAGACCTGATAAAACTGAGGTTGTGGCGGAGGCTTTAGCCCAGGCGGGAATGCCGTCGTTGACAAAAATGCACGTCTTTGGGCGTGGTAGGACAAAGGGTATTCGAATTGGTGATGTGGTTTATGATGAGTTTCCTAAGACGCTGCTGCTCTTGGTCATTGAAGATGAAAAGCTGGATGAAGCGATTTCGATTATTCTCGAAAGTGCCAAAACAGGCACCATGGGGGATGGCAAGATCTTTGTGACGGAAGTTGAAGCGGCGTACACCGTGAGTAAAGGAACAAAGGGGCTGTAGAGATGAAGGAAATAATGACGATCATTCGACGCCATGAAGTACCAAAAACAAAAAAAGCTTTTGAAGATGCCGGCTTTCCTGCTCTGACGATTCAAAGCGTTGAGGGCCGTGGTAAACAAGGTGGAATCGGAGGCTGGGCTGCTGAAGTTGATCCAGAGTTGAATAACGTGATGAGTAAAGAACTGGCTGATGAGACGAAATTTAACTGGATTCCTAAACGGATGTTAAGAATTGTGGTTCAGGATGACCAAGTTGAAAAAGTGGTAAAGGTGATCATTCAAGCGAATCAAACTGGGCACGTGGGCGACGGTAAGATCTTCGTCTGTCCTTTGAAAGAAGTACTGCGTGTTCGAACTGGGGAAACCGGAAAAGAAGCTGTTATTTAAGGTTAGTTTTTAGCTTGATGAAGGAGTGTATTGATATGAGACAAATTGCAATTTATGGAAAAGGCGGCATTGGAAAATCGACGACAACTCAAAACACGGTCGTCGCGCTCGCTGAAATGGGGAGAAAAGTGACGATTGTTGGTTGTGACCCTAAAGCAGATTCGACACGCTTGATTCTGCACAGCAAAGCACAAACAACGGTGATGGATTTAGCCCGCGAAAGAGGAACTGTCGAAGATGTAGAGCTAGATGAGGTTTTAGTGCAAGGATATATGGGCGTTAAATGTGCAGAGTCTGGGGGCCCAGAACCAGGGGTCGGCTGTGCAGGTCGCGGAGTTATCACCGCTATTAACTTTCTAGAAGAAAACGGTGCTTATGATGAGGATACGGATTATGTTTTCTATGATGTTTTAGGAGATGTGGTTTGTGGGGGCTTTGCAATGCCGATCCGCGAGAATAAGGCCAAGGAAATCTACATTGTTACCTCAGGAGAAATGATGGCCATGTATGCCGCCAATAACATTTCTAAAGGAATCTTAAAATACGCGACAACAGGGACTGTGCGTCTGGGTGGGTTGATCTGCAACAGTCGTCAAACGGATAAGGAAATGGAACTAATTGAGGCCTTGGCCAAAGGCTTAAATACCCAATTGATTCACTTCATCCCCCGTGATAATGAGGTACAACGGGCTGAGGTTCGTAAGATGACCGTGATCGAGTACAATAGCACGCATCCTCAGGCTGATCAGTATCGACAATTGGCCAATAAAATTGAGAATAACACCCATATGACCATCCCGACTCCGCTTACCATGGATGAATTAGAAGATTTGATGATGAAATTCGGCATCATGGATATGTAGTATCCATCAGCTATAACGACCTATTGAGAATCAGAACTCAGAACTTTCGGTAAATGGGGGAGGACAGTCTTATGAGCATCAAGGAAACAAAAGAGTTCAGAAAACAGGTCGTGACCGACGTTTTAAATATTTATCCGGAAAAAGCCAAAAAGAATCGGACCCAACATATTGCCGTCAAAGACGATGATTGCGCCGGTTGCGCCGTCAAATCGAATTCCAAAACAGTTCCAGGCGTTATGACGGCACGGGGTTGTGCCTACGCCGGCGCGAAAGGGGTTGTTTGGGGCCCGGTCAAGGATATCGTGCATATTTCTCATGGACCGGTTGGGTGTGGCTTTTATTCTTGGGGTAACCGCAGAAATTTAGCCGATGGCGAAATCGGCGTTGACAACTTTGTACCCTTCCTATTTACCTCAGACTTTCAGGAAAGCGATATCATTTACGGCGGGGACAAGAAGCTGGAGACCATCATCCGCGAGGTGGTGGACCTTTTCCCGAACGCCAAAGGGGTTTCTGTTCTCTCAGAATGTCCGGTCGGACTGATTGGAGATGACATTGAAAGTGTCGCTCGTCGCATGAGCAAAGAATTTGAAATACCCGTTATTCCGGTGCGTTGTGAAGGATTTAGGGGGATAAGCCAGTCCCTGGGCCATCATATTGCCAATGATGCGATTCGGGATCATCTGTTGGGGACTGGACCCGGTCGAGAAGTAGGACCGTACGATATTGGGATTATTGGTGATTATAATATTGGCGGAGATGCTTGGGTCAGTAAAAAACTGCTCGAAGAAATCGGTCTAAACGTTGTCAATATTTGGACAGGTGACTCTACGATGGAAATGCTGCAAAACGGGCATCTAGTCAAACTGAATTTAATTCACTGTACCAGAAGCATGAATTACATTGTCAAACACATGGAAGAAACTTATGGGACCCCTTGGCTGGAATTCAATTTCTTCGGACCGACGAAAATCAAAGAATCTCTTCTGAATATAGCGGCTAAGTTTGATGACAGTATTATGGAAAAAGCCTTAAAAGTCATCGAGAAATATGAAGTTCAGATGGCGAAAGTGATCGAATCGTACAAAACACGCTTGGCGGGAAAAACAGTGATGCTGTATATCGGGGGTCTTCGTCCGAGACATATGGTCGGGTCATATGAAGATTTGGGCATGGAGGTCATTGGCACCGGCTACGAATTTGCTCACAAGGAAGATTATGAGGTCACCATTGCTGATTTAAAAGACGGCACCTTGATTTATGATGATGTGACAGCCTATGAGCTCGAAGAGTTTGTCAAAAAAATGAAACCGGATTTAGTGGGATCGGGTATTAAAGAAAAGTATGTCTTTGAGAAAATGGGTCTTCCGTTCCGCCAAATGCATTCTTGGGATTATTCTGGTCCATATCAAGGCTACGAGGGCTTCCCTATTTTTGCTAAGGATATGGATATGGCCATTAACAGCCCTACCTGGAAAGCAATTAAGGCCCCTTGGAGCAAATAAATCGGGCAGAAAGGATGTTACACATGAAAACTTGTACGAAGGCAACAACCGCTTGGCTCAATAGTGTCGAATACAAAGAAAAGAATTTCGCCCGTGAAAAGTTGGTCATCAACCCAGCCAAAGCCTGTCAACCCCTTGGCGCCTTGCTTTGTGCCTTAGGGATTGAAGGATGCCTACCGTTTACGCACGGTTCGCAAGGCTGCACAGCCTATTTTCGCAGCACGTTATCTCGCCATTTCCGGGAGCCCGTAGCCGCTGTATCAGATTCAATGACCGAGGATTCTGCGGTCTTTGGAGGACAGACAAATCTGATCGAAGGTTTGAAGAATGCCTATGCGCTTTACAAACCTGACGTGATTGCAGTCTTCACGAGCTGTATGGCTGAAGTCATGGGGGACGATATTAACTCTTATGTCGGTCTTGCCAAGCATGGAGGCGCCATACCAGAAGATTTACCGGTGGCTTTAGGCCATACTCCAAGCTTCAAAGGGTCTCATATAACAGGGTACGATACGATGCTTAAGGCGCTACTGGAAGTCTTAGCTACGCCACGAGATGAGGATAAAATCAATGACAGACTCTATGTTGTCCCTGGCTTTGATACGTATCCTGGTAATCTTCGTGAATATAAACGGGTTCTCAAATTGATGAAGGCGCCCTTTACACTGTTACCCGACAATAGTGATGTTGTGGATGCTCCAAATTTGGGGACTTACCAATTGTATCCGGGAGGGACACCCCTGACAGAAGTAAAGGATGCCCTCAACGCGAAAGGCTTTTTATTCCTCCAAAGTTACACCACGATGACCGCTAGTAAATATGTGGACAGTCAGGAAGTCCCCGTAGAAACGATTCCCATGCCCATAGGGATCAAGGGCATGGACCAATTCATTCAGTCCGTGGCCAAGTTCACCGGGTTAGACGTTCCGGATGAAATAACCAATGAACGCGGGCGTGCCGTCGATGCTATGACAGATGCTCACCAGTATATTCATGGCAAGAGATTTTCACTCTTTGGTGACCCGGATCTGCTGATCGGGCTTGTCAGCTTCTTGCTCGAAATGGGAGGACTTCCAGTCCATATTGTTTGCACGAATTCTACCACACCGTTTAAAAAAGCCATGGAAAGTCTACTAGCGTCAAGTCCTTATGGTCAAGACGCAACACTCTATGCGAACAAAGATCTCTGGCATCTCCGATCGCTGCTGGTGACAGAACCCGTCGATATGTTAATCGGTGATTCTCATGGTAAGTGGGCTGCCCGTGACGCGGATATCCCGTTGGTCAGAATCGGTTTCCCCATCACGGATCGGGTGAATCTCCACCGCTCTCCCATCATTGGGTATACCGGAGTGATTAATTTAATCACGATGATCGCCAATACATTCCTCGAAGATGTTGACAGGAACTCCCCAGAGGCAACGTTTGAAATGATGCGCTAGGCCTATGAAAGACAATAACAAGTCAAAGATGTGACTTCAAGAACGGAGGAGTGCTCAATGTTCACCAACCTGACCAAATTGAATCTTAAAGATAAACCATGTCTGTCGGAGGCCGGTTCGCCGAAACTATGCATGAAGGCGCTCCCCGGCGAAGGCGCAGAGAGGAGTTGCGCTTATGATGGGGCACGAGTTGTGCTCATGCCCATCACGGATGTTGCGCATCTTGTTCATGGACCGATTGCCTGTGCCGGAAACTCTTGGGATAATCGAGGCGCACGCTCCTCAGGTTCCCAGCTTTTCCGACGGGGACTGACCACGGATATTATGGAAAATGACGTCATCTACGGCGGAGAAAAAAAGCTGAAAGCAGCGATCCTGGAAATTGCGCAGAGACATACTCCTAAAGCAATCTTTGTCTACGCCACCTGCGTCTCGTCGCTCATAGGAGATGACGTGAACAAGGTCTGCGAAGAAGCAGAAAAAGAACTGACGATTCCGGTCATTTCCGTCAATTGCCCAGGTTTTTTGGGAGATAAAAATATTGGAAATCGGATTGCAGGGGAGGTCTTATTTGATCGGGTCATCGGAAGCGGCGATGTGTCGGCGGAGAAAATACCTCTTTCTATTAACCTAATCGGGGAGTATAACATCGCTGGAGATTTGTGGGGAATCATACCCGATCTGAAACACTTAGGGATCACGCTTCAAACGGCCATTACCGGGGATGCCAAATTCGACGAATTACGTTCAGCTCACAGAGCAAGTCTGAATGTGTTGATCTGTTCTAAAAGTTTGACCAACTTAGTTCGGAAAATGGAAATCCACTATGGTATCCCCTTTATAGAAGGGTCATTTTACGGGATTCATGACACCTCTGAAACCCTGGTCAAGATTGCTAAAGCACTGAATGATCCTGACCTGCTGGAAAGAACTCTGGTGTATGTACAAAGGAAGGAGGACGAAACACGAAAGACCATTGCGGGCTATAGAAAGTTATTAGAGGGAAAACAGGCCATCTTATTTACGGGCGGGGTTAAAACCTGGTCAATGGTGTCAACTTTGGCCGAATTAGGGATTAATATTCTAGCGGGTGGCACCCAAAACTCCACCCCAGAGGATTTTCAGCGCATGAAAGCCCTGATGGATCCCTCCGCACAGATTATTGAAGACACAAGTTCAGCTGGCTTTTTGAAGATTATTGCTGAGAAGAAACCGGACCTGATCGTGGCGGGAGGAAAGACCAAATATCTAGCGCATAAAACGAGAACCCCTTTTTTGGATATTAACCACGGACGAAAATTACCTTATGCTGGTTATGAAGGCATGATCAAATTTGCAGAGACCTTAACGCGTACGGTGCTGAGTCCTGTTTGGGGACATTTAAGACGGGAATTCCCCCCGAAGGAGGGCGAAAAAAATGACTAATACGGCGAATACGAGACATTATCAGGGGAATCCGCAAAAAAACAGTCCTGCTCTTGGGGCGACGCTAGCCTATCTTGGTGTCAATGGACTTCTGGCCCTACTTCACGGTTCTCAGGGGTGTTCTTCATTCATTCGGTTACAGCTTTCAAGGCACTATAAGGAACCGATTCCCCTTAATTCAACGGCCCTTTTAGAAGACTCGGTCATCTTTGGTGGCTGGGAACATTTGAAAAAAGGGATTGCCGTGGCCGCCGATAAATATAAACCCCAAATTATTGGCGTGATGAGCTCCGGTCTGACAGAAACCTATGGCGACGATATGGTCAGCGCCCTAGCGAGTCTTCGCTTAGAAAGACCGGATTTACAAGATCTGCCGGTGGTACTGGCCAGCACACCGGATTATATCGGTTCAATGCAAGACGGTTATCAGCGGACCGTAGAGGCAATGATTACGACGTTGGCAGGGCATACAGCGAAGACGTCTGAACAATCCGTTGCTAACGCTAAATCTAGTTCTAGCTTTAACTCAGACTCTGACTCTGACTCTGACTCTGACTCAAACGTAAGCTCTAATGGAGATCCTGCGCTGTCCATCGCTTTATTACCAGGTTGTCATTTGACCCCGGGCGATGTGGATGAACTAAAAGAAATCGTGATGGAATTCGGCTTCAAGCCGATTACAATTCCTGATCTTTCAATTTCTCTCGATGGGCACGCTGAACTGGAAGCTGCCCCGGTGGTTCAGGGAGGAACCTTGCTAGAAGATTTTCAGCGTTTGCCAAAATGCAGTGCTTGTTTATCGTTTGGACTGAGTATGGAGAAAGCAGGAGAAATACTGAAGCAAGCGTATGAAATCCCTCATTATAACTTTCCTTCCATAACCGGCCTTACGGCTACCGATGCCTTCATCTTAACGTTAGCAAAAATATCAGGACAGGAGATACCAGAGAAGCTCCTCCGCCAAAGAAGCCGCTTGTTGGATACGCTAGCCGACTTTCATGACCGGTTTGGGGGTTTGAAGATCGCCATCGCTTTGGAAATGGATCTGCTGTATAGTCTAGCCTCTTGTCTAGTTGAGGTAGGTGCAGAGATCACGGTAGCCTTAGCGGCATCGGGAGCAGGCATCCACAAACTATCCTTACCGATCCCGATTGAGGTAGGAGATTTGGAAATGCTTGAAGAACGTGCGGGTCAGAGTACGCTGATTATTGCCAATTCGAACGGTCGTCAAGCCGCAGGGTTGCTTAAGCTTCCGCATTTAAGAGCGGGATTACCCGTCTTTGACCGTGCCGGCTACCCTCAAAAACGCTGGATTGGTTATGAAGGCACACAACAATTTCTCTTTGACACCTTAAATTCAGTCAGTTAGGAGTGAACAAATATGCTGATAGCCTTTGCCAGTAGCGATGGATTAGCCATTGACTCGCATTTTGCCTCCGCACCTTCGTTTGAGATGTACAAATTCACAGGGGAAGCTCAAGGGATTATCCACACATCGTTTGTCGCGGAAGACCTGAATGAATCAGTTGATAAAGTCAATGCGCGGATCAACATGCTCAAAGAATGTGCCATCGTCTATTGCACACAAATTGGCGGTCCCGCGGCGGCAAAGTTAGTTCAAAGTGGCATTCACCCTTTGAAAGTGCCTGAAGGGACCTTGATCGTCGATGAGCTGAACAGACTGAATAAATTGCTGCTTTCACAAAAAATGCCGCCGTGGTTAAAAAAGAAAATGGGGGCAGTGGATGCCAGTATAAAGCCTCAGAAGGAGGAGCTAAAGTGAGTGAAGTCGTCAGTTACAAAACCTTTGGCGGATTGCCCTGGACTCCGAAGTATATTGAAGCAATCGACAGCGATGTATGCATGGGATGTGGGCGATGTGTGAAATTATGTGTCCAGAAATGTTTAGGCTTTGAAAGTTTCGAGGATGATGAGGGAACAGAACGGCACAGAGCCATCATTGCTCATAAAGACCAATGCATCGGTTGCCAAGCTTGCGGAAGTATCTGCGTGAAACACTGTCATACATTTGACGCGAAATCAGCTTGATGTTATGTGACTAGCAATGAATCAAAGTAGAATCAAAATGGATGGAAACAAATAAACGATTGGAGTGTTTACGATGCATGAATGTACACAAGGAAATATGAATCAATGTTCTCAAGGAAATATGAACACTTCACAATTGAATGTTGGACATCCATGTTTTTCAACGAAGGGTCATGGTAAAACCGGACGGATCCATTTGGCCGTCGCTCCCGGGTGTAATATATCTTGTAATTATTGTGTGCGCAAATTTGATTGTGCCAATGAATCCCGTCCGGGTGTCACGAGTAAGGTACAAAACGCAGAAGAAGCGCTTGCAACCGTTCGGAAGGCAAAGGCCTCCGAGATTGGATCAAAACTGACCGTTGTTGGAATTGCAGGACCAGGAGAACCTTTAGCCAACCCTGCTACGTTTGAAACCTTGAGAGGCGTAAAAAGAGACTTCCCAGACATGATTCTCTGTTTAAGCACGAATGGGCTTCTGTTGCCAGAAAAGATTGATGAATTAGTTGAGATTGGTGTGTCACACGTTACGGTGACAATCAATACACTCGACGAGAAAATTGGTGCCAAAATTTACGATTACGTTCAATGGGAAGGAAAGACTCTGGTGGGTGCGGAGGGTGCAAGAGTTCTGATTGATCATCAACTAGAAGGACTTACGTTGGCTTCAAAGGCTGGCATGACCTTAAAAGTTAACACGGTGCTTATTCCAGGGGTCAACGACCAGCTTTTATACAGCTTGGGTGTGGAAATTAAGAAAAGAGGGGCTCACATTCACAACATCATGCCCTTGATTCCCCAAGGAAAACTCGCACACATCACGGCTCCGACGAAAGAAAATTTATCAACGAGCCGTGGCAGTCTTGGTTCTCTTCTACCCCAGATGCTGCACTGTCAACAATGCCGTGCCGATGCAATTGGAGTGCTTTAAGGATGGCGAAAAAAGTGTTGGCGATGAATCAAAGAGTTTTATTATGTGATACAACCTTAAGAGATGGGGAGCAAGCGCCTGGCGTCGCGTTTGGTCTGCCGGAAAAAGAAATGATTGCGAGGGCCTTGACGGATGCCGGGATCGACGAACTGGAAGTGGGCGTACCTGCCATGAGTGAGTCGGAGATTCAAACCATTTCCCAGTTAGTCGCGCTCCATTTACCCGTACGGCTAACCACTTGGAATCGAGCAGTTTTGTCAGATCTTCAGGCCAGTTACAAAACGGGGGTTGAGGGCGTCGCCATTTCCATTCCCACCTCGGACCAACAAATAAAGCATAAATTAAGAAAAAACCGGGGCTGGGTGCTTGATCAAATGGCACAATGTATTGTGAATGCCAAAAAAGAAGTGGGCTATATTGTTCTGGGTCTGGAAGATGCCAGTCGAGCTGATTTCTCATTTCTCTCAGAGATACTAACAGAGGCTCAGAAGCTCGGTGTGGATAGGGTACGTTTTGCTGATACTTTAGGTATCCTTGATCCGATTAAAGTTTTCTTTACGTTGCAAAAATTAATGGGCGTTTCTAAGATTCCTTTAGAATTTCATGCACATAACGATTTGGGTATGGCAACGGCGAATTCTCTCGCAGCGGTTCAAGCAGGCTTTAAAGCAGTGAGCGTCACGGTCGGAGGACTAGGAGAAAGGGCCGGTAATGGTGCACTCGAAGAAATTGCAGTCGGGCTGGAATATAGTCTTAATAAAGGCGTACAGCTTGACTTGAAACGGTTGAATTCCATTAGCTTAATGGTGAGCTTGGCAACGGGTCGTAAAATCCCACGTGCCAAACCGATTATAGGGGAAGATGTTTTTACCCATACTTCCTCAATTCACATCGACGGGATGCAGAAAGACTTTGCGAATTACCAATCCTTTCCGCCTGAAAGCGTCGGCAGGCAGCACACGACTTCCTTTGGTAAATACTCCGGTCGTAAGACTGTTTTGCGATTATTACAAGCAAAAGGGCTTGAATTAAAGCAAGAAGCCATCGAGGATATTTTATTGAAGATCTTACATCTAACCAATCAGCTTAAAAGGCCCTTGGAGGAAGAAGATATCCTGGGAATCGTGGTAAGCGCATGCTAAAACAAAAAAGACCAAAAACCTTCTTTCAAGAGCACCAGTGCTATGAAAGAAGGTTTTTAGTGTTTATAGGGCAACGTTGCATTGTATCAAGAAAACGACAATATAATAATTAGGGGGGCGAGACAATGCCTGAACATAACATAGACCACACGATTAGAAGGGCTAAACACTCTGACATCAGCGGTATGATTAAACTGCTGGGGGTTTTGTTTTCCATAGAAACTGATTTTACCCTCAATGAGGGAATCCAGCAAAGGGGTCTAGAAATGATGCTAAACGGTGGTACGAACCTGTGCGTTATGGTCGCTGAGCTGGATCAACAGATCATCGGAATGTGCACAGCACAGATTTTGGTTTCCACCGCCGAGGGCGGGATCGTTGCGTTAATCGAAGATTTGGTCGTTGAAGAGTCCTGTAGAGGAAAAGGCATCGGAAAGGAGCTGCTATTAATCATAGAAAGCTGGGCGATTGCACGTGGCGTCAGTCGTTTACAGTTATTAGCGGATCGTAACAACACACGGGCGTTGGAGTTTTACAAAACGATGGATTGGAAGGTTACTGAGATGATAGCTTTACAGAAAAAATAAGGAAAACTACACCATGCAACGGTACAGAATATTAAGCGTCAAAACAAATAAACTGAGAATTCATAGCAGATGATTCTTGAGTGATGGGCATGGCAAGCTTAGGCTAAGCCTGCTTGTTGGCAGACTGTAGGGATTTTGATTTACAGATCTTTGATTATTGGATATTCAAACATTACGTGATAGAAAAGAAGTTATAAAGGAAACAGGATTGAGTTTTTAATAATGAGGCAAATCATAATAAATATACCATTTTTATCTAGATATTATGCTATAATAGTCATGCTTACTGCATGTATTTCAGCAACTATTCCTAGAGTATCTCGTTCTGGCTTTTGGATTCTGACCGGGGTTACTTTAGCAGGGCTTTTAAGAGGTTCCCTCTGTTCGGTTTATTTAACCTAAACTTAACCTATGGATAATATAATTATTACACTATAGATCTATAATAAGAATCTATAGTGTAATTGGTATGCTTTTCACTGCATCAACAACTTGTGTTTCATTATTGAAACTAGCAGTTATGGGTGTCCTTCTATATTAATTAGGAACAAGAGGCTAGTGAGGTGGTCAATTGTGAAAAAAAATAATTTACTCATGATTTTATTGATAATTTTTTTAGCTTTTAATAGCTTAATAATCATAAAAAGTTTTAAAAAGGAAAGTTTTGAGGCTGTTAAAACTGTTAAACCCATAAACACGCAAAACAAAATCTCTGAGGCTGTTAAACTTGCACTGGAGAAAGCTGCAACTCAAAACCCAGTGAATCATCAATTGCGAAAGTTTCCCTTCCCTTATGATGCGATGTTGGCGATTTCTTCCGACATAGACAATGCAACAGTGGAGAAGTTTGAGGAATATCACCAATTTCTAAATACAAAGGAGCAAACATCGCATGGACAAGGTTTAGGATTAGATATTGGTGATTCAGCCTGGCTGTATATCGGTAGTGATAGTTCCGCAAAAATAGATAAAGAAGGCCATGGAATAGAATATTCAATGTCTTATTTTCAGGGGTTGAACTCCAATTGTCTTAAGGATGCGGACAAAATCATTCATTACTACAATGTAGGTTGGATTGATTCCCTTCATACATTCGGAGATTTTAACCGAAATGATCATACCCTTAAATTTACTCGTAATATGGCAGTTGAGGCTTGGAAGGCTATGAATGAGAGTGGATTCAAACCCAAAGTTTGGATTAATCACGGTACAGAAACCAATGTTCAAAACTTTGGAGCGTATAACCCTAAGAACCTTTTTAAATATCATGCGGGTGACGACCCAAAATCTCCATATTACCATACAGATTTAACCATTGGTAATGGTATTCGTTATGTTTGGAATTCTATTGGAAAGAGCCAATTTGCTTATGATAACCCCTTATATCCAATAAAGTTAAGGGATGGCAGACAGGCGTGGGGATTCAACAGATATACAAATGATGTCACGCGAGGTAAGATGGATTGGACATGGGAAGCACATCTATTGCCACGTCAAATTACCAAACAGCGTTTGGATCAATTAGTTCAAGCTAGGAAATATTCCATTGTTACGCAACATCTGGGGAAGGGAACTGAAGATTTCCCTTTTAACTCTGCTGATATTGAATCGCTTCAGTTACTCAAAACCTATCAAGACGAAGGAAAGTTTTTAGTCGCTCGTACAGTACGATTGCTGGACTATGCGAGAATTCATCAATTTGTTCGTTACTCTATCGCCCAAGTTGATGGCAAGAAGTACATTAACATTTATTCTATAGATGATCCTGTCTTAGGAACGTCAACCCCTTCAATGGATGAAATTCGTGGACTTACATTCTATGTTGATGATCCGGAAAATACCTATGTATTGTTAGATTTTAACTCTATTCTAGAGAGCGAAATCCAACGAAATGGGCCAGACAGAGACGGTAAAAAAAGCATTGGAGTTAAATGGTTTAAATCGGATTTTACTGATTACACAAGAAATTTGTAAGTTATGTGAAGCTAAGGTATTGCGGGCCATATATTGTAATCCCCCTGCCTATTGTTAATATTGTCATGTGATAAATGCTTTCCCACGTTGATTCAACGTTAGGAGGGCATTGTATTGGTTGGTTATTCAATCCTGTGCTAAGCCCAGCTAATTCTTGCAGAATTCCCCCTAAATCTGATATAATTAATATTTAGATTTCATTTTTAATAAATTTAACAAAAATAATAACGTTTTTAATGATAGAAATGAGGGCAAGACCTTGGCACAGGCTTCACAACATATTCGGAATTTTTCTATTATCGCGCATATTGATCATGGTAAATCCACGTTAGCCGACCGACTGATTGAGTATACGGGCGCGTTGAGCAAACGGGAAATGGAAGCGCAAGTCCTGGATTCCATGGATTTGGAGCGCGAGCGTGGCATTACCATTAAACTGCAGGCTGTGCAGTTAAGTTATAAGGCGAAAGATGGAGAGGTCTATGAACTGAATCTCATTGATACGCCGGGTCATGTTGACTTTACGTACGAGGTATCTCGCAGTTTAGCGGCTTGTGAAGGCGCGCTACTTGTGGTCGATGCGGTCCAAGGAATCGAGGCCCAAACCTTAGCGAACGTTTATCTAGCTTTAGAAAATGATCTTGAGATTATCTCAGTGATTAATAAAATTGATCTACCGAGTGCGGAGCCTGAGCGAGTTAAGCAAGAGATTGAAGATGTCATTGGGTTGGATGCCAGTGAGGCCATACTGGCTTCGGCAAAGACCGGAATTGGGATTGAGGAGATTCTAGAAAGGGTCGTCCTAACGGTTCCACCTCCAAAAGGAGACGATGAGGCCCCTTTGAAGGCTCTGATTTTCGACTCCAAATTTGACGCCTATAAAGGCGCAATTTCGTACGTTCGGATTGTGGACGGACGGGTTTCCAAAGGTACCACGATGAAGATGATGGCCACCGGAAAGATCTTCGAAGTCACTGAAGTCGGCGTGTTTGCTCCGGCGATGACGATTGTAGAAGAACTTAAAGCGGGTCAAGTTGGATTTATTGCTGCAAGTATTAAGAATGTCAAAGATACGCAAGTTGGTGATACGATCACGGATGCGGAAAACTGTGCGGCGAGTCCGCTACCAGGGTACAGAAAAGCCACTCCCATGGTGTTCTGTGGACTTTACCCGGTGGATTCTAGCGATTATAACCGAATGCGCGATTCCTTGGAAAAGCTCCATCTGAACGATGCAAGTTTAGTCTTTGAGCCGGAAACCTCCGTCGCTCTCGGTTTTGGCTTTCGATGCGGATTTCTCGGATTACTCCACATGGAGATCGTGCAGGAACGTTTAGAGCGGGAATATGACCTGAACCTGATCACGACAGCACCGAGCGTGATCTACAAAGTGAATACCATAAAAGGCGATGTGATCAGCATTGATAACCCTTCTAATCTCCCTCCTCTCGAGTCAATTGAGAGTATTGAAGAACCCGTTGTGAAGGCGACGATTTTAGTGCCGTCGGAGTATGTCGGCGCGATCATGGAGCTTAATCAAGAAAAACGCGGGACGTATTTTACCATGGACTATGTGTCCAAGAGTCGGGTGAAGCTGATTTATGAACTCCCACTCAGCGAAATAGTCTTTGATTACTTCGACCAATTAAAATCACGAACGAAAGGGTATGCGTCTCTGGACTATGAACTCAGCGGCTATAAAGAGACGGATTTAGTGAAGATCGATGTTCTGCTCAATGGAGAATTAGTGGATGCACTGTCGTTCATCGTTCATCGAGCAAAATCTTATAACCGGGGCAGGAAACTCGTGGAAAAACTTCGGACCATTATTCCTCGGCAAATGTTTGAAATTCCGATCCAGTCTGTGATCGGGAATAAAGTCATTGCGCGTGAGACTGTGAGTGCCATGCGGAAAGACGTTTTGTCCAAATGCTATGGTGGGGATATTTCACGGAAACGCAAACTCCTCGAGAAGCAAAAAGTAGGGAAGAAGCGGATGAAGCAAGTGGGTAACGTGGCAATTCCTCAGGATGCTTTTATGGCAGTCTTGAAGATCGAAGATTAGTTGAAATTAAGGGGCACGATGCATCGTGCCCCTTAATTATAGGAGCCTTACGTCAACTGAAGTTTAGTGAACTTATCCAGGGGCGGTTTAGCCATTGGATATCAGGAGAGAGATGAGCACTGTATGCCTTCCTTATACATACACGTTCCGTTTTGCGTTAAAAAATGTGACTATTGTGCGTTTTATTCTCATGCCTTGGTTACTTCCCCTAAGGATCTTATCTCTGTGTATCTAGAGGGGCTAGAGGACGAAATGGCGAAGCGTCGCAAAGATGCCCCTCAAGGGGTATCTTCTCTTTTTATCGGGGGTGGAACACCGACGGCGTTAAAGGATGTGGACCTAGAACGCTTAATGGCCATGATTCATCGGCATTTTCACTTCAACCCAGGGGCTGAGCAAACCATGGAAGGGAATCCGGGAACCATTACATCATCAAAGTTAGATATCTTACGACGCTACGGGATCAACCGTTTCTCTCTCGGAGTTCAGGCTTTCGATGACAAATTGTTAAGGGCCGTGGGACGAATGCATAGCGCGCAAGAGGCTCGCGAAGCGATCGGACGTCTGAGAACGGCAGGTTTTGATAATCTTAGCATGGATTTGATGTTTGGACTTCCTACGCAGGATATGGCAACTTGGCAAGCAACTTTAGAGGAAACGCTGTCTTACTCGCCGGAACATCTATCGCTCTATGGATTAATGTTAGAAGAGGGTACCCCACTGTATGAGCGGTATAACGTAGAGTCTAAGTTACTCGACCCGCTTCCCGATGACGATATGCAAGGGGAGATGCATGATTGGGCAATTAAACGATTGAAACAAGCAGGGTATACGAATTATGAAACGTCTAACTTTGCACGTCCAGGCTATGAATGTCAGCATAATTTAGGCTATTGGCGGGGAGCGGATTATCTAGGATTAGGCCCTGGTGGGGTGTCTTGCTTAAACAGGGTGCGTTGGAAAAATATCGAGGAAGTACGCACTTATCAAAGTCGTCTTCACAAAGGGCAAGACCCTGTCGAGGAAGCAGGCCGGGAATCATTATCGATGCACGAGTGTATGGCGGAACGCATGATTTTGGGGTTGCGCCTTGAGGAAGGCGTTAATCTAACCTCTTTTAGAGATGATTTCGGAGTCGATCTTAGGGATAAATATAGGGATGTGTTGGAACGCTATAAGAATAGGGATGTTTTTACGTTCGAAGGTGACTATTTATGTTTGAATCCGAAGTATACATTCGTAGCGAATGGGATTTTACAAGAATTCGTTTAAGCGCATTTGTGCCGTCTTCAATCTTCTGCCGGTGAAGGAAAGGTCGGAGGAGATTAATCTAGTATGTCAAGAATCTTTTTAAAATGATTCTTGACAAAGCTGAAATTGAGTGGTAATGTGTTGATATTAGCTGTTAGCACTCATCGACAGAGAGTGCTAACAAGGACAATCAATAAGCGGCCTTCGAATCTAATACTTAAGCGGAGAGGGGCAGTTTTCGGAAAGGCGGGAAGCATGTATGCAAATGGATGAACGCAAACGCAAAATACTTAGGGCGATTGTTCTAGATTATATTGCTACTGCTGAACCGATTGGTTCACGAACGATTGCACGCAAGTTTGATCTTGGTGTATCCCCCGCGACGATACGTAATGAGATGGCTGACTTAGAAGATTTAGGGTTCATTGAACAACCGTATACTTCTGCTGGGCGAATTCCTTCGGATGCGGGGTATCGGTATTTTGTGGATTGCCTAATGGATCCCCAAGCGCTTAGTGAAGAAAATAAGGAAACGATTGAACGGGAGAGTACGAAACGAATTCATGAAATTCAAGAAGTTATTTCCCATACGAGTAAGTTGTTGTCTGAGCTGACAAACTTAACGAGTATTGTACTAGGGCCACATAAAGGTAAAAGTACGTTTGGAAAAATGCATTTCTTGCCGTATCAACCAGGCCAAGTTATTATGGTCATTGTGAAAGAAAACGGCGCGGTGGAAAACCATATTATCGATGTTGGAGAGAATCTCACGGTCGAAGAGCTTCAACATGTGGCTGAGGTCTTTAATCAGAAAATGCGCGGATTCTCGCTAGGGCAGGTTAATCGAAGTTTGTTGCATGAAATCTATAGCGAATTGTCCAGACAGAGGCATCTGATTGATAATACTTTGGATATGTTAAGGACTATCTTAGACGATCACGAGGGCGATGAACGCATCTATTTGGGCGGAACTCTCAATTTACTAAATCAGCCTGAGTTTAAGGATTTATCGAAAGTTAAAACCTTGTTCAAAGTGTTTGAGGAAAATGAATCCTTGAAGAAACTACTGCATCCTTATCATGAGGGGTTAAATGTTACCATTGGTGGGGAAAATATGTTAAAGGAATTCCAAGATTGTAGCTTGATTTCCGCCACTTATAAAGTGAATGGGATTACCATCGGCGCGGTGGGTGTCCTTGGACCGACTCGTATGGATTACGCGAAAGTGATCGCGATTGTTGATTGTATGACGAGCAGTTTGACGGGGGTCTTGACGGGTAGAAGGTTATAAGGGTATAGTGCTATAGGGAAAAATTACACCAATTTTGGACTGGAAACCCATCAGCGCGGAAGGTCCTTAAATCATAAATGACATCGATTTTATTAAGCACGAGAGGTGATTATGAATGGCACGAAGGAGAGATGAAGCTCTCAAAAATCAGAAGTTGAGTAAGAACGAGGATAAGCTGGAGGGTAAAGGGCTTGAATCTGAACAATCCATCCCGGATGAAGGATGCCTGGATGACGACAATATGAACCCTCTGGAAAAAAATCTGACGCTTGAAGCGGAGCTTGTAAAGGCCAAAGCCAAAGCTGAAGACTATTATGGTCAGTTGCAACGTCTGCAGGCAGATTTCGATAACTTTCGAAAACGGACTCAAAAGGAAAAATTAGACCTCATTAAATATGCCTCTGAACGTCTTGTGGTAGAGTTGCTTCCTGTACTGGATAATTTTGATCGCGCGGTGAGTGCGGCTAAAGACAACCCGGATTTTACCTCTTTTTCACAAGGGGTGGAGATGATTCTTCGCCAAATGCAAACTGCGCTCAGTAAGGAAGGCTTAAAGGCAATGGAAGCTGTCGGTCAACCTTTTGATCCGAATCTTCATGAAGCAGTGTTGCGAGTTGATTCAGAAGAGCATCCTGAAAATACGGTTGTAGAAGAACTACAAAAAGGGTATTATCTCAAAGAAAAAGTGTTACGACCTTGCATGGTTAAAGTTTGTAATTAGTGAATTATAAGGGGGAAAAAACAATGGGAAAAATTATTGGTATTGACTTAGGTACAACAAACTCCTGCGTAGCAGTTATGGAGGGTGGGGAAGCAGTTGTCATCCCTAATGCCGAGGGAAACCGAACAACTCCATCTGTCGTAGGCTTTTCAAAAACCGGCGAACGCTTAGTCGGACAGGTGGCTAAACGCCAATCTGTTTCTAATCCTGATAAAACAGTTAGTTCTATTAAACGTCACATGGGTACTGAATTCAAAGTGAAGATCGACGACAAGACTTATAGCCCACAAGAAATTTCCGCGATGGTTCTCCAAAAGCTTAAAACAGATGCGGAAGCTTATCTCGGACAACCGGTCACTCAAGCAGTTATTACGGTACCAGCCTATTTCACAGACGCTCAGCGTCAAGCGACAAAAGATGCTGGAGCAATTTCCGGACTCGAAGTCCTTCGGATTATTAATGAGCCGACTGCTGCAGCGCTTGCCTATGGCCTCGACAAAAAAGAAGATTCAACGGTTTTAGTGTTTGACTTAGGGGGCGGAACGTTCGATGTTTCAATCCTCGAATTAAGCCAAGGAATGGTCGAAGTAAAAGCGACCAGTGGTAATAACCATTTGGGCGGCGACGATTTTGACCAACGTTTGATCGACTATATGGTCGCTGAATACAAGAAAAGTAATGGCGCTGATCTCTCGAAAGACCGTGTCGCGCTTCAACGTTTAAAAGAGGCTGCAGAAAAAGCTAAGATTGAGCTTTCTGGTGTGACGAATTCAAATGTTAATTTGCCGTTTATCACCATGACAGAACAAGGACCACAACATTTGGATATGAATATTTCTCGTGCCAAATTTGAAGAAATTATCTCAGATCTCGTAGATTCAACGATTGGACCCACACGTCAAGCAATTGACGATGCGAAACTTTCTTGGGATAAAATTGATCAGATCATTTTAGTGGGCGGATCGACCCGTATCCCTTCTGTCGTCGAAGCGATTAAGAAATTAAGTGGCAAAGAACCACACAAAGGGGTTAACCCAGATGAAGTGGTTGCTATGGGTGCAGCAATTCAAGGCGGCGTTCTTAGTGGAGAAGTCAAAGATATGATCTTGCTGGATGTTACCCCGCTTTCCTTAGGGATTGAAACCCTTGGCGGAGTATTTACACGGATCATAGAGCGTAACTCTACGATTCCTACCACCAAATCGCAGACGTTCTCAACGGCTGCCGACAATCAAACATCGACTGATATTCATGTTCTCCAAGGAGAACGCGAAATGGCCAGTTATAATAAGACTCTTGGGCGTTTCCAACTCACAGGCATACCTGCCGCGCCACGTGGTATTCCGCAAATCGAAGTTAAATTCGATATTGATGCTAATGGGATTGTCCACGTATCAGCGAAAGATATGGCCACAGGAAATGAACAAAAAGTGACGATTACTTCTTCCGCAAGTCTCTCTAAAGATGATATTGAGAAAATGAAGCAAGACGCCGAAGTTCATGCTGAGGAAGATAAGAAAAACAGAGAGCTTATCGATGCTAAGAACCAAGCGGATTCTCTGGCCTACCAATCAGAAAAAACCTTGAAAGACTTTGAGGGCAAAGGCGACGCTGCTGAAGTTGAAAGCATTAAAACAGCGATACAAGACCTGAAAAATGCGGCGACTGGCGAAAAGGTTGAAGATATTACCGCAAAAACAGAGGCTTTGAACAAAGTGCTTCATCCATATGTCGAAAAGATGTATAAAGAAAAAGCGGATCAAGAGCAAAATGCTGGGGCTGAACCTGCAGCTGAAGAGCCTAAAAAGGATGACGACGTTGTAGACGCTGAGTTTACTGAAGTTAAAAAAGAGTAGATGGTGTGAATTGCACGCCGAACCACAGCGCCGTCGCTATCACGCTTGATTACGAAGCGAGCGTGGCAAAACCTCTGGGCTTTCTGCATGTGTGTTGCTCCTTGCCATCCTTGGCATCGCTACATCAGTCCATCCATGGACAAGTCCCGTTGCCACGCTACGCACTTCGTAATGTAAGCATGATTGACGCGACTCTGCTGGATGGTTTGGCTAGCAAATAACACCATCCGGGCTTGGCCCCACGGAGGTTAGGGTGACGAGGACTAGGGACGACGTGGTTGGGAACGGGTTGAATTGCTTCGCTCTCAACAGCACCGTTGGCGCTTTAGTACGCTTGCTACGATAGGTATTCGATAATTGGGGTGCAAAGGTGTTCAAGCCTTTGCACCTGCATTTGTTTGTGGAGCATTCATTATATTTCCAGTTAATTGGATATTCCCTTGCGCATAATGGCTGAGGGCCATATAATATTATAGGATTAAAGCAATTGATCGGATTGTCAAGCAGGAGTGTGGAGGAAGAACATGAAACGCGATAACTATGAAGTGCTCGGTGTCGAGAAGACAGCCGGAGAGCAGGAAATAAAAAAAGCATACAGGAAGCTGGCCCGCCAGTATCACCCTGATGTAAACCAAGGCGATAAGGGCGCCGAAGAAAAGTTTAAGGAAGTTGCGGATGCCTATGATGTTTTGAGTGATCCGGACAAGAAGGCACGTTATGACCAATTTGGTCATGCTGGCAATGATGCCAACCAAGGTGGCGGATTTGGCGATGCTGGGGGCTTCGGGGACATTTTTGATATGTTCTTTGGCGGCGGTGGCGGCGGCCAACGGCGCGGTGGTCCTCAGCGCGGGACTGATTTACGCTATGCAATGTCGTTGACCTTTGAAGAAGCGGTCTTTGGTGTTGAGAAGGAGATCCAAATTCCGAGGGATGAAACCTGCTCGGATTGTCAGGGATCTGGTTCAGCGCCAGGAACACATGCAACGACGTGTTCCCAGTGTCAAGGTAGCGGGCAAGTGAAAGTGCTTCAACGCACGCCTTTTGGCCAAATCCAGACGGCCCGAACGTGTCCAACGTGTCATGGCGAAGGGCGCACGATTAGTAGCCCTTGCGGGACGTGTCATGGACAAGGGAAAGTCCGAAAGGTTAAAACAATTAAGATTAGTATTCCACAAGGCTCCGAGGACGGCTTACAATTAAGAGTCAGTGGTGATGGTGAGGCTGGCGCCAAAGGGGGTCCATCGGGAGATCTATATATTATTTTACAAGTTAAACGCCATAAGTTCTTTGAACGTGAAGGAAATGACATTTACTGTGAGGTCCCCATTACCTTTATTCAGGCGGCTCTGGGCGCAGAAATCGATGTTCCCACGCTTGATGGGGTCGTTAAGATGAAAGTCCCTGAAGGGACACAAACGTCCGCAGTTTTTCGGCTTAAAGGGCACGGAGTACCGAATCGTCGAGGGAGCGGTCGCGGTGACCAACATGTTCGGACTGTTTTAACAACCCCGACGAAGTTGAATGAAAAACAAAAGGCACTTTTGCAAGAATTCGGTGAAGCGACGCCTGAACATCAACAAATGGGTAAGAAATCATTGTTCGAAAAGTTCAAAGAAAATCTGCGCGATGCGATGGGCAGCTAAAAAGGAGCATAAACCATGAATTGGCGTGAAGTAGCGGTAACAGTTTCATCTGAAGGAGAAGAAACTGTTGCCGATCTTTTTTATGAGTTAGGATGTCCTGGTGTGAGTGTGGAAGATCCAGAACTTTTACGCAGGTATATAGAATCCAAAGAGTGGGATTACCATGCTTTCGGAGAAGTGGAACTGACGGGGACTTCTGTGGTGAAGGGCTATTTTTCTGAGGATGATGAGTTGGCAGATAAACTGTTGAAGCTTGATCTAGGAATTCACGAACTGTTGGAGCGATCTCCGCATTGGGTTATCCGGGTCAAAGGACTCTCACTGAAAGCAGAAGACTGGGAAACTTCGTGGAAGGCTTATTTTAAGCCGACCCGTATTGGTCAACATTTCCTCATTAAACCATCGTGGGAGTCAGTAGTGCTCCTGGACGGAGATGTTGTTTTGGAGGTTGATCCTGGCATGGCCTTCGGTACGGGGACTCATGCCACAACGACGCTGTGTTTAAGAGCGTTGGAAGGCATTGTGAAACCGGGACAAAGAGTCTTCGATTTAGGGACAGGCTCTGGAATCTTAGCGATTGCCGCTGCAAAACTTGGTGCAAAAGTGGAGGCTGTGGATCTCGATTCTGTAGCAATCAAGGTAGCCCAAGAAAATGTGGATCTAAATGACGTGAATGACCAGGTACGAGTGGTGTGTGGAGATTTAGGGTCCGTGCTCACGGGCCAGGCGGATGTGGTGATTGCTAATATTGTTGCAGATGTTATCTTAATGCTACTTCCGGATCTAAAACGAATTTTGCATCCGGACGGTGAATTTTTAGCGTCCGGTATTATTGATAATCGAGCAGAGGAAGTCGAAGAAGGATTGAAGGCTGCCGGATTTGAGATTGTGGAACGCCTTGAAGATTCTGGCTGGATTTTATTTCGATCGAGGTGGGCTAACTATGCACCGGTTTAAAATCACGGAACTTGGAAACGAGGTCTTTTGGTTGCGTGACTCGGAACGCGAGCATCTTGTCCGGGTACTTAGGCTAAAACTTGATGATTTGGTAGTTGGTTTCGATAATACGGGGATGGAGTATACCGCTGTCATCCAAAAGATCGAGGACAATAGCGTCACCTGTCGGATTCTCAGGTCCGATCATCCTGATGTGGAAGCCCATACCTCTGTTTACCTTGTAGCAGGACTCTCAAAAGGGGAGAAAATGGAATGGGTCATTCAAAAAGGCACTGAACTGGGTATGGAGGGGCTTGTGCCCTTGCGGACCAAACGATCAATTATGCATCTTGAGGGAAGCAAAGCGCAGGTGAGGGTTGTTCGATGGCAAAAAATTGCCGCAGAAGCGTCGAAACAATCCCATAGAGTACAGGAACCCAAAATATTCGAAGTCTGCGATTGGAAAGACTTGGCGGAGCAGTTGCCCGCTGGGACCCAGTGGCTTATTCCCTATGAAGAAGAATTGACGCAGCGGTTTGCCTCCGCGCTTGAAAAAATGGATGCCAAGAGGCCTATCGCTATTTTGATTGGCCCTGAGGGGGGCTTTGACCCCTCCGAGGTGGCTTTTGCCCAAGAGAAACTTGGGGCCAAGAGTGTTTCGCTGGGGCCGAGGATTTTGAGGACGGAAACGGCTGCGTTGGCAACGCTTACAATGGTTTTGGCCCATTTTGGAGATCTAGGGTAAGGGACTAGTGTGACACAGCGCTCGGTACATACGACGCAGAGCAAACTAGCCGTGTAAGCTCTGGACTCTGGGGTGCGGGGTGCCCGCCAAATGCGCCATCCTTGGCGCAGTGGCGGCAGTGTACATCCTTGTACACTGCCCCGTTTGGGGTCGCTTACACGGAGTTTGCTAAGCTGCTTTCGTAAAGACGTCGCGCTCGTGTGACACTGCGTCCCGGGCTTGGTACTGGGAACGGTGAGAGTCTCTTGGGAGACGGCACATTCCATGTGCACCGTCTTGTCTATGGAACCATAAAAACTACGAACCACGAAAAAAGGTGGAGTATTTATGCCTTTTGAACTTGAACAAGTTAATAAGCAACCGACGGTTTGTTTTGTGACGCTTGGTTGCAAAGTGAACCAGACTGAAAGTGAAGCGGTGGCTCAGCTTTTTCGGGAGGCAAAGTATCAGGTGGTGCCTGCCTCAGAGGAAGCGGATGTTGTCGTGGTGAATACTTGTACTGTAACGAATACGGGAGATGGTAAGTCTCGCCGTGTTATTCGTCGTATGATTAGGGAACATCCTGAGAGTGTTGTGGTGGTGATGGGTTGTTACGCGCAGACTGCTCCGGGTGAGGTCTTGGGGATTGAAGGGGTTGATCTCGTGCTCGGGACGCAAGATCGCATGAAGATGTTAGAGTGGATTGAGCGAGTTAAGGCGGAGCGAAAACCTCAGAATGCTGTGCACGAAATCTGGGAGGCGGAGGAGTTTGAAGAACTGCCTCAACTGAGTGAAGAACATAGGGCAAGAGCGCTTCTCAAGATTCAGGAAGGGTGCAATCAATTCTGCACTTATTGTATTATTCCGTATGCACGAGGTCCTTTGCGGAGCCGTCTTCCTGAAAAGGCTCTAGCAGAAGCTCGCCGGCTTGTTGAGGCGGGGCATCCCGAAATAGTGTTGACGGGAATTCATACGGGGTATTATGGACAAGATTTAGGGGAAGAATGGAACTTGGCACGTTTAGTGAGGGAACTGGTGAAAATACCGGGGCTTTGCCGCCTGCGTTTGAGTTCAATTGAGCCGATGGAATATACGCCTGAGCTCATCGAGAGTATTGTATCGTCGGAGAAGGTCTGTCCCCACCTACATATGCCTTTACAAAGTGGAAGCGACCGAATACTGACCCGAATGAATCGTCCCTACACTCTTGACGAATACCGTGACCTGCTTGAAAGACTTCGTCAGCAAATTCCGAATCTTGCCGTGACGACGGATATTATCGCTGGTTTTCCAGGAGAAACAGACGATGATCACGCCTCAACTTTAGAGTTTGTGAAGTCGTGCAGCTTCTCCGGAGCGAACGTATTTCCTTATTCGAAACGAAAAGGTACCCCTGCGGCAGACTACCCTGATCAAGTTTCCAAGCAAGTAAAAGAACAACGGGTCAAGGATCTGCTGTTGGTTGCTCGTGCTAGCCAAGAAGAGTTTGAGCATCGATTTATTGGAGAACCTGTGGAATTGCTGATTGAATGGATTAACCCACAAGGGTGTGCAATCGGGCATACTCCCCATTACATTCAGGTTCAATTACCCGCCTGTGAGGACGGAAAACCAATGGCCTCTCGCCAGTTTGTAACGGTGATTTTAGAAAAAGAGATGGTGGGGATGGTGTAAATTGCACGCCGAACCACAGCGCCATCGCGAGCACACTTTAATGGTTTATTGAATAAAATAAAGGGGAGATAATAATGCAAGTTGAAGATTGTTTGTTTTGTAAAATTGTTAAACGGGAGATTCCGAGTGAGATTGCCTATGAGGATGATGAAGTGATTGCTTTTAAGGATATCCAACCGCTAGCCCCTGTGCACTTGCTCGTTATTCCGAAAGAACATTTATGTAGCTTGAATGATACGGCTGAATACGAGACGTTAATTGGTCATATGTTTGGCGTGATCCGTCGTTTGGCGGAGGAGTTAGGTGTGGCCGAGTCGGGCTATAGAGTGGTCACGAATACTGGGGCAGACGGCGGTCAAGTTGTCGGACACTTGCATTTTCATTTGTTGGGTGGACAGGCTCTTAATGCGAAAATCGGATAATTTTAGCGCTTATAAAGGAAATGGAGAGCGAAAGTCACCTTGACGCAAACTATTTCATCCAGTATAATAATAGAGTATATTTGTGATGATCCAGTGGAGGGAGGGATAAGACATGAGTGAAGTCAAAGTTGGCAAAAACGAATCCCTGGATGCCGCACTCCGCCGGTTCAAGCGTACTTGTCAAAAGGCAGGGGTTAGTGCTGAGGCTCGTAAGCACGAGGCATATGAAAAACCAAGCGTGAAGAAAAAGAAAAAGTCTGAAGCTGCACGTAAACGCAAGTTCAAGTAAGGAAGTGTCTCGAATTGACCCTGAAAGATCGCCTCGTTGAGGATATGAAGGTTGCCATGAAGGCCAAAGAGGAGGGGAAGGTAAGACTTTCCGTCATCCGAATGGTCAGGGCTGGTATAAGAAATGCTGAGATCGACAATAAAGTTGAATTTACCGATGCTCAAGTCATCGAAGTTTTAGCACGTGAATTAAAACAACGCCGAGATGAACTCGAAGAGTTTAAAAAGGCGGATCGCCCCGAAACGGTTCAGGCTCTTGAAAAGGAAATATCCGTTTTAATGGAATACCTTCCTCAACAGCTTTCCGAAGGGGAAATTCGTCAGCTAGTCCAGGAGACCATTGCCACTGTAGGGGCTCAGGGTCCTAAGGATCTTGGGAAAGTCATGGGTGCATTATCGCCTAAGACGAAAGGCCGTGCAGATGGTAAACTTGTGAATCTGATTGTACGGGAAATTCTCGGTGCATAAAGGAAACATAAAGTTTCGTCAAAAGGACCCAGTTGCTTAGGCAACTGGGTCCTTTTGACGACCAATCAGAGAGTTAGAAACGTGATGACATGACGACGAACGTAAACAGAGGCATAAACACAGGCATAAACAGACAACACAATAACCATACTGAGTATAACAATAATTTATTGACACGCACATTAAATCAAGGTACAATACTGGTAATGATAATCGTTATCATATAGAGCTACAGAGAGCTGCATAGAGAAAGGACGAAAGTATGTTTAATGTGTTTATTATTACCTTGCGCGAAGGGGTCGAAATCGCGGTTGTTCTCGCTATTATTCTGGCATATCTTAAACAATTAGGGCAGATGAAAGAAACAGGAAAAGTGTGGCTTGGAGCCGGAGCGGCTGCATTGGTCAGCGTGCTGGCAGCGGTGGGGATTTTTGTAATACTGGGAACGACTGAAATTGAAGGGTTTCAAGCGGTCTTGGAAGGAATACTTAAGATTGTTGCCGTCATTATGCTCACGTGGATGACGATTTGGATGAAACGACAAGGCGGAAATATTGGCGGAACCTTAAAACGGCAGATACAGGTTGCGCTAAGTCATGGCTCAGTGTGGGCATTAGCTTCTTTAGCCTTTATCTCAGTACTCAGAGAAGGCATCGAGACGGTGCTTTTCATTGTTGGCTCTGCGCAAGAAACGACAGCACTGGCGACTGTAAGTGGTAGTGTATTAGGCTTTAGTGTCGCGGCTCTTTTGGGATATATCCTTTATCGAGGAACACATCGTCTTCCGCTTAAATCCTTCTTTACAGCGATGAGTATTCTTCTAATTGTCATGGCGGCAGGGCTTTTGTCCGGAGGAATTCATGAATTTCAAGAACTGAATATGATTCCAGTAGGAATTGATCAACTCTGGAGTACCAAGTATCTATTAGATCAAGAATCGGCGCTAGGAAGCCTGTTAAAAGCAATCTTCGGATATGCGGACAGCCCGAATTTAGTTCAAGTGATTGCCTATTGGACGTATTTAATCGGTGCGTTCTACGCTTATTTTAAGCCGACTCAGAAAGCATAAGTTTCGGGTGGTCCAAAATAATTAGATAAAAAGCTTGGACTATTCTTGCCCTTCCCTTCATAACTATCATACAGAAGGGGAGGGGCTTTTTATGTTCAAAAAAATACAGACGAGTGTTGGAAATGCTTTGGATTTTCCACCTGATGTAGCTGGAGAAGGTCCGAAAATTACGATAACCGGACGGGGGCAAATTTTAGTTGAGAATTATATCAGCATTGTTAATTTCTCGGAGGAAGAGATCCGATTGGAAACAACAGAAGGAGATGTCTGTTTTGGCGGGAAGGGGCTAGTCCTGAAGGTCATCTTGGCAACAGAACTTCGAATTGAAGGGGAACTCTCTTCCTTATCCTTTAAAGGAGGAGAGATGAAATAATGTTTGAACGATTGCGGATCTTTTGGCAGGGACGGATCTTCTTTCTCGCAAGAGGAGAGCAGTTAGCAAGCTTCCTAAATCTTGTTTTAAAAGACGGTGTGGTTGTTTACCACACTCAAAAATCTGAACGAGGGATGCGGGCGCAGGTTAAGCTGACAGATTTTCGACGCATGCGGCGGGCAGCACGCAAAACTCATACTCGGGTCCATATTATGGCGAAATATGGTTGGCCTTTTATTGCCGCACGTTGGTGGCGCAGAAAGGGCCTTTTAACGGGGATTGCCATCATCGCCTTGGTGTTAACTATTTTGTCCCAACTTGTGCTGTCCATTTCAGTGACGGGTAATCAGAACGTTGTCACCACGGAAGTCTTGGATCGAGCTGAGAAATTAGGGCTTAAAACCTATGCTTATTCCAAAGACCTGGATTTAAACCAGATTGCAAAAACACTTCAGGAACAATTACCAGACGCTGCTTGGATTGGTGTGGAACGGAATGGGACTGGCATATTAATTAAAGTTTCAGAAAAGAAACGTCCAATTATACCTGAAGAAGTGGGTAATCTCGTCGCCACACATGCTGGAATTGTTAAGGAAATTATGGTGATTCAGGGAATTGCTCAGGTTCATGAGGGCGAAACGGTTCGGGCTGGTCAAGTGCTCATCACACAGGCGTTAAACCCAGGCGCACCAAGTTCACCAGCCGCTCCAAATGCTACGGCCAATAATAGTAAAAGTGTGAAACCGACGCCACCAGCATCGATTGCTAGAGGGTTTGTCCGCGCACGCGTGTGGTATAGTTCGGATAAACAAGTCCCGTTGGTGGAAGATAAAGTTGAAGAAAGTGGTAAGTTTGCTATGGGGTGGGGTATAAAATTCGGTTCACGCGTCATAATGGTAACAACGCCGGATTCACCCTTTGAGAAAGACAATACAGAAGTCACGAGTCATTCCCTCAAACCCTGGAGGAATTGGCGGTTCCCTGTCGAAGTTATAAGAGTGAAATACAAAGAACTCAAAAATGTGCATTTTGAACGTTCTGTTGCCGAAGCACGTCAATTGGCAGAAGAAGCCGCTCGGACTGACGTTCAGAAGAAAATGACGCCTGGCGTTTTGGTTGTGGTAGAAAACGTGAAGATTCTTCCCAACAATTCAGGTGCCGAACGGGTTAGAGTTGAGGTGGAAACCTACGAGGATCTCGCAGTTTATGCGAATCCTTAAAGGATGCACTTGTAAGTTTAAGTTAGGATGATGGTATTGAAGATCATTTGGGTCAGAAAGATCTTGGAGGTGTTCTCCAACTTTAAGAATTCCCTGAAACATCACACCACTTGGCTACGCGTCATTGTTGGGGTGATGTATTTTCTCTTGTTTACGGTTCTATTATCCTCAAGTTTGTTTGTCGCCAAGCTCCATTTAGTCGTGGGCGAGCCAAGTCCTCAGCTGATCACAGCCCCAACCAATAAGGACATCGAGGATACGGAAAAATATACTCAAGATCAGGATGCGGCGGCAAACGCCGTTCAAGCGGTGTACAAGCCTGACGACGAGTACTTGAACCAGTTGAGCAAGGATCTAGAAAAATCATTCGCTGCCGTACGTGAAGCGGTTGCCATCCCGGGGGATGAGAGTGCGCGCGTCAGTAAGCTGAAGCAAACGCAGCCGTTCACCATTTTAGCGAACGGAATTTTAGTTTCATTACTAAAAACCTCTCCTGACTCTTTAACGGCTGCTCAACAAATCGGCGATAATATTATCTTAAACAGAGCGAGAAATGGGGATACTGGGGCGCGGACGGACTCGGATGTGGCGCCACTCCGTGAGAAAACGAAATCGGATATTAATAAGTCCGGACTCCAGGATGATGCCAAAGTCTTCATGGAGGCCTTTGTAGATCTCAAAGTGACGCGTCCGACCTTAACTGTGGATGACGCAACCACGGAAAAATTACGCACAGTCGCTCGGACCACGATGAAAAAAGATGTACTACATTACAAAGCGAATCAAAAAATTGTCGGTGCAGGTGAAATCGTTGACGCAAAGGTCTACCAAGTGTTAGCCGCCTATGGCCTTATCAATAGCAGTAATACTTGGAAGTCGGCTGCTGGAATTGCATTGATGGTTATCATTGGACTCGCGACAATCTTCATTTATTTGCTTCAATATAGAAGAGACATATTGCCGGCGTTTAACCGAGTTGTGCTGATGGGACTGACGATGTTCTTGGTTCTGGCGATTGGACGCGGTGTGATTTCCCTAAATTTAGGCGGCGCGGAGTATAACTCCTTGTCAGGTGTGCTCATTCCAGTGGCTTGGGCCACCATGTCGATCGCCATTTTAATCAGCGTCGATGTCGCTTTACTCGTGGCAATTGTCTTAGCGGTTTTCGTGGCAATTTTGGTTGACCCTACTTTATCAACCTCGTTTGGTCTGCAATCAGGCATAGTGGCTCTTTTTGGAGGCTTCTTCGGGGTATATAGTGTGTCCCATTTGAGCCAGCGTTCTGATTTGGCGCGTGCCGGACTCTTTGTGTCCGCGATCAATGTATTAATGGTCAGCGCGATCGCTTTGACCACTGGAATGCGTTTCTCAGTGTGGATGGTTGGCGTGCTGCTCGGAGCAGTCAACGGTGTGGCATCTTCGTTTTTAACGGTGGGAGCTTTACACTGGTTTGAGTCAGGCTTTAAAATTACTTCCTCTGTTCGACTTTTGGAATTATCCAATCCTAATCGCCCCATACTAAAGCGCTTATTGATGGAGGCACCAGGAACATATCATCATAGCATTTTGGTCGGTAATCTAGCAGAAGCCGCTGCGGAGGCCGTGAATGCAGACGCCACGTTGGTAAGGGTAGGATCAATGTATCATGATATTGGAAAATTAAAACGCCCTTACTTTTTCATTGAGAATCAATTTACCCAAGATAACCCGCATGATAAAATCGCCCCAACACTTAGCGCATTAATTATTACCTCCCATGTCAAGGATGGGTTGGAATTAGCGAAGGAACATAATCTTCCCCAGCAGATTCAAGATATTATTGCTCAGCATCATGGGGACGGATTAGTTAGCTTCTTTTATCATAAGGCGCTTGAGGAAAATGAGGATATTCCTGAGGACACTTTCCATTATGAAGGGCCAAAACCCCAGACCAAAGAGACAGCCCTTGTTGCCTTAGCTGACAATGTGGAAGCGGCAGTAAGGTCTATGAAACAACCGACGCCGGGACGAGTCGAAGGACTTATTCGAAAAATTATTAAGGACAAGCTCAACGATGGACAGTTAGATCAATGTGATTTAACGTTTCAAGATTTAGACCGGATTGCGATCGCCTTTGTGCGGGTCTTGAACGGTATTTTCCACTCCCGCGTTGAATATCCGGAGTTGCCACCCATGCTGAAAAATGGAAGCGGTGGAGCACCGAAGAAGCTGGTAGAAGATGTAAATAATCAGATTCTTGAAGTGAGCGGGGTCACTGTGAATAAACTTGAAAATAATAACGCGGCAGAAGTACAAATTCCTGAAGAAAATGGGAAGCCTATCGTTGATGAAAAACCCACTAAAGTCTGATGTATAGGGAGGAAAGAAACACGTGATCATAGATATTGCTTGGGAAGAAGAGTCTATTTTACCTGAACGGCGTGAATCGCTCGACACGATGTTAACGCAAGCTGTTAAAGAGGGTATCCGTCTGTCTGGTGGGCCGGAAGAGGCTGAAGTTAGCCTGATGCTGGTGGATGATCAGCGTATCCATGCCTTAAATTTGGAGTATCGAGGGGTGGACCGCCCAACGGATGTTCTTTCTTTTGCCTTACAAGAGGAAATGGAAGAGGAACCTGATTCGGAGTTTGAAGACGAAATGCTTGGGGACATCGTAATTTCCGTGCCTCGGGCAAGAGAGCAAGCGGAGGAATACGGTCATTCCTTCGAACGGGAACTGGTATACCTTGCTGTTCATGGCACGCTCCATTTATTAGGGTATGATCATGAAGAAGAGACGGATAAACAAGAGATGCGTCACAAAGAAGAAGAAGTGATGGCATTGCTTAAGTTAGAGAGAACTTAGAGATAAGGCGAATATCGGCGGCCATTTATACCAAACGGAGGACAGCATGGGGAAATATCAGAAACCAGGGTTTCGGCGCAGCCTCAATCAGGCATGGCGGGGATTGCACCATACTTGGAGGACACAGGGCCACATGAAGTTTCATATCATCGCGGGAATCTCCGCCTTGTGCTTTGCAGGGTGGTGGAAGATCTCGAATTTTGAATGGTTGATTCTTATTTTGGCGATAGGCTGTGTTGTTAGTGCAGAAGTCATGAATACCGCCATTGAGATTGTGGTAGATATGGTTCAACCGAATTTTGACCCTCTAGCGGGTATGGCTAAGGATGTGGCAGCCGGCGCCGTTTTAGTCACCGCGATCCAAGCGATTGCGATTGTCATGATTGTCTTTATCCCTCGGTTGTATGGCTTCGCAAGCGACATATTTTAGGCTGTAGCGAGTTCTCTCATTTCAAGGAGATAGACAGGAGGTTGGTGCTTGATGATGGATCAATCCCAAGCAATCGGTGTATTTAAAGATCTTGAGCCAGATTTAATGCTACAACTCATCAATCAGGCGCAAGTAGCATACCAACAGGCTTATGTACCGTATTCCCATTACCCCGTTGGAGCGGCTGTGCTTTTTTCCTCTGGTAAGATTTATAGTGGGTGTAACGTGGAGAATGCGAGTTACGGTTTAACTGTTTGCGCTGAACGAAATGCTATTTTCCAAGCCGTAGCTCAGGGAGAACGGGAATTAAAAGCCATCGCCATTGCTGTACCGACAGAAACGTTTCCCTCTCCCTGCGGCGCATGCCGTCAGGTGATTCGGGAGTTTGCCGTTGATTGTCCGGTAATTTTAGTTAATGGTGCAGGGCAAACGAGGGTTACGAGTCTGAGAGTGTTATTGCCGGAGTCGTTTGGGCCGGACTTCCTGTAAGCGAACGCTTTGGGTTCAGCCGGGACTTGTGTGGCACAACGCTCGGTCTACGACACAGAATGCAAACTAGCTGTGTAAGCTCTTGTCTCTGGGGTGCGGGGTTCCCGGCAAAATCAGACGTCCCTGTCTGATTGCCGGCAGTGTACATCCTTGTACACTGCCCCTAATCTGGGGTCGCTTTCACAGAGTTTGCTAATTCTGTTTACGTAAAGCCCTCCCTTTTGTGCCACGCTGCGTCCGGAGCTTGGAGAGAGACGGCATCTTTTTCCGTAGTGGGAACAAGCTCGGAGGACTCCTCGCGTTTCCAGTCCGGAAGGTCTGCGCCTACACATTTCAACGCTTTTGCGGTCGTTTCATCCGAACTAGGCTTTAAGCCACTTTCAAACAAAACGTCCTGTCGAGTCAGGGCCTTCGACGTGTTCCAGCAACCGTGGGGCACGGTCCCTTCTCGCCGTTCATGGTCAGCGGATGCTGTTCTGGCAGGGTACGTTGTCCACTTGTATGAGGGTAGCGAGTCTTACGTAGATACGGAGTAGAGACTTTGCGTGTTTCTCACGCTTGGCCATGTGATTAGAAAAAATGCGTGCTAAAACTTAAAGTTATGGTAATGGGATAAGATAGGATAAGATTAAGGTATAGAAATATTAACATAAAAAAATAAGATAATAGTATAGAGGAGTGACTTCACCGTTGATTTCAACACCATCAAAAGATTTCCGTTCTGGTTTTGTATCCGTCATTGGAAGGCCTAATGCAGGGAAATCGACTTTGCTTAATCATTTACTGGGACAAAAAGTACTGATCATGTCAGATAAACCTCAGACTACCCGTAATCGTATTCAGTGTATTCTTACGGAAGAACGAGGACAAATTGTCTTTTTGGATACTCCAGGAATTCATAAACCTAGGCATAAATTAGGGGAATATATGGTCGGTAAGGCCAAGGAATCGATGCGAGACGTGGATGTTATCCTTTATATGGTGGATCTTACCGCCGAATTTGGCCCGGGCGAAGAGTATATTATCGAGATGCTTAAGCAAGCGAAGAGCCCGTGTGTACTCGTCTTCAATAAGGTTGATTTACTCATGTCGAAAGATATGTTGATGCATAAAATCCAGAAATATTCTGCGCTTGTCGATTTTGAAGCAGTGGTTCCTATTTCGGCTAAGACAGGGGAAAATACAGATGAATTATTAAACGTCATTTTTGCAAAACTATCTAAAGGACCGATGTATTATCCGGAAGATGAAGTGACGGATCAGCCTGAACGGTTTATTATGGCGGAATTGGTGCGCGAGAAGGTGCTCCAGCTGACGCATGATGAAATTCCTCATTCGATCGCCGTCGTGATCGAAGAAGTAGAACAGAAAAAGAGCCTTGTTAAAGTAAGAGCTTTAATTGTGGTTGAACGTGACTCTCAAAAAGGGATCGTGATCGGCGCAGGTGGAAAACAGCTCAAAGAGATTAGTACCTTGGCTCGTTTGGACATTGAGGCGCTGTTAGGTAGCAAGGTGTTTTTGGAAGTTTGGGTTAAAGTTAAAAAAGATTGGCGTAATCGTCCGGATAGCCTACGTAATTACGGGTATGGAAAGGAGCGGGAGTAAGATGAATATTGCAGGAATGACGGATCATACGTCCTTAAAACCGCAAGCGACAGAAAAAGACATTGTGGCACTTTGTCATGAGGCTCAACAGCATAAGTTTGCAACGGTTTGTGTCAACCCAACCTATGTTCAAACAGCGGCAAAGCTATTACACGGTACAGGCGTCGGTGTTGCGGCTGTCGTAGGTTTTCCGTTAGGCGCGACCTTTACGGAATCGAAAGTTCAAGAGGTCTTCATGGTGAAAGCGCATGGTGGTAAAGAAGTGGATATGGTGATCAATGTTGGATGGGCAAAATCCGGCAATTGGGAAGCTGTAGAGCAAGATATTGTTCGAGTGGTTGAAGCTGCTCATGGGTGCGGATTACTCATAAAGGTCATTATCGAAACTTGTTTGCTAACAGAAAATGAGAAAAAGACGGTGGCTGAAATCGTCAAACGCGCAGGAGCAGATTTCATCAAGACATCGACGGGCTTTGCCGGGGGTGGAGCAACGGTAGAGGATGTGCGAAATCTTAAGGCGTGGGTTGGAGAAGGCGTTAAGGTGAAAGCGTCCGGCGGGATCAGGACTAGAGAGTTTGCACTTGAGTTGATCCAAGCCGGAGCGGAACGACTTGGAACTAGCGCGATATTGGGATAACGCGACACGGTGTGACACAATGCTCCTACATACGACGCAGAGCAAACTAGCCTTGTAAGCTCTTGTCTCTTGGGCGCGGGGTGCCCGCCAAATGCGCCGTCCTTGGCGCATTGGCGGCGACTCACATCCTTGTGAGTCGCCCCGTGTTGGGGGTCGCTTACATGGAGTTTGCTATTCTGCTTACGTAGAGTCGTCGCGTTTGTGTCACACTGCGTCACGGGGCTTCCGGGGATGGAAACGTGGCTACGTACTTCAAGCGCTGTTCCCTGCTCTGGGGTTGGGCCGGCACATTCCATGTGCAATCGGCCTGCGTCTGGGCTTGGAACGAGTGGCGCAAGATGAGTAGAGGACGCTGTAGAGGTCTATTTAACAGTTCCTGGGGTTGATAGTACATAATTGTGCAATCGTTTTGCTTCTGGGGCTGAAACGTGGCTTTAGTGTCGCGATGTATACTTGGTTTAAAGATTACGAATAATAGCAAGAGAAAGGGTGAGGGCGTGGCCGTTTATCATGCGGACGCGTTAGTGATCCGTAGTCGAGAATTTGGAGAGTCGGATCGGGTGCTCACTCTTTTTTCTCGTGAGTTGGGGAAGCTTGTGGCTGTGGCGAAAGGGGTGCGCAAACCCAAAAGTCGTCAAAGGGCTGGGGCTCAGTTGTTTACCTATGGGGATTATCTACTTCATAAGGGAAAAACGATGGATACGGTGAGTCAGTGTAGTCCTAGGGAGAGTTTTCCGCACCTTTGGTATGATCTTGATCGGTCGTTTGCGGCGACGGGTATCGCGGAGCTATTGGACATTTCGACGATTCCAGCCCAGCCTAATCAGGAACTCTTTGAACTTACCTTGACGTGTTTATTTCTGATAGAGCAGTTTGACCCTGCGCTTATACTCGGCGCTTATGCTCTGAGGTTAATGACGTTGTTAGGATATCGTCCGCGCTTGGGAGAATGTGCGGAGTGTGGGGTTAGTATCAACGGTGAGCGTTTATTTTTTAGTTCGGAGGCCGGCGGTACGCTTTGTGGACAATGTCGGGATATTTATTCGGGGCGATGGATTCGGGCTGGTAGTGTGGCGTTTATGCGTCAATTGATTCGAGCGGATATCACAAAAATAGATCGTTTGCGTTGGAATGCCTGGATGCAACAAGAAATTCTGGAGACTTTACGGCTTTTCGTGGAGCATAAATTTGAGCGACCCCTTAAATCTTGGAGGATGGGGAGCTTAAATACTGATGATGTGGGACGACACAATAGCGGAAAGGAAGGGAAAAAAGATGACTGAAGAGTTATGGACTGAACTTGCAAAACTGGATGCGTTACGTGAGCGTACGGGAATAGGATATGAAGAAGCTCGTACGGCTTTAAACCTGGCTGAGGGCGATGTTGTGAAAGCTTTAGACGATCTTGAGAGGGCACAAGCGGACAAAAGACAGGGCTTTGACTTTGCTGATCAAGAGTATGGAGTATGGGACAGTATTAAATCTAGGATGTCGACGTTTACCCACAGCACGATTAGCCTTAAAAGGCATGACACGACGATCGCAAGTCTTTCGGCTCCTTTAGGTCTGGCACTAGCGTACACGATTTGGCGCAAGCCGAGTTTGCGTTTGTTAGCACTTGTGGGTGCGGTAGGGGCAGCTGTGAATCATTTTGAGCTAGAAGTGGCTACTGATGATGAGATCGACGAAGATGACGTCTACTAATTACTCGATCTTCCACCTTTATTTGTTATTTTGATACGCCAAAGGAGTCCATCTCAGTTCAATGAACTGAGATGGACTCCTTTGGTTATTAATAGAAGACTCATTAGATATAAATTTAAAAGTTGCATTAACCGGGTGGCAGTGTTTTGTGGCTTTAGCGGAAGAGTTTGCAAATCGTTCCGAAGAGTCCTTGATGGTCTAATGATCCGTATTTTGCACGATGTTTCTTTATCCGTTGATCAAGTTTGTATAATTGTTCTGCAGTTGGTTTCGCTGGTTGGTTCATGTGTTTTCTACTTCTTGCTTTGTTCTAATGCTCATAATGATCAATCCCTTTTTTATATTAGTTATTAGTTTGCCCTCATTTTGTAATTTGAATCAGGTTTGACACACCTTCTTCCTCGGAATATAATTAGAAAATAAAGAAACTGACATGCGATGACGGGAAAGAAGTTCGTGGATCCTCTCTTTTAGCGAGTTCGGGTAGGTGGAAGCCGAATGGGAGCAGCGGATGGGGTAGCTCTGAGCATACGTAACAAAGAGGACCCTTAGGGGTCAAACAGGGTGGAACCGCGGGAACAAGCTCTCGTCCCTGTAGCTTTAATGCTACGGGGGTGAGTGCTTTTTTTATATTCACTATGGAATGTGGATGCTCTGATTTCTAATAAAATAAAACTTAGGAGGTTGACAAAATGAAGTTTCAAGACATAATCCTTACCCTCAACAAGTTTTGGGGAGAACAAGGCTGTATTATTGCCCAACCTTATGACGTGGAAAAAGGGGCCGGAACGATGAATCCTGCGACCTTCCTGCGGGCCCTTGGACCTGAACCTTGGAAAGTGGCCTATGTTGAGCCGTCACGTCGGCCAACGGATGGACGGTATGGAGAAAACCCCAATCGCTTACAACACTATTTTCAATATCAAGTGATTATCAAGCCTTCGCCAGATAATATTCAAGAACTATACCTCCAGAGTCTGGAACTGATCGGGATTAATCCGAAAGAGCATGATATCCGCTTCGTCGAAGATAACTGGGAGGCGCCAACTTTGGGTGCTTGGGGACTTGGCTGGGAAGTCTGGTTAGATGGCATGGAAGTGAGTCAGTTTACGTATTTTCAACAGTGCGGGGGAATTGACTGCAAACCAGTCTGTTCAGAAATTACTTATGGACTTGAGCGACTGGCGACGTCGATTCAAAATAAAGACAGCGTATATGATATTGAGTGGGTCGGAGACACCACTTATGGCGATATTTTTCTTCAAGATGAGATCGATTACTCGACGTACAATTTTGAAGTGGCAGATGTTGAAGCTTTACAAACTTGGTTTGACATGTATGAGCATGAGGCCAAACGGGTCGTGGAAAAAGGCCTGGTGCTCCCGGCCTATGACTATGTGCTGAAGTGCTCTCATACTTTTAATCTTCTAGACGCTCGAGGGGCCATTAGTGTTACGGAACGAACTAACTATATCGCCAGGGTGCGTGTGCTGGCTCGTCTGTGCGCTCAGGCTTATGTGGAGCAGCGCGAGCGGTTGGGATTCCCCTTGTTAAAGACGAATTCAGTGAAAGAGGTGGAGTAAGATGGCTAACGATTTTTTGCTTGAACTTGGAACAGAAGAAATCCCAGCTAAATTCTCCCCAGTAGCCATGACTCAACTGGAGGAACAAGCGCGCAAACGATTGGGTGAACTGCGCTTACCTTTTAAGGATTTAGAGATATTTGCGACGCCGCGCCGTCTCGCACTGATTGTCACGGGTCTTGAGGAAAAACAAGAAGATTTATCGTTGGAAGTCAAGGGACCTGCTGTGAAAGCTGCCTATGACGCCAACGGCGCTCCAACGAAAGCCGTCCTCGGCTTCGCAAGAGGGCAAGGGGTAACGGTAGAAGATCTTTTTGTTCAAGAACTTAAAGGAGTTCAGTATGTGTATGCTCGTAAATCAGAAACGGGTCTCGAAACCAGTACACTCCTACCTCAGTTAGCGAAAGACTTGATCAATAGCCTGCGTTTTCCCAAGCCAATGCGTTGGGGAGATCTTGAATTCCATTTTGCTAGACCGATTCGTTGGATTGTGGCGCTTTATGGAACTGAAGTTGTGCCGTTTGAGTTCGTCGGGCTAGAGTCTGGACGAACCTCCCGTGGACACAGAACCCTGGCAACCGACATTGTAACGCTCGGGCAACCGTCCGATTATCGAGAAGCCTTACGTGCAGCCTTTGTCATAGTCAACCCTGAGGAACGAAGGGCTGATATCCAAGCGCAGATCAAAGTCCTTGCAGAAAGCGTCGGTGGTGAAGTGCCGAAAGATGATGAACTTCTGGGCGAAGTGATTCACCTTGTTGAATATCCAACCGCTTTATTGGGTGAAGTGGCCCCTAAGTACATGGACTTGCCGGAGGCTGTCATTACAACCCCGATGCGAGAGCATCAACGGTATTTCCCACTGCGTGCTGCGAGTGGAAAACTTCTGCCGTATTTTATCACTGTGCGTAACGGCGATGCTTTTGCCATAGACATCGTGAAGGCCGGCAATGAAAAAGTGCTGAAAGCTCGTTTGGAAGACGCTGCTTTTTATTATAGAGAAGATCAAAAGGTTCCCTTGGCAGGGTTAGTGCCCAAGTTAGGGAAAATTGTGTATCACGAAAAATTGGGGACGGTCCAACAACGCGTCGAGCGTTTGCGTGGACTATCTCGGTTCATGGCGGAAAAACTTGAATTTGGGGACGCTCAACAAGCCGCAATTGACCGAACGGCTCTGTTGGCAAAAGCCGATCTGGTCACGCTGATGGTGAGTGATTTCCCGGAACTACAGGGGATCATGGGGGCGGACTATGCACGGGCTAGTGGAGAGAAGCCTGAGGTCTGTGAGGGGATTCTTGAACACTATCAACCTCGCTTTACAGGGGACACTTTGCCGGCGTCTGACCCAGGACGAGTTGTGAGTATTGCGGATAAAATGGATGCGATTGTCGGGGCGTTTAGCATAGGGATTCAGCCGACCGGGTCCCAAGATCCTTATGCTCTAAGACGCCAAGCACAGGGCATTGTTGCGATTCTCTTAGAGTCCCAATGGAATCTTTCTTTAACAGAACTCTTTCAGGAATCCTACCGAGCGCTCACCGAGCAGGGGACGTCCCCATTGCCGATCGAGGACATATTGCCGCTTCTACAGGATTTCTTTCATCAACGGTTGCGTTTTGTGCTTCAGGAACAAGGACTGCGCTATGATACGGTGGAAGCAGCCTTGGCCATTTCAAGCGATGACCTTAATCTCGCCGTGAAACGAGCTGGCGTGCTTTCAGAGAAAAGACAAGAAGAACCCTTTATTGCCTATGTGCAAGCCTATACTCGTTGCTTCAACTTAACCAAAAAGGAAGCACCCCAAGTCCTCAATACGTCCTTGCTGATGGATCCGACAGAAATAGCCCTTGAGAATGCGATCTCCTTGCGTAGAGCGCGTTTTGATCAAACCTTGGCAAAGGGAAATTATGTAATGTCCTATAGTCTAGCGGAGGAACTTGTCATCCACATTGAAGCTCTTTTCCAAGCGGTGATGATAATGGTGGAAGATGAAGCGTTGAAGCGCAATCGTCTCGCGCTGCTGGGACAGTGTGTGGAAATGCTGGGATGCCTGGGAAATCTGAGCGTTTTAGCCTAAGCAAAGTTCAAGTGTTGACGTTTTGAATTAAGTTTATATTAAATTAAAAAAATATGTTCACTATCTCGTGAATAAAGTGTTATATATGATATAATAAGCCGTGTAAAAGTTCATTAGTATGTCACATTGAGGTGTTAATGAAACATTAAGAGGTGAAAAGGGTTGGAATGGACGGATCGGCAACAGCGAATTGTGGAGATCGTGAAAGACACAGGTCCTATCACGGGTGAAAAGATTGCGGCAAAGTTGGATTTGTCGCGGGCCACTCTCCGGCCAGATTTAACCCTTTTGACGATGTTCGGGGTCCTAGAGGCTAAACCGCGCGTCGGGTATTCTTATCGAGAAAATACGAGACCTTCTCCGATTATGGAACGCTTGCTTCAACTTCGTGTCAGCTCGTATAAGTCGATGCCAGTGACCGTCCTTGAAAGCGTGAGCATCTATGAAGCGACGGTGACGATGTTCACGCAAAACGTCGGAAGCTTGACGGTTGTCGGCGAAGATCGCGTCCTTGTCGGCATGATTTCACGCAAAGACATTATGAAGGCTTCTTTAGGGAACAGCGACCTCCAACAAGTTCCCGTCGGTGTTGTGATGACGCGTATGCCGAACATTTATATGACGACACCTGATGAACCCGTCTATAGTGCCGCAAAAAAACTTGTACAACATGCGGTTGATAGTTTACCGGTCGTGGAAGGGTATGTCGACGAGAATGGGAATGAATGTTATGAGGTCGTGGGTCGGTTTACTAAGACGAATGTCACAAAGCTCTTCGTGGAACTTGCGGATGCAAGACTATAAGGCTGGGGCAAACGATTTGAGGCCACAGGCCAGAGCTGAGAGCCGGAGGACTGAAGTCAGGTTGGACTTCGAATAAATTCGGAGGTGTATGAACACGTGACGACCCAAAATACAGTAATTTATGTTATTTCAGATGCACTAGGAGAGACGGCTGAGTTTGTAAGCCGGGCTGCCGCGGCACAATTTCTGGGTGTAAAGACTCGCATCCGTAGGGTTCCCTACGTACGGGATGAAATGCATATGGAAGAAATTATGGAAGAGGCCGTGGCCGAGCATGCCATCTTAGTTTATACCCTAGTACTTAGAGATCTTCGGGATTATTTGGAGAAAAAAGCAGTTGAGAAAGGCCTTCAAACTGTCGATATTTTAGGTCCTTTGATTGCTGCACTAGCCAACCAAACGGGCTTGGTACCTACACATATTCCGAACATTATTCACCGTCTGGATGAACAGTATTTTCGTAAAGTGGAGGCGGTTGAATTTGCTGTCAAATATGACGACGGCAAAGATTCTCGCGGAATTCTATATGCTGATGTTGTACTCATTGGTGTCTCACGGACGTCGAAAACGCCACTCAGTATGTACTTGGCGCATAAAGGAATCAAAGCTGCGAATGTTCCGCTGGTTCCCGAAGTTAATCCCCCGGAAGAACTGTTTTGTATTTCTCCTAGGAAAGTCATCGGACTAACCTTACGACCTGAATTGCTCAATTCAATTCGGACAGAACGCTTAAAAACTTTAGGGTTAGGGGCAGGCTCGGATTATGCCAAACTGGATCGCATTATGCAAGAGCTGGAGTACGGGCGTAGTATTATGAAACGGATTGGTTGCCCAATTGTCGATGCCACGGGTAAAGCGGTCGAAGAGACCGCGAGCATCGTGTTAGAATTATTATTTAAGGAGGACAAACATGACTAAGAAGTATGTTTATTTATTCCAAGAAGGTAAGGCTTCCATGCGCGATTTATTGGGTGGAAAAGGTGCTAATTTATGCGAGATGACCAATATTGGATTGCCAGTGCCTCCAGGCTTTACGATTACTACGGAAGCGTGCAATGAGTATACCAACGGCGAAAATTTCCCAGAGGAAATTTGGGATGAAGTTTGGCCGGCTTTAGCGAAGCTTGAGGCAACCACTCAAAAACGCTTTGGAGATAAAAAGAATCCACTACTCGTTTCTGTGCGGTCAGGAGCGAAGTTCTCGATGCCAGGCATGATGGACACGGTTCTTAACTTAGGCTTAAATGACGATACCGTGGAGGCTTTGGCTGCCAACACACAAAATGAACGTTTTGCCTGGGACTGTTACCGTCGTTTCATTCAAATGTTCGGCGATGTCGTCTTAGAAGTGGAACACTATGTGTTTGAACATATTTTAGAAATAGCCAAAGAGAAACAAGGGGCTCGCTATGACTCCGAACTCTCTCCAGAAAGCCTCAAATGGATGGTCAGTGAGTATAAGAAAAAGATTGAACGTACAACGGGCAAACCGTTTCCCATGGATCCTAGAGTCCAATTACAGCTCGCGGTTTTGGCGGTCTTCCGTTCGTGGAATAATGACCGTGCGAAATTCTATCGTCGAATCAATCATATTCCCGATGAGATTGGCACCGCTGTGAATGTTCAGTCCATGGTTTTTGGGAATATGGGGAACGACTCAGGAACAGGTGTGGCCTTTACCCGTAACCCATCAACTGGGGAGAGTGCTCTTTACGGCGAATATCTGATGAATGCTCAAGGAGAAGATGTCGTCGCAGGTATTCGGACCCCCAATCCAATTGCCACCTTGGAAAAGGAAAATGCAGAGGTCTACAAGCAGTTTGTGGATATTTACAAACGCTTAGAGAACCATTATCGAGATATGCAGGATATTGAATTTACGATTGAGCGCGGAAAACTTTATATACTCCAAACCCGAAATGGTAAACGAACCGCCTCAGCCTCAATCCGTGTTGCTGTCGAGCTGTTCCATGAGGGCTTAATTACAAAAGAAGAAGCCGTCATGAGGATCGAACCTGATCAATTAGACCACTTATTACATCGCCGTATGGATACGGATGTTAAGCACGAAGTTCTCGCGAAGGGGCTTCCTGCATCACCCGGCGCTGCCTCCGGAATCATTGTCTTTAGTGCGGAAGAAGCAGAAACATTAGGCAATGCCGGCGAGAAAGTGATCCTGGTTCGGACCGAAACCACACCGGATGATATTCGCGGTATTTTGGCAGCTCAGGGGATCTTAACGAGTCGTGGCGGTATGACGAGTCATGCAGCGGTCGTCTCGCGTCATATGGGAAAACCAGCTGTTTGCGGGTGTGATGCCTTAAAGATCGACTATGCAAAAGGTCTCGTTACGATCGAAGGGATTGATTATCCCCAAGGAACCATCCTCTCCATCGACGGATCAACTGGGCGCGTTATCAAGGGCGCAGTTTCTATGGTCGATCCAGAACTGAGTCCAGAATTTAAAGAATTCTTGGGCTGGGCCGATGAAATTGCTCGACTCCGTGTCATGGCGAACGCCGATAGCCCAACAGAAGCGACGAATGCCCGGGATTTCGGAGCGGTCGGTATTGGGTTAACTCGGACAGAGCATATGTTTATGAACCCTCAACGGATTCCCATCGTTCAAGATATGATCCTTGCACAAACGCTGGAAGAACGCGAAGTTGCCCTGACAAAGCTCTTGCCAATGCAGGAAGAAGACTTCTATGGCATTTTGAAGGCGATGCAGGGGCTGCCTGTCATCATTCGTCTGTTGGATCCACCACTTCACGAGTTCCTTCCGCATTCGGAGGAACTGGTTGTAGAGATCACGAAACTCAGTATCAATAAAAATGATCCCGCTGCTTTAGCTGAGAAAGAAGTTTTGCTCAGCAAAGTGCGGGCCTTATCTGAGCTTAACCCAATGCTCGGTCATCGTGGCTGTCGTCTGGGAGTGTCCTTCCCGGAAATTACCGTGATGCAAGCCCGGGCAATTTTCCAAGCGAGTGCACGCTTGATAAAAGAAGGGTTTGATATACATCCAGAAGTCATGATTCCACTCATCATGGGCAAAGAAGAATTTGTGATGATGCGTAAGCTTGTGGATGACACTGCAGCTTTAGTCATGAAGGAACTAAATGTCGAAATTCACTATAAAGTGGGGACGATGATTGAGGTGCCACGCGCGGCTCTACTAGCGGATGAGATTGGTAAAGTAGCAGACTTCTTCTCCTTTGGGACGAATGATCTTACCCAAATGGCGATGGGCTTGTCTCGTGATGATGCCCAAGGCAAGTTCCTCCCAGTTTATCTTGAGAAAAATCTCATGAAAACGGATCCCTTTGTTGTGCTCGATCGCGATGGGGTTGGCAAGCTGATCGATATCGCGGTGAAGCTTGGACGGGGCGCAAATCCTGGCCTCGACTTAGGAATCTGTGGTGAACACGGCGGAGAACCTAACTCGGTGGAATTCTTCCACATGGTTGGTCTGGATTATGTTTCCTGCTCACCATTCCGCGTACCGATTGCGCGTTTGGCTGCAGCTCAAGCGGCCATAAAACATCCAGGGAAATAATATAGACATGGCTTTCTAAGCCTTATATATAAACTTCCATGAGCCTGCCGGTTCACAGGGTGGCATGAAAATTAGCTTAGAAGGTATAACGTACAAAATAAAGTAGGGTATTGTCTTTTAGTGATTCTAAGAGACAGTACCCTATTTTTGAGCTGTTCAATTTTGATGTACAAGAAATAAAAATACAGCCATAATCTCACTGATAAACTCAACGAGATTATGGCTTTTTAAGGCACCTTTGGCTAATAGATGCTTTTTGGGCTTCTTTATACTAGTCAGAAAGTATAATTACCACTAAGCAGCCGCCTATCATAGCGACCATTATACAACATAACAGTTTAAGCTCTGTTTACGTTTATGTTGTATAATAAAAATTTAGATACGATGGAATGGAGCTGATGTTATGAATAAAATCATGGTTGTGGATGATGATGTTAATATTCGCAAGCTGGTAGGCGTTATATTGAGCGACGTCGGTTTTGATGTTTGCGAAGCAGCAGACGGGCGTGACGCACTTTTGAAACTCGATGAAAATAAAATAGATCTTTGCGTTGTTGATATAATGATGCCGCATATGAACGGTTTAGATTTTTGCCGTAATGCCCGCAATTATTATGAGGATATGCCAATTCTTATGCTGACGGCTAAAAGCGAAATAGGTTCAAAAATAGAGAGCTATGGAGTAGGCGCGGACGATTATCTGACAAAACCTTTCGAAGCGGAAGAATTGCTGCTTCGCATAAGAGCCTTGTTGAAACGTTACAAAATCGATTTACAAAAAACAATTACGATAGGCTCTCTTACAGTAGACAGCACTAGCCATACGGTTTCCGTTAACGGTGAATGCACGAGTATTCCCATGCGAGAATTTGAACTACTTTTTAAGCTTGGCAGTTTCCCCGGGAAAACTCTATCCCGCAATCACCTTGTTGAGGAACTATGGGGTTTCGATTTTGATGGCAATGAACGCACTTTGGATGTTCATGTAGGACGGCTGCGCAATCGATTTCCGCCCGAACAATTCGGCTTTCAAATTCTCACTATCCGCAGCTTGGGCTATCGTCTGGAGGTGATTTCTTGAAAATGCAGAGTTGGTTTCAAAATTTGCTTTGGCTGTGTTTTTGCTTATTCATGCTTGTTGCATCTTTTGCAGTAAGTTATATGATTTTGTTACTAATTTACAGGTTCACTGGAAGGCCGCCTGATCCGTGGGGGTATATCATCTACTGCGTTATAAATTTATTTATTATTGTCGGGATTATTGGTGTAGGAGCTAAAATGGGCAACCATGATAACAGTTCAGGCCTTCTGTCAAAAACCGTTGAGGCTTTAGACAAAATAGCGCAGGGCAATTTTGATGTGTTCATTGAGCGAGATGAGGACGGGCATCACAATATGATCATTGACAGTATTAACGAAATGGCAAAGGAACTCGGCTCTATGGAACAGTTGCGGCAAGATTTTATCTCTAACATATCTCATGAGTTTCAATCGCCGCTTACATCCATCAGCGGATATGCGGCACTGCTGCGCAAGGACGGTGCAACGCTCCAACAACTGGAATACGCCACGATTATTGAGGAGGAAAGCAAGAGATTGTCCAAGCTATCCGAAAATCTTTTACGGCTATCGGTATTGGAAGCGGAGGACAGCTCTATCACGAAGGCCACGTTCCGATTGGACAGACAGATCGAAAACGTTGTACTACTCTTAGAACCGCAATGGAATGCAAAAAATATTATTCCAGAAACATCGCTGCCCAAAATAACCGTCTGTGGCAACGAGGATCTGTTAAAGCAAGTCTGGATTAACCTTTTGGTGAACGCCATAAAATTCACGTCCGAAAATGGAGAGATTAATGTCAGCTTAATACCAGACCGCGAAAATGTGGTTTGCTTGATTTCCGATAACGGTATCGGTATAGCTACGTCAGACCAAATGCACATCTTCCAGCGATTTTATAAGGTGGATAAATCACGCGACCGTTCACTGGGCGGAAACGGGCTGGGGCTTGCCCTCGTGAAAAAGATTGTAAACATGCACGAGGGCGATGTCACTGTGGAAAGCGCATTGGGAAAAGGAACGACATTTAAGGTTACATTACCAATCGACAATCGATGAGTGCATATTAAATCTGTGCGAAAAAACGGCGGAGAGGGGAACCTCCCGCCATTTTTTCTGTTTCAAAAATTGTTTAGAAATAATATTTCCGTTTACGTTCCGTTTAAATTTCTATTCCAAGATGAGTTCATAAATAAATGGAGGCGAATTATATGAATCACAAACCTACCATGGATAGGATTACTGCCATCACCAATGTGCGGATCTTCGACGGGGAACGTGTCCTCAATGATACAACTGTGGTAATCAATGGGGCATACATCCAGATGGTGGGTGGTGTGGTACCAACTGGGGCAACCGTCATTGATGGTCACGGCAAAACACTGATGCCCGGGCTTATCGATGCCCATGTGCATACCGACATTGACGGTCTGCATGATGCGCTGAAATTTGGCGTTACCACAGAGCTTGAGATGATGGGTCATTGGTCCGCTAAACAGCGCAAAGAAATATCTGAACGGAACGACATTGCTGATATGCGTTCCCCCGGAATGGGAGTTACCCCTAAGGGAGGTCACCCGACTGAATATATGAGTTCGAGCAATAACTTGATCATACGATTATTCTACCGTTTTCCGTTTGTCCAGACCCCTGACGAGGCAGTCGAATTCGTAGCCAAGCAGATCGCCGGTGGAGCCGACTACATCAAAATTTTTATTGAGGACGGAACCTGTATCGGGTTTCCCGGACTCCCAGTACTAGATGATGAGATCCTCAATGCGGCTGTGAATGAAGCTCATCGCCATAATAAGCTTGCTATCGTCCACGTAACAACGGCCGAAGCTACACAGCAAGCTATCCATGCTGGAGTGGATGGGTTGGGACACTTGTTCTTTGACCGCCCGCCTACTCCAGAGCTTATTGCAGATATTGCATCATCTGGTGCATTTATTATACCTACTTTGGTAACGCTCTCCACTGCTTTTGGCAATAGCGCAGCCGCGCTGGCAGCAGACGAACGAGTAAGCGTAAGGCTTAGCAAGCAGTGGCGCGACGCCCTCTCCCGCAGCATGAACGTCTATCCAAAAGGAAAGCTCGAAGATGCTTATGCCACTATCATAGCTCTCCACGATGCAGGTGTGGACATTTTAGCGGGTTCTGATGTGTCGGAACCTATACCAATCCTTGGCGGACTCGCTCACGGCGCCAGCTTGCACCACGAACTGCAACTGCTGGTCGCTGCGGGACTTAAGCCTATCGAGGCGCTGTGTGCAGCCACCTCTACCCCTGCCCGTCGGTTCGGGCTCACCGACCGTGGCCGGATTGCTTCTGGAGCTTGTGCTGACCTGCTGCTGGTGGACGGAGACCCGCTGACCAACATCTCCGACACACTATCCATCCGTGCCGTGTGGCACCGCGGTGTCCAGCTCACTCCCCAAGGGTAGACACTGAATAATCAAAAACACCAGTTGATGAATTATCATTTATTATGTTGGCAATTCATTGATAATTATTGGAATGGTGATTCGCTTCTCTGCAATTATTCAAGAAGTGTTCCATAATGGTTAAAAATTGAGATTGGTCCTTTATGCTAGTGGCTGCCCAGGCCGCGATAAAACATCCAGCGAAATAGTAAAGACATAGCGGTCTAAGCCTTATACATCAAGGTTTAGAGGATATACGCACAAAATAAAGTATGGGTATTGTCTTTTAGTGATTCTAAGAGACAGTACCCTATTTTTGAGCTGTGTAAATTAGCAGCAGGTTCTATTCTTTACGTGCCAAATAGGATTGACAATAGGTATATTTTTCTATATTATGAAATTAAATTTATAATATATTTATGACGACAATAGCACACCATCCGAAAGGTTGGGCCGCAAAGTTCTGGGTCTAAAGCAAATTTGCTAGGATTGCCAGACTGCCGAAACATAGATGATCTATTAACAAGCATCTATGATTTAAAAGATGCTTGTTTTATTATGTCTAATTGTTATACAAGCATAATTAATTTGCAGTTCAAGGGAGGCGATTGGGTAATTGATTGTGACAAAATGAACTTTCTAAAATTACGCTAGAATATGAGGGGGGGATTGTCTATGCATCTTTTTAAAAAGCCGTTGATTAGCTCGCTATTAATTCTAATTTTCACATTCTCAATATCTATTCCTGTCTTTGGAAATACAATTGAAAATGCAAATCGTTTAGCAGGTCAAGATCGATACGAAACTGCAGCCGTAATAGCAAAAGGCGGTTGGACTCAATCAAATTATGCAATCCTCGCCTTCGGGAAAAATTTCCCTGATGCATTAGCATGTGCACCGCTTTCAAAGAAGTACGATGCTCCAATTCTTCTAACTGAAAGTGCAACGCTCACACCGCAAACAAAACAAGCATTAATCGACCTAAATGTAAAGAACGTTATCATTATAGGTGGAACTGGTGTAATTTCTCAAAATATAGATACCACACTCGTAAGTATGGGGATAAACCCTACTAGGATAGCTGGTAATGACAGATACGAAACGTCAGTCAAAATTGCGCAACAACTAGGTTCAGTAACATCAGTGGCAGTGGTTAGCGGAGATGGTTTCGCTGATGCTCTCTCAATAGGATCTATAGCGGCAAAACTAAACATGCCAGTAATACTAATACCAAGAGGCACAATACCAGCCAGTGTTTCAGCGTACCTAGCAACTCAAAACATAACAAATTCCTACGTCATCGGTGGCACATCGGTTGTAAGTGATTCCGTTATGAGTCAATTACCAAACGCCCAAAGACTTAGTGGTAATGATCGCTATGCTACAAACATCGCTGTACTTGATGAGTTCGATTCAAACTTTCATTCAACGGGAATTTGCCTAGCAACAGGAGCAGGGTTTGCTGATGCTTTAGCAGGATCAGCTTATGCTGCAAAGACAAATTCTCCAATAGTATTAGTGGGTAACAGTTTGAGTAGTTCAACAAAAAATTATCTAAAAAATTCATCGGGTAAAACTGTGTATATTCTGGGAGGCGAAGCAGCGGTTAGTAGTTCAATATTTAATGATAACCCTCTTCTGAAATTGGGGTATACTCCCGAAAAGTATTCATTAATCTTTGGATCTGTGGATAACGGTGTGTATCAAAGTGCTTCGGAAGCGAAATCAAACATGGTAAATATTTCAATTGATGTATGGCAACTAAACGCTAGTGGACAGAAGTATGCAGCTAAGCGCACATTAACGGTAAATAAAGCTGTTGTAGGTATGGTTCAGACAGTATTCAAGGAAATCTTTGAAGGCCAAGATAAATTCCCAATCAATAGTGTTTCAGGATACTCCTGGCGTGGGGACGGTACTTCGGAGCACAATTGGGGTCTAGCAATCGACATAAACCCGACTGAGAATTATATGATAAATAGCGCTGGAGTCATTGTAGCAGGCTCCTTCTGGAATCCTTCGAGCAGTATTTATTCCATACCTGAAAAAGGCAGTGTGGTGACCACGTTCAATAAATACGGTTTTACATGGGGAGGAAACGCTTGGAAATCGTCACATGATTATATGCATTTTTCTTATTTAGGAAGATAATCGCATGAGATTGGTCGTTTGTGATAGTGGCAGCTCAAGCCGCAATTAAGAATCGGTAATCGTACCGAAACATAAGAACAAGATAAGTAAAGGAAAGTAAAGAAGGCAAGAACCAGCGTATATAAGCTGTGTTCTTGCCTTTACTTATACCAGTCAGAAAGGATAACTTTTGATCACCGACCCTACAGGCATATGTCTCTACCTTATGTTAGAATAAAGGTAGATAGAATTCTAGGGCTCAGGAGGGCTAAGATGAGTGAAGTTCAGAACATCCGCGAGCGGAGTGAAAAGGAAGAGGAAGAACGTCTATCCCAATATGCGGCAAAAAGCAGGCTTGCCGTGCGTGGGCGATTGGAAGAAGAATGTCCAATCCGTACAAAGTTTCAACGGGATCGTGATCGGATCTTGCACAGCAAACCGTTTCGCCGTCTTAAACATAAGACTCAAGTTTATATTGCCCCGACTGGGGATCATTACCGAACCCGTATGACGCATAGTTTGGAAGTTTCTCAAATATGCCGAACGATCGGTCGGGGGCTACAACTGAATGAGGACCTTATCGAAGCGATTGCTTTAGGGCACGATGTCGGTCATACACCCTTTGGACATGTCGGAGAGGAAGCACTTCGAAACATTATCACTCACTTTGAACATAATGAGCAGTCAATCCGTATTTTAAAGGTTCTGGAGCGAGACGGTCGGGGGCTCAATCTTACCGAGCCTGTTCTCGATGGAATCCTACATCACACCGGAGAAGGGATTCCAATCACCCTCGAAGGTCAGGTTGTGAAAACGGGAGACAGGATTGCCTATCTTTGTCATGATTACGATGATGCCCTGCGCGCCAGTCTGCTGATTAGAAGTGACTTGCCTCAGACAGTTAAACTCACGCTCGGAGAGAAGCCCAGCGATATGATTACGACGATGGTGGCTGACATGGTTGAGACCTCTATGGGGCAAAACTGCATTCATCAGTCGGTCAAGGTTCAGGCAGCCATGCAAGAATTCCGGCAATTTATGTTTGCTTGGGTTTACAACAGCCCAACCTTACGCGAAGAGCGTCGTAAAGGGCAATACATTATCCAGGCCCTTTTTGATTATTATCGTCGGGATATCTCTAAACTGCCTGAGGGTCTTTTGATTTGGGCAGGCGGAGACGAAACCCAAGCCGTCGTTGACTATATATCAGGGCTGACTGATAATTACGCCATTGATTTGTTCACAAAATTATTTGTCCCCCGTTAAACTCAATAATAAAGCATAACAAAAAAGTGGTTGGGAGCTAGGCTTCTCAACCACTTTTTTGTACTGTCAGAAAGTATAAACTAACGTCTATATACTTTCTGCAGGTCCCTTCACGCCATCCTTGGCTACAGGGACACTCGTCCATCCATGGACAGCGCATCAGTGCAACTAAGGCGACCGCCATCGCTGGGGCTTGGCGCTAGCCAAGTTTTCTTTATACCTATAATTCTTAAGAAACTTTCTTAATCAAGCTTTCATTTCGCTTAAGTGGTTTACTAGTATCTAGGTTCCCTAAGATCCCATCTTGTTTTTTCCCGTCCAACAGAAATTGGACGCTTTTAACGTTCTCAAGAGTGGTTAACGTGTTTACGATACTATACATGGTCATTTGTTCTCCAGTAGAGCCTCCACCAAAGTTCTTTTGGAATTCTGGGGAGAGATTAAGGGTTGCCACGCCGTCAGCACCAACCGTTGCACCGAGCAATATTGTCCCCTTAGGAAGCGGCTTTTCCAATCCAGTAGGGGGAGTTTCCAGTTCTTTGAACATTGCTTTAATAGTCTCTAGATTTTTGACGACGACTGTTCGATCAGTTGCTACGACGCCAGTACCATCCGCATTGGGGAAGTATAGGGTTACTTTTACGGACTTTTCGGCCGAGTCCGAGGGAGTGACGGTGGCAGAAGGCGTTGGAGCTGGAGTTGTTGTAGCAGCTTCTGGGCCTGTCGTATCACCGGCTGACTTAACGGTTGTTGTTTTGTTAGGAGAACATCCTGTCATGAAAATTCCAACGAGTAGCATGGTAACAATGGTTAAAAATAGACTTTTAAAGGTATGTCTGGACATATTATAGCCACCTTCCTCATAAGGTTCTTTATTTGTATCAATCTAATTGATTTCAGAATGATACGGATTGTTGTGTATATATTAACATGATTTTCTAGTAGGTGAAAGGATTTCCTTTTAAGCCGTGTCTAATCAGCAACTTTGTTTAAATAAGTGTCGAAAAAAGAAGGTATTATCGACCGAAAAGGAGAAATAAACACTTTCTGGAAGAGTATTTGGATTCTTTTTAAAAGTATTTCTAAATAAGAAGACTAAAAAAAAGGATTTCATGAATTTTCGGCGAAGAATTGTATATGCGAAGGGTTGACAAACTAAATATAATGTGGGTAAACATCGAAGGGCGAACAAACGTGGAAAATAGAAGTCATCTCGAATTAATTCCGGAAGTGACTATCGAGGAAGTGCGTTTACGCACGGATATCGTTGAGGTTATATCTGAATATGTCAGCTTGCAGCGTAAGGGGAAAAACTATTGGGGACTTTGTCCTTTCCATTCGGAAAAGACACCTAGTTTTACTGTGAACCCTGAGAAACAAATGTTTTATTGTTTTGGCTGCAATGTTGGAGGAAACATCTTTTCTTTTCTAATAAAGAAGGAAAATTGGTCTTTTGTTGAGAGTGTTCAAAGCTTGGCGAGCCGTTACGGCGTGTCACTTCCTGAAAAGGAACAATCTCCCCGTGAACGGGAAGAAAACCGACAACGCCGACGCTTTGAAGAAATTAACGAATGGGCGGCAAGCTATTTTCATGACCTTCTGATGAGATTACCCGAAGGAGAGCCAGGGCGGGTCTACTTTGCTAAGCGCGGGGTTGACGTTGATACTATGAAAAGCTTTCGTTTGGGTTATGTTCCAGAGCGTTGGGATGGATTATTGGGTTATATGCAGGAACGGGGCGTCCAGCCGCATGAATTAGCGGAAGCGGGTCTTGCTATCGAAAAGGAATCGCAGAGTAACGAGGGGCAACGATACTATGATCGTTTCAGAAACCGCATCCTATTTAGTATCCTGGACCGACGTAAACAGCCGATTGCCTTTGGTGGCCGAGTGCTGGATGATTCAATCCCTAAGTATCTGAACTCTCCGGAGAGTGCTTTCTTTAATAAGGGGCATCATCTCTATGGAATGCATCGTGCGCATTCAGGCATTCGTGAAGAAGGCTATGCCCTCTTGGTCGAGGGCTATATGGATGTTATTGCCTTACAAAATGCTGGGTTCCCGAATGCAGTCGCGTCGTTGGGGACCGCTTTAACAAAGGATCAGGCAAAGCTTTTGAGACGGTATACTGTCCGTGTCGTCCTACTCTATGATTCCGACAGTGCGGGAATACAGGCCTCCTTTCGAGGGGGAGAGATCCTACGGGACGCTGGGATTCGGGTGGACGTTTTAACTTTAACAGGAGCAAAGGATCCAGATGAGTTCTTAAAGAGTTACGGCGTGGAAGACTTTAAGACAGCGCTGAGCAAGGTTTTGACCTTTGTGGAGTTCAAATATCGGACAATGGTTGGTGAAAATCCGCCGCGAAGCATTCCTGAAAAAGCAGACTTAGTGATCAAACTGGCTGCGGATATCTTGAAAGTGACCAGTCCCGTTGAAAGGGAAGGGTATGAGCGCTTTTTAAGTTTGGAACTGGGCCTTACGTTAGAGGCTGTACAACGCGAAATTGCGAGCCAGGACCCTAAAAAGCCCACAAAAGAGCGCGTACAGGAATATTCTCAACGACAACAGGTTAATTCTGAAAAAACTGTATATAATATCACTAATGCCATTATATGTAAAGATAACAGCGCCCCCCCTCTACCGACTGTCTATTTAGGGGGTTATCGAGCAGAGTTATTGCTGCTGCGTGTGCTTTTGGAAGATATCTCACATTTGCCTAAAATCAAGGCAATGCTTGGAGTAGCGTTCTGGAGAGTCCCTGTACATCAACAGATTTTTAATTATCTCGATCAGGATGGCGTATTGCCGGCACACTGTGACGAAACAGTTCAAAGTCGGTTGGCGAGCTTGCTCCTGGAAGAGTTAGATATATCCCAAACTGAGCGTTTGATCGATGATTGCATCAAGGAAATTCTTTCGACTCAAGCTGAGGAACGAGTGGAAGATCTTCAAGCAAGTATGGAAACTTTAGAAAAATCCGGTGACATGGCAGGGGCCATGGCTCTGTTGAAAGAGATAGGGGAGCGGTTAAAGCGTGGCGAATAGTAAGGTTAAAGACACTCAAAACAATGATCTGAGGAAAGGTGGGGGACAGATGAACGAAAAGGAAAAGTTAGACAGCGTCCAGGCCCTCATCCAGAAAGGCAAATTGAAAGGATCCATAACATACCGAGAGATTATGGATGCTCTCCAAGGAATTGATCTTTCCGCGGATCAAATTGACGATGTCTACCAACAATTTGGCCGTATGGGAGTCGATGTGGTACCTGAGGCTGGAGAAGTTGATCTGGCGGTTCTGAAAAAGGCCAAGGAAGACGAAGAGGAAGTCGCAGAGGAGTCAGAAGACGAGGCTGAGGAAGAGTCGGAAGTTGACCTAAGCGTCCCTGAAGGCGTGGGAATTGATGATCCGGTCCGCATGTATTTGAAAGAAATCGGACGAGTGCCACTACTTTCAGCGGAGGAAGAAATACAATTAGCAAAACGAATGGAGCAAGGCGACGAGGAAGCGAAGCGTCGACTGGCTGAAGCCAATTTGCGACTCGTGGTCAGTATTGCCAAACGATATGTTGGGCGAGGTATGCTTTTCCTAGATCTGATTCAAGAAGGTAACCTTGGACTCATTAAGGCCGTCGGGAAATTTGACTATATCAAAGGATTTAAGTTTAGCACCTATGCCACATGGTGGATCCGTCAAGCCATTACCCGTGCTATTGCTGACCAGGCTCGGACGATTCGAATTCCAGTGCATATGGTCGAAACAATTAATAAGTTGATTCGGGTTTCACGACAACTCTTGCAGGAATTGGGAAGAGAACCAGCGCCTGAAGAAATCGCGAAAGTGATGGATATTCCGGTAGAACGTGTTCGTGAAATCATGAAAATCGCCCAAGAACCCGTTTCACTAGAGACACCCATTGGAGAAGAGGAAGACTCTCATTTGGGCGATTTCATCCCAGATGAGGATGCACCGGCACCCGCTGAGGCCGCTTCGTTCATTCTCTTAAAAGAGCAATTGGAAGAAGTTCTGGAAACCTTAACGCCACGTGAAGAGAAAGTGCTTCGGTTACGCTTTGGACTGGATGATGGACGCACCCGGACATTAGAAGAAGTCGGACAGGAATTTGGCGTTACTCGAGAACGAATTCGGCAGATTGAAGCCAAGGCTCTACGGAAATTGCGTCATCCAAGCCGTAGTAAAAAACTGAAGGATTACTTGGAATAAGCGTCGAATACCCACCGAATAATATTTAAATTCAAACAAAGACTTGACTATAGGGGCCGAATTACGTATAATAACCCGTGCATGAAACATTCCTCGATAGCTCAATTGGTGGAGCAATCGGCTGTTAACCGATAGGTTGTAGGTTCGAGTCCTACTCGGGGAGCCAAACATGCTTTAACTCCATACGGGCCCATAGCTCAGCGGTAGAGCCCCCCGCTCATAACGGGTTGATCCTTGGTTCGAATCCAAGTGGGCCCACCACTTCAACAAATTCCAATCGAGCATATAACATCAAACATCGACATTAGGGCGATTAGCTCAGCGGTAGAGCGCATCCTTCACACGGATGAGGCCACTGGTTCGAGACCAGTATCGCCCACCAGTGATACCAAGGCTTTCAGGGTTTGAAGCTTCGTTTAAACTAACATGTACAGTTGCGCGTATAGTTACGCATCTATGATAAGCCATTTATGTGAAGGTATCCTCTCTTTGGGGGATATTTTTTTTGCCCATTAGCAGGATTTGCAAATTAAAAGTAGAAGTTCTCTCAAATTAAATGGAAAAGCATAGAGGTGATCTTTGTGATAACTGAAACTATAAAAACAAACATTTCCTCGAAAGCAAGTTGTTGATCCAGTGACAGTGGTGCTGGTCAGCATCAACAAGAAAGTAATACAGAAAACTGCCAGATCTGCAGAGGTAAATTAGATTACTTCAATGTTAGCAAGCAACTCACTTGCTTCCGTTGCGGTAAAATTGAGTTTGCTAATATTTCATGTCCTAACGGTCATTATATTTGTGATGACTGTCATGGCAAAGAAGTCTTTAAAACGATTGAAAACTATGTTCTAACCACACCCTCCATGAACCCTTTGGAAATTGCAGAAGCCTTAATGTCTAACCAAGAGAAAGTACCCATGTTAGGTTGTGAAAATGCTTGGATTGCTTGTGGTGCTTTGATGGCATCCTTAAAGAATGAAGGCACGCTTAAGCTCTCTAACGAACATATTATAGAGGGCCTAAGCAGAACCAAACGACAGGCAATTGGTGGATACTGCGGTTTAACGGGTGTTTGCGGGATTGCACCCGCCATCGGAGCATGTTTTAGTGTTATTCTGGGTGCGGCATGTCCTAAAGACCAAGAAACAGCAACAACCATGAGGGTTGTTGGGAAAATAGTCATGACGATTGCGGATCAGACTGGTCCATGCTGCTGTAAGAACTTTGTCAGGACTGCCCTTCGTGAGGCCATTAAATCAGCAAAAGAGTTGCTCTATGTCTCCTTGCCCTCGCCGATTGAAGCAATTATTTGTACTCATAGTGCCCGCCATCCACATGGATGCAGAGAGTCTAAATGCGTCTATTACAAAGCAAACAACATATCAAAATCCTAATCCGAGTATGGAATTTAAGAAAGTCGATTCACGATCTCTCTAGACGCAGTTTTATCTCAACAATCGTGCCCTTTCCAACCTCGCTCTGCACGGAAACCTTGCCATCATGAAGCTCTATCAGGTGTTTCGCGATAGCAAGGCCAAGTCCTGTGCCCTTGCTATTTCTGGAGTTATCTACCTTGTAAAAACGATCCCAGATATGTGTGAGCTGATCGGCAGCAATACCATACCCTTGATCACAGATGATGACTGACAGCGTATTCATACCAAGGTCCTTCGTTTCAACGAACACCTTGGTATTTTTTGGCGAATATTTAATGGCATTGTCCAAGAATATCACGAATAATTGCCTCAAACGGTCATAATCGCCCAACAGGGGAGTCGCTTCTTGCTTAGGTTGATACTCGATAGTAATGCCTTTTGTCTCTGCGATTGTCTGAAGGCTCTTTACAGCGTCGGAAAGAAGACTGGGGATATGGAGGCTTTCTTTATTTATGGTGATTTTGCCAGACTGAAGGCGAGAAAGCTCCAATAGATCTCCGACCAAACGTTCCAACACACGCGTTTCTGAAAGCATCCTTTGCTGGTAACGTTGAACATCCTCGCTTTTTGCAACGGTTCCATCCACTAGAGCTTCGAGGGAACCCCGGATGACGGTCAGTGGCGTACGGAATTCATGCGACACATTGGCGACAAAGTCTCGGCGTAGCTGTTCAAGACGCGCGCTTTCGCTAATATCCTGAACGAGCGCAACGCTCCCTGTTACAGCCCCAAGATTGTCTACAATGGGGGAAAAGGTAAACATCAGCTTTTTACCCAGCCAATCTTTGACCATGCGGAGGGATTTCTTTTCTTCCATGACTTTTATCAGTTGGGCTTCAACCTCTAAATGGTTGAGGTCCTTTTTCACGTCTTCATTCAAATATGGATCAGGTCTATTCATAATTTCCGACAGAGCGGAATTAACACTCACCAGCTTTAGACTCTGGTCAAAAGCGACAATCCCCTCAGAAATACTCGAGAGTATGTCCTTGAGTTTCCCTTTCTCCTGAAAAAGTTGGTTGATGGTAGATCCCAACTCTGAAGCCAGCGAGTCAATAGAATTGCCAAGCTGCCCCAACTCATCCTTGCGGTCGACACCCGTTCTTGCCGAATAATTCCCTCGCGTTATTTCAAGTGCGGTTCGATTCATGGCTTTCAACGGACGAGTAAAGAGTAGGGAGTAGAAAATACCCAAACCAACGGCAAGAAACAGGGCGGCAAGAAGACTCAGGGCCAAAATACTCACCGCTCTGCTAAGGGTTTCGGTGACGCCTGTTACAGGAGAATGAAGTAGCACAGAACCAATGTTTTGGTGATTGGAATCAACGATTGGGACACCGACGGTTAACGTCGATTCGTTGTAGACGCTGCTAAAACTTTCACTGACAGATTCTTTTCCCTTAAGAACCTCCTGAATGACGTTTTCAGCCTCCTTAGGTAGCGGCTCTGAGCTCTTGAGATTACCCATACCTGAACCTGAACCGATACCCATACCTTGCCCCATTTCGGAGATCAAGGAGAGGTTTCCTTGGCCATCCGTGATCCATACCTTCGCCTCAGTGAGGGTATCAAGAGAACGCATATAGCCCCCGAAACCCCGCATCGGGCTATTAGGGCCGGGAGGATTTGTGCCATTTGTTTGCATATATTCGGCGACCACCAGGGAGATGCTACGTGCACTCGCCAGCATGGTTGTTTCACGGCTATCAAAGGCATATTGTCGGAACATCTGAATGAAAAAGAGTCCTATGGCCAGCATCGATATGAGCACAATCACGACAAAGCCTGCCGTTAATTTGAAGGCGATTCTATTTTTAAACATGTTTTACCTCGAATTTATACCCAACGCCCCAGATGGTCTTTATATCCCAGCTGAAGGTTTCGGTGACGTTTATTTTTGCTCTAAGTCTCTTAATGTGGGTATCCACTGTACGAGCATCGCCAAAATACTCATAACCCCATACGCTGTTTAGGAGGTTATCCCGTGAGAAAACCTTTCCTGGATTCGAGGCTAAAATCCATAAAATCTCAATTTCTTTCTTTGTGAGGCTGATATCCTGTCCATCAATTGACACTTCATAGTCCAAGATATTAATTTTTAGGCCAGGATGGACAATAATATTCTCTCTTTGCTCCTCAGAGATATCGAGGCGCCTTAAAACAGCACGGATCCGCGCCATGACCTCTCCTGGACTAAAGGGCTTCACGATATAGTCATCTGCTCCGATATCGAGCCCCATGATCCGATCGCCATCTTCTCCTTTGGCAGTAATCATGATAATGGGGACGTTGGAACTTTGGCGAATTTCACGGCAGACTGTAAAACCGTCTTTTTCAGGCATCATGACATCCAGTAATAACAGCACTGGTTTATATTCCATAAACTTCTTGATGGCCTCGACGCCATCATGCGCAATAATTGGGAGAAAGCCTTCTTTGGTGACATAGGTCGTTAAAATATCGAGAATGCCATCATTATCATCGGCAATCAGTAGATACTTGTTCAAAATATCTCCTCCGTTTCCTCTATTTCTATTTTATCATTAATCCAAATAATATTTGTGACATATTTATGTCATATAAAAGACATCATTGGTTCGAACTTTTGTCAAACTTTTGTCACAATTTATCAATAATATAAAGCCGTAAGGTTAAAACAACCTACAGGGAAAAGGAGCGTGTATCGTATGAAAAATTTCAAGAAGCTCATTGTAGCAGCCACGATCGTCGGAATGTTAGGGGCCGTAGGGGTGGCAGGTGCTGCTGTCGCGTCGGGTGCAACGTCACCGGCGGGTATTGTCGCAGGGCTAACCGGAAAGTCAGTTGACAGTGTGACGGCAGAACGAGCAGCCGGTAAGACCTATGGAACCATTGCCCAAGAAGCCGGAAAGTTAGATGAGTTCAAAACGGAGAATCTTGCGCAAAAAAAAGTAATGTTGGATGAAAGAGTTAAGGCTGGTAATTTAACTCAAGCGCAGGCGGATGCTACTTATAAAGCAATAGAAACGGATCAAGCAACCTGCGACGGAACCGGCAGTGCTAAAATGGACCAAAAAAGTGGTATGGGTTTTGGGCAGGGAATGGGTAACGGTGGTGGCCAATGTAGTGGTGGTATGGGTAAAGGCATGAATACTGGAAACAGTTCAATCCAATAACAGTCCCTTCCAGTTGGAGCTTCAGTCGGGAAACGAAGATGATATGCCCGGCTGAAGCCTTTTACAGAAAGTTAACAGGGAAGTGAGTGGATAGATTGAAGAACAATCAGTTGACAAAGTATTTGAGATGGGGTCTCTTGGCGTTATTCGTTGTCCTCGTGAGCATTGCAGCCTATCTCCATATAGCATTAGGTGGCGCAAAGTCGCCCTCAATCCACGCCTTGTGTCCCTTCGGAGGTCTTGAGAGCCTTTACCAGGTCTTCACGACAGGAAGCATCATTGCTAAAATATTTGCAGGAACCATAACCCTGTTTATCATCACACTTATTCTTGCCGTTATATTTAGACGGAGTTTTTGCGGGTTGATTTGTCCTTTTGGGGCCATTCAGGAATTCTTTGCAAAACTGGGTCAAAAAATCTTTCAGCGTAAGTGGGTTATACCTGCACGTATCGATCAGCCTTTAAGATATTTAAAATACGTTGTACTGCTGGTTACCGTCGTTTATGCGTGGAAGACTGCGGGGTTATGGATGGCACCCTATGATCCATGGTCAGCTTATGCCCATCTACCAGAAGGGTTGGAAAGTGTGTGGTCAGAGTCAGCCGTCGGTCTCATCATCCTAGTTGTGACGATTGTTGGTTCACTGATCTATGATCGATTCTTTTGCAAATATCTTTGTCCGGTGGGGGCGCTTTACGGAATTGTCGGTAAAATAAGCCCCTTTAAAGTGGTCAGAAACGATGAGGTGTGTATCGACTGCGGACTATGCAATAAGAGTTGTCCCATGAATATTGATGTCCAGCACAGTTTGAAGGTTACGACGGCAGAGTGTATGAATTGTCAGACCTGTGTCAATAGTTGCCCCAAGGTAGGGGCTCTCGAGCATCAGATGGGCCATAAAATGATGAAGCCGTTGACGATACTTATTCTGGTGATGGTCATGTTCTTTGGTTCAATATTTGCTGCTCAGGCTCTTGGATTCTATCAACTCACTCCAGCCCCATTACAAGTGGGAGAGTCTCTTAATTATGACGAAGTCAAAGGGTACATGAGTATTAAGGAAGCCGCAGAGGCCACAAAAACAGACCTAAAGGTCTTTTATCAAAAGTTCAAAATTCCTGAGAATATTCCAGAAACAACCAAGATGAAAGAAATATCCCAAGTGGCTGAGGGATATGATTTAGATCAAGCGAAGAAAGCTCTTGATCATTGATTTATGATACGACTTTGTATATACTTTAATTGGGCATATGCTCAAAAGGAGTTGATACAATGTCAAGACGACGTTGTTGTGGCCTAATCGACGATACAATAGTATGCCAAACGTTTATCCCACAAGGACTGTCACGTTGGCCAGAAGTATTCGTCCAGCTCGAGGAACTAGAGGCGATTCGTCTTAAAGACAAAGTGGGTCTAGATCAAGTGGAGTGTGCAGCCTCCATGGGCGTTTCTAGAGCAACATTTCAGCGAATCTTAGGAGCAGCTAGGTCCAAAATTGCGACTGCTTTAGTCGAAGGACGAGCAATTATTATCAGAGGTGGTCACTATGTCATTAAAAATAGGATGTTTGAGTGTATTGGATGTGGGCATGTTTGGGAAGTTGAGCCGTGCACTGCGGGCGGGAAACCTGGATTTGAAATCGGCTGTCCAGAGTGCGGGAACATGAACAAGATGAGATTAGACACCGGAACTGTGCACACTTGTGGTATGGGTCAACACGGAGATCAAGGCCAGGGTGGTTGTTGCAAAGGAAGTTGTTAACGCAGCAGTTAAATTGAATTTTAAATTGGAGGGTTATATATTATGTCTAAAAAGATAGCGATCCCAACGAACGGTGAAGTTCTTGATGCCCATTTCGGGAGGGCTGCAGGCTTCACAGTGTTTGAAATTGAGGCCCAAGAAGCCCAATTTGTAGAAGTGCTTAGTGCAACGGGTCTTCAGCATCAGCATGAAGGCCTAGCAAATATGTTAAAGACTAAAGGGGTCAACGTGCTGGTCTGTGGAGGTATTGGTGCAGGCATGATCAATGGCCTCACCGCGATAGGGCTAGAAGTAGTATCAGGGGCCTCAGGAAGTGTCGTTGATGTGGCAAAGTCGTATGCCTCGGGAAATCTCGTGAGTGCCGGGTCTGTCTGCCAAAATGATCATGGTGACCATCATCAGCATTAAGTCGATAAATACGAAAAAACCGATAGAATATTCAACCATCGGTATCCTTTCTATTGCACATATGCTGAATGATATGTACAGTAACTACTTACCGCAAATGCTCCCTTTTCTGGTGGCCGCAACAGCACTTACCACCACTAGGGCTGCCATCTTAGTATCAGCTTTCACGATCAGCTCCTCCTTTATTCAGCCGCTCTTTGGATATTTGCTCGACCGACAAGGCAAACGTTGGCTCGTCCATGTCGGTACTTTATGGATGGCGATTATGCTCAGTTTAACAGGACTTGTCCATAACTATCTCCTTCTTGTCCTTCTAGCTGGTTTGGCTGGGCTTGGAACGGCGGCTTTTCATCCCCAAGCATCGACGATGATCACGGTAGTGAGTGGTGACCGCAAAGCAGTTCTCTTATCCACTTTTATAGCCTTTGGAAATATGGGCTTTGCTCTCAGCCCGCTATTACTCGTTCCACTGTTTCAAACATATGGCCTTCAGGCCACGGTTTACACCGTTATTCCAGGCATTTTTGTGGCCTTATTACTATATTTCTTTGCCCCTCGAAATGATGTCCTTGGTGGAAATGCGCCGACCTTTTCTGAAGTTTTACATTCGCTACAGTCAGCACGTTCGGAATTACTGGCGATTACCGGGGTCATTGCGATTCGTTCTTTAGCCTATACCGGATTGTTAACGATTCTTCCGTTATATTTTCAGGCTCAAAAGCTTTCTTCCATTGCAGCGAGTCATTTAGTGTTCATTATGCTGTTCTCCGGAGCCATTGGGGGAATCCTTGGTGGTCTTATTTCAGATAATTATGGTCGGAAACCATTAATCGTGGGGTCGCTTATGCTAGCAACGCCTTTATTCTACGGTTTCTCCCACACCAATGGCACATTGAGTACTATTTTCTTAGCCCTCGCGGGTGCGTCCCTATTGTCAAGCTTTTCAGTGACGGTCGTAGCAGCGCAAGAGGCCATCCCCAATAATAAATCCTTAGCAGCTGGATTAACCATGGGTTTTGCGGGAGGCGTCGGGGGACTTATGGTCATCTTGATTGGGCGCATTGGAGATCTCTACGGTTTATCCACGGCCATTTCTGTGTTATTCTGTCTACCGATTGTGGCAGGATTCATCGCCCTTTTCATGAAAAGCAGACCGACGGCAAGAGCTGAGCGCATCGCCGCACGCTGAGGTTGAAGGCTTCAATACTTTGAAGGAGGCTTATCTATGAATTGCGAAAGATGTAACGAACTGATCCCCGAAGGAGAAAGTTATAACCATAGGGGTAAAACGTTTTGTGAGGATTGTTATATAGGGGCGCTGCAACCGCCTAAAACATGTGATGTGGCAGCAGTGCATTCTGCAAAAACTCATAGGGAAAACTTAGGCCTTAAAGGGACCGAAGGCCTTACCAAGTTACAAAAGGACATTTATACTTATATTAAAGATCAAGGTAAAGCGACTAAGCAGGAATTGACTGACTATTTTAAAATGCCCATTTGGGAATTAGATAACCAATTTGCCATCCTACGTCACTGTGAGTTGGTGAAAGGGCAAAAAGAGGGAAACAATATTTATTTAGTGTGTTTTTAATAGCTATTCCCGAAAGGTTTAGGGGCTTTCTTGAGAAAAGGAAGCCCTTTTGAATTTCCTAATGACACATTCACTATACCAGTATAGGGTAATAGGGTATTATGATGAGAAAGCAAGAGATGAAAGGAGGTCACTATGGAAATGCACGATCATCAAGAACGGGAGGTCTCTTGGCGAGAAGTAGCCTTGGTCTATTTGAAAATAGGGACAATCGGGTTTGGCGGTGGTTATGCTATCCTTGATTTAATTCACTGTGAGTTAGTGGAAAAACAGCACTGGCTTACAGAGCAGGGCTATCTAGAGATGCTTTCCTTAGCCCAAATGGCCCCTGGGGCATTAACTGTCAATATATTGTCGGGTATTGCGTTTCGCTTGGGCGGGATAAAAACGATGCTGATCGCCACGACGGCGCTGATCTTGCCTTCTTTCTTTCTCATTGTACTTTTAGCGGGCCTTTTTTTTACTTGGCAGCATAATCCCATACTAATTGGGGCGATGGCCGGATTAACGGCTGGCGTGGTTGGATTAATGCTGGCTGTGGTGTGGAAACTTGCCAGGAGATTACCTCAGCGTTGGTATTATTATGCGAGTGGGGCTGCGGCCTTCTTGTTGAGTTTTTTCTCCGGAGTGAATCCCATCTGGCTGGTACTACTGGGCGGAGCGTCCGGAGCAACGAAATTATTTGTCCAGAGAGCTTATAATAAAAATGCTCAATAAAATTCATGGTCCTCTGACAGCCTTATGGAAGAATGGTCTGATTCCATAAAGAAAGCAGGCATGGAAACGTATGGGGATATTATGGTTATTGGCCTTTTCTTTTTTAAAGATAGGACTTTTTGGGTTTGGTGGCGGTTTTGCTATGATTCCGCTGATGCATGATTTAGCAGTGGTGCAAAATCAATGGCTGACTAATTCGCAGTTTTCGACAGCCATTGCCTTAGGTCAAGTTACCCCAGGACCAGTCGCTATTAGTGCCACCTTTATTGGCTATAAAGTGGCAGGTATTATGGGAGCATTCGTGTCCACACTCGCGATATTTTTGCCATCACTTGCCGTGATGTTCCTATTAGATAAGTTTTACCTCAAAATTCAAAACAGCCAAATCACTCAGTCGATTATGCACGGGATGTTGCCGATTATGGTGGGGCTTATTCTTAGTGTTTCAATATCATTGGGTAAACCAGCCGTTCATTCTATTTGGCAATCCGTGCTGATCATTGTGGTGATGGTGTTGGCTCTTAGTAAACGGCTTAATTATGGGTTTTTAATTTTAGGTTCAATGGTAACCGGAATTCTTTTCACACTCTATTCATGAAGGATCTTGACTTTGTTTTGTAGTAAACTGTATCCCACTTATTACTGCCCTATTAGGAGGGTGTACCCTATATTCGATCTTTGGAATTAAGACCTGTAAGCGGTAATAATGATCAGTCATGGTTTCCTGTCGTTGGTTAGAAAATGATGATTTAAATATATAATCTCACTCAAAAAATGGGGGCCTTTTTATTAGAAACCTTTAGATTTCACGACAAATGGACAACCTAACGATAAAATCGTATAATAAGGGTGCCGTCTAGCTTCCCAAAGGGGACACAAGCTTTGATGAACGGCTGTATTGGTAAGTATCGCCCACCAATGATTTAGATGATGGACTGTGGCAATAAGCTGGGGTCCATTTTGTGTTTCCAAAATATTTCATGATGAATGAGGTGAACCATGACTTTATCAGTGACAATAGGTCCACGCCTGCAAATGGTCGCATCGTTGGTTCCAAAAGGTGCAAATCTTGGCGACATCGGGACAGATCATGCTTATTTGCCTATAGCCCTCTATGAGACTCAGCAGATATCAAAAGCCGTCGCCATCGACGTTCATGAAGGCCCCTATCAATCTGCCTTGACTGCCGTCAAAGTGCGCCATTTAGAAGCCGTGATTGATGTGCGGTTTGGTGATGGGTTGATGCCGCTTATACCCGGGGAAGTCAATGTCTTAACACTGGCGGGAATGGGTGGAAAGACCATGCTTGACATCTTATCTGCTGGACCGGACGTTTTAGAGTCTGTGCATGATCTGATCCTGCAACCCCAAGGCTCAGAGAGTGCGGTGCGTTTGGCAATGTTAGGTGACGGGTGGCGTCTTAAGTCAGAAAAGTTAGTGGAAGAAGACGACCGAATCTATGTCGTGATGGCATATTCGAAGGACGAGGGCTGGGACGAAGCAAGACTTAAAACAATTGAACACAATTGGGTTCAACGGTTACACTCCCTCTTTGAGAACGGGAGACTTTCAGCTGCGGAGTTTCAAACCCTTGTACAGAAGCTGGTCTGTCATTTTGGACCGCTAGTGCTGGAAGAACGGACGGACCTCTTGACACGATATATGAACGAATATAAGAGCATGCTGGCAAGGCGAATGGAGCAAATGAAAAAGTCTAATAGCCCTGAAATTATAACCAAGATCAGAGAAGTCTCTGAGGAATTAGCGTTGCTGGAGGGATTACAACGATGGCAGTAACCGCAGAATTGGTGGCTCAGGTCATAGAAAAAATAGCGCCGAAATCATGGGCAGAGGATTGGGACAATGTCGGGTTGCTCGTCGGTTGCGGATCTACCCCTATTGAACGTATCTTAATTACATTAGATGGAACTTTAGAGGTTGTGGAAGAAGCGAAAGCTTATGGTGCACAGTTGATTGTAGCCCATCACCCGATTATTTTTCGGCCTTTAAAGAATTTGAGAGCCGATAATGCCTCGGCTCAGGTTCCACTTCGACTTTTGCAACATCAAATCGGCTATTACGCAGCCCATACGAATTTAGATAAATCCATCTTTTCTTCTAGTAGAGCACTGGGTGAGGTCCTTGAATTGAAGGATATGAAAATATTAGAGGAGCCAGACAATGGCCTAATACCCCTTCTCAACGGAGAGAAACCAGGGTATGGAGTGAGTGGGTATCTACCGAGTCCTGAAAAGCTAGGGGACGTCTGGAAACATTTTTTGAGCGGTTTAAGTCAGCCGGGAGTGTATGCACAGCCTTATGATTTAACCGGAGTTCGTCTAGCAGGGTCGGTTGAGAAGGTTGTCCGAAAAGTTGTCATCGTCAATGGGAGCGGAGCTCGCTTTGTATCAAAAGCGTTGTTTAAAGGGGCCGATCTGCTCATTACCGGTGACGTTGACCATCATTCCGTCCTGGACGCTCTTGCAGGAGGCATGGCAGTGGGCGATCTTGGACATTTTCTGAGTGAAGCGCCCATGCTACAAGCCATGTATCAGTATCTATCCACACACAAATACCTTCAGGGAATTGAGATGAGAGTGAGTTCAATCAATCGTTCCCCTTGGTTATAAGTGATCCCAAGAAGGGCCAGTAAATCAGGACAATTAGGGAGAAAAGAGGAGAAAGTAGTTTTAATTTGTGAAAGTATATATTACCACTTGACAGAGATTGATGGATATTGTACTATTGAGTTCAAGCAATAGTCTGAAAATAGATTCTTTTCACAGAAGTCAATCAGACCTATTTTTGAAGGTTGTAATACTATAATCTTTACCCATAAAAGAAAGGAGCTTGATGAAATCATGATTATGAACCGAACCGAAATTTTATCAAAAGAACGTGAAAGGGTTTTAACCAATTTATCGGAAAATACAGGTAATCGTGCCAAATGGTTAACAGCACTCATGGACATTGATGATGAGATGGAAGAAATGGCGGAACTAGCAGATAGTAAGCGCAAAACGAATTAGGTAATACTCTCCATTTGACCAAAACTAATTTTTCTAGTAAGATAACGTAGCGAAGCCAATCAGATGATCGCGGAGGTAAGGACCCAAAGGTCGCCTCTGAGGAAAGTCCGAGCTCCATAGGGCAAGGTGCTGGGTAACGCCCAGTGGGGGTAACCCCAAGGATAGTGCAACAGAGAGATACCGCCTAGCACTCAGCTTGCTGTGTGCTAGGTAAGGGTGGAAAGGCGAGGTAAGAGCTCACCGGCAGTCAGGTGACTGGCTGGCCATGTAAACCCCACCTGGAGCAAGACTGAATAGGGGAACTATGAACGGCCCGTTTTTGTTCCCGGGTAAGGTCGCTAGAGGCCGTCGGTAACGGCGGTTCGAGATAGATGATCATCACCTCCACACGGAGGGACAGAACTCGGCTTATGAGAGACTTCGCATTATTACCCACTAGAATTAACAAAAACTGGCAGGTTTATACCTGCCAGTTTTGTTGTTAAGGGGTTTAAGACGGATTTTTAAATAAATACAAACATTGCGTGGAAGCTCGACCTTTATGGGGTTGAGCTTTTCTTCTATTTCCATTTATTTTAGGCAAAAACATCTAAAAGCATAGAAGGGAATTTGCGGAAAAATGTTGAATTCTAATAGAATAATAAAAAGGGGTATAAGGAGTGAGATCAATTTGTCTGAACGTAAAAGTCACTTAGCGATTAAAAGGAAAGTCGGTATTTTTTTTACTATATTGTTAACTTTTTCACTAATATTGCCCGTCAATACGTTTGGGGCAACAACTAACCGATTAGCGGGTGTCGATCGTTTCCAAACCGCGAGAGTTATCGCTGAACAATATAATTCAGGAACCGTACAAGACGTTATACTCGCTACGGGTAATAATTTTCCAGATGCTCTCTCAGTCAGTGTATTTGCTGCGAAATTAAGTGCCCCAATTCTATTGGTAAATAACAAGGCTGACAGTTCAGGTGAAGCTTTTAATTATATTTCAACACACTTAAGTAAAACAGGAACAGTTCACATTATCGGTGGAACTCGGGTTATTAATGAAGGATTTGAAACAAAATTAAATGAATTAGGATTTATAAATATTGATAGGATTTCGGGAGATAATCGATATGATACGGATTATAAAATCGCTCAGAAACTGGCAGTAGGCAAGGCTACTCCGGTTGTCATTGCTTCGGGCGAAAACTTCCCTGATGCGTTGAGTATTTCGAGCGTTGCAAGTAACAAGGGATGGCCTATTTTGCTGGTAGGCAAGTATTCTGTAGCGCAAGACATTAAGGATTATGTATCAAAGCAACAACCTACGGAAGTGTATATTGTAGGAGGCACAGCGGTTATATCACCATCCGTGGAGACTCAGATTCGCTCACTCGCGCCTAATTCACACATAACACGTCTAGCAGGGGAGAATCGTTTTGAAACAAACGCTGAAATTAATAAAATATTTGGATTAGATCCTAAGACGATATATCTGAGCACAGGGTACCAATTTGCTGATGCGTTGTCAGGGAGTGTATTAACTGCCAAAACTGGTGATCCCATCGTGCTTATCGATCAGGGCATGCCTACTTTACCCCCCGCAGTAGCAAGCTATCTAAGCGGACTGCACGCCAAAAATGTGAGTCCTAACCTAATGGCTTTTGGAGGAACTAATGCTGTACCTGAGGAAAATCTGAAAAACGTTAGCGATTTATTAACTGGCACGGCCAAAGAGGATAGCATTTATTCCGTGTCAGATAGTTCGGCGACGCTTGCTCAGTACCAGGGTTACACCTTACCTACGAATGTCGTAGCCACGCTCTATAATAGCAATCAGGTTAATAAACCTGTAAAATGGAATGTTTCAACCTTTGATACTAGCGTAGTTGGGTCAAGGGTCGTTGAAGGGACAATTGACGGATACACGGGCACCATTAAGCTCACGATCAAAGTCGTTGCCGCAGCTACAATCAAGACCACACAGTACGGAACGAGTGGACAAGGAAGACCCCTGTATGTAACTGCTCTGGATGTACCAAAACCTACAAAAGTAGTGTTAGTTACATTTGAGCTTCACGGATGGGATGATTCTTATGCTGCCGACGGGCAGGTATTGGTCAATATGGGGAACGCAGCGATCAGTTATTTTACTGCCCATCCTAATGAATTGAAGACAACCTCTTTATATGTGGTTAGTAGTGCGAATCCTGATGGATTAATCGCTGGTTGGACGAACAATGGCCCTGGTCGCTGTCAAATATCCCTAGGAGTAGATATTAATAGAGATTTTGACTATAACTGGATAAGCCGAACTAGTGCTAGGTACAAAACACTTGCGCCATTTTCGTCACCTGAAGCAAGGGCACTAAAATCATTAGTACTAGGGATCCATCCAACGGATGTTATCGATATTCATGGATGGGACAATACAACGTTTGGTAGTCCTGAATTGACTAAATACTTTCAAAATAGTATAGGGCTTGGCTATAGTGGCGGGTTGATTGGGGTTTCTGGTTACTTTACTTCATGGGCTATAATGTATGCCCAGCGTACTGCGCTCATTGAATTACCAGGTCCGGGCACTCCCCAAAGTGCGATAATAAATGCTCTAAAAGCGATTTGTAACGGTTAACGGTTAGTAATCTAAAACGACTATAAACCACGCGAATACGTGAGCTATAGTCGTTTTCTTTATAACTTAAATTAAGTACAAATAAGTGGAAACAAGTATAAATAACACTTCACGAGAGAAACTAAAATGAAGCTAAACGTATTCTCTAAGAGTTCTCATTCAATGAATCTCTGATTTGTGGGCAATCTTGAAGGTGTGGCCAAACTGAAATTTTAATAATATAGAAAGTTGCAACAATACCTTGAATAAGATATGATAATCAAACAACTAAATAAGCGTTTCCAGTGGGACACTCAATATCTTTTTGGAGTCATAACGACAAGAAAAAGGGGCGTGTGTGAATGCAATTTAAGGATTTCGGACGAGGCGCGAGGATCGAATTATCTAAAATGGCGAAACTACTAGGAATGAAGTTTATCGGTTACAATTCAAAGGATCAACAGGTATCGTTGGAGGTCGAAGGTAAAGGGGTTACGTATCCTTTAGAAGAGTTTGTTCAACATTATGAAAAAGTGTGTCTGACAACATAAACAAAACTTATAGATCTCTCACTCAGAGCAGTGGGAGATCTTTTTGACACCAGTTAGAAAATATCGGTGCTACTAAGAGGCCGCTTTTGCCGAGGATTGAGGCTAGCCACGTTTTCTTGATACCGTCAGAAATTATAAGCTTACATGAGCGTTTATGATAAGAGAAAAGAGTGGCGAATTATTTTCGCCACTCTTTACGTTATTAATCTTTTCGCTATTAATCATTATTGCTTTTGATAAAAGAAAGATGAGATCGATTTAAGGCCTAGTTGGTTCAGTCCAAAGAGATGTTCGGTGCTTCCTGTAAAGAGGATTCCACCGCGGCGTAAGGACTCCGTAAATTTTTTGTAGAGGATTTCTTTGGCTTCATCCGTGAAATAAATCACGACATTACGACATGCGATAAAATCGTAGTTAGATTGGAAACGATCCGTTAGCAAGTTCTGGTGCTGGAAGGTCACTTGCCGTTTCACCGAATCTTTAATTTGATAGCCAATGTCTATCGGAGTGAAATACTTTTGCAAGGCTTCTGGTGGAGTGCTGGTAAAATCATTGGGCTTATAGACACCCTCTTTGGCTTGTTTTAATACATTGACATCAATATCTGAACCCAAGACGGTAAACTTGGTCGTTGGAAAGTAATCCATCATGGTCATGGCTAGGGAGTAAGGCTCCTGACCACCTGAACAACCTGCACTCCAAAGCTTCAGAGAGCCTTTATTTTGAAGAAGTAGGGGGATCACTGTTTCCCGAAGCGTTTTCCATTGGTTGGCATCCCGAAAGAATTGAGAGACGTTAATGGTCAAATGTTTGAAAAAGGCGTCATATAAGATGGGGTCAACGTCTAAGGCCTTTAGGAAGGGCCCATAGGTTGAGTGACCGTGGGAGTTCATAAAGCTAAGGATTCGACGTTGCATTTGGTTTTGCTTATAAAATTTCAGATCCAGTCCACTTTTGGGGTGGAAGGCTTTGACAAATTCTTCGTAGGCATTTGGCATGGATCCGTAGGGCATAGGAGTTACACCTTCTTTCCGAAAATGAAAATATTAGCGTTTTGTATTCAAAATAGAAGATATCTAGGGTTCCTTAGCGAATAGGGTTAAGGGGTTCATTTCTTAAGCGAAGAGGTCGACGATTAACCCTCGAATTTCATCAATTCTGGTTAGGACTTCTAGAGGCTTGGCTTGTTGATCAAGGAGCTGTTTTCCTAGCTCCTCTAACGCGTGATCGATTTTGGCGATTCTCGCCATGACCTTGGGCCGCCCTTGCGAATCCCAAGACGATTCATCCTGCATTTTCCGGCTTTGTCCGAAGGTTGAACGAAAAAAGGATTTCACCATATCACGGAAATCTTTAAGATCACGGAGCGAGAGTGTCACAGATAACTTCTTTCCCTGAGTTCCAAGGCGACTGAGGAAAGATTGTAGTTCAATTCCCTGGATTTTCTGGGTTTTAGATAAAACTCCACTAAACTCACTGCTTCGATCTAGGGAGCTTTGAGAATCGAGATTGGGAGCTGGAATTTGATGTGGGGCATCGATACGTATAGACATAATCATTCTCCTCTTAGAAAGGATTAAAATGCAGACGCGCAGAGTATTTCTAAAAACATTACTGGGTCTTGGGGCCATCGCCTTACCTTGGAGCCTTCTACCGACTCGTTTTGGAGAGGCTTTAAAGACGACATTAGGGCAGCCACCTGTAAAATTGTTGCTCTTACCCAGCACTAAACTGAATAATGATTTCCAAGCAAAATCTTTCAGCCGTACTGCCATGGAAGATATTGCTGCTTTAACCGGTTCTGAGATGCAAGGCCGTAAAGCGGGATCTGTAGGAGAGGTCAGAGCGGCAGAGTATCTGTCCTCCCAATTAAGCATGCTCGGATTAAAGCCAATGGGAGACCCAGGAACACAGTTTACACAGGTATTTACGATTCCGCCGGTTTTAGAAACAAGGGTTAATGGCCGATTGACCTTTAAATCCGGGGAAAATACTCAATTAAGAACTCCGAGCGTTAATCTTATAGGTGCGCTAATGGGGGCGCAAACGGAGGAAATGATCGTTCTGTCGGCTCATTATGATCACTTGGGAATGTTTGAAGGACAAGTCTACCCTGGGGCCAATGATAACGCCTCTGGCGTAGGGTGTGTTCTAGATGTCATGCGGCGAATCCTGCGTGAAGGAAAAACCCCAAAACGGTCGATCGTCCTAGCCTTCTGGAGTGCTGAAGAGATGGGCTTTGTGGGATCTCAGGCCTTTGTACGTTCTGCCACATTTCCTCTTCACCAAATTCAGGCAGTTCTGAACGTTGATACGGTAGGCAATGGAATGATCGGGGATTTCGCACTCTGGTCATACGGAGAAAACCCCGCCTTCAATGCGATTCGTCAAGCTGCAGCCGAATCGGGTGCTAGTGCCCAAAAAATATCTCAAGCAGCCCATAACAGTGATTCCATCAGTTTCGCCTCAGCGGGTATACCCGCGGTGACCCTCATGTCGCGGGAGTGGCTGAACAAAAACCATACGGTAGAAGACGGTATCGCCCTGTTGAAGCCCGAACAGATTCAATTGGCCGCCGAAATTTTGTACCGGGCAGTACACATCTTGGCGTTTTAAGGGTTTTTTGTTACAGGAGGTACAACTGGAGAGGGAGGAGGCGTTTGATTACTGGGCTCAGTCACATCATATTTGGACCGCAGAACGACTAAGTCAATTCGGCGGTTTTTTGCACGCCCCGCATCAGTGTCATTCGATGATATGGGTCGATATTCTCCGTAACCTGCTGCGGAGAGTCGGTCAGCTGTAATCCCATCATGTTGTAAGATATGCACCACATTAATTGAACGTATCACGGATAGTTCCCAATTACTAGGAAACTTTGCGGTGTTGATCGTCAAATTGTCAGTATGTCCTTCAACCTTGATCTGATTGGGCGCTACGGCTAGAACTGTGGATACTTTCTCGAGAATATCTCGTGCTCGAGCAGTGATGTCCGCTGAACCGCTTTCAAAGAGCAACGTTTCTTGGATGCTGACGACGAGGCCGCGTTCTTCAGTGGCTGTTATTAAAGTCAACTGTAGACCGTTGTCGGCAGCAAACTTATCTAGTTTGGCTTTGATTGCGTCAATACTCATCTTTTCTGTGTTGGCTTTCACTTGGCTAGCGATTGCATTTGCGTCAGGCTTTGTATAGGCAGTATTGTTGGGATCCGTTCCATTACCAGGGATGGTGGTTTTCGAGGAGGGGGTTCCGGTCTGAAATAGAGAGGGCCCAACAGGGCTTGCAGACATCTCTATTTTTGCGGGTGTGCCCCCACCGAGGGCCTTATTCAGGGATTCAGCAACAGCAGCAAATCTCTGAGCGTCGACTTTACTCATTGAATAAAGGACGACAAAAAAAATCATCAGTAAGGTAATCAAATCAGAATAGGTCAGGAGCCAACGTTCTCCATTTTCTTTTTCTGGTTCATGTTCGCGTTTTCTACTCATAAGCTTTCTCTGACAGTAGCATCACTGGGGGCAGGTGCCCCTTCTTGCGCTTGTTCCTCAGAGGGAAGCATGGAGCCAATGTGAGTTTTTAATTTCTCTTTTAAGATCGAGGGGTTTTCACCGGCCTGAATTGAGAGGATTCCGTCTAAAACCATCTCCATGGCGGATACTTCTGATTTATCCTTCATTTTGAGTTTTGTGGCAACGGGGAGCCATAAAAGGTTTGCAGAGGCGACGCCATAAAGGGTTGCAATAAATGCAGCGGCGATGGAATGGGAAAGAGCTTCAGGATCGGAAAGATTGCCTAACACCATGACGAGGCCCATCACTGTCCCGATAATTCCCAAGGTGGGTGCATAACCACCGGCGGCTTCGAATACGGAGACCCCAACCTTATGGCGTTTTTCCAGGACGGCGATATTTGATTCCAAGATCTCGCGTGTAATTTCGGGGTCTGTGCCATCAATGACGAGTTGCATGCCTTGCCGAGTGAAGAGGTCTGTTACGGTTTCAAGTTCTTGTTCAAGACTGAGTAATCCTTCACGTCGTGCTTTTTCAGCAAAGCGCACCAGTGTCTCGTAAGCCTCAAGGGTACCAAATGACTGGGCGGTAAACGCAATTTTAAACCATTGAGGAAGGTGTTTAAGGTCGGCAAGCGGAAAACTCGTTAAAATAGCCCCGGCGGTCCCCCCAAAAACAATGATGGCCGCGGATTTCCCGCCAAGTGAACCGACACTTCCTCCCTCCAACATATACCCTATAATCAGGGAGCCAAATCCTGCGATGATACCAAGTATGGTTGATAAATCCATGTTGTAATTGCCGCACCCCGTATACTTTACAAAAGTAAATTACTATTATAAAGGTTGCGACGTACCTCCCTTGCTTTTTTATGGTGTGTTTAAGAAGACTTCCGATTGTTATTCAGCGAAAGATAAAATGGATTGTCTAAAGGATCTCACATACTATCATCGACATATATCACTCGGAGCGTTAGCACCTTTATTTTTCCTGTCGTATAAGTGCAACCAAGGCTTATTATACAGGAAAAGAAGAGAAGGAACGAAAATATTTGCTTTCTTGTAAGAAAAATATTCAGAGGGATAGAAAATAGAGAGTTAAATCGAAAATTATAAGAAAAGCATGGTTCGTGAAGATTAGAGGAAAAAAATTCCTCTTCAGTTTTGCCGGGTCATCGACGATATAGATAGTAAGAATACTTAATCTGGAGTTGAGTGATATGAAAATAGACGGAATATCCATGTCTCCCATTGGGAGCGTTCAAGCATCCAATCGCTTGAATCAAGTTGAAAAGAAAACACAAGTTTCTGGAGCAGACAAAGTCGCCGTTTCGGACAAAGCGCAAATGTATCAGGCCTTACTTCAAAAAGTGAAAGAGATTCCTTCCGTGCGTGAGGAACGTGTACGGACTCTCACCGAACAGATTGAGCGGGGAGAATATAAGGTTGATGCACAAAAGATTGCGGAAAAACTATTTTCGCCTGATTTATAGGAACCCATAATCGAGGGGGGAACTTCCGTGGCTGAAGTACTTCACAATTTAAATGAAAATTTAATACAACAAGTCGCAATTTATGAGAAATTATATAATCTAGAACGAGAAAAACAAAAAGCCTTAATTAAGAACAATCTCCAAGAGATCGAATTAATCACGGCTCGGCAAGAACCCCTTTTACTGGGCGCAGGTCGCCTGGAGAAAGAACGTCTCCTGTGGGCTGAACACATCGGTCGTGATCTCGGAAAAGTACCGGAGGATCTGACTTTAGCAGAACTTGCGGGACATTTTCCCGTCCTAGAGGGAGTGCGTCTTGATCTGGACAGGGTTGTTGGACAGTTACAAGAGATCCATGAGATCAACTCCCAACTTCTGCAGCAGGGCATGAAGGTTATTGAGTTTACCGTGGGGATGTTAACACACCAGGAAAAAAACATTTACTCACGTCCAACACAAAATGAAAATGAAGGAAATCGAAACCTTCATCTTTTGGATCGGAGGATTTAAGACATGAGTTCCACTTTCTTTGGATTAGAACTTTCGCGCAAAGCGCTGGGCTCCCAGCAAGCTGCTTTAAATATTACGGGACATAATATTTCCAATGCCAATACGCAGGGGTATACGAGGCAGATTGCGAACTTGACGGCAACGACGCCGGATACGATTCCCATTGCTGGGAGAAATTTGAGCTTAGGTTCCGGCGTAACCCTGGATACAATTACTCGGGCAAGGGACGCCTTTGTGGATCGTCAGTTTCGCTCGGAGAATTCAAAACAGCAGTACTGGGGAGCGCAACAGGATAGCCTTACAAAGGTCGAGGATATCATTAATGAACCTTCGGACAACAGTCTGAGTAATGATTTGAACCAGTTTTGGACAGCTTGGAGTGATCTTTCAAAAGGCCCGGAGAATTCGGGGGCTCGCTCTGTCGTAAGGGAACGGACTCTAACTCTGACCGATAGTCTCCACGCTCTCTCGACGCAGATTAGTGATCGGCAGAATGACCTCAATTCGCAGGTGAATGTCCAAATCTCCCAAATCAACGTCTATGCGAGTCAAATTAAAGACATGAATGATCAAATCAAACGGGCTGAGGTATCTGGGGATAGTCCCAATGATCTTCGTGACAGTCGAGATAAATTGGTTGATGAACTATCAAAAATTGTGAGTGTTCGGGTGACGGAAACTCGGGACCCTAATTTTGCGGACCGACAGGTTAATATTTACAAAGTAGACATTGGAGATGAGACTTCACCGCAGACATTGGTTAATGATGGAGTGGTTAGTAAAATAGTAGGTAATACAAACCAGAGCGGACTTGATATCGGCTTTGGTAAAAATGACATTACAACTGTTCAGTGGGCGACAGGGGCTCCTAACGGCTGTTCCGGTTCTCTCGTTCTGGGCCAAAATGTGGGTACACTTCAAGCAAATATTGAAGTGCGTGACACTTTCTTAATAAATTTACAAGGAAAATATGATTCATTAGCTAAGGGAATTGTCACAGCGGTTAACGAGCTTCACCAATCTGGAACAACAGGAACTGGAATTACTAATACTCTATTTTTTGATTCCGCAAAGCTAACAGCGAGCACGATCTCGCTAGCTTCTTCGATAGCAGGCGATATAAATAATATTGTAACTGGGCTTGGAGCCGTTGGCGATGGGAGCATAGCCACATCAATTTCCTCTTTATCGACGGGGTGGTCCAGTCTATTAGTCACAAGCCAGGTTGCGAATAAATCAACGTATGGAGCTTCATTGGGTGATTACTATGGAGCAACTGTTGCTCAACTTGGCGTAGATGTTCAACAGGCCAATCGGATGAAGGCAGGAGAAGATGTCTTGCTCACGAATGTAGCGAATCAGAGAGAATCGATTTCAGGCGTATCGCTGGATGAAGAAATGACAAATCTTATCAAGTTTCAGAAAAGCTATTCGGCCGCTGCCCGGATGGTAACCATGATGGATGATATGTTAAGTACGATCATGAATATGGGAATCACGAGATAGGGGTGAAAATCAATGCGGATAACCAATAATATGTTGAGTCAAAACCTATTACGAAATCTGGAATTGTCTCAGGGAAGAGTGGATCAGTTGCAAAATCAGCTGTCATCTGGTTATCGAATCAATCGTCCCTCAGATGATCCTGTAGGGATTCAAAATGCTATGCGTTTGAAGAGTAATATTTCTAGCGTCGAGCAGTGGAAGAATAATGCAGCTGAAGCGGTGGACACTATGAATACGACAGAAAGTACCCTTGGGGATATGACGGCAATGCTGCAACGAGTAAGGGAACTTACGGTTCAAGGTGCCAATGGGACTTTAGCCACGGTTGATAAAGGCGCTATTGCCGATGAAGTGGATCAGATTTCAGCTCAACTCAAGATGCTGGCCAATACTCAAATAGGGTCAAAATATATTTTCTCTGGCACGGCGACGGATAAGGAACTAATAACCTCCGGTGGAACATGGCAGGGAAATAATCAGGATATCATGTTTGAAGTAGGGAATAATCTAAAACTACCTATTTCCGTCAATGGGAATAATTTGTTTGGTGACACTCCTGCAATTCCATCAGGGGTATTCACTACCTTGAGTGCTTTAAGTGCAGACTTACGGATCGGTAATTCAGCAGGAATTAATAATGCCTTAACGAATATTGACGCAAATATTAATAATGTCATATCTATTCGGTCGGATCTGGGGGCACGTACGAATCGGATGACAGCACTTCAGGAACAATTGGATTATACATCAACCAATCTGCAAGCAAACCTTTCCACTATTCAAGATGCGGATATGGCTAAGACTATTACGGATTTTACGAATCAGCAAAATGTTTATAAAGCGGCGTTATCTGTCGGGGCCAAGATTATTCAGCCTTCTTTGGTGGATTTTATGAGATAGGGGCTGCTTTACTTAACAGTCGGTAGGCCAGATCTCGCGGGCCAAACTACAACTCAGACTTCGGTTTGGGGTTGAGGGTGCCCGCCAAATTCGCCATCCTTGGCTCAGCTGGCGGCTTCACACGTCCTGTGCGAAGCCCTCTTGGTAAGAGGGCTTCGTCTTCGTTAAATTTGGTTGCTACTCGTCCTGAGGCTTCCTCCGTGTTAAGCAAAACATCCCGGGCTAGGTTAGTTGCTCGCGGATGTCGTTAACATCCGCAAGACAGTTATTGCATGTTATACTAGAACTCAGACTCGGTAGTCACTACGACCGAAGGGAGTGCTTCCATGCTCCAAATCAATATTTCTACTCAGCCGACTCGTTTGGATTATACCATTCGAAATGCCCAGCTAAACCTGCAATCTACTTCAACTAAAGTGCAAATGGAGACGACCGCGGCGACGTTGGAGATTCGTCAACCCCGTGGGGAACTGACGATTGACCAGACGCCCTGTCGTTACTCAATCGGTCTAAAGAATAATGGAGACTTTGCCCGGGATAATGCTGCATTTGGGATGCAAACTGTCATGAAGGCTATCGCTCGAATTGTCGACGAAGGTAACCAGATGGCTCGAATTGAGAATAACTCAAATGCTTTTGCAGACATAGCCGCCAACTCTAGCGTTTCCGAAGTCCCTGGCATTACCTTGGCTCATATTGATGCGCCGAACATTCATTATCAAACCAGTCCGGTTTACTTTAACCCCACCGCCGGAGGAATAAACGTTACCATACAACCTGGCATCCTCCAAGGAGAATACCAGCCGGGGAGCGTCGATATTCGGGTTACTCAATACCCCAGTATCGAGTTCTCAACAATAGATGTCAAGGGTTGAACCCCATAGGAGGCAATACTATGAAAATAGAGTCAACTAGATTTGGTGAACTTGAAGTGGCAGAAGAGCAACTAATCCACTTCTCTTACGGTATTCCAGGTTTCCCTGAGGAAAAGACGTTCGTCCATATGGGATATGACTCAGAAAGCCCGTTTTCGTATCTCCAGTCTACAGCGGAAGTTAATCTGACTTTCTTGCTGGCTGATCCGTTTGCGTTTATCAATGACTATGAATTTGTCTTGGAGGATTACGTTGCTGAGGAATTAGACTTATCCTTGGAAAACCCGCCTCAGGTGTTCTTGATCGCTACAGTGAAAGGGAAACTGGCCGATATGACGGTGAACCTGTTGGCTCCTGTCGTTGTAAATGGGATCAATCGTACGGGTAGGCAGGTCATTCTGGACAAACCAGAGTATTCTATCCGTTACAAACTATTTCCTGACGGCTTACCGAAAGAAGCTGTCAAAGGGGGAAAGTGATATGTTGGCACTTACCCGTAAAATCGGAGAACGTATCGTCATCGGTGACAATATTGTGGTGACGGTGGTCGGTATCAAAGGGGATAGCATACGCTTGGCAATTGAGGCCCCTAAAGAAGTCAAGATCTACCGTGGTGAGATTTTTGATGCCATCGCGGCAGAAAATAAACAAGCCGCCATTTCCACGGATTTATCGGAGTTGGATCTGCTTAAAGAGTTGCAAATTAAGAAGTAAAATACTAAGCTGTATCTTATTGATGAGCTAACGGAATATGGAGAAGAACCCAAGGAAAGATTTTATTCCTTCGGGTTCTTTACTTTATATTCTCATCCTCTGCTAGTCGCACTAAGGCTTCCACTTCTTGAACGTCGCTAAGTCGCACTAAAATCCCGGATAAGTAAACTAAACTCCAGTTAGAACTTAAAATTTAGATTGAATAAATTTCATATATGATTTGATTTCTATAACATGAGATGAAAAACACAGTAATTAGGAGAAATAACGACCTAGAGATGATAGAAATGCCATTTCAGCGATATATAGCCCTAAGGTAAAGGCCGTGAACCTACGATATAACAATTAGGCAGGTGTAGTAGGCAGGTGTAGTAGAAAACCTTTAGCCCAACCGGCCGGAGGGTGAAGCATTCTACTTCTAGCCAACGAAGATGCACGGGCAAGGATGCCTGGCATAAAAATCAAGGAGGAATTTATTATGATCATTAATCACAATCTAAGTGCAATGAACGCTAACAGAAACATGAACATCAACGCAGGTGCAGCAAGTAAGGCAATGGAAAAACTTTCATCAGGTCTTAAAATTAATAGGGCAGCAGATGATGCAGCAGGTCTTGCTATATCAGAAAAAATGAGAGGTCAAATTAGAGGACTTGATCAGGCTGGAGCTAATGCTCAAGATGGTATTTCTATGATTCAAACAGCTGAAGGTGGACTAAGTGAAGTTCATTCAATTCTACAAAGACAAAGAGAACTAGCTGTACAAGCATCAAATGATACAAACGTAACCACTGATAGACAAGCAATACAGACTGAATTTGATCAGTTAGCTACAGAAATTGGTAGACTTAGTACTGACACTGAATTCAATACTCAGAAACTGCTAGATGCTTCAGCAGGGACAGCAGGCGTTGTGAAAATTCAAGTTGGTGCTAATGCTACACAAGCAATATCGATTGACTTTACTACAGCAGGTGTTGATATAGCTACTGTTGCCACTGCTGTATCAAGCGAAGATTTAACTTCTCAAACAGGTGCTGATACTGCAATTACGACTATACAAACTGCAATAGAATCTGTATCATCAGGAAGAGCATACCTAGGAGCTATGCAAAACAGATTTGAGCATACAATAACTAATCTAAGCAATTCATCAGAGAATTTAACAGCAGCTGAATCAAGAATCAGAGACGTTGATATGGCTAAAGAAATGTCAACTTTCTCTAAGAACAATATTCTTAGTCAGGCTGCTCAGGCAATGCTTGCTCAAGCTAACCAACAGCCACAACAAGTTCTTCAGTTATTAAGATAATTGATAAACTAATAAAGGTAATACTAAGGAGTCAGAGCGAAAGCTCTGGCTTCTTTTGTCTAGATAAGAGATAGTAGGACGTAATCAAATAGACATAGCAGCACTATTAATGTTAATGCATAAAGCCTGAATTCCCGAGTTTTTATACCTAGGAAGGTTCGCTCACGCCAAGGTCGGCATAAAGTGCTATTTGCTTCTTTGTCATTTCGCCCAATCCATATTTTTTCCCAGGCTGCTCATAACGTTCTATGACATCCAGTTCATCTAGCAGCTCCTGTGTTGTATATTTTTTGTGCAAATCTTTTTCGCCCATCGCTTTCTTGATATAAGAAAGGTAAATCAAGGCTATGAATTGCACAAAAAGCTTACCTTCAAGATTTTCAGACGATGACACCGAGGTTCGGCGCATGTTCAACCGTTCCTTCAGATTTCCGAAAGCCTTCTCAATCACATCTTTTGAACGGTAGATCCCCAGTGCGTCTAGTGGATTTTTCACGGTATTAGAAAGCAAGGCAAAGTAACCGGAATTCTTCTTAACCGCATCGATTACCTCCTGTTTGTGGATCAGGGTAATTCCGCGGACGGGGGTTTCCTTGAGCTCGTAGTATTTGGCATAAAGCTTTTCATGCTCTGGATTTCTTTTTTTAGACAGTAGCTCCATTTCCAGAGTATCAAGCAGGTCATTGAATTCGATTTTGTCATCAGTAGCCCTTTGATCATTATAGAAGAGATGCAGGTACATCCTGCGCTCACCAGTCACCACTTCACCGTTTCGCTTTTTGCTTTCTGAATAGCTCCAGCCAATCGTGCTCGAATGATAGTATAGTTTGTACTTAGAGCTATAGTGAGGTCGCGACAATATCGTGTCACGCACTTCATTCAAGACCTTCTGCATGAATTTAAGAGATGTTTTAGTCGCGATCAAGAATTTGTAATGTTTCTGATACAAAGCATTGATGTTGTTTTCACTGTAAAAACCACGGTCCATCACGAGCTTAACCTTGTCAATTTGAAGAAAGTCTATGTCGGCCAATAGGTTTTGTATGGTTAACACATCCGAGATGTTCCCTGGGAGCTTACGATAATAAACTGGTAACCGAGAATTTTCGCCAAACAAAAGCGCAAGGTTAAGTTGTGGGAGAGGGTCATGATCTTTATTTTTTCCGTATTTCACCTGTTTTAGGCTTTTTGAATAAGAGGATACTGACGTTGTGTCGTAAGCAAGAAACTCCTTCTCTAGTCTGCGTTTGCTCTGTTTAAGGAAGAAATTTTGTTTACCGTCTTCATGGATAGAGCCAAGCAACTCACTGCTTCGCTGGGAAGGTATGTTGTTCCCAAAAGGATGTACATGGGTAGACGCCCACTTTGGAAAACGACTCATGGGATTACGATCTTCCATAACAAGATAGTAGGCAATGGACAATACTTGTTGATAAGTATCAGGAAAACACGTTTTCAAATCATCGACAATACCCAGTTTTTCACCGATAGCATCCAAGAGATAGGTAGCTCCATAAAAGCTTCGCTTACATTGAGTCGTCGCCACTGGTCCAGGCGATTTTTTCTTCTCGACTTCGAGCTCTTGTTGGAGCCTATACTTCTTATTGGGTATAAATACACCGTCAACCATCTTTCCTATGTAGTTGCGTTTATGTGTTCCATATTTTTTGTCAGCATCCCATGTGGAATCGTATTCGTAGACATATTGAACCCCATTTATTTTTTGCTCTCCTCTTGGCATAATTCCTCCACCTCTAGGTATATTTTATACCTAGAGGTGGAGCGCGGTCAAGTGATTTGTGAGATATATTCTAGTATTCATAAGGGTTACAGAGATTGGCTAGGTATAAATTTTTGGGAATGCAGGATAAAGGACAACAATCAGCTGGTATAGCAGTAATGAAGATGGCAAATATAAACATAAGGAAAATTCATAGATGTCATAGCCTAATGCAATTGTACAAGAAGGAAAAACTAAATGATAATTTTAGGAGCTAAAAAATATGTTAGCTTTATGTATGATAGTAAAAAATGAAGAAAAAAATATTAAAATTTGCCTATCTAAAGTAGAGGCTTTTGTAGATGAAATAATTATAGTAGATACAGGCTCTACTGATAATACAAAAATTATTGCTTCCAAGTTTACAGATAAAATTTATGACTTTAAATGGCTCAATGATTTTTCAAAAGCTAGAAACTTTTCTATATCTAAAGCTTCAAGGGATTGGGTACTAGTATTTGATGCAGATGAATTTGTCACAGATTTCAATATATTCAATGTAGACAGATTTATAAAAAATTCCTTTAATAAAAATAAGGTAGCTAGAATTCAGAGATTGAATATAATGGAGGATTCTAACGGCAATAAAAAATATATAGAAAGGGTAAATAGACTTTTTAACCGAAATTATTTTCATTATCAAGGAATAATTCATGAGCAAATTGTAGCCTTGGATGGTAGAACTTATGGAACAGAGATGGTAGATATTACTGCAGAGCATTTGGGTTATACAAACGAAGTATTAAATAGAACAGATAAAGTTAAAAGGAATATAAATTTACTAGAAATAGCGGTGAAAAAGAATTCAGAAGACCCTTATCTTTACTTTCAACTAGGTAAGTCCCATTATTTGCTGAAGGATTATAAAACTTCTGCTTTATCCTTTGAAAGGGCTTTATCTTTTCAGTTAGATTTTAGATTGGAGTATGTTGAGGATTTGGTAGAAACTTACGGATATTCTCTAATTAATAGTGGTAGATACTCAGAGGCTCTTATTTTAGAAAACTGCCTTCCGGTTTATTCAAAGTCTGCTGATTTTCATTTCCTTATGGGATTAATATATATGAATAATGCTAAATTCACACAGGCGGTAGAAAGCTTTATAGAGTGTACCAAATTCCCCCATAGTAAAGTAGAAGGAATAACTACATATAGCGCCTATTATAATATAGGTGTTATATATGAGGTGCTGGATTTTAGAGAAAAAGCTATAGAATATTATGTTATGTGTGGTGATTATGAACCAGCAAAGGATAGGATAAAAGTAAAGTTAGGTTGAAGGAAAATTGTGACTTGGAAAAAAAGTAAGTAAGAGTTGATAACATGGATATAGCAGAACTATCAATAGTAATGAGGCAAACAAGAGCGCAGGAGTCGGCTGGTATAGCATAAATGAAGATCGCAATAGATACTGGTAAGGAAACTGCTGCCCAGCTAACAGAATGATGAGCAATGTTGTTGTAGTTTGTAGTAGACCCAAATCTAGGAAAGAACTTGGATATAAGTGCCTAGTGCGGTTGGATTGAAATGAGCATCAGTGGCTACTGATGCTTTGTTTTGATGTGGCGCTATTCATGATGGAATGCCAGCAAACTAGACACAATAAAAAATGTTTATATATTTACCCTAACGGTTTGCGGCACTTCTTACGATATATATAGTAGATCAATCAATCAGAGGTGTCTCATTGGGTATAGGTTCACGTAGAATGTTTTCTCAGTTAACTTCGAATACTGAAGACATTACGGTAAAAGCGGTGACTGCTACAACTGACGCTGCTAGATATATAAATATAAAGGTAAATTTTTGATAGGAGGGTTTGCATATGCCAGTTGGATCGGTAGGAGGAACTTATGGACTGTCTGGTTCGGGCATGGATATTGACTCGATCGTAAAAAGCTTGATGACAAGTCAGCAAGCAAAAGCTGATGCTTTAGTACAAAAGAAAACGGTTGTAGAATGGCAAAAGACTGCCTACAATACGGTGTATGACGATATCAATAACTTTCGTACTGACGTTTTTAATTACAAACTCCAAGGGACGTTAAGCCCGAATAAGGTCTCATCCAGCAACACATCAGTAGCTACTGTAACAGCCAATTCAGATGCAGCAGATGTGAATCATTCCTTGGTGGTTGCGCAGTTAGCCAGTGGTGTAAATTTGACGAGTACCGCGGCTATTTCCTCAACGCAGCCACCAACGTTGGGAACGCTTGTTACACAATTTGGTATGCCAGCTTCTTCATTTAATATAACAATTGCGAATGGTACGGCACCAAGTAAGTCGTTCGCTATTGATCCTAACACGGAGACTATTAATGATGTTGTGAGTAAGATCAATAATGCTGGGATTAATGTGAAGGCTAATTATGACAGTACCTTAGATCGGTTTTTCCTAACAACCACCAATACTGGAGCATCTTCGGGGATTAGCTTTGCGGGTAGCGATCCCGCTGGACTAAGTTTTATAGGCAAACAGTTAAAGCTTTCTGCGGTGACTACTGCCGATGGTGGCGTTACCTATACAAGCGTCCCGCTGCAAGGTCTAAATGCCGAATTTAAGCTTGATGGGGTTCCTTTAAGCCAAGCCAGTAATACATTCAGTATCTCCGGTGTGACGTACAGTCTAACAGGTGAGTCAATTTACGTGGGGCCAGGCGATATCGCAAGTAAGTTGGCTTTGGGGCAAGTAACCAACGTAAGCGTGACAAACGATGTCGACAAAGTAGTGACTAGTATCCAGTCCTTAGTTGACTCCTATAATAAAATCTTAGCCGAAGTGAATGGAAAGGTGAATGAAACCCGGTATAAGGATTTTCCACCACTTACAGATGCCCAAAAGTCGGTCATGAAGGAGTCAGATATTACGGCATGGGAGACCAAGGCGAAGAGTGGGATGCTTCGTAATGATCAGACCTTGGCAAGTCTTGTGAACACCATGCGGAGCGCTTTCTCTAACCCTGTTTCTGGCATTGCGACCCCTTACAATAGTGGTTCATCAATTGGTATTACCACCGGAAATTATACTGAGGGTGGTAAACTATACCTGAATACCGATAAACTACGAACAGCATTGAATGCCAATCCTGATGTACTGAATCAGCTGTTTGGCACTAGTGGTACTGATAGTCAAAGCCAAGGAATCGCAGGGCGGTTGTATGATGGGATTAAAATTAAAATGAGTCAATTGGCACAAATAGCAGGTACAACGGGTGGGGCTCAATATGATACTAATAGCAATTATGCTAAGAAAATTACCTCCTTCAATCTGCAAATCAGCAATGCCGCAGAAAGGTTTGACGTGGTGCAAACAGCTTATTATAAGAAGTTTAATGCCATGGAATTAGCCTTAAAGCAGCTAAGTTCACAGAGCGGTTGGTTACAATCGTTTGGGACCACTTCCCAGTAAAGGAGAACACAGGAGATAATCAGGGGGGATTAGTATGACGAATTCACAGATGGCGAATGCTTATAAAAATCAACAGGTGATGACGTCCTCGCCGGAACAATTGACCTTATTACTCTACAATGGTGCCCTGCGATTTTTGACTGAAAGCATTCTAGCGATGGAGCTGGGGGAGATACAAAAAGCCCATAACGCCAATATGCGGGTGCAGGCTATAGTACGTGAATTTGTACTTACGTTGGATATGAGCTATGAACTCACGAAAACCTGGGCACAACTTTATGAATACACGGAATACTGCCTCATTCAAGGCAACATCAAAAAAGATGTCGAACAGTTGCACCAGGCGAAGAGTATGTTAGAAGACATGCGGGAGGCGTGGGTAGGTGCCATGAAACAAACGCATGTTGCCCGGGCAGTTGGCAAGTAATGGTAGGGAAAAAAGTAGAAGCTTTGTTGCAGGATTATCAGTTCTTGACGAAAGAAATGAAGAAGTTCTTAATCCAGCAGGATATGGAACTCTTCAACGACCTTATGAATCAGCGGGAACGGTTGCAACTGATCATTGACCGGACACCTGATGATGGCTTCAAATTCTCACCGCAAGGAAGAAGCTTGCGAATTGAGATTCAGCAAATCAACAAAGATATTACCGATAATATGCACTTCCTACTCAGTCGTAATAAACGGCAACATGAAGTTTCAGAAGCCTACGGCGCAGCCAGTACGACGGCTGTCAGCCAGATGAATTGGAAACGATAAAGAAACTTACTTCAGTGGAGTTTTACCTCCATCTGAAGTTTAGTTGAACTTATCCAGGAGCTTATCGCCACTTATTTCCCAATTAAGAAGTGGAAATCTTAGTGGTGGTTATCCATCGGATAAAATATCTAAGTTAGGAGGGATTTGTAATGGCTATTCCAATTCAACCGAATACTCAGTCCACCACGATTCCCGTAGATGCTTTTCCCGGGCAAAAATTGGAACGGTCTCAAGAGACTCCACGCAAGGTTGTCGACCGCAAGCAGGCAATTCCCTCAGCTCGGGAAGAGATTCCACGTGAAGAAGTAGAAAAGGCTGTAGAAAAACTCAACCGACTGATGGGAATCATTGATAAACGTTATGAGTATAGTATCCATGAAAAATCTCATCGACTGAGTGTTACGATTGTAGATCAACAAAGCGGAGAAGTACTGGCTGAAATTCCTTCAAAACGTGCCTTGGATATTCTGGATTCTTTTAGCCAGATGGCTGGATTGTTTTTCGATAAGCGGGTCTAATTGAAAATAAATCACTTAAAACAGGATGCATAATGCATCCTGCTTTATTTTTGCCCAAAGGTCCTATAGTATTTGTCGAATAAACTATTTAAGCTATTATAAATAGATGTTAATATAAGAGATCAAAAGATTATAGATGTTTATCTGTTCATTTGGAGGAATTTCTGAAATAATGGCGAATAAATGTAATCGATGTATAATTTATTTACCATAATTATCATGTAGAAAGTTATTCAATTTGCACGTTTTATGTCGTAAAGTGATGAATTATAGAGTCTGTTCTCTATGGGGAGTAGCCAATAAGAAGGGGATGGCATAAGCATGAGCCAGGATGACGACAAAAGTATGGAAGTCGATCTTGGGGAATTCCTAGAGTTTTACCTATTGGATTCCTCAGAACAGATTGAAAGGCTGGGAGCGGGACTTTTGCAACTGGAGAAAGAGGGAGGAAATATCGGGCTGATTAACGATCTTTTCCGCTCAGCTCACAGTTTAAAGGGGGCTTCAGGAACCATGGGGTTCACGCCCATTGTGGCGATGACTCATGCGGCTGAAGACTTATTAGACCGTTTGCGTCAGGGAAAAATAGAGGTTTCTCTAGAGATGATTGACATTCTATTATCCGTGACTGACCGAGTCAAAGCGATGCTGTCTCAAGTGGAGCAACATCAGGAAATCTCTGTAGGATTTGAAGATTTAGTGTCTTCGATGAAGGCGTTATTAAATGGAGAAAAACCCGCTGAGCAAGCAAATCAGCATACGGTAGAAGAAAGAGAAGCAACGTTGGATGAGTTTGTTCCGTTGGATTTTTGCTTAGATCAGTCTGAAAGTGCAAAATTGAACAATGCCCATATGATGGGTCATGGAGTCTATCAAGTGGATGTGAAACTTGCACCCAATACGCTCATGAAAGCGGTTCGCGCGGTCATGGCAACACAGCGGCTCGAGGGAATGGGCACCGTAATCAAGCTTCTTCCGAACGTTGAAGATTTGGAAGTCGGTGATGCGGAAGGCTTTTCTCTGCTGGTGCTCTGTGATGAACCCGTCGAAGAGATTCAGAGGGAATTATTAGAAGTCTCTGAGTTAGTGGAGGTTGTCATTCACTCCTATCTAGACGGAGAAGGCATCGTAGAAGAAACAGGTGTGGATGCGACAAGGCTTGTGGAAGCACCTGCTTTAGAACCCGATATGATTAAACCAATCGTTCATCAGAAAATCACCGTCGTACCGAAAGCAGCAGTCCCAGTTTCTACAACTGCAGTAACGGAAGCCGTAGTTGGGGAGAGCAACACGCAAGTACATACGATTCGCGTGGATACGGTACGGATGGATAATCTTATAAACCTTGTGGGAGAAATGGTCATTACGCGGACCCGCTTGGTGCAAATCGGTTTGGATCTGAAGGCCCAGTACCAGATGGACGGTATGGTCACTCATTTAAACGAGGCCAATGTCTACCTTGGTCGTTTAATGAATGATCTTCAAGAGAGTGTCATGCGACTGCGGATGGTGGCAATTGGCACTGTCTTTAGTCGTTTTCCTCGGTTGGTTCGTGATCTCGCGAAGAAAACAGGCAAAGAGATTGAACTGGTCTTAAAAGGTGAAGACACTGAACTGGATAAGACGGTTGTTGAGGTCATTGGGGACCCCTTAATGCATCTGATTCGGAATTCCGTGGATCACGGGATTGAATCTCCCGAAGAGCGCCGCGCCTCTGGTAAACCGGAACTTGGCACAATTACCCTGGATGCCTATCATGAAGGAAACCATATCGCGATTTCCATCTCGGATGATGGAGCAGGGTTAGACCTCGCTAAAATTCGGAGTATTGCAGTTTCTAAAGGCTTGATCGGCGAAAAAGAAGAACTTTCAGAGAGTGATATCTCTAATCTTATCTTCTTGCCGGGCTTCAGCACGGCAGAGAAGGTAACCGACATTTCCGGTCGAGGTGTGGGGATGGATGTCGTGAAGAAAGCGCTCAATAATCTTGGGGGTATCGTCGATATCACGACCCGTAAAGGAAAGGGAACGACCTTTACGATTCGGCTGCCCTTGACGTTGGCGATCATTCAAGCCCTTCTAGTGGAAGTGGGGGAAGAAGTTTATGCCGTCCCAATCACCTCTGTTTTAGAAACTCTTCTAGTTGACCGGGTCAATATAAAGACTGTCGGTGGGTTGCCCATGGTCCAGTTGCGTGGCAATACGCTGCCACTGATATCCTTACAAGAAAAATTTGATCTTCCGACTCCGGAAACTACCAATAGTGAGGTTTTTGTTGTCGTTGTAGGCTTTGGAGATAAGGCACTTGGACTCATTGTAGATGAACTGCGTGGACAACAAGAAGTGGTCATTAAGTCTTTGGGCGATTTTCTCAGTAATTTACCGGGGATTGCCGGAGCAACCATACTGGGTGATGGCAAAGTCACCTTGATACTCGATATTGGATCCCTAATCCAAGACTTCTTGGTCACAAAGAAAAATTAATTAATCTAAGAAGAAGAGGAGAATAAACGAATGGCGGAACAACAATTAGTCACCTTTAGCTTAGGGTCTGAAGAATTCGGCGTTGATATCATGCGTGTTCAGGAAATTATCCGTATTCCACCCATAACACGGGTTCCTAAAGCGCCGACCTATGTAGAGGGCGTTATTAATTTGCGAGGAAATGTAATTCCAGTCATCAGCTTGCGGTCTCGTTTTGGTATGGACCGCGTAGAAGAAACTGATCTCAGTCGGATCATTGTCTTGCAAGTCCAAACGAAAGTCTTCGGAATTCGGGTGGATGCGGTCACGGAAGTGCTACGCTTAGACAGTGAATCGATTGAGCCACCACCACCAATTGCTTTAGGCATGGATTCTCAGTTTATACGAGGCGTTGGGAAAATCGGGGAACGCTTACTGATTCTATTGGAACTTGATCGAATCATGGGCGGAGAGTAAGCCATGAGCTTAACGACTAAGGCACCAATCGAGGTTCTAATCGTTGATGATTCGCCCTTTATGCGGATGACTCTGCAGAAAATTCTTAATCAAGACCCTGATATTAAAGTAATAGACACCGCGCGGGATGGGCGGGAAGGAATTCTCAAACTCCAAGCACTTCGTCCTCAGGTCGTGACAATGGATGTCGAGATGCCGGTCATGAACGGACTTCAGGCTTTGGAAGAGATTATGCGTTGGCAACCAACCCCAGTGATCATTTTGAGCGCGGTGACGACGGAAGGGACTCAAGCCACGTTAAAGGCCCTAGACCTAGGGGCTTTTGATGTTGTGGCAAAACCATCGGGCAGGCCGGGAGCCGATCTGCAAGCGCTTTCTCGGGATCTAGTGGAAAAGGTGAAAGCAGCGGCAGGAATCAATCCAGCTCGCCTAGGGCGTAAAGTCATCCCTATCGGTATTACCGTTCAAGTAGCCCCAGCAAATGTATTGCCATCTACTCCAGTAACGCGACAAGCCCCGTCCCTTGCAACCGGAGGAAAGCCGGGTTTTACTCCAAAGCATGCGGTAGAAATTGTCGCTATTGGGACATCGACAGGAGGACCATCTGCTTTACAAGCTGTCCTACCTACCCTGCCTAGGGATTTTCCAGTTCCTGTACTTGTTGCTCAACACATGCCCCCAGGTTTTACTGGGCCGCTCGCTGAACGCTTAAACGGGCTATGCCCGCTGAAGGTGCGGGAAGGGATACACGGTGAAGTATTGAAAGCAGGAACTGTATATGTAGCGCCTGCGGGTAAACAGATGCAGGTTCAGCGTAAGTCTGGACAACTCACTCTCCATATTGGGGATGTTGCCCCCATACCCACACTTTATCACCCGTCCGTGGATGTCATGTTTCTTTCCTTGGCGAAGGCGGTTGGACAAGGAACCTTAGGCGTGATCATGACAGGGATGGGAAGTGATGGTACGAAGGGCATGAAGGAACTCAAAGCGTTAGAAGGGTTTGCAATTGCCGAGTCAGAGGAGACCTGCGTGGTCTATGGAATGCCCAGGTCATTGGTGGAGGCGGGTCTAGCGGATCGAGTGGTACCGCTTGGGGAGATTGGGCAAACGATTTTGGAATGCGTCATGAGGAGGGGATAAGTATGAGCCTTTTTGGAGCCATGGATATTAGTGCCTCAGGTCTAACCGCCCAGCGATTACGAATGGATCTTGTTGCCAACAATGTGGCTAATATTAATACCAACCGGACAGGGAAACTGACCGCAGCGGGAAACCAGATCCCTTATAGCCGGCAAGTCGCCACGTTTGTCCCTCGGCCCTCCGAAACACAATTTGCGAGTGTTCTCGGGGAAACCATGGGAAGCCAAAATGTGGGGAATGGGGTACAGGTGGCTAGTATTGATAACGACGTTCAAGAGCCGTTTGTATTAGAGTATAATCCCGAGTCACCGGACGCGGCTAAAGTGGCTGAACCGGGACTACCAGTGGGGTATGTGCGGCATACGAACGTGAATATTACGACGGAAATGGTGGATATGATGTCTGCATCACGGGCGTATGAAGCGAACGTGACGGCGCTCAATGTCAGTAAAGCGATGGCGTCTAAAGCACTTGAAATTGGAAAGGGGTAAAAATTAAATGAGTATCGCACCTATTGCGCCAATTATGCCCCTGAGAACAATAACGCCAATCACCCCCACTGACTTCGGGACTCAAAGCATTGGGTCTGGTGATGGTACGGCAAAGTCAGGGACGGATTTTTCAAAGTTTCTAAACGATGCGCTGGGCCAAGTGGACGCCTTACAAAAGAATGCGGATGCTGCCAGTCTGGAATTGGCGTCCGGTAAGGTCCAAGACATGTCAGCGGTGATGGTCGCGTTAGAAAAAGCAAACCTGTCGCTGTCTTTGACGGTCGCGACACGTGATAAAGTGTTAGACGCTTACAATCAAGTCATGCGTATGCAAATGTAAATGTATATGTAAGTGAAAGTTGATATGTTCTTATAAGGATATACGTTTGGATTAAGTTCTTTGGTGGGGTATGGAATGTGGTAATTAAATACATTTGTATTTTGTGGTTTAGGTTTAGAGTTAAGTTGAAAGGAGGAGTTAAGGATGGATTTTTCTTGGGCCGGAATTCAGCAATCAGTAAAGACCTTTTGGAACAAGCTTTCTAGCCCACAGAAGATGATCACGGTACTTGCTCCTCTTGTGGTAGCAGTCGCTCTAATCAGTTTGATTACTTGGGCGGGTAAACCACAATATGTAGCAATTTTTACAAAACTTAGTGACGTAGATGCAGGAGCAATCACTACAAAGCTAAAAGATTTGAAAGCAGATTATCAATTGGCGGACAATGGGTCAACCATTATGGTCCCCCAACAGTCAGCCGCTGACCTGCGTCTCCAGCTGGCCAGTGCCGGACTACCAACACAAAATAAATTTAGCTTTGATAGTCTTAATACGATGCATTTGGGGGAGACGGAAGCCGATCGGAAATTGCGTTATGTTCTCGGCTTGCAGAACGAACTAGAAAATACGCTTGGGACCTTGAACGGTGTACAAGATGCACGTGTTCACATCGTCATGCCTGAACCATCGCTCTTTGTCGATAGTCAAAAAGCGGCAACGTCCGCGGTTACCTTGAAACTTGTTCCAGGAACAAAACTCGGCGACGACCAAGTACGTGCGGTTGCTAATCTATTAGCAGGATCGGTCGAGGGACTGAAACCGGAAAATGTGACGATTGTGGATACTGGCGGAAATGTCTTATCCGATGTCTTAGGAAAAAGCGGTAACCCCGAACGTCTCACAGGCACCCAATATCAGCTTCAACAAACGGTTGAAGAGGATACTAGGAAAGCCGTTCAGAGTATGTTAGATCGGGTGCTTGGTTCAGGTAAAACAGTCGTTCGAATCAGCGCATTGCTGGATTTCAATCAAGTTAAACGAACCATACAAACCAATGGGCCCGGTGCGGTGCTGAGTGAGCAGAGTTCCACGGAAACGACCACCAATGGTACGGCTGCTGGTGGGACACCAGGATTAACAGCCAATGCGGCACCGACATACCCAACTGCAACGACGGGGGTGAATTCGACCTCCACGAAAGCCAATGCGACGAAAAACTATCAAGTGGACACCACGCAAGAAGAACAAGTCGTAAGTCCCGGTGCCGTAAAACGTCTTTCCGTATCTGTCATGGCAGATGGTGACACCATTAACCAGGCCCAACTTGATCAAATCAAAACGATTGTAGGTTCTGCGGCAGGCGTTGACGCAACCCGTGGGGATCAAATTCAAGTCGCGGCCATTCCATTTAATAAAACGGATCTACAACAAGAAAAACTCGCCATGGACAATGCCCAAAAACGCCAACAGCTTGTCACGTTTATTGAAATAGGCGCTGCCGTATTGTTTGGCTTATTCTTAATGATGATGTTGCTAAGGTCTCGGTCGGCGAAAAAACGCGCTGAGAAAATGATGGGCCTGAACGGCTCTCAGCCAGTATCGCTTGCTGACGCTGAATTGATCATGGCCCAACAATTGAATGAGGAAGAGGCCAAGAAAAAATTTGCTCAAAAAAAGAGTAAATCAGTGGAAGAACTCCAGAAACAAAAGACCAAAGAGTCTGTCGAACTTTATTCGCGCAATAATCCGGATGAAGTTGCCCGCCTGATGAAGACTTGGCTATCGGAGGAGAGTTAGATGGCTCAAGAATTGACAGGAATTCAAAAAGCAGCGATTTTGATGATTGCCCTGGGGTCGGAGAGATCCGCAGAGGTGGTTAGGCACCTGGGTGATGGCGAAATAGAGCAGTTGACCCTAGAGATGGCCAATGTTGGTAAGGTTTCCCCGGAACAACGGGATTTTGTCGTGGAAGAATTTCATCAGATGTGTATTGCCAGTGATTATATCTCTCAAGGGGGGATCGAGTACGCACGTGAAGTGTTGGAAAGGGCTCTCGGGGAATCGCGCGCGTTTGAGATCATCAGTCGCTTATCCACCTCCTTGAAGATGAGGCCTTTTGACCTCGTGCGGCGGACGGATCCCAAGCAACTTTTTTCCTTTATTCAAGGGGAACATCCGCAAACGATTGCGCTGATTATGACACATTTGCCGGTTGATAAAGCAGCAACCTTGCTCTCCAGCCTCTCCCATGATAAACAGGCCGATGTGGCGAAACGTGTGGCGACCATGGGTCGCACAAGTCCGGAAGTGCTCAAAGAGATTGAGAAGGTCTTAGAACGCAAAATTTCCAGTTTAGCCCCGACCGATTATACGACCTCCGGTGGGATTCAAAGCATCGTGGATGTCCTTAATCGCACCGATCCGGGAACGGTTAAAGTGGTCATGGATACCTTGGAGATGGAGGACCCTGATTTAGCAGAACAGATCAAGCGGCAGATGTTTATCTTCGAAGACATCGTCATTCTTGACGACCGCGGGATTCAATTGATCTTGCGCGAAGTAGAAACCAAGGACTTAGGTCTTGCGCTGAAAGGCTCCAATCCTGAAGTGGCACAGAAAATCCAGTCAAATATGTCATCGCGGGCTGGTCAAATGCTCAAGGACGACATGGAGTTCATGGGCCCAGTGCGGCTGCGAGATGTCGAAGAGGCTCAGCAACGCATTGTGAAGGTGATTCGCAAGCTCGAAGAAAGCGGCGCCATTGTCATCTCCAGAGGGGGTAGCGATGAAATTATCTATTAATGGACGCGTTGTCAAAAGCTACGATGTGGAGGTGTCCAGCCCACGACTGGTGGAATGCAGTGAGGGGTTTCAGCAGTTGGATGCGTGTTTAACGGTGCTGAGTGTTGGAACAGAGAATCAAAATTCGGCCAGCCCAATCGAGGTAGAAGCACAAGAAAAGGCAAGTCTGATCCTTGTGGACGCTGAAAACCGCGCACAGACGATTCTTGAAGAGGCCAGAGCTGAATTCGACCATTTGCGCCAAGAAGTTGTGGAAACGGCACAGACAGAGGTTTATCCAGCAGCGCAGGCTTCAGGTTATGAAGCTGGATTACAAGCTGGATTACTAGCGGGAGAAGCAGAAGGAAAACGGTGGTCCGAAAAGGCAAATCACCGCTTCCAGTTGGCTCAACGCGCGGTTCAAGAAGAATATGCCAAAGTTGATGAGGATTTACTGCATCTGGCGATAAAAATTGCTGAACGCCTGGTCCGCGCAAGCTTGGCTGTGGAACCCCAACGGTTGGTGGCAATCATCCAGGCGTTGACCTTGTTACCCCAGGAACGGGTAGGCTGGAGGCTGCATGTGGCGCAAGATGATACTCGTTGGATGGAAGGGGATCAGTCACCCTGTCCCTGGGTCATCGATGAGTCTCTCAACCCAGGAGATTGTTTTCTAGAGTGTCAGGAAGGAATTTTTGATGCCCGGCTTGAAGCCCAACTCGACAAATTGGAACACACCTTACGGGAGGAGCTCAAATATGGGACCTTGGAATCAATTGCTACAGAGGGTGGAACAGACTGAACCGATTTCGGCCCAAGGGCGAGTTTCTAAGATTGTTGGACTCATGGTTGAAGCCGCCGGCCCGCGAGCGAGTGTTGGGGAATATTGCCATATCATTACGCGCGATGGACGAGAGCTTCCGGCGGAAGTGGTTGGCTTTAGAGATTCAACCACCCTACTCATGCCTTTAGGTGAGCTTGAAGGCATTGCACCAGGTGATCGAGTACTTTCTCAACGTCAGAAACTGACCGTGCCTGTAGGTCCGGGACTGCTCGGGCGGATACTTGATGGACTGGGGCATCCCATGGATGGGCGCCCACTTCTGACAGAAACAGAGTACCCACTGCAAAACAAACCACCCAATGCCCTATTGCGTCCTAGAATCCTCGATACGCTCAGTGTCGGAGTTAGAGCCATCGATGGGATCCTAACGATTGGTCGTGGGCAACGGATGGGAATCTTCGCGGGTTCTGGTGTCGGCAAGAGCACTTTGCTGGGTATGATTGCTAGAAACACTGTGGCGGATGTCAACGTCATTGCCTTGGTGGGGGAACGGGGGCGGGAACTACGTGACTTTATTGAGAAGGATTTAGGCCCGGAGGGATTAGCTCGCTCTGTTATCATTGTGGCGACGTCCGATCAACCAGCCTTAGTCCGCTTGAAGGCAGCTTTCACGGCGACCGCTATTGCCGAGTATTTTAGGGATCAAGGACAGAATGTGCTCCTAATGATGGACTCTGTGACTCGCTTTGCTATGGCCCAACGGGAAGTGGGGCTGACAGTGGGTGAACCGCCAGCAACTAGGGGATATCCCCCTTCCGTCTTTGCCTTATTACCGAAGCTATTGGAACGATCCGGAATGGCGGAGACGGGGAGTATTACTGGTATCTACACGGTGTTAGTGGATGGGGACGATCACAATGAGCCAATAGCCGATTCGGTTCGTGGGATCCTTGATGGTCATATCGTCTTAACGCGAGAGCTGGCAATGCAAAATAATTATCCGGCCATCGATATTTTACAATCTGTCAGTCGGGTGATGAACGACGTCATCAGTCAGGAACATAAGGAATTGGCGGGTATTGTGCGCGAACATATCGCAGTTTACCGTGGTGCCAAGGATTTGATTGACATTGGGGCGTATACACCGGGTAGCAACCCGAAGATTGATGATGCCATCGCGCATATGGACAATATTCTCGCGTTTACTCAACAACAGGTGGACGACCACGCCGGATTTGAAGAGATGCTTAAGCAGCTAAAGGGGATTATTCGGTCTGTGTAAAGGCTGGACGGGGGAGTGTAAACTATGGCAAGATTTCGTTTTCGCTTGGAAGCAAGTCTCCGGATCTCGGAACAGGCTTTGGAAACGGCACAACGAACGTTTGCTCAAGAAGTGCAGCTTTGGAAGAATTTAGTCCAAGCCTGCGAGCTTCACCAAGCGCGGTTTAATGATGGGCAAGAAGGGCAACGGGAGGCGGGGCGTCACAGACCCGATGAGTTAGGACTTTGGCAACTCTTTGTTTCAGAGCAACAGCAGCGATTGCACCAATGTAAAGCAGAGCTGAGTGAACAAGAACTGATAATGGAAAAAGCTCGTCATACTTTAATGGAAACTCACCGAGAAGTGGAAAAGTTAGAGCATCTAAAGGAAAAGCTAACCAAAGCATACGAGTTTGCCGAGTTGCAAAAAGAACAAAAAATATTGGATGAAACGGGTCAGGTTCTTCACTGGCGTCACCAAATAGCGTCGGAAAATGATCAATATCACATGAACGGAAGGACGAACTTATGATTAATGTGACTCGCTTAAATGACAAGATATTCACCATTAATTCCGACTTAATTGAAATGATGGAAGAAACCCCGGATACGGTCATTACCTTAACGGGTGGAAATAAATTCGTGGTGTCAGAGCCCATCCAGGTTCTTATAGAGCGGATTGTCGAGTTTCGTCGACGCTGTCACCCGATTTGTAAAGTCGAGGAGCGTGCCGAACTATGAACAGAAAGTCTATAATTTTTATGATCCTCGCCATAATGCTGGGGGTTGGACTGGGCGTAGGAGGGACATTGGGAGCTCAAACATTGATCTTTAAAACCCCGGCAAAAAGTACAGCAACTGCGAGTGTACCGAAAAAAACGGGTGTACTACTACCCATCGGCGAATTTACCGTGAATTTGCAAGGGGGGGCCTTTCTAAAGACGACGATTACCGTTGAAGTGGCTGATGCGAAAGCGGAAGTTCTATTAAAGGAGAAGGACGCGTTTTTAAAAGACCGGGTCAATACGGTTTTAGCCAACAAATCTCTGGCCGATGTGCAAACCCCAGCTGCGCGTGAAAAGCTGAGAGCAGAGTTGATTAAGAAACTCAATCAAGTAGGGGAAAACAAAATTACGGATGTGTTGTTCTTGTCGTTGGTTTATCAGTAAATCGTGGTTCGTAGTTCTAAGTTCAACCAACCAATATTGAGAGGGGGGATTTGATGGGAGACGTCTTGTCCCAAGCCGAAATTGATGCTCTGTTGAGTGCGCTGTCCGATGGGCAAGTCGACGTGGAAGAAATGCGGACAAGCAAGAGCCAAAAGCGGATTCGAGTGTACGACTTTAAACGTCCAAATAAATTCTCCAAGGATCAGATTCACTCTCTTCAAAACATTTATGAAAATTATTGTAGAGGACTTACCACTTATTTATCTGGAAACTTGCACGCAGTTTGTGAAAGCACGGTCCTTTCAATCGAACAAATTACCTATGATGAATTCATTCGTTCTCTTCCAAACCCCACCGTGCTCGGTCTCTACTCTGTGAATCCTCTGGAGGGGACGGCTTTAATTGAGGTGAGCCCTTCACTTGCTTTCACTATCGTGGATCGACTTTTAGGAGGGCAAGGGGAAGGTGCAGAAAAGAACCGAGATTTGACAGAAATTGAAAAGACGATCATCGAAAACCGATTGGCCCAAATGATTTTTATCTCGGAAGAGGCTTGGTCTGAGGTTTACGAGCTTAAACCTAGGTTTGTGTCGATGGAAACAAATCCTCAGTTCACTCAAATTGTGGCTCCCAATGAAATGATCGTGCTCATCACAATTGAAGTTAAGATTGGCGAAGAGGTGGGGATGATTAATATATGTATTCCCTACCTGGTGCTTGAACCCATCTTAGATAAGTTAAGTACGTTTTTTCTCTTTTCTACTCAAGCTAAGGTCACCTCTCCAGAGCAGGTACGAGCGATTCGCCGAAAAATTGAATGGGCAAAAGTTGATATGGTCGCGTTTTTAGGCCATTCGGAAATCCTGGTTCGGGACCTCCTCGATCTTGCGAAAGGAGATGTTATTCCACTGAACCAATCAGTTAATGATCCGCTGCCAATTTATGTCGGTGAATTCATGAAATTCAAATCTATTCCAGGGTTACATGGAGAACATCTCGCCGTTCAGATCACGGAAATTGTAAAGGAAGGAGGGGAAGAAGATGGGTAATGGAATGCTTTCCCAGGAAGAAATCGACGCCTTACTTCGGGGCACCATGGAATCAGACCCGGAACCGGAGGCACCACCTACTGCAGACATGTTAGATGAGATGGAAAAAGATACTCTCGGAGAAATTGCGAATATTTCGATGGGAACTGCGGCTACGACATTATCTCAGCTTTTAGGCAAGAAGGTGGATATTACCACGCCGAAAGTCGAGTTAATGACTTCAGAACAAATTAGTAACGATTATCCGATTCCCTCTGTGATTTGTGATGTCAGATATAAAGCCGGAATTGAGGGCTCGAACCTTTTGATTCTTTCCCAAAGGGATGGATCAGTCATTGTCGATTTAATGATGGGGGGAGACGGGAAGAATCCCACTCCAGAACTCTCAGAGCTTCAGATCAGTGGAATTTCGGAAGCAATGAACCAAATGATGGGATCATCAGCTACCTCCATGTCAACCATGTTTAATTCTGTCGTGGATATCACGCCTCCAAAAGTCGTGCTCACTGATTTATCCATGGACAAAAATATTATTCAAAATTTTCTACAAGCGGAAGAACCGCTGGTACGCATCTCCTTCAGGATGGTTGTTGAAGAAGTCATAGACAGTATCTTAATACAAGTGATCCCACTCAGTGTTGCCAAAGGGATGGTCAATAAATTGATGAGCGTGATGGCTGGTGGTTCTTCAGCAGCTCCTGCGGCACAAGCCGCTCCCCAAGCACAAACGACCATGTCTTATCAGACTTCGCGCCCAACTCCAACGCCATCCACAACGCCAACTCCAGCTCCAGCATATGAGGCGAGTATGCAGACACCCGTTCAACCGGCCCAGTTTGCACCGCTTCAACAGGGACAACCCATGGTACAGCCCGACAACCTGAGCTTGATTATGGATGTGCCGTTACAAATTAGTGTGGAGTTAGGTCGAGCGAAAAAAACTATCAAGGAAATCTTGGAGATGGGCCCGGGCTCAGTCATTGAACTGGATCGTTTGGCTGGAGAATCCGTGGATATGATTGTCAATGGCAAGTTGATCGCCAAGTGTGAAGTCGTTGTCATTAATGAGACGTTTGGCATTCGCATTACCGATATTGTTCATCCCCTGGAACGGATGAATTCGCTTAAATAAAGGAGGAAAATAGAGTGAGTGCTACAATAATGATTGTCGATGATGCTGCGTTTATGCGGATGATGCTGAAAGACATTCTGACCAAGAATGGGTTTACGGTCATTGGTGAGGCAGAAAATGGGGCCGTTGCCGTCGATAAATATATGGATCTGCAACCGAACTTGACGATTATGGACATTACCATGCCGGAAATGGACGGCCTACAAGCAGTCAAAGAAATACGCAAACGGGATGCTAAAGCCCGAATTATCATGTGCAGTGCTATGGGCCAACAATCGATGGTGATTGAAGCAATTCAGTCAGGGGCCAAGGACTTCATCGTGAAACCCTTCCAAGCGGACCGAGTGGTTGAGGCTGTCACGAAGGCGTTGAAGTAGATGCCGAACGTAGAAAACCAGGCATTTCCTCCTAGTACAGCGTCTTCAGTAGGTACCGAAACCGTGTTCCCCTGGTTGGGACTCATGGGATCAGTGCTGGTTTTTCTCCTTATTTTACTGGTGTCTTTTTGGGTCATCCGACGCCTCAATGGGGCGAACGGCCGGAAAATAAATGCGCGATGGGCAAGAGTACTTGATCGACAAATATTAGGCGGTCAGCAGAGTCTATACCTCGTGGAGATTGCAGGACAATTACAGGTTCTAGGGGGGTCAGATCATCACTTATTGAAAATCAGTGAGATTAATGATCCCGATGTTGCTACCGAAATTCTGGAGGAAATAGCGAATCGCCCGATCGAAAGGGTCGAGGGTTGGACTAAAAACCTTCAGAAACTTTGGCCGGGACGATTTCGAAAGAAAGAGGCTTTTTCTACGGAATTGGAACGTTTACTTGATGAGGTGAAACAATGATATCCTCTTCAAGCCGTTTCATGAAACGATTCACATACAGCATGCCATTTGCTTTGACTCTGGGAATTGGGTTACTTTCAAGCCCTAAAACGGTCTGGGCCGCGGGTCTCACGGTGGACTTGGGAAACTCGGCAACACAACAAACGGGTACGTCACTACAAGTATTAATGCTCCTGACGGTGTTGTCTTTGGCACCAGCGATTCTCATGCTGATGACCTCCTTTACTCGTATTATCATCGTCTTGTCCTTTGTGCGGAATGCGCTGGGAACTCAGCAACTTCCTCCTAACCAAGTTATGGTAGGATTGGCCTTATTTCTTACTTTGTTTGTCATGATGCCGACCTTCACGGAGATTAATACAAAAGCAGTTCAGCCGTATATGAACAATCAAATCAACCAAACTCAGGCCCTAGCGAAAGCGGAAGAGCCCTTAAGGACTTTTATGTTTCGGCAAACTCGGGAAAAGGATTTGGAGCTTTTTGTGGGGTTATCTAAAATGGAGCGACCCAAAACTTATCATGACGTTCCAACGTATGTCCTGATTCCTGCCTTTGTTATTAGTGAATTGAAAACAGCGTTTCAAATGGGGTTTGCTATTTTTATTCCCTTTATTGTGATTGATATGATTGTCTCTAGCACCTTAATGTCGATTGGGATGATGATGCTCCCCCCTATGATGATTTCACTGCCGTTTAAATTGCTTTTATTTGTCCTTGTCGATGGATGGCATCTGGTGGTTGAGTCGCTAGTCATGAGTTTTAAGTAGTACGCAAGCCGAAGCGCGTGTTTAACCTCGTTTCGCACACTGTCGTGAATCGCTCCACTAAAGGTTAAAACACACGCTTCGGCTGGGAACTAGTTACGCACTCTAGGCTTGGAACGTAATGTAGAGTGTCGTGAATCGCTCACCTCCGGTTATAACATACTCACGGATGACACGCTTTAAATCTGGATTAGTTATGCACTCTGGGCTTGGCTACGACAAGAATAGGGTTGAGCGGGTACCTTTGGTACCACACGCTCTGAAAGGGGGAGTGACATGGATCAGAACATGGTACTTTATATGGCGAAAGAGGCTGTTGGCGCTGTGCTTCTTGTGGGAGGGCCGATTCTCGGGGTGAGTTTGCTAGTGGGTCTTCTGGTCAGCATTTTCCAGGCAATGACGCAAATCCAGGAACAGACGCTTACCTTTATCCCTAAAGTTGTCGCGGTGGTTGTCGTCCTTTTGGTGCTGGGTCCGTGGATGCTGTCTGTTTTGACGGCATACACTTCAAATTTATTCAAAGAATTGGCGACGTTCGGACGACTATGATCAAGATTCGATTGTCTAACGGCGGACCTGGAAATTGAGGGGGAGAAAAATTTGAGCTTGTCAGACCTGCTCCAGTGGAACCTCTCTTTATTCCTACTCATTTTATCCCGTTGGGGTGGCATGATCATGTTAGCACCAGTATTTGGGGCTAGGGGCGTCCCTGGTGTCGTAAGGTTGGGCTTGGCTGCGAGCCTGTCCGTCATTGTCTATCCCTTGATTTCTGCGGGTAAGCCACCAATCCCCATGGAACTATTACCCTATGTGGCGGTCGTGATTAAGGAGGTCTTGGTGGGGCTAGTCATCGGATTTGTGATCTATACGTTGACGGCAGTATTACAAGGGGCGGGGCAACTGATCGATTTTCAAATGGGCTTTACGATGGGGGCAGCGATTGACCCTGTTTACGGAGTTCAAAGCCCTATGATGGGTAACTTCCAGATGATTTTAGCGACGATGATTTTATTGGCCACCAATTCTCATCACTATTTGATCGCCGCCATGGTGAAGAGCTATGCGTATATTCCCATTAACCCGTCTAACCTGCCTAGCCACTATTCCTTCTATGCTCAGCTCGTAACCCATGTGTTTGCTTTAGCCATTCAAATAGCGATGCCTGTTTTTGGGGCGCTTCTAGTTTCAGATGTGGGCGTGGGGCTTTTGTCTAGGACGGTGCCTCAACTTAATATTTTTTCCATTGTTTTCCCAGTGAAAATTATTTTTGGATTTATTATTTTTTACCTTTCGGTCCCTTTCTTTGGGGAATCGGTATCGCACCTGTTTAATATGAACATGTCTTGGGTCTTAGAACTTTATCAGGGGTGGAAGCAGTGAGCGAAAAAAAACATGCAGCCACGCCCAGGCGCAAAGAGGACGCGCGTAAAAAGGGCCAGGTTTTCAAAAGTCAGGAAGCCATCTCGGCATTTATGCTCTTAGGCCTCGTGGCCGTTCTCAAATACTGGATCCCCAATATGTTACAGCGGATGGAGGCCCTTTTTCCGTACGTCCTAGGTCTTTCCTCAGAGTGGACCGAACGGTCAGTGGCAAGTCTGATGGTGAACATTCTTTGGCTGGGAGTACAAATCATGGGGCCGATTTTTGCCACTGGGTTCGCGGTCGCCGTCATTGCAAATTACATTCAAGTTGGGATCCTCTTAACAGGAGAGTCCATGAAACCTCAACTTTCCCGCATTAGTCTGGTCAGTGGCGCGAAACGGATGTTTGGGGTGAAGGCCTGGGTCGAATTAGCGAAGTCACTCACCAAAGTTTGCCTGATCGGATATTTCTTGTATGCGAGTGTCAGGGACCGTCTTCAAATCTATCCCGCTATGCAGCAACTGGATGTTGGGCAAAGTGCCATGTTCTTGGGAGAGGCCTTGATGGAACTTGCTTGGAAGATTTCGATTTCTTTTCTTGGGTTAGCGGCTTTGGATTATCTCTATCAGCGATGGGACTATGAAAAAGAATTACGGATGTCTCATGAGGAATTAACCCAGGAGTATAAACAAACAGAAGGAAATCCAGAACTCAAAAGTGAGATTAAGAAAAGACAGCGGGCCATGGCCATGAGTCGGATGATGCAGGATATGAAAAAGGCAGATGTTGTTGTTACGAACCCGACCCACTTCGCCGTCGCCCTTCGTTATGACCTGAAAGAACAGAAAGCACCCTATGTTGTGGCCAAAGGACAAGATCAAGTGGCCCTGCGCATGCGCGAATTAGCGAAAGAATATGACCTAGTGATTATGGAAAATAGGCCGCTAGCACGTGCCCTCTACGCTCAGGTAGAAATTGGGCAAGGAATCCCAGCGGATCTTTATAAAGCAGTAGCCGAGGTGTTGGCGTTCGTGTATCGTTTGAAGAAGAAGTCTGCGGGGTAATGAATGCAAATGAAATTGCACGTTCACCAAAGCTCCGGAGCGGCTCGCTTGTTTACGAAGCTAACGCACATAACCTCTTGGATTATCTGAATGTGCGACCAATGTGCGTCTTAACGCTTCTCCAACTGCACTCGACACGCTCCTCCCGCTTGATGGCTCTCTTTGCAATTTCATTTCATTCATTGGCTTGTGCGACTCTGGCTTGGCTACGATTGATGGGGAAGGTCCAGAGAGAAGTCGTCGTCAACTTAGCCCAGACGACGAATCAAGAAATGCCTAATCCTTCCTGCGACCCAAACCAGAGGTAGTTTCTTAGCTTAGGGAGCACGGATAGAGGAATTGCGTCAATGAGTGCAGGCGATAAGGCGTGAAGAAACGCATCGGTCGCACATGCAGAAAGCCCAGAGGTTATGCGTTTTAGCCTTAGCGACAAGCGAATAGCAATGGAACGTGTGCGACCGGGCTAAGAAACTTCCTCCTGCGTGAGACGTAATACTAGGCAAACTTGAAAGGAGGAACACTCATGACCACGTTGAAACGCCGATTAATGGATAATACAGATGTTTTGGCAGCAATAGGAATGGTTGGCATCGTGATCATGATGGTTGTTCCGTTGCCCGCGGGATTTCTGGATATCTTAATTACCTTGAATATTACAGCTTCTGTTCTAACGATGATGTTGGCAGTGTTTGCCAAAGACCCGATGGAGTTCTCAGCACTACCTTCACTGTTGCTAACGTTGACATTGTTCCGTTTGTCTTTGAACATTTCCGCGACCCGGCTTATTCTTCTTGACGGCAGCGCCGGACAGGTCATTCAGCAATTTGGAGCCTTTGTCATTCGTGGAAACCCGATCGTCGGTTTTATCATCTTTATTATCTTAGTCCTTGTGCAATTTATCGTGATCACCAAAGGCGCAGAGCGTGTTTCTGAAGTGGCTGCGCGTTTTACCTTGGATGCTATGCCTGGAAAGCAAATGTCCATTGATGCTGACCTCAATGCTGGGATGATCACAGATATACAGGCCCGCGATCGGCGTAAAGCAATCCAACAGGAAGCAGATTTCTATGGTGCGATGGATGGTTCTACCAAGTTTGTTAAGGGGGATGCCATCGCCGCTATTATCATATTATTTATTAATATTATCGGCGGTTTTATTATGGGAGTGGCTATGCAAGGGATGCCTTTGCTTGAAGCGCTTCATAAATATACCTTGCTGACCATTGGGGAGGGGCTTGTTTCCCAGATTCCAGCGCTCCTGATCTCGACAGCAACAGGTCTCGTTGTCACTCGGGCAGCTTCAGAGAGCAATTTAGGAAATGATCTGGCCAAACAACTGTTTAGAAACCCAAAGGCCTTGTTCATTACAGCGGGTGTATTGATCATGTTAGCCGTTCTCGGGCTGCCGCCAGTACCAATGTTAATTGTGGCGGTCGCTTTAATCGCTGCAGGCGTGATGCTTCAGAAAAACTCTAAGGTCTCGGTCGTCGAGGAATCGGCTGCTGCTCGGGAGTCAGAAATAGAAGACAGTAAGAAACCAGAAAATGTCCTAAACCTTTTAAATGTTGACCATATGGAACTTGAACTGGGCTATGCTTTAATCGCTTTGGTCGATGTTCAGCAAGGGGGAGATTTACTGGACCGAATTGTTTTGATCCGGCGTCAAATTGCCAGCGAGCTAGGCTTTATTGTTCCAGTGATACGGGTTCGGGACAATATGAATTTACAGCCCAACCAATATGTGATCAAGATTCGAGGCGCAGAAATCGCAACCGGTGAAATATTGGCGGATCATTACATGGCTATGAGCAGTGGGTTTGACGATGATACAATTCCCGGCACCCCAACGAAAGAACCGGCTTTTGGGCTCGATGCCAAATGGATTAATGCGATGTACCGGGAACAAGCGGAGCTCAATGGGTGGATGGTCGTGGATGCTCCGACTGTTTTGGCGACACATATCACGGAAGTGATTAAGACCCAGGCGTGGGAAATCCTCAACCGGCAAGATGTTAAAACGCTCATTGATCATGCGAAGGAACAAGCCCCTGCAGTGGTGGATGAGTTAATTCCAGAACTCCTTAGCCTCGGTCAAGTACAGAAGGTTTTAGCGAATTTACTGCGTGAGCGGGTGTCAATTCGGGATATGGTGTCGATTCTCGAAACGCTAGCCGATCAGGCGCAGGCCACAAAAGATCTGGATCGTTTGACGGAACATGTCAGGCAGTCCTTAGCTCGACAGATCTTACAGCCGCTCATCGGCAAAGATAAAACCTTACCTGTGATCACGCTGGACCCGCAGATTGAACAGCAGATTCTGGATAGTATTCACCCGTCCGATTATGGCACCTATTTAGCACTTGATCCGAAGATGTTACAAGTGCTCGTGCAAAATCTCACCCGAGAAGTTGAAAAGGTGATGCTGAAAGGAATAACGCCGGTCATTGTCTGCGCTCCACTGGTGAGAATCAATTTAAAACGGGTGACGGAACGTCAACTCCCTCAACTTTTGGTGCTCTCATATAATGAATTAGTGCAAGGTGTACAAGTACAAGCTGTAGGAATGGTGGGGATGGATCGTGCGAGTTAGGCGATTTGTAGGCAATAATGTGGCAGAAACTATGGGAAAAGTGAAAAGGGAACTTGGATCTGAAGCGGTGATCCTTCAGACTCGGGAATTTCGTGAAGGTGGTTTCTTGGGCTTATTTGGCAAGCTACGGGTAGAAATCACGGCAGCTATCGAAGAAAAACCGGTCACAGTCCAGAAAACGCCCGTTTCCAACGATGGATATGATGAGGAGGCAGCGAAACCACCGAAGGTTAAGTCAGTGTCTGATGTTCATGAGCAGACAGGAGACCTTCAAGAAGAAATTATATCGATGCGTCGCATGTTAGAAAAAATGAATCAAAAAATGGAGGGGCTAGGAGACGAAAAAAGTGTTTGGCCACAAATACTTCAAAGATGGGCGGATCACTTACGTGACAGAGGGATCAATGAAAACCTAGTTAAGCGCCTAATAAGCCACGTGCATCAGACGTTGCTCCCAGAAGAGTGGACCGACGATTCTAAGGTATACGCCCGGATTGAGGCCAATGTTCGCCAAATTTGCGGACAGATAGGGCTTATTCAGCCAGGGATTGACAAGCCGAGGATTGTCGCTTTAATTGGAGCAACTGGCGTTGGAAAAACGACGACGATCGGTAAACTTGCGGCTGGGTTTAGTATCGTTGATAAACGCAAAGTTGCCTTGATCACGGCTGACACGTATCGGGTGGCCGCTGTCGAGCAACTCAAAACGTTTGGTGAGATCATCGGGGTACCTGTTGAAGTGGTCATGACACCGACGGCACTGCAAGAGGCGCTCGATCTTCATGCGGATAAAGAACTTATTTTCATCGATACGGCGGGTCGAAGCCCTCACCATGATTTACATATGTCCGAACTTCATGCATTTTTGGACAAGGCACAACCGGATTTCACGATGCTGGTTATGAGCGCGACAACACAGTTTGCAGATCAACTGAAGATCTACCAGCGTTTCGAAGGCTTAACAACGCATCTCATCTTCACAAAGTTAGACGAGACTGGGAGCGCAGGATCTCTTCTAAATATCTTGGGTCAGACTACGCTCCCCACAGCCTATCTGACCAACGGGCAAAATGTCCCCAATGACATTGAGGCTGCGACGCCGAACCGTATGGCGCGCCATATTCTAGGGGAGGAGATGCCCCATGCATGACCAGGCGAGCGAATTGAGAGAGTTGGCCTCAAACGGAAAAAACAAAAGCAAAATGAGAGTTATTGCAGTGACCAGTGGTAAAGGGGGCGTCGGTAAAACGAACTTCACGGTGAATCTCGCTCTCGCCTTGTCTGAATATGGTCGACGTGTCATTATTCTTGATGGAGATTTAGGGCTTGCAAACGTCGATATTGCCTTTGGGCTTTCGGCAAGGTACACGATTGAACATTTATTATCTGGAGAAAAAACGATTGAACAAATTTTAATTACGGGTCCACGGGGAATCGGAATCATACCAGGCGGGTCGGGAGTTCAAGGACTCGCCAATTTAGAACGGGATAAGCTTACGAATGTCATCGCCAATCTCGGGCGGTTAGAAAAGATGACCGATATACTCATTATTGATACAGGGGCGGGTCTGGGGCATACGGTTGTTAATTTTCTAAAGGCCGCAGACGATATTATCATGGTGACAACACCTGAACCAACAGCCTTAACTGATGCCTATGGCTTACTTAAAACGTTGAGGAAAGAAGCAAGCGAGGTGCCAATCCATGTGGTGATTAACCGGGTACGTAATGAAACTGACGCTCAGGCCACATTTAAGCGGTTGGAAACGGCTGTCCATAAATTTTTAGATGGCTCGCTTAATTTTATGGGATGGGTTTACGATGACCCCCTCGTAGGACGTGCTGTTATGCAGCTAGAGCCTTTGGGAATTAGTTTTCCTGAAAGTCCTGCCTATAAATGCATTCAGTGGATTGCCGGTACAGTATCTGGTATCTATCAGAAACCACCACGCCAGGCCGGCGGGATTCGAGGCTTTTTGAGCAAGTTACTACGCTCGTTTTAGTGTGTTGTTTTAGAAACCAATTACTTCAAAGGGGGTGAAGATTTGTCATATAAGAAAAAGCTAATACATGGTATCACAGTGGAACTTGTCGTATCGGAAGGGGAATATGAGGGGAAATACCTGACGCGTATTGAAGAAGTGGGACAGAAAATTCTTGCTGTGGGCGTACCGTATAATCATGGCGAGGTGGTCCCTTTGCGTGAAGGAACGAAGGTGAAACTGACCTTTTGGGACGAAGCAGCTACTTATTCCTTTGAGGGCAAAATTAAGAAAAGAATCGCGGTTCCGGTGCCAATGCTGATCTTAGAGCTGCCAGATTCTGTCTCTAAAACCCAACGTCGTAACTATGTTCGGGTTCCCGCCTTATATCCGGTATTGTTTCGATCGGTGACCAAGAAAGGTCTCAGCGATTTTCAGAGTGGAACGATGCTTGACTTGAGTGGTGGAGGCATGCGGTTTTTAACGAAGGAACGGGTGGAGAATAGATCGCTACTTTATGCCCTTTTATCGTTACCGAAAGGAGACATTAACACGCCCGTTCGTGTTTGCCGAGCCGATAAGGGAGAAGACAGTAAACACTACACGGTTTCAGTGGAATTCCATGATATTTCGGAACGAGAGCGAGATCAAATTATTCGCTGCGTCTTTGATATTCAGAGGGCTATGCGTAAGAAAGGGTTGGGATGAAAAAATGGAGATTACACAGTTCCAACTAGACGCTTTGCGGGAAATAGGAAACATTGGGTCGGGGCATGCTGCGACAGCCTTGTCGACTCTTTTACAACGTCGAATCGAAATGTCTGTTCCAAAAGTTTGGGCTATTCCCTTTGAGCAGATTGCCGGCATTATAGGTCAACTCGATACACCTCAGGCTACCATCTATGTGAAAGTTGAAGGGGAGGCCCCGGGAAAAGCTGTTTTTTTCTTTCCAGTAGAAAGTGCAGAAATCGTAGTTCAAACTCTATTTGGGTCGAAGGAGACGATGGATCTCTATACCGATGAGATGGCACAATCAGCTTTAAAAGAAGTGGGGAATATCTTGGTGAGTTCCTTTCTTATGGCCTTGACACAGTTTTCGGGGATTCCCCTTCAACCTTCCGTACCTGCGTTAGCGGTGGATATGATTGGCGCGAGTTTAGACGCAATTTTCCTGGAAGATGGCATGCTGGACGACACGGTGTTGTTTATCGATACGCAACTCACGGGAATTCCTAAAATCGAAGGGCAATTTGTCTTTTTGCCCGATCAAGGTTCAATGGAAAGATTGTTGGGGGCCATGGGTATATGAACGTGGTGGTTATCAGTGTCGGTATGGCAGATTATAAGACGGCAAAAGCACCCGACCTTTTGATGACTGCTGGATTAGGGTCATGTATTGGTATTTGTATTCGGGATCCGTTCCTGAAGGTGGGGGGAATGGCACACATCATGCTTCCGACGGCGAGTGGAAGTTTAGGGGGGAACCCAGCGAAATACGCAGATACGGCACTAGAATTGTTGCTCAGAGAAATCCTTGCAATGGGTGCCAATAAATCCCGTCTAAGGGCCAAGATTGCAGGTGGTGCACAGATGTTTTCTTTCCCAGGAAGACCTCCAGTTCTTAAAATTGGAGATCGTAATGCTGAAGCAGTGGATCGAGAGCTAGAGAAACATGGAATACCCTTGCTAGTGGCGGAAGTCGGAGGAAGTTTTGGGCGTACGATTCATTTTGATGTGGGGACGGGTGAGTTGCGCATTCGAACAATAAATCATGGGGAAAAGGTGGTTTGATGGCGATCCAAGACAGTGTAGTGTATCAGATTTGGGCTATGCGGGTCACTTTGGCCACCACTCTTATCGTGGTTGTCCTAAGTTGGATGAATGCAGTAAGGATATCAGACATCATGATACGGGGTGGGGTCGCCTTTGGGGTCATGTATCTTTTGATGGCAGCAATCCTTAGCTTGTTTGAAAAGACCGCATCCCAAAAACCTCAGAACAAGCAGCAATCCAGTCCAGATGCTGGACGTGGAGGCGTCATTGATTTCTCTGTTGGAGACGATGAGCTTAAACCGACGAATCAACCGACGATTCAAACTTCAAATTTTCCTGGACAAGTTGACCCGAGTTTAAGCCAAGGGCTACCGGGTAGTCAACAACAAGCGGACATTGTACGACGCATGGGCTGGGACGATGAAAATAAGTAAATACGTTCGTGAAAATGACTAAGTCTATAAGTTCGCTGCAAATATTGAATCAAGTATTCGGAGGGGGGAGGAAGTTTTGATACCTAACGCATATGAAACCGCTTCTCGAGCACCGTGGAAACAAGAACAGATTGAACAATACTTGCCATTGGTTAAGCGCATAGCGGGTCGTTTGGCGATGTCCCTTCCACCCCATGTCGACGAGGATGATATCATCGGCTATGGTGTGTTTGGGTTACTCGATGCCTTGGAACGGTTCGAAGCAGCCCGGGGATGGAAATTCGAAACCTATGCCTCAATCCGCATTCGAGGAGCGATGATTGACGGACTCCGAACGATGGATTGGGTTCCTCATTCTGCAAGACAAAAAGTAAAGCGGGTTCAAGATGGCTTCGCTGAGTTGGAATACCGGCTTGGGCGGGCGGCTACGGTGGCAGAAGTTGCCGAGTTGCTAAAAGTGGAGGTGAAGGAAATCGAAGGGGTTTTAGCGCAAGCCCAAATCTTAACGTTAACCTCGTTCGATGAAACCTCTGTCGACTATGAAGGGGATAGTAGCGGCACGCCACTCAATTTGTTGATCGATACTGATGCCCAAGAAGCATATCAAGTGGTAGAAAAAGAAGAACAGAAACGGATTCTTGGCGTCGCTGTGGAAAAGTTACCGGACAAAGAAAAAATAGTGGTTGCGCTCTATTATCAAGAAGAACTGACGTTAAAAGAAATTGCAGCAGTTCTAAAACTCTCCGAGTCTAGAATTTCTCAGCTACATTCCCAAGCAATCTTGCGCTTGAGGGGCAGGCTCAGTCGACAAAAGAAAAATTTATTCTAAGGAATAATAGTGCTAATGTTTTATTTCTTGTTTGTCGATATAACTTATAGAGGTTTATGTTGGAGGTGATGGAAATGTCAGGTATTCATGTCCTTTCGGAAATCCCCAAAGGCGGAAATAAACTGGAGAGAACATCGACACCAAAGGGGAAAGACGTCTCAGACAGCCCTGAAAACGTTGCGGCAGTTTTTGCAGCGATGTTTAGTGGCTTGATGAATTCAAACGTAGATCCGAAAGGGCAGAACTCTAAAGCGGGCGAAGAATCAGAAGAAAAGCAGAGTCCCGGCAATAATGTGCTAAGTGTACAAGATCCAAACGGACAGGCAAGTGTGATCGGGTACGGAAACTTTGTACTTGCAAATCTTTTTCAGCCAATGCTTCAGAGTGATCTTCCGGCAGGCAAGGAGGCCAATTCCGGAAACCATGTGACCCAGGGGAATGGGAATTTAGCAACCGCTAATGAAGGTCTGCTGAATCTAATTTCTCTGGTATCAGATGAGGTTTCTGCGCAGTCAGGGATGACGACGCCGAAACAGCAGGGGAATAACCCCATAATCCCGGAGTTGGATAAATATAGACAGGTTATAGCCAATCTCTTAGTGGCACTCTCCGGAGAGATTACAGACACCTCAAGTGCTAGAGCAAGGGATCCACGTCAGGAAATGACGAAGATTGTTCAGGGCTGGTTGAGTGTGACGGATGAGGCTACTAAAGACGCCCCCTTTTTCAGTGGGCAAAAAGGAATTGAACGGTTAATTGAGGGCTTAACGAACGGACGAGGATTTGCGAATCCTGAGCTAAATGAAAAGTTCTCAGCATTGCTAGCAGCGCTTAACCCTCTACAAAGTCAAGAAATTAAAGAGGCAAAGACTTCTCAGGGAGTGAATGGAACATTAGGACACATTCAACAGAAATTAGAGGTTATGGGCTCTCAGGAAAGTAAAACTCCCAAGCTATTTCAGGGAATTTTCACAGAAGAGGCTCAGAAGGTTGGTACGCAAGCTACCGAAGTCTCTGTAGCGAAAGATATAACAAATATTTCGGCTACAGGTATTGGGGTTGCAAGCAACCTTGTAGCGGTCAACGTCGCAGACGGGAAAACAATCGCTATTCCTGTGTGGCAACAGATTTCCACAGTCCTACTGGAGCAAGTCATGAACAAACATCAGGCCTTGAAGGAGCTGGAGATTCAGCTTCATCCAGCAGACTTGGGGAAAATTCAAATTGGGATGCGTTGGGAGAATGGACAGGTTCATCTTGTCGTTCAAGCGTCTGAAGCAGCGACAGGCCAACTTCTTCAAAATCAACTCTCAGACTTGCGCCAGAACCTTACAAACCAAGGTGTGAACTGCGGTATGTTACAAATGGGGCAAGGGGGAGAACGGCAACAGAATCGTCGAGGCAATGAATCACACAAGACGTTCAATCAAAACGCAGACCCGAATGAGGACGAAGCTCTAATCTCCGTTACGAGTCCTCTGTCTCTTGGACAGGATGGAATAAATCGTCTTAATGTCACGGCATAGGAGGAAATATGAGTACAATTAATCCCTTAACGAATACGAGTCCGAATCAAGCAGTCCCCAAAACGGTCGATAAAGCGTTGGGAAAAGATGATTTCCTCAAGTTACTCGTTGCGCAGATGAAGAATCAAGATCCTTTGAATCCAACGGATAACAAAGAGTCCATCGCGCAATTGGCACAGTTCAGTGCGCTGGAGCAGATGACCAATATCTCGACATCCATGGATGCCTTGAACAAAAGCATGACAAATTTCTCCCAACAATCGTCACTTACTCAAGGGGCCGCTATGATTGGCAAGTGGGTCAGCGGAATTGATACAGATGGCGTGACGCCAATGGCAGGCACCGTTGAAACCGTGAAGTGGCTTGACGGCGATCCCAAGTTGCAGATCCGTAAGGCCGATGGAACACTTGCAGATTTGGAAATGAGTCTAATCACCCTGGTTGGGGAGCCAAAGACAACAACGACTGCGGCTGCAGTGACCCCAGCAGGAAACCAACTCTAGACAACAGAATGACCTACTGTTAGTAGGTACACATTAAGGAGGGCTATGCGCTATGATGCGTTCGCTATATTCGGCAATTTCCGGGTTGAAAAATCATCAAACCAAGATGGACGTTATTGGGAATAACATTGCCAACGTTAACACTACGGGTTTTAAGCGGAGTCGTGTGTCGTTTGCCACCACCTTGAGCCAAACTTTGAAGGGCGCTTCAACACCAACTGCGATTCTAGGCGGAACAAATCCTATGCAAGTTGGCATGGGTGTTATGCTTGGATCTATCGATCAAGTTATGACGCAAGGCAGTTCACAATCCACGGGGAAAGCGACGGATATGTTAATTCAGGGTTCAGGGTTCTTCCTTTTAGACAATAATGGAACGGTATACAGTCGGGCAGGAACGTTTGGTTTAGATGGCTTGGGTAATCTTATTGACCCGGGCACAGGCGCAAAAGTTCAAGGGACGATGTTTGCGGATGCTGCTGCTGGAGCGGCAACTCCTCCCGTTTTCACGACCTTAGGATCGATCCAAATTAAGATCGGTTCATCCCCATATACAGGAACTGCAGCCGCTGCTGGAACAGCAGCTTTAGATAGTTACACGATCGACCAAAAAGGGGTCATTACTGGTGTGTATGTTACGCCTGCTACAGCTACAGCAGCTGCTATCTCAGCAACTGCTAAAATAGGCCAAATCGCAGTGGCTAATTTCTCAAATGATGCGGGATTAGAAAATATTGGTAATAACTTTTACAGAGAGACTGGTAACTCAGGTGCAGCTTCAGTCGGAGAAGCTGGCTCAACCGGCCGCGGTACCATCGTACCGGGTGCTGTCGAAATGTCCAACGTCGATCTTTCTCAAGAATTTACGGATATGATCGTGGCTCAGCGTGGCTTTCAAGCAAACTCCAGGGTGATCACGGTTTCGGATTCTCTCTTGCAAGAATTGATTGACCTTAAGCGCCAATAACCAGCTAAGGGTTAATCATGGCTAGTTTTAAGATATTGGAGGCTTCTTTATGCGCTTAATAGGAACTGCTGCCTCGGGGCTCCGCGCGCAGCAGGTAGCCATTGATACCATAGGTAATAACATTGCGAATGTGAACACCCCTGGATTCAAAGCGAGTCAGACGAATTTCGCAGAAACTTTGTCGACAGAGGTGCGTTCCGCCGCTGTAAAAACCGGAGGGAATACCGGCTTGGCTACCCTTGGCGTTGGGGTAGGCGTACTGTATAACGCGAGTGGGACTAATTTTCAACAAGGAATTCTAGCCTCTTCTGATCGACCTTTGGATTTGGGGATTAATGGATCCGGATTCTTCCAGGTTACGACACCCGATGGAAAGACGGGCTATACCCGTGTGGGGGCATTTCAGGTGGATGGATCTGGGCAAATTGCAGATGGGCAAGGTAATGTTGTACAACCAAGTATCACGATTCCCTCCGGTGCGACAGACTTGTCTGTTACTTCCAATGGCGAAATAACGGGGGTTCTCGCTGGAACAAAGAAGATATTTGGACAGATTACGCTTGCAACGTTTCAAAATCCTGAGGGACTACTTAGTAATGGAAACACCCTCTTTGTGCCCTCCGTTAATTCTGGTGCGCCACAGGTGGGACAACCAGGTAGCAAAACGGTAGGGAATCAGATTTTAGGAACTATTCGCAGTCAGTCCTTAGAACAATCAAACGTAGATTTTGCGGCATCGATGACGGAGCTGATGCAGGCCCAGCGGGCTTATCAGGTGAATGCCAGGCTAGTCTCCGACGGAGATAAGATGTGGGGCATCGCGAATACCATGAGGAGGTAGAGTCAATGTCTGGTTGGTTAGATGGACCAGTTTTAAACGTTTTGCAGAAAGGGCTTGAGGCTTCGGGTATGAGGCAGCAAGTACTGTCCAATAACGTCGCCAATATAGATACTCCCGGCTTTAAGCGTTCTGATGTTGATTTCCAAGCGGTTCTGGGAGCTGCCTTAGGTGAAAAGAGTGGAACTCTATCCATGAAACAGTCGTCGACTAAGCACATCGCAGGTCTTGTAGACGGCGGAGGGTCGGGCGTTGTGATGGATCAATCGACATCGTTGCGTAATGATGGTAATAACGTGGATGTAGATAAAGAAATGACCAATGTCGCTGAAAATGGCCTTTACTATAATTCACTGACCCGCACCATTTCTTCACAATTAGGGCTGCTTCGGATGGTTATTAAATAAGATAAACTACGAACCCCAGATTATTAATACAGGGGGGATACAAGGTGATACGAGGATTATATGCATCTGCCACAGCGATGTTGGCAACCCAAAAGCAAAGCGAAGTGATCGGGGATAACGTCGCGAATATAAAGACGCCTGGCTATAAAGAACAGCTAGCTAGTAATATTTCGTTCCCTTCCCTTTTGATTCAACGTATGGGAGGGAATCTGCCTTCTGGAATCGTGCAGATCGGCGGGTTAGGAACGGGAGTAGGCGTTGACCGTGTTGCCCTATCTAATGTTCAGGGAGCTTTACAGACGACGGATCTTAAGACAGACTTGGCGCTAACATCACCAGGATACTTTGTAGTTCAGACGCCGGGTGGAGAACGTTATACACGCAATGGGCATTTTCAGCTTGATGCTAACGGTATGCTGCAATCCCCAGATGGATATGCCTTGCAGGGCGCAAACGGACCAATCGGTCCCCTCAGTTCCGAATTTAGCGTCAAGGCAGACGGTACTATTATGGATAAAGGACAGATTATGGATCGCTTACGTGTCGTAGACATTCCCGTAGAGGCTTTAAAACGTGAAGGGCAATCTTTGTATAGTGCGACTCAGCCGATTCAAGTCTCAACGACCGCTCAAGTTCTTCAGGGATCAATCGAAGCTTCGAACGTTGATCTTTCAGGACAAATGATTCAAATGATGACGGTCATGAAGGCCTATGAAGCCAATCAGAAAGTAATCCAGACCCAAGATGAGATGCTGGGTAAGGCAGTCAATGAGGTCGGGAAGATTTAGTAGAGGATGTGGTCTCCGTGGCAGCTCAAGTCGTCATCTTCACCTTGGGTCAAGAAGAGTATGCAATGCCTATCGAAGTGGTTCGGGAAATTACCCGCTTAGGTGAGGTACGCACAATTCCACAAGCACCTACTTACGTACGTGGTCTCATTAATCTAAGGGGGAAGGCGATTCCCTTGATTGATTTACACTTGCGGTTTGGGATTGATCGAGAACAAGCAACAACCTCAGAAAATACAACTCTGACGGAGAAGGGCTTTGCTTTAATCACTGAAGTTCATGGAAATTACGTAGGCTTTGCTGTGGATCATGTCCAGGAGGTGCGAATATTAAATAATATTGTTCCACCACCGCCACTCGTTACCGCTTCCTTTATCGGTGGAATTGTTAATCTTCCGGATCGAATCATTATTCAACTCATTCCGGAACAAATTTTGGAAAGCAGCGAAGTTCAGGGGCTGAGTCAATTAACGGCGTAGTATATGTAGAAATTAATAGCAATCGTCACTATAAGTAAAGTAGTCAGTAGTGAAAGGAGGCTTATTAGCATGGATGTGTCCCAGATGCTGCTACTATTTCAGCTTCAACAGATGAATACATCTTGGCAGACCCCTAAAAATGATCAAACCGATTCGTCTGCAGCGGGAGGAACGAGCACTTCAAGTTCGCAACTCTTTGCTGCTTTATTTCAAGCCGCTTTAGGGGGAGGGACGAAGGTTACACAAGGGATCGGTGAAGTGAACGATTTGTTTGCCACAGAACGGGTTAATGGCGATCAGTCTGCCTCTGCCCCACAGTCGAACGGTGGTAACGTCGGTTCTCTAGAAGATATTATTTATTCAATGGCTCAAAAGTATGGGGTCGATCCAACGCTGATTCAGCAGGTCGTTAAAGCAGAGTCAAGCTTCAATTCAAAGGCGACGTCACAGGCAGGCGCGATGGGCTTAATGCAGCTGATGCCAGGAACGGCTGCTTCTTATGGAGTGGATGACGCCTACGACGCGAAGCAAAACCTGGATGGAGGAACGCATTTCTTGAAAGATTTACTAGACCGCTTTCAGGGAAATGTTCCACTGAGCTTAGCAGCTTATAATGCTGGACCTGGAGCTGTGGAAAAATACCAGGGGGTTCCACCCTATAAGGAAACTCAGGCATATGTGCAAAAGATTATGGCGGGGCTGAATCCACAAGATTGGAAAGCTTAAAATTCACAGCAAGCAATATGTAAGTAAGCAAGTAATGATGGTATCATGGGTAAAGTGGCACTTCTGGAAAAGAAGTGCTTTTTGACTAAATTGACATTTGTAGTTAAACTATAATAGAATTTGGTTAAATTCAGTTAGTTTCATAATCAAGTCGTCTTGTGGTAAAAGCACTTTATAAAGGTTAGTTTCAATATGATATTTGGATAGACTGAATACCCAAATAAAGTAATAAATCACCTTTAGAAGAAGGAATCTGAAAGTTATTAGCGAAATGAATATTAGTGTTTATTAAAAGTCATGGATCATAACGTTCAATAGACAGGCAAACTGTGTCTGTCACAATGGCATGGAGGCTTTAACATTTGTCTCATAAATCAAGGCTAACGGATACGCGATTTAAGATTCGTCCTTTGCTTTCAGCAATCATTATTATTGTGATCTTAATTCTCTTACAGGGAGTAAACTATTTTTGGCTGAGAGTAGCGGGTGTGACGTTGGTTGCGATGGGCCTTTTTCTGGTGATCCAGAAACTTGCCGCTGAACGTCGGAGATTGTTAAATGTAGCAACACTTGATGAATTGACGGGACTGGGCAATTTTAGGGCGTATCGAGAGCGAATGCGATTTGAGACGCAGCGTGCGCGACGAAAACATGAGCAACTTACGCTGATCCTTGTTGATTTAGATCAGTTTAAAAAATATAATGATTCCCATGGACACCGCTTAGGTAATGAGTTATTGCATTCAGCAGCACAAATTTTCAAGGGCGCCGTCCGTTCTATCGATGGGGTTTATCGTTTTGGTGGGGATGAGTTTGCCATTGTTTTGCCAGAAACTGACTTAAATCAAGCATGGCACATAGCAAAAAGGATTCGTCATTCATTTGGAAGCCTTCCAGAGCGAGCGGAGGTAACCTTGAGCATGGGAATGTCCATTTATCAGGAAGAGCCACTGCACGAGTTTTTCGATCGGGTGGACCACCTGCTTTATGAGGTTAAAGCGAATGGCGGAAACGGTTGTCAATCCGAATTGAGAGGAAGTAATGTACGAGAAACCGTTTCCATGAACGCTTTGTAAAGGGGTAAGCAATGGCAGACTATTATCGCTATCTTTGGAGTACGACATGGCCAAGTTTGATCGTGCTTTTTTTGATATGGGGGGTTGTCCTCTCCAGATTAAGTTTCAAGATACTGAAGACGTGGCGTTACGCTCATGATGCTTGGGGTTTCTTGATACTGACAGGGAAAGTTTTAGTGTGGGCTGGGGTCTTAGCAATTTACACTGAACTATTATTTTTTTCCCAACCAGATTGGTTGGCTCAGCCGGGTTATATCATAGGGCCTGTTCAGGGGAAAGTCTATAATGTAAGTTTGAAATCCTATGTCTTAGAGGTCGGCAATGGCACAGAAAAAAAACAGTTCTATGTGGACAAAAATGTGTATGACCAGCTTAAGGTTGAAGATCAGGTTAAACTTACCTATCTGCCTACTCGACGAGAAGTTGTGCGTTGTGAGGTTGTAGTAGATTTACTATAGAAGGGGGTGTTCCTATTGAGTTCGGAAGTCTTTTTTACAAGTATGAAGACAAAGAGGGGCGAAAGTCTTTTAACAAAACTTGAGCATTTAATTGTACGTGCGGGATTACTTGAGACAATCTCGCCGAAAGATCTCGTAGCAATCAAACTGCATTTTGGGGAACGCGGTAATCTTGCCTATGTTCGTCCCCAATATGTGCGGCGCCTCGTGGAGCAGGTTAAGAAGAAAGGGGGACGCCCTTTCTTAACAGATTCAAATACGCTTTATGCTGGTTCCCGTTCAAATGCGGTTGACCATATAGAGACGGCGATTGAGAACGGGTTTGATTACTCCGTTGTGGGGGCCCCTTTGGTGATTGCCGATGGTCTAAATGGGAAAGACTATGTTTCAGTGCCAGTCAATCTCAAACACTTTAAAGAAGTGAAAATCGGGAGTGCTGCAGTTCAAGCAGATGTGTTATTCGCCATTACTCACTTTAAAGGGCATGAAGCGACAGGGTTTGGAGGCACCTTGAAGAATCTAGGAATGGGACTAGGTAGCCGCGCTGGTAAACAACAGCAACACTCAGATCTATTGCCTCAGGTTAATGAAGAAATCTGTATAGCCTGTGGAAAATGCGCTAAATGGTGTCCAGCTGATGCCATTGTCGTAGAGGGTAAGGCGAAGATTTCGCAAGAGAAATGCATCGGTTGCGGTGAATGCACGGTGACCTGTCCAGTACGCGCGATTGCGATTAACTGGAAAACTGAAGCCGACATGATTCAAGAAAAGATTGCGGAATATACAGCGGGTGTCCTAAAAGGGAAAGAAGGAAAAACTGGTTTTATTACCTTTGTGACGGATGTTTCCCCACTGTGTGACTGTTGCGGCTGGAATGATGTACCGATTGTTGGAGACATCGGTATTCTCGCTTCCAAAGATCCAATTGCAATTGACCAGGCTGCGGTGGACCTCATTAACAAAGCGCACGGCAATCCGCTGTCTGAGCTTGGTGAACGCCATAACGAACATGATAAATTTCGGGTTTTATTTCCGAATGTGGACTGGACTATCCAACTTTCCTATGGCGAATTGATTGGTTTAGGAAGCAGAGAGTATCAACTGATTAAGATTGACTGATATTCATGGTATAAATTCTAATATTTCACAGAAAAAGTCAAGGCGTAATATGTTATAATGGGAATAAGATAGGGATATAAGTTTGAATACGGAAAGGAGAGTGGAGATATGCGTGTTCAAAAAGTTAACGAGCATACCATCCGCATTTTTATCTCCTTGACAGAACTAACTGACAGGGACATTACAATGGCTGATCTATTTCAGCGATCCGCAAAGACGGAACAATTGTTTTGGGAACTCATATCGCAGGCAAGAGAAGAAGTAGAGTTTAATTTAGATCAGCCCTTCTGGATCCAGGCTACCGTCGCGTCGAATGAGGAATTTGTCATTACGATTATGAAGCAGGATGAACAACTCGATGGTTTGAATAAAGAGAAAACGCGAAAGTCCACGAAAGGCCGTGTGACAGAATTAGTTTATGTCTTTGCCGACTTCGAAGATGTTTTAGCCGCAGTTGGACGTTTGCCCGAATTTAACCAGCTACGTTCAGGACTCTTTCTATACGATACTGAATATTACCTTGTCTTGAACCGTATGGGAAGTGGCAAGAAAAGACTATTAGCTGAGGCAATCCTTGATGAATACGGCGAAATTGTGGCTACAACCGGTGCTTTTCTGTCTGAACATGGAAAAGTTATCATTCCAGTGAAGGCTGTACAAACACTGAATGCTTCTTTTCAAAAGCCTTCACAAAGCTAAACGGAGAGGGCACCAATAAAAAAAGGGAAGCAAATGCTTCCCTTTTTATTTAACTTATAAAAGGTTACTTCTCGCCACCACGTCGCCTTGCCATCACGGCATCTAGCCATCCATGGCGATGCTCTAATCTCGAACATCCTTGTTCGAGTCTTGGTAGCGCTCTAACTTGGAACGTCCTTGTTTGAGTCATTGCGAGTGTGTCAGGTTTATATAATGCTTTTACCGACAGGAAAAGATATCTGGAATTTGGACCAGACATTGTATGCAAACAGTTTTCCCTTTAAAGCTATGAATTCTCATGGTTTTACCGCAAAAAATACAGGGTTGGAAACGTGCTCTCTTATGAGAAAGGCTTTCAAAGGGAATAATAATCGCTAGGTGAGCCGGTTCTTTTACTGCGACAGTTGAAATGATGCTGGCCATGAAATTTACCTCCTCGAAATAGCGCGTACTTAGGTTGTCTTTATCTTATGCTAATTGGCCTGTCGAAATCCTAAAAAGCGTGCGGGCTAGTTTAAGGAGAATTGGTCGATATAAGTTGTGGCCAATAAGGAGTGTTGAGCGAGTGGACCAAGAGAAACAAAGGCGTTTACGGACCCTTCCGGCTGTTCATGAGGTGATTTCACGACTGGAGCAGGAAGAAGAATTCAGTCCGTTTTTGACGAACGAAAGGCAGCTGCCTCGTTTAACGCAAGAAATTCGTCAGGTTTTACAAAAAGCGAGAGAAACCATCAATCTAAATCATACAGATTCGTTTGCTGAGTTTGAAAACTCCCTCTGGTCGTGGCTGAAAATTCAACTTCTACAAGAGCTGACCCAGCCCCAAACTAGTTTGCGTCGTGTCATCAATGGGACTGGGGTTGTTTTACATACCAATTTGGGACGAGCTTTGCTAGCCCCAGAGGTCGCTCGTTTTGTTGCAGAGCAAGCCGAAAAGTACAGTAACCTTGAATTGAATATTGAGACTGGGGAGCGGGGCTCGCGTTATGTCCATATTGAAGAGCTTCTTTGTCAGTTGACTGGGGCCGAAGCGGCGATGGTCGTGAATAATAATGCAGCAGCAGTGCTGTTGATGATGAATACGTTTGCCCAAGGAAAAGAAGTCATTGTGTCGCGTGGAGAACTAGTGGAAGTGGGTGGATCCTTTCGGATCCCAGATGTGTTGAAAGCGGGAGGCGCTAAACTCGTCGAAGTGGGAACCACCAATAAAACCTGGCTCAGGGACTATGAGACAGCGATCACCCCGGAAACAGCTGTTTTATTAAAAGTACATACGAGTAATTACCGGGTTGAAGGGTTCACTCATGCCGTTTCAGGGGCAGAGCTGGTGGAGCTCGGTCAAACGCGAGGCTTACCTGTGTTGGAAGACTTAGGTAGCGGTAGCTTTTTTGATGGGGCAAACCTTGGCTTTCCGCTCGAGCCAACCATACAGCAAACTGTCAAAGCAGGGATTTCTCTCGCTTCCTTCAGTGGTGACAAATTGCTGGGTGGCCCACAGGCAGGGATTATCGTTGGAAAGAAAGAGTATATTCAGCGCCTCAAGCAGAATCAATTGACCCGAGCTTTAAGGGTTGATAAATTAGCCTTAGCCGCTCTTGAAGGAACCTTACGGTTATATAAAAATGGACAAATAGATGAGATTCCCGTCTGGAGAATGCTCTCCGTCCCTCTAGAAGCTTTACGCTTAGCCGCTTCTGAGCTTGTCTTGGCGCTTCAGTCCAATCCGGCTATATCTGTTGAATTAAAAGAGGATGTCTCCCAGGTAGGCGGAGGTGCATGGCCTACGGTGGAGCTTCCAACCTGGGTGTGCGCTATACGACCAATTCAAGGAAGTGTCATTGAACTAGAAAAGTTCCTGCGCTTAGGAACCATCGCTATACTGTCTCGGATTCACAAGGACTGGGTGTTTATTGATGTGAGAACGCTTTTAAGTGGAGACGGTGAGGAAATTGTTCGGCGGTTAGGCGAGTTGGAGTTTTAGCTTTATTTGCATGTGCAATTAAAACTTGAAATCACTCTGAAGTATTTGGATTTAGGGCAAAGTAAAAAGAGCGACACCTGCTGAGAATGGCATACTTGAAAGGAAACCTTAAAATGAGCAATTCAAACCAGAAGATAACAACCTTTCTTACCTTCCCTGGCAATGCAGAAGAGGCAATGAATTTCTACATATCAGTCTTTCCAAATTCAAGAATACTCGGCTTAACACTGATCACGAAGGATAATCGCGGCGAAGTAGGCAAAGTGCTTAATGGTACTTTTGAACTAAAAAATCAGCAGTTCATGGTGATGGACATGGAGAAATCCTATGTTCCCGCTTTCACTTGGGCTACATCACTTTATGTGGAATGTGAGGATGAGAAAGAATTCGACACTCTTTTTGCAAAGTTATCCTCAGACGGAAAAGTCATCATGGGACCTGAACCGATACTAAGTCTCAGGAAGGTCGCTTGGGTGGCCGACCAGTTCGGCGTAACTTGGCAGCTCGTATTTAAATAGTCCTCAGATGATTGCTCACAGAGAAGAACTTTGCGTTTGCATTCATCCATAAAGATAATATACTTAGTAAGTGATGCTTTAAGTTGCGATGTTTAGTGTATTGGAGGTGTTGGCGATGGAACTCGAGCAAGATAAAGTCCGGTTGACTCAGTTTTCTACGAAAGCGGGTTGAGGCTGCAAGATAGGTCCTGCGGACCTGGCGCAAGTTTTGCGCTGCTTGCCTCCTAATATAGAGGATGCGAACTTAATAGTCGGTATGGAAACTTCGGATGATGCTGGTGTATACCGTTTAAATGATGAACAGGCTATCGTTCAAAGTGTTGACTTTTTCACACCTGTGGTGGATGATCCATATGCGTTTGGGCAAATTGCTGCTGCAAACGCTTTAAGTGATATATACGCAATGGGGGGTAAACCACTCACGGCTATGAATCTGGTTTCATTTCCTGTAGGGAAGCTGAAAATGGAGATTCTCGCCAAAATTCTGCAAGGCGGGAGTGATAAGATTCGGGAAGCAGGAGCTGTGCTTGTCGGAGGACACTCAATCGATGATGCGGAGCCGAAATATGGGCTGTCAGTCACCGGTATCGTGCACCCGGACCACGTTCTTTCGAACGCTAAAGCCAAACTAGGCGATTTCTTAATTCTTACGAAGCCGCTTGGGGTAGGGATCATCACCACCGGAATTAAACGAGGGATTGTCTCTCCAGAAGCGGAAGCTGAAGTGATTAAGGTGATGGCGACCTTGAATAAGGGTGCGGCCGAAGCCGCCATTGAAGTGGGAGTCCATGCTGTCACAGATGTGACAGGCTTTGGCTTATTAGGTCATTTGCATGAAATGCTTCAGGCCAGCGGATGTAGTGCTGAAGTATATGCTGACGCTGTGCCGGTTTTAGAAAGTGTTTGGGAGTGCATTCAGCAAAAAGCGATTCCCGGGGGGACACAAGCTAACCGACGTCATCTGGAAGGCAAAGTAGACTTTGCCCCAGACGTCTCTGAGGAAGTCCGTATTGTGCTCTTTGATGCAGTGACTTCGGGAGGATTACTGTTGGCTGTACCAGAAGAACGCGTTGATTTATTGATTAAACAGTTAGAGGCGTATAAGACCCCAGCGGCCGCTGTTGTTGGACGAATCCACAAAGGTGAGCCCGGAAAAATTGCGGTTTCCGTTCGTGGATAAAGTTTGTACTTTCTGTCTAGTATGATAAAATATTCACGGGATCTGGAAACGTAACAGGGGGATAGATATGAAAGAAATGAGAAATCCAATGCAAACTATGGCTACTTGTTTTGAACAAGTGGCTTTATTCTTTCCGAGTGGTAATCCCAAGACTCAGGAAAGTTTTGAGCGGCGTGCTGCTTATTTAGATACAAGGGATTATTCCCGGGAGAGCTTGGCTGATGCCTTACAAACGTATCATATGAAGCTAGGGGCGAGTGCAGAAACCCAGCATATGATCGAAGAACTGCGACATAAAGAGACCCTCGTCGTCATTACTGGCCAGCAGGCGGGGATTTTGACGGGTCCGCTGTATACCCTATATAAAGCGATGACCACCATTCGACTTGCACAAGAACAACGAGAAAAACTTGGTCGTCCGGTCGTGCCGGTTTTTTGGATTGCGAGTGATGACCATGATTGGTTAGAAATTCGAGAGACCTTTATTTTAAATTCAGAAGGAAAATTGATGACTTGCTGCCTACCAGGGGATGGGGGCGGTAAATCTGTCGGAAACCAAGAGGTTCCCTCTTGGGGAAAGATTGAGGCTCAGCTCATGGGGGCGATGCCGGACAGCGAATTCCGATCCTCCGTCTTAGAGCATTGTCAACAGTTCATAGAACAAGCGGAGAATTTAACACAATGGTTTGCGCTAACGCTACAGTGGCTTGTCAAAAAGTGGGGACTTATTTTCTTTGATCCCTTGTTGCCGGAGTTCAAGAGACTCGCTGCCCCTATGTTTGAAAGGATTTTGAAGAGGCACTTGGATGTTGGAGAAGCTTTGACTGAACGAACGGACGAATGGGTTAAACTTGGGTTTGAACCCCAAATTCTGCAAACTGGCGGAGAAGTGAACCTGTTTCTTTCCGTACCGGAGCGAAAGTCCCTCCAATATGTTGATCAGACGTTTTATTTAAAGGGTCAAAGTGAACAGTGGGAGCTAGATGCCCTGAACGAATTATTGGCCCAAGCACCGGAACGATTTTCGCCCAATGTGGTCACCCGTCCAGTGGTTCAGGAATATCTGTTTCCGACCTTGGCCTATGTTCCAGGGCCTGGAGAATTAAATTACTGGGCTCAGTTAGGAAAAGTTTTTGATACGTTTGGATTCATCATGCCGATTCTTTATCCCCGTATGTCGGTCGTTGTACTTACGGCTTCCTGGCAGAAATCCTTAAAAAGGGAAGCTTTGACGCTCGACGATGTTTATCATGGGTTGGACAAACACCGAGAACGTTGTGTGCATGAACGAGATGATCAACATATTGACGAACGCTTGCAGCGGTTACACTTGCAAATCGAAAACGCTTACTCAGAACTTGAGCCCTTGAAAGAGATTCACGCGAATGTCCAGGCCTGGTTGATTCGAAATGAAGAGAAGGTTAACTTCCAATTGGATTACTTAAAGAAAAAGCTATGGCAGGCGCAGAGGAAACGATGTCGGGTAGAGCTGATTCGCTTGCAACAACTCGAGGATGGAATTCTTCCAAATCATTCTAGACAGGAACGTGTGATCAATCCTATGAGCTTTGTCGCGCGATACGGGCTTAGTTTTGTGGATCGAATTGCTGAACTCCCCATGACGGGCGATTTCTCAGAACATCAGGTACTTTTATAAAAAGATAAGCGTCTTCTCTTTTATTCTCAGAAATTAATTTTCTGAGAATTTTCTTTATTAAGACATATCACTACAAAATCGCTGTACGATGTGCTTTGAATTGGGTATAATAGTACATAAAGTGAAATAATGGAGATGGTTGTGTGAGACGTAGAAGGAAGTTAATCCTGATGGCCGTGGCCTTACTGGGGAGCATGACCGCAGGATTTCTTTGGTATAATGGATTTATTGGAGGGGGCAAGACGCTTAGCGGAGCGAATATACTCAATGCACTAGATACTTCAAACGGACCTCAAAACCGGGTGAGTTTCTTACTCATTGGAGCAGATCAGCGTCCTGATCAGATAAAGTTCAATACCGATTCACTTATCTTTGCGAGTGTTGATCCAAAAACTGAGCAGACCAGCCTGCTTTCAATTCCTCGTGATACGCGCGTTGCCCTTTCTGGGCATGGCTACGTTAAGATTAATGAAATCGCAGCCTTAACGGATTTGCCGACACTGCAAGAAAATGTTGAGCAACTGACGGGTGAAGCGCTCGTAGGGTATGTCCAAACTAACTTTTCAGGATTTAAGAAAATCATTGACACGTTAGGTGGAATTACGGTCAATGTCGAGAAAGATATGTATTATGAGACGGGCGACGTAGAAGATGGAATTATTAACCTGCATAAAGGCGTTCAGCGCTTAAATGGTACGCAAGCGTTACAATATGCCCGTTTCCGTCATGATGCTTTAGCAGATATTTCCCGTACTGCGAGGCAACAGGTTATTTTAAAAGCTGTTGCCAAGGAAATGTTTCAAATAAGCACCGTGCCAAAACTTCCTTTCCTCATTCCGCAGTTAATGGAGGCGGTCAACACGAATTTGCCGGCTAAGGATATTTTAGCGTTAGCAAAAGTGGCTGTTGGATTTGATAGTGCCAATGTGGTTTCTCAGACCTTACCAGGAGCGTTTCAGGATATTAATGGGGTAAGTTATTGGAAGGTAGATCCAGTTGATGTAAAGACAGTGGTTGGTAACTTATTCCTTGGGATAACTACGTCTAAAGTGATTGACCAACAGACTGTGGATTTGCTAAAGCCTGTCACAGTGACAGCGAAGAAGCCGTTGCCTAAAGTGCCAGGGAACACTCAAGATCCGAATGTCATAAAGCCGTCGCCGACGCCAACGCTTAAAGTGCCAGGGAACAGTCAAGATCCCAATGGGGAAGGATCTACGGGATACCAGACACTAAAACCGTAGATTTTAACATGAAAATTTTGAAAACATTTTAGGACTAAAGACCTATGTGGATCGTGCAGAATTCTTGATAATATGTAAGTTATAAAAGAATTCAGGCAAAGTGGGGCGATTTACGTGCCAGAATGGGACGGAACCAAGTACATAATATCCCTAGGAGACGGCGTCAAACAGTTTCGCCCATTTATACCGGCTGGGGAAATCTGGTTGAATGGTAAGCTGCAGGACAAGCCTTTTAAAATAAGTTGTGGGGATCAGGTGGAATACCAGCCCTATGTTCATAGTGGTTTATTGACATGGGAGATGCAAGTGCGATTTCATGGACTGTCCGTTGTGGCCAAAGTCCGGCACATACTACCCGGGCATTATTTCCTTCCGAAGGACCTTCCTGATCTGGAAGAGCTTGATTTGGCTCAGGTTGCTACTTGGGAGAGCCTGCCGGCCCTGGGCGAGATTTGGAATGAGACAAGGTTGAATGCAGATCTCGAGCAATTTAAGGTAGTCCATGGACGCCGTTACGGGATTTGGGCGGAAATAATGGCAGTTCAGGGTGTTGGTGAGGTTGTTATTGCTGTTGCAACACCTGCTGTACCGTCTGAACATGCCAAGCTAGAAAACTTTGTAGGCATGACTCAAGTGCTATCCGAGATAGGCAACGAAACCGTCGACTTTTTTGCCTCCAGAGTACAAATAGTTAATGAGGGAGCCGTCCTTGCTCGTAAGATTCCAGGAAAGCCTGGGATTCCAGGAAAAGACGTGTTAGGCAAGGTATTTCCTGCCGCTGCCGTTAAGGACTTCCAATTTAGGTTGAAGAAAAATGTCATTCTTTCAGCGGATGGACTCGAAGTGATCGCTGCCTGTGCGGGAAAGCCAGTACGGTTAGACGAAAAAACATATTTGGTTGAGAACGCCTATGTTCTTTATCAAGATGTTGATCTGGCAACTGGAAGCATCGAGTTCCCCGGAGACGTTTTAATACAGGGTAACGTTCAAGATGGACTTCGTATTTTTGCTGGAGGAAGGCTTGAAATTAAGGGATCTGTTTCTCATGCAGAGATTAGAGCAGAAAAAGGCGCCAGAATTTATCACAATCTATTAGGTGGGAAGGTCGTTGTTGGGGAAAAATTTGTGGTTCGTTCTGAACTCCTGAACTGTTTGTCTGAGCTGCGGGATCAACTGAGCGTTTGTTTACGTCATACGGCTGAGCTGATTAAGTCACCTGGAGCACTGAATTTTAAACCAGGGCAATGTCTGAAACTGGTCATGGAAAAACAATTTCCTGAGCTTCCTAAATTATCGGATCGTGTGGAAAAATTTGTTCTAGGTCATAATAATGACGAGATGATCACGGAGGGCTTAATTGTTTCTATCCGAACGGCGAACCACTTTTTAGCTGGATTAGGACCCTTAGAACTTCAAGCTCTCCCTTTTTTGCAACGGGTCGATCAAGTACTTGGACAATTTATAGAAAATATGTCCCTTGAAATCCCCGAAAAACTTAGCTTTGTGGTGAGTTATGTACAAGGCGCCACCATTGAATGCGGCGGATCCTTCGAGTGTCAAAAGGGCGTCTATAATTCTGATATACGGGTAGAGGGAGATGTTACGATAGAGGGCGTGTGCCGGGGCGGGAAAATCATTGCCGGGGGGAAGGTAAGCATTCGCGAGCTTGGTGGCTCAGGTGTCAGTTCAACCTTTGTCCAAATCAGTCCTAATAGCCGGCTACTTGTGGATTATTGCCATCCCAATGCCATTATCGCCGTGGGAAAGGAAATAATTCATATAGAAGAAGCCTATCGCAAATTAGACATCTATCGGGAGAATGGCCGTGTTCAAGTCGAAAAGATTCGGGTTAATGCCCTTTAGTTAAAAATCTTAGAACCTGCCGAATTGGCAGGTTCCTTTTTGCACTAGTCAGAAGGCATAAACTAACGTTTATATACTTTCTGACTGATGCAAATAAGGCGAACGCCTGCGCTGAGGCTTGGCGCTAGCTAGTTTTCTTTATACTAGTCAGAAAGTATAACTTATTGTTATATACTTTCTGGAAGCATAAGCGCAACTAAGGCGACCGCCTTCGCTGGAGCTTGGCGCTAGCCAAGTTTTCTTTAAAAACTAGAGGGATTATGCTAAGCTTACATAAAGTGGGTTTACACTGGAAGGAAAGATTTGTTATGAAAATCATGATTGAATTAGAAGAGGCTTTGGAATTAGTGCTTAACCGTCTCCAACCGATTGAAACTGAGAGTGTTTCAATTGCAGACGCCTATAAGCGTGTATTGGCGATGGACGTGACCTCACCCATTGCTATGCCACCGTTTGAACGTTCGCCGCTGGATGGGTATGCTTACCGAGCCACGGTAGATGACTCTCAACCTCTCCAGCTTAATGTGGTGAGTGAGATCCCGGCAGGCGTTCTATCAAAGCGAGTGATCGCGTCGGGTGAGGCTGCAAAGATATTCACGGGCGCACCCATTCCACCGGGTGCTAACTGTGTTGTGAGAATGGAAGACACTGAGCAAGTCGGCGATGTCGTGACAATTATGCGCCCAGTATTACCGAATTCCAATCTTGTACCTAGAGGAGAAGAAATCCAAGAAGGAGATCTGCTCCTTAAGAAAGGTTTCTTTCTAACGCCGCCAGCGATAGGTCTCTTAGCCGCAGTTGGCAGGGATCAAGTCACGGTATACCGTCGACCGCGTGTAGGGTTGCTCTCCACGGGAACGGAACTAATGGATGTAGGGCAACCTTTGGGCCCTGCTAAGATTTATAACAGTAACAGCTATACTCTGCGGGGGATGCTTCAAGAAGCTGGGTGTGAGGTGTTGGTGATCCCAATTGTTGCCGACCAAATGGAGGATACTCTGGAAGTTCTGGAGATGTTGGCTGATACCGATGTCGTCATCTCGACGGGCGGAGCCTCTGTGGGAGATTATGATATCATGCGTCATGCACTTGCCCAATTTGGGTGTGAAATGCTGTTTTGGAAATTGAATCTGAAGCCAGGGACTCCGGTGTCAGTCGGCGTAAAAGAAAAGCAGTTCTTTTTCTCGCTTTCAGGAAATCCCGCCGCTGCTATGGTGACATTTGAACTTTTAGTTCGTCCAGCACTTCGCAAATTGGCGGGGCACACCACCGCAGGGAAGGAACGATTCCTGGTCAAGATGGCAAGTGGCTTTGGAAAGAAAGGTAAACAACGGCGTTTTTTGCGGGCTCAAGCGGTGTTTAAAAATGGAGAGATTTGGGCGGATCTGACGCCGGCTCAAGGCTCAGGCATTCTTCGTTCCATGATTGGTAGTCGTTTGTTGGTGGATGTTCCGGCAAACCATGGGCCAGTGGAACCTGGAGAACTCCTGATGGCTAGTTGGATTCCAGAATGGGAGAATTAAGATGCATTTTCGCATAAAAGATGAGAATTCTCAAATTCCTGTCATTTCAATTGTGGGCGGAAAGTCCAATTCAGGCAAGACGACGCTTTTAGAGAAAATTATTCGTGAAGCGAAGTGCCGTGGATGGAGAGTGGCTACTCTAAAACATGATGTCCATGGATTTGAGATGGATCAACCGGGTAAGGATACATGGCGCCATGCCCAAGCGGGGGCGGATGTTGTCGTAATAAGCTCACCCCATAAAATCGCGATTTTGGAGAGTGTCTCCGGAGATCAGCCTCTCGATGAAGTCATCGCGCGAATTCATGGCGTCGATGTGATCTTCACAGAGGGCTACAAGTCCGGTAATAAGCCGAAGATTGAGGTGTATCGCTCAACGGTACATCAAGAACTTTTCTGTAAACTTGAGGAGCTTATCGCGATTGCCAGTGATATCACCTTTGATAATGGGATTCCCTGCTTTGGGTTGGATGATGCCCCAGGGATTTGCGATTTAATCGAAGGAAAATACGGGATCAAGGTCAGCCTTCAGTGATCACTTAAGGGAGTCTGTTTTTAAGGAACCGAGTCACCCAAGGTAACAAGGGAAAGGCCAAGAGGGAAGATAATAAATTAAAGAGGGTATGGGCGTTAGCGACCTGCCTGGAGAGACTTCCTCCCATGAGGGTCAGTCCATGGGCCAGTGGTCCCACAAAGGGTAAGAAGAGCAGGACCCCAAAGACGTTCAGTAAGACATGGAACAGTGCGACTCGTTGGGCTGCTCGCGAGGAGCCTAGTGCTGCCAAAACGGCGGTGAAACAAGTGCCAATGTTTGCACCGAAAATGAAGGCAAGCGCGGTCGGGAGGGTGATCCAACCATCTTGCGTAAGTAGCATGACAATACCTGTTGTGGCGCTGGAGGAATGAAGGAGGCCAGAGAGTACTGTCCCTGCGAGGACCCCTTGGAGATGGTTGTCCCCCAGTTGACGCAGAAAATGTTGGATGACTGGCAGGTTGGCCAGTGGTGCCATACCTGCTTGGAGTAAACTTAATGAGAAGAAGAGAACGCCGAGGCCGAAGATAGACAAGGAAAGAAATCGTCCTCGATTTGAGATCAAAAGATAACCCAGAGCGCCAAAAAGCATGATATAGGGCGTTATGCGTTCCAACGGAAAAGCGAGAAGTTGCGTGGTCAGCGTGGTTCCAACATTACTTCCTAAAACTAAAGCAAGGGCATTTTCAAAGGCCAGTAGCTCTGCATCGACGAAAGACACGGCCATCACCGTTAAAGCCGTGCTTGATTGGAGCACAGCGGTTGAAACTGACCCGCTCCAAAATCCTCGCCATGGCGTTGCGGTCATCCAACTGAGCACTTGGTGGAGGCGAAGCCCTGCAAACGACTGGAGCCCTTGCCGTAAAATTCGCATCCCCCAAAGAAGAAGACATAGGCCGAGTACTAGGGTAATCAAATACAGTGGATTCAGCTCCTTCCAAGGAATTGTCTTGGCCCGTTCGTATACGTTCCAGTTGAGAGGGACGAAAGACACTTGCTCAGACATGCGATCACGTGCCAAACTAGCGCTTTAATCCATAACAACCCATTCCAAGTTCCATTCTGCGTCCCACGCTCCCAAGCCCGGGACGCAATGTCACACGGGCGCACGTCTTTACGTAAGCAGATTAGCAAACTCCGTGTAAGCGACCCCACATACTGGGGCAGCGCACAAGGATGTGCGCTGCCGCCACTGCGCCAAGGATGGTGCATCTGGCGGGCACCCCATACCCCGGAGGAAGAGCTTACACGGTTAGTTTGCTCTGCGTCGTAAGCACCGAGCGTTGTGTCACACAAGTCCCTGATTCACTCATAGTTCTCCTACCAAGAAAAAAGAACCCTTAATTTAAGTGTCTTAAAAAATAAAGTTTAAGGTCTAGTGCGACATGACTGATCCTCGCATAAGTTACCCTAAGAGGTGATAATATGAGAGTTCGTTTAGGGGATGTTCGTGATTGGCCTTTTATTCATGCTCTTGGAAAGTTAGGAATTCCTCATAGCATCTCTCCATGGCGTAAACAACCCATGGAGGAAACTATGAAATACAGAGAAAGTATTCTCAAAGGATTTTGGACTTGGATTCAACAGTCTGGCTCTATCGTCTTTATTGCGGAGGCAGACGCGTCATCTGAGCAGGGTGAAGCCGGTCCGAAAACTGGAAAGACCAGGCCGATTGGTTATTTGGTTTTACAGCCCTCTTCGAGGGAAGAACTAACGGGTGTTTCACAGGGATGGATCATGGATTTTGCAGTTCTTCCGGAGTGGAGGGGTAAAGGAGCGGGAAGGGAACTTATGAAAGCGGCCGAAGATTATTGTAGGAAACAAAAAATTCCTTACCTAGGCCTTGCAGTTAGCAGTCATAATGTGCCCGCGCTCCATCTTTATGAACAGCTTGGATTTGCGGAAGAACGTAAGCTGATGGTCAAACGGTTGGAGTCATAGGATAAACCTGCACAGCGTCATGAGGCTCTCACTTTAAAAGTGGGAGCCCTATTACTTATCCACTCGCCATCAACGGTGTGTAGGATGTTTCTACCGTGGTATAATAACTCTATTGAATTAAATTGCCTATTAGCATGTTAGGAGGTCAATTGTGGAACAGAAAGAAATTAAAGCGTTAGTTCACTCCGTACTGGCGGAGACGCGGGCTTTTGACGGTTATGTGATTGTACGGGCACAGTCACGCAGGGAATGGAGCATGCGCATAAGTAATGGACGATTTGAACGGGTATCAACCGGAGAGGATAGCGGCTTTGGAGTTCAGGCGTTCACGAAGAACGGGGCCTCGGGTTTTGCAACCTCAGACGTTTTAGCGGAAGGGGTGGGTCAAAAACTGGTCGAAAAGGCGATTCAGTTGGCCCGTCGAAATGAGGCGATCGGGACGAAGCTAAATCGCACAATTTGGGAAGCTGCTTTGGTTCAGGCTGAGGAGGCGAATCCCGCCCAAAAGGCTTTCGGAGAAGTTCCTTTAGTGGAACTTGAGGAAAAGGTGATGACCTTGCATTCCCGTTTACGGGATGCTTTCCCAGAGGGCGTCTGGCAAACAAGTTATAATCAGGTAGAAGAAGTCTGGTGTATCGGGCGGACGGATGGGTCGATGGTGTCGTTTGTCATTCCCAGAGCGGTGGTAATGCATCAAGGGACGGTTCGGGATCAAGGCAAGGCTCAGAGTACTCTGATTCACCGCAGCGGGATGGATGCTAGCGTGCTCTTTGAGGAATTAGCTGATCATCGGCTGGAAAGAAAAGCGCTGGACCGAGCTGAATTTGCCAAGGCCGTATGTGGGGCGCCTCAGCTACCCAGCGGTCATTATCCCCTGATTATCGATTACGGGCTTGCCAAGGGGTTGGCGCACGAGGCCTTTGGCCATGCAGTCGAGTCAGATCATATGAATGAGTCTGTCTTGGGGGAAGCCGGGAAACTACGTAAGGGCCTACGTGTGGCTAGACCAGGTGTCAATATTATCGATGGTCCGCTCGTTGGTGATTGGGCGTATCAACCTTATTCAGCCAATGGCCTCGTTCGACAAACGGTGACGATTGTACGGGACGGAGTGTTAGAAGCTGGACTGGGGGATATTTTCTCAGCCGAAGAAGCGGGAATGCCTGTCACTGGAGCCGGTAGAGCAGAGAGCTATGGCCATATTCCGTTGCCCCGAATGAGTAATATTCGGTTACTAGTGGACCGCATGCTTCCTCTAACGCCACTGGATCGTTTGATGGATGAAGTAAAAGCGGTGCGAGAAACTCTCCTACAACATGATGAACTGATCGAGGGGGAGAAAAACCTACTTCTTTTAGGGTACCGTGGGGGACAAGTCAATCCTAAGACGGGGGATTTTGTCTTTCAATGTGATGGAATTATTGATGTGGCTGACCCGCATCTCCCAATTTATCAACCTTCAATTTTCAGCGGTAAGATTCTTTCCGCGTTGGAAGCCATTCGCGGAGGGCTTGGTGAGGGATGTTATGATGCGATCGGTACCTGCGGAAAGGGTGGACAATCTGTCGCCTCAAGCGGTGGTAGCCATCGTTACCTGCTCATGGATGCGGATCAACAAGTCAGTCTGGGAGGTGAACACGCATGAAACTCGTTAAACTTTTAGAGGACCTTCTCTATCAGGCTCAGCATGCTCCAAAGAAAGAGGAACTACGTCTGTCGGATTGGCGCATTCTGGTCAATGAGTCGGAAGCGGTGTCCCTAGGTATTAAAGATAATTCTGCTGGGGGCGTGTATACGCCACCAAGTTATCTTCAAGGCGAAAGCGGTGAAGTCTTCTTAGTCTGGGCCGATGGAAAATGCAGTCAGGCAAGTGTTCAATTGGGATCCCATGACGATGGGGCGTATTGGCAGCAGGAATTAGAACAATGGCGACAGGCCTCCTATGAAGATCCTGATGCGGCGCATATCCCTTCACCGGAACCTTTACCACTGGTAGTCGTTGAGGATAAAGCGGTGCAAGCCATCATTGCCGGAGAGGATCAAATTCTATTTGACCAAGTCAGGCGTTGGCTAGCGGATAAACCTTCTAGTGCAAAAATGCAGGGAAGCATTCAAGCAGCCTGGGGGTACCGACATGTTCGCACTTCGACAGGCCTTTCCGTTACATATCCTCATTCCCAATTTGTTTCGTGGTATTCTTTCGACAGTTTAATCAGTGGAGGATTTGCCAAGAGGCGGCTATCTCGACCGGAAGAACAAGCGAAATTATGGGAACAGACGTTAAGTCTATATGAGGCCATGCAAGTCGTTGCCCCGCCTGTTGGGCCCCAGACCCAAGTGATCCTTGCGCCTGCTATGACGGAGGATATGCTAGGGCAGTTTATACTTCCTAATTTTTCAGGAGACCGAGTGATGGAGGGGCAGGGCGCCTTTCCAAAGGAGAAATTTCTGGAAAATAAACTCGTATTCCATCCGGATTTTTCGCTACTCATTGACCCTCTTCAAGCGCTGGAACTGGGGTCTTATCTGGTGACGGCTGAGGGAGTGCCGGCAGAGCGTACCGTGTTGGTTCGTGACGGAAAACTTCAGACGCCCTTTCTCCGGGTGAAAGACTCAGTGCGATGGGGTGCGAAACCCACGGCGATTCCTCAAGGAATGGCCGGGCTTTACCTTCAACATAAGGCAGAGATTTCCTGGGTAGAGGCTTTACAGGACGTGGAGGATGGCGTGCTGATATTATCGGTGCTTGGATTACATACTCAGGAGGCCGTTTCCGGATCGTACTCTCTCAGCGCGCCTCACAGTTTGCGTATTATGAAGGGTCAAATCGTCGGGAAAACGGATGTGAAATTAACGGGCAATTTCTTTGCGGATATGGCCGCACCTACGACAAAGACGGCCAAGTCCGAACTGGATATCTATCCTTATCTTATGATAACAACGGGCGTACAGACGCTTTAGAGGAGGAAGTGTCTTAGCGCAGTCGCACACGTTCCATTGCTATTCGCTTGTCGCTCGGGCTAAAACCGCATAACCCTTGTGCTTTCTGGTCGAAATGCTATGCCATCCTTGGCGCATTCGACACTAGGCACGTCCTGTGCCGTCGCATGTGAACAGTTGCGTTTCTTCACGCCTGATCGACTACGCTCATTGACGCAATTCCTCTATTCGTGCTCCTTAAGCTAAGAAACTTCCTCTGGGCTGGGTAGCCGGGACAAGTGACGTTTTTAGAAAAACAAGAATTAATGGGGAGGACTATTTAGAGATGTTAGATATGCATGTTCATCTGCTCGGGCACAACGATCGGGAGGCAAACCGGGAAAACATTCGGGCGTTTTTGGATGAAGCGTCTCGTCGTGGATTAAAAGAAATTGGGTTTGCTGATCATGACTATTACTGGGAGCAAATGAACTTCCCTCTGATACGAGAAGTGGCGAAAGACTATCCTGGCTTAGCTGTTCGAATTGGGTTAGAGGCCGAATACCGTCCTGATGAAGAAGGTAGAATTAAACAGCTGCTTGAACAGTTTCCATTTGATTTTGTGATAGGGTCAGTCCACGAGTTTGACGGATGGATTTTTGATATGCCGGAAGAGGAACCCGTGCATCATACGAAAAATGCGGATGAGTTTTATGCCCGGTATTTTGAAGTTGTGACGCTAGCCGCTAAAAGTGGGCTATTTACGACCATCGGGCATTTCGATTTGATTAAATTATTTGGAGTTAGGCCGAGTAAGGATATTTTAACGCTTGCAGATGAGGCGTTAACGACGGTTGCTGAGCAGGGCTTAGTTCTGGAAGTGAACACGAACGGTCGGTATAAGCCCGTCGGAGAATTTTATCCAGAGAGACGGCTGATCGAGGAAATTATGCGACGGGGGATCGAGTTCACCTTAGGGTCAGATGCTCACTGCGCAAATGTCGTCGGTCGGGACCTTGATGAAGCGAGTCAGTTACTACGTCAGATTGGGGTTCATTCGGTTGTTGGGTTCGCAAGGTTGGAAAAAGTAATATACAAGCTGGACTAGGAGGGATACCTTGACAGAGCGGCTCGACGAAAAATGGCTCATTGAAGAAAGTGCGGCGCTAGCGCTGGTGGAAATATTAAATCTGCAACAAGGGATGAAGTATGTAATCTTTGAGCATACGGATCGACCGGATATTGTCATTGAGAATCAACTTGATGGCACCCGTTTGGGTGTGGAAATAACGCACCTTTTCTATGATTCAGACGAGGCGCGTTCCATTTTGGGACGATCTCATGAAACGGCTCATCCACCGGAATATATCGAGGAATATATTTCACGACTCAACGCCTTGTTGCAACAAAAGAGCGAAAAGGTTAAGGGATACAATCATGAGTATCCTTTAGCCCTTTTAATAAGAGTCGTTTCCCCGTTATTTCACATGTTGAATTTTAAGACATTTGAAGCACGAATCGTGGTGCCTAGTTCGGATTTTAAGATAATATGGTTGCTGTTCTATGACTTCCTGGAGCGCCGGTGGACGCTCTTAAAACGATTACGCTAGAGCTTAAATCGAAAACTGGTCGCTAAGGACTAGACTTCACGTTTCGGTGTAACACTAAAGAGGGTTGTGTGTTAACTGATTTGTGAAGGAGACGAACAAATGCCTTGGATTGAAATTGAGCTTTCCCCAGGAGTAGAATGGAATGAAGAGGGCCTTGAGGATTGGACACAAGCTCTAGGCGCCTTTTTGACTGAAAGGAACACTGGATTAAATCCTACGATTAAGATGTTGCCCGGGTATGATGTCGTTCAATTAGGGGAAGAGGGAATCGGAGAACTTATTTTAAGTAGCTCTGAACGACTGGTCATTTTGGACGGATTATCGCTAAAAGGAAATGTAGAGTGTGATTTTGCCCGTTTCGTGGTACGCTTTGCCCGTCAAATGGGGGCTGTTGGGGTTTGTGTCTCTAATCCAAGTTCCAACGAAAGTAGTTTTTGGCGGAAACTGGGCGGAATCCTTCAACCTGATCAAGTTGCTTTGAAAGAGCCCATTAGTCGGAGAAAAGTGGCGATAAAACAGCTCGCAAGATTTAGTTTACTCGTAACTTATCAGGGTGAGCCAGTGCTTTGCCTCGAACCGATTATGTGCAATGCTCATGCCCCTGGGCTAGCAAGCCTTGCTCAACGTCGGCTGGAGAAAATGTATGGTGGAGCTCCGTTGGGATTTGCTAGTCGGGTCGCTGTTCATAGTCCTTGGGATATTACTCGTGACCAATGGGATGATTTATTGTCTTTTAGTCGACTGCAGGCCTTTGATTTGTTGGAAAGCCTTGTTAATACTTGTCAGGAAAAATAAAGAAAACTGATTTCAGATAGAGTTTTAACTCTATCTGAAATTTCGTTGTGTTAGAAAAAGTAATTGTTTCATGTCCTAAAGTTTTATATAATGAACGATAATTAGAGTTAGACGAGGGACTGGGAGGGGTAGAGACGATGGTAGCCAATGAATTAGCGCATGAATTGGCCCGCACACTGAAGGAATCGGATGAATTCAAGCAGTTTATTATATCAAAAGAAAAGGTTATGAGTGATGCTAGTAATCATAAGATGATTCGTGAGTTTCAATTGAAACAATGGGAGATCCGCGAGGCACAGATGCTAGACGCTGAGATCAGCGAGGAACGGCAACAAGAGCTGGAACGTTTATATAGTTTGGTGAGCTTAAACCCTACGGCAAGAGAGTATTTGGAAGCCGAGTTTGAAGTATCACGCATGGTCAATGATATTCAGAAAATAATCGGAGAGGCAATTCAAGACGCAATGCCCATCGGTTTTGAGGAGCTTGCTCTGTAAGCGCTAGCCAGTGACTGGCTAGCATTAAAAGAGGGTGCGTAAGAATGAAAATTGGGATGGTTTGTTACCCAACTTATGGGGGTAGCGGCGTTGTTGCGACTGAACTAGGTTATGCTCTGGGCGAGCGAGGACATGAAGTCCATTTTATTTCGTCATCTCGACCGTTTCGTTTACATAGATTTCATGAAAAGCTATTTTTCCATGAGGTCACGGATGTCAATTATCCGGTCTTTAAATTTCCGCCGTATACATTGTTACTTGCTAATAAAATTGTGGAGATCGCGAATTTGGCGAAGCTCGATGTGATTCATGCCCACTATGCGATTCCTCACAGCATTAGTGCTTATTTGGCCAAACAAATGATGACTAGGCCGCTACCACTCGTGACTACCCTCCACGGGACAGATATCACGCTGGTGGGGGCATTCGAAGAGTTTAATTTGTTAACCCGTTTGGCACTGCGGTCTAGTGACCGAGTGACGGCTGTTTCCAAAGCACTGGCAAGGGAAACAGAAGAGACCTTTGGGACGATGGACCCAGGTATTCAAGTCATTCCAAATTTCATTGATCCCAAAATTTACTGTCCTAAAGAGGGATCAATGGCAAAATATCGAGAACATTTTGCGCCGCGCGGTGAAAAAATACTGGCCCACATCTCTAATTTCCGGGAAGTGAAAAGGGTTGTGGATGTCGTCAATATCTTTGCTTTGGTTGAAAAAGTCGTTCCCAGTACACTCTTACTGGTGGGGGATGGCCCGGAAATGATTCGGGTTGAACGGGAGGTCGTAAGACTTGGGCTTGAGGGCAAAGTCCAATTTTTAGGGAAACAAGAAAGTGTACAGGAAATTTTACAAATCATTGATGTCTTTCTTCTTCCTTCAGAACAAGAAAGCTTTGGTCTAGTGGCTCTCGAGGCGATGGCTTGTGGGGTTCCGGTGGTAGCAAGTCGGGTCGGCGGATTACCAGAAGTTGTTCAACACGGCAAAACAGGCTATCTTGCAGAAGTTGGAGACGTCCAAGCGATGAGTGAGTGGGTGCTTAAACTATTGACACAGGACCTACTGTATCAGACTTTTTCCAAACAGGCAGTGGCCTGGGCGCGAGAAGCATTTCCGGTTGAACGGGCTGTGGAAAGTTATGAGAGAGTCTATCAGGAAGCCTGTGATGAGGCAAATTTCATTAAAGTTAGAGGGTTAAATAACGCATAGGCGTCAAGGCGTATTTGAAGGAAATGAGGAGACTAAATGTCCAATAAGATGACACTAGACCAGTTTGAAAATGCTTTAGAAGACGCGGGCTATATCAGCGAAAGGGACGACCGTATCGCACTAACGGCTTTTTTAGCGACCGAGTTAGGCAAGCCGCTCTTGGTTTCTGGACCTGCTGGAGTGGGCAAAACGGAAATAGCGAAAGTCTTAAGTCAAGTTTTTGGAGCGCCTCTGATCCGCTTGCAATGTTATGAAGGGTTGGATGAGACGAAAGCACTTTACGAATGGAACTATCAGCGACAACTTATCAAGATTCAGATGGGACGGGAGCATTTGCAGGAAGCGGATCTTTTTTCCACAGAGTATTTACTACCCCGCCCTTTGCTACAAGCGCTTTTGAGTGAGGAACGGACCGTGTTGCTGATTGATGAGATCGATAAGACGGATTCAGAATTCGAGGCTTTTCTCTTCGAACTATTAGGAGAGTTTCAAGTCACAATTCCCGAAATGGGAACCATTAAGGCAAAACAACGCCCCATTGTTGTCTTGACGTCGAATGGAGAACGGGAGCTTTCTGATGGGCTAAAAAGGCGCTGCATTTTCCTTCATGTGGAGCCCCCTTCCGTGAATAAAGAAGTTCGTATCCTTCGGACTAAAATTCCTGACTTACCAGAACGATTAGCGTTTGAAGTGGCGAGGGCTGTGAACGTGCTTAGGGAACGACTCTCTCTGAATAAGATCCCCTCTGTGTCTGAAACAATGGACTGGGCTAAGGCGTTGCTGGTCATGGGCAAGACTGGGCTCGATCCGGCCTGGGTCGATGCGACGCTAACCTTGCTGCTTAAGAGCAAGGACGATGTGGAACTTTTTTATCGGGAGATGGGGGCAGAACGCCTCCTTTTTGAGGCGTGCAAAGTGGCACAGGGAGAAAGGCAACATGGATCAAAAAAACAACAATCATAAAGTCAGCGAATTGGATCGACACTTAGTGGAATTTGCTCAATTGTTAAGGACAGTTGGAATTAAGGTTAGCCCTTCAGAAATTACGGATGCGACAAAAGGGCTAACCCTTATTGGCTTGGTGGATAGAGATAAGGTCGAGGCCGTGTTACAAGCGACACTCGTGAAAGATACGAAGCATAGTGTGACGTTCAAAGAAGCCTTTCGGGCTTATTTTGCGGCGCCTGAACAAATCAAGGCGTGGCAAAAGGATGTAAAGAAGAAAGCAACCCAATGGGACGAGCAGATGGAGAGTACTCGGAAAGATCTACGATTTCAGGAAAACGAATTGGATATTACGGATGAACAGCGAGCTGTTTATGCCAGTCTCCCAGAGAAGGATAAACAACGTCTCCGTGATTTTTTGGATAAATCCTCGAAGGGTACGAAAAGTGGAATCACGGTGGATTATTCTTATCAGCCCATGGTGGAACGGGTTCTCCGTGGATCTCTTGAGTATTGGCGCAAGAAGTTAAACGAAGAAGATGAGCCGATTCTTTCTCCTGGCTCCACAGACGGCGTACTTTCAGAAGTCGAACGTGCGCTTCGGGAGAGGGAAGTTGAAGTTTTAAGTCGTGATCTCAAGAAAATTTCTCCTGAAGAATGGCCGGAGGTTATTCGCTTAATTCGCCGTCTTAGTCAGAGACTTGCAAGTCAGGTGACTCGTCGCTATAGGGCGGCCCGAAGGCGCGGTGGCTTAGATATGCGCTCTACGCTTCGAAAAAATTTACGCTATGGTGGAGTGCTTGTTGAGCGAAGCTATCGTAGCCGTCGCAAGGGACGGCTCAAGATTGTCTTACTTTGTGATATTTCTGGGTCCATGCTCAAATATACGGAATTTATTTGGCAGTTCGTCTATGGACTATCCTCTGCTGTGAGTGGAATTAAAACCTTCGCCTTTGGGGAAACGCTCATTCCTTTAACAGGGAAGTTCCGAAAAGGACAAACCTTTGAGGCTATGGTCAAAGAAGCCCTTGTTGTGTCAGGCAAAGAATGGGGGGGAGGGACTAATTTAGCGAACGCATTGGAAACCATGCAAAAACAGTTTCCTTCGTTTCTTTCCAAGCAAACGTTATTACTGATCGTGAGTGATGCTCAAACGCTGGAAGGAGAAAGGGCGGCCACTTTGCTGGGTGGAATCCGTCGTCATGTTCGTCAGGTCCTGTGGTTGAATACACTCCCTGAGCGACGCTGGCTAGAGACCCCTCATGTTAAAGCGTTCCTCCCATCTTGCGAAATGGTTGAATGTTATACGCTGGGTCACTTAACTCAGATCTTAGCCAAGAAAATCTAGACCCGACCGGTTGTTTATTTTCTGGATAAAGGGAGCATACTAGGGAGGTAAGTTATTTGTACAGAAACACACAAAGTGTGGGGGGTTAAAGTTAATGTTGGAAAAATGTCGTGCTTGTGGTTTTGAACATGAAGATTTAGGTCAGGTTCTCTTTAAACGGAATCAAGTCAGTAATCGAGTTTTGCCTTATTGCTCACATTGTATGCGTCGACTTTATCAAGTACCGTATAGACCTGAACGTAATCTCTAATTTGGTCCGTCAGCATAACTTACTTTAGGTGGAGGTTTAGTTCCATTTGAAGTAAGTTACGTTGAATTTAGTTAATGTAATTATTCACATTTTGCTTGCCTTTTTTCCGTAGCTTTGGTATATTGATTCCTAAGTTGAGAAAAGGGGATGTTATACATGGCATACGTTATTAATTCCGAATGCATTAGCTGTGGAGCTTGCGAAGGGGAATGCACTGTTTCCGCAATTAGTGAAGGTGACGATAAGTTCGTCATTGATGCAGAGCTCTGTATCGACTGTGGTTCTTGCGCTAGTGTTTGTCCAGTTGAAGCACCAAATCCAGCTGAATAATCTGAATCCCAGGTTGTTGATAAAAAAAGAGAGTTTTGAACTCTCTTTTTTTATTTGACAAATTTTCTAATTTAATTTAAAATCAAATTAGAAGTAACTTCAAAGTTAAAGATAAAGCAAACTGAATCGTGTTCTAAGAAAGTCTTAATTTTAACGAGTGGAAATGAAAGGGGATGCCGTCATGGATGCGATTGAAATTTTGAAACAATTAAAAGGTAAAGGTGTCCGCTTTACGCCGCAGAGACAGGCAATCTTGGAGTTTCTGCTTGAAACGGAGTCCCATCCCACGGCGGACCAAATTTATCATCATGTGAAAGCAAAATTTCCAGGGGTTAGTCTGGGTACGATCTATAATACACTGAACATGCTGAAAGAACATGGGCATCTCTTGGAGTTGTCTTATGGTGATATGTCGAGTCGCTTTGATGGCAACCCCAAAAACCATTATCACATTGTTTGTTCGAAATGTGGTATCGTGGCCGATTACCATCGTCCCTTAATCGATATGGATCAAGAAGTGATGGAAAAATCGGGTTTTCTAATTCTGGGACATCGCATGGAGTTTTACGGAATTTGCCCGGAGTGTCGCAGCAATGAGAAACTTAATTGACCATGAGATAGATTTATAGTAAACTCCATTGGAAAATTGGTGTCATGCCAGTTGCCAATGGGGTTTATTTTTATAACGGCAAGGGTTTTCGAAATCTTACACGAATATGTAAACAGTGAGATAAATATTGAGGGGTTATTTTATGTTTAATCGTCGTTTAATGATTTTTATTGCCTTATTGGCATTGATATTAGGAACACTCTGGTGGTCTTGGCAAAGTCCCATAGGAGAATCACTTCAAACAACACAAAGTGATTTAAGCGCCGCGCGGTATTCTCAGGATTTAAACGGGAATTGGAATCAGTTCTCTTCATTGCGGCAGGCTTGGACAACGGAATCCCAACCTGCAAAAGGAGACCACGTTCAATCATTATTGGCGGATAGACCGCCCGTAATGTTACCTTCAAGTGAGAGGATCACAGTCGTTACGAAACGTTTTAGAATTCCCGGAGAATGGAGCTCCAGGGCCATGCAGCTTACCATGAATGGTGTGCAGGGACATGCGACCGTCTACTTAAATGGAATCGCTAGTAGCCAGAAAATTGGCGAGTTTGAAGGAAGCGGTGGTGCAGACGGATTCGTGATTCCGGCCAAGGCGTTTGTCTATGGTGAGGATAACATTCTGGTGGTTGAACTTGCAGGAAGCTCAGCGCAAAGCAATATGTTCTTAGGTTTTAATTGGCCAAAATCGGGCAAAATTGCCGGTAATATACGTTTAGAAGCAGCGGTGGAAACGACACTTATGCCGCCACAAGTGAATGTCACTTGGATCGATAATACTGCACAAATAACAGTCAAGACGTCCTTACAACATCATGGCTTCTCGCCTGAAGGGCCTTGGACGATCTCCGGTATGCTTTCAGATGGATCAGCAGGCATAGCAGAACAAACACTGACGGTAAACGCTCTGGCAGGGTCAGATAATCAACCCGTGACGTTGACTTTTACCGTACCGGAGGCCAAACGTTGGACAATGCAAGCACCGTTTCTCTATCAGATGTATTTAACGGTTACGAACAGCAAAGGAGACCTTGATGATTTAGCGTTACCTATAGGTCTTCGTTCGATCGCGCTTACTTCTGGGAAGTGGGTATTAAATGACCAGGCGATACCCATTATGGGGGAGGCTTTAACGCCTCAGGAGGAGTCTCGTCTAAGACATGCTGGACAGGCGGAGTCTTGGCTAAAATCTAAACAACAAAAAGGCATCAACCTTGTCTATTTTATCGGTCAAATGCCGGATGAAATCTGGCTACAAGCGGCTGATCGAATGGGTATGGGGGTGTGGGCTGAATTACCAGTAGAGTTAATTCCGTCCAGTCGCCTGCCGCAACCTGACGCTTTTAGAAAAGTTATAGCAGGCAAAATGCTTCATCCGTCTCTATGGGCTTGGACGATAGGGAAAGGGTTAGAAACGGACGCTTTGGCTCAAACGTATTTCCGTAAGGCAGCCATAGAGGTTCAACCCGATCTGGCGTTTGCAATTAAAACGACTCCAGCCGTTCTCTCGGGAATTTCACCAGAGCAGTCACTTAATGTTCAGGGAAACAAACTTCTGGGGGCATGGGGCGGAGTGACGACCGTAGCTCTTCCAACCGCAAGTCCTCAATGGACTCAGGAACCTTATGTTGCAGGAACTTGGTCCCTAATCATGATTTTTCTTGTTTGGATGAATATCCGGTCAGTCACTTGGCGCTATAAAGAAATATCAGAACGGAAACCCAAACGCCGTTTACGCAATGCTTGGTTCTGGAATGGATTGTTTGTTATTGCACGTCAAGGACTACTGGGTGGGTTGCTTACTTCTGGGATATTTCGACTCTCGATTCATTCAAATCCATGGTTAGCGCATTTATGGCCGGGAATTGATTTGATACAGGCTCAGTCGCCTTGGCTAATTTGGGCGATGTTAAGCGTGTTGTTCATGCTAATTCGATTGCTTCAGGTTGGTGTGGCTACGCCACATTTGCCGGACACCCCACACTCGGTTGCTCTTCTTTATTGGCTGGAACGACGATACCACTTTGCTGTATTCATCGCAATTGCGTGGGCCTTGCAACCATGGGGAGTCCCGTTCTATGCTCCAATGCTTGGTTACATTTTACTCACGTTCCTGTTTGTGCCCATTCGTATCCGTGATATCCGTCGTATTGGTGGGCATTACAGAGCATTTTTATGGGTACCTGGAATCATTGCTGGTGCTTTGTTTATTTGGGCCTCGTTTCATTACGCGGATTTGATCTATCTGTGGTACATGGTGGGTCTTTAGAAAAATATACAGTATAAAAATAGATTAAGCTTATGATTTAACGTAGAATGTAATGAACTGATTTATCGGAATAGGAAGTGATTGAGATATGCAAAAAGAAAGCTTTAAGCCTCAATTTTTGGCTACGGGCGTTGGAAGTATACCCCTAACGAATGGTGAAGATGCTTTAGAGTTGATTTGGAATAGTGTTCCGCATGCGCCACATTGGCCACAACTTCCGCGACTTGGAGCAGAAAGCGCCTTTGTTGGGCAATATCTCAACGCTCTAATTGAAACTGGTGTCATTGCAGATATTGAAGTTCCGAAATTTCAAGTGGATGCATCGGATTGGGTAGATCGGCTGACAGCATTTTATACGCTGTATTTAGAAGCGCTTGAGGGTGATCAACAAGCGCTGGAACGTTTTGGGTTCAGCTCACAGGGCGGTGAAGGGTTTGAAGCGTTTTGCCGTAATCTTGAACAGTACGGAACAAGGAATGCGGTTCTTCTAAAGGGACAGCTCAGTGGTCCGTTGACCTTGGGAATGCAGATTACGGATAAAAGTAGAAAAGCAAGTTATTATGATGATACTTTGCGTGATATGCTCGTTAAAACCGTTACCTTGCATGCTGAGTGGCAGACTAAAAGGCTCAGCCAGTTCGGATTACCTGTGCTAATGATCATTGACGATCCAGGGCTTTATGCCTTTGGAACTTCAAGCCATATTACCTTGACTAGGGAACCAATTATTGAAGACCTGAATTCAATTGTCGAGGGGATCAACAAACAAGGTGGAATCGCTGGTGTGCATGTCTGCGCAGGAATGGATTGGACTGTCCTTTTTGACTCTGATGTTCAGGTCGTGAATTTCGATGCCTACGATTATATGCAGAGCATGATTGCCTTAGCTGAGCCACTCAATAGATTTTTGAAACGTGGAGGAATTCTTTCCTGGGGAATTGTTCCCACCAATCCAATTGTATTAGCAGAAACGTCTCTAAGCCTCAAACTCCGTTTAGAAGACAACATACAAGAACTCGTAAAACGTGGTATCGATGAAACCCTACTTCGCCAACAAAGTATGTTAACACCAAGCTGTGGAACGGGAACGCTTTCAAAAGAAATGGCTGAACATGTGTATAGGCTTCTGTCTGAACTAGGCGACTTGTAAGGGACTTATGACACACCGCGCTCGGTACTTGCGACTTGAACCACGCATTTCTATTCTCGAGGTTGCTAATCGGATAAGATTGATTTATAATAAAGCCGAGTATTTCACTGAGGAATGTAAAGGAGGAACAATTCATGTTAACAAAAGAAATGACAGTAGGACAAGTGCTGAAATTATATCCTCAAACAGTTCAAGTTTTCCTGGAGCTTGGAATGCATTGCTTAGGATGCCCGTCTTCCACTATGGAAAGTATCGAAGGTGCTGCTTTAACGCATGGACAGAAACCTGATGAACTTGTGGAGAAATTAAACAAAGCGATTGTCGTCGTTTAATTTCTCGGACTTTTGCTAAGAAGAACTACCCTCTTGGGTAAGTTCTTCTTTTTATTATTTAGATTTATAGGTACAAACACAATATTCTCTACTTACCATATATTGTTATTAGCAGTTAAAGTAAAGAAAGCGACTGCATTAAGACAAACATCAATCGTTTGATGTAATTAAAAGGAGGAAATTAATATGGAATTACGTTCCGTTGCTTATAATCCTACTCAAGGTGGAATGCAAGGTATGCAACAAATGCCTGGAATGCAGGGAATGCAAGATATGCATATGGCCCCTGGAATGTATCCACCTGGTGGATTTGTTAATCTTGATGTAGACATGGACCCCGGTTTTGTTAGTTATGATGTGGATGGTGGCGTTGGCCCAATGCCTTGCTGCCCACCTATGATGCATCATCAACCTTGCCCGTGCCCAATGCCGATGCCTACTCCTACCCCTAAGCCGAAAGTTTATGTCGTTAAAAAAGGCGATAGCGTTTATAAAATTGCGAAACGCTTTGGGACGACGACGGAAGCCATTGTCGCAGCAAATAATTTACGCAATCCAAGTCTTATTTATCCGGGACAAATCTTATTGATTCCAACAGTATCTACTGAAGAATTTTACGGGTAAATCGTACGCTTTGAACAGGTTTAAGCATAACGATTTGAAAAAGAACCTGGACACTGAGCTAAGGCTTGGTATCCAGGTTCTTTCCCTGCATCATTTTACCGAATCCCCGTCTGTCCAGGCGAGAGGAAGTCCGACGAACACTAATCACCGTAGGATACTGTGACCGTGCTAATACACTGCCTCCAATTGTGTGCATACCAAGGGGTGATGCTGGACATATTGTTTAGGGATTTGCGTGGTGCAAACTTTGAATAATTAAGCAGGAAAAAGACGAACGGGGATAGAAACATTGTAATAATAAGGCTATGTAAGGAGAGATGTAACGTGGATTATCAGGTTGGTATTCTTGGTGGGGGACCTGGCGGATACGTTTGCGCATTAAGAGCTGCCCAATTGGGTTTGTCAGTTGTTGTTATTGAAGGCGAAAGACTGGGTGGTACCTGTCTCAATCACGGGTGTATTCCTACGAAAGCACTCGTGAAAAGCGCTGATTTATATCGAGAGATTGAGCATGCTCAAGAATTTGGGGTGTTTGTGGGCGAACAACGAGTGGATTATAGTGCTGTTGTCGCTCGAAAGGATAACATCGTCAATGGACTTGTTGCCGGTGTGGAAAAGTTGCTGAAAGCGGCGAACATTCGTGTGGTCAAAGGATGGGGCGAATTTAAAGAAGTCGGTCAGCTTTCAGTGACGACAGAAAGCGGAGTTGAACTGATTTCAGTGGAAAATGTTGTGTTGGCAACCGGGTCTGTGCCAATACGCATTCCGATTTCTGGGGCAAATCTCCCGGGAGTTGTAACGAGCGAGGAACTCCTCGAAGAGAGTGAACTCCCAAAACGTCTAGTTGTCATTGGCGGCGGCGTTGTAGGTTTAGAATTTGCTTCAATATATAAAGCATTTGGAGTTCAGGTTAGCGTCGTTGAAATGCTGCCAACCTTGCTACCGACGCTTGATGAGGAAATTCCGAAGCGGTTAACCCCGTTATTAAAGCGTAGTGGGATGGAGATCTTCACGAAGACCGCAGTGAAACAGATTCGCCAAGAGGGTAAAGGTCTCATGGTACAAGTCGAAGATGCGAAAGGCGTACGAGATATCCCGGCTGATCGTGTCCTTCTCTCCACAGGGCGTAAGCCTAGTTTCCGAGGGATTGATGTGGAAAATCTAGGTTTAGAGACGGAAAATAGGGCCATTAAGGTGAATGCTCAGATGCAGACGAACCTTCCCAACGTATACGCGATCGGGGATTTGGTCGGGGGCATCATGTTAGCTCATGTTGCTTCTACAGAAGGGATCACAGCAGTAGAACATATTGCAGGCCATTCAGTTGGGATGAATTATAAGGCCATACCAAGCGCCATTTTTACCCATCCCGAAATCGCCTCGGTGGGTTATACGGAGCAGGAACTAAAGGCTTCAGGGAAAATTTACCGTGCGAGCAAATTCCCGTTTTCTGCAAATGGTAAGGCTCTGGCCTTGGGGGAGAGTCTTGGCTTAGTTAAAATCTTGGCAGACGATCAAGGCGTTATTGTGGGGGCGAGTATTATGGGTCCCCAGGCTAGTAGTTTGATTTCTGAATTAGTACTAGCCGTAGAAATGGGGCTACGTGCAGAGGATCTTGCTCGGACGGTGCATGCGCATCCGACATTACCGGAAGCCGTCATGGAGGCAGCGCACGGAATTAATGGTAGACCGCTGCATCTAGCGTAGTTCAAATCATAAGAAGACAAGGGGACGGTTCCTGTGGCTCACACATCTGACGAGTGAGACACAGGAACCGTCCCCTTTTAATTCAAAAGTTCAGTTAAGCACCATTTAGGTTGACGACTTAAAATGACGCTTGCTTAATTGACTGAGAATTATGTCATTTGACTTTAAATTGATCTAGTCAGAGGAATCGACAATATTCGTCAGTATTTCCTAATTATGATCAGAACTACTCTCATTAATGTCGTTTAAAGCACTTTATTATAATTATTAAGGAAAAAAACTGCCTAGAATTCTAAGTTAAGGTACAACCACCCCACAGAAATTATCAATCTAAAGGGACGCGTGGCGTAGGACCTTGTTCCTTATTATAAATTTATATCAAAAAAGGCTTAAATATAGGTTGCAGGATATTCTTTCTCAGAGTAGAATAGTGGAGTAGAGTGGGGAAAAGTGGAGCGATAAACCACAACGGTGGGGTGAACAACATGTTTATGGGGGAATACATTCATACAATTGATGGGAAAGGCCGGTTAATTATTCCGGCAAAATTCCGTGAGGCCTTGGGAGAGCAATTTATTGTGACCAAAGGCTTAGATCACTGTTTGTTTGTTTACCCACCTTCCGAATGGAATATATTAGAACAGAAGTTGCGCGCTTTGCCATTTACCCAACCCGATGTTCGAGCTTTTGTCCGTTTCTTTTTTTCTGGGGCAACGGAATGCGAACTGGACAAGCAGGGAAGAATCTTACTGCCGGCTAATTTGCGTGACTATGCGCAATTGGAGAAGAATCTGGTTCTAGTTGGAGTGTCAAGTCGTGTTGAAATTTGGAGCGAGACACTTTGGACAGAATACAGTCGGCAAGCGGAAAGTGCTTATGCCAGTGCTGCTGAATCCCTAGTACAACTGGGTATATAGAAAGGAACGGATTTACTTGGATTTTCATCATGTGACTGTTTTGTTAGATGAGACGGTTGATGCCGTCGTTACGAACCCCGCTGGTAAATATGTAGACTGTACACTCGGTGGGGGTGGACATAGCAAAAGGGTCTTATCAAAGCTCGACGCCAATGGAAAACTGATTTGTTATGACCAAGATGCCTTGGCGATTCGTCACGCGAAAGAAATCTTCGGCGAGGATGAACGGATCACCTTAGTCAATCGAAACTTTGAAGACTTGGAAGAAACTTTAAAAGAATTAGACTTATTGCCGGTCAATGGAATTTTGTTTGATTTAGGCGTCTCATCTCCTCAACTGGATGAAGCTGAACGCGGTTTTAGCTATATGCAGGATGCGCCCTTAGATATGCGCATGGATCCTTCCAGCTCCTTAACTGCTCGGGAAATTGTGAATAAGTGGAGTGAAGAAAATCTAGCTCAGCTTATATGGAAATATGGGGAAGAAAAATGGTCCAAACGGATTGCACAATTTATTGTACAAGCACGCAAAGTGCAGCCAATGGAAACAACGGGTGACCTAGTTCAGGCGATTAAAGCGGCGGTGCCTGCTGCAGTCCGAAGAAGTGGGCCTCATCCAGCAAAACGTACCTTCCAGGCCATCCGAATTGCTGTGAACGATGAACTAGGGGTCTTAGATCGAGTGTTAGATCAAGCCCTGCGATGTCTGGATCATGGAGGCCGAATCGCGGTGATAACCTTTCACTCACTCGAGGATCGTATTGTAAAAGATAGAATGAAATCTTGGTTAGGGCGTTGCACGTGCCCGCCAGAATTACCGATATGTCGGTGCAATGCAGTGGCGGTCGCGAAAGTTTTGACACGTAAACCTATTCTGCCCTCTGAAGAGGAAGTAGAGCAAAATCCACGGTCAAGAAGTGCTAAATTACGGGTCGCGGAAAAGATATAACGGTCTAAAGGACAAGGAGGAGGAATACGAATGGTAGTAGCGCAGGAGAAGATCGAATGGCAGGAGCCAATAAAACAAAATGCCCGAGTGTTAAACCAACGGCCCGTGAGAAAATCGAAAAAGTTCGCCAAAGCAAAAAGCATCCTAGTATTGGCGTTCATTGTTGGGCTGACTGGCTCCATTGGGGCGGCAACAATTCAATTAACCGTTGTCCAGGGGGCAGAAGTACGAAACTTAGAAAAAGAGATTTCCACCATTAAAACTCAGAGAGATCTGCTTGAGATGGAAGCTGGCAAACTTCGTGCACAAGGACGAATTGAAAGTGCAGCACTCGCAATGGGCATGGTAAAACCAGCCGGTATCGTTTATGTGGCAGGTGAAGTGCCTTCGGTCAGTAATAAAAAGGTGGCTCCGTTGACCCAAGCGGCAACACAATCGACTGAGGTTAAACACTCAGCACTAAAGCAATTCTCACAGATTTTTACGAGCTTTTTTGCTTCGACACAACGTTAAGATAAAGGCGCTTTGGGTACGCGGAGCCCCATGAAAAATGGGGGGTGAGGACGAGTGAGTCCTTTTGTTGTCATGCGTAAACGGATCGCTTTTCTTTTTTTTTGTGCGAGCATTTTTTTTATTGTTTTAATCGTTCGACTCGGGTATGTGCAACTTAGTCAGGGAGCTGACTTGCGGCAAAAAGCCGACGATTCTCACTTTCGGGGCGTACCTGTCGCACCGAAACGCGGAAATATTGAGGATCGACAAGGCAATGTCTTAGCGATGAGTATCAGTAGTGAAACAGTCTATGCTATACCTGCAGAGGTTCGGCAATCTGGCAGAGCTAAAGAAATGGCGCAGACCTTATCCCCAATTTTAGGGAAACCTGCAGCAGACCTTGAAGTGGCTATTACGAAACGCACAGCGTTAGAATACATACAAAAGCAGGTTAAACCAGAAGTGGCAGCTCAAATACGGACGCTGGCGCTCCCTGGGATTGGAACAACGGAGGATAGCCAACGATATTACCCGTTTGCGACCCTAGCTTCTCATATTATAGGCGTTGCAGGAATTGACAACCAAGGCCTTGAAGGGATAGAGTTAACCAGAGAATCGGAGTTAAAGGGGATTCAAGGAAGTATTCTTCAAGAATTCGCGGCAAATGGGATTCCTCTACCCCAGGCAGTGCAACAGTATTTGGCGCCAAAGCAAGGAAACACTGTGCGCTTAACGATTGATAAAAATATTCAGTTTTTTGCAGAACGTGAGTTGCAAAAATTGATGGCTGGCCAGGGTGTCAACATGAACGGACAAGTACCGAAGAGCGCTTCGATTTTGGTCATGGATCCAAGCACCGGCGAAATGCTGGCCTTGGCTTCAGCACCGACCTTTGATCCCAATAACTATCAGCAAGCGGATCCCGCTGCTAGGCGGAATATCGCGATTCAGAATGGATATGAACCTGGATCGACTTTTAAGATTATTACCTTAGCTGCAGCCCTTGAACAAAAGAAAATTAAGCTTACAGAGCACTATTTCGATAAAGGTTCTTACACTGTTCTCGGTAAAAACGTACGCTGTTGGAAGGCTGGAGGGCATGGAGACCAGACGTATCTGCAAGTGGCAGAAAACTCCTGCAATCCAGGATTTGTCGAGATGGGTCAACGCTTAGGGACGGATAATTTTTATAAATATCTCCGAGATTTTGGTTTTGGACAGAAAACAGGGATTGAAATGTCTGGCGAAGCCGTTGGCATTCTGGCCAATAAGAAAAAAGCGACCGCGCTAGATTTAGCGACTATGTCCATCGGGCAAACGAATAACGTCACGCCTATTCAGCTCTTGACAGCTGTGTCAGCGGTGGCGAACGGTGGTACGTTAATGAAACCGCAGCTGGTGAAAGAAATTGTCGGGCCAAGTGGAAAGGTGATCACCCCTTTTAAAAAAGAAGAGGTTCGACGCGTGATCAGTGAGGATACTTCAAAAACAGAACGTGAAGTCCTGGAATCCGTCGTGACCAATGGAACAGGTCGCCGGTCTTTCCTTCCCGGATATCGTGTGGCGGGTAAAACTGGGACAGCGCAAAAAGTATTAAACGGAGGGTATATTCAAGGGGAATATATTGCTTCGTTTGTGGCATTTGCCCCAGCAGACAACCCAAAGCTAGCGATGTTGGCAGTCATCGATGGTGTTCCGTTTTATGGGGGCGTTGTCGCAGCCCCTGTGCTCCAGGCCGTCATGCTTGACTCCTTGAAATACCTCGGCATTAAACCAGATGTCCAGGCGCCTATGATCCCTGGAAAGCCTCTGCCTGGACTTGAATTTCTACCGCTTAAGAAGGCAGTAACCGTCCCTTCCGTCTTAGGCCTTCCATTAGCCGATGCCCAAAAGGTTTTGACTCAAGCCGGTTTTAAAGCCATGACGGAAGGTGAGGGCGAAATGGTACTTGACCAGATTCCCCATGGCGATACACAAGTAGAAGAGGGGTCCAATGTACTGCTGTATCTAGGAAAGGACGCATCGACTCCCACACTCGCCAATTGGTGGGAAGAGGAGGACGAAGATGTTGTCGCCATGCGAAGTATGACGGGGCGTGTTCCGATTTCGGTCAGTCCTCTTGGACGTTAATGAGGCTTAAGGTCTGTTGAAGGATAGATTTGTCAATAATAAAGAAAGTAAAGAAAACTTGGCTAGTGCCAAGCCTCAGCGAAGGCGGTCGCCTTAGTTGCACTTATGCTGCAGAAAGTATATAACAAAAAGTTATACTTTCTGACAGTGCAAGAAAAAGATCAAGTGAATATACCCACTTAAGAACTTGGAGAGGAATGATGAGGAGTGCCTACAGCAAAAGCACTAGCAGAGATCATCAAAGGAATTGAGGTGCAGGCCTCATCGGGAGATAGTCAAGTCATCGTTCGTGGGATGTCAATGGATTCGCGACGAGTTCAGCCAGGTGATCTTTTTGCCTGTGTGTCCGGATTTAAGGTGGACGGCCATGACTACGCGGCCAAGGCCATTACTTCAGGGGCTGTAGCCTTAGTGGTTGACCACTTTTTGCCACTGGATGTTCCTCAAGTAAAGGTTTCAAATGTGCGCAAAGCCGTTGGAGCCTTCGCCGCCGCTGTGAATGACCACCCCAGCGAACAGCTGGAGTTAGTCGGGGTAACGGGAACGAACGGGAAAACAACGATTACTTATCTGATTGAGAAAATCGGGACAAAGCAGGGCAAGAAAGTTGGCTTAATTGGTACCCTCGGTTCGCGAATCGATGGACGAGAGATTCCCGGGGAAAGGACAACACCGGAAGCCATCGAAGTTCAAAAGCTGCTGGGAGACATGGTTGCTGAAGGGGTGAGTCTGGCGGTCATGGAAGTTTCCTCCCACGCAATGGATTTGGGACGTGTGTCGGGTTGCGAATTCGATGCGGGCATTTTTACGAATTTGACACAAGATCATTTGGATTACCATAAGACCATGGAAGAGTATCTTCACGCGAAAAGCAGTTTATTCTCCAATCTTGTCGGGAAGAAACAGCCCAAAATCAGCATATTAAATGGGGATGATTCCTCATTTGCCAAACTGAGTCAAGCTTCGGCGGCTCGGGTTGTTAGTTATGGAATTGACCATGAAGCAGATTACCGGGCAGAAAATGTGGAAGTTACCGCGGAGGGAGTGCGATTTGAGGTCAGATGCGGTGAGGGACTACAGCTTGTATATTATTCTACGCCAGGCGTTTTTAGCGTCTATAATGCCTTAGCTGCTTTTGTGTGGGGCGTTGAACGGGGATATGACCCAGAATCAGTGGCTGAAGCCCTGGCGGAAATTCCGGGGGTGCCGGGGCGTTTTGAAAGTATTCGGCTTGGACAACCATTCCAAGTGATTGTGGATTACGCGCATACGCCTGATGGCTTAGAAAATGTTGTGCGAACAGCTCGAGGCTTCACCAAAGGAAGACTTATCACAGTCTTCGGGTGTGGAGGAGACAGGGATAAAGGAAAACGGCCCCTCATGGGAGAGGCTGCCTCCGCGTGGAGTGATTTTGTCATTGTCACTTCGGATAATCCGCGTACTGAAGATCCCGATCAGATTATTAAAGAGATACTCGTGGGGATTAATGGTGTGGAGCAGGTTGCCTTGCGAGACCGACGGGAAGCAATATGGAGTGCTTGTCGCATGGCTAAGGCGGGGGATACTATTTTAATCGCCGGCAAAGGACATGAGACTTATCAGATCTTTGGGACTGAAGTCCATCCGTTTGATGACCGGGAAGTAGCGCGTGAAGCATTGAGGGGGCTGGAATATGGGCAAGTGGACCGTTGAGACAGTCGCTAAAAATGCGAAAGGTACCTTGATCGGAAATTCTAATATAGAGGTTTCAGGGTGCATTATCGATAGTCGTCAAGCTCAGGGTGGGGAGATGTTTTTTGCTCTACCAGGGGAACACGTCGATGGACATGACTTTATTGAAGCCGCTTGGAAAAAAGGCGCAGCTCTAGTCATTGCCGAGGAAGCTCGCTTTAAAGGCGATGAAAAGAGGGAATATGTTCCAGAAGGCAAGGCTCTACTGCTCGTGAAGTCTGTATTCACGACACTGCAGGAATTGGCCAAGGCTTGGCGTTTGGAGCTTGGTGCTAAGGTGGTCGGAGTCACGGGGAGTAATGGAAAAACCACCACGAAGGATATGATCCGAGCAGTCTTGTCTCAGCGCTTTCATGTCTATCACAATAAGGAAAATCATAATAATGAATTGGGACTTCCTTTAACGGTCCTCAATGCGCCGCTCGGTACGGAGATTTTGGTACTCGAGATGGGAATGCGTGGTTTGGGTGAAATCAAAGCCTTATGTGACATTGCAAAGCCGGACGTCGGCGTGATCACCAATATTGGGACAACGCATTTAGAGTTATTACTGACGCAGGCCCGAATTGCTCAGGCGAAGTGGGAACTCATTGAAGCTTTGCCGGCAGAGGGCATTGCTATCATTAACGCTGATGATTCGTTCTCAGTACAGATGGCGAAGAAGGATCAACATTCAATTCGATACTATGGTGTCGAAGGGACTTTTGAAACTCCAGACATTAAAGGCGCTAAGCTGCGGCCGCGGGGTGCCTTGGGAACGACGTTTGACGTCAATTATAGGGGCGAGAAAACAACGGTCAATCTGCCACTACCTGGTAAACATAATGTCATGGATGCCCTGGCAGCGCTGTCTGTCGGCAAAGTACTGGGTGTTTCCTTGGCTGAAGGGTGTGCGGGACTGGGTAAGTTGGAATTATCCAAAATGCGCTTAGAGGTGCGTTATGGGCTCTTCGGAGCCACTCTCATTAACGATGTCTATAATGCAAATCCCACCTCCATGCAGGCTTCATTGCAGGTGCTCAAGGAGCGAGCAGGTGCAAACAAGACGCTTGCTATATTAGGCGAAATGTATGAACTAGGAACCTCAGCAGAATCAGGTCATCGTGAAGTTGGGGAAACTCTTGCAAAATTAGGCGTCAGTGAATTAATTACCGTGGGCAAATTGGCAGAAGAGATTGCACAGGGTGCTCGTTTGGCAGGATATGCAGAAGAACACATTACGGTGACAGCAACACGCGAGGAAGCGATCACGAAAGCAAAGGATTTGCTCACGCTCTTTGGACCGGACATATGGGTTTTGATCAAAGGATCGCGTGGCATGAAAATGGAACAAATCACGGCACAACTCGAAGAATTACAGTAAGGTAGTAAAGGATGGAATACACATGTCTGAGCGTTTGGCGATGGCGGCAGGGTTAGCCCTTATCATTACGTTAGTTCTGGGACCTTTTTTAATACCGGTCTTAAGGACTTTAAAGTTCGGTCAAACGATACGCGATGATGGCCCCAAAAGACACTTAAAAAAAGCCGGAACCCCAACAATGGGCGGCATGATTTTTCTCGTCGGCATTATTATCAGTGCTTTGGTTACGGCTGAACAACCCACCTCGTTGGAAATGGTGACCATGGTGGGAATCACCTTGGGATATGGCTTAATCGGCTTTATTGATGATTTCATTAAAGTCGTCATGCATCGTTCGTTAGGGCTTAGAGCCTACCAAAAACTCATTGGGCAGTTTGCCTTGGCCTTCATTCTTATGTGGGTTTCAGTTCATTGGCTGGGCAGAGGGACGGACGTTGCGATTCCGTTCACGTCGAGCCACTTAGATTTGGGCTGGTTTTACTATGTTTTAATCTCTTTGGTGATCGTCGTTATGACCAATGCGGTAAATCTTACCGATGGGTTGGATGGATTAGCAGCCGGAAGTACTATGTTTGCAGGTCTGGGCTATCTGGTGATTGCTGTTTTGGCAGCAAGTCAAGGTGGCGGGGTCGCGGTTTTAGGGCACGAGACGGACATGGCAGTCTTTGCAGCGGCCTTGGTCGGCGGAACGCTTGGTTTTTTGCGTTTTAATACGTATCCAGCCCGTGTATTCATGGGGGATACGGGTTCTTTGGCCTTAGGTGGCGCCTTAGTCAGTTTGGCGGTTTTGACGAAGAGCGAGTTGGTGTTGATCGTCATCGGCGGGCTATTCGCCATTGAGGCACTGTCGGTGATTATTCAGGTTATCTCGTTTCAAACGACGGGTAAGCGGGTTTTTCGTATGAGCCCAATTCATCATCACTTTGAACTTGGAGGCTGGGGCGAATGGAAAGTAGTTCTAGTTTTCTGGTCTGGGGCGTTGATTTTTGCAGTTCTTGGGATCATGGCCTACTTGCCGACGTTAGGCTAGAGAGGGTCGCGAGACAATTGTTCAGCCATGCGCTCGTCGTGCCAAACTTGGGCTCAGTGTTTTATGCAAGTAAAGGGGTTCCTGACAAATCAGACATCCTTGTCTGGTTGTCAGCCTCGGACGTCCTGTCCTCTGCCCCTCAATGAAAGAACACTTTCACCGAGTTTGACTACGACTCACGCAAAGGCTTCTCGCCTTGTGATCGTAGACCCTCTCGGCTCAGAAGAAGCGAGTGTAAACAAGCGCCATGCCCCACGGCGTATCTTCTAAGCAAAGCCAAGGCGCTGACCAATAACGAACACTTAGCGCCGTAGGATGCAACGAACGTGCTGAGACGCTTCCCCAGACCGTGCGCGACTGGGCAAAAAACTGACTCTCGATGAGAACGAGTGGGGAACGGACTTTGGAGGTTAACACTTTGGAGAACGAGCTTATTCAGTCGTTTTATGATCATGGTAATCAAGAACTCGCTGATAGAATGTCGGCTTATATGAAAGATCAGTTCCTTTATCTAGGAATACAGAAACCGATGAGGGCTGTACTACAAAATGAGTTTATTAAACAGGCGAAGAAACAGAAAAAGGTGAACTGGGATTTCATTCTGAGGCTGTGGGAGTTACCAGAACGGGAATTTCAGTATTTGGCAATTGATTATTTACTTGGACTAAAAGATAGTTTGGAAAAATCTGATATGGATAGAATGAAACTATTGATCATAAATAAATCATGGTGGGATAGCGTGGACCCTCTTGCTACAAATATAATCGGGATTCTATGCGACAAATTCCCAGAGCTTGTCCAAAGTTATATGCTGAGTTGGGCTGAAAGTGATAATATTTGGCTCGTTCGAGTCGGTGTTTTATTTCAACTTAAATATAAACAAAAGACGGATACAGAACTATTGACTAAAATTATTAAAATTAATAGTCACAATAAAGAGTTTTTCATAACAAAAGCCCTTGGCTGGGCATTACGGGAATACTCAAAGACGAATAAAGAATGGGTAAAATCATTTTTAGAATGTAATACACTGCAACCGCTAAGTGTGCGCGAAGCAAGTAAATATCTCTAGGAGGACTTTACAGTGAAATGGATGAATAAACGAGTTTTGGTCATCGGTGCAGGCTTAAGTGGCCAAGCGGCTGTCCAAAAACTTCAACAGTTGGGTGCAGAGGTTTTCCTGACGGATAGTAAGGTGCTTGAACAGCTCGCTGGCGTAGAGAAATTAGGTCTTGATCCGGAGCATTTGCTGGTGGGTAGCGCGCCGGAGTTAGAGAAGATTAAACCTGATCTGATGGTACTATCTCCAGGGGTATCTCCGAGAATCCCTTTGGTACAAGAGGGGATTTCCCGAAAAGTGTCTGTGTGGAGTGAAGTTGAGCTTGGAATGGTTGATTGCCCTGCTTTTTGTGTTGGGGTAACTGGAACCAATGGAAAAACGACAACGACGACTTTGATCGGTGAATTAGCAAAGCGAACCGGCCGACCGACGGTGGTCGCTGGAAATATTGGAGTGGCTTTAAGCGGGCAAGTGAAAGGTTTGGGAGAGAAGGGTCTGGTTGTAGCTGAACTTTCAAGTTTCCAACTAGAATTCATTGATAAATTTCGTGTCCATGTGGCAATTTTGCTCAATCTGACCCCGGACCATTTGGACAGGCATGGCACGTTAGAAGCCTATTTTGAGGCCAAAGCCCAAATTTTCAAGAATCAAACCGCGCAAGATTTGGCCATCTTAAACTGGGATGACCCCATTGTGCGTGACTTGGGACCGAAATTAAAAAGCAGGGTGCTGTATTTTAGTCCGACATCCTTTTTATCGGATGGGATTAGCTTACAGGAGGATCAAATCGTCTATGCAGAAAAGGGGAAGATCATCCCCATCATTGATCGACAAAAACTCCATCTCCGGGGTGCACATAATTTGGAGAATGTTATGGCGGCAGCGGCGGCGGCGAAAGCCTTCGGTCTTTCTTGGACTGAGATTGCAAAAGGACTGACTGAGTTCAAAGGGGTGGAGCATCGAGAAGAGATTGTGGGGACGTTTGATGGGGTCCTTTTTGTGAATGATTCTAAAGGAACTAATACAGATGCAGCTACCAAAGCCCTCCTAGCATTTGAGGAACCAATGGTTCTGATTGCTGGGGGAAAAAATAAAGGGCTTGATTTTCATGATTTCATGAAAGTTGTTCGGGTAAAGGTCAAAAGCCTCGTTTTATTAGGGTTAGCGGCTGATGAGATGGAGCAGGCGGCACGGGATGAAGGCGTCGAGACGATTATTAGGGCGACCACGTTTGCAGATGCCGTAGAGAAAGCAATCGCTGAAGCGGTGCCTGGGGATCTCGTTTTATTATCCCCTGCTTGTACAAGTTGGGATATGTTTAAGAGTTATGAAGAAAGAGGGGAATTGTTTAAGGAGTTAGTGCGTAAGCATTATAGGAAACCCATGTAGGCATATGAAAGAAAATAACAAGTCAAAGACGCAAAGTAGACTTGCCTACTGACTTGTTATTTTTTGAAGGTGCCTTTGATTAAAGGGGGGAACTAGACATGCGGAGGCACCGACCCGATCTGGTCTTGCTTGGAACGATCTTGGCTTTGTTAGGAATAGGGTTTATTATGGTGTATAGCTCAAGTGCAGTCAGAGGGTACATACAATTTGATGATCCTTATCACTTTCTTAAAATGGAGGTACTTTGGGCTATCATGGGACTGGCGGCAATGGCCTTAAGCATGTGGGTTGATCTCAGAGTGCTTCGCAGATTTGCCAAGCCTGCCCTCTTACTAGCGATTGTTTTACTCATTGCAGTCAAGGTTCCAGGAATCGGGCGCAGAGTCAATGGCGCAGATCGTTGGATTGGGTTAGGACCCTTATCAATTCAGCCGTCTGAAGTAATAAAACTTTCTATGGTGTTGGCGATGTCCCACATCTTAGCGCTTAATCCTTATAAGATCCAATCGTTTCGTAAAGGGGTTCTGCCCATTCTGGGTTTGCTTGGGGTGATTGCAGGACTCGTTATGTTGCAACCGGATCTGGGAACGACCTTGGTCATAGCGGCTACCGCTTTTTTCATGTTGATTGCTGCTGGAGCACGGGCTAGTCATATCGTTTCATTAGCCGGGATAGGGCTCGGGTTAGTGGTTGCAGCGATTGCAGCAGCCCCGTACCGAATGCGGCGTATCTTTGCTTTTCTGGATCCTTGGGCTGACCCTTTGGGAAAAGGATATCAGACGATACAGGGATTATTGGCTCTAGGGCCTGGTGGATTGTTTGGTTTGGGTTTGGGGCAAAGTCGCCAAAAGTTCCTTTATTTGCCGGAAAACCATACCGATTTCATCTTTGCCATGATCGGCGAGGAACTTGGGTTCATCGGCACTTCATTGGTAATTTCACTCTTTTTCCTCTTCGCTTGGCGCGGATTTAGAGTGGCAATGAGGGCACCAGATGCCTTCACGGGTTTTATGGCGGTCGGATTAACCGCGATGGTGTCCATACAAGCAATGATTAACATGGGCGTCGTTAGCGGGGTATTGCCAGTCACCGGGATTACCTTACCGTTTATAAGTTACGGGGGAACATCACTTGTCTTTACAATGCTAGGCGTTGGAGTGTTGCTGAATATTTCTAGGGAAGTCAGGTAAGAGAGGGGTAACCGTGGTGCGTGTAATTTTGACGGGCGGAGGAACAGGTGGGCATATTTATCCGGCGTTAGCCATCGCTAAAGGGTTGTTGGCGCGCGATGCCAAGACCGAAATTCTCTACGTGGGAATTCGGGATGGGATGGAAGCACACTTAGTACCCGAAGCCGGCATAAAGTTTGCAGGAATTTCTGGAAAAGGACTTCCTCGTAAATTAAGTCTAGATACGATAAAAGTGATCGGTAAAAGTGTCAAGGCTCTTTGGGAAACGAAGAAATTATTGCAGCAGTTTCATCCCGATCTTGTGGTGGGAACCGGGGGATTTGTGTCAGGCCCCGTTGTTTTGACGGCAGCTTTTTTTAAAATTCCCACGTTGCTGCATGAGCAAAATGCCTTACCTGGCATTACCAATCGTATTTTGGCGCGGGTTGTACGGCGCGTCATGGTAACGTTCCCCGAGAGTATGGAGCGTTTTGGCGTTAAGAATAAGCTTGAACTTGTTGGGCTCCCGGTCCGCCCAGAAATTGGACATGTGTCTCGAAAAGTAGGGGCAACGAATTTTAAGTTGCGTTCGGATCGATTGACCTTGTTGGTGACGGGTGGAAGTAGAGGGGCAAGGTCGTTAAATCAAGCGATGATCGAGGTCTTAGAGCAGCTTGCCAAACGCTCGGACATTCAGGTAATTTGGGCGACCGGAACAACAACTTATACGGAAACCCTTGAGGCGTTAAAAAAAAGGGGGATTTCCTGGGAACGTCCGGAGTGGCGTATTCAAGAATATTTAAAAGATATGCCAGAGGCCTTAGCCTGTGCTGACATTTTCATTGGAAGGGCAGGGGCAGCCTCCCTGGCCGAGTTAATGATTGCAGGGATTCCCAGTCTGTTAATTCCCTACCCCTATGCAGCGGAGAACCATCAAGAGCATAATGCCCAGGCACTCGTTCAGGGGGGCGCCGCAAACATGATTCTGGACTCAGAATTAGACGGTCAACGGTTGTGGAAAGAAGTGGAGGAGTTGATTTCTCAACCTTCGCTTCTCACTAAAATGGGGGCCGCTGCCGCGGCACTGGCGCAACCTCAGGCCTTAGATAAAATTGTAGATCTCTGCAAGGCGACTGCTTGGCACTAGTTCCCTGTGTGTAGATCACCTAAGTGACAGATCGCGCCTTTTAAATTCACCCTTTCACACCTTTTTACTCCAGTGCATAGCATATGGCAGTAAACAAAACGTGAGGGGTGAGCGTGGTGTGGCCAAAGAAAAAGATACAATTGGTGGCCTCTTCTGAGGCTCCCGGGATTGACGGAGTTCGTGCCTTGTTGAAAGGAATCCAGCTTGAGTTTTCCGAGGCGGGTGATTTAAGCGAAGGAATCAAAGACAATTGGTGGGAGAAGCCTTTTAATCCAAAAGGCGAGACCGAGCAGACCGGCCCCACGGACGTGGTATTCTGGTCTGAGGAAACAGAACATAGTGTCTGGCGGGAAAAAGCACTTGCGCAAGGATTGAACCAGCAGTCGATTCAGTCGTTCATACATAATATTTTGGAAGATGACGTCATTTTAAACTTTTCTGAACCGACGGCTTTTGTAGAAGGACGGCCCTTGTTAGGGCATGTCTTGAAGGGGGCAGGGTTCGAACCGACCATACTCTGGTCGACGACCGATGGGCAATGGCAATGTGAAAGAAAACAAGGAAACCATTGGGTCATTCCAGAGGCCTGGCAAGTGAGTCTAGTCGGGAAGGATTTGCTTGGTCGAAGTTCTGATCCAGTCGAAGAAAAAGCAAGTTGGGTTGTCCGCGACGATCGACTTGACTTTTATCAGGCGCAAGATGGTCTGAAATTCATGGGCCAAATTCCTAGGTGGCCGGAACCCATGGAGGAGCAAGTGGCCGCTGAAACAATTGCCAAGTGCCTCGACTTAGGAATTTCCTGGCTGGATATTCGGTTGGCTCTTAGCTCTATTTGGAACACTATGATAAAGACGGATAACTTGAGGTGGAACAACGATGATATTGGATGGAATGCCAGGGCGGGTGGAGAAGAATTACCCTCTGAGCCAATTGACCACATGGAAGATTGGTGGGCCGGCTGAGGCTGCTTATTGGCCGCAAACAAGGGAAGACCTGTCGATCGTGTGGCAACGTGCTCAAAAAGCGAAAATTCCGGTTTGGTTAATTGGGCAGGGCTCCAATCTATTATTGCCAGATGAAGGGCTTCCAGGCGTTACTATAGTGACCACAGCGCTTCGCTCGATTGAGTGGGGTGATTACACGGTTCAGGTTGATGCGGGGTACTCCTTAGCCCGTTTAGCCCAAGAAGCAGGACAACGAGGCTTCAGTGGCTTGGAATTTGCTCGGGGAATTCCTGGATCCGTGGGGGGCGCAGTGATGATGAATGCGGGTGCTCATGGCGGAACAATGGCGCCTCACATCATGAATGTTACCGCGCTTTGGGCAGATGGTACGGTTAAGAAGGTTGAGAAAGCTGAATTACAGTTTGCGTATCGGTTCTGTTCCTTGCGCGGCCAAGCGTGGGTGGTGGCAGCTGAACTTATGTTTTCTCCAGGGAATCGTCAGACCATTTTACATGAAATGAAAGAACACTTAAGAAGTAGAGCGCTCAATCAACCCCTTGAGATGCCAAGTGCCGGAAGTGTTTTCAAGAATCCTCCGGGTGATTCGGCTGGGCGATTAATTGAAGCTGCCGGTTGGAAAGGCAGAAGCATGGGTGGTGCTGAGGTTTCCAGTAAACATGCGAACTTTATCGTGAATACGGGAAACGCCACGGCGAAGGATGTGCTTGCTTTAATCGAGGAGATCCAGAGAGATGTGCAGTTGAAATTCGGACTTACATTGGTCACGGAAGTAGCGTATCTTCAACAGAAATAACAGGCACTCGTTCATACAAGGAAGTCGAGGATTAACATGGATAAAAGGGGGTATGATCATGGCGCTGGATCGTTTTGTCATCACAGGAAAACAGCGATTAGAAGGAAAAATCCGGGTAAGCGGGGCGAAGAACTCTTCCCTTCCCTTATTAGCGGCAACCATACTAGCTGAAGGGACATCAACCCTGTTAGAAATCCCGGAGTTAGCTGATATTACGCATATGATCGAGGTACTTGAACACCTAGGGTGTGGGGTTGTGCGCCAAAATAACGCGATGCATATTAATGCTGTAGGGTTAGAGTCTTGCGAGGTCGATGAAGCACTTATGCGGCAAATGCGTGCTTCTAATCTGATTCTAGGTCCGTTGTTAGCCCGACATGGACGGGTAAAGATATCTCGACCAGGAGGGTGTGCCATTGGTTCACGTCCAATGGACCAACACATTAAAGGACTTCAACAACTAGGGGTTAAGGTGAGAGAAAAACATGGATATATTGAAGCTTGGACAGATGGCTTACAGGGCGCAGACGTCTACCTAGATGTCCCGAGTGTAGGGGCTACAGAAAACATTATGATGGCAGCCGTCTTATCGAAAGGGATTACCGTCATTCGCAATGCGGCACGTGAACCTGAAATCGTGGATTTGCAAAATCTTTTGAATAAGATGGGGGCAAAAATACGGGGGGCAGGCATGGATGCCATTAGAATTGACGGCGTAGAAAAGCTCCATGCTGCAGAACATAGAGTCATACCGGATCGGATAGAAGCTGGTACGCACATGATTGCGGCGGTCATGACCCAAGGGGATATGGTGATTGAGAATGTGATCCCCGAACACCTAGAACCTGTTATTGCCAAATTACGGCAGGCAGGAGCACTTGTAACCTTAATGGATGATTCGATTCGTGTTCAACAACGGGGAAAAATTCGGGGCGTGGACTTAAAGACAATGCCCTACCCGGGATTTCCAACAGACATGCAGCCACAGTTTATGGCGATGCTCACATGCGCAGAAGGAACCAGCATTATTACGGAAACAATCTTCGAAAATCGTTTTCAGCATGTGGATGAATTACGCCGTATGGGCGCGCAAATCACGGTTGAGGGTAGAACTTCTATTATTCGTGGCGTTGAGACGCTAGAAGGGGCCTTTGTGGAGGCAACTGACCTTAGGGCTGGCGCGGCACTATTCCTAGCTGCCTTATCAGCGGAGGATGTCACCGTACTCGAAAAAGTAGACTACATTGATCGAGGGTACGAAAATTTAGAGGGGAAATATCGTGACTTGGGCGCAAAGCTATTGAGAATCCACCAGGAAGTGTAATATAATATAAGATATTGTCAACAGAAATTTTGAAAAAAGCATGACAGAATAGGGCTGTATTCGTTATACTGGGATAAGGAGGAATTGCGAAATGCAACCCACAAAAATGAATACGTCCTTTCTCTATGTTGCTGTCTTAACGATCTTGCTTTCCTTGGGTTTCGCTCTCTTCTTTCGGTCTAGTACTTTTGCCGTGCAAAACGTCATCGTACAGGGACTTAAACTGAGCCCGGAAAGCGAAATCTTAAAATTAGCCAGTGGGGTTCGGGGGCAGAACCTATTTTTATTTGATCAAGAGGCACTCAACCATAAAATCACCTTACATCCACTCGTTCAAAGCGTTCAGTTTCAGCGAAAGCTTCCTCAAACGTTGGTTATTATTGTGACTGAAAGGACCCCTGTCGCCCTAGTCGTTGTTCCAAAGGGGGTCTTGGAAGTGGATACACAGGGGACTTTTCTACGCCGTTTGGAGAGTTGGCCGAAAACAGATCATCCGGTGATTACGGGAATTAATGTAAAGGATACAGTGGGACCAGGACAAAACTTGGAGAACCCATCCCTTACCGCAGCCTTGAGTTTACTGGGACAAGCTCCACCAGAATTACTGTCTCAGATTGGGGAGCTTCACGTCGATAATAGCCAACAAATGACCATGTACCTGAGAAGTGGGGTTGAAGTACGACTTGGACAAGCTAGCGACTGGAAACCGAAATTAAGTGCCCTCTTTCAGCTTGTAAGCGATGCCGGGTATAAATCATTTCAACAAGGGGTACGCTATATTGATTTCACAGCGGCAAAACCTGTCATTGGTCGCTAGGTCAGGAAGGATGAATGAACGAATATGTGGTTACCGTTATTAGGCATCGTTTTGGGATTGGCAATTGGGTATGTCAGCCCATTTTCAGTTCCCATTGAATATGCAAAATACTTATCCGTTGGGATATTGGCAGCGTTAGATTCCGTCTTAGGAGGCATACGCTCTGCGCAGGAGGAACACTTCGATAGCACCGTGTTTTTGACGGGATTTTTTAGTAATATGCTTCTTGCAGCATTTTTGGCGTATGTCGGCGATCGAATTGGCGTGGATCTCTATTTGGCCGCTGTTGTAGCATTTGGTGTCCGGTTATTCCACAATTTGGGGAGTATTCGCCGTCATCTGATAAAAAAGTAAATTGAGCTTTAAGGGAGACCTTAGAATCTTTGTTGAAAGTTTTTATTTTAAAAAAAAGGGATAAAGCGGTAACATATCGAATTCGTTATGTTGTGTGAATTAAAGTACTGAAAGGATAATTTCTGCACGTTAGTGGGCATGTATGAACCCATTTTAGTGAATACAAGCGAGTGCTTGGACGGCGCAGCTGAATATTTTTTATTACCTGTACTTTTCCAAAGCATAGAAATCAGAATGAAGCGAGGGGGTTAAAGCCTAGATGCTAGAATTTGATACGGACTTAAACCAATTTGCAGAGATTAAAGTGATTGGTGTCGGTGGTGGTGGAAACAATGCGGTGAATCGTATGATTACCGCTGGTTTACAAGGGGTGGACTTTGTAACAGTCAACACTGACTCGCAGGCCTTACAGCTTTCCCGTGCAGGTCAAAAAGTGCAAATAGGGGTAAAGTTAACCAAAGGGCTTGGAGCAGGTGCTAATCCAGAAATAGGTGCTAAGGCGGCGGAAGAAAGCCGTGAAGAACTTTCTAGGGTATTAAAGGGAGCCGATATGGTTTTCGTCACGGCAGGTATGGGAGGCGGAACCGGAACTGGAGGCGCCCCTATCGTCGCAGAAGTGGCCAAGGAGATGGGAGCACTAACGGTCGGCGTAGTGACACGTCCGTTCACCTTCGAAGGCCGTAAACGAGCGATGCAGGCCGAGAAGGGTATTGCAGAACTTAAAAGCAAAGTAGATACGCTTATTACGATTCCGAATGATCGTTTGTTGCAAGTCGTGGACAAGCATACGACAATTCATGAAGCTTTTCGAATTGCAGATGATGTTCTTCGGCAAGGTGTTCAAGGGATTTCAGATTTAATCGCGGTACCTGGCCTCATCAATTTGGATTTCGCCGATGTTAAGACGATTATGTCCAATACGGGTTCTGCCCTGATGGGTATTGGTCAGGCAACTGGGGAAAATCGTGCCGCTGATGCAGCTCGTAAAGCAATTTCTAGCCCGTTATTGGAAACTTCGATTGAAGGAGCCAAGGGCGTCCTTCTTAATATTACGGGTGGTACTAATTTAACACTTTTTGAAGTAAACGAAGCCGCGGGAATTATTGCGGAAGCCGCAGATCCCGACGCGAATATTATTTTTGGTGCGGTCATAGATGAGAGCCTCAAGGAAGAAATAAGGGTTACCGTGATCGCCACAGGATTTGATCAGCAGTGGGCGGGCTTTGGCGCAGCTCCTGGAAAAGTTCAGGATAATATCATCAAACCGCTATCCACAGAAGGTGACGTTGATATTCCAGAGTTTCTAAGACGTCGTCGCTAATTAGGTTAAGGTAATTTTACAAGGGAGTCTTTCGCTTATGCGAGAGGCTCCCTTTTTTTACTGTCAGAAAGTATAAACTAACGTTTATATACTTTCTACAGGTCCCTTCACGCCATCCTTGGCTACAGGGACACTCGTCCATCCATGGACAGCGCATCAGGGCAACTAAGACGGCCACCTTCACTAAGGCTTGGTGCCAGCTAAGTTTTCTTTATACTCAAATATAAGCATCTGCCGTTATTAGTCGGCACATCCTGTCGACAGATAGCAGAGGATTGAAGATCAGGACACCACTAGCCTAATTACTCCTAAAAAATTCCATTAAGTCCCACGGAAAGCGACATGTTTTACTTCCGTTTTTAGGTATAATCTTCTGAGAAGCGTATGGGAAGGGTGCACCATATGGGCGTAGTAGACACTTATCTCGATCTAAATATTCTCATTAATGGAGGGATGGACGCTCTAATTCTAACGCTTACCAGCCGACTCATTCATCTCCCCGTCCGGCCCAGCAGAATCCTATGCGGAGTCGTTCTCGGTGAAATTCCGGTAATCTTAGCTTGCTATCCTGCTCCTCCATGGACCACCTTAAGCAAATGGATTATTCCATTTCTCATGGTTGGAGCCGCTTTCCCGGTACGTAGACTGTCAACTTTTCTGAAAGCAATGGTGGGATTTTGGCTTCTTTCAGCGGGACTGGGTGGATTCGTGGTTGCCTCCTGGGGGTGGGTGCAATTTGATAACGGATTCGGCGGCAACCTCTTTTCACTGGCGCTAAACAACCTATGGATCCTTCCGTTGGCTGCCTTAATATGGTGGTTTTTACAGCGTCTTTGGCAGCAATGGCAGGAAAAAAACTCAGTTTTGGAGCAATTAATTTTTGATTTAGAAATTGATTTTGGCGGTGAAGAACGTGGGGCTGTTTGCATTAAAGCGTTGCTAGACACTGGAAACCAATTGCGAGATCCATTGACTGGGTCCCCTGTTATTCTTTTGGAAGAGGAGGTTGCCGCGGCTTCTTTGCCCGATAATATGCGATCTTTCCTAGATATCGCTTGGAAAGACTACGCAGACCCTTGGCCGCTATTATGGAAGGTCGATCCCAGTTTAGTAAAGCATCTTGTTTTCATTCCTTTTCAAACCATTGATCGTCAGAGTTGGCTGCTGGGGATAAGACCTGAGCGCGTGATGTGTTTTGACAAAAAGGGAGCTCGGCAGATCAAGGCCACGGTGGCACTCGTCAAGCAAGTGTTAAGCCCAGAGGGCAAATACCAAGCTTTAATACACCCTGAACATGTGCAGAAAGGTGGAGAAGGTTAAATGATGTGGTGGAGGAATGTTCAAGATAAGGTCAAACGCCTATGGTGCATGCTTCTTCAGAGATTTTGTGGAGTCAGTGGAATTTATTATGTTGGAAGCAGTGAAGCCCTTCCGCCACCGCTCAACTCGGATGAAGAAGGGGCTCTGTTGGAACGATTGGAATTAGGGGACCCATCTATTCGGGACATATTGATCGAACGCAACTTACGTCTTGTGGTGTATATTGCTCGGAAATTCGAAAATACAGGCATAGGGATTGAAGACCTTGTTTCTATTGGGACAATTGGGCTGATTAAAGCCGTTAACACGTTTGATCCGCAAAAGAAGATAAAGCTGGCAACGTATGCTTCCCGGTGTATTGAAAATGAAATTTTAATGTATCTTAGACGTAATAATAAGACCCGCTCAGAAGTATCGTTCGATGAGCCCTTAAACATTGACTTGGATGGTAACGAATTGCACTTATCCGATGTTTTGGGTACGGAAAATGACATTATCTCCAAGCCCATAGAAGAACAGGTAGACCGTCAACTGTTGCATTTAGCCATGGGGAGGCTAGCCAATAGAGAAAAGGTGATTATGGAACTAAGATTTGGGTTGGATAATGGCGTTGAGAAAACTCAAAAGGAAGTCGCTGATCGGCTCGGAATCTCGCAATCTTATATTTCACGTCTCGAGAAAAGGATTATTCGCAGATTACGGAAAGAATTTTGTCGATTGGAATAACATAAACTGTGTTCGGGCATACTTCCCAACAGAATTGTTGGCTGGGGAGGTACTCGAAATTTGGCGTTAAATAAAGTTGAGATCTGTGGAGTGAACACCTCAAAGTTACCGGTTTTAACCAGCGTTAAAATGAAAGAGTTGTTTGTGATTTACCAAGCGGGAGATCGTAGCGCTCGGGACAAACTTATCAATGGAAATCTCCGTCTTGTTCTCAGCGTGATTCAGCGGTTTACAAATCGGGGAGAGTACGTGGATGATCTTTTTCAGGTTGGTTGTATCGGATTAATGAAAGCAATTGACAACTTTGATCTTGGACAAAACGTGAAATTTTCTACGTATGCTGTCCCTATGATAATTGGGGAAATTAGACGTTATCTGCGAGACAATAACCCGATACGAGTAAGTCGATCACTTCGGGATATTGCCTACAAAGCGCTCCAGGTGAGAGACCAGTTGGTCTGTCAACACTCGCGCGAACCAACGGTAACAGAAATTGCCAATAAATTGTGTATGCCACGAGAGGACGTTGTTTTCGCACTAGATGCTATTCAAGAACCGATTTCTCTGTTTGAACCCATCTATCACGATGGAGGAGATCCTATCTACGTCATGGATCAAATAGGAGACGATAAGCAATCTGACACTGGTTGGGTCGAAGGACTTGCTGTTAGGGAAGCCTTGCGACGTCTCAGTGAACGGGAAAAACTCATTTTGTCTTTGCGGTTCTTCAATGGTAAGACTCAAATGGAGGTTGCGGATGAGATCGGTATTTCCCAGGCTCAAGTGTCACGTCTTGAGAAAGCCGCCATGCAACACATGCGTAAATATGTGTAAAATGTAGGCTATTTTGAGACGTTCCTTCATAAGATGACTTATACGATGCACGAGGGGTGATGCGCGATATTCGAACCTCAAAACTCGAATCTCGAACATCATGCTTCGACGTCGGATAAGGGAGGGTCTAACAATGCGAATCTCGGATTTGCGATTATTGGATGTTGTTAATGTTAAGGATGGACGAAGGTTAGGACCCATTAAAGACCTTGATTTAGATCTCGAACTGGGCGTCGTCAAAGGAATTATTGTACCGGGACCCTCTCGAAGTTGGGGCCTTTTTGGCGGTGGCAAGACGGAGGACTTCATTGTTCCTTGGGACCGAGTCAAGAAAATTGGGGTTGACGTCATTTTAGTTGATGCCAATGATATGCCTGAATTTAACACCGATCAGGATGATCGCCGCTAAGAATACTTAGATTCGACAAGCATAAGCCCACTGTTTATTTAAAACAGTGGCTTATGCTTGATTTTTACCATATTTTAGAAAAAAAATAAGAATTTATACTCAAACGAAGACTAAGAGTAGGTTTGTCCTCTGGGATATTAAATGGTATATTTAAAGGAAATCAAAGGAGTTCGTGGAATGAGTTGGAAATGGCAAAAAAGAGGAAGATTAAACGTCCTAACACTTCCAAAATGGGAAGCTGAAGGTATCGACATAGGATTTTCTACTCGAGCTGGGGGAGCAAGCCCAGTTCCCTATGATACGTTCAATTTAGGACTTCATGTGGGTGATGACCCCTTTGCGGTTTTGGAAAACCGAAAGCGTTGGTTCGATCATTGGAAAGTTCCTTGGTCGCGGGCTGTTTTGGGTGAACAGATTCATGGTACAAAGGTGTTATGGGTGGGTGAGGAAGACGGTGGCCGTGGGGCTTGTGAATTGGAGACGGCAATCCCGGCTGTTGACGGATTGGTGACTCAAAGTACCGTTGGATTGATGGCCTTTTTTGCCGATTGCGTGCCACTTTTCTTTTATTTCCCTGACATACAGGCGGTTGGAATTGCGCATGCTGGTTGGAAGGGGACGGCTCATAAAATGGGGCAAAAAGTCTTGGAGAGTTTAGAAAAAGCTGGAGGTCGGCCTGAAAATGCCTGGGTAGCGATTGGACCAAGCATTGGCCCGTGTTGTTACTCTGTGGATGAAAGAGTCGCCGCTCAGTTTCGTGAGAATTTTAGGGAGACACCCTTTTTGTCTAGGCAAGAGGATGGCCATTATTTTCTAGATTTATGGGAGGCTAACAAAACGACGCTTTTGGAAAAAGGCATTCGACTAGAAAATATTGACGTCGCAGCGACTTGTACTGCAGACAACCCAGAATGGTTCTTTTCGCATCGACGGGATGGGGCTCGTACGGGACGGATGGCGGGCTGGATTAAAATAAAGGACGATGAGAGGGGGGATTAGGTGGCGACAATCTTAGTGGTCGATGATGAGGAACCAATTCAAGAACTTCTCAGATTCAATTTGGAGAAGGAAGGGTACCGTGTATGTGTCGCAAAGGATGGCCAGGAAGCTTTAAAACAGGTGGAGAGTGATCAACCTGACCTCCTTGTCCTCGATCTAATGCTACCGGGAATGGATGGCTTAGAGGTTTGCCGGAGACTTCGGTCGAATCCGAAATTCCAGCAGATTCCCATTATTATGTTAACGGCCAAGGGTGAAGAGTTTGACAAAGTCTTGGGATTGGAGCTTGGGGCAGACGATTATATGACCAAACCGTTTAGTCCGCGTGAATTGCTAGCGCGAATTAAAGCTCGTCTACGGCGTCCAAATTCCCAGGAGGAAGCGACTGCTCAGATTATTATTCGTGGAGAGCTGCGGGTTGACGTAACGGGGTTTCGTGTACACGTGCGGGGAGAAGAAACGGAGCTAACACCCAAAGAGTTCGAACTTCTACGCGTTTTGGTGGCTCACCCGGGCAAGGTATATTCTCGGGAAGAGCTGTTGGAACGAATCTGGGGGTATGAATATGACGGGGATACTCGAACGGTTGATGTTCATGTACGTCACCTGCGTCTAAAAATTGAAAGAGATCCTTCCAATCCCGAATATATTGAGACACTTCGCGGGATTGGCTATCGGTTTAGAGGCTAGGACGACGATGAGTATAAAATGGCGATTAACCGGGCTCTTTATCGTGATGACGGGGTTTTCTCTACTTTTATTTTGGGTTGGAGAGAGCGTGAGAATCGCCGCAAACTCACAAAGTATTGATTTCAGCGTTATATTTTTAGCGGTGTGTCTACCCGCGGGGGTTGTTTACTTATACACCCGCCAATTATCTCGGCGGATGGAGAAACTTCATTTTGCAACTCAAAGAATCGCCCGCGGAGATTTTGAACATATTTTTTTATCTGATTCCACCGATGAACTTGGGCAATTCACAACGGAACTGAATAGCCTTTCCCGTCACGTAGAAATGATTGTTCAAAATGGAACACAGGAAGCTTACAAGATGGAGACTATTTTGGCGGGAATGCAAGAAGGCGTTGTGGCAGTTGATCACTTGGGACGGGTTGTTCTAGTTAATTCAGCCGCTGAGAGAATTTTTGAACGTCAAGGAACGAATCAAGAATTGAAATATTTGTTAGAACTGACCTGTGATTCTGAATTGGAGCATTTGATTCGTAACGTGCTTTCTGGACAGCAACTTTCAGCGATGAGGGAAACCCAAATTGCTCAACGGACCGTTCAAAGTCAGATCAACCCATTTCTAAGTGAGCAGGGTCAGATTAGAGGCGCAGTCATCGTAATCCATGATATTACGGAGCTTCGGCGACTTGAACAAATGCGGACAGATTTTGTCGCCAATGTTTCCCATGAGTTAAGAACTCCGCTAACCTCCATTAAAGGGTTTGTCGAAACACTTCTGGATGGAGCGGCTGAAGACCCCGCCTTAAGTGAACGATTCCTGAAGATTATCCAAGCAGAAACCTTACGCTTGCAGCGCTTGATCGAAGACCTACTTAATTTAGCGCATATTGAAGGACGGGATCATCGCACTGGTATGAGATCTCGCGAAGTGAGTGATGTTCAGAAGGCTTATGAAACCATTAAACCGGTCATTCTAAGCTTTGCTCAGACCAAAGGGATTATGGTAGAGGTGAATCTCCCGGAAAGCATACCACCGCTGTTAATTGGAGAAAATCTGCTCAGTCAGCTTCTCCTGAACTTGCTAGAGAATGCGGTTAAATATACGACAGAGGGGCGTGTCTGGTTGCATGCTCGTGTAGAGCAGGAACAGATTCTCTTGGAATTTGGAGATACGGGTTGTGGCATCCCACAAGAGATGTTACCACGAATTTTCGAGCGTTTCTACCGAGTGGATAAAGCCCGTTCACGAGAACAAGGAGGGACGGGACTCGGTCTTAGCATTGTAAAACACATGTTGGAAGGTTCGGGTGGTAAAATTAACGTAACGTCGAAGTTAGGGGTAGGGAGCGTCTTTACGTGTTATTTGCCACGAGCTTAGTAGAAGAGTGGAACTTCCATGAATAGAAGTGGGAGACTTAGAATTAGGTAACCAGGGAGGGTACCATGGCGGGGAAAAAAAGAAAACCAAGTTATTGGTTTTGGGGTATTGTGTTGATCGCTTTAGTCGGAGGAAGCATGGGGTTGTATCGCTCTCATTTTACCTTTGGGGCGATTGAATTTGCGGTGGCCCAAAGCGGGACCATTACGCATGAACGAAAAGTAGTGGCAACGTTTGCAAATGAGGAGTTGCCCATACCTGCTCCGGTCTCTGGTAGTGTTCAATATGTGGGTGAAGATGGACAGCGCTTCAGGAGTGGGGAGGGTGTGGCGAGCGTTCAAACTCAAGGCGCTGCGCCAGGAACGAAACTGGAGAATGCTCAAAACCCAACGCTTAAGGCCGCGATGGGGGGGCTATTTTTCCACCAATCTGATGGCTTAGAAACCATCGTAACGGCTGAAAACTTAGCTTCAATGGATCTGGAACGGTTACTGGCCCTGAAAGGGAACGTTAAAATCCCTGGAGCGAATGTACAAACCGGGGAGATTGTGGGCAAAATTGTGAACAACCTCATTCCAACTCAGGCATTTCTTGAACTGACCAATCTTGAGGGGCTCGAGGTAGGAAAGAAGATTCGCTTAGCAGTGGGAGAGCAAACGGTCAGTGCTGAAATTATGCGCAAATCAGCGAAACCTTCGGGAGTTGTCGTTTTATTCCCTAATTATATTGATGGATCAGGGACACAACGGCGTGAAGAAGTGTCCTGGATCTACAAGTCACCGACCAGTGGAGTTCTCGTCCCCAAGAGCGCACTCTGGACGCAGGGAGAGGAACTTGGCGTCTTCCTTTGGAATGCGGGCGTTGTGCATTTTAAGAAGGTTAAAGTGCTGGATCAAAATGACAGTCAGGCCTGCATTGAAAACCTGACGAGTGGTATCCCCATCGTGATAACACCCCGTAACGGCCTAGAAGGGTTAATAGCTGATGTAAAAAATATTTAGGTTTTGCCTTGATAAGCAGGAAACGACGAAAGGACGTAGAATTCATTGCGAAGGAGAGTTTCTGATGTTGACAAATACGGGTATTGAGCAAAGCTTAGTCGAGGTTCGTCAACGGATAGCCCAAGCTGTCGTCCGAAGCAATCGAGACCCGAAAACCATCCGATTGTTGGCCGTTTCTAAGAACCATCCAGTTGCCGCTTTGGAACAGGCTTATCGCGTCGGACAACGTCGGTTTGCAGAAAATCGTGTTCAAGAATGGTTGGAGAAGGCTCCTTCTCTTAAGAACGATTGCGAATGGCATTTGGTGGGTAGTCTCCAGACCAACAAAGTGAAGTACTTAGATCAGTCCGTTTTTATGATTCACTCTCTTGATCGGTTATCTTTATTGAAGACCCTTAACGCACAAGGGGAGCGATGTGGTATAATTTGGACAACACTCGTTCAAGTCAATATCGCTAGGGACCCTGCCAAGGCAGGACTCATGCCGGAGGAGGTCCCAGACTTTTTAAATTCCATTGGGGATTATCCCCATGTCAAAGTTCAAGGTTTGATGACCATTGGGGCTTTAGACGCCAGTTTGGCGGAAACACGAGAATTTTTCCGTCAGCTAAGGGTCTTGAGGGATACGTTGCAGTTGAAAAAATTGCCAGGAGTCGATCTGCAGGATCTTTCAATGGGGATGAGTGATGATTTCGAAATGGCCATTGAAGAAGGGGCAACTTTTGTCCGTGTAGGACGTCAGATTTTTGGCGAGCGTGGTTAATACACCTAGAAAGAAAGGAAGATGATAAATGGCTAAATTAATTGACAAAGTGATCGGGATTATGGGGTTCTCAGATGAGGAACCAGAAGAAGACATCTTCGAAGAAAATGAACGAGAAAAAAATTCACAAGAAGAGGTGCGCACCAGCCGTAAGAACGCACAGGTCGTCAGTATCCATTCTCAAAAGCAAATGCGTGTGGTTGTGATGGAACCAAGTTCTTTTGAAGAAGCCCAAAACATTGCGGATCAGCTAAAATCACGCCGGCCGGTCATTGTTAATTTAGAAAACGCTGAAAAGATATTAGCCAAACGTATTGTGGATTTTATTAGCGGCACAACCTATGCGTTAAATGGCAACATGCAAAAAGTAGGGAACGGAATCTTCTTGTTTGTCCCTAATAACGTTGATATCTCCGGTGAGATGCGCGACGAACTTAAAGACAAGGGATTATTCTGGCAGAAGTAGGAGGGATTCTAAGTGATTTCTCTAATTGCACGTATTGTTGATAATGTCATCACAATTCTCATTTTCGCGATCATCATTCGATCGTTCCTTTCCTTCCTACCTCAATTCAAGTCCAATAAACTAAGTATGATTCTTTGTGATGTGACCGATCCACTTCTTAAGCCGTTTCAACGTTTTCAAATGGGCGGTGCAGCAAGTGCCATTGATTTTTCCCCGCTCATTGCAATTATTGCGCTGAATGTCATTCAAGCTTGGATCGTGAGACCATTTTTCTAGAATGAATGATTCAGCAGATCGCAGTGGACTCGGATATTGGCATGAAAAAGAAGTGCGGCTGGAAGCAGCTCATCTTTTAGACCTAGTGGATGCAGTGCTCAATGAGGCATCTAAACAAGTCACCCTATTTATAAGCTTTGCAATGCGGGAGTGGGCTGAAGCCGTTTTGCGCAAGGAACACCTGGCGTTTATGGCGGAGGGCGGCTTCCAGGAGGCAGAGCGTGTCCGTCTCATTATTGCGCCTTGGGGTAAAATCTTAGATTCTGCAGAGGCGAACATTTCGCTACTTTGGGTGCGTCCAACAGACCCTCATGCTCAACTTGAACATCGCCAAATCCTGGGATCCCTCATGGGCTTGGGTTTTAGGAGAGATGTTTTAGGAGATATTCAAGCTGGACAGAAGGGTCACTATATCGCGACGACAGCAGAAATTGTCCCGTTTTTGTTAGATCACTGGACTCAGGCGGGGCGAGAGCGCCTTAAAGTTTCGCTTTGTGGTGACACACCCGAGGTGTCTCCTGATTCGGGTGAGAAATGCCGCATCACCGTTCATTCTTCACGCCTAGATGCAGTCATTGCAGGTGCTTTCGGAGTTTCAAGGACAGTAGCGCAGGAATGGATTACCCAGGGTAAGTTGAGAAGAGACGGCGTCGTGGTGAGTAAAGCGGATGTAGAAGTACAACCAAACGACATGATCTCTTGCCGGGGGCAGGGGCGGATAAAACTGTTAAAATGGTCTCAGACTCGCAAGGAACGGATCGCTTGGCAACTCGTGATTTTTCGTTCACAACGACGTTAGGAGGAATAATAGATGCAGATGACACCTCTTGATATTCGAAATAAAACATTCAGCAAAGGGATTCGTGGTTATCAGTGCGAGGACGTGGAAAAGTTCCTCGAAACTGTCAGCCGTGAATTTGAATGCGCGTATACTGAAAATTTCGAGCTACGTGAAAAAACAAAAGGGTTGGAAACTGAGATTATCCACTATCGCCAACTCGAGAATACTTTACAACAGACCCTAGTTTTGGCCCAGCAAACTGGCGAAGAGGTTAAGAAGACAGCGAGCCATGAGGCCGCTCTCATGCTGAGGGAAGCTGAACATGAGAAGTTAAGTAAGGTGTCTGAAACTCAGGTAATACTAGACGAGATTAAAGAAGAAATTCTAACACTTTCAAGGAAACGGGATCTATTACGGACACAGCTCAAGTCTTTTCTGCTGGCCCATCTAGATTTAGAAAAGTCGCAGGAACTAAATGATAACATTGCTTAATAGTCTCGGACGTCTCAAGAGGTTGCGAATAAGCCTTGTTTCATGATAAAATACTTATTAGACAACTTTTGAGGAGAAGGAATGGCATCGATGAATAATATATTAATGAGTGAGCTAGCTCCCGATTTCCTGATTCAAGGGTTTGGGTTGCATCAAGATGAGAAGCAGTCCTACGTTGGGAAAGTTGGGGGACAAGATGTCCAACTCTTAGCTTCCATAGACGATTTAAAATCAGACCAAGCGGATATAAAAATTTTCAGTGTAGGGTTCGCTGAAGCGGGTAGTAATTTTCGACCTGGCGATGTTTTGATGACCGGGAGCGATGATTTACTCGATCGTGCGTTTCTGGCCATGGATGAAATTGATCAACGCGGCGTGGTCGTCAGCTTGATGCCCGCTCAGGAATCAACGCATTTATACTTAGCTAAGGCACAGATGGAACCCTTCGTTCAGGAATGGAAGAACCAAAAAATCTCCTTTCTATGCCTGTGGGTGGTGGATCCCGTTGAATCGGAAGGTCAAGCAATGCTTGTCTCCATCTTGCGGAAAGTTTTGTCGAAGAAAAAATCAAGCGATAAAAAATAAATGGGTAGAACACGTTGATAAGGACAGTCTCTGTTAGGCAACCTCAACAGCGAGCGGGAACGGTGTGAGCCCGTGAGGCGAGATGGAGAAAATCCCCTTTGAGTGAAGGGCTGAAATCTGAGTAAGTTCTTGCGGTTTGTCTCCGTTAACAGACTTCCTAGTGACATTATCCCATGGCGCTAAGCCTTGGATAATGTCAACTAAACTTCAGATAGAGTTAAAGCTCCACCTGAAGTCAGTTTCCTTTATGGGGAGACAAGGGTGGTACTGAGAGTGATCTCGTCCCTTTTAGGAGGGACGAGATCACTCGTTTTTATAGTTTTATAGTTTTATTATTTCAGTTTATCGCTCATATCTAAAAGGAGGAAATATTAATGGACTATCGTGACTCACTCAATTTACCTGAAACTGATTTTCCAATGCGTGGAAATCTTTCCAAAAAGGAACCTGAGATGCTCAAGACTTGGGAAGAAGACAATATTTACAATGAAGTGCAAACCGCACGTGCAGGACGACCAAAATTTATTCTCCATGATGGCCCGCCGTATGCTAACGGTGATATTCACCTCGGGCATGCCATCAATAAGGTATTGAAAGATGTTGTGGTCAAATATAAGACCATGATGGGTTTTGATGCGCCCTATATTCCTGGATGGGATACCCACGGTCTTCCCATTGAAATACAAGTGATCAAGAAATTGGGCGTCAACCGACATGCTGTGTCTACGCTGGAGTTCCGTAAGCAATGCAAAGACTATGCAGAGAAATATGTTGGAATTCAACGCGAACAGTTTAAGCGCCTGGGCGTTCGTGGAGATTGGGACCATGCTTACCTCACCTTGCACAAAGAGTATGAAGCAGCTCAAATCGGGGTTTTCGGAGAAATGATCAATAAAGGATATATTTTTAAAGGGTTGAAGCCTGTCTACTGGTGTCCTTCTTGTGAAACGGCCCTTGCTGAGGCGGAAATTGAATACGCGGATAAACCTGCCTCTGCTATTTACGTAAAATTTGCGGTGCGGGATGGTTTGGAAGTACTTTCAAAAGAGAACACGTTTGTGGTCATATGGACGACAACACCTTGGACTCTTCCGGCAAACCTTGCGATCAGTGTACACCCAGAGTTAACGTATGTTGTGGTTACCGCAGGCCTTGAACATTGGGTTGTTGCTGAGGGGATGCTTGAGTCCTTGCGCTCGCTATGGAAGCTAGAACTTCCGGTTGAAAAGACCTTTTCTGGTAAAGAACTCGAAGGTGTCATTTGCACAAATCCACTGATGGACCGTGATTCTGTGGTGATTTGCGGAGAACATGTTACGTTAGAAGCAGGTACTGGATGTGTTCATACGGCACCGGGACATGGGGAAGATGACTTTCTAATTGGTAAAAAATATGGGTTACCCGTCTTATGTCCGGTTGACCATCAAGGGAGATTTACGTCTGAGGGTGGGGTATATGTCGGCCTAAAGACGGAAAAAGCCAATCCTGTGATCTTAGAAGATTTAAAGAAAACCGGAAATCTCGTGCTAGAGGAAACGATCCAACACAGTTACCCTCATTGTTGGCGTTGTAACAAACCGATCATTTATCGAGCGACAGAACAATGGTTTGCCTCTATTAGTGGATTCCGTCAGGCCGCCTTGGATGAGATCGAGAAGGTTCATTGGATTCCTGCATGGGGAAGAGACCGGATCTTTAACATGATTGCAGATCGCGGTGACTGGTGTATTTCTCGTCAAAGGACTTGGGGTGTCCCAATCCCCATCTTTTACTGTGTCGATTGTGACAAAGTAATGGTGAATAAACAAACGATTACCAAGGTTCAGGATGTCTTTCGTCAGGAAGGTTCTGATGCTTGGTTTGCCCATTCTGCTGAGGAGCTGTTGCCGGAAGGGACGACTTGTTCCTGTGGTGGGACTAAATTCCGCAAAGAGACGGATATCATGGACGTCTGGTTTGATTCTGGCACGAGCCATACTGGTGTCTTAAAGCAACGGAGTGGCTTGTCTTGTCCAGCGGATCTCTACTTAGAAGGCTCTGATCAGCACAGAGGTTGGTTCAATTCCTCTCTGTTAACGTCTGTCGCTGCGTTTGGCCAGGCACCTTACCGTAATGTATTGACCCATGGCTTCGTGGTTGATGAGCAAGGACGTAAGATGTCTAAATCGCTGGGTAATGGGGTTGATCCAATCAAGGTCGCTCAAGAATTGGGCGCAGATATTTTACGTCTCTGGGTGAGCTCTGTGGACTATAAGAATGACGTAGCCGCTTCCCCGCGCATTATGAAACAAATGTCCGAAGCCTATCGAAAGATTCGAAACACTCTTCGATTCCTGTTAAGTAACCTCAATGATTTCGATCCAGCGAAGGACAAAGTGCCTTATCAGGATCTTCAGGAAATTGATCGTTGGGCCTTGCTTAAACTTTCTAAAGTGACGGAACGCGTGCTTCTTGGTTATGAGACGTATGAATTCCACTGGGTTTATCACACAATTCATAATTTCTGCACGGTTGAGTTGAGCGCTATTTATCTGGATATTGTCAAAGACAGACTCTATGTGGAAGGAAAATCATCGCTCCTTCGTCGTTCTGCTCAAACCGTTATTTACGAAGTCCTAGATGTCTTAGTTCGTCTCCTAGCACCCGTCTTGACGTTCTTGACGGAAGAAATCTGGCCGTTTGTCCCTGGAAATCAGAGAGAAAAATATGTTCAGATTGCAGAAATGCCAACAGTGAAGCCTGAATGGATGGACGAGAAAATCGCCGATAAATGGGATAAGATTTTAGAGCTGCGTACGGATGTTGCCAAAGTCTTGGAAAAAGCGCGCAAGGAGAAATTGATTAATCATCCGTTAACGGCTCACGTTGATCTGTATCCAACAGACATACAGTATGAGTTCTTGCAACAAATTCCTAATCTCGCAGAAATCTTTATTGTCTCCGACTTAACGATGCATAAACCGAATGAAGAAAGACCAGAAGGCGTACAAGCCGCTGAAGTTCACGAGGGTCTAGGAATTCTTGTGCAACCTGCCAAAGGGGAAAAATGTGAACGTTGCTGGATGTTTCATGAGAATGTCGGCAAGGATCAAGAGCATCCCACGATTTGTCCTCGGTGCAGTACCGTGGTCAAAGACCTCGCCTAAGCATCTGTTAAAATTCACTATACGTTAAACTTTCTAAATACTTTAGTATTTTGTAAATTGAGCAATAAAATACCAGTGGACTATTCGGTTAAAAAAGCATATTATATAGATAATATCAAATATTCAAAACCGAATGATACTAGCGGGAGAGATCTGGAAAACCCAGACGCCGAAGGAGCAAATTCCTGAATCGCTTTCAGGGAAGAAACTCTCAGGCACAAAGTACTGCTAGTTGACGGGACTCTGGAGAGTTTCTTGTAACAAAGAACACCAAAGGGGAAGCCTAAACGGCGAATCTCTCAGGTTCAAGGACAGAGGAAGTGCGATCATGCACTTCCTCTGTCCTTTTTGATGTTACTTAAACTAAAAAGTGTGATTTAAGAAGACAACTACCTAGGTGACAAATAATTAGGAGGTGCCAATATGGTTGGACCAAAACGAACGCCACTTTACGAAGAGCATCAGGCGGCAAAGGCCAAATTAATTGACTTTGGCGGGTGGGAAATGCCAGTACAGTATGCCGGCGTGATTGAAGAACACCATGCAGTACGGAAAAAGGCGGGACTTTTTGATACTTCTCATATGGGAGAAATTGATGTTCGCGGTAAAGACGCACTGGCCTTTGTTCAGATGTTGATTACCAATGATGCCAGTATTCTTCAGGATGGAAAAATTCTTTATTCTCCTATGTGTTACCCAACCGGCGGTATCGTCGATGATTTGCTCGTTTATCGCTATGATTTAGAACACTTCTTTATCGTTGTGAATGCTTCTAATACGGATAAAGATTATACTTGGATGCTTGATCAAGTCAAAGACTTTAAGGTGACTGTCGACAATGTTTCTGACCAGTATGTGCAAATCGCTTTGCAAGGCCCTCTTGCAGAAACAATTTTACAACGGCTATCTAATATTGATCTATCTAAAATAATATATTATACCTTTACACACGGAGAAATCGACGGCGTACCTTGCCTTATCTCACGCACGGGTTATACAGGTGAAGATGGGTTCGAAATTTATTGTTCACCTGAGTTTGGTCGCCAATTATGGCGGAAAATATTAGAAATCGGTGCCGCCGATGGCGTACAACCGATTGGTTTGGGCGCTCGTGACACCTTGCGATTTGAGGCTCGCCTTCCTTTGTACGGTAATGAATTGGGTCGAGAAATTACACCACTCGAAGCTGGAATTGGCTTCTTTGTGAAATTCGATAAAGATGATTTTGTCGGGAAAGAAGCTCTACAAGCCCAGAAGGAGCAAGGAGTACCCCGTAAACTAGTTGGGCTAGAAATGGTTGGACGGGGTATTGCCCGTTCTCATTATCCCCTTCAAAAAGAGGGTGAGGACATTGGGTTTGTCACGTCAGGCTCGTTTTCCCCAACCCTCAATAAAAACATCGCATTAGGTCTAATTCGTACAGAATTGGCCGTTCAAGGCGACGTTCTGGACGTACTGATTCGTGAGAAACCTGTGCAAGCTAAGATTATACCCAGCCTGTTTTATACGAGGGCTAAGCGCTAATAATCCCAATAAGTCCATCATAAGCAAGTTTCCTATACTACGAGGGTAACCGTCATTGCGTAAGATAAATAAAAATTAGGAGGATGATCACATGAATCCAATAGAATTGAAATACAACAAAGACCATGAGTATGCGCGGGTGAATGGAAACATTGTTACGTTTGGAATTACTAATCATGCCCAAGAAAGCCTCGGGGATGTAGTATTTGTTGAACTTCCTGATGAAGGCGCGACAGTGACCGTCGGAAAATCCTATGGTACTGTGGAATCTGTGAAAGCAGTGTCTGATATTACCGCTTCCATTAGTGGAAAAGTCATTGAAGTGAATACGTTGGTCTTTGACTCACCAGATTTACTAAACAGTGATCCATATGGCGAAGGTTGGTTACTTAAGGTCGAAGCAGATGATTTATCCCCGCTGGAAACCATGATGACGGCTGCCGAATACGAAGCGTTTGTGGCTGAGGAGGAACATTAGGATGAATTTTGTACCGAATACGGACAGCCAAAAGGAACGGCTCTTAACCCGTATCGGGGTTAAGTCCGTTGAGGATCTTTTTGAAGATATACCCAAGGAAATCCGCTTAAAACGCCCCCTCAATATTCGTGGAGGAATGTCGGAACAGGAATTGGTGAAACACGTCAACGTATTGGCGAGTAAAAATAAAACAGTGGAAGAGTACAGTTCTTACCTCGGAGCCGGTGCCTATGAACATTTTATTCCCAGTTTTGTGGACCAATTGCTACTGCGCTCTGAATTTTATACAGCTTATACGCCGTACCAACCAGAGATTAGTCAGGGGACACTCCAAGCAATCTACGAATATCAGACGTTAGTCTGTGCGTTAACCGGGATGGATGCGGCTAATGCCTCGATGTATGATGGCGCTTCAGCTTTAGCAGAGGCCGCCCTCATGACGTGCGATGCGACACGACGGGAAAAAGTACTTGTCCTGCAAACGGTGCATCCGGAATATCGTGAAGTCATGAAGACTTATCTGCCACCTCGGGGTGTGGAGCTTGTTGAAATCCCCTATAAGGATGGGGAAGCGGATTTATCCGCGCTTGAAGCTGCGCTAAAAGAGAACATTGCCGGTGTCATTATTCAAAATCCTAATTTCTTCGGGTGCGTTGAAAAAGCTGAGGAAATTGCACGGCTTGCCCATGCCAAAGGTGCTCTTCTCGTCATGGCCGTTAATCCGGTCTCTTTAGGACTGCTAAAGTCTCCAGGAGAATGTGGCGCTGATATCGTGGTTGGCGAAGGGCAGGCCTTTGGTAACCCGCTGAATTTTGGAGGTCCTTATCTGGGCTTTCTAGCCACCCGCGACAAATTCGTTCGTCGTATGCCAGGCCGGATTGTGGGTGTCGCCATAGATAAAAACGGCAAAAAGGGGTATGTATTGACCCTTCAGGCACGCGAACAACATATTCGCAGGGAAAAAGCCACCTCCAACATTTGCTCCAATGAAGCGCTCTGCGCGCTGGCGTTTACAATGCATTTGAGTGCACTCGGGAAAACGGGGATTGTAGAATTAGCCTATCTCAATTTGCAGAACGCTCATTATGCCGCACGGGAGATTGAGAAAATTGCAGGAATGAGTTTGGCTTTCGCTGGGCCGTTCTTCCATGAATTTGTGGTTAAGACGAAGGCAGAACCGGCCATGGTCAATGCTTGGCTTCTGGAAAATAAGATGATTGGTGGACTCGATCTTGCTCGCTTCTATCCAGAGCTTGATCATCACCTCCTCTTCTGTGTGACCGAGACGAAGTGTAAAGAAGATATTGACCGGCTCGTGGCCAGATTGGGGGAAATCCAATGATAACATCATCAGAACCACTTATTTTTGAACTCAGTGCTAGCGGTAGAAAAGCGCTAACCTTACCAACTTGTGATGTACCAGAGATTCCAGTTGAAAAACTGATTCCTGTAGAATTACTGACGCAACTGGAACCGCAGCTCCCAGAACTTTCTGAAGTGGATGTTGTTCGTCACTTTACCCGTCTTTCCACGTTGAATTATGGTTTGGACACTGGGTTTTACCCACTAGGATCGTGTACTATGAAATATAACCCGAAGGTCAATGAAAGGTTGGCTCGACTGCCTGGCTTTACAGCCCTACACCCCTACCAGCCCGAGTCCATGACCCAAGGGGCTTTGCAGCTCATGGCGGAACTTCAAGACGATCTCTGTGAGTTAACGGGCATGGACGGATTCACCCTCCAACCTGCCGCTGGTGCTCATGGCGAACTCACGGGAATGTTAATTGTTAGAGCCTATCATCAACATCGTGGAGATCATAAACGCACAAAAGTGATCGTTCCAGATGCTGCCCATGGTACCAATCCTGCGACCGCGGCAATGGCAGGTTATGAAATCGTCGTGGTTCCTTCCAATGCTCGTGGTGGCGTTGATCTTGAGGAACTAAAAAAAGTTGTCAATGACGAAGTTGCGGCCTTCATGCTGACGAATCCCAACACGGGCGGACTTTTCGAAGAAAATATTGTAGAGATTACAAAGCTGATCCATGACGTAGGGGGGCTATTGTACTACGACGGAGCCAATACTAATGCGATTATGGGTATCACGCGTCCAGGAGACATGGGTTTTGACGTTGTACATCTGAATTTACACAAAACGTTCTCCACCCCTCACGGCGGCGGTGGCCCAGGATCAGGCCCCGTTGGGGTCAAAGAATTCCTGGAGCCTTTCCTTCCCAAGCCTGTCGTGGTACGGCGTGAAGATGGGACCTATGAACTTGAGTACAACTTGCCATTATCGATTGGCAGAGTTCGTTCGTTCTACGCGAACTTTAATGTTTTGGTGAAAGCCTATGCGTATATTCGAAGCCTTGGTGGGCAGGGGCTCAGAGCGGCCTCGGAGAATGCAGTGCTCAATGCAAACTATTTAATGAGTATTCTCAAAGAACACTATTTCCTACCTTTTGATCGAGTATGTAAACATGAATTCATTATCACCCCGAAAAATCTCAAAGCTACGGGGGTTCATACGTTAGATATCGCCAAACGCTTATTAGATTATGGCTATCACCCGCCGACCATTTATTTTCCGACGATTGTCGATGAGGCCATGATGATTGAGCCAACAGAAACCGAAAGTATGGAGACGCTTGATCAATTTGCCGAGGCCTTAATACAGATCGCTGAGGAAGCACGAAGCGAAACAGACCTCGTCAAGAACGCACCGCATACCACGGAAATGTCGCGATTTGATGAAGTTGGTGCGGCACGAAAACCAAATCTGCGATGGCGGAAACAGCCATAGGACCGATGACAGCGCACTGCTTAAAACGCTGTTAATGAATGAAATGCCGCTCGTTAAGGGCGGCTTTTCCTAACTAGGGAGGCTAAAAGGTGGAACAACTAGACGTGTTAGTTCAACAGGCGTGGGAGGTTCGAAAAGCGAACTTTGCCGACGAAATTTTCTTTGACTTTCCGGTGTTGACGGAGAGCATTACTCTGACCGGTGAGTCCTGTGCACTGAACTGCGCGCACTGTGGAGGGCACTACCTTAAGGGAATGCGAAGTGTCCCTGAAATTAAAGCCCAAGCATCCTTAGTTTCAAAATATCCCTTTCGCAGTGCGCTAATCAGTGGCGGGTGTACTGCGGAAGGAAAGGTCCCCTTTACTCAGCAACTAGATTTTTTACACAAGCTTAAACAAGAGGTGCGCTTAAATTTCCATGTTGGGTTACTGGATGAAGAGGAAATTTTTCTATTGAAAGATTTAGCAAGTGTCGTTTCCTTTGACTTCGTTGCAGACGCTGAAACCATTCAGGAGGTGTACGGGTTAAAACGGGGACTGGAAGATTACAGTCGTGTTTACAAGGCACTAAGAGAAGTGGTAACAGTTCTACCGCATATAACCCTTGGTCTCAGGGGTGGGCAGTGGGGTGGAGAAGAAAAGGCCTTGGATGCGCTGGAGGAACTAGGGCTAGATGGCTTAATTTTCAACGTTTTCATTCCGACGCCGGGGACACGTTATGCACTGAATGAACCACTCCCCGTGGAAGAGGTTATTCGCTTTTTAGCAAAGGTAAGAATGCGCTTTCCAGACATATCGTTAGCCTTGGGATGTATGAGACCCAAAGGAAAATATCGTCAGATTTTAGATGAGGCGGCGGTGGCGTTGGGTTTAAATCGCCTCGTCAAGCCGACGCCGGGGGCGCGTCATTTAGCGGGTGAGTTGGGGCTACGTGTGATTAGAGGAGAGGAGTGTTGTGCGTTATGACGATTCGCTGTTCAATTGGGACTGCCAAAGTATTAGGCTTAAATAAGCTTAGAGTGGACGCCTTACCGACAACCGCCTATCTGATGGTCGGGGAACGATGTCAGTATAACTGCGCTTTTTGTGCTCAAGCTCGAGAGAGTAGCTCGCGGGCAGACCTCCTTTCTCGGATTAGTTGGCCAAAATTCAAGGGTGAATCATTTCTTGAGGGATTAGTCCAGCCGGAGGCCAAAACGGTCTTGGAAAGAATTTGTTTTCAGGTCGTCCAAGATAAAGCCGCTTTAGAAGATACAAAGGAATGGGTCAAATCCGTGAAAAGCAAAACAAATCTCCCGATTTGCGTTTCTGCAGGGCCTCGAACACTTGAGGAAGTCAAAGAGCTGCTTGATCTTGGCGTTGAACATGTCAGCATTGCTTTGGACGCAGCAACCTCAGAAATTTATCATCAAAGTAAGGATGGATCTTGGGCGGAACGACTGAAGTTATTAAGCGAGTCTGCTGAAAAATTCCCCGGTCGTATGACAACGCACTTGATTGTCGGGCTGGGAGAAAGTGAAGAAGAGATGGTCAAATGCCTTCAAACGATGGCCGATATGGGAATCACCGTGGCACTGTTTGCTTTCACACCGATCAAAGGGACGCGCATGGAGGGGGTAAAACAACCAAACATGTCTCATTATCGGCGGATTCAGGTGGCTCATGATGTGATAAGGACAGGCTTGGCACGGGCTGATGGCTTTCGATTTGAAGACGGCCAGTTAGCAGACTTTGGCATTTCCGTGGATGAGCTCCAGAAAAAAAGGGGAGGGGAGCCCTTTCAGACGTCCGGTTGCACCGGATGTAACCGCCCGTACTATAACGAAACGCCTGGAGAAGAACTTTACAATTATCCCAAGACCTTAACGGCTGAAGAAGTTGTGAAAGCGTGGGCGCATGTCAGCGAAGCAATGGACAGTTGAGGAGGGACGTAAGTATGACAACCTGGCGTTATTTGCCCTATGCTGTTTATTCGGGAGCAGAGAATATGGCCATTGATGAGGCCCTTTTGTTGACGATGGCACAGGCCTTGAACCCCCAGCCTGTGCTTAGATTTTATGGGTGGAGCCCGGCGACTCTTTCTTTAGGGTATGCCCAGAGTTATCATAAAGAGGTGGATGAAAAAGCTTGTCTAGCTGAAGGCATTGACGTCATTCGGCGTCCAACGGGCGGAAGGGCTGTATTGCACCAATATGAATTGACTTATAGCGTCATTGCGCCCGAGCATGATCCGCATGTCTCAGGAACGGTGACAAAATCCTATTTGAGAATTAGCCAAGCCCTATTAACTGGGCTAAAGGCTGTGGGTGTTCCCGCAGAGATGGTTGCGTGCGGTGGACTGAATGAAGCGAGCTCTTCCGCCTGTTTTGATGCACCGTCTTGGTATGAATTGGTCGTCGACGGTCGTAAACTTGTGGGGAGTGCTCAGGTACGGAAAGAGGGGATGCTGCTGCAACATGGTTCTATTCTTCTTCATTTTGACGCAGACCTTCTCTTTCGACTACTAAAGTTCCCAAATGAGGAGATTCGGCAGAGATTACTGACAGGGTTTAAGACGAAAGCTTGCGCATTGGATGAAGTCTGGACGCATCCAATTGAGCGGGAGGCGCTGGAACAGGAAATATGTTCCGGATTTTGCGAGATTATGGGAATCAAATTAATACGTAGCCAATTGACTGAGGAGGAAAAGGCCTTGGTGGAAGAAGTCCTTCTCAAATATCAATCTGCGGAGTGGACAAAAAAGCGTTAAAGTGAACTTGCGCCAGGTGAATTTAAAACTTTTTATACCATTTGCAGGACTTCTGGGTGAAAGAGTTGAATATTTTATAAAGTAAAAAGCAACTCTTTTAACAGATGAAATAGGGTAATTGCTTTGATACACTAGAGATGGGGGCACTAGTATGCAGATCGAAGTATTGCCGAATGCGGGATCACCGCTTTTACCCTACCTAGAAGATAAATTAGTCATCGTAATTGATGTTTTACGTGCAACCAGTACCATGGTCACCGCTTTGGCCAATGGGTGTCAGTCTATTATTCCTGTGCTTTCGCCGGAAGACGCCATTGAAAGGCGTTTAACACTGCCGGGAGCCTTATTAGGTGGAGAACGTCATGTGCTACCGATTGAAGGGTTTGATCTAGGCAATTCTCCCTATGATTATGTTCCGGAAAAAGTGGGGGGTAAAAAAGTCATTATGACGACGACGAACGGTACACGCGCTATACAAGATGCAAGCGCTGCACCGAAGATCTGGATGGCTTCTTTTCTAAACATGCAGAGCATTGTTTTAGCTGTTTTACGTCAATTTGAAAATAACGATAAGCTTCAAGGCATTGTGATATTTTGTGCGGGTACAGAAGAGCGGTTTGATCTTCCGGATACGCTATGTGCGGGAATGTTGATTCATGAGTTGGGGGAGAATGTAACACTCAATGACTTGGGCGAAGCCGCACGCATGTTATATCGCAGTTCAAAGAATTATCTTGTCGATAAGATTCGCGACTCGGTTCATGGAAAAAAGCTCATATCTTCAGGCTTTGAACGTGATGTCGTTTATTGTTCCACACTCAATATTTTACCGATTATTCCAGCCTTCGAAGAAGGAGAAATAGTGTGGTTGACTGAGACGTAAGTGTCTCTACCCATTCGTAGTATCCCACGGCGATAAGTGTTGGTTATGGGTTAGCGCCTTGGCGATAGTCTCCAGGAGACTATCTTGTACTGTCAGAAAGTATAACTTTTTGTTATATACTTTCTGCAGCATAAGCGCAACTAAGGCGACCGCCGGCGCCTGGAGGCTTGGTGCTAGCCAAGTTTTCTTTATTCCCTTGCTCGCCTCGTCTATCACCATCCTTGCTGGGACGAGGCGCTTGACACATCCTGTGTCATCGTTCCCTTCATACTGCATTTAGACCGCAAAGCCTCTTGGCTTTCTGGTCTAAATGCTATGCCATCCGACACCTTGCCATCCATGGCGGCTCTAATCTCGAACATCCTTGTCATGTATTCTCTAATCTCAAACGTTCTGTTTGAGCCATGGACAAGTCTGCGTTCGCAAATAACTAAGGAACCAGGAACTTTAAGTAGTTCCTGGTTGTTTATAGTCGTCAGACTAAAGGTGTTGGAGTCAATATTATTTTTCAATATGTATCGTGTATCGTATGTTGATTTTACAGAAAACTTCGTTAAACAGTGTAAATATTATTGACGTGGGAACACTAAATTTGATGTTTTAATGTGAGGTGTATATTGTGACCAGCTCGGATAAGGAAAGTGAATCAAAAAGGTTACTCTCAGCGAGTAAAAAAGTAGCCGATCCCGTGAAGGCTGAGGAGTTGGCTGGATTAAGACATCAGGTGTCATTATTGGCGGAAACTTTAGAGAAAATGAGATTAGCAGAATACATCGCCTATTTGAATCGCCCTAAACGACTTTTATGGTTTAATTTCTTGGTCGGTCTTGTGCGAGGCTTGGGAACAGCGCTGGGAGCTGGACTTCTCGCAGGAATTGCCTATTTCGTATTGAAACGTGTCGTGGTTTTAAACTTACCGGTTATCGGAGGATTTATTGCAGAACTAAGTAAGTATGTTAATCAACCTTAAATTAGAAAAGGGGACAGAGACTATGCAAGAACACACGGGTTACGACCAACTGATCAAAATGCTTCGTGAAGAGAGAGCAGAGGCACAAGAGACCGCGACGGAGCTTCTTCGTGAAGATATGAGAGAGTCATTGGGTGAATTGTCAGTTGTAGACAATCATCCGGCCGATATTGGCACCGAGGTCTATCAGCGCTCTCAAGATGTTGCGCAACATGATCGTTTGACCCACAGAATTGAAGCGATTGACGCTGCCTTGGAACGTTTTGACAAAGGTGAGTATGGAAGATGCGAACATTGCGGTCATGAAATCCCATTTGAACGACTCGAGGCATTGCACTACACGACGGTATGCACAGAATGTAGCCGTGAGGAAGAGGTGGAAGAGCAACATTCTTTCCGTTCCGGTCAAGTGGAGAACGAAATCCTGAACACCCCCTTTTCTAGGACCTTTAATGACGGGAAGGATCAGGTTGAGTTTGATGGAGAAGATTCTTGGCAAGCGGTTGCTCGCTATGGGACCTCAGACTCTGGCCAGGATTTGGGGACAAATCGAGATGTTAATGATTCGAATGATCTCTATGAAGATGCGGAGGAGGTCATAGGAGCTGTTCAATATATTGAAACCATTGAAACCGAAAATGAACCGGGGCAACAGGGAAATGGAATCCACTATTCCTCAGATCATGGGTTAACCTAAGAGAAATCGGGGTCAGTGTGGTTGTCCGCAAGACACGTCCTGAGCCATGCGGGCGTCGCGCCTATGTCATACAGTCAGTTTGCCCAGCTTCATACCCTGTGTTAAAATAAGAGGGATAAAAACAGAGGGGGGTTAGAAGGTTGCTGGTTTGGCTTACTATAATAGGCGTATGGATTATTGATCGCTTTGTGAAGGTCCTAATTCAAACAAACTTTATTCCGGGCGAAACAATCATCGTCATTCCCAAAGTATTTCACCTAACGTATGTTCTGAATCCAGGTGCGGCGTTTGGCCTGATGGCCGGTCAGACCTGGATTTTTATTGTTACCGCGATGATCGTGATTGTCGGAGTAGTTTATAGCCAGTTTCGCATTCCCCGCAGTGAGAGGTTGACACGTCTGGCGATTGGGATGATTGGGGGCGGAGCACTCGGGAACCTCTATGACCGCGTTGTAACAGGCAGCGTTGTAGATTATTTGGATTTTAAAATTTGGTCATACGTTTTCAATTTTGCGGATAGTATGATTGTCATAGCTGTGGGCTTACTAATGGTCCTTATATACCGGGAAGAGAAGGCCCAAAAATTAGATGTACGCGAAGAAGATAAAAAATAATGGGGTTATGAGTGTGGAAAAAGTGTTAAATGAACCTGCTATGGAAGAGCTTGAATTAGATCAAGAAGTATCAAGCGAGGAGACACAATCGACTGAACTGCAATCGTTTGAGCTTGAGGAAGGCATTCGCCTCGACGTGGGTGTGGCAGATGTTTTGGGAAAGAGCCGGTCTTTGGTTCAAGGGCTCATCTCGCAAGAGTGCGTAAAAGTCAACGGTTCCCCAAAAAAGGCCAATTATAAGGTTCGCCACGGCGATAAGATTTCAGTAGAGATTCCTACCCTTCGTGAGTCTACAGCTGAACCTGAAAATATCCCACTCGAGATCCTATATGAGGATGAGGATGTCTTAGTTGTGAATAAGCGTCAGGGAATGGTGGTTCATCCCGCTCCTGGGGCATGGACGGGAACGATGGTCAATGCTTTGTTATACCACTGTCACAATCTTTCTGGCATCAACGGGGTATTACGTCCAGGAATCGTGCATCGGATTGATAAAGATACATCGGGTATTTTGGTGGTCGCTAAGAATGACATTGCACATCAAAGTCTGGCAGCTCAACTGAAAGCACATACAATGGATCGAAAGTATCTAGCGCTGGTACATGGGGTAGTATTAGAACCTTCGGGCACAGTTGACGCACCTATTGGGAGAGATCCCTCTAACCGAAAGAGGATGGCCGTGGTCATGCATAACGCGAAATCTGCGGTGACCCATTATACGGTATTAGAACGATATGAAGACACTTCTTATCTTGAAGTGCGCTTAGAAACAGGCCGCACGCATCAGATCCGTGTCCATATGACCTATGTCAAGCATCCAGTTCTGGGGGACCCCGTCTATGGAACAAGGAAAAATAAGTTTGGACTACAGGGACAAATGTTGCATGCCGCGCATTTAGGATTTGAGCATCCGTGTAGTGGGAAATGGATGGAGTTTGATGCCCCAGTGCCCAAATCGTTTGCGATTGTTCTTGAGAAATTAAGGAAGTCAGTGTCTTAGCGTTTTCAAAACAGCGACGATCAATGTTATCTGTTAATTGATATATCAGTAGGACAAGGTGTACAATATCGATAGGAAAAAAATTATTAAATTATTATTGGAGGAAATGAATCATGTTCGAAAATCTGATTACAACGTTAAAAGCCGATCAGAGAAAACTTATATTTACAGAGGGATTAGATTCAAGGATTCTTGAGGCTGCTAGTCGCCTACATAAGGACGGTATCCTTGCTCCTGTGCTCATTGGCAAGCCTGCTGAAGTGGAGGCTGCTGCAAAAGAGTGCGGTTGGCCGATAGATGGTATTGAAATTATTGATCCAATGAACTTTGCTGATATAGAGGCAATGGTTGCAAAGATGGTTGAGTTGAGAAAGGGCAAAATGGATGACGTTGCTTGTCGTGCTGCTCTATCAAAGTCTAACTACTTCGGTACAATGCTTGTAAAGATGGGCTATGCTGACGGTCTTTTGGGTGGTGCCACCTATTCTACGGCTGATACCGTTCGTCCTGCTCTTCAAATTATTAAGACAAAGCCGGGCAACAAGATTGTATCAAGCTGCTTTATTCTGCGCCGTCCGACAGAAAAAGGCGACGAGAATTACGTCATGGCTGACTGCGCTATTAACATTACCCCAAACGAGGATGAGCTAGTTGAAATCGCGATTGAAACAGCAAAGACAGCAAAGGCTTTCTCTATTGAACCAAAGGTTGCAATGCTTTCCTATAGCACACTGGGTTCTGGTAAGGGCGAAACAGTTGATATGATGCATAACGCTACAGCGAAGCTAAAGGCTATGAACCTTGATTTTCCGGTTGACGGAGAGTTTCAGTTTGATGCCGCTTTCTCTCCAGAGGTTGGAAAGATAAAGGCCTCCGGATCACCTGTGGCAGGACAGGCTAATACCTTTATATTCCCTGATATTAATGCAGGTAACATTGGCTACAAAATTGCTCAGCGTCTTGGCGGCTTTGAGGCTGTCGGTCCTATTCTACAGGGCCTGAACGCTCCGATCAATGACCTTTCAAGAGGTTGTAACGCTGAAGAGGTTTACAAGATGGCTATTATTACAGCAGCTCTCAAGTAAGCTTTACATTACAAAAGAAAAGGGTCTTCGCTACGTTATGCGAAGACCCTTTTTGAGTGCTCTATCCAAAGTTCTACATGACAGTCAACCTTCTCTCGTCGTGACCAAGCAATTCATTTCATTCAGCCAAGATTGACTTTCGGTCGATGGTGAAGTAAACTAAAGTACAAAGTGTTATAGCCTTTAATGAAGTCCCGAGAGGCTTGGGAAGGCAGACGGAAGTACGCTGTCTGCTATTCAGACGGTTTTTTTTATACTGTCAGAAAGTATAAACTAACGTTTATATACTTTCTGGGGGCATAAGTGCTACTAAGGCGACCGCCGGCGCTGCGGCTTGGCGCTAGCCAAGTTTTCTTTATACCTTTCTATCTAATCTTCAGACTTTAAGGATTAGCCCCAGGGAGAAAGGAGTGAGTGTGTTTTGGAAGGAACGATTAAAAGCAAAATTTTAGATGCTGATGGCATCCGCCGGGCAATTATACGGATTGCTCACGAAATCGTGGAAAAGAATAAAGGGACAGATAAACTCGTCTTGGTTGGGATTCGCCGTAGAGGGGTACCGTTAGCAGAACGAATCCAACAATATATTGAAGAGTTTGAAGGGGTAAAAGTTCCACTGGGGATTTTGGATATCACCCTTTATCGCGATGACTTAAGTACGATTGACATACATCCAGTGGTTCATGAGACGGCCATTCCGGTCAGCATTGAAGGAAAAACGGTGGTACTGATCGATGATGTGCTGTATACAGGACGAACGGCCCGAGCAGCTTTAGATGCGACCATGGATTTAGGAAGACCTGAGCGCATTCAATTGGCGGTGCTTGTAGATCGAGGACATCGAGAGTTACCCATTCGTGCAGATTATGTCGGCAAGAACTTACCCACGTCGCACAGGGAAATTGTGGCAGTACGGTTGCAGGACGTGGATGGGGCAGAAGAGGTACTTTTACTGGAACGTGAAGAAGTTGTGAATTAAATAAGACTTTACCCTTTAAATGCTATCCAGAGAGATAGTCAAGGGATGAGCGGGAGATAGGTTATGCCTATTTCAAACCTCTCCCTCTTGGGAAGAGGTTTTTTTATATTCTATCCGTGCTTTTTGGTATGAGCTCATACTCATAAGGGATAATAAAGGGTGAATGAAGTTAGGGAGGGCTAATATGAAATGGCAGCGTAAAGACATTCTTGGATTAGAGGATATGAGCGTGGAGGATATTCGCCATATTCTACACACGGCAAAAGTGATGAAAGAAATTTTGATGCGCCCTATTAAGAAGTTGCCCACCTTAAAAGGTAAATCGGTCGTGAATGTTTTTTATGAGGCAAGTACAAGGACTCGTACCTCCTTTGAAATGGCTGCAAAAGTGTTGGGCGCTGATACATCAAGTATTGCCATCGCCCAAAGCAGTGTGGTCAAGGGGGAGAGCTTATATGATACAGCTAAGACAATTCAGGCAATGCGAGCTGATCTGGTGATTCTGCGGCATCCTAGCTCAGGGTCCGCAAAATTCTTAGCAGATATTCTGGATCCAGGGGTCATTAATGCAGGAGATGGACAGCATGAGCATCCAACCCAAGCGTTACTGGACATTTTTACAATGGAAGAGGCTATAGGAGACCTAGAGGGAAAAAACGTTGTCATCGTTGGAGACGTGCTACATTCTAGGGTTGCCCGGAGCAATGCCTGGGGTCTTCAGAAACTCGGTGTCAATGTCACCTTAGTCGGTCCGCCAACGCTGCTTCCGGTTGAAATGGAGGTTCTCGGCGTTAAAATGACGCATGATCTTAACAGTGCCTTACCCGGGGCAGATGTGGTGATGGCACTTCGCCTTCAACTTGAACGTCAGAAAAGCGGCCTGTTTCCGAGCCTTCGTGAGTACAGCCAGCTTTATGGTTTAACGACAGATCGCTTGAAGAAAACGGGAAAACAGAGCATTGTGTTGCATCCAGGTCCCATGAACCGAGGCGTGGAAATCTCGGATGATGTTGCGGATGGGGTACAAGCCTTGATTGAAAAACAGGTTACGAATGGTGTGGCCATTCGTATGGCTCTTATTTACTTACTGATAGGAGGGTCTGGCAATGTGGTGGCTTAAAGATGTATGGGTAATTGATCCGAGTCAAAAGCTTTCAGCGTCTCGGGATGTTCTCGTTCAAGGCGGTATGGTGTTAGAAATCTCCTCCTCAATGACCAAAGACGAAGTGTTGGCAAAAGCTCAGGGTGAATTAATAGAAATAATCAACGGTCAGGGGAAGTTCGTTTTCCCAGGACTGATTGATGTACACACTCACCTGAGAGAACCAGGACAAGAGGATAAAGAAGATATTTTGAGCGGTTCTCGAGCTGCCGTTCGCGGAGGCTTTACAACGATTCTGGCCATGGCGAATACTCAACCCGTGATTGATAGTAGGGCCCTCGTTGAATTCGTGCGTATGCAAGGAGAACGTGCAGGCTATGCTCATGTACTGCCCATTGGGACAGTGACCAAAGGAATGCAAGGCACTGAACTGGTGGAGATGGCAACGATGAAAGAAGGCGGCGTTGCGGCCTTCTCCGATGATGGCAAAAATATTCAAAATGCTGAAGTGATGCGGCTCGCCTTAGAATATGCCAAATTGACCGGGCTACTTATTATCAGTCATTGCGAGGATAAAAATCTAGCTGGAGAAGGGCAAATGCGCCGTGGCGTGGCATCTGCGCGGATGGGCTTGAAAGGGATTCCAGCCAGTGCGGAAAGCGTGATTGTTGCAAGAGATTTGTTGCTCGCTGAAGAAACCGGCGGGAAGCTGCATTTGGCCCATATTTCTACAACAGAGAGTGTCGAATTGATTCGGCGGGCCAAAGAACGAGGGGTGGATGTTACCGCGGAAGTCAATCCTCATCATTTGATCTTTTGTGATGAAGAGGTGGGTATCACTGAAACATATCTTAAAGTGAATCCTCCGCTGGGCTCACGAGCGGATCGAGAGTCACTCATCGAAGGACTTCGTGACGGAACACTTGACATGATCGCGACCGATCACGCTCCTCATACTCAGGCAGAAAAAACTCGGCCCTTTGCAGAAGCTCCCTTTGGAATTGCAAGCCTAGAGACAGCTTTAAGTGCGGTATGGCAGCATCTAGTGGTACCCGGACGAATTTCCCCGGATCGAGTGATCGAGGCTTGGAGCTTCTCTCCAGCACAACGGTTTGGTTTGCAGGGGGGATCGTTAGCACCTGGAACTCCCGCGGATATGGTGCTCTTTGATCCTGATTTCTCAGAAGTGATTGAGTCAGCAACGCTGGTTTCGAAAGCTCGAAATACCCCTTTTTTAAACAAAACATTACAAGGATTTCCGGTCATGGTGTGGGTGGAAGGTCGACTTGTCCAGAGAAACCGTCAAGTGCTATAACATCGTCAGAGAGGAAGTGCAGAACGTGGCATATCTTGTTTTCAAAGATGGAACAACCTTTGAGGGGGAAGCTTTTGGGGATTGGCTAAAGAGCGATCCCTCGGTAACCGAATATGAAGTCGTCTTCAACACTTCCATGAGCGGTTATCAGGAAATGGTGACAGATTTGTCCTACGCCGGTCAGATTCTCGTACTGACTCAACCCCAAATTGGGAATTATGGGTGGCACCATGAAGAAAATGAAGCGGACAAAACTCGTCTTCAAGGGCTCATTGTAAGAGAACTTTCCGAAGGAGAGGGAAGTTTACATGCTGAAGGATCTTTGGAGGACTATTGTCTTAGACACAGCGTACGGGGGCTAATGGGCGTAGATACTCGGGCGTTAACAAGGTATTTGCGTCAATTTGGAACATTGCCGGGCGTAATGGTTGAAACTCAGGATGTCGGACTGGCGTTCTGGGCGGATTGCCAAGATCGCCCTGAAATAAAGGAAAAAAGTGAGCACTGGGTATATCGGTCATCGGTCAAAGAAGCTTACGAAATTCCAGGACCAGGCCCCTTACTCGCGCTGTTTGACTTCGGGGCGAAGCGCAATATTATTCGACACCTACAGCAAAGAGGGTTTAGGATCATGGTGTTTCCGGCCAGGTCAACGGCTGAAGAAATTCTCAAGCATCGTCCCAGTGGATTGGTTTTAAGTAATGGACCAGGAGATCCTGGCGAGTTACCGGAATGTGTGGCAACCGTCCGTAGTTTGTATGACAAATTGCCGGTATTAGGCATTTGCCTCGGACACCAACTCCTAGCCTTGGCAGCGGGTGGAGAAACCTATAAACTTCCTTACGGGCATCGAGGCGGCAATCATCCAGTCCTTGATTCGCGGTCTGGAAAAGCGACCATGACGTCACAAAACCATGGGTACGCAGTACAGGAAGATTCCTTGAAGGGTTCAGGGTTTGAAGTGACGTTGCGTAACCTAAATGATGGAACGGTAGAGGGCATGGAGCACGAAATGTATTCAATCCTGTCCGTTCAATTCCATCCAGAAGGCGCGCCAGGACCTGAGGAGAATACGGAAATTTTTGATCGATTTAAGGAATTAGTAGAGAAAAGTTTAACAAGAAAGGGGAGAGCATAATCATGCCCAAGAAAGAGTGGAAAAAGGTCCTGGTAATAGGGTCAGGTCCCATTGTCATTGGGCAGGGTGCTGAGTTTGACTACGCTGGAACGCAGGCCTGCCGGGCGCTGCGTGAAGAAGGGGTAGAAGTCATTCTTGTGAATTCCAACCCAGCAACGATTATGACCGACCGAGAAACCGCGGACCGAGTCTATATTGAACCTTTGACGGTTGAATCTGTGGAACGAATCATTGAACGGGAGAGACCGGATGGGTTGATTCCAACCATGGGGGGGCAAACAGGCCTTAACTTGGCTTATCAGCTGGCTAAAAAGGGTGTCTTAGATCGCTGTGGGGTCACCCTCATGGGAACTTCTCTTAAAAGCATTGATCAAGCGGAAGATCGGGAAAGCTTTCGGGCCTTGATGCAGGAGCTCGGTGAGCCAATTCCTGAAAGCATGATTGTATCCAACGTTGAAGATGCGATTGAGTTCGCGACCAAAACCGGATACCCACTGATTGTGCGTCCAGCCTTTACCTTGGGAGGAACTGGGGGTGGGATTGTGCAAAGCGCTGAGGAACTTGAACAGATTGCAGAAAGTGGCCTCCAAGCAAGCCTCATTGATCAGATTCTCGTGGAGCGGAGTGTGGCCGGTTGGAAGGAAGTTGAGTTTGAGGTTTTACGCGATGGCGTCGGAAACTGCATTACGATTTGTCATATGGAGAACATGGACCCAGTCGGTGTACATACAGGCGATAGTATTGTTGTAGCACCTTGTCAAACCTTGACGGATCGGGAGGTACAAGCCTTACGCAGTGCCTCACGAAGAATCGTGGAAGGTCTGAAGATTGAAGGGGGCTGCAATGTACAGTTTGCTCTACACCCTTCACGGTTGGAGTATGTGGTCATTGAGGTCAACCCACGATTAAGTCGTTCAAGTGCCCTCGCCTCTAAGGCGACCGGATATCCGATTGCCAAAGTTGCAGCGAAGATTGCCTTGGGTTATGCACTGACAGAAATTAAGAATGCCGTTACGGAGAAAACTTCGGCTTGTTTTGAGCCGGCTCTAGATTATGTCGTCGTTAAAATACCACGCTGGCCTTTTGATAAATTCACGGAGGCAGATCGGCGCTTGGGCACCCAGATGAAAGCAACTGGAGAAGTGATGGGCATTGGCCGTAACTTGGAAACTGCCTTACTCAAAGCCATCCGTTCACTCGATATAAAAATTTACGGAGTCCGATTACCGGAGCTTGAAGCACACTCTGACGCTGAACTTAAAACCGCGTGTCTAGAGCCCGATGACCGACAACTGTTCGTTTTTGCAGAAGCGCTGAAGCGCGGTTGGTCCGTGGATTGGTTGGCCGAAAAAACGGGCTGGAATCGTTATTATCTAAAGATACTGAACCGGTTAGTGGAGAACACAGCCTTACTAGAAAAAACGCCTTGGGATCAAGAAATACTGCTCCGAGCCAAACGTCTTGGTTTTGCTGATCAAGACATCGCGGCGCTCTGGAATAGTACGGAAGATGAGGTTTACCAGTTTAGACTCAAACAAGGGATTCGGCCCGTTTTTAAAATGGTAGATACTTGTGCCGGAGAGTTTGAGGCCACAACGCCCTATTTCTATTCTAGCTATGATGTAGAAGATGAAGGGGAAGTTCATAACGGACGCAAAGTAGTTGTCTTAGGATCAGGCCCGATTCGAATTGGGCAAGGCATTGAATTTGACTATTGCTCCGTTCATGCAGTGCTCGCGCTGCGAAAAGCGGGCTATGAAAGTATCATTATTAATAACAATCCTGAAACGGTTTCGACGGATTTTGATACGGCAGACCGTCTTTATTTCGAACCCTTGACACTGGAGGATGTCTCGGCTATTTTAGACAAAGAACAGCCTGACGGCGTGGTTGTTCAGTTTGGGGGTCAGACGGCGATAGGGTTGGCGAGTGGACTATCAAAGCGTGGCTACAAGATTTTAGGTACGACAGTCGAAGACATCGATAGAGCAGAGGAACGGGGTACTTTTGATCGTGTTCTTCAAGAACTGGGGGCAAAAAGGCCTCATGGAGCTGGAGCCACGAACATGGAGCAAGTGCAACGTGTAGCCGAAGAAATCGGATTTCCTTTGGTGGTACGTCCGTCATATGTGTTGGGTGGACGGGCCATGGACATTGTCTATGAGGCAGAGGAATTAGAGGCTGTCGTCAAGCGTGCGTTAGAAGCCTCTTCAGATCAGGAAATTTGGATGGATCAATATTTACTGGGGACTGAGGTGGAAGTCGATGCGATCTCAGATGGAGAGAACGTCTTCATCCCGGGAATCATGGAACATCTGGAACGAGCAGGCGTTCATTCTGGGGATTCCATTGCGGTCTATCCACCCCAAACGCTGGACTTGGCTATGCAAGAACGAATCATTGCTTTAACTGAATCACTGGCTCGATCTTTGAAGATTAAAGGCTTATTGAATATCCAATATGTCATCTACCATAAAGAACTCTATGTTATTGAAGTCAATCCTCGATCAAGTCGCACCGTTCCCTTTTTAAGTAAAGTCACGGGAGTTCCCATCGTAGACTGGGCAACGCAAGTGATCTTAGGGAGAACCTGGGAAGAAATCAAGATTCCGCATGGCCTCTGGCCCACGGGTGATCGGGTTGCCGTCAAAGCGCCCGTGTTCTCCTTCTCGAAGCTTCAACGCGTCGAACCATCTTTAGGTCCAGAGATGAAATCCACCGGCGAAGTCATGGGTATCGACCGAACTTACGAAAAAGCCCTCTACAAAGCACTTCTGGGGGCTGGTCTGTCCTTCACAACGTATGGTTCTGTGTTCGTGACCTTGGCAGATCGTGATAAAGCGGAGGGGGTGGCACTCGCCCGACGGTTCGCAGATATTGGGTTTCGCATCTTAGCGACAGCGGGCACGACGCGCTATTTGAAGAGCCAGGGACTTAGAGTAGAACAAATGGCGAAGTTACATGATGGCTCAAACGAAATCATCGACGGAATCCGAAAACAAAAAATACAATATGTCGTCAATACAACCACTCATGGTCGAGTACAGCAAAGTGATGGGTTTGCGATCCGAAGAGCGGCAGTGGAACACGGGATCCCATGCTTCACGAGTCTTGATACTGCAGCAGCCTTACTCCAGGTGCTAGAAAGTATCTCCCCAGGCCTCTTGCCTCTGTAAGGTATAATTATAGATAAAATGATTCCATGACAGGTTGAGTCAATCCATCACTAGAATAATTTACTTAACTTGGCATTAAAAGTGCGGTGTTGCGATAAATGTGCGATAATCTTCAAATTACCAATAGGAAGGAGAGGGTGAAATGCTTACAGAAGGACTCGTGGTTGTTCATGAATGCTTGGGAGACGATCAGCAAAGGCTTAGGCGCTTAGTGTTAAAAGGACCGATTGCTAAAACGGCGAAGGCTGGACAATTCGTAGCGGTCCAAGTGCAGGATGCCTCAATCTCGTCCTATGACCCCTTGTTGCGGCGGCCCATTAGCTTCGCCGAAATTTCTCCAGACCAAGACGAGATAACATTGCTCTACCGGATTCAAGGTCGGGGAACGGAAATCTTAGCGAGAGCGCGGTGCGGTGAGAAAATCAGCGTTATGGGACCTTTGGGTAACGGCTTTACCTTGCCAGAAGAAGGGGAATTGTGGCTAGTTGCTGGAGGAATTGGCATATTTCCACTTTATCCTCTCGCTCAAAGCGCACTGGCGAAGGGTCTAACGGTGCGACTGTTTTGGGGTGGAGAAAACCAGTCGTTTTTAAGCAGTGCTGGACTTTCCGCTTGGCAAGCGCTGGGGTTGCCGATTTACCTCAGTACACTTGATGGAACTTTAGGAAATAAGGGCCTCGTCACTGAACAGGTACAGGAACAATTGTCTCAGCTGTTTGGCAAAACAAAACAGGCGAATGATTCAAGCCCTGGGCAGATTAGGGTGGCCACTTGCGGCCCGAAAAAAATGATGCAAGCTGTGACACAACGATGTATGAACTTTGCCGTTCCTGTGCAGGTGTCTCTGGAAGAACGCATGGGCTGCGCTGTGGGAGCCTGTTTAGGCTGTGTCTGTACCCTAGTTGATGCTGCAGGCACTCTCATCCATAAAAAAGTATGTCAGGATGGCCCGGTTTTTCGGGGTGAGGAGGTTGTTTGGGATGAATCCTGTTGATTTTACAACCGTGCTTGCGGGAATCACTCTTAGAAATCCAGTCCTTACCTGTTCAGGAACCTATGGGTTTGGGGAAGAGTATGCCGATTATTGTCCTTTGGTAGCCTTAGGGGGAATAACCCTGAAGGGGATTACCCCCTTGCCGCGGCTAGGAAATGCAGTCCCTCGGTTGGCAGAAACTCCCGCAGGATTGCTCAACTCAGTCGGGTTGGAAAACCCAGGACTAGAGGGATTTATCATAGAGTACCTTCCAAAGGTCCGCAAAATGCAAACCGCGGTGATCGCCAATATCTCTGGTTTCTCACTGGAAGATTATGTTCAGATGGCTCGTGCGTTACAGGCGGATTCCGGGTTAGCAGCGCTGGAAGTGAACATTTCTTGCCCTAATGTTAAACATGGGGGGATGCATTTCGGGACAGATCCAGGGAGCGCTGAAGAGGTGATTGCAGCGGTTAAGGCAGTCACGAATCTCCCTATCATCGCGAAGCTTTCACCCAATGTCACGGATATTGTGGGAATGGCCCGTGCTGTCCAGCGTGGAGGAGCGGATGCACTATCCCTCATTAATACGCTTTTAGGGATGAGTATTGATATAGAGCAACAACGTCCCTTGTTAGCCAATACCTTTGGAGGACTTTCTGGGCCGGCCATTCGACCGGTTGCTGTCCGTATGGTTTGGCAAGTGGCTGAAGCGGTGGATTTGCCGATCATCGGTATGGGCGGGATTACTACTTGGCAGGATGCGGTGGAATTTCTCTTAGCAGGCGCCACCGCCATCAGTATCGGCACTGGGAATTTCGTGAATCCCCAGGCACCGCTGGAAATTCTACAAGGCATCAAAGACTATTGCAATAAACACGGGATCACTTCGGTGCGTGATTTAGTGGGCTTGGCACATAAGGCCTAGCTCTTAAGGGCCGTTATTAGCCCACAGCAGTTAGAAACGGAGGGACAGCGAATGGACAAGGCATTAAATAAGCGGATCATGGTGGCCCTTGATGTTCAAGGGCGCTCGGAGGCTCTGGCCCTGGCAAAGGCTCTCCAAGGGAGCGGATGCTGGCTTAAAGTAGGACTGGAATTGTATGCTTATACTGGTCCGGCGATGATACAGGAACTGAAAGAACTGGGATTTCCTATTTTTCTGGACTTGAAGCTTCACGACATTCCCACGACGGTAGAACGCGCGATTCGTGGTTACGTTCAATGTGGTGTGGACATGATCAACGTTCATTGTAGCGGCGGATATGAGATGATGGCAAGGGCAGCCGACGCTGTACGGGAAGCCGGGAGTAAACTGGGAACCGTTCCTAAAGTGATTGGGGTTACTGTCCTGACAAGTATGTCAGAGAATCAATTTAAACAAGAGATGGGCGTGCAACGGAAACTCCCAGAGCATGTCGTGGCATTAGCCAAACTTGCCGAAAAGGCCGGACTAGACGGGGTTGTCGCTTCAGCGATGGAGGCCAGGGAGCTAAGGCAAACCACAGAACCTGGTTTTCTGATTGTTACGCCAGGCATTCGACCGGCATGGAGCGAAGCGAATGACCAAATGCGGGTCCTAACCCCCTATGAGGCTTTGGAGGCCGGTAGCACGTATTTAGTGGTTGGAAGACCCATTACCCGTGCAGAGGATCCTCGTGAGGCTTTAGAACGACTTTGGATACGGTAGGAGAAGGAGACAAAATATCATGGAAAAACAAATGAACGCAAAAGAAACCCGGCTTACACCGGATCAATACCTCGATTTATTCAGAAAAAGTAACGCTCTATTGGACGGACATTTTATGTTAACCTCAGGAAAACATAGTGCTCAATATATGCAGTGTGCTCAAGTTCTACAATATCCCGATCGGGCTGCCATACTTGCAGAGGGACTGGCCGCGTCGTTTCGCGATCAAGGGATTCAAACGGTTATTGGGCCGGCCATGGGCGGTATTTTGGTGGCCCATGAAGTTGGCAAGGCCTTAGGCGTGCGAGCACTCTTTACAGAACGGGAAAATGGAATCATGCGTTTGCGCAGAGGGTTCACGCTCACCCCAGGAGAACGCGTCTTAGTCGTTGAAGATGTGATTACGACAGGTGGTTCCGTTCGCGAGGTGCTTGCGGTGGTCCAAGAATTTGAGGCTAACCCGGTAGGGGTTGGTATCCTTGTTGACAGAACAGGGGGGAACGTGGATTTCGGAATCCCGATGGCCGCTCTCATTCAGTTACACATCCAGGCCTATGAAGCGCTAGAATGCCCCCTTTGTGCTCAAGGTATTCCTGCAATTAAACCGGGTAGCAGGAAAGTTTAATCGCAAGAATGGACATACTAGCGGTGAACGAAACAACATAAAAAAACTCAAGGGGCCTACAAAATGACGTTGTATTTTAAGCCGATTGAACAATTTATACGGTGTCTCGTACGATCAATTATCCGACATAATATCGGTGCCCTGGCTGCCGTCATTGCTTTCTTCGGACTTTCTGCGATGATTCCATTGGCACTTCTGATCATCTACGGCGCCACAATTTTCATTCCGACCACTTCTGTGCAGAGCTTCTTGTCAGATATTTTGCAATCCTATGTCCCGACCCTACCGGATGCGCAAGGTACCATTGCTGAAAACGTATCGCGGTTGGTCGCATTGGGTTCGAAGCAGGTCGGCATTGTTGGTGTCGTTGGCTTGCTTTGGACCAGTGTCGGCGGATTTGTTTCATTTCAGCAGATTCTTGATATGATATGGGATACTCATATCCATCATCGGCGATCCTATATTAAGCAGTACCTGGTGGGCTTTGGCATGCTCGGAATACTATTGTCCTTGACCGTTATCACGTCATTGGCAACTACGGTATCACTCGCGTTAGTACAACAAATTTTCACAAGAGGCAACTTAACCTTCTGGCTGGCCCTTTTTCATGACATCTCACGGTTGTCGTTTCCGTTATTGTTATTTTTAACGTGCCATTTTTGTTATCGTTTCTTGCCGTCGGATAAGATTAAGGATTCCTATCTGTTAATTGGCGCCTTGGTTTCGACAATGGGAATATACCTGTCTCGGGAAGTGTTTGTTTGGTATTCGCAACACTTGGGGCAGTACGAGATGATCTATGGAAGTCTGACCTTTATTATGTTGTTTACATTTTGGATTTATATCGTCTGTATCATCGTCTTGTTTGGGGCAGAGGTAGCTGTGACCTTAAGAACGGTTAGACAGCAGAAGGCGTTAGACGCAGATTCTTAATTTATATGATAAGATTGGTAATAATTAAGATTAAAGCTGGGTTGACTTGCGTTTGTTTTGAGAGGCATTGACTTGATGCTTAACTTTCTTAATATGGTACCAGGTTGCTACAAGGAACAAAAATGTAAAAAAAGCAACACTGGTACTTTTATTTATAATTATTTCCAAGTCCTTTTCACCCCTCTACAACACGTATAATGCAAAGCTTAACATTGTAGTCTTAGAAACAGCTTAAGATTATCAAAAAGAAGAGCAAAATATTACTTATCTGAAATTACTTAACGCTCGAGGAATACTAAACGTCATTCAGCAATAGTTACTTCTATTGGACTTCATGACGCGCTTTGTCATGCGTATAGTATGCATTCGCCATCCATTCGTGATAGCGGTTCGATGAATTTGACATAATAGTGTGAACGATAAGATGAAAGGGGGCCGATCATGAAAAAGGTTATCTTATTTGTGATCGACTCGCTGCATCCTGTAGTTTTGAGGAGAACCCTTTCCGAAGGGAATGCCCCAGCGCTTCGTTTTCTAGCGGAACATGGAACCTACTTCGACCGGGTTGTTTCTTCATTTCCAACAATGACTCCAGTTGCTACGAGTTCTATGATTACGGGGGCTTGGCCGGATCGGCATGGGGTTCCTGGCTTTATTTGGTACGACGAGGAGAACCAAAAAATAGTGGATTATGGAGCGACCGCCCAAAGTGTCTTAAAAATTGGGATTGAAAAGGTTGTCCGTAACCTTTTAATAAAACTCAATGAAGAGCATCTAAATTCAAAGACACCCACCCTCTATGAAAAACTAGAAGCCAATGGATATACGACGGGAAATGTTAATTTTTTTATGCATCGTGCCACGCACCCCTATCGAGCGAAAGTTCCGCTTTTACTTGCTTTGGCGACACGTTTTCGTCTCACTCAAACTGAAGTATCGGGCCCTTCCCACTTAACGTTAGGGCAACTCGTTCATCCGCCATTCCCCGCACGGGGCAATAGCTATCCGAGAGGAGTTTTTCACCGCTTTGGTTTTAATGATGTCTTTTCTGGCAAAATTTCTGTTCAGCTAATCCTAGAAGGTAAGCAGCCAGATTTCATGGTAGTTTATTTTCCTGATAATGATAAGTATTCCCACCATCACGGCCCTCTGCGCACGGGGCCATCAATAGAACGAGCAGATTCACAAGTAGCCTCGGTGCTTGATCAGTTTGGCTCTTGGGAGAAAGCCCTGCAGGAAAATGTCATCATTGTCACAGGAGACCACGCCCAGTCCATTGTCGGTTTAGGCAACGAATACCTGATTGATTTAGATCGTGCGTTAAAGTCGTTCAGACGGTTAAAGGCCACCGAAGAGGCAAGTGGGGACAACGACAAAGAGATTGCTATTTGCCCGAATGAACGGATGGCCTTTATTTACTTTCTTCAACAAAGAAACGAGATCTTGCCTGACGTCGTGGGCATTCTGGTGAAAGATTCGCGCAATGCTCAGATTGCCTGGAAAGTTTCTGACAATAAGTATTGTGTCCTTCAAGGAGGAACGGAGAGAAAGCTTTTCTTTTCTCGTATCGGACCTTATCAGGACGTTTATGGACAAAGCTGGTCCTTTGAAGGAGATCTATCGGTGGTTGATGCCCAGGTGACAGGCAAGCAGAAAATGGAATTCGGTAAATTTCCAGATGCCCTTACTCGTCTCATATCAGCTCTTGAGGCACGTAACGGAAGTCGGGTCGTCGTTTCAGCAGCATCGGGGTATGAATATTTAGCCGTGGGAGGACCCATTCACCCTGGAGGAGGAAGCCACGGATCCCTTGAAGAAGAGGACTCGACGGTCCCTATGATCGTTGCGGGTATGCCGGTTAAGTTGGAGCATCCGAGAATCATTGATTTGTTTCCCATGATTTTGAGGCATTTTGGCGTGTCTTAGCGCGATCAATGGGTGTCTAGCCCAAATGAATGGCGCAAGATATCTGGACGTACAGATCCGGCATGAAAAGAGCGGCCACTGTTCAAATCACATAACCACACTTCTGCTGGACTAAATAAAAGAGGATCTATATCGTAAAAATTTCCATATTCTTTATACACGTCTATGAAAGGTCGTCCATATTCCCTGGACGAACATGACGGGATCTGCTTGACCAAAGAATCTAAGGGTTCTTCATCACGTAGGTGGTAAAGTACGGTGGAACCATAAAGGATTGCATCGTTTGTCCGTCCTAAGGCACTCAAATTATCACACGCTACAGGGGCAATGGGACAAATACCCCAACCAGAAACTATTTTCTCTAAATTGTATTCAAGTTCCATGAGCTTCGATAGGCCAGTTTCCAAGGCCCTTGCGGCGATCTGAACTGAACCCACCTGAGATGCAGTAGGCGCTACCAAGATGTAGAGTTTTGTTGGATCACATTGACACTGCTCTAAAATAGTATGGACGACCTCCTCTGTAGGGAGGTCCTCACTTTCTAAACAAATGATGGCTGTTTCAGAATGATCCTCATAGCCTAACATCTCAAACAGACTACCCACATGAACAATCGCGCGCCCTGGACCGGAACCCATGGCTAGCAACGCGCCATTTTTAAGAGGCCACCCTGCATATTGAGACGCCATGCAGGCCCGGATCGGATGATCAGTGACGACTTCAACCGCAGGCCATCGTAGCCCACTAAAGTCCAGCCAATGAAGTTTCACTTGAGCAAGGCCCCCAAGACAGACAGATGCAAACAGAATCCCTGCTTCCCAGCCACCTGAAACATGCACACCGCAGTCGATCACGGTCACTCCATCTTGTTGTCTGTGAACCTCGATCCGAAGCCGTTCGCTGCTGGCAATGAATTCCTCAACCAACGGAAACGCTTGACGGTTCGGGCTTAGTTCAGGGATTTGGCGAAGCGGCAAAAGCATAGGTATCCTCTTTCTCGTCTGTAATTATTCTTGTATTCCCTTCTCAGCATGCCCCAATCTGATCAAGGTTAAATAAGACTTCAGGCATTTCAGCTTAATCATCAATGAATAATACCCGAACTGTATAGTTCGGGTATTATGGTAGAGGATATAAGGGTAAGTCCATAGAAAAATAACCCAACAGTGATTTGATCGAAAGTATGGGTGGGATAATGAGAGTTATTATTGTAGAAGGGAAAACCGACAAAAAAAGGTTGGAACAGATTCTGAATGAACCGGTGGAAATCACCTGCACCTATGGGACACTGGGGCTAGACAAGCTGGAAGCGTTGATTACAGAGTATAGTGAGGCTGATGTTTGCGTGTTCTTGGATGCCGATGTTGCGGGCGACAAATCCCGGCGTTTGTTTAAGCAAGAGTTCCCGAACGTTCGACATATATACACCCACAGGATGTACCGAGAAGTGGCAACGACACCACTCGATGTTTTGGCACAGATTCTTGAGGGCGCCCACTTTGCTGTGAAGTTGCTAGGAGAAGAAGAAAGTAATAACCGTCGGACAAACAATCGGATCAGAAATAATCATGGACCCTCTTGAACCGATGAACTTTTTATGCCTATAAGAGAAAAGAGCGGGTAAAAAAATCCGCTCTTTTCTAATACTGTCAGAAAGTATAAACTAACGTTTATATACTTTCTGCAGCATAAGTGCAACTAAGGCGACCGCCATCGCTGGGGCTTGGCGCTAGCCAAGTTTTCTTTATTCCCAATTTATTGCCCTATTTACCGGTCCACATGTCGGTGACATAACTCGTAAAATAGCGATAGGGAAGATAAAAGTAGCCTTTATCTCCCCAGCCTTCACCCCACGAATTTCGACAGATTACAACGCCTTGATCCGTGTTCTCCGTATCATCCTTGAAACCCACTGCTAATACGGCGTGCCCACCCAAGAGTTGTTCTCCGGGATTCGGAAGGGGAATAAATCCAGTTTGGGCTACTTGGGAAGATTCAAAGCTCTCATATACACTTATACCGATCACCACCGGATTTTCTTCTGCTAAAGCAGATTTTAATACGGTTAGATCTGTCACCCGATGGTATTGGGTCATCATAAATGGTGTGGCATCCGTGGTGGAACTTTCGGGTGGCGTTTGCTTAAACTTAGATATATCGTAAGGCCAATCGACTTCTGGAGCACAACCTAGCTTTTGAAGGACTTTCATTCCATCTCTGATATAAGCACCAGCATCTTCGTCTACGGTGCCTTCTATAAGGCGCTCTTGCCAGTACAGCCACAACCGGCTAAGCAGGGTAAGCTGCTCCCCAGATAGGTTTTCCCAGTATTCACGTAGGCCGCTAGCAATGGCATTGGCAGTACAGCTTCCCAACGCTCCTTGGTCAACGACGGGTGAGCACCTGGACCGGAGGTCCACATGATCTGGCAGCGCAGCGGTCGTTTTAAACCGGGTGGTTCTAAAAACTTTGTCACGTAGGTCTTCGGTATCGGGCTTCAGTTTATAGACTCTCTTTGCCATGGTGCACATTCGCTCCCTTATTTTGTATTTAATTGTTCGTTCGTTCGTTGTTGTGATTACCCACTTTAAACTAAATATTTAACTAAATTATAGTATTCATGGTTGTCCAATACTGTGAGAGGACTGTTCAATGTTTGTACACCAATCCAATCAATTCTGAAAGGGTCAACTTTTCTGTATAGGCAGTTCGGAATAAGAAATTAATAACACAAATAGAACAAGATGCCCTTCCCTACTTGATAAATATCTTGTAGGGGAGGGCACCTTGTTTATTAACATTTGCTTTGACATGAGGAGCTGAATAGGACCAGTATGGCGAGTGCACCATCTTGTAGACACTTGATGACTTCTAATCCTACGTTCCCAGTTGCACCCGTTACTAAGACGGTTGTTTCCATAAAAACATCGCTCCTTGTGTAATGATGTAAAACACCCTGTATCGTGTTCTTGCTATACTTCTTTCACTATAGCGTTTCTCCTGTGGCTAACGGGACTTTGTGCTATTTATTGTTGCCTATTTGCAGGAATTAGTAGGAAAATGAAGAACTCCATTTGAGTGAATCATCTACCAACTGTACAGAAATATTATGGTATAAAATAGTTTTTATTTCCTAACTTGAGTGGTATCCCTTCATAACTCCAAAACAATTATAAGGGATTATGGTATTATTGACTTACATATTCGATGAATAAAGGGGAGAATTCAATGGAATCTAATCAGAAAATTTCACCGTTTTTAATGTTCTTCGGCAAGGCGGAGAGACTATGAAAAAGAAAGAATGCGCAAGATAACAGCAAGATAAATAAACGTCAGATCAAATAAAGGATAGGATTAGGGAGTAATTCATCATGGAGGACATAAACCATAAAACGATCATGACTGAAGATGGAAAAAAATCAAAAAAGATTCTGGGACTTGAACGGAATATTTTCTTTGTTGGAATGACCAGCTTTCTAACGGATACTGCAACAAAAATGATCTATGCCATCATGCCATTGTTTTTATTGACTTTAGGCGCAACAAAAACAGAGATTTCATTGATAGAAGGAATAGCGGAGAGTACTGCTTCTGTTCTTAAAGCGTTATCTGGCTGGTGGAGTGACAAAATTGGGAAGAACAAGCCTTTTATGATCATAGGGTATGCATTTACAGCGATACTATCTCCTTTGTTCTCCATTGTTACTTCTCCACTGCAGGTTCTAATGGTTCGATTTACCGAAAGGGTCGGTAAAGGGATCAGAACAGCCCCGAGAGATAGTCTAATCGCGGGTTCCTCGGAGGAAAACACGAAGGGGAAGAGTTTCGGCTTTCATAAAGCAATGGATAATAGCGGAGCGATACTGGGGCCACTTCTAGCTTTTGGAATCTTAGCACTTTTCCCGGGCGACTACCGTAAAGTGTTTATTTTTGCTGCGATACCTAGTCTTCTAGGGCTATTCTCAATCATCTATTTTGTGAAAGAAGCAAAAAGAGATAAGGTGGAACGCCTTGGTAGGATTACTTTAAAGGATTTCCCACCAAAATATTATGCGCTCCTTGGAATTATTTTTATATTCACACTTGGTAACTCGACGGATGCTTTACTGCTTATTAAAGCGAGCGATCTTGGAGTTAAGGATGCCTTTATCCCTATAATATATCTTATATTTAACGCTGTTTCAGTCATATTCTCTGTTCCTGCCGGCATATTATCAGACAAAATAGGTAGGGAAAGACTCATAATATTTGGGTATTTACTCTATTCAATCATATATTTTGGTTTTGGATTAACCAACAGTCAGGGTGTCCTTATTCTGCTGTTTGCTTTATACGGCCTTTATAGTGCAGCAACGGATGGAATTCAAAAGGCCTTGGTGACAGATTTGATTGATCAGAAGAAAAGAGGTACGGGACTTGGACTGTATAATTCACTGGTAGGGATCACCTTACTGCCTGCCAGTGTTATTGCAGGTTTGCTCTATGATCATGTCAATAATCGTGCGCCGTTTTACTATGGGTCAACGATGGCTCTCGTTGCGGCTATGCTTATGCTAATATTTTATTGGAAAGGAAACAAGACAAAGCAGTCCAACTAAAAACAGTTTGAGCACCCAGAATTGGCTTCTAATTCAAGACAACTTCGTGGTAATGAGAAACTACCCAATAGTATGTTTTACAAAGGCATGGTTCAAAAGATATTAAAAGATTGAGGGAGGATTAACAATTGTGACGACCTATGGACTGGTGGGACTGATCTTTATTAACTTAGCTTTAATAATTTATACAATAGGGGTGTGGAGTGAGAGAATACAAGGCAGGCTCAAGTGGTGGCATGTCGGAATGTTTTATACTGGACTCGTCTGCGATACGATTGGAACTGGGGCCATGACTCTCATGGCGGGTGGGTTGTTTCAATTTAATTTTCATGGAATAACGGGTTTAGCAGCAATCCTGATTATGCTCTTTCATGCTGGTTGGGCTACAGTCGTTTTGATCAATAAAGATGAAGTTCGAATCGTCAAGTTCCATAAATTCAGTCTTGTAGTATGGATTATTTGGCTGATTCCTATGGTGACGGGCGCAATCTTTGGCGCGACAAGATAGTCATACAATAAAAAGTGGGAAGAGTTATAAAAACTCTTCCCATACTAATATAATTCTTCAATGAGTTTAGTGGAAGGTTGATGCAATGGTCGGTATTATGCCGGCAATCGTGGGCATCATGCCTGTAAATACATACGCTTGAAGATAAGTCATGATACAAACAATCAACAGCAGAAAGAGTGAATGTTTTAAGGTGAAGCGGAAGAGGTCAGACTCTCTACCGACTAAGCCAGTTGCTGCTGCGGCGACGGCAATGGATTGTGGCGAAATCATTTTACCCACAACGCCACCAGAGCTATTCGCAGCAATGGTCAGCACTGGATTAACCCCGATTTGCTGGGCCGTCACTTGTTGTAACTGACCAAACAGTGCGTTAGCAGAGGTGTCAGAACCCGTTAAGAATACGCCAACCCAACCGAGGACTGGAGAAAAGAACGGGAATAAATGGCCGGTTTGAGCAAACAGAAGACCGAGAGTATAAGAGAGACCAGAGTAGTTGGCAATGTATGCGAAGCCAAGGACTGAACTGATCGTGATGAGAGGATACATGAGAGTCTTCATCGTTGTTCCAAATACTTTAACCCCTCTTGCTGGGCTGATTTTAAGAATCAGCATAGTGATAAGGCAAGTGATCAAGATGGCAGTCCCTGCTGCTGCAAAGAAATCCCATCGGTAACTAGCCGCGTACATGACCGGTTTCTTAACGATCGGCATTGTTTTCATAACCAAGCCATCAAGGCCAGGCCAATGGGGAACGGTGATAAACCATTTTAGATCTTTGCCGATAAAATCTTTGAACGTATTTGTTCCCCAAATTCCCACGATCACGGTGAGAATTCCAAAGGGGGACCAGGCTTTGATGATCTGAGCGGTTGAATACTTCTTAAAGGCTTCGAGCTTTTCACCTTTTTCACTTGGAAACCGCCAGATATTTTTGGGTTTCCAAAATTTGAGCAAGATGATGGTGGCAATAAGAGACGTTAAAGAAGCGATAATATCTGGGAGTAAGGGGCCTAGAAAATTAGAAGACCACCACTGTGCCAAGGCAAAGGAACCCCCTGAGACAATAATCGCAGGCATGACTTCCTTGGCACCTTTCCAGCCAGCAATGATAATAACCAAGTACAAAGGAATCATCACAGAAAGGAAGGGAAGTTGGCGCCCAACGGCAGCGGAAATAAGATTGGCATTAACCCCTGTTACTGTACCAGCTGTGATAATTGGAATACCAATTCCACCGAAGGCAACAGGGGCAGTATTGGCCAGTAAACATAATCCTGCGGCATAAAGAGGCTCAAATCCCAAACCAATTAAAATTGCCCCGGAAATTGCAACAGGTGTACCAAATCCGGCAGCCCCCTCCAAAAACGCTCCGAAAGAGAACGCAATGAGAAGAGCTTGGATACGACGGTCACCGGACAAAGAAGCAATAGAACTTTTAATAATTTCAAACTGACCGGCTTCAACCGTCAAGTTATAGAGGAGAACGGCGGTCACAACAATCCACGCTATAGGAAATAGTCCAGTCAGAATTCCGAGCGCACTAGCTGAAAGTGCTGTCCCCAGTGGCATCTTGTAGACAAGCACAACATCGACAATGGTTAATAAAAGCGCCGTACTCCCTGCAATATGACCCTTCATGCGTTTAATAGCAAGGGCCCAAAATAGATAAAAGACAGGAATGGAGACTGCAAGTGCCGTAAGCCCAATGCTATTTCCAAGAGCGGCATAGTTCTGTGTCCATGGCATAGTTTATTCCACCTTTCATTAAGCATGAGTGGGACGTTTCCGCCTCATCTGATCATTAAACTTAATCTCCTTCTCGAGCTAGCTTCTTTCACCTCGAATCTTTTTTCGAAGGGGAATTAGACTGATGGCCTGATTGTCAGACCGCATGTTTCTATAGTAACCCTAGTACACGAAAATTTCAAGATGGCAACATGCGGCTCCAGTCCCAAACGACTGACAATTATAAAATAAAGAGATAAATAGCATATCTTTTCAAGCAAATTATTTCCATAATAGATATTATATATTTACTATTTTTGACTCGTAATGAAGAGAAAGGATGAGTAATAGAGATAAATACGGATAAATATAGATTATATATACGGTTACGTCATTGTGATGCGTGAATTTGTGGAAATACGGCGTAATTAAAGAATATAACACGCAGTTAAAAAAGTGAAGGGCTATAGGAAAATTCCATATTCTTTAAAGGATAAAGAAAAATTAAATTTTTCACAAAATTTCTAAGATTCTTTTGTTCAGAAAGATTCGTCGATGAATTTTCCCAGCAATAGCATGCTGTCAGTTACAATGATGGACAGTGAGAAGAAGATCAGAAACCGCTTGGCGACTTCTGATCTTCTTCACGCATTCTAAAATTTCTTGTGCAAGCTAGGCTCGTATGATTATGGACTGTGGTTCTACTCTGGCAGTTCTTCACTACCGAGCAAACGCTCTAAGATTTCTGGCTTAGGCGTGAGGTATAAGGTCCAGTTTTGATCGTAGATCACCATTCCGGGCTTCGCCGAATTAGGCTTCTTGATCTGTTTAACATGGGTGTAATCTACAGCAACTTGAGAGGAACCGCGTGCTTGGCTGTAATAGATCGCCAGTGCAGCCGCTTCTTCTAAGGTGGTGTCATCCGGGAATTCTTCCCCATCTTCTAGGGGGATCAGCACGTGGGAACCTGGAATGATTTTGACATGGAGCCAAAGATCAGTGGGTTTCCCTTTGCGCATAGTTAACCAATCATTTTGAACATTATTTTTCCCGACATAAATGATTCTGCCTTGGCTGGAACGATAGACTCGAGGCTTAGGAAGCTCTTTGGGAGCTTTTGCTTTAGCCTTTGTCTTGAGTCGGCCCTTTTTTTGTTTAATAAACGGTTTTTTGATATATTTCCCAGCCACATACCCTTGACCGACTAGCTCAACATGGATTTCATCAAGCTCTTCAACAGTGGACGCCTGATCTAGGCTAACCAGTAAGGAATCGAGGTATTTCACTTCTTCCAGTGCGGCTAATTTAAAGGGCTTCGTTTGACGAAGTGTGGCTTTTGCTTTGTTATAACGCTTGTAATAGCGCTGGGCGTTGTCAATGGCGCTTAAGTGTGGATTTAGGGGAATCGTCACGGAGGAAAGGGAGGGGTCATAATAATCTTCTACCGTGATCTCAGGTGATCCCTCCGGAATGCGGTAAAGGTTTGCGGTCAGGAGTTCTCCCCACTTTTGATACGCAAGACCGGACGTGGCACTGGTTTCGGCTTCGTTATATATATTAAGTTTCTTGCTGAAGTGAGAGCGCTTTTCTTGAACAATTTTCCGTAGAGACCCCCGTCTTGATTCAAGGGTGTTATTACTGGATTTAGATTGGTAAAAGTCCGTGATTGCGTCATTGATCGATGCGACGTTTTCTATTCTCAACTCTTGGTATTGTTGGAAGGGGGTAAAGGTGAACGCGACAGGACGGGATTGGTTGGTATTTTTGTAATAAAGACAGGGTTGAATGTCAGGAACGCCGTTGGGGTTGCTTAACTTGCGGTAAGCCTGGAAAAGACGTGAAATATCAATATCTCCGCACTGATCAAGGCGAGTATCTGTCGTTAGTCCCGCTTGAATGACGATTTCTCGGGCTAATTCCGGGCTTACTCCCGCAAAGCGAGCGAGAAGGACACCCGTGATAGGATGATCAAGCTCTTCCTCATAAAGGATCTGACGCCAAACTTCCTCGTCCTCGATAGGAGGGCGTTTTCCTTGAGAGGGAGGCGCTAAATAAGTCCGTCCGGGTAAGACTTCGCGGTAGCGGCTTAGGGCATGAGAGTATCGTCTAAGTCCGTCGAGAATCACACCCGTCGCAGGGTCAACAAGGATGAGATTGCTGTGTTTTCCCATAATCTCCAAGTGAAGCTGCAGGGTGACTAAATCTCCACGTTCGTTATAATTTTGAAGGTCAAAGGTGACGACTCGTTCCAGCTCACTCTGATGTAGGGCAATAATTTTACCACCCTCGAGATGTTTGCGTAAAATCATACAAAACATGGGCGGGGAGGTCGGGTTTTTCTTGTTTTCCTGGGTAAAGTGGAAGCGGGGTGAGGTTGCACTGGTACTAAGTAGGAGGCGTCTAGATCCCTGCTGTCTCAATAAGAAATGAATTTCGTCCTTTTCCGGTTGAAAAATTTTATCGATACGTGCTCCAATCAGTTGTGGAGCTAGCTCATTGACTAGATAGGCGAGGGTCACACCGTCTAAGGCCATTTTGGAGCTCCTTTCATTGCATGAATTGTATTATTTTAGTATAACACACTTGCTCTGGAGAGGCATTTTTCAACCGCTTTGGGAATAAGCAATAAGCATGTACTACAAAAGGGACAAAGTGCTTTGGTTGCTTATTTAAAAGTAGAGGGAGGAAAAAGGCATGCGACAACAGGCATGGCATGTGTTGCCTTGGCTTGATGTGGCCAAGGTCTTGGATGTTCATCCAGGTAAAGGGTTGAGCATTAAAGAGGTTCAGAGTCGGGTACTAGAGGTTGGAAGAAACGTATTAACAGCAAAAAAGGGAGTTCATCCTGTTTTTCTGTTCCTAGGACAATTTAAAGATTTTATGGTCTTAGTCTTACTTGCGGCCACGGTTGTATCCGGACTTTTGGGCGAAATAGCGGATGCAGTGACCATCCTAGCAATTCTAATCATTAATGCCATTCTCGGTTTTGTTCAGGAGTATCGCGCAGAGCGTTCGATGGAATCCCTCCGTTCTCTCACAGCACCTGAAGCGCGAGTGTTAAGAGAAGGCGTAGAGCAACGGATTCCAGCTGCAGACGTTGTGCCTGGGGATATTGTGCTGCTCGAAGCGGGAGATCGCATTCCCGCGGATGTGCGTTGGATTCAAGCTGTCAATATGCAAGTGGAGGAATCCGCATTGACGGGCGAATCCCATCCTGTGGGCAAAAGCATCTTACCGTTACGAGAAGAACTCACACCCATGGCAGATCGCCTAAATATGGGATATATGGGTACCTCTGTCGTCAATGGCCGAGGGGCTGGAGTTGTTGTGGCAACCGGGATGGAAACGGAGATGGGCGTCATCGCCGGAATGATCCAAAGTGTGGAGGATGAAGAAACTCCCCTGCAAAAGCGTTTAGCGGAACTCGGTAAATGGTTGGTTCTAATCAGTTTTCTCGTTTGTGCTGCTGTCGTGGTGACAGGGGTTTTAAGAGGAGAAGACTTTTATAAAATGTTTTTAACCGGTGTGTCATTGGCCGTAGCGGCCATTCCAGAAGGCTTACCGGCAATTGTCACAGTGGCTTTGGCAGTGGGCGTGCAGAGGATGGTCAAGCGGCAAGCGATTATTAGAAAGCTTCCTGCCGTTGAAACTTTAGGGTGTGCCACCGTCATCTGTTCAGACAAGACGGGAACACTGACCCAGAATGAAATGACGGTACGCCAAATTTACTCCGATGGACGAAGAGTCAGCGTTTCTGGGCAAGGGTATGACCCCAAAGGGGAGTTTCGTGGGGCGGATCCGGAAAAAGAAAAGGATCCTCTTCATTCAGCGTTAAAGATTGCAGCCCTTTGCAACAATTCCACGTTGACAAAGAAAGGGGCCCAAGTTGTTGGACTCTTTCGATCGAAGGGAAATGATGCACCTTGGGGCATTGATGGAGATCCGACTGAAGGCGCTATCTTGGTGGCTGCCGCTAAGGCGGGGATATGGCGAGAGGTTCTAGAACGCAAGCAAGAGCGAATCGGGGAGTTGCCCTTCGACTCGGACCGGAAACGAATGAGTGTTGTTTATAACACAAAGCAAGGGCGTATGGCCTATGTCAAAGGTGCTCCAGATATGGTGCTAAGGCTTTGCCGACATGAGTTAACCGCCCAAGGAGTCGTGGAGTTGTCACCTGAACGACGGATACATATTATGCAGGCGAACGATGAAATGGCGCGACATGCTCTCCGCATCTTGGCTGTTGCTGAGAAACCGTTGTCAGAGTCAGAGCCAATGGATGAACATGTTGAAGAAGGACTGACGTTTGTTGGATTGTTGGGGATGATTGATCCTCCACGAGCCAGTGCGGTAAGAGCCATCAAGGTTTGTCGGCAAGCCGGTATTAAAACGGTCATGATTACGGGCGATCATCGCTTAACTGCAGAAGCTGTCGCTCACGAGTTGGGCATGTTTAGTGGATCAAGGGGCGGGGTCATAACAGGGGAAGACCTTGAGCGAATGTCTGAAAAGGATTTAAACGAGCGGGTCATGGATATTTCCGTTTATGCTCGCGTGACGCCAAAAGATAAACTGAGGATTGTGCGTGCCTTTAAGAAACATGGGCAAGTGGTTGCCATGACAGGCGACGGAGTCAATGATGCCCCCGCAGTCAAAGAAGCTGATATTGGGGTGGCTATGGGCCTAACTGGCACGGCTGTCACGAAAGAAGCGTCTGCTATGATTTTGGGCGATGATAATTTCGCAACAATCGTGGCCGCGGTGGAAGAGGGACGTGGGATCTACGACAACATTCGGAAGTTTATTCGTTACTTACTTTCCTGTAACTTAGGAGAAGTTTTAACGATGTTTTTGGCGACACTTGTGGGACTACCACTCCCGCTACTACCGATTCAAATTCTTTGGGTTAATCTCGTCACAGACGGCTTACCCGCGATGGCTTTGGGCGTAGACGGCGCTGAACCAGGTATTATGAATCGTCCACCGAGGACTCCGGGAGAGAGTATTTTCGCACGAGGGCTGGCCAGTAAAATAGGGATACGTGGGACCATGATAGGACTTGGAACACTTTTTGTGTTCGTAGCAGCCCTCTTCATGGGAGTGAACTTGTTGGGTGCGCGAACGATGGCTTTTTGTACTCTTGTGTTTTCTCAGTTGTTCCATGTCTTTGATTGCCGGTCTGAAGAGCGAGGGATCTTCGAAGTGGGCCTCTTTACGAATCCTTATCTAGTAGGAGCGGTGCTAATTTCGGCGATAATGCAACTTAGTGTCATCTATTTCCCGCCGTTACAGTCGATCTTTAAGACAGTGCCCTTACAAAGCTGGCAATGGATTCTTATCTTGTGTGTAGCCGGGGGGCCGTCCATCCTCATTGGATTAGCTCGACTCGTTAAAAACAGTTTGCAAGAAAGAACAGTCATAGCCAAGGGATCGGTGTTTCATAAAGTATAATGTATATCGCTTTCCTGGATCGTGTATACTTACTCCAAATGGTTGACCCACTTCATTTAGCGTAGTATTCTTTTGATAAGATAATACGTAGGATATAGGAAACCTACTTTATGAAGAGTTTAAGCTTCATAATAGTTTCGTTGACTTTATCTGGGGACCTAGCGCCACTGAACGGCCAGTTGACAACTGGCAGTTCGTGACGCTTAGTCATTGAATGGAGATACAAGAGGGGGGAACACGATGGAATTCATTAAAATGCATGGTCTGGGGAATGATTTCGTTTTCCTGGACCATTTTTCTGTTGCACCGGACGAGGATTATTCGGAATTAGCTAAGAAACTCTGCCACCGGCAATTTGGTATTGGGGGGGATGGATTAGTCGTGATTCTGCCTTCGGAGGTCGCAGATGCCCGGATGCGTATCATCAATTCTGACGGAACTGAACCTGAAATGTGCGGTAATGGCATCCGATGCTTCGCAAGATATGTGTACGATCAAGGGATTGTAAACCACAACCCAATGCGTGTGGAAACTTTGGCGGGTGTCTTGACGGTTCAGCTAAACATCAAAGAGGCTCAGGTTGAAGGTGTGCGAGTCGATATGGGAGAACCCATTTTGCGAGCAGACCTTATTCCAGTTTTAGGACAAGGGGAACCTGTGGTGGGAGAGACTCTTGAAGTGCTGGGGGAAAAATTCCAATTTACGGCCGTTTCCATGGGGAACCCGCACTGTATTATCTTTGTGGACGATTTTGCCACGCTGGATTTTGAGCGTCTTGGCCCAGCGATTGAGAAACACGCTTTGTTTCCACGAAAGACCAATGTCGAGTTTATCGTGGTCAATTCGCGGAAAGATTTCACCATGAAAGTTTGGGAACGGGGTGCTGGTCCAACACTGGCCTGCGGTACAGGCGCTTGCGCCTCGGCAGTGGCTGCCGTGCTTAACCATAAAACAGAACGTGAAGTGACGGTTCATCTACCAGGCGGAGATTTATTGATAGAATGGGGCTCGGATAATCACGTCTATATGACGGGTCCCGCGACGTATGTGTTTAAGGGTGAATGGTTGGAAACAACCCATTAATTAACGTCTTGTGAATTGACAAAAAGTAATAGAGGAGGATTTTATTTATGGAAGAAGCACATCGTATTCAATCGTTACCCCCGTATTTATTTGCACGGATCGACGAAAAGATAGCCAATGCGAAAGCAAAAGGTGTCGATGTCATTAGTCTGGGGATCGGGGATCCTGATCGCCCAACACCAGATCATATTATCGATGAGCTGGTAAAAGCTGCACGTAATCCGGAAAATCATCGTTATCCTTCTTATGTAGGGATGCTGGAGTTTCGTCAAGCGGTAGCGGAGTGGTATAAACGGCGTTCTAACGTCATACTTGATCCGAAAAAAGAAGTAGTGACACTAATCGGATCTAAAGAAGGGATAGCCCATATTGCACTCTGTTATTTGAACCAAGGCGATGTTGCCTTGATCCCGGATCCTGGGTATCCGGTTTATGGCGTTGGGACCATACTTGCGGGAGGCGTTCCCTATACAATGCCACTCAAGGAAGAGAACGGCTTCTTACCTGATTTCGACGTGATACCAGAAGATATTGCCCAGAAGGCAAAACTTATGTTCTTGAATTATCCCAATAACCCGACCGGTGCGGTAGCAGATGAAGCCTTCTATTTAAAGGCCATTGCCTTTGCTAAAAAATACGACATCATCATTTGTCATGACGGTCCTTACTCGGAAATTGCCTTCAAGGGATTTAAGCCTTTGAGCTTTCTAGAGATACCTGGAGCGATGAAAGTGGGAATTGAATTTCATTCAATGTCCAAAACCTACAACATGACGGGTTGGAGAATTGGTTGGGCGGCAGGGAATGCAAGGGTTATCGAAGCGCTTGGCCGTATCAAATCGAACATTGACTCGGGAGTTTTTCAGGCGATCCAAGTGGCTGCAATTGAAGGGCTTTTGGGAAACCAGGAAATAGTCCAAGAACTTTGTAAAACATACCAAGAACGACAAGATATCGTGATCGAAGGCTTGAATGCTTTAGGGTGGAGCGTGGAAAGGCCAAAGGCTGCAATCTATATTTGGGCAAAGGTACCTAAAGGCTTCACCTCAAGTTCTTTCTGTGAACTAGTTTTAGATAAGACGGGCGTTGTCATTACGCCTGGCAATGGCTATGGAGAATATGGTGAGGGTTACTTCCGTATTTCGCTGACTATTAATACCGAACGACTTCAAGAAGCCTTAAGACGAATACGGGACAACTTGGGGAATTTTGAATTTTAATGAGTACTGAATAACGCAGGGTATTGATGACAGGCGCATCTTCCTAGGAAGATGCGCCTGTCATCAATCGTTACATTCTGGTATACTACAGACAGAGACATTTAAGTAACTTACAGAAAATTAGTACGAGAAAACGAGTATGTATTACAAAATTAAAGACAAAGAGGTGGATAGTCCCGATTGATTTGGGGTTAAATCGGGTGGCGTATGGCAAATAGCATGACGGGATTCGGCCGGGGTGAGGCAAGCGGAAATGGTTATCAGTTTTCGATTGAGCTTAAATCCGTAAATCATCGGTTCCTGGAAATCATGGTGAGGACGCCTCGTAATTTCAGCAGTTTTGAAGAACGAATCCGTAAAATGTTACAAGATGAGTTCCAGCGTGGTCGGATTGAAGTACATGTTAATGTGGTGGAAACAGAAGAACGAAAGAGCTCAGTGAAGGTTGACAATGATTTAGCACTGTCGTATGATAAGATATTGAAAGATCTCGCATTAACGCTACATACAACGTATGAAACGGATATTTACCGTTTAGTTGCTTTTCCGGAGATTCTTTCGGTTGTGGAGCATGAAACCGATCTTGACGCTTTATGGGGGACGTGTGCAGAAGCACTTAAAATTGCCGCCGATCGTTTCGGTCAAATGCGTCATATTGAAGGGGAAAAATTAACGTCCGATTTACTACAAAGACTCGATCTTATAGACGAGACTCTGCAACTGATTGCCGAACGCGCACCCTCTGTCGTGACAGATTATCAACAACGCTTACAGGATCGTATTCAAACGCTCCTGGGCGAAGTCGAATTGGATGCAACTCGACTGGCCAACGAAGTGGCTTATTTTGCAGATCGCGCATCGATTACGGAAGAGCTGGTACGCTTTGACAGTCATTTAGCGCAAGGGCGCGATGCACTTAGAAGTAGCGACTCGGTGGGACGGAGACTTGATTTTTTAGTTCAGGAAATGAACCGAGAAATTAATACCATCGGTTCAAAAGCAAATGATTTAAAAATTGGGCAACAGGTCGTTCAGGTAAAAAGCGAATTAGAAAAAGTGCGCGAACAAATCCAGAATTTAGAGTAACGGAGGTTTCATCTTGGACATTAAGCTTATTAATATCGGGTTTGGTAATATCGTCTCTGCCAACCGAATAATATCGGTTGTGAGCCCGGAATCCGCCCCAATCAAGCGTATTATTCAAGAAGCACGGGATGCGGGTATGCTCATTGATGCGACTTATGGTCGACGTACACGCGCTGTGATTATCTGTGATAGCCAACATGTAATTCTATCTGCAGTCCAGCCTGAAACAGTCGCTCATCGTCTTTCAACCAAGGAATCAAATACTCACGTAGAAGATCCGGCAGACTAGGGGTGTAGAGTGGAAGAAAATCATGGCCTGTTAATTGTTTTATCGGGACCTTCCGGGGCAGGCAAAGGGACGATATGTCAAGAACTACTACGTCAAATGCCCAACCTGAGATATTCTATCTCGGCGACGACAAGGTGTCCTCGCCCGGGTGAAGAGGACGGAATGCATTATTATTTTCGTCCGCGGCAGGAATTTGTAGCCATGATGGCAAGTGACGAATTGTTAGAATGGGCCGAGTTCTGTGACAATTATTATGGAACACCACGATTTGCTGTTGAACAAGCGATACAGGAAGGCATGGACGTTATTTTAGAGATCGAAATCCAGGGGGCGCTGCAAATCAAAAAGCGTTTTCCTCAAGGCGTTTTTATCTTTATTGTTCCACCTTCTTTGGATGTTCTTTCTGAACGTATCCACAAACGCGGGACGGAGACAGAGGAAGTCATTCAAAAACGCTTAGCCACGGCAATTCAGGAACTGGAATATGTGAGTGAATATGATTACGTTGTCATTAATGATGAGGTTCCGGTGGCTGTCGATAAACTAAAAGGGATACTAGTAGCAGAGAAATGCCGTGTTAAACGAAAACCGTTTGTTTTTAAGGGGGATATATAAATGAAGCAACCTTCACTTGATCTGTTAATGCATAAGGTAGATAGTAAGTATACGTTGGTCGTAGTTGTAGCCAAGCGGGCGCGTACAATCATGGAAGAGGCAAAGCATGAGGGCCTAGCTAAGGGCTTAAAGCCAGTCAGTATTTCGCTCGAGGAAATTTCTCACTCCGAATTTAACTATGAATGTACCCCAGAAGAAACTGAGTAATGTTAACAGGACGAAAAATCCTCGTTGGAGTGACCGGCGGAATTGCTGCTTATAAAGCAGCGGAGGTTGTCAGGCGTTTACAAAAGATGCATGCACAAGTACACGTGGCGATGACAAAGTCTGCAACGGAATTTATTACGCCACTTACGATGCGGAGCCTTTCGTCTAATCCCGTGTATGTAGATCTTTTTGGTGAACCGAAACTTTGGAATGTTGAACATATTGCACTGGCTGAGCACGTTGATGCTGTCGTTGTCGCGCCTGCCACAGCCAATATATTAGCAAAAATGGCGATAGGGTTGGCAGATGACTTTCTCTCCACGGTTCTTTTAGCGACACGGGCACCGACTTTTGTGGCACCAGCCATGAATCATGCGATGTATCACCATCCTGCCACGCAAGCCAATTTAGCACTTCTTAAGGAACGCGGAATCTACGTCCTTGGACCTGACACAGGCTTTCAAGCCTGTGGAACTGAAGGCGACGGAAGAATGAGCGAACCGATGGAGATTGCTGAGGCCTTAGCTCAGTTTTTTACTGGGAGGGACTGGTTAAAAGGTAAAAAAGCCCTAGTGACTGCGGGTGGAACCCAAGAACCGCTTGATCCAGTTCGCTATCTAGGCAATAGGAGTTCTGGGCGGATGGGGTATGCCATCGCTCAGGCACTACAAGAAGCCGGCGCGGAGACCATCCTTGTCAGTGCGCCAACGGATCTACCAACGCCGCAGGGAGTCACCCGGATCTCAGTGCAGACTGCCATGGAAATGTACGATACTGTTCTGGGACTTTTTCCCGAAATGGATGTTGTCATTAAGGCAGCAGCGGTTGCAGACTATCGCCCGTCGGTTGAGGCAAAACAAAAGATTAAAAAAACTGGGACAAGCTCTACACTTGAGTTAGTCCCGAATCCAGATATTTTAGCCGAACTCGGGCGTAAGAAAACGTCTCAGATTCTGATTGGATTTGCAGCTGAGACGGAGAATCTCTTGGCAAACGCACAGAGCAAAATGCAAAAAAAGAACGTCAATCTCTTGGTTGCTAATGATATCACCCAACCAGGCGCGGGCTTTGGTAGCCCAACTAACATTGTCAGTTTTCTCTTCCCTGACGGGAGAAGAATAGATTTACCTCTGATGAGCAAACTTGAGGTTGCACGACATCTCGTTCATGAGATTGTCACGCTCCTCGGAATGGAAACAAAGGAGTGAACTAAATGGTTAAAAAATTATTTACATCCGAATCTGTGACCGAAGGCCATCCTGACAAGATCTGTGATCAAATTTCAGATGCCATTTTGGATGCCATTTATGCGCAAGATCCGAATGCCCGAGTGGCCTGCGAAACGAGTGTTACAACGGGATTGGTGCTCGTCAGTGGTGAAATCACTACCACATGCTATGTGGATATTCCTCATGTTGTGAGGGAGACAATCCGTTCAGTGGGTTATACCCGGGCTAAATATGGCTTTGATGCCGATACCTGCGCAGTGTTAACCTCCATTGGAGAACAATCGGCTGATATCGCGTTGGGTGTAAATAGGGCGTTAGAAGCCAAGACGGGCGAAATGACCGATAGTGATATTGAAGCAATCGGAGCTGGAGATCAGGGTATGATGTTTGGCTATGCGACCAATGAAAGTGAAAGCTACATGCCAGTTCCCATTGATTTAGCACACCGTTTGGCACGTAAACTAAGTGAAATGCGTAAATCGGATTTTTTAAGTTACCTACGCCCAGACGGTAAAACTCAGGTTACCGTCGAGTATGAGGATAACAAACCGGTTCGAGTTGATACGGTTGTGATTTCCACTCAGCATCACCCGGATGTGACGCAAGACCAAATCCGTCGTGATTTGCTTCAATATGTTGTGTATCCAACCATTCCTAAAGAGCTGCTAGATGAGGATACGAAGTATTTCATCAACCCAACAGGTCGTTTTGTCATTGGTGGACCTCAAGGGGATGCTGGTCTGACGGGACGGAAAATTATTGTAGATACATATGGCGGCATGGCTCGGCATGGCGGTGGCGCATTCTCAGGTAAGGATCCCACAAAAGTCGACCGTTCAGGTGCTTATGCGGCCCGCTACGTGGCTAAAAATGTTGTTGCCGCAGGCCTAGCAGACCGGTGTGAACTACAAATTGCTTATGCCATTGGTGTAGCCCGTCCAGTTTCCGTTTCTGTTGAGACGTTTGGAACGGGAAAAATTGCCGATGAAAAAATCGTTGAGTTTGTACTGAATACGTTTGACCTTCGTCCGGCAGGCATCATAAAAGCTTTGGATCTTCGCCGACCGATATATCGTCAAACGGCAGCATATGGCCATTTCGGAAGAACCGATCTCGACCTGCCTTGGGAAAGAACGGACAAGGCAAACGTCTTGCGAGAACTGGCAGGTCTGTAAAGGTAAGGCTCATGATGAGATATACTGTGATTCGTGGTTAATAAGAGTTCCCTCCATCACATGATGAAGTGATGAGGGAACTCTTATTTTTGATTGACAAGAAGCAACTAAATTAGGTAAAATAACGTAAACTGTCGTATATTAGTTTTCCTAATTGCGAGTTAGTTATGTCGTGTTATATAAAAACCTACTTCAAGTGGTCCATCGGATGGATCAATAGGCGAAGAAAAATTAATGAGTAGAAAGGGATCGGGTTAATGGAACAACAATGGTTGAAGGGTCTTCGTAAAACGGTAGAGAGTGTATTACATATTCCATACTATCAAGAACGCTTTGGAGCGGTAGGGATCAATCAAGCTGAGGATGTTCAGTCACTTCACGATTTCCAAAGGCTGCCTTTGACGGCTAAAGAGGATCTGCGGAATAATTATCCGTTTGGGCTTTTTGCCCAACCTATGGAGGCAATTGTGCGGCTTCATGCCTCCTCAGGAACAACCGGCAAGCCAACAGTCGTGGGATATACACGTCAAGATATCACTCTTTGGGCAAAGATAGTGGCTAAAGGGCTTGAGAGTGTCGGCGTAACACGGAAAGACGTCGTGCAAATTTCTTACGGATACGGTTTGTTTACTGGAGGAATGGGACTGCACTATGGCTGCGAAGAACTGGGCGCTATAGTGCTTCCCATGTCTGGTGGTAATACAGCGCGTCAACTCATGCTCATGCGGGATTTTGGGACGACGGTGTTGGCCTGTACCCCATCTTATGCGTTGTATTTAGCAGAAAGTCTCGAAGAATCCGGGATTAAACGTGAAGAGTTAAAGCTTAAAATTGGAATTTTCGGTGCAGAGCCTTGGACACAAGGCATGAGAGAACAAATCGAAAAAAGATTGGGCATTAAAGCCTTTGATATCTACGGATTAAGCGAAATTATGGGTCCAGGTGTTGCGATAGAATGCCCAGCACAACAAGGCTTGCATATTGATGAACATTTTTATCCCGAAATTCTGGATCCGCAAGGGAATCCGCTACCAGAAGGCTGCCTAGGGGAGTTAGTCATTACCAGTCTGGAAAAGAAGGCTTTTCCGGTCATTCGATATCGCACCAAAGACTTGACCGCTTTGCATTATGGCACTTGTTCATGTGGTAAGGTCGGCTGGAAAATGGAACGCGTCTCAGCGAGAGTGGACGATATGTTAATTATTCGAGGCGTTAATGTCTTCCCGAGTCAAGTGGAAGAAGCCATTCTTTCCTTGGGCGGGTTTGAACCACAGTATCTACTGGTTGTTTCTCGTGTGGGGAGTTTAGATCAACTCGAAGTTCAGGTGGAAGTCAATCAAACCAGTTTCTTTGACGAAGTACGGGAATTAGAAAGACGTCAAGAACGTCTCAAGGAAAGAATCGAGGAAATTCTAGGAATCTCCGTTCGTCTTCGTCTGGTAGAACCAAAAAGCATACCACGGAGTGAAGGGAAAGCCATTCGAGTCATTGATAAACGTCGGTAGGAGGAGGTAGCAACAGTTGGAAAATAACTATACAAATATGATCAATACTGTACAATAGTATGCATAAATTTACCTAAACTATGATATACTGTAGTAGAGGTGAATCACAATGTTAAACAACTTAATCGATATAAACGAAGCTGCTCAAAGATTAGGCGTAACGATAACAACTCTTCGGCGATGGGACACATCGGGAAAACTTAATGCCGTGAGAACTTTCGGCAATCATAGACGCTACCGTCTTGATGAAATAGAAGCACTCGTTAATCAAGAAAATAAAGCTTCTTCGTCCACAATTAAAGCGTTTATTTATTGTCGTGTTTCCACAAAAAAACAACAAGAAAGTGGCAACCTTATGCGACAGCGTGAACGTCTCATTCAATATTGCCACGACAAAAATTACAAGGTCGTGACTATCTACGAAGAAGTGGCTAGTGGTCTTAATGATAAACGCCGAGAACTTACTAAAATGTTTAAAAATCTAAGGGATGCCGATGTTATTGTCATCGAATATGCAGATAGACTGGCACAGTTTGGCTACTCTTATCTTAAAGACTTCGCCAATGCCTTTAATGTGGAACTAGAAGCCCAAGAAACCACCAAAAGATTACAACCCAACGAGGAAATGGTCAATGATTTAGTCAGTATTGTTACTTGTTTTAGTGCTAGGCTCTACGGCGCAAGGGGCGGTAGAAAACTTAAAGAGACCGTTGTTCAAACCTTAGAAACATTAGAACAGGAACGAGGTGAGGGCAACGAAAACCACGATGAAAGCCATCCTAACCGACTTAACCGCTGAGCAAAAGGCACTCTTAGATAACTTAATGCTCGTTTTTGGTACTGCCATCCGCTATTCTTTTAAGCGTCAACTCGAAGGTAAACCCCTTGGCGACTTAGAAAAGATGGTGGCTAATAAATATAACTTCAATATAAGGCAAGCTAAAGATGCTGTTGAATCAGCAAGACAGACGATTGCCTCACAGCACGAACTCGTGAAACTTAATCATAGTAACTACGTAAAGAAAGTTGACGTTCTTCTTAAAAAGATGAAGCATCCGAAGCTCTCAGAGTGTAAACTTAAGGCTTTAACCTCTAAACTAGCCAAACGTCAACGAAAATTAGCCTACTGGAAAGCATTTCTAACGAGCCAGACCTTTCCACCCGTAACCTTTGGTACAAAATCTTTGTTTCTTAGACGGTGCAAGGGACTTATTACTAAAAAAGAGTGGCAAGACCGACGCAATAACCGCATCTACAGCCGTGGTGATAGGTCGAAAGGCGGCAATCTAACCTAAGAGTTGTTTCCAAGGAAGGTATTAGCTTTTTAGAAATTTCCACGTTTGAGAAAACAAAAACCAACCGAGCGGTTAAGGTCTTAATGCCACTCTATTTGCCACAAAAGCTCTCTAAGAAAACAGGCAAACTAAATGGCATCCATTACCGACAACTGTTCCTTGATTCTCTAGAGCGTGGCGAAGCTTACCAAGTGGAGATGCTGAGGCGAGAGGGCAAGTATTACGCCCACATCACATTTGTTGAGCTTGAGGCAAAAGTCATCTATACGGGTCACCTGAGCATGATGGGCACAGATATGAACCCTGACGGATTTGGACTCACAGAAGTCAGTAAACAAGGCAACTATCAGGGTCACGCCTACCTAAGACAACATGAACTAACCTTTTGTCGTAGTAAACGAAGACTTAATCTCTGTGGCGAGCTGGTCAGAGATGTTGTAGCTAAGGCAGAAAAGCATCAATGCGGCATAGCCTTTGAAGATTTAAAGTTTAAAGACGACCGTGATGTTACCGCTAAGTTAGCAAGAATATCGAGTCAGTTCGTTTACGCCACGCTTCTTCAAATGTTAGAAAGCCGTTGCTTACGTCGAGGGGTGGAATACGTTAAGGTGAGACCCCAATACACTAGTAAAATTGGACTCTATAAATATTGTCACCAGTACGGACTCGATGTTCATAACGGAGCAGCTCTAGTGATTGCAAGGCGAAGTTATGGACTCAGTGAGTCGGTACCCAAGCTACTTCGAGATAAATTAATCCCCGAGAAGAAACAAGTACAATTTAACGGTAAAAACGAATGGAGTCAGTGGAGCGAAGTGACTCAACAAATCGGCAAACTATTTAAAAAACGAAAGGAAGTGAATACACCTGGTTTATGGCTAGTTCACAGAAAACGGCTGCTAGGAATTGCTTAAATACAACCTTAAAATAAACCCGACTGCACAAGTACACTTAGTTTGAAAGGCTTGTGCGGAGTGCCTTTAAGGGCGACTAACCGTCGCACATCTGCTGTACTTAATGGATGAGTTCCATAGGCTTTGCGGATGTTTGGTACGAGAGTATTGACCCTAGTAGCAGAATCCTGTGACGCTACCGCTTTGTTTAGTCAATAAGGCGAAAATGCTGTACATATTTACACGCTATTGTTTAGATTTGTACAGTATTTAGAAACCAGGGTAATAACTGTGTTGCAATTATCGATATTTCTTGAAAATGCAAAAGGACGGTTGGCCGAGGTCATCAGTCTTCTCGCCGAGCTTAATGTAAATTTGCGGGCCCTATCATTGGCGGATACCAAGGATTATGGGGTGTTACGCATTATTGTCGATGAACCTGAAATAACGACGGAAAAGTTGCGTGAACGGAAAGTGGTCGTCTCCTTAACCCCCGTCTGGGTACTCAAGGTTCCAGATCGAGCTGGCGGACTAGCAGAAGTACTGAATCAACTCGTCAAACAAGGCGTTGTGGTGGAGTACATGTATGCATTTGTAGAGAAGGAGCACCAACAGGCGCAAGTTGTCCTTAGAGTTGCGGACCAGGCTATTATGGAGCAGGCGATGGAGTCAGTTTATTAGCACGTTCGCACACGTTCCATCGCTATTCCCTTGATAATTCTGCTAAAACGCAAAACCTCTGGGCTTTCTGCATGTGAACCGTTGCGTTTCTTAACGCTTTATTATTTGCGCTCATTGACGCGATTCCTCTCTCCGTGCTCTCTCAGCTAAGAAACTTCCTCTAGCTTGGGTCGACGTGGGTTTGGACCGACGGAGGAGGCCGTGACGTTGTTTGCGTTTTATGACGCAAAGGCGCTTGCGTGCATGGGAAGAGGGGTCATCACTTATTGCGAGCGAATAAAAAGCAAGAGGCTCTTGTCAATCGAACAAGAGCCTCTTGCTTTATTTAATATCTTATTTTGCTGTTTACTTTACGTTAGTTTGCCTTACCTACCTTACCGTTCTTCCCTAGGCCTGAAGTCTTGACGGGTTCAGGTTGTCCTTTCAGGACAAGGTTTAAGGTAATACCGATGATGGTTGCCCAAGCTACTCCGTGTGCAGGCAATCCGATTCCTAGGGCGAAAATGACAGAGGCAATGATGAGATTTTTTGTATCAGATAAATCCACTTTCGCTTCAATAAGCGTGCGTAAACCTGTTGTACCAATCATTCCAAAGAGGAGGATGGTGACCCCACCCATAACGGGCGTGGGAATGGACATGATCATGACTTTTAAGGGGTTAAACATACTGAAGATGATGGCGATAATTGCTGCCATCCAGATGTTGAAAGTGCTGTATACTTTTGTAACGGCGAGCACTCCGATGTTTTCACCATAAGTGGTCACCGGAGGTCCTCCGAGGAAACTTGCTACAACAGTGGCTAGGCCATTACCAAGAAGGACTCTATGAAATCCAGGGTTTTCAATCGGGTCGGAATGTGTAATATTCCCGAGCACAATCATGTGTCCTAAATCTTCAATGATGGTTACTAGTGCGAGAGGTGCCATAGCTAAAATAGCCATTTTATCAAAGCTGGGCAGTAGAAAACCACTTCCTAGTTTGACGGGGAAGATGAAAAGCTCATTAAAGGATGCCAAGATCGGTTTGAAATCGACAAGACCCATGAACGAGGCGACGATATATCCGGCGACGATGGCCACGAGGATGGGGATGATCTTCAAGAAGCCTTTGGCATACACTGAGAGTAGCGCTGCGACGGCTAAAGTGAAGGCGGCAATCGGCCAGTTTCCAGCGGCCATACTAATTGCAACAGGGGTCAAGCTTAAACCGATGATGGCCACGACAGGGCCGGCGACGATCGGTGGAACAATCTTGTGGATCCAGCGGGTCCCAAAAGCGGCCATAAGAAGATAAATGATGACATACACCATGCCGACGGCTAGTACGCCACCCATGGCTGCGGAAGGAGTATGATTGGTCTGAACAAAGGTGGTTAAGGCCGCAATGTAGGCAAACGATGAACCGAGATAAGCGGGGATCCGACTTTTTGTGAGTAAAAGAAATATAATGGTGCCGATTCCCGAAGAGAGTAGAGCAACAGATGGGCTCAGTCCTGTCAACAAAGGCACAAGAACTGTGGCACCAAACATGGCAAAAACGTGTTGTAAGCCGAGAGGGATCGCTTGGGCAAGGGGAAGTCTTTCGTTGATTTGAACTTCTGTAGACATGGTATTCCTCCTCTTTTTTAACAAAAAACCTCTTCCCTGCCCGCAAGCAAGAAAGAGGTGTCCATGTTGAACTCATGGTTCGCCATCCCCTTCTTAGTCTCACGGGACTAATTTAAAGGTTCAAGTATTTAACTTTATAGAGCATACCACAATTCATTCTATTTTGACAAGAGATTATTTATTTCCTATATAATTGTGGGTGAAGTTTCTCAGTTGATCGTTTCATATAGAGGAAGCGACCCATAATTGAAGTAGCTGATTAATGTAACTTAATGAAGCCAAATGAAGTAGCCTATGGCAAATTGCCTAATCTTTCATGTAGGACTATGATATAATGTAATGTAAACGCAAAATTAGATAATGCTTTTAATCAATACTAACAATCAGTGTTCCGCAGATCGGATAATGCTGTTAAGGAGGCGTCGCTATGTTTCGTTATGCTGAAGTATTGATTGATGTAGCAAATCGGCGCCTAGATCAAAGTTATCATTATAGTATTCCTGAATCTCTTCACTTGAAGATAGGAATGAGGGTTCTCGTTCCACTTCAGAACCGTAAGGTTCAGGGGCTTGTTGTGAATCTGACGAATGATCTACCAGATGAACTAGCACTTGTGAAGCTCAAACCCGTGTTAGAGGGTGTGGGCAAAGACAGCCTCGTCCCACCGGATCTCATTGAACTCGCCCATTGGTTAGCACAAACGACTATCTGCTCAATTGCTCAAAGCTTACATACGGTTTGGCCACTTCTCAAGGGTAAAATGGAAGAGTGGGTTATCCCTTTGGCATCCGTGAAAGATTCGGATGTTGAGACCCTTAAGTGGCTAGATCCAGATGCTTACAGAGCCATTAAAGTGCTTAACCGTGCACGGAATAAGGGGATTTCCCTTAAAATATTTATGAAACGAGCGGATATTTCGGAGGCGACGCTTGAAAAGCTTATTCAACATGGGTGGGCAAAAAAGGAAACACGATTTGTATCAATAGGGGAAGGTTCTGTGAACAAAGCATCTGTGGAGGACATCCCATTTGAACGTGATAGTACAACGGTTAGACCCTATCAATTAACAGGGGAGCAAGAAACGGTCGTGAAAGACGTGTTGTCTGCCTTAGCAGACGACACGTCCCATACTATGTTGTTGCATGGTGTGACGGGGAGTGGGAAAACGGATGTCTATCGTGAGTTGATATCACATATACTCGTGCAAGGTGGAGATGCAATTCTTCTTGTACCAGAAATTTCCCTCACATCTCAAGTTGCACGCTATTTTGAAACTCAATTTGGTGACCAGGTCATTATCTTGCATTCTGGGTTAGGCGCAAGGGGAAAGATGAAAGCCTGGGAGGATATTTTGGCAGGTCACAAGCGGATCGTCATTGGTACACGTTCCGCAGTATTTGCACCTCTCATGAACTTACGTCTCATCATCTTGGATGAGGAACATGATGGCGCGTACAAACAAGATGAGAACCCCAAATACCATGCGAGGGATGTCGCGCGCAAACGGATGGAACAGCGAAAGGGTGTTGTCTTGCTCGGGAGTGCAACGCCATCCTTAGAAGCCTATGCTGCTGCACAATCGGGTAAAATCAGGTTGCTAACGATGACAAAGCGAATCGGAGAAAGCAGACTGCCACCGGTTGAAATCGTGGATATGCGGGATGAACTAATACAAGGTAACCGCAGTATGTTTTCCCTTCCACTGCAGCAAAAACTGCAAGAAAGGTTAGATCGTGGAGAGCAATCAATGCTTTTCCTGAATCGCAGAGGATATTCTACCTTTGTGGTTTGCCGAGAATGTGGTTATGTGGTCAGTTGCCCCAATTGCGATATAACCCTGACGTACCATAGTCAAGGGCAGGCGATGCGCTGTCATTATTGTAACCACAAAGAACTTCCGCCTCTAACGTGTCCAAAATGTGCTAGCCGGTATATTCGTTTTTTTGGACAGGGAACACAGCGTGTAGAAGAGGAGTTACAAGGCTTACTTCCGGAAGCTTCCATATTGCGATTAGATTATGATACCACTCGCTCAGGAGAAGCCCATCGCATTATCTTGGAAAAATTTCGCCGTCAAGAAGCGTCGATCCTGGTTGGAACGCAAATGATGGCCAAAGGATTGGATTTTCCAAATGTCACCTTGGTGGGGGTCATTGCAGCAGATCAAACACTCAATATGCCAGATTTTAGGGCTCGAGAACGGACGTTTCAACTTTTAACTCAGGTTGCAGGCCGGGCAGGTCGGAGCACTAAACCAGGTGAGGTTGTCATCCAGACTTATTCTCCGACAGATGGTGCCATCGTAAGAGCGGCTCAACATGATTTTAAGGGTTTTTTCTGGGATGAGATACGCTACCGAAAAGAACGAAAATATCCGCCGTACACCCATATTGTCCGTGCCCTGTTGCTTCATGAAAAAGAGGATCGAGTGATAAAAGCGGCCAACGATTTGGGGGCTTGTCTGAATCAAGGAATGCAAGACCCACAATTTGGAAATAATGAAATAGATATCCTGGGGCCAGCGCCGGCGGTATTCACCAGACTTAAGAATCAATGGCGATGGCAAATATCGGTTAAAGGTCGGCGTCTGGATCTACTTAGAGCGTTCTTACATCAAGGGGTTCAACGTTTTTACAAAGGTCCAGCCAGCAGTGGGGTTATCATGAATATTGAAGTTGATCCACTTTCGTAATCCTCGACTTAAGGGTTAGTCATAGGATACAATAATAGATAAAGACACGGTATTATGGGCTTTACTGAAGGGAGTAAAAAGGGAAATGGCTGTATATAAGATTGTAGAAATAGGTGCAGAGGTATTACGGGAAAAGGCAAAAGTGGTAAAAGAAATTAATCCATCGATTATAAAACTTTTAGATAACATGATAGATACGCTGAATGCCGCAGATGGGGTAGGCTTAGCAGCCCCTCAAATAGGCGTCTCCAAACGGGTCATTATTGTTAATCTTGGTGATGTGCTGCTGGAACTTATTAATCCTGTTATTTCGGAAAAAGAGGGAGCGCAAACGGATGAAGAAGGGTGCCTAAGTATTCCAAATGTGACGGGAGATGTACAAAGGGCTCTTAAAATACGGATTCAAGGGTTAAATCGTCGAGGGGAATTGGTGGACATTCGCGCGGAACGTTTGTTGGCTCGTGCGTTGCAACATGAGCTTGATCATTTAGAGGGCGTTTTGTTTGTCGATGTTGCCAAGAAGACATACCGTAGCTAGGAGGAGCGCTGTTCTGCACACGTCCGCGAGTTGCGCCGCTTGACAAGCTGGACGGTTCGCGAGCGCGTCCGAACCTCTGGGAAAACTGGTCGAAATGCTATGCCATCCTTGGCGCATTCGACACTAGGCACGTCCTGTGCCGTCGCATGTGAACCTGCGGCGCGCTGACGGGGCGCGAACCGTCGGCGCTCATCTGGACAGCGGCTCCACTGACGCATCCGCTTTGCAGAAAAGCGCTCCTCGGGCTTGGTTACGAGTTGCGAACGAATAATACGAGCTACGACTACGAAATACGATCCGCGAACAACGGACTACGAACCACGAACCACGAATATCGACCACGAGTAGGAGGATTAAGTATGCGTTTAGTTTTTATGGGCACACCTGATTTTTCCGTACCTGCTTTACAGGCCCTAGTTAGGGGAGGCCATGATGTTGTTGGTGTCTTTACACAACCTGATCGACCGGCAGGGCGTGGGAAAAGATTAAAACCTAGTCCCGTGAAAATAGCGGCAGAAGAATTAGGCTTATCAGTTTTCCAACCTGAAAAGATCAAGACACCGGAAGTGATCCATCAGCTACGGGACTTAGCCCCGGAGTGTATTATTGTAGTTGCTTACGGACAAATTTTATCAACAGAAATTTTACAGTTACCTTCAAACGGGTGCATCAATGTTCACGCTTCATTGCTTCCTTCATATCGTGGGGCAGCACCTATTCATTGGGCCCTCATGAAGGGGGAATCCCATACCGGAGTGACCACCATGTTGATGGATGAAGGTTTAGATACAGGAGATATGTTGCTGAAACGAGAAGTGCCTATTTCAGAGAGTGCAACAACCGGAGACATTCACGATGATTTAGCGGCTCTAGGCGGAGAACTGCTCATAGAAACATTAAATGAGTTAGAAATAGGGAGCTTAATTGCGACACCCCAAACTGGAGAATCAAATTATGCACCTCTTCTGAAACGTGAACACGAACGTTTAGATTGGTCTCGTAGTGCGTCTGAACTTCATGATCAAATTAGGGGGTTAAATCCGTGGCCAGGATCGTTTTCGACCTTTCGGGGAGAAATCCTTAAAATATGGAGAAGTACTCCCTTTATATTATTAGATAAGGACTTGGAGGCGGAAGTGTTTTTGAAAGCGGCGACGGCTGAACCAGGTCAGATCGTTCAGGCGCTGGAAGATCGCTTAGTTGTTCAAACCGGGGATGGACTCCTTCAAATTATGGAGGTTCAACCGGCTGGAAAACGTGCCATGCCAGCTAGGGATTTCTTCAATGGTCGTCATGGCCAGGCCGGAGAAAAATTTGAGTAAGGAAAATTAGGACTGATAAGATATACCGACTTTAATATTTAGTAAAAATGGAGGTCAAATTATGTTTTTCTGGGACCCCACAATGGTTCTTTTAATTCCCGCTATCTTGTTATCTTTGTACGCTCAATACAAAATCTCTTCTTCCTACAAACATTACTCTAAAATTCGTTCACAATCAGGGCTTACTGGAGCACAAACTGCGCGAGCGCTCTTGAATAGTAACGGGTTATACGATGTTCGCGTGGAACCGATACGAGGCCGGCTCTCGGACCATTACGATCCACGCACTCGGGTCATTAATCTCAGTGAAGACGTCTTTCAGGGTAGCTCACTTTCTTCCGTGGCAGTCGCTGCCCATGAAACGGGGCATGCAATACAACACGCTTCAGGGTATTTCCCGATGACACTTAGGTCGTCCTTTGTCCCTGTTGCAAACCTTGGCAGCGGAGCTGGCCCAATTTTAATCATGGCGGGTCTTTTCATACCGAGTGTTGGCTGGCTCCTTCAATTAGGAATTTTCGCTTTTTCGTTTGCTGTACTTTTTCAAATCATAACGCTTCCGGTAGAATACAATGCAAGCCATAGGGCCTTGTCACTTTTACAATCGGGAAATATGTTGGGGAGTGAGGAAATTAAAGGAGCACGCTCTGTGCTCAACGCAGCAGCTTTAACCTATGTGGCCGCGGCATTAGCTGCAGTGCTTCAGTTAGTGCGACTTCTCTTGATTTCACGGGGTAGAAGCGATGATTAAAGAGACAGCCCGAGGAATGGCGATTCATATGTTAACGCGCGTGGAGATACAAGGCGCTTATGCAAATCTTTTGCTGCAGAAAAATATTGTCAGATTAACGGATTCTAGAGACCGCCAGTTTGTGACGTTATTGGTGAATGGTACGCTTAAACACCGGCTAACCCTAGATTACGCACTGCGTTTGCATTTAAGCAAACCGATGTCGTCGCTGCCTCATGAGGTGCGGGCTATTTTGCGCATTGGGGCTTTTCAATTGCTTTATGTAGATAAAGTTCCGGACGCAGTTGCGGTCAATGAAAGTGTGGAATTAGCGAAACCATTCCCTAAATTCACAGGGTTGGTCAACGGCGTCTTGCGTAAGGTGATGGATAAGGGATGGGATATCACTTGGCCGGATAAGAAACGCGAAGCAGTGCGCTATCTTTCAATGCGTTATTCGCACCCTGAATGGATGATTCAGCGCTGGCTAAAACGCTGGGGCATGGAGGAAACGGAAGCTTTGTGCGAAGCCAATAATGAGCCAGCACAAACCTGGATTCGTACGAATACACTCAAAATCTCACGTGAAGATTTGATGGATCGTCTCATACAAGAAGGCGTTACAGTAGAACCTGGAACTCGGATTCCCGAAAGCCTAAGGATCCAAAATTTTGGTGCCATCGATCGACTGCAGAGTTTCCAGGAGGGACTATTTACCGTTCAAGATGAAAGCTCCCAAATTGTTGCTCACGTGGTCGATCCCAAACCAGGACAATGTGTCTTGGACGCCTGTAGCGCTCCTGGTGGGAAAACCACGCATTTGGCTCAGATGATGCTGAACGAGGGCGAAATTCTGGCCTTTGATATCCATGAGCAAAAACTTGAGCTCATCAATCAGTCAGCCCAAAGACTTGGGATTACAATCATCCAACCTCAATTTGGAGATGCTCGAGATTTACCTGGAGTCAAACTCGGTTCGCAACAGTGCGTCTTGGTTGACGCTCCTTGTTCTGGATTGGGCGTTCTTCGACGAAGAGCAGATCTACGTTGGCAAAAAGAAGAGCAAGACCTTAAGGAGCTGCCCCTGCTTCAACTGGCTATCTTGGAAAGGGCTGCGTCTTGTGTAGCAGTAGGGGGAGGCTTAATCTATTCGACTTGCACCATTGAACCAGAAGAAAATTTTGAACTGGTTAAGACGTTTCGCTCAGCACATCCAGAATTTGAGACGGTGAACTTAGTGGAAGACCTGCCCTTTAAGCTTGAGGATCCGAGGGATATTCAACAAGCCGCTAAAGGAATGCTTCAGCTTTTACCACACCGTCATAACATGGATGGATTTTTCTTAGCAAAATTTCGTCGCACTAGTCAAAAAGTATAAACTAACGTTTATATACTTTCTGCAGCATAAGCGCAACTAAGGCGACCGCCTTCGCTAGGGCTTGGCGCTAGCCAAGTTTTCTTTATAGGGAAGTTTAATTGGAATGAATTGGGTGAATAATAAGTATTATGGAAACGATAGAGCTGCGTAGTTGTTCTGACGATGAATTAATAGAGATTTGTCAGGAAATCGGTTTAAAACGATTTCGAGCAATACAACTGTTCCAATGGGTCCAACAAAAAGCAGTGCGTTCCTGGGAAGAAATGAAAAACATCGGGGATCGTGATCGGCAAAATTTGCGTTCTCGCTTGACTCTTTATCCTTTGGAAAAGGTTCGAGAACAACGTTCAAAGGACGGCACGCGAAAGTATCTCTTCCGCCTTGACGACGGTGAAACGATTGAGTGCGTATTAATGGATTATGCGCGAATTACGTCGAGGGATCGTCATACGGTCTGCGTCTCCACTCAAGTGGGATGCAACGTGGGGTGCGCATTTTGTGCGACAGGCATGGAAGGCTTTCGGAGAAATCTCAGTGTCGGTGAGATTGTGGGGCAAGTGTTGGATATTACCCATTATGTTCGGCAGGAGGATCCTGATTTTCAGGTAACCAACCTCGTCTTTATGGGCATGGGAGAACCACTTCTCAATTATGATCATGTTCTCCAGGCAATCCAACTTTTGAATCATGGACAGGGCCTAAATATTGGCATGCGTCGGATGACGATTTCAACTTGCGGGGTCGTGCCCAAGATTATTCAACTGGCGAAAGATAACCCCCAGGTGGGTCTTGCGGTCTCGCTACATGCAGCGCACGATGAGGTAAGAGACCAGTTAATCCCCATGAATCGTCGGTATCCACTAGCCCAGCTTATGGAGGCCTGCCAAGAGTATACACAAATTACGCATCGTCGTATTACTTTCGAGGTGGCCTTAACGGCTGAGAATGCACAACGGGAAGAAGCTGAGGCTTTGGCCAGATTACTAAAAGGACAGTTTGGACATGTGAATTTGATTCCAATTAATCCTGTGGCAGGATCAGGGATGGAGCGTCCCAAACCAGAGCTCATGAGAAAGTTTGCCCAGGTGTTAGAAGATGCCGGAATGTCTGTTTCTTCACGTGAAGAACGGGGGACAGATATTGATGCAGCTTGTGGTCAACTTCGGCGACAGTGGGAGGGTGAGTTATAATGAGCCTATTGGCCCGATTTGAAGGGATGGCCGAATTTCTATTTACCGGAGCTTTCAAAAAAGGTGCTGCCCGTCTTCAACCGGTGGGGCTTGCCAAAGATCTTGTAAAGGCGATGCTTAAAAATAAGCAGGTCAGCATTTCACAGGTGTACGTACCAAATATTTACAGGGTTTATCTCCATTCAAGTGATTGGGGGCCATTGGCTAGTTTTGGGGATGTATACCTCATTGAGCTCTCAAAGTATTTATTTGCGGAAGCGGAACGAAATGGGTATACGTTTTTAACTAAACCAGCCATTGAACTGCATTCTGATGATACGGTGAATCCCCGAGAGATGGTCATTGAAGTTGATTTTGATGACTCTATTGACGTTGACTGGGGAGAAGAAGTAGAAAAAGAGGAAGACCCCGAGGATGAACCAGATTGGCGGGAAAATACAACGATCTTTCGAGAGAGTGCGAAGCCAAACTTATCGGATGAGACCTCAAAAGGAAGGAATCCAGAGAACTTTCTCGAAGTCATAGAAGGACCGGATATTGGACACAAGTTTTCGCTGAAGGATGCGGAGGTTTTCATTGGTCGCCATGGACAGTGTGAGCTGGTACTCCATGACCTTGAGGTTTCGCGACGACATCTGAAAATTGCACCTGGGGAGAATGGTTGGTTGTTGGACGATTTGGGAAGTACCAATGGCTCGTTTGTTAATGGACAAAGGATTACCCATCAGACGGCTTCTTATGGGGATCGTATTCAAATCGGGCAAAGTGTGCTGGTGATACAAAGATCACCTCTGGCAGGAATTTAGTCTGGAGGGTCATATGCAATTTGTATTAGTCATTGGTCGGCTGGCTTTTGTCGCCATAATCTATCTCTTTATCTTTCGAATCTTTACAGCATTATTAGCAGATTTACAATTTAAGGGGATTTTCCAACGCTCGATGAAGGAATTTGGACGTTTAGAGGTCCTTACGGGATCAGAAACAATTTCGAAGGGGAAAATTTATCGAGTTGATGCCAAAGGATTGCGTCTGGGTCGGGGCAAGCATAATGATATCGTTTTACCGGATCATTTTGCCTCGATCGACCATGCAGTCTTTCGGTTGCAAAAAGGACAAACTATTGTGGAAGACCTAGGAAGTACGAATGGGACCTGGGTCAATGGAGAGCAAATCCATTCGCCGGTACAAATGGTGGTAGGGGATTATGTGAAAATTGGAAGTATTACCTTCCAGTACTCGAGGTGGCAAAATGAGAGTTCTAAGCTTTAGTGAAAAAGGATGTATTCGCAAAAATAATGAGGATTCTTTTCTGGTGTTACCCGAGCAAGGACTCTATGCAGTGGCCGATGGGATGGGTGGGCACCGTGCGGGAGAAGTAGCTTCTTCAACCGCCTTGGAAGAATTGAGAAAATTGGTTCCCCAATTGGTTGAACTTGAGGGGAAGGGCTTGGAGAATGGGCTGACGGAAGCCTTTGCTATCGCGAATCGAGTCGTCTATCAAGCGTCAACAACTGAGCCGGAAAATGCCGGGATGGGAACGACTCTGACAGTTTTAATGGTGCGCAGCAAGACGGTCGTTATTACACATGTTGGAGACAGTCGCGCTTATCTATGGCGCGATGATGTGTTAACTTCTTTGACGGTAGACCATTCGCTGGTAGGAGAACTTGTGCGGTTAGAACAGATTTCTCCTGAAGAAGCAGAAAAGCATCCACAACGTCACGTGTTGATGCGTGCAGTGGGTGCAGACCCAGACGTTGAGGTGGATTGCCGGAGTGTCGATCTACAGACCGGAGATGTTTTTCTCTTATGCACGGATGGATTTTCCAATGTAATCAGCGATCAAGAACTTGCGGAAGAATTCCTCGAACCGGGCTCGTGGGAAGGACGTTTCGAAAAATTGAGAAAGCTTACATTAGAACGGGGTGCACCCGATAATTTCACAGCCTTGTGCTGTATATTGGAGTAAGCCGATGATTCAACGTTTAATCACGCGCATGATTATTGTAGGCATGATGTGGCTAGGACTTAGTTTGCTTAAATGGGAGGCCTTGAGTACCCAACTCCTTATGCAAGCGCTAGTCTTTACGGCCATAGTCCTGCTGGGGAGCCTAATGGAACAGATTCTCCACTACCAGGGCGATCCCTATATTCTACCAGTGGTCCAGGCGATCATGGCGATAGGGCTTGTGTTCGTCGTACGAATTAATCAGGCTCTCCCTGACAACCCAGGTAATCATAATATCGCTTTGCACCAATTCTGGTGGGCAAACATCGGGCTAGTGGTGTTCTACGCAATTTTATGGGGGATGCAGGATTATCGAAAGCTAGGAAGGCTTAGATACCTGTGGGGGCTACTAGCGGTTGGGTTGTTGATGGTGACCCTTGTATTTGGCTCCACGACTGGCGGAGCAACAAGTTGGCTCTCCCTAGGGGGAATCGTGGTTCAACCGGAGGAATTTGTCAAACTAGCCTTACTCTTGTTTATGGCAACTTACTTGGAAGAAAATGAAGAATTGTTGCGGGTAGGAACTGTGCAATGGGGCAAATTTTCTTTACCTGATTGGCGGACCTTGGGTCCTTTTATGATCATGGTTGCTTTCATCCTTGGGATTTTGGCGGCACAGAAGAGTTTAGGGACGGCTTTGGTATTTTATATGCTCTTTGTACTGATGCTTTATGCTGTGACTGAACGGGCGCTTTATTTGGGAATATCCCTTCCAATTTTCCTTTTGACTGGGACATTGGGCTATCAGCTGTTTCGGCATGTACGAGTCAGAGTCATGGTATGGATGAATCCATGGCAAGATGTTGCAGGTGGAGGTTACCAAATTGCCCAATCTCTGTTTGCCATTAGTGGCGGTAAAATCCTGGGGACGGGATTAGGTAACGGAATTGGGGCTTCGACTGTGCCCGTAGCCATTAGCGATTTTGTTTTTTCTGTCATTGCGGAAGAACTTGGCTTTGCCGGTGCCATGGCAGTCTTAATGCTCTTTCTGATTGTTGTCCTGAGAGCCTTTGCGATAAGCTTGAAGACGAAAGATCGATTTGGGCAAATCTTAGCCGCCGGGATCGGAATTCTCCTAGGAACAGAAACGTTAATTATTCTTGCTGGGGTCACGAAATTACTTCCTCTGACAGGCATAACACTTCCTTGGGTAAGCTATGGTGGAAGTTCCGTCATTGTGCACTTTATCTTGCTGGGGGTGTTGTTGAATATCTCAAACGCCAACGCAGTAAGTTCTCACACCACCAAGAACAAGGGAAGGGAGTGTGCAACATAATGAAAGGGATACGACGAGTAGCACTTGGCATGGCCTTTAGCTTCTTCATTCTAAGTCTTGGTTTAGTCTATTGGCAGGTTGTTCAGGCAGATACTTTGTTGCAAAACCCCGCGAATAAACGCTTAATTCTGATGGAAAACCGCGTTACCCGGGGAGGGATTTTCGATCGTAACGGCGAAATCATAGCTCAAACTCAGGTTCTGAACGGTAAGAAGGTTCGAGTGACTCCGAAGGGGGAAATGTTTGAGCCTCTCCTTGGATATTCGTCGGTACAACTTGGCACCTCAGGTATCGAAGGAAACTTGGCAGATCGGTTACTGGGAATTAAGGATGCAACGGCTATCCAAACAGTCAAACAGCTCTTCGCACTTCCCCGCCAAGGGGATGACGTGGTGCTCACCTTGGATTCACGGCTACAGAGTATCGCTTATAATGCTCTCAAAGGGAAAAAGGGGGCTGCTGTGGCCATCGATCCTCGGACAGGAGCAGTATTGGCCTTGGTGAGCCAACCCAGCTTTGATCCCACAAACCTGGAACAGAACTGGAAGGACATTATTAGCCAAGAAGACAATAAACCACTTATAAACCGTGCTTTTAAACTTTACCCGCCGGGATCGGTCATGAAGGTAGTCACGTCTGCCGCCTTATTCCGAAGTGGAATAAATACCACCGATCTGTATGAAAGCACAGGATCGACGGTTATTAATGGACAAACCATTAACGAACAAAACGGCAAGGCCTTTGGCTGGGTTAACTATAATATGGCTTTAGCAAAATCCTGTAACGCATACTTTGCCACATATGGCGTGAAAGCCGGGGATAAGAATTTCCTTTCCGCGGTCAAAAGCTTCGGATTTGGTCAAAAAATTCCCTTTGAACTTTATGTCAAACCGAGTTCAATTACAGCTGTAGCGGCAATGCCTACCAAGTTGGATACAAATCTTCTCGCTGCAAGTGCTTTTGGTCAAGGCCAAGTTGAAGTCACACCCTTTCATATGGCATTGATTGCAGCCGGTATCGCAAACCAAGGGGTTATCATGACCCCGCATATTGTTGAAAAAGTTCTAGACTCCGCTCAAGCCGTGGTATTTGAACAAAAACCCGCGCCTTGGCTGACCGCACTTTCTAAAGAAGAAGCGGCAAAGATTACGAGTGCGATGGTAACCGCAGTGAACGATGGTACGGCTGCTCCAGGGGCAATACCGAATATTCAAGTTGCGGGCAAGACGGGATCAGCAGAGCCCGGAGGACCTTACAAGACTCATGGTTGGTATATTTCCTTTGCACCAGCGGAGGCGCCACGGATTGCGGTCGCCGTTATTGTAGAAAATGGTGGGACCGGAGGCGGAGCGGCTGCTCCGATCGCAAGACAAATCATGCAAGAAGCATTGAGCCAGAAAGTAGGTGACAAATAGTGAGTAAAATCTTTGGGGGACGATATGAGGTCTTGGATAAAATCGGTGCCGGTGGTATGGCAATTGTCTATAAGGCCAAGGATCTTCTACTGAACCGTGTTGTGACGATCAAGGTGCTCCGGGAGCAGTTTGTCTCAGATGAAGACTTTATACGTCGTTTTCGGAGAGAAGCCCAATCTGCAGCGAGTTTGTCCCATCCCAATATCGTATCAGTTTATGATGTGGGTAAAGAAGGGGACACTGAGTATATTGTCATGGAATACGTGGAAGGTCGTAATCTCAAAGAAATCATACGAGAGTATGCTCCACTGTCTACCGATCAATCGATTAACCTTGGGCGGCAAATTACAATGGCCATACAAAACGCCCATGAGCACCATATAATCCATAGAGATATTAAACCGCACAACATCCTGGTGACGGCAGAAGGCCATGCTATGGTGACGGATTTCGGCATTGCGCGGGCCGTATCTTCGGCAACAGTGACCCATACGGGCGATATTATAGGTTCTGTTCATTACCTGTCACCAGAACAGGCCAAAGGGTTGCAAAGTAACGAGCAATCAGATATTTATTCGTTAGGGATTGTTCTCTACGAATTGATCACGGGTAAAGTTCCGTATGACGGAGAAACCCCAATTACCATTGCGCTTAAACACCTCCAGGAACAAGCTGTATTGCCGAGTAAAATAAATCCCCTGGTTGAAGAGGAATTCGAAGCTGTTATCATGAGAGCAATCGCCAAGTCGCCTGAACAACGATACTTATCCGCGAAAGATCTTTTGGCAGATCTCGACCACATTCAGGCTGGCCGTCCGATTTCAAGGTTGGTAATCCCTTTTGCTGATGACTCTGAAGCAACACAAACACACAAAGGAATGAGCAAGATCTTAGCACCAATCCTGGTTAAAGACGCTTCAATTGGTGGGGAACCATCCCCAGTGAAGACCAAGAATAGTCAACGTCGGAAATGGATCATTGGGGGACTCGTCCTTCTATTCGTCTTGTTAGCTGGAGGGCTGGCATTAAGCAACTTTATGTCAGTCGATTTAACAAAGGTCCCTGATGTTGTCGGGAAAACGCTACCCGCTGCAGGGGAGTCAATGAAGCAGGCCAAACTAAATCTTGACCCGAATTCTTTATCCGAGTTCAGTGATACAATCGCGCAAAACCTTATCATATCTCAGCAACCGAGCGCGGAGACATCCGTTAAAACGGGAAGGCTTATTCAAGTCACGGTGAGCAAAGGTGCGGATACGGCGAAATTTCCAGATGTAACGACTGGACAGATGTCGAAAGAAAGTGCCGTTAACCTCCTGAATAATGCGGGATTCACTGGTAAGATAACCTATGACGCAAAAAATAGTGAGACTGTCGCTAAAGGTTACGTCATGGCACAGAGTCCTATGCCAAATGCTACTTGGGCGAAAACCGGGGCAATTTTATTGACCATTAGTAACGGACCGCTGAACATAACGATTAATATGCCAAATGTGATTGGCAAGACCTCCGCTGAAGCCAAAAAAGTGCTTGAGGATAATAAACTGGTCGTGCTGGTAGAACCCCAGAGTTCCATGACTTCTCCCGAAGACGTGGTGATCAGTACGACGCCTAACCCGGGAGAATCCGTTCAGCAGGGAACTCAAGTTACGATGGTTGTTTCGCTTGGACCTGGGCCACTTGCCCAAGCAATTCAACCAAACGGGAAAAGAAAAATAATTGTCATTAGCAAGGTGATGAGTGAGGACTATATATGATCGAAGGAGTTTTGCTCAAAGGGTACGGCGGATTCTATTATGTCTATGCCGAGGACCAAGTATGGGAATGTTCCCTGCGCGGTCGCTTTCGTGTGAAAGATCAAGACTTTTTGCCCGGAGACCGAGTGAAAATTTTACCAGTTGAGGAGGCTAAGGCAACAATTGAGGCTGTTGATCCACGTCGAAATGCCTTAATCCGACCGACGATTGCGAACGTGGACCAGGCGCTTTTGGTCTTTGCCATGACGTCTCCTAAACCGGATCTTAACCTCTTGGATCGTTTGTTGATCCAAGTGACGGACGCGGGAATCGAGCCTATCTTGGTCTTCACTAAATTGGATAAATTCAAGGAAGCTGCTTTAACCACGGGTACTAAGGAACATGCGATAACGGATGTATACCGCAAAATAGGATACACTGTGTTTGAAGTTTCCAATGAGACGGGTGAGGGAATTGAAGAAGTGGGCGCGCGTTTAACGGATAAAATCAGTGTGCTTGCAGGACCTTCTGGTGCAGGGAAATCGAGTTTCTTCAATGCTTTATCTCCCGGAAAGAAGCTAAAAACAGGGGAATTAAGCGTAAAGTCTAAGCGGGGCAAGCATACCACGCGGCACGTTGAACTGATGGTTTGTGCTGGGGGACTTGTCGCGGATACACCGGGTTTTTCCTCCCTCTTTTTACCGCCTATGAAACGCGTGGAGTTAGCAGAGTGTTTTCCAGAATTCGTCCAGCGTCGTCGCCAGTGCAGGTTTAACAGTTGCATTCATGATAAAGAACCGAACTGTGCGATTAAAGAAGCTTTAGAAAACGGAGAAATTGCTCCTTTTCGGTATGAACACTACTTAATATTCTTAAAAGAAGTTATTGAAGCAGAGAGGAAATATTAAGATGATTCAAATTGCTCCTTCTATTTTATCTGCCGATTTCTCCCAACTTGGAGAACAGGTGCGTTTGGTTGAGGAAGCCGGCGCGGAAGTTTTACATATTGATGTGATGGACGGGCACTTCGTCCCGAATCTTACCTATGGATCGGTTGTCGTTAAATCACTAAGGGCTCATTCCAGTATGCGCTTTGATGTTCACCTAATGGTAGAAAAACCAGAGCTTTTTATTGCAGATTTTGCGGCGGCGGGGGCAGATCATATCACCTTCCATTTAGAAGCGACATGCCATGTGCACCGTGTGATTCAACAGATCAAAGAACATGGGATGACGGCTGGAATCGCCCTCAATCCAGCAACACCACTGGATGGTATTAAATATATTTTGCAAGATTTAGATATGGTACTGTTGATGACGGTCAACCCTGGATTTGGAGGACAAAAATTCATATCTAACGTTATCCCCAAAATCCAGGTTCTGCATCGACATCTTCTACAAACAGGATCCGCTTGTCTCATTGAAGTGGATGGAGGAATTAATCTGGAAACCGCACCTGTAGTGGTCAACGCAGGAGCACATATTTTGGTGGCCGGGGCCGCCGTTTTCGGACAAGTTGATCCCAAACAAGCCGTTGAGAAACTTCGTCAAGCTGCTCATTCTGCGAAGAACGAGGCATGAAAATTGCGGTATTAGCAAATGGTGCTTGGGATTTAGAATGGGGAAGTCAGGTCTTGAAAGAGGTTGGTTTTCTGATATGTGCGGATGGAGGGGCGAACCATGCCGCACTTTCTGGACGTTTACCGGATCAACTGATTGGGGATTTAGATTCGATTACACCAGAAATTTTAAATCAATGTAAGAATGCAGGATGCGTCATTCAACAATTTCCCTGCGAAAAGGATGAGACTGATCTCGAGTTGGCGCTGCTTTGTGCTGAGAAGCAGGCCGGTCTTGTTAATGAACGGGATATTTGGCTATATGGGGCGACCGGAAAACGAATCGATCATTTTATGGGTAATATAGCCCTGATGCTCGCCTACGCCCGAAAAGGAACCCGGATTCGCTTAGTCGATCCCGAGCATGAAAGCTGGATTCTTCAAGGTCGGGAATCTATCAGGCGGTCACATGGGCAGGAACTCTCCTTAATTGCCTTGTCTGAGAGAGCCGTGGTTACGACAGAAGGACTCTATTACCCACTTGATCAGGGCGTGTTATTTCAGGATTCGCCGCGCGGCATAAGCAATGTTTTTCTTGGTGAAGAGGCTGTGATTGAGGTGCACTCAGGATGGGTGCTGGTTGTTTTACCCAAATTCTAAGCCGGGGATGGTGAGGATGGTGTGAATTGCACGCCACACCACAGCGCCATCGCTATCACGCTTGATTACGAAGCGAGCTTTGGCAAAACCTCTGGGCTATTCTGAATGTGAACCTTGCCACGCTCCCCCTTCGTAATGTAAGCGTGATTGACGCGACTCTGCTGGATGGTTTGGCTTAGCAAATAACACCATCCGGGCTGGGTACGACTTAGGCTGGGGACCATTTGGGCAGAAAGTAACTTACGCGGTAGGCTTGGAACGACGTGAGATTGGAACCACTTGGGCTGGGGGATGACGTGGAGATGGAACGGTTGAATTGCTGCGCTGTCAACATGCGTTGTTGGCGCTTGGTATTGACTTTGGTATGAAAAGATTGAAAAAGGAAGACGATAAATGCAACATGATGAATTATTGATTGGAACAATGCTTGACGGTATGGCTCGGTGGGTTGCAGTTCGGACGACGGATACAGTTGAAGAAGCTCGCAGGCGTCATGGATTGTCACCGGTTGCCACGGCGGCGCTAGGTCGGTTAATGACGGGGGCGCTTATTTTGGCGAGTTCGCTTAAAGGCGACGAGAGTATCACTTTGCGACTTTTGGGAGACGGCCCGTTAGAAGGCGTAGTGGCAGTCGGCAATGCACAGGGAAAAGTTCGAGGGTATGTCGGGGAACCTTTGGTGGATTTGCCGTTGAAGGACTCAGGAAAACTTGACGTGGGAACGGCGGTTGGACTGGGAGAGCTAGCAGTTAGCAGAAGTTTGCATAATGGTGAAGTTTATACCGGTATGGTTCCGATGGTTAGCGGAGAAATTGCAGAAGACCTTGTGCATTATTTGTTGACGTCGGAACAGATTCCGTCAGCGATGCTTCTTGGCGTACGGGTGGAAAAAGATTATCATGTGGCTGGAGCGGCGGGACTTTTAATACAACCATTGCCTGGAGCGACAGAAACGGATATCCAAGCCATTGAAAGTCAGATCGGGAAGTTGAGTGCTGGAATCAGTGAACTGGTAGCTCAGAGTCGGTCTATGGAAGAAATGCTGGATCAGTTGATGGGACAACTTCCTTATCATGTCTTGGAGCGTCGGTCGGTCAAATTTTCTTGTATGTGTTCTAAAGAACGTCTCAGTGAGACCTTAGTCTCTATCGGTAAAAAAGAAATAGCAGACCTGATCTCGGATGGAAAAGCCGAGATGGTCTGCCATTTCTGCAATGAACATTATCAATTTACGCTGGAAGAACTTCAACAGATCTCTGAGCAGGCGCAATGAGAGGGTGGGCCGAGTGTGTTGAAATCTGGATATGAAAAAAGCCCGATAAAATCGGGCTTTTGATTCACTAGCTAGCGCGTTGGACTTTACCAGAACGTAAGCATCGAGTGCAAACATTCAGTTTCATGGGAGTACCGTTCACAACTGCATGAACACTTTGCAAGTTTGGTTTCCAAGTTCGCTTTGTCCGTATATGAGAGTGGCTGACTTGATTCCCAGTGGTTACTCCTTTGGCGCATACTGCACAAACTTTAGCCATGCTCTAAAACCTCCTTTGTTAACGAAATGACACTTATATATAATATCAAAAGTCTTACGAGTTGGCAAGGCTTCCCTGAGAAATTCTTCTTTGATAAAGGGCCGGCTTCTTTAGGAAGATAGAAAATATAATTTTTCTTTGAACATTTTTGATTTACTTTGTATAATAAGGTCAACGTGGACAATACCAAGAAGAGGAGGGTCCTGTTTATGGGAAAAGAAATTATTAATGGTCTCGGTAAAATTGATATTTCTGAAGAAGTCATATCCACAATAGCAGGTGCTACCGCTGTTGAGTGTTACGGCTTGGTGGGCATGGCCTCACGCAAAATTACCGATGGATTTGCTGATTTACTAGGACGAGAAAACTTGGCCCGTGGCGTAGTCGTCTCCATTAAAGACAATGAAGTGATCATCGATCTCTATATCGTTGTCGGGTATGGCGTTAAGATTTCTGAAGTTGCAACCAGTGTTATGGAACGCGTCCGTTATACTACTGAGAAACTTACGGGATTAAAAGTGTCCCAAGTAAATGTGAACGTACAAGGCGTTCGCATTTTAGAGTAGTGTAAAAGAGTAGGGGGATACGGTTTTGGGACCAAAAACTAAGACAATCAGTGTCGTTAACGCACAACTTTGGAAACAAATGATGGTTGCAGGAGCGAAGGCCTTAGAACTTAAGAAACATGATGTTGATGCCTTGAACGTTTTTCCTGTGCCAGATGGTGATACGGGCACAAACATGTTTTTAACAATTCAATCAGCCGCAAGGGATTCTGAAAAAGTCACTAGCAAGGCTATTAGTGATGTGGCAGCAGCGGCTTCGATGGGGTCCTTAATGGGCGCTCGCGGAAATTCTGGGGTCATTTTGTCTCAGCTTTTACGCGGAATTGCCAAAGGGCTAGAAGGGCTGTCAACTGCAAATTCTATGCAAGTGGCTCAAGCTTTACAATCGGGCGTGGATACCGCCTATAAAGCGGTTATGAAACCGGTCGAGGGCACGATCTTAACGGTTTCAAAGGAAACAGCGAAGGTCGCGTTAACTATGGCTAAGGGCGGAGGGTCACTGCTGGAGACACTTCAACAAGCTCACCTTAAGGGCCTGGAATGCTTAGCGAAAACACCCGATATGTTGCCAGTATTAAAACAAGCGGGTGTCGTTGATGCTGGAGGACAAGGATTCCTTATTATTTTAGGCGGATGGATCGGTGTGTTATCGGGGGAAACAGTTAGTTTAGATATCATGTCCCAGGCGGAGGAAAAAACGGCTCCGGGCGTTCAAGAAACTCAAGGTTTACAACGGGAATTTATGCGGATTGAAACGCTCGATTATCCGTATTGCACTGAATTTCTGGTCAAAGGAACCGATTTGCGTGTTGAACGGATACGAGAGGATTTGAAGGAACGTGGGGACAGTTTGTTGGTCGTTGGGACACCAGAAGTGGTCAAGATTCATGTGCACGTTAAAAATCCTGGGAAAATTTTAGATTATGCCATACAGTGGGGTTCACTCCACCAAGTTCAAATTCATAATATGCTTGAACAAAACGAAAGCATGGCACACGCAATGAAAGCCGAGACGTCTCAAGCAGTGGTTGAGGAATCAAAGGCTCTCAGCGAAACTCAACCCTTCAAAGAGTTCGGGTTGGTTGCAGTCGTCATGGGGCAAGGCATCGCGGACGTTTATAAAAGTTTGGGCGTCGATGAAGTTGTTTATGGCGGCCAAACCATGAATCCAAGCACAGAGGACTTAGCAGAGGCCGTGCGCAAGATTTCGGCTCGCCACATTTTCATTCTGCCGAATAATGGAAATATTATTATGGCGGCTCGTCAAGTGAAAGATATTGTACTAGATCGTGGCGTGTCTGTAATTCCGAGTAAATCGGTTCCCCAAGGAATTTCCGCGCTTCTGAACTTTAATGCAGAGGGCGAAGTAGAGGCCAATACCCAAAATATGGAAAGAGCACTCGGCAATGTTCGTTCCGGAGAAGTGACTTATGCAGTTCGTGATTCCCAGTTCGGGACTTTAACAATCTCGTCTGGAGATATTTTAGGGCTAGTGGAAGACACCATTGTTACGACGGGCCAAACATTACTTGAAGTAGCACAGGCAACGTTGGAAAAGATGGAATGGAAAACACATGACTTGGTTACCATATTCTATGGAGAAGAAACAATACAAGCAGAGGTTGAACGTCTCAAGACTTGGCTTAAGGATGAAAATCCGAACGTCGAGGTAGAGGCTCATCCCGGTGGGCAACCGCTCTACTACTATATTTTTGGTGTGGAATAGGTTTACCTCCGGAATTTTTCCGGAGGTTTTTTTTCTAAATACTTAGGAGGTTGCAATTGTGGGTAGGAGTAATGTATTTGATATTCTTGGTCCAATTATGGTTGGACCGTCAAGTTCTCACACGGCAGGAGCAGTACGGTTGGGTGCGATGGCCAGAAAGATATTGGGTGAAGAACCCGTCGCAGGAACGATTCACCTTCATGGCTCATTTGCAAAAACAGGGAAGGGGCATGGGACAAACTTAGCCTTGATTGCGGGCCTATTAGGGATGGCGCCAGATGATGAACGAATTCCTGAGTCTATTAGCATAGCCAAGGAACGCGGGCTTAACTTCACTTTTGAAATTGAAGACCTCGGAGATGTCCATCCAAACACCGTTAAGTTTGATCTGCTCGGAATGACAGGAAGCCATGCTCAGATTGTCGGGTCATCCATTGGAGGGGGAACGATTGTCATTCGACAGATTAATGATTTTCGGGTGGAAATTAGGGGAGACTACCCCACCTTAGTTATTCTCCACCAGGATCTCCCGGGACTTGTAGCCCAGGTGACACTGCTCCTGGCAACGTCCCAGACCAACATTGCACGAATGCTGGTGTCCAGGGAAAAAAGGGGAGCTCAAGCCTTAATGGTGGTGGAAACCGATGAAAAAATCGAAGAGGCTATCCTTGTTTTAATGAGGAGACTACCGAAAATCTATCAGGTATTGGCGATTGAGCCGTTGGAATAGGAGTGAAAAAATCATGCTTGCCTACGAAGATTGGGTTATTGAAGCTGAAGCAAGAGGGCTGAAAATCAGCGAAGTCGTCTACCAAAATGAGATAGAAAGTTCACAACAATCGGAGCAAGAGCTTTTTCAACGCATGCGTAAAAACTTGAAAGTAATGAGAGAATCGGTGGCGGCCGGTTTGATGGGTGAACGTCGTTCTCTCTCTGGCTTGGTAGGGGGAGATGCAGCAAAAGTAGAAGCAAGGCGGAAAAAGGGAGAGAGCTTGGTTGGAGACCAAATAAGCCGTGTGATCGCAAGAGCACTTGCAGTTGCTGAAGTCAATGCATGTATGGGGAAGATCGTTGCAGCGCCCACCGCGGGTTCCTGCGGGGTGATCCCGGCTGTCTTATTAACGGTTGAAGAAACCTGCCAGGCCTCAGAGAAGGAACTTTTACTCGCGCTTTTTACCGCGGCTGGACTAGGAATGGTCATTGCGGACCGAGCGAACGTTTCTGGCGCAGAGGGCGGATGCCAGGCCGAAATAGGTTCTGCAGCAGCAATGGCTGCAGCTGCAGCTGTGGAATTAGCTGGAGGCACGCCGAGGCAGACTGCAGACGCCGCAGCGATGGCTATGAAATCAATGCTGGGTTTAGTATGCGATCCCGTGGGTGGGCTTGTAGAGGTTCCCTGCGTCAAACGAAATGCAACGGGAGCAACTATCGCCATGTCTGCAGCTGAAATGGCACTTTCGGGCGTCAAGAGCGCGATTCCGATTGATGAGGTCATTGATGCTATGGGAGAAATCGGCAAACAAATGCCCTGTGCTTTGAAGGAAACAGCGCAAGGCGGCCTTGCTGTGACGCCGACGGGACGACGAATTCAAGCTGATTTTCTATGATAGGTACTCAAGTGCAAATCGTCTTGAATAATTTACAGCGGGCACTTTTAGCGGAAGAAAAACAGGGTTTCACCAATACTGGTGTGATGGGAGGCTTTAATGCCTTCTTGAAAGGAATCCTGCCTCGACTAGAACAGCTATTTCCTGCTCATGACATGGATTTATTGAGAAATTTGGCACAGCAATATCCCACCTGGAGCCCGCTGCGACGAAGAGAGGCCTTTGCAGAACTTCGTCGCTTCATGCAAGAAATCGTGCTGGAAGCTCAAGAATTCCCAACGAAAAATGAGCCGTTAGAGAAGCAAGAGCCACCGGAGAAACCCATTATGCCGGATAAACAAACAGCTCAGAGTACACACAAAGAACTAGAGGATAAAAAAGAATTACATAATAATGTGGATGTGATAAACAGTCAAGAAATCCCTCTAGAAAGGGCCTTGAAGCGATCAAGCTCGGTTTCCTTGCAATCAAAGCCTTTACAATATTTAAAAGGGGTGGGACCAGAAAGAGCAAAGCAGCTTGAAAAGCTTGGAATCCATAACGTACTAGATTTGCTGCAATATTTTCCTCGTCGGTATGAAGATCGCCACAAGCAAATGATTGCGGAGTTGCAAGAGGGTGAAATGGCAACCGTTGAGGGCAAAGTGGTAGCAGGAACGATGACGAATGGCAAGATGAAAGTGGTTAAGTTGAGTATTGAGCAACAAGGGCGTTTGTTCCACGCAACATGGTTTAACCAAGTACATATTCTCAAACAATATCCTGTAGGAACACAAGTTGTTGTAACAGGAAAGGTTCGCTGGAAACAACAGGTACCGGAAGTGCTGGCGGCAGATATTGAAAAGGTGAATGCGAGTGATCCGGTGAAGGGTCCCGACTTGGGTTCGCAAACGATTTTACCGGTTTATTCAGAAACAGCGCGTTTATCCTCTAAAGTAATACGAAACTTAATTCAAAGTGTCTTGAATCAAGCGGGCACAAGTTTTGGAGAGATACTACCCCAAGAAGACATCAAGGAATGGATGGGGCGATCCCTCGCTCATCGCGAGATTCATTTTCCAGAGAATTATACGACCTTGGCCCAAGCAAGGGATCGTCTGGTTTGGGAAGAAATTCTCTTTTTGCAATTAGCGGTCGCGAGACTTCGCCAGGGCATGGAACGGCTTGGAAGTCCTCCATTATTAGGGGGAGGGGAACAAATCCAGAACTTTTACGATTCGTTGCCTTTTCAACTGACGAAAGCTCAACAAAGAGTGATTCAAGAGATATTAAAAGATATGGCTAGGCCGCAAGGAATGGCAAGACTTGTCCAAGGCGATGTCGGTTCCGGCAAAACGGCGGTTGCTATGGTGGCGCTACTGTGCGCTGTAGGATCAGGCTACCAAGGCGCGATGATGGCCCCAACAGAAATTTTAGCGGTACAGCATTACCAATCGCTTGAGAAAATGTTCACGCCTTTGGGAGTTTCTGTTGTATGTTTACTGGGAAGTCAGACCAAAAGTGTGCGGACGGAAACCTTGGCAAAGATCGCTAATGGTGAGGCGCAAGTCGTTATAGGGACACATGCCCTTATTCAAGAAACCGTCGTATTTAAAGCACTAGGCCTTGCCGTTACCGATGAACAACATCGTTTTGGCGTAAGGCAGCGATCGCTTCTTCAGAGCAAAGGGGAAAGCCCTCACGTATTAGTCCTTACAGCAACGCCGATTCCACGGACGTTAGCTTTGACACTCTACGGCGATTTGCAATTATCAGTGCTTGATGAGATGCCCGTTGGGAGAAAACCAATTATTACCCGTAAATTGGCTGAACGAGCCCGCCCAAAAATGGAAAAATTCTTGGAGGAGCAAATCGATCTTGGAAGACAGGCTTATGTAGTTTGCCCTTTGGTGGAAGATTCGGAAACGCTTGATCTCATTTCGGCTACGCAGCGTGCGACTGACTTACAAGATCGGTTCCCAAACCGTCGCATCACTCTTTTGCACGGTAGAATGAAGGGGGCAGAGAAAGAAACGATTATGACAGCTTTTCACGCCGGTGAAATTGATATTTTGGTTGCAACAACTGTGGTTGAAGTCGGCGTCAATGTCCCGAATGCCTCGGTCATGGTGATTGAATCCGCTGAACGGTTCGGTCTTGCTCAATTGCATCAGCTCAGAGGAAGGGTTGGTCGAGGCAGAGAACAGTCTTACTGCTTTTTGTCGTCAGGTAACGCAGATAGTCGTCGTTTAGATATTCTCTGTCAAACGGAAGATGGGTTTAAGATTGCTGAAGAAGATATGCGTTTTCGTGGAACGGGAGAACTATTAGGAACAAGGCAGCACGGCTTAGCTGAGTTGCGTCTTGCGGATCTATCGCGTGACGGCCATCTCGTTGAGAGAGCCTACCAGATGGCACAGAAAGCACTGAAAGACCCGGAAAAGTATGAACTGCTTTTTGAAGAAGTCCATAGGCTGTTCCCGCCGGAGAAGGTAGGGGTGAATTAAGAGGGTCGGTGAGACACGTCCTCGGCCATGCGATCGACGTGCCAAACTTAGGGCGCAAGTGTTGAATGCAAGTAAGGGGTTCCTGGCAAATCAGACATCCGACGACCATGGATGGTCTAGTGTCACCGGAGCCAAGGATGGCGGGAGGGGACCTTGTCTGGTTGCCACCCTCGGACGTCCTGTCCTCGGCCCCTTAATGAAAGAACACTTTCGCCGAGTTTGGCTACGACGACCGCAAAGGCGTCGGATCGTGTGATCGCGGACCCTCAGCGCTTGGAAGACGCGAGGCACTTAGCGGCTCTGTAGGCTTTGGTTGGACTAGGATTAAGAACTTTAACGTAAAAAGAACCAAAGGCTAAGGATAAAATCCTTAGCCTTTGGTTCTTTTGTTTTATTGAAGGTGACGGATTATCAAGATCACAGTCACCCTGGTGAAATTAAGATTAAGATAGCCTTCGGCTATCTTTTTATTTTGCCCATCCTTCGGTAAACCCTGCGATTATTCCATCTTTCATTAAGTATATAGTTACGATTATTAATATTATTATGATGTGTTTCTTTTTCATTATTTTCGCCCTCATCCCTTTTATTTAACAACCTAGGTCTTAAAATAACTTCACTTCGAGCAACGCTCTTGTCTACATCATAATGCATTGACAAGCAGAATCAAGCAATCATCAAATATTAGTCACCATCTTTGTTACTCTCGGCAATTTTATTATTCTCTTACCTATCAACATCCGGTGAAATATCGATTTCTTGGCAGGATTTGCCGGGTATGCATGTGCTCGAATCATCAAATAATAAAACCAGATTGAAGCGAAAATGATATGACCATAGGCAGCAGCGATGCAGGTCTGCTGCCGAATAAATAATCTCTAGGGAGGTGTAAGCTTTGGATAAAACAACAAAACCAATGGTCCAACTCACCCCAGAACAAGAAATATTCAGATATGAGGTAGCACAAGAGATTGGAATCGCTAATCTAAAACATAAAAATTCTCCCTATCAACCGCAAAAGTAATCTATACGAAAAATGGGTCAGGTCGGTGAAATACCAACCTGACCCATTTTTCTGTTCGTACAAAGCTTTGTGACCTTGCAAGCATTTCATTCCATGACAAGCGTTTATTGTAAATAACGCTCATAGTCCTTACGGTCAATTCCAGGATGCAAGCTGATTGCTAAGGCACCAGCAATAATTTTAGCTGATGTTTTTATGAGCGCGTCGATCTCTTTGGGTGTAACCATCAAATTCCCTTGGAAAGGGGAAAGGACATCATCAATGATTTTACTAAATGTTTCCGGTTTTATGCCCTTATAAAGCTTATACAATGACGGGGTGGTTACGAATTGTTCAAAAACCCCTTCAACGACATCATGGGCAATTATCGAGGCATTGACAACTGTGGGTAGCCCGATGGCAATCACTTTACAGCCGACTGATTCTTCGTTAATGCCAGCCCGTGGGTTTCCCACGCCTGCACCAGGATGAATGCCAGTATCAGCGATTTGAATACTTGTCCCAACTCGTTCAAGCGAACCGGCTGCAAGAGCATCGATGGCAATCAGCAAATCTGGTTTGACATGTTGGACAATACCACGGATGATCTCAGCGGTTTCAATTCCGGTGAGTCCTAAAACGCCCGGGGCAAGGGCGCTCACTCTGCGCAAATTACCTTGTAATTCATTCGGTGTGAGTTCAAAAAGATGGCGAGTAACCATTGTTTTATTAATGACTTGAGGACCCAAAGCATCGGGTGTGGCATTCCAGTTACCTAATCCGATGATTAAAATGCTGGCATCTTCTTTGAGCGCCATGAGTTCAATTAATCTGTCGGCTAGTACGTTGGTGATACTTTCATGGATGTCATAATCATTGGTTCTGATTTCAGGAGCATCAATGGTAATGTATTGTCCTTTGGGTTTACTCATCGCTTCGGATCCCTCATCGGTTTGGACGGTAATGATGGTAACTTTAGCATGATCGAGTTGTTGTTCATCCATTATGACGCCGGGGATTTCTACCCCGCTTTCTCCTCTCAGCAGCTGGTGGGCTTCAACAGCTAGATCGAGTTGCACATTGAGATGGCGATATAATTCTGATTTCTTCATGTTCTCTACTCCTTTGAATCCAAATCCATTTAAAAAAGTCACTGGGGCTAATAAGCTCCAGTGATGAGAGAGGAAAAAACGAAAGGAAGAGTTGGATGGGGGAAGGTCATTCGATGATTCATAGAATGTTCATTGAATGTAAATTTAGTATTGTCAAAAACAAACATGATATACAGGGAAAATTTAGCCAATTTTTTAATTGCTGTGGTATACTGATAGGGATTTGATGTCGATTATTCAATAATTTAGCTTTGTACAGTATAATAAGCTCTGCTATAATGTGATATGGAGGGTTTATGAGGATTATTGCAGGTGAGATGCGTGGCCGTCAACTAAAGACGGTAGAAGGAATGCAGACGCGCCCGACCTCAGATAAAGTTAAAGGTGCGATTTTTAATGTTTTAGGAGATAAGGTCTTGGATGCGCGCGTATTAGACCTTTTTGCTGGAACGGGAAGCTTGGCGATCGAAGCACTTTCGCGTGGCTCGCATGATGCGGTTTTGGTGGAAAAGAGTCGTGAAGCACAAGACGTGATACGCGAAAATATTGAACGAATGGGCGTTAGCCACAAGGCCAAACTTTTACAGTGGGATGTTTTTAAGTACATAAACGAATTTCCTGACGAAATTTTTGACCTTATTTTTCTAGATCCTCCTTATCGTGAGGGACTTGCTTTAAAGGTCATTTTAACTTTAAGGGAACACGCTTGTTTAACATCAGACGGCGTTATCGTTGCTGAAACAGCGAAGGATGAAGAACTAGATGGTGATATTTATCCGTACGAAATTCGGAAAACAGGCCAATATGGTGACACTAAAGTGTGGTATTTGCAGAGAATAGATGGTTGACGTAGGGGAGGATATAAGTGGAAAACGATATTATGAGTTTGCTCAATGAGGTGGAAGAAGTTATCGATCATGGACCGAAAATTCCGATGACGGGGAAAGTTTTGGTTGATGACACTGTTCTCTTTGAATTATTGGACCGCATACGTGCAGCCATGCCGGAAGAGATAACGAATGCCAAATGGGTTCTAAAAGAACGGCAACGAATTTTGGATGAAGCGCAAGTTGAAGCCCAGAAACTCATGGATTTAGGAAAAACATACGTTGATAAGAAGGCAGTAGAAAATGAAGTGGTTAAGCAGGCCCAGATTTATGGAGAAGACATCGTTAGGCAGGCACACGCATTTGCCAGTGATGTAAAAGTTGGGTCCGTCCAATATGCTGATGAAATGCTTCAGCATGTTGAACAGAGTATGTGTGACACGCTTCAATCTCTGCGTAAAAATCGCGAGGAATTAAAGGGGCTAGCCAAAGAAGACCGTGAAAGAACCAGCAAGCCTGAAAAAGAGAAGAGCGAGTAACTCCTCACTCTTAGTTCTTGACGGCCGACAAAGACTCCCGCTGAAACAAGCGGGAATCTTTGTCGGCCGTTTCTTTATACTAGTCAGAAAATATAAAGTGATCATGAACGAGTCGGCCCGTGTTCGTAGCACGCAGGTTATTTTTGGTAACACTATACAGTGCATCAAGAATTACCAAAACAGAGCTGAAATACGAAAGGGGCCGACACATGTAGGATAACACACAATATGTGGGTTTAGACGTGTCCAAAGAAAAAATTGCAGTTGCTATTGCCGATGAGGGTAGAGAAGTCCCGCGCTCAGTTTAGACATCGACTTTATACTCTGGGTTGTCGTATCAGGACGAGTATGAACAGAAGCGACATGAACCCGATAAACACAAAAGAGCTTGATTGCCAAGTATTCCAAAAAAGCACTGATGTACTTGGCCGCTGAATAACAAGGGATGAAGTGGGTATCTCCGCAAACAGGAGGAAGAGCTGGCTTAGTCCGAGGGCGAAGATTCCTTGAAGTGCTCGAGCAACCACGAACGGAAACAAGCGCAAATCGGTGGTACTGATAAAACCAGCGACTTGAGCAAACACAGAAAATCCACTCCAACCCATGATGAGCGTTAATAGTGCTACTTGTTGATTCAGCTCAGAGACGGCCTGGATTGTTCCTTGACATCCTAATGTCATCTCAAAAAGACCATTAAAAAAAGCGTTAAGAATTGGAAGGGATAGGCCTTTGATTACGATATGGACCAGAGCTGCTAAGAATGCGGTGATATGCCAGATGTTTAATAGACTCAGGATAACAGAAAAAAAAGCCATAAAACCTGCGACCATCAGTACGGTCGTTATGCTTTGCTTGATAGCATCACTTAGCATTTGCCCTAAAGCGCGGTTGTCTTTCAATTGAGCGTCTTTCATTTCTTGCCAAGCCCGTTTGAACGAGGGTAAATGGGTCGAGTTCCGGGGAGAAGGTGTAACGCGATAAAAACGGAAGAGAATACCGACCAACAAATTGGCCAGATAAATAGAACTTGCAAGGATTATACCAAGAGTCGGCTTTCCTAACATTCCAGAGGCGACGGCACCAAACATAAAACCGGGACTGGGGTTATTCGTAAAAGCTAAGAGACGTTCCCCTTCTACTCGCGTAATCTCTCCGGCTTGACGAAGCCGAGCAGTGAGTACAGCTCCCATCGGAAAACCTGAGGTGTAGCCCATAGCCACTACAAAGGCTGCCTTGCCGGGAAGGCGGAAAACCGGACGCATGAAAGATTCCAGAAGAACTCCAAGGAAATGAACAAATCCTGCTGCCATTAAAAGCTCGGAAAGAATAAAGAAGGGGAGCAAAGCGGGGAGGACAAAACGCCACCATAAGGCCAATCCTTGACCAGCAGAGCTAAGAACTTCCTGAGGATAGATAAACATGCCGAGGGCCAGAAGACTTAAGGCAAAGACACGCGTAACGGTGGACATGGATAGAACACCTTCCTTCACCTTGCTTCCTTATTCATATGGTCAAATGCTTGGACCTAGAAGTTATGGTGGGCAGAAAAATGAAACGGACCGATAAAAGCGAACGCGCTGAAGAGACAATTCGTTTTGACGGAACTATGCAATTAGCGAAATGTTCTGAAATAAGGAGAATAACGACGTAATGGTTGGAAAAACCGCGAATTCTGTGCTACACTTAAGCAGTTGTGTTTAAGGAACTATTATGGCACCTGAGAGAAAGAAAATTGATGTTTCCGAGATGCTATAGTGATTAATGTGCGGATTATAAAATAAGCTAAAACTATAAAGGGGCAATATTAAATGAAAATTCTTGTTCTTAACTGTGGAAGTTCTTCGTTAAAATACCAAGTCATTGACATGGACACTAATAATCCAATTGCGAAAGGATTGGTAGAACGTATTGGACTTGAGGGTTCTGTACTGACACATTCTACTGGTTCACAGAAAAAAGAAGTTATTAAGACAGAGATTAAGAACCATACCAAAGCGATCGAGCTTGTACTCAACCAATTGGTAGCTCCTAAATCTGGAGCCCTTAAAAATTTAAGTGAGATATATGCCATAGGGCATCGTGTCGTTCACGGAGGCGAGAAATTCGCAAATTCCGTTCTCATTGATGATTCAGTCATGAAAGCTCTCAACGAATGTATTGAGCTGGCTCCACTTCATAATCCTCCCAATATTGCTGGAATTATTGCGTGTCAGAAAATAATGCCGGGAATTCCTCAAGTGGCAGTCTTTGATACAGCGTTTCATCAAACGATGCGACCTTCAAGTTATATCTACGGATTACCTTATGAGTATTATGAAAAATACGGCATAAGGAAATACGGTTTCCACGGTACATCCCATAAGTACGTCAGTCAACGTGCTGCAGTTCTTCTCAAAAAACCACTTGAAGAGCTAAAGCTCATTAGCTGTCACTTAGGTAACGGTGCCTCCATTGCTGCCATCCGTGGTGGAAAATCCATTGATACGTCCATGGGCTTCACACCTTTGGATGGACTTTTAATGGGAACGCGCTCAGGCGCCTTGGATCCGGCGATTGTTACCTACATCATGCGTAAAGAGAACTTTAATCTTAATAAAATGAATGATTTTCTTAATAATAAATGTGGTGCCTTAGGGGTTTCAGGGGTGAGCAGTGACTTCAGAGACATTGAAGTAGCGGCGAACCAAGGGAATATGCGTGCACAGCTGGCGTTAGATGTTTTCGAACAGGACGTTAAGCAATACATTGGTGCTTACGCAGCGGTCATGGGTGGCGTGGATGCGATTATATTTACGGCCGGGGTTGGTGAAAACTCCGTGAGTATGCGAGCAGCTATTTGCAAAAATTTAGAGTATCTTGGCATAAATATTGATTTGGAGAAAAACGAGGTCCGGGGCGAAGAAGTCGATGTTTCCAAGACAAACTCACGTTGTCGGGTTCTTGTCATCCCAACCAATGAGGAACTGATGATTGCACTGGATACACGCCAAATAACCCAAAAGTAAGGGCGCAAGACATTTGACCGTACTATTGACTATGGCCAAGTAAAGAGTTTCCCTTGACAAAGAAAAATGTGACAACTATAATATGAATGTGTATCGGGGGGATAATATGAAAGTGAATGTAGCCGAGGTTCGTTACCAGGAAGGCGAAAGTGTCCATTTCGAGTTTGTGGAAGATTTTTCATCCTTCGATTTGGGAACGGAAGGCCTTTCATTTCAAGCGCCGGTACATGTTCAGCTTCAGGTGACAAACACAAACAAAGTGATGCTGGTTTACGGAAACGTTCAAACGGAACTTAAAGCCACTTGTGGGCGCTGTCTGGAAACGTACCTAACTCCATTGAGTCTCTCCTTCCAAGACAAATGGATTTTTCGCGCGCAGGCAACAGAAGATCTGTTAGAATCAGCACTGTTATTGGACAAAGATGAGATCGATATTAAAGAGCGCATTTTTGAACAAATTGTGTTAGCGTTACCGATGAAGTTCATTTGTTCAACAGAGTGTCAGGGATTATGTCCAACCTGTGGTGCAAATCGCAATCTGACCCCTTGTAAATGCGGGGAAGATGACATCAACCCTCGGTTTGCAGCACTGCGTAAGTGGCAATCCAATGACTAATTTAGTTTAGAGAATTTAAAGGGGGTGTAATTTTATGGGTGTTCCGCAACATCGCCAATCAAAATCCAGAGTACGCAAACGTCGGGCTATGTGGAAGCTAACTGCACCAAACCACATCGAATGCCCCCAATGCCATAAACCTAAGATGCCGCATTATATTTGCCCTAGCTGTGGGTATTATAATTCTAAGGTCGTCATTGCAGTCGGATAAAGGAAACTTACTTCAGATTCATCTGAAGTTTAGTTGAACTTATCCAGGGGCTTAGCGCCACTTAACGAACGCTATAGAAGTGGGAGTTTTAGTGGCGGTTAGCCATCGGGGGAATAAGGTTTAGTACGCAAAAACAAAGAACTCTTTTTAAAAGAGTTCTTTGTTTTTATGTACAACTATGTTAGGGACCAGATGTATCGTGCTTTACAGACCATACTCCCTATTCCATCTGTCTTCGACAGAGTTATTTCTTGAAAAGTGACTTGAGATGGTTTATAATTGTGACCAGGTCACAATTAGTTTGAAAATAGTAGGATGAGAAATGGTGATATAGATGGGCCGTAATAGTAAGGAAGAACGCCGCAAGGTACTAGGGGAAGAACTTTCGAAACATCCGTTCTTTACCGATGGTCAGCTTGCGGAACTATTTAAGGTGAGTGTTTCAACCATTCGTTTAGATCGGGGAGAATTAGGAATTCCTGAACTGAGGGAACGAACCAGGGCGGTAGCGCAGGAAGCGTACTCAACGTTAAAATCGTTAGATGACCAGGAACTGATCGGGGAACTAATAGAACTTGTTATTGGAGAGCGAGCCTGTTCAGAGCTGCTAATTGATGAAAGTATGGTTTTAACCAAGGCCAGAGTTGCACGTGGGCATTATTTATTTGCGCAAGCAAATTCTCTAGCAATTGCCTTAGTTGATGCACCTATGGCCTTGACTGGAAGTGTCGAGTTGAAATTCCTACGGCCAGTTCAGTTGGGTGAGATTGTGGTGGCTTTGGGAAAAGTAATAAAACGCAGGCAGAATAAATATTGGGTTCAAGTGTCGGTGCACGTTGGTACGGAAGCAGTGCTTCAAGGTAATTGGGTAATATTTGCAATGGATCATATGGATGTACGGGAAACGGAGATGGATTAGATGAGAATTGCTGTGGATGCCATGGGTGGAGATTATGCACCAGAGGAGATTGTAAAGGGAGCGCTAATGGCGGCAAAAACATGGCCTGATTTGCAACTTATCTTGGTTGGGCAGCAGGCACGGATTCTACCTTTATTTTCCAGCACAAAACCGATAAACATATCACTTATCGAAGCGTCAGAGGTGATCGGGATGGACGAACACCCGGCCAATGCTGTTCGGAAGAAGAAGGATGCCTCCATTGTCGTTGCGACTAAATTGGTGAAGCTTGGCGAGGCAGATGCTGTCGTGAGTGCTGGTAGTACCGGTGCTCAAATGGCTGCAGCCCTCTTAGGTTTAGGGCGTATCAAGGGAATCGAGCGACCGGCCATTGGGACCGTCCTCCCAACGCCTGAAGGGGGAAAACTCATTCTCGATGTAGGCGCTAATCTGGATGCTTCGCCAGAGCATCTTTGTCAATATGCGTTAATGGGTAGCATTTACGCGGAAAAAATCTTAGGAATTCCAAATCCACGCGTTGGGTTACTCAACATCGGGAGTGAAGAAGGAAAAGGAAACGAACTGACGCAGAAAGCGTATTCTTTGCTTAAGGTGGCGCCGATTAATTTCATGGGCAATGTAGAGGGACGGGATGTACCCTATGGGCGCGCTGATGTCGTTGTTTGTGAAGGATTTTCCGGAAATATTTTGCTTAAGACAGCTGAAGGTTTGGCGGGAGTCTTGTTCGAGCTTATTAAAGAGAAAATTACTTCAAACATCATCCGCAAGTTAGGTGCGCTGGCAGTGAAACCGGGTTTAAAAGAGATCGCTCAGATGATGGATTATGCTGAATATGGCGGTGCCCCTTTACTGGGCGTGAACGGAATTAGCATTATCTGCCACGGAAGTTCGAAAACAAAAGCGATCTTTAATGCCATTCGGGTCGCCCGAGAATGTGTCCAAGTGCGTTTGATTGAACAGATTCGGGAAGGCCTTCCTAAGTGAAGTAGAATATTTAAATAAAGAGTAAAGGGGACAGGCCACTATGTTTAGTGTTGGAATTGTAGGGACAGGGTCATATGTTCCTGAAAAGGTTATCACCAACGTGGATTTAGAAAAAACGGTGGATACAAACGATGAATGGATCATTTCACGTACAGGGATCAAAGAACGCCATTTCGCTCCGAAGGATGTGCCCGTTTCAGAACTGTGTTATCTAGCTGGTTTGCGGGCTTTGGAGGATGCCAAGGTAGCTCCAGAAGATGTTGATCTTGTCATTATAGCGACGATTACGCCGGACTATGCATTTCCCGCCACGGCCTGTCTCGTTGCAGATCGGTTAGGGGCAAAGAACGCGGCGGCTTTTGATTTAGAAGCGGGATGTACAGGCTTTATCTATGGAGTTGCGACAGCTAGCCAATTTATCGCCACAGGAATGTATAAAACAGCGCTCGTCATTGGAGGCGAGACAATGAGCAAGATTCTGAACTGGGATGACCGTTCAACCTGTATTCTCTTTGGTGATGGCGCAGGAGCAGCGGTTTTACAAGCGGTTGAAGAGGGATCGGGCTTTTTGAGTTTTGAGTTAGGTGCAGACGGTTCGGGTGGTAAATTACTCAGTCAACCAGCTGGGGGGTCTCAGTGTCCGGCTAGTTTGGAAACCGTGGGGAAACAAATGCATACCGTTCATATGGCGGGCAATGAAGTCTATAAATTTGCGGTTCGAATTATGGGAGAAGTTGCGGTAAAGGCTCTTGAAAAGGCAGGCTTAACGCAGAAAGATGTGGATCTGTTGATTCCTCATCAAGCTAATATACGAATCGTAGATGCTGCGGTTAAACGCCTCGGAATTTCTCCAGATAAAGTGGTTATAAATTTAGACAAGTATGGTAATATGTCTGCGGCTTCTATTCCTGTGGCTTTAGATGAAGCTTCGAAAGCGGGACGCCTTGCAGCCGGAGATACTGTCGTTATGGTCGGATTTGGTACAGGCCTGACTTGGGGAGCTTGTGTATTGAAATGGACGAAAGCAGGGTTTAAAGAATGATAGATACTGGAATTAAAACGAGGATTTGTGAACTGATTGGGATTGAATACCCTATTTTCCAAGGGGGAATGGCTTGGGTTGCAACGGGAAAATTAGCGGCTGCCGTTTCGGAAAGTGGCGGATTAGGGATTATTGGTTCTGGACAGGCCCCTGCCGATTGGTTGCGTCAGGAAATTAAAAAAGTGAAAGCGATTACTAAAAAACCATACGGGGTGAATGTCATGCTAATGTCTCCGTTTGTGGATGAAGTCATGCAGGTCATTCTAGAAGAGCGTGTCCCCGTGATCACAACGGGCGCCGGCAATCCTGGAAAGTATGTCTCGATGCTTAAGGAAGTAGGGACGAAGATCATTCCTGTGGTCGCCTCCGTGGCGTTGGCTAAACGGCTAGAGAAGGCAGGGGTTGATGCGCTCATTGCAGAAGGCATGGAGTCAGGGGGCCATATTGGAGAAATTGGAACCTTCCCTCTTGTTCCTCAGGTGGTCGACGCTGTAAAAATCCCGGTTATTGCAGCAGGCGGTATTATGGATGGACGAGGGCTGGTTGCGGCTTTAGCCCTAGGCGCTGAAGGGATACAAATGGGAACGCGTTTTATGTGTGCAGAAGAATGCACTATTTCGCCACTTATTAAAGATAAAATTATTAAAGCCAAGGATCGTGCGACGGTTATCACAGGACGGTCAACGGGTCATCCGGTCCGTTGTTTGGATAATCGCTTTACTCGTGAGATTGATCAATATGAACGGGAAGGGATGGCGCCTGAAGAGATTGGACGATTGGGTCTCGGACGATTACGTCTAGCCATGGTGGATGGGGACACTGACAACGGTTCAATTATGGCGGGACAAATCGCTGGAGCAGTGAATCGTATTGAACCTGTAGAGGCTATTATTCAGGATATCATGCAATCTGCAGAACGAGAATTCGCACGTCTTGCAGCACGGTTTGGCGAGAGGAGGGTCTAGCATTTGGGTAAGCTGGCCTTTATTTTCCCAGGACAAGGATCTCAGTATGTCGGAATGGGAAACGAGTTATTTCTGACGACGAATGGGGCAAGACTACATCAGACGGCTCGCGAGATTTTAGGTCGTCAGTTTATTACGTTATTATCGGAGGGCCCCGTAGAACAGCTTCAACAGACGGCTTGGACCCAACCGGCGATCTTACTTGTTAGTGTTGTAGCTTACCAGCTCCTTTCTGACGCTGGAATAGAACCGGATTATGTTGCCGGACATAGTCTCGGAGAGTATTCGGCGCATGTAGCAGCGGGTAGTCTAGATTTGGCGGAAGCACTGCAAGTGGTTAGAAAACGCGGAGAACTAATGCAAGAGGCTGTTCCGTCGGGTGGGGGAATGGCTGCCATTCTGGGACTGTCTGCGGAGCTGGTCGAAGAAGCCTGTCGTCGAGCAGCAGAGCGCGGTGTCGTTGCACCCGCCAATTACAATTGTCCAGGACAAGTGGTTATTTCAGGAGAAGTATCGGCTGTAGAATATGCGATAGAAATCGCCAAGGAGCTTGGTGCAAAACGTGCGATTCCGCTCGTAGTGAGCGGGCCATTTCACTCTAGCTTAATGAAGGAAGTCGGAGGAAAACTACAACCGGTCTTAGAGAGTGTGTCTTGGAAAACTCCCCGTTGCCCGGTTATAGCCAACATAGACGCCACTGAAGTCAACTCGCCAGGGCGAACTGTGAGCACCTTGGTAGACCAAGTGAGTGGTGCTGTTCGATGGGAACAATCAGTTCGTCATCTTCTAGACTTAGGGGTCGATACCTTCGTAGAGTGCGGTCCCGGTAAAGTTCTAACCGGGTTGGTGAAGAAAATTGCCCCTGGGGTTAATCTTCTCCGTGTAGAGGATATGGCGTCGTTCGAAAAGTCACTTGCTTATTTGAAGGAGAGTCGTTAAAATGATGCTAAATGATTGCGTTGCCATAGTGACAGGAAGCGGACGTGGGATTGGACGCGCCATTGCTTTGGAGTTGGCAGGAGCGGGTGCAAAAGTTGTTGTCAATTATGCTGGACGTGCCGATAAAGCTGAGGAAACCGTACAATTGATTCGTGCAGCTGGTGGAGAAAGCTTAGCGGTACAAGCGGATGTCAGTCAAACGGCAGAGGTTGACCGATTAATGAAAACGACGCTAGACCATTTTGGAAAGATTGACATTCTAGTCAACAATGCTGGAATTACACGGGATTCCTTATTGCTCCGCATGAAGGAAGCGGATTGGGATGCTGTCTTGGCGACCAATCTCAAAGGCGTCTTCCTTTGCACCAAAGCAGTCAGCAAAGGAATGCTGAAACAACGATCGGGTGCTATTGTGAATATTTCATCCGTCGTGGGTCTTTCAGGTAATGCTGGACAAGCTAATTATGCGGCCGCGAAAGCTGGAATTATTGGATTTTCTAAATCCATTGCTAAGGAATTCGCATCGCGGGGAATTCGGGTCAATGTCGTCGCTCCCGGATATATTTCTACAGATATGACGGAAACATTAGCAGAAGGAACGCAAACTGAAATCTTGCGTGCAATCCCACTCGCTCGCCTAGGGAAGCCCGAGGACATTGCGAAAGTCGTTCGATTCCTTGTGTCACCGGATGCATCTTATATAACGGGACAGACCTTGTGTGTCGATGGTGGTATGGAAATATAAGCCTTTTAGTTCTCTGCGAAAGGAGGTGAAGAAGCAGCATGGAAATTTTTGACAAAGTAAAAGCAATCGTCGTTGAACAACTTGGAGTAGAAGAAGTTGATGTGAAACAGGAGACCTCCTTTGAAGAGCTAAATGCGGATTCTTTGGATATCGTAGAATTAATTATGGCACTAGAAGAAGCATTCGACTTAGATATTCCGGATGAGGAAGCCGAAAAAATTCGGACAGTTGGGGATGCAGTCACCTACATTAAGGGAAACAAATAATTTCAAAAAGGTCCCGTACTCAGTTGCGGGACTTTCTTTTAAACGATTTTCTTTCTCTACTAAGCAGATTTACGCAGTGGATTAATCTGTCTGAGTTCGTTGAACTGATCCAGGGTGAGAGAGAGTGCAGATAGACGCGTAGAGGACTTTGATGCCACGCTAATAAGCTTATAGAGGCCGACAGGAGGAACAATTGTGAAAATACCTGAACTACGTATTGCCGATTTAGTAGCCAGAATCCCTATTATTCAAGGAGGAATGGCTGTTAAGATATCCATGGCCCCTCTCGCAGCAGCGGTTGCTGAGGAAGGCGGGATCGGGATCATTGCAGGTAGTGGTTTGTCTATGGAAGAACTAATTGCAGAAATTCGCGAAGCACGCCGGCTTACCAAAGGGATTATCGGGGTAAACGTTATGTTTGCTATCACCGAATTTGCCCAGTTGGTTCATGCTGCGTTTGATGAAAAGATTGACCTTTTGGTTTCAGGCGCTGGCTTTTCTAGAGACATGTTCGCCTGGGGTAAAGAAAAGGGCATTCCGATCGTACCCATTGTTTCATCGGCTAAACTCGCTAAATTATCTCAAAAGCTTGGAGCGGCTGCCGTGGTTGTGGAAGGGTTAGAGGCTGGGGGTCATTTAGGAACGGATCGTTCCATACATGATATCCTACCGGAAGTCATCGCAGCGGTCAGTATCCCTGTCATCGGTGCGGGAGGCTTCGTAAATGGAGAAGACGTCGCAAGGACTCTGAAACTGGGTGCCGATGGGGTTCAAATGGGAACCCGATTCGCACTGAGCGAAGAAAGCGGCGCAGCGCTTGCCTGGAAAGCGGAAATGTTAAAGGCGACTCAAGAGGACATCGTCATTGTTCATAGTCCGGTTGGCTTACCGGGACGGGGAATTAGGAATCCCTTCACCCAGGCTCTTGATGAAAAAGTAGACTTCAGAACGACGAAATGTAACCGTTGTCTTAAACGGTGTGAGAGAAACTTTTGTATTATGGATCGATTAAACAAGGCCCAACAGGGGGATGTTCGGGACGGCCTTATATTCTCCGGGGCTAATGTCCATAAAATTATAGAAATTTTGTCCGTTCATGAAATTTTTGAGGATATTAAAAATGGAATACTGAACTCAAAGGAGGAAGAACGTTGAAACACCGTGCAGTAATTACGGGAATGGGTGTTATCTCTCCCGTAGGAAACCATCTGGATGAATTCTGGAATAATTTAATTGAAGGAAAGTCCGGGATCGGACTATTGACGCGTTTTGATACAACCAATTTGCCAACGAAGGTCGCGGCTGAGGTCAAAAATTTCGAGCCAACAGATTGGGTCAATAAAAAAGAAAGTCGCCATATGGACCGCTTTGCCCAATTTGCTATGGCAGCAGCCAAGATGGCGTTACAAGACTCTGGACTGGATTTAGACAAAGTTGACAAAGAACGTGCCGGAGTTGTTATGGGTTGTGGAATTGGCGGCGTGACAACGTTTGAAGAACAAAAAGAGGTGCTCATGGCGAAGGGTAGCGGCCGTGTTACTCCGTTTTTTGTGCCAATGCTGATTAGCAACATGGCGGCCGCACATGTATCGATTGAGTATGGGTTACAGGGATCGAGTATGACCATCGTTACGGCGTGTGCTTCGGCCACCAACGCGATCGGGGAAGCGTTACGGATTATTCAACGCGGAGAGGCCGATGTCGTATTTTGTGGAGGCACTGAGGCGCCGATTACGAGTTTGGCATTCGCTGGCTTTTGTGCCGCAAAGACGATGTCAACTGAAACGGAACACCCAGAACAAGCCAGCCGACCCTTTGATAAACGTCGTAGCGGCTTTGTTATGGGTGAGGGAGCCGGCGTTTTGATCCTAGAATCCTTGGAACACGCACAGGCTCGGGGTGCTCACATTTATGCCGAACTGGCTGGATATGGAAGCACCTCGGATGCCTATCATATTACAACCCCGAGACCTGGAGGGGCCGGTGCAGCTCGTGCGATGAAACTAGCCCTAGAGGACGCAGAAATCAAGGTCGAGGACGTTGACTATATTAATGCGCATGGAACCAGCACAGGACCCAACGATTCCACGGAAACCGCCGCAATTAAAACTGTGTTTGGCAGTGTTGCACCGAAGTTAGCGATCAGTTCGACCAAATCAATGACTGGGCATTTGATGGGGGCTGCCGGCGCCATTGAAGCAATTATTTGTGCGATTAGTATTGAGCGTGGAGCGATCCCGCCAACCACGAATTATGGAGAACCAGACCCTGAATGTGATCTTGATTATGTTCCAAATATTGCGCGAAAACAAGCCGTGAATGTGGCAATGTCTAATTCCTTAGGTTTTGGTGGACATAATGCCACAATTGTCTTGAAAAAATTTGCCTGAAGGTAAGGAGATCTAACGAATGGTCGAAAAGAGCCGTAACGCGACTGCGAATCACATGAAGACTGAGGGAAGGTCAGGGCGGAAAAAATATGCCGTGACTTCTCTGAAACAAGAACCAGGACTTAAACTAGCAAAGCGATTAGGCTTGGAAACTCCGCCCAATCACTTGTTTAGCATGGCCTTGACCCATCCTTCGTATGTTTTTGAAAATCCGCAGTTCGGTAAAGAAAATAACCAACGTCTTGAGTTTCTGGGCGATGCGATTTTGGACTTTGTAATTGCGGAATATCTTTATCTAAGTTATCCGGATCGACCAGAAGGTGAACTCACAAAGATGCGGGCTGCTGTCGTAAATGAAACGACTCTGGCGCACAAAGCACATGAAATTGAGTTGGGACAAGAGCTTTTATTAGGTAAAGGAGAGCAGGTATCAGGAGGAAGGGAGCGATCCTCCATCTTGGCAGATGCCTGGGAAGCCGTGATTGGCGCGATTTACTTGCAATATGGATTGCAAGAAGCTCGCCGGGTTATTTTGGAGATGCTCAAACCGTCTATCGACGAAGTCGCAGAGGGAAATTACGGGGACTACAAAACGACGCTACAGGAAAAAGCTCAACGGGAAGAAAAAGAAGTTAACTATCAGATCTTGGTGGAAGAAGGACCGGATCACAATAAATCCTTTACGGCAGGCGTTTTTCTTGAAGGGAATTTAATGGGCAAAGGTGTGGGGCGTACCAAAAAAGAAGCCGAGCAACATGCTGCAAGGCAGGTGCTAGAGCGCTGGGGGAGTGAGAACGATGGCTAAACCTGAGGATTTCCCTGTTTTCTTGAAGGGAATTCATATTCAGGGATTTAAGTCGTTCGCTGATCGTGTCAAACTAGAACTTGGCCATGGATTAAGCGTCATTGTGGGCCCAAATGGGAGCGGAAAAAGTAATGTCGCTGATGCAGTTCGCTGGGTATTGGGAGAACAAAGTGCCAAGAGTCTTCGAGGGGCTAAAATGGAAGATGTGATTTTTGCTGGGAGCACACAGCGCCGTCCCGTCGGCATGGCAGAAGTTTCCCTAATTTTTGATAACGCAACGGGGATTTTCCCCTTGGATTTTCGGGAAATAACGATTACTAGACGAGTCTATCGTGATGGAGATGGACAATATTTAATTAATAATGCATCCTGCCGGCTCAAAGATATTCAGGAACTATTTATGGATACAGGAGCCGGAAAAGAAGGATTTTCGATCATTGGGCAGGGGCGGGTTGAGGAAATCTTAAACCTGAAATCGGAAGAACGTCGATCGCTGATTGAAGAAGCGGCTGGAATTACCAAGTTTCGTTACAGAAAGCGCGAAGCCTTAAAGCGTCTTGATGCAACCATCTTGAATCTCCAACGTCTTGATGATATCGTGCGAGAAATTGAGGGACAACTGACTCCTCTGGCTGCCCAAGCCCAAGTGGCCGAACAAAGCCTTTCACTCTCTACAGAACAAAAGAATCTAGAGATACAGCTAACGGTTCTAGACATTTCCGAAGGGAAGCAAAAACTGTTCCTCTCTTCAAAGGAATCAGAAACGTTGCAATCCAGTTTAGTAGAGGCTCAAGCAATATTGGGGCTTAGAGAAAGTAAAAATTCAGAATCAAAGGTTCTGTTAAAAGAAATAGAGGATGACTTACAACGGATGCAGGGAGAGGGGTTTCAGGCAGAGCAGGCCTTTGATGCTATAAAACATGAGTTAAGCATTCGCGGTGAGCGTTTCAAGTATCTTGAGGAGCAAATCGCAAGGTTGACCGCTGAAATTCAGGTTGATGAGGAAAAGATTCAACGGTTGAAGGAACGGATTGAGACCTTTGTTGCGAAGCAAGCGGTTTTAAAGCAAACGGTTGAAGAATCACAGCGCAAGGTTGCAGACCAAGAACAGACCCTGAATGAAGCTCGTGAAAGTAACCTAGCAGAAGCGACTGATCGTATTAAGGCTGATCTGTTTCAAGCCCTGTCAGAGCAAGCTAATTGTGCCAATGAATTGACCGGAGCGCAACATACTCTGGCCTCTCTGGAACAACAAGTTCTTCAGATAACACAAGAGCAAGCAATCAAAGCGGAAGAGCGACAAGCCTTGGATGAAACTTGTGAAGTGCAAAAAAAAGAACTGACTGAGATAAAACGGCAAGCATTAAATAGAGAAGAAGAAATGTTGAAGCTAAGGACAGATCGAGATCAGCTAAAGGGGCTACGACAAGATAAAAACGATGAACTTCAGAAACATAAAGCCCTCACAGAACAATCAAGGGCACGATTGCATGCTTTACGGTCTCTGGAAGATTCCTTAGAAGGATATCAGCGTGGGGTCCGCGAGGTAATGCTGGCCAGAAAAAAAGGAATCAAAGAGTGCATGGGCCTTTGCGGGACGGTCGCTGATTTAATTACGGTGAACGAAAAATTTGAACTGGCCTTGGAAACCGCACTTGGCGGTGGATTGCAAAATGTTGTGGCCGAAAATGAAAAGGCTGCAAAATTGGCCATTGCCTATCTAAAGGTTCATCAATTCGGACGAGTCACCTTCCTGCCACTTGATATCATTCAGGGCAACCGGATGTCCGTGAACCAGACAGTCGAGAACGATCCCGGCTATGTTGGGATTGCTGTCGATCTTGTGACTTATGATTTGAGCTACAAACCAGCGATGGAGTTTCTTCTCGGGCGAATTGTTGTCGTAACGGATATGAATGCCGCAACTCGGATCGCAAAAGCATCCGGGTATAGACTGCGTATTGTGACTTTAGAGGGGGACCAAGTTCATCCTGGAGGCTCTCTGAGCGGCGGTAGTGTTCAACGCAAAGGAGGAAATCTTCTGTCCCGTTCCCGCCAAATTGACGCCTTGCGTGTGGCGTTAATAAGGCTGGAAAAAGACTTGTTAGAAGGAGAACGGGAATGCTCCAAGATGGATCTTCGCTTGAGGGATATTCAGCAAAACATGGAGAATTTGAGTCTTAAGCAGCGGGAAGAGAAAGAACATCAGGTGATGCTTAGAGCCGTGCACGAGAATGTGTTGAGTCAGTTGGAGCGGCTAAATCGCGATTTATTGGGGCTAGGTCTTCGAAATCAGGAAAATATGGCACAAAAGAACGAACTGTCCTTTTGCTTGAAAAGCTTAACCGAACGTTTGGACATAGCGGAAAAAACGTCGGTTCGTTTTAGAGAAGAGTTCAATCAGAGGGAACAACAAGCGAAAGCCGCGATGAGCGAGATAGAATCACATGGGGAGCAACTGACCCAGGAAAAAATCCGTTTAGCCAAGTGGGAACAAGAGCTAAATCAATGCACGGAGCAACTTGGACAGGAACAAACGAACTATCGCGAAAATCAATTTAATCTTCAGCCCAAAAAACAGAATCAGGTTGGTTTTCAAAAAAACTGCCAGGTGGTTGAGGCTGAGCAAGGGACGCTGAGACAGCAATTAGAGAAACATTCACTGACCCAAGAAGCGCAGCAGTACGCCTTAATGCAACGTAGACAAGCAAGAGAGGGTCTATCGGCACGATTACTTGAAATGGAACAGGAGATACTTTCCAAGCGTCAGTCAGAGCATGCGCTGGAACAACGACTCCATGCCAATGAACTTCGCGTCGTCCGCTTCGAGACAGAGTGCGAAGCCGCGGAAACTCGTCTAATTGAGGAGTTTTCTCTAACGTGGGAAGAGGCGATACCTTTTCAGACCGACGAAGAAAGGGCGGCCCTATGGCGAAGGGTTCAAACACTGAAACAACAAATTGATGAATTAGGCCCAATCAACCAAGCCGCGATTGAAGAATATCCAACCATGTTGGCAAGGCAAGTTTTCATGGTGGCACAGCAGGATGATTTGGTGGAAGCAGATCAGACCTTGCGCCAAGTGATCTCCGAACTGGATAAAGTCATGAGTGAACGATTTATAGAAAGCTTCCATGCCGTGAATGAGGCGTTTCAGGAAGTATTTAAAGAACTCTTTCGTGGGGGAAATGCTGAACTTCAATTGGTGGATCCCGAACATTTATTAGAAACAGGTGTGGAGATTATTGCTCAGCCCCCTGGTAAAAAGGCACAGCTTCTTTCCCTTCTCTCCGGCGGAGAACGAGCGTTAACGGCCATCGCCATTTTATTTGCCCTACTGCGGGTTAAACCAAGTCCATTTTGTATTTTAGATGAAATAGAAGCCTCTCTAGACGACTCTAATGTTCAGAGATTTGCACAATATCTTCACCGCCTATCCGATTCAACCCAATTTGTTGTTATCTCTCATCGCAAAGGAACCATGGAATCAGCCGACGTCCTATACGGCATCACCATGGAGGAGTGCGGTGTATCTAAGCTACTATCTGTTCAGCTCGATGAGCGACAAGAGACAAGACTTGCTTAACACCGCGTCCTGGAAAAAATGTGCATTGCACGATGCACTATGATATTCTAATCTCGGATTCGAAATTCGAAACCTCGATGATGAATATGAGAGGATGTTAAAATAGTGGCTGGATTTTTCGCACAGCTCAAAGCTGGTCTAACCAAAACACGACATAACTTTGTTGATAAGGTTGAAGAAGTTTTTACAGGTCGTAAGAAGATCGATGAAGAGTTATATGAAGAATTAGAAGAGGTTCTGATCCGTTCAGACGTCGGTGTCACGACCTCACTTGCATTAGTTGACCGTTTGCGTAAAGAAGTTAAAACACGGAAAATATCCGTGCCGAGTGAGCTTGCTCAGGTCCTTCAAGAGTTGATCGCGGAGTTATTGGGGGAAGAAGAACCGCTTATCTTCGCAAAGCAAGGTCCTAGTATTATTCTCGTGGTTGGGGTAAACGGGGTTGGCAAAACGACCACGATCGGTAAGCTTGCCAACCAGTTAAAAAAGGATGGAAAACGAGTTATCATGGCGGCGGGGGACACTTTTAGGGCAGCAGCGATCGATCAACTAGAGGTTTGGGGAGAACGATCCGGAATAGAGGTTATTAAACACCGGGAAGGTGCGGACCCGGCAGCCGTTGCCTATGATGCGGTACAAGCTGCAAAGTCCCGTAGCATTGACGTGGTTATTGTGGATACTGCCGGACGCCTCCATAATAAAGTGAACTTAATGGAAGAATTGCGTAAGGTCACCAAGGTTATTGGACGCGAAATACCCGGGGCACCTCACGAAGTGTTACTCGTGTTGGATGCCACTACAGGACAGAATGCACTGCAACAAGCCAAGCTTTTTCAAGAAGTGGCAGGGGTCACCGGAATTGTTTTAACAAAACTGGATGGGACCGCCAAAGGGGGCGTTGTGTTGGGGATACGCGGAGAAACACAGATTCCTGTGAAATGGATTGGGATTGGCGAGGGAATCGAGGATCTGCGTCCATTTGTGCCGAAAGATTTCGCTGCAGCACTTTTTAACCGACCTGACGAGGAGGAATAATTCTGATAGATTATGCAGTCATTGGGGGAACCGGAGTCGATCATTTTACACTGACGCAGCGACGTGTTATCACCGTGGAAACACCGTATGGATCAGTTGAATCTGTTGTTGGAAAACTAGCAAATCGTGAAATCGTTTTCATGAGCCGACATGGGCAAAATCACGCTACGCCTCCTCACTTGGTGAATTACAGAGCGAATATTTGGGCACTACGAAAACTAGGCGTGCACAAAATTATTGCGACAGCAGCGGTTGGTTCTTTATCCTCAAATTTTCGTCTAGGTGAGCTGGTCCTTCTAGATCAGTTTCTTGATTTCACGAAAAATCGTCCTCAGACGTATTATGAAGGTGGGGAACAAGGTGTACTCCATGTGGATATGACAGAACCTTATTGTTCCACAGTGCGGCAGTCGATTATGGGCGCTTCGGAGCATTTGGGGTTTGCGGTTAAGAATGGGGCGTGTTATGTTTGTACAGAAGGTCCACGTTTTGAAACCCCTGCAGAAATTCGGATGTTTCAGCGCCTTGGGGCTGACCTTGTCGGAATGACAAGCGTCCCAGAAGTCGTTTTGGCTCGGGAGCTTGGGATGTGCTACGCCTCCATCGGGATGGTCACAAATGAAGCGGCCGGAATTGCAACGCATCCGCTAACCCATGCAGAAGTCATGGAGAGCATGAAGAAACTCGGGGTAAAGGTCGCACAGCTGATTCAAACGACCCTCGAGTTATGGACGCCCGGTCAAAATTGTTTATGTGCCTCAGCCAATGGAGAAGTGGGTAAGTTTTAGAAAGGTAGTGGGACGATGAAATCAATTGAATGGCTAGGCGATTCCTTGAGAATATTAGATCAGAGCAAGCTTCCAGTTGAAACTGTCTATCGGAATGCAATGTCTTATACGGATGTGGCAGAGGCTATTGAACATATGGAAGTACGCGGGGCACCTGCTATTGGTGCAGCAGCAGCTTATGGATATGCTTTAGGGGCGCTAGAATACCAGGGGACGATAGAAGATCTACCCAGTTACATGGAAGTAGTTCAAGACAGACTCGAGGTCACTCGACCCACGGCTGTTAACTTATTTTGGGCGCTTCGACGCATGGAAGATCGACTACGCGAATGCTGGGATGTCAAAGATTTGGATGAGGTTCGGAAGAGCTTAATTGAGGAAGCGGATCGCATTGCTGAGGATGATCGGCGCATGAATCGCCTGATTGGGGAACATGGAAATGAGATTGTACCAGAGAAGGCTAATATTCTGACCCATTGTAACGCAGGAGCATTAGCCACTGTAGAGTACGGTACTGCGCTGGGTGTCATTCGAAAAGCCCATGAAATGGGCAAGGCTATTCATGTTTATGCGGATGAAACACGGCCTTTATTACAAGGTGCGCGTCTTACAGCCTTAGAACTCCTGCAAGACGAGATTCCCGTGACGGTTATTGCCGATAATATGGCGGCATATTTAATGCAACAAGGTAAGGTTGACCTCGTAATTGTGGGAGCAGACCGAATCGCGGCAAACGGAGATACCGCGAACAAAATCGGTACTTACTCGGTCGCTGTGTTGGCTCAGGCTCATGGCATTCCTTTTTACGTAGCAGCTCCCACCTCCACCATTGATTTAAAAGTGGCCACTGGTCAAGAAATACCGATTGAAGAACGCCCGGCCAAGGAAATGCGCGAGTGCTTTGGAGTACAAGTGACACCTGCGGAGGTCAATGTTTATAATCCTGCGTTTGACGTGACTCCGGCAAAATACATTACGGGGATTATTACAGAGAAAGGGATTGTGATCCCTCCTTATTCTGTCAACCTCCTTAAATTCATGGTGCGATCGTAAAATATTATATTTAGTGTACTGTCAGAAAGTATAACTGATCGTTATATACTTTCTGGAAGGTGACTTGACTATCACGGCATCTAACCATCACGACACCTTGCCATCACGACACCTTGCCATCACGACACCTTGCCATCCATGGCGGTGTTCTAATCTCGAACATCCTTGTTCGAGTCATGGCGGTGTTCTAATCTCGAACATCCTTGTTCGAGGCTTGGCCATGCTCTAATCTCGAACGTCTTGTTCGAGGCTTGGTTATCGCCTGAAGGCTTGGTCCCAGCCAAGTTTTCTATATAATCTATTGACGACGAATATGAGGAGATGGAGAGTATGTCAAAGATTTTAATAAGGGCCATGATATTACCCATGACCGGACCAGATACATTTTATCCCGAAGGGGAAATTGCGATAGAAAATGATCGGATTGTATCGGTAGGGCCACAGGGCTCTGTTCCAGAAGGGTTCATACCCGACCGTATTATAGAATTACCGAACGACGTGGTTATGCCAGGTTTAATTAACACACATACCCACGCAGCCATGACGCTACTCAGGAGCTATGCAGACGATCTGCCGCTCATGCCTTGGCTTAATGACAAAGTGTGGCCTTTCGAAGAGAAATTGACAGAAGAGGACATTTATTGGGGAACGGCCTTAGCACTTTGTGAAATGATTCGCTCAGGAACGACCACCATGCTTGATATGTATGTTTCCATGGATCAAGTCGCAGAGGCGGTGCTCAAGGCGGGTACTCGCGCTGTTCTTTCGAGAGGGCTTATCGGAAACGGTCCAAATGGTAAGCAGGCATTAGCAGAAAATATAGAATTAGTTGAGCGTTATCAAGGCGCCGGTGATGGCCGAGTGAGCGTCATGTTTGGTCCACACGCTCCTTACACTTGCTCTGCGGAGTATCTTCAAAGCGTCAAAGTTGAGGCCGATCGACTGGGTGTGGGGATACATATTCATGTCGCAGAAACGAAAGATGAAATTAAGATGATCCAAGATCAATACGGAAAAACGCCTGTACAGTGGCTTGAGGACCTTGGACTTTTCGGAGGCCATGTCGTCGCAGCGCACTGTGTTCATTTAACGCCGGAAGATATGGATATTTTAGCGAGTAGGCACGTCTGCGTGGCCCATAATGCCGAAAGTAACATGAAACTAAGCAGCGGAACTGCGCCAATAACCGAGTTACGCGCTAAAGGCGTTGTCATAGGACTCGGAACGGATGGTGCATCAAGCAATAACAATCTCGATCTTTTTGGGGAGATGCGTTCAGCGGCACTCCAACAAAAGCTTCGGGTGGATTCGACCGTGCTGCCAGCTTATGAAGTCCTAGAAATGGCGACGGTTGGTGGGGCTCAAACGCTTGGGCTTAAGGAAGTCGGAATGCTTGCACCTGGCTTCAAAGCGGATATAATCACAATTGACATGGATCAACCGCATTTCTATCCTCGCTTTTCCATTCCGGCACATCTGGTCTATGTTGCTCATGCTGGTGACGTACGCACGGTAATGGTAGACGGACAATTTCTGATGGAAGAACGACAGATTTTGACGATGGATGTCGGTAAGGTTTGTCAAGAAGCGGAAACCCGGGCGAAGCGGATTTCAGCGGAATTGAATGGTTAATTAAGTCGCTTGACAAACCGTTCAAGATAGTCTAAAATTCGTCTGTAAAGTAAAACTACTTTACAGGGGGTTTAAAATGGAGAAACTCGCCAAAATAGCTCTCTTAGCAGATTTCTATGGACCACTTCTGACGGAAAAGCAACGAAATGTTTGGGACCTTCATTACCAGCAGGACCTTTCGTTAGCAGAAATTGCTGAGTTGGAACATATCAGCCGTCAGGCTATTCATGATTTGATCAAACGCACCGAACGGATCCTTGCAGAATACGAGGAAAAATTGGGGCTAGTCCAGAGATTCTGGGCGGATCGTGAGAAATTAGAAGAAGTTAAAAATTTATCACAGGGACTCAACGCGCCGGATTTTACTAGCCGGTCAGCATGGGAGCGACACCAACAACTACGCACCATGATTGATGAAGTTTATGTTAAAATCTCGGATGACTAAATGATCAGCGGAAGCTTCGGTTGAAATTAAATCGAAAGCGGGGACGGGTATGTTTCAAGGACTCAGCGATAAACTCCAAGAAACATTTAAGCGGCTCAAAGGAAAAGGCCGATTAAAAGAAGCGGATGTCAACGAGGCTATGCGCGAGGTTCGCGTTGCGTTATTGGAGGCAGATGTTAACTTTAAAGTGGTCAAGGACTTTGTGGCCAAGGTTAAAGAACGTTCTATCGGGCAGGAAGTCTTAGAATCGCTTTCTCCCGCACAATATGTCATTAAGATTGTACATGAAGAAATGATTGAACTGATGGGTGGCGCAACAGGTAAAATCCTTATCGCCTCAAAACCACCAACTGTGATCTTACTGATAGGCCTTCAAGGAGCAGGGAAGACAACGCATGCGGCGAAATTAGCCAATATGCTCAAAAAACAAGGTAAGCATCCATTATTGGTTGCCTGTGATATATACCGTCCTGCTGCTATCAAGCAATTGCAGGTCTTGGGCGCTCAACTGGAAGTCCCTGTGTTTTCAATGGGACAAGAGGATGCAGTCGCTATCGCTAAGGCAAGTATTAAACATGCCAATTCGAATGGGCAAGATGTGGTCATTATTGATACGGCCGGCCGCTTGCATATTAACGAAGAGCTGATGACTGAACTTCGGGACATCAAAGCTGCTGTGAAACCTCATGAGATTTTATTAGTAGTCGATGCAATGACGGGACAGGATGCAGTGAATGCGGCTGAATCGTTTCACCGAGAACTGGGCCTAGATGGCGTTATTCTCACCAAACTAGATGGAGATACTCGCGGTGGGGCAGCGCTTTCAATTAAAGCAGTCACTGGGTGTACCATTAAGTTTGCCGGAACGGGCGAAAAAATGGATGCGCTAGAACCCTTCCACCCCGATCGCATGGCTTCACGAATTTTGGGGATGGGCGATGTCCTGACGCTCATTGAAAAAGCGCAAGAATCTTTCGATGAAAAAAAGGCGAAAGAATTAGAACAGAAGCTGCGTAAACAGGAATTCACACTGGATGATTTTCTAGAACAAATGCAACAAATGAAAAAAATGGGCCCACTTTCTTCCATTATGGAAATGCTCCCAGGCGGAATGGGAAAGCAATTAAAGGATGTAAAGATCGACGAAAAAGATACCTCCCATATAGAGGCTATCATTCGGTCGATGACGACAGAAGAGCGCCGGAAGCCGATGGTCATTAAAGATTCCCGTAAAAAAAGGATTGCTAAGGGAAGCGGCACTACGGTTCAAGATGTTGGACGGCTTCTGAAACAGTTTGAACAAATGCAAAAAATGATGAAGCAATTTGCCAGCCCGGGTGGTTTAGGTGCCTTAGGTGGATTAGGAATGCTCGGCGGTGGCAAAAAAGGCAAGAAGAAGAAATCCGGCCGGTTCTAATACTTCTATGGAGCGGGATATCGCGCATGATACTTTGATGGACACGCGTTATAATATAGCGTTGTTTATATAAAAAACTTACTTTGAACGGAGTTTAGACACTCCATCCTAAAGTTTAGTTAACTGATCTAGGGGCTTCGAACTTCGAACCTCGAACCCCGAAAATATGATAAGGAGGTGAAAATATGGCTACCAAAATCCGTTTATGCCGCATTGGTGCGAAAAAGAACCCTATCTATCGTATGGTTATTGCTGACGCTAGAGCTCCTCGTGATGGAAAATTCATTGAACAAATAGGATATTATGATCCAGCGAAGAGCCCTGTAATTTTGACGATTGACGAGGAAAAAGCTCTGAGATGGTTATCAACAGGAGCACAACCTTCAAGTACTGCTAAATCTTTGCTCAGCCAAGCTGGCATCTTAGCAAAATTTCATGAGTCCAAGAACTAAGTGTAAGTGAGAGGGGTGGTTCCTGTGAAGGAACTCGTAGCAATCCTCGCGAAATCGCTTGTCGATCATGCTGACCAAGTTTCCGTTGCCCAGACTGAGACAGATAAGAGTGTCCATTTGCAGCTGACTGTCGCACCTGAAGATATGGGAAAAGTTATTGGGAAGCAAGGAAAGATCGCAAACGCTATTCGGACGCTCGTTAAAGCGGCAGCCGTCAAAGATGGGCGCCGAGTTCATATGGACATTGATCAATAACGTTGAGGAGGGCTTAGTGCCCTTCTCAACGTTTAAAACTATCTACTTGTAAGGGGGCGAAAAGTATGGATAACGTGTTGATTGGCGAAGTGCTGCGTCCTCAGGGCTTTAACGGCGAATTGAAGATTTACCCGTTAACAACAGACCCTGCACGGTTTCTGAAATTACAAGAAGTCATCTTGCGGTCTGGCGAGATCGAGAAACACTTCAAAATTATGGCGGCCCGGGTACAAAAGGATTTAGCGTTTTTAACAGTTGAGGGCATTGAGGGGTTAGAACAGGCAGAAAAGTACCGAGGGTGGAAGGTTATGATCGACCGCTCAGACGTTGCTCCTCTGAAAGAGGGATGGTATTATTTCGAGCTTGAGGGGATGCAAGTTTATGAGGGAGATGTCTTGTTAGGCACCTTATCCCAAGTCTTGGAAACTGGAGCAAATGATGTCTATCTAGTCAAGGGGCCCAAAGGCGAAATATGTGTGCCAGCACTTAAAAGTGTTGTCTTACATGTGGATGTCGAGGGCAAACGCATGGATGTCGCACTTCCTCCAGGTTTATTGGAGGGCTAATATCCGATGATGCAATTTATCGTCTTAACGTTATTCCCGGAAATGTTTGCGCCTCTACAAGAAAGCATCCTTAAGCGCGCACAAGAAGCCGAACTGGTTAAAATACAGTTTGTAAACTTTCGAGATTATGCGACCAGCAAACACAAAAATGTGGATGATGTTCCCTATGGTGGAGGGGCCGGCATGCTCTTAAAGCCCGAGCCTATTTTTGCGGCTATACGAGATTTACCACAACCTTGTATTGGACGTAGGGTTATTCTTATGTCGCCACAAGGGGATGTCTTTACTCAAGAAAAGGCGAAAAAATGGTCTGAACAGGAAGAACTCGTTTTTATTTGTGGGCATTACGAAGGTTTTGATGAGAGAATCCGTGAGTTAGCCGACGAAGAGGTTTCCATCGGAGACTACGTGTTGACAGGCGGAGAACTGGCCGCGATGGTCATGATTGATGCTGTAGCGCGACTGATTCCTGGTGTGCTAGGAGAAGATGCCTCTTCGGAAGAGGATTCGCACAGCATCGCACTGTTAGAATATCCTCAGTACACGCGTCCAGCTGATTTCGAGGGGCGAAAAGTCCCTGAAGTCTTGCTATCCGGCCATCACGCAATGATTAAGCGTTGGCGCAGAAAAGAGTCACTCCGGCGCACGTTTCTGAGGCGCCCTGATTTAATTAAGGCGGTCACTTTTGAAGCCGATGACTATCCACTACTAGAAGAACTCGTCCTTGAACACGAGAAAATTACAGCATGGCAAGCGATGTGGAAACATCTCTGTCCAGTGCCCAAACGACGGCGAAAGTCCTCGCATAAGGCCAATGACATTAAGAATGAAAATTGACTCAGATACCTCTGGGTTTGAGAAGTGCGTTAGGAGGAACTCCATGGCAGACATCTATTTAGCTTTAATCCATGCTCCTGTGTACAATAAGAATATGGAGACGGTAGCGACTTCAATCACCAACTTAGATCTTCATGATATCGCGCGTTGCGCAACGACATATGGCGTTAAACGTTATTTCGTGGTTCATCCCGCTGAGGCACAACGCCAGTTGGCCAAACGGATCATGGGCTTTTGGCAAGAGGGGTATGGCGCAGAATATAATCCTGATCGTCAAGAAGCGTTTGCGAGAGTGAGAATCGCAGAGAATTTGGCTCAAGTTTATGCGGAAATTGAAGCAGAACATGGCATAGCGCCTGTTAAGGTAGCGACGGATGCTCGGAAATATGCCAATACCGTCACTTATGCACAGCTCCGCGAGGACATAGAAACGAAGGAGACACCTATCCTGTTACTGTTTGGTACGGGTTGGGGACTGCTTAAGGAAGATGTGGAGCAGATGGATCGAATTCTGGAGCCAATTTATGGGCCAACGGATTATAATCATTTATCGGTGCGTTCTGCCGTCTCGATTATATTGGACCGTTTACGTGGACATTGAAATGACATGGACTATAAAATTGTTGCGTACATAAATTGGTTATGATAGAATATGAAGGTCTTATAATAGGTGGTCCGCTCGCTGAGAATCAGTGCATGAACATCTAGACAGGGAAGGAGGGAATTTTATAATGGATTATATTCGCATGATTGAAGAAGAACAAATGAAAAAGGATCTTCCTAACTTCCGACCAGGTGATACAGTGCGTGTACATGTACGTATTGTTGAGGGAACCCGTGAACGTATTCAAGTTTTCGAAGGGCTTGTCATCGCAATGAAAGGTGGCGGCATCAGAGAGACTTTTACTGTTCGTCGTGTCTTTGCTGGCGTTGGAGTAGAACGTACTTTCCCTTTGCACTCACCTCGCTTGGATAAGATTGAGGTGTCTCGTCGGGGTGTTGTTCGCCGGGCTAAGCTTTACTATTTACGTGAACTTTCAGGTAAGGCGGCACGTATTCGCGATCGTCGCACTGTCTAAGGTTGAAAAGGGGCTGGAGAAATCTGGCTCCTTTTTTTTGACAACACGTCGATAACTAGCTATTTTTTTAATTTGAAATGATAATATTAAGGCTATTATTGTTCTGTCGCGTATGCTCTCAAGATTCTTGTTCATACTAAAAGAATAGTGCAAGAGGGGAGCGAAACCATGGAACGTCAAAAATCAAAACGAAAATGGATTTTGGGTATTATCGGCGCTGTTTTACTGATCGGTGGACTTCTACGTTGGGGAGTATTTCAACCCTATATAATTCGACAACCCTCCATGGAACCCAGTCTGACTTCAGGAGATCGCATGATTGTCAATCGACTTGCTTATCGACAATGGGCTCCCGCCAGAGGGGATATCATCGTGTTTGCGTTCCCGAAGGACTTAAAGCGAACCTTCGTCAAACGAGTGATCGCGCTCGAGGGTGAAACGGTCGAACTTCGCGATAATAAAGTTTTTGTGAATGGGAATGCGATTGCTGAGCCTTACGTTAAACCCGGTGAGTATCCGCCTTATGGCCCAGAACTTGTTCCGGTTGGAAAGGTGTTTGTTTTAGGGGATAACCGTCGTGAAAGTGAAGACTCACGAGAATGGGGACTTCTCCCAAAAGATTACCTATTAGGCAAAGCGCTGTTAGAATACTACCCGTTTAACCGGTTTAAGTTTTTTTAAGTAATAGTCAGAAAGTATAACTTCCTGGAGGGTCCCTTCTCGCCATCACGGCGCCTTGCCATACTTGGCAGTGCTCTAATCTCAAACGTCCTGTTTGAGTCATGGCGGTGCTCTAATCTCAAACATCCTTGTTTGAGTCATGGGCCAGCGTTTGGTTAATAAAGAATAGTTTCGTTTTAAGAAGGATGAAGAGGGATCGTCATGAATATTCAATGGTTTCCGGGGCATATGGCGAAAGCAAGACGCCTTTTAATTGAGCAACTTGAATGGGTCGATGTTGTTTTAGAACTTGCCGATGCTCGAATACCCGTTAGCAGCCGTAATCCGATGCTTAATAAACTGCTTGGAAATAAACCACGATTGTTACTGCTGAATAAAGTGGACTTAGCAGATCCCACTTGGACAGCAAAATGGCTTACGTACCTAAGAGCCACAAGTCCTGTTTATGCCGTGAGCGCAACAACTGGGGTTGGGATTAAACAGATTGTGCCCGAACTGGAACGCATGGTTCAGGAAAAGCAAGCAAGACAGGCAGCAAAGGGCATTCGGCAACAGATGATTAAGGTGATGATTGTGGGAATTCCCAACATTGGTAAGTCGTCCTTGATTAATCAATTGACGGGCGGAGCCCAAGCAAAAGTCGGTAACAAACCAGGCGTAACCCGGGGAAATCAATGGGTAAGGATTCATGAACGAGTCGAGCTGTTAGATACACCCGGAATGTTGTGGCCTAAATTTGAAGATCCTGACATCGGACGTAAACTGGCCGCTCTAGGCGCCATTAAAGATGATGTTTTTGACATTGAAGAATTAGCTGCATGGATTATTGAGTGGCTCACATTGTACTCTCCAAATTCCTTACGCCGCTATCAAGGCTCGGATAGTGAGGTTACGTTGGAAAGTCTGGGACGAAAACGAGGGTGCTTGATTCACGGGGGGCGTGTAGATACGCTAAAAGCCGCTCAAATTGTCCTGCGAGAACTTCGTATGGGACAACTTGGCCCCATCACAATGGATCATATTTCTTAAGGTCTTATTTAATAGCGATTATTCCGAATAGAACAAAAAAAGGAAATAGAATTTTTTTGGCGAAGAGGAATATAGGTAGAGAAGAGGAAAAGGTGTGGAACTGTTATCCCACATGAATGTAAGGGAAGTTGAAGAAGCACTATTTAAAGACCCATCCCCTAAAATGCTATGTGCATGTCAGAAGGATCCGCGTCAAGGAGTTCGGCAACTCGCGGTGCGACTTATTAAATTTCAGCAAGCGCAAGAAGTGGAAGAAGTACGTATTCAGCAAATGTTAGTAGAAGAGAAGAAATTATGGCAACAAGGATTCCTGCTACTGGCAGGCATTGATGAAGCGGGCAGAGGACCTCTAGCGGGCCCAGTTGTTGCTGCAGCATGTATTTTGCCAGTGCGATTTGATTTGCCAGGCCTCAATGATTCAAAAATGGTGACTGAGAGTAAACGGGAAAAACTCTACACTCAGATTCAAGCTCAAGCGATTGATTATGCGCTTGGAAGTGCTGAACCGGCGGAAATTGACGCTTTAAATATTTTACAAGCGACGAAATTAGCCATGAAGAGAGCGGTTGAAGGCTTGAAAGTTCGTCCTCATTATTTAATGATTGACGCACTAACTCTCCCAACTGTGAAATTTCCACAGCTTCCTCTTATTGGAGGAGATCGAATCAGTGCCACAATCGCAGCTGCCTCCATCTTAGCAAAGGTGACACGTGACCGTTTGATGGTTGAGCTCGATACCCTTTATCCGGATTATGCATTTTGCAAAAATAAAGGATATGGCACGAGTGAACATATGCAAGTTTTGCGGCGACTAGGACCGTGCCCACTTCACCGAAGAAGTTTCGCTCCCGTGAGGCAGGGAAAGTCTGCTATTTAGAAGGTTAAGTAGGGGACGCCGCATTATCTATAGTTATTGACCACTTCCTTTGGATGTGGCACAATAAGTGAGCTCATTAGTGGTATCAAATTTTCATGAAAGGAGGTTAAGAGGATGGGTGACAACAATTTTGCTGGTGTCGGGGTGTTTCTTGTTTTTGCTATAGCGTTACCCATGATTTTCATGCTAATACCCAAGTTAGTGGCACCCAACAAACCACACAAGGAGAAGCTAACAACTTATGAGTGTGGTAATGAGACGATTGGCCCTACGTGGGTAGGATTTAAGAGCAATTATTTCATGTATGCCTTAGTATTCGCAGCCTTTGATGTTGAAACAGTATTTTTATATCCTTGGGCCATAACATTCCAAAAGCTAGGCACATTCGCTTTCGTTGAAATGTTCGTCTTTATTATCATTCTCTTGGTTGGTTTCTGGTATGCTTGGAAGGAAGGTGCTTTAGAATGGATGTAGCCTTAGAAAAACAGCTTCGTGAGGACGAAGCGTGTCTTGAAAAAAATGTCATGGTTACCACAATCGATAAAGCATTGAACTGGGGGCGAGGGTATTCCTTCTGGCCGGTATTGTTTGGCTTAGCTTGCTGTGCAATTGAGATGATGGCTACCAGCGCATCTCGATATGACATATCACGCTTCGGCTGGGAGGCTTTTCGTTCCTCTCCGCGTCAATCAGACCTTATGATTGTAGCGGGAACTTGTACTCGGAAGATGGCTCCTTTGTTGCGCCGTGTTTATGACCAAATGCCTGAGCCTAAATGGGTCATTGCAATGGGAAGTTGTGCATGTGCAGGAGGACCCTTTGTCGATTCGTATGCAATGATGGCCGGGGTCGATAAAATTGTCCCCGTCGATGTATATATCCCTGGTTGTCCCCCACGGCCAGAATCCTTGTTATTTGGGATGTTACAGCTTCAATACAAAGTATCGAATCCCGCTAAGGTGAGGTTAATGAGACATGGAAAATAAAGTATTAAGACAACAAGTGGAAGAACTAGCAGTTAAGGTTAGCGGTGAAGTTGAAGAAAGTTTTGGTGTGCTTATTTTAAAAGTTAAAGCTCCCTACATTATTGAAGCTTTAACTGAGGCTAAAAACTTCCTCGATGTTCCATGTGATTTCCTCCACGACCTAGGTGGAGTAGATCTAGTGGATCATTTTGAAGTAGTTTACCAACTATCGAGTCTCCGGGGGACTCAACTTTTGCGCGTCAAGGCATTGGTCGATCGGGAAAATCCAGTGATTGACTCCGTGACTTCACTATGGCAGGGTGCAAACTTCTTAGAACGTGAGGCCTTTGATATGTTCGGAATTATATTTAAAGGACATTCCAATCTTAAACGAATTTACATGTGGGATGATTTTGAAGGTTATCCGTTGCGTAAGGACTATGTGACCGAGCCCATCGAGGTTCGTAACATTGTGCGCACTCGGATAGAAGGGGAATAGGGGGAAGAACCATGACTATTGATAACACACAAGAACTTGTTTTGAACATGGGCCCCCAGCACCCGAGTATGCACGGTTTGTTCCGTATGGTGGTCCATTTACAAGGCGAAACTGTTACAAAAATCATCCCCAAAGTAGGGTATCTGCATCGAGGGATGGAGAAATTGGCAGAAAGCCGCACCTACGCACAGTTTATCCCATATACGGATCGTCTGGATTACCTTGCATCCCCACACAACAATTGGGCCTATGTCCAAACTGTGGAAAAACTTATGAACGTCGAAATTCCCGAACGGGCAGAATATCTCCGGGTTATCTTTGGAGAGCTTGCTCGAATTGCTAGCCATTATATTATGATTGCTAGTACGTCACTCGATTTTGGTGGTAGTACACCTTGGTTTTATTTTTTCCGTGATCGCGAACGCATCTTAGATCTGTTTGAGATGACCGCGGGAAGTCGCTTGACTGTCAATATCATGCGCATTGGAGGAATGAGTGCCGAGCCACCAGAAGAATTTTGGCCTGCCTTACAATCGTTCCTTGATGATATGCCAGGTATGATTGAAGAATACTACGGCATCTTCTTCGGAAATGAGATTGCCCAAGCTCGTTTGAAGGGCGTAGGTATCTTATCGAAGGAGCTCGCAGAAAACCTTTCGATTACTGGTCCATGTTTACGGGCGTCTGGTGTCAATTACGACGTGCGTAAAGCAGAACCGTACAGTATCTACGATCGATTTGACTTTAACGTGCCAGTTCGCACGGGATGCGACAGCTATGATCGTACCATGATCAGGATGGATGAGATTGTAGAAAGTGTCAAAATCATCAGGCAAGCAGCTCGTGATATTCCTCAAGGACCGATTATGGCCAAGGTGCCTAAAGTTATCAAACCTCCAGCTGGTGAAGTTTATCACCGCGTGGAGAACCCCAAAGGGGAATTGGGATTCTATATCGTCAGTGATGGAACGACCAAACCAGCACGGGTTCGTATACGTGCAGGCTCATTTATTAACTTGCAAGCGCTCCCAATCGTCGGTGCAGGGTGGAAAATCCAAGATGTAATCGCGATTTTTGCAACATTGGATGCGGTATTGGGTGAAGTTGATAAGTAGCAAATTGCAGTGAGAGGAGAATAAGATGGAGACTATAAATAATCTGTTGCAGACTTTAAATAATCTGTTTTTGATTATTGCGGCTGCCATTCGTGGACTGTTTCCCGATCCCCTATCAATATGGGCAAATTTAACCCTGAATGTTATTAATGTTATTATGATCATAATTATCATTGTCCTAAATATTTTAGTTTTGGCAATTCTGGAACGTAAAGTAGCAAGTTGGGTAGGACAACGGGTAGGACCCAACCGCCTTGGTCCTCACGGATGGTTACAAACCATAGCAGACGGCTTGAAACTCATGGGTAAAGAAGATATTATTCCAGCAGGCGTTGACAAATTTATTTACAAAATTGCTCCCATGTTTATCTTCTCTCTACCAATAATGGCATTAGCTGTCATCCCTTTTGGGAAAGGTATGGCACCCCTTGATCTTGATCTAGGTATTTTTTACTTTCTTGCCATGTCTTCTATCGCAACGCTCGCCTTCTTTATGGGTGGTTGGGCATCTAATAACAAATACTCCTTGCTCGGTGGTATGCGAGCAGTTGCCCAAATGATCAGTTACGAAATCCCCTTGCTCTTTTCTTTACTTGGGGTAGTTATGATCACTCAGTCCTTCAATTTAGGCGTCATTGTCGAAGCGCAATCGAAAATTCCGTTTATTTTCCTTCAACCGCTAGGGTTTGTAATTTTCATGATTGCCGGTATGGCAGAAGCGAATCGTGCACCGTTTGATCTACTTGAAGGAGAACAGGAAATCGTTGCAGGGCCGTTTACAGAGTATTCTGGACTCCGCCATGGTTTGTTTTGGCTAGGAGAATACTCGAATTTGCTAGCCATGTCCGCACTGGTTGCGACAGTGTTCTTAGGCGGTTGGCAAGGCCCAGGGTTCTTCCCTGGTTGGCTTTGGTTCTGGTTGAAAGTCGGGATTATCATCTTCTTTACGATGTGGGCTCGTTGGACTTTCCCCAGAATCCGTATTGACCACTTAATGCATTTAGCATGGAAAGTGTTGTTACCACTATCAATTTTAAACATTTTGTTAACGGGTCTGGGCATATACATTTACCGACTCGTGATGGGGGGGTGACACAGTGTTTGGTAAAGGTCTACTAAAAGGTTTAGGCATCACATTAAAACACATGGTCGGACCTAAGGTAACGGAGTTTTATCCCGAGGAGAAGCCCAAACTTTCGGTCAGAGTACGTAGCTCCATGGGGTTGCATCCGGACAAGTGTATTTCTTGCAACATGTGTGCCATGGCCTGTCCGAACAAGGTCATTAAATTGACCAGTGAAAAAGACGAAAACAATAAAAAGAGGCTCAAGACCTATGAAATGGACGTTGGCCGGTGCTTGTTCTGCGGTATGTGCGCTGAAGCTTGTCCAACCCAGGCTATAACAGTAACTCAGGAATATGAAAATTCGGTCTATGAAGTAGAAGATATGAAATGGGATATGATTGCACGCGCTGAGCGAAAAGGGAAGGAGGGGTAAGAGTGAGCACTGTCATTTTCTTTATCTTTGCAATCCTGGCAATCGCAGCTGCCTGGGGTGTCGTCACCTCAAAGAACATTGTGCATAGCGCGCTCTATCTCGCGCTTTCCTTTGCAGGAGTTGCGGTGCTATACGTTCTTATGAATGCGGACTATTTAGCCGCTGTTCAGTTGCTAGTTTATGCGGGGGCCATATCCATTATGGTTGTCTTCGCGGTCATGTTGACCTTAAGAGGAGATATTCGTGCGAGCAATCCTGAAAACAGAGTTTGGGGATGGGGCGCGTTTATATCAACCCTGATGTTTATCATGATAGCCTTTGTGATCTTGACGAATGTGGACTGGCGTATTTTACCCACTCCGTGGACGAGCGGTGGCTCGGCCACAGATATTTCACTTTTATTACTCACTAAGTTTATGGTTCCCTTCGAAGCAGCCGCTGTTCTGATAACGATTGCCTTAGTTGGAGCTGTGATCTTGGCGAAGGGAGTGAAAGTGAGCAAATGAGTTTAAGTAATTTAAGTAATTTAAGTAATTTAAGTAATTTAAGTAATTTAAGTGTTGGTCTTTCAACTTATCTTTTAGTTGCAGCAATGCTATTTTGTCTGGGGCTTTACGGAGTATTTGCTAAGAAAAATATGATCGCTATACTTATGTCCATCGAGCTTATGCTGAATGCGGTCAATATTAATTTTGTAGCATTTAATCGATTTCTTTGGAACCAAAAGGTTGATGTAAACTATATACTGACGGGGCATGTAGCAGCACTTTTCGTCATTGTCGTCGCGGCATCTGAAGTGGCTGTTGGTCTTGCTTTGATTATCGCGGTCTATCGTAACCGTGCTACGACAAACGTGGATGAATTAAATTGGTTGAAGTGGTAAGAGAGTCTATGGAGAAGGTAGGTGTTCAAAGAAATGCATGATCTCTTTCAGTGGGCATGGTTAATTCCAGCTTTGCCCTTCCTGTCGTTTCTACTCATCGCCTTTGTCACGAAACGATCCAAAGGACTATCTTCCACAATATCGATACTCTCGATACTCACCTCCCTGGGCATAGCGATCGGTATTGTTTATACCGTCATCCAGGCTGGTGCAGAAGTTGTGGAACATCCTGCGATCGTCAACGTGAATTGGCTAAATATTTTGGGCCTCAAGATCGATTTTGGAACCATCATCGATCCCCTCAGTGCCATGATGTTGTTTGTCGTCACCCTCGTAGCCTCCATGGTACAAATCTATTCACTAGGCTACATGCACGGAGACAAAGGTTGGTCACGTTACTATGCGTACCAATCCCTGTTTGCCTCCTCCATGCTGGGCATGGTTCTTGCTACAAACCTATTACAACTCTTTATTTTCTGGGAACTCGTCGGACTATGTTCGTACTTACTGATCGGCTTTTGGTACTTTAAAGTATCAGCAAGAGAAGCCGCGAAGAAAGCCTTCATGACAACACGTGTAGGGGACTTCGGGTTACTACTCGGCATGATCTTCCTCTATACGAAGTTTGGAACGCTCGATTTCGCAGCGCTATCCACCGCCCTCAGTACAAACTTTCAAAACATCGCCGTCGTCGGAACCGTGTCCTATGTCACCCTGATGGCGTTCCTCGTCTTTATGGGACCACTGGGCAAATCCGGACAATTCCCCCTTCACGTTTGGCTACCCGATGCTATGGAGGGCCCGACACCCGTTAGTGCACTGATTCACGCAGCCACCATGGTGGTTGCCGGAGTCTACCTAGTGGCACGGATGTATTTCCTCTTTGATGCCTCTCCCGCAGCCTTACAGTTTATCGCGGAAATTGGTGCCTTCACCGCCATCTTTGCAGCGTCCATAGCAATCGCGCAAAATGACATCAAACGGATTCTCGCGTATTCAACCTTAAGCCAACTCGGCTATATGATGTTTGCGCTTGGCGTCGGATCATTCACAGGCTCCATGTTTCACCTCATGACCCATGCGTTCTTTAAAGCCCTCATGTTCTTAGGCGCAGGTTCCGTGATTCATGCACTCCATGAAAAACAAAACATTTGGGATATGGGCGGACTGTTGAAAAAGATGCCGATTACCGGCTGGACCTTTTTCATCGGCGTTTTAGCCATCTCAGGAATCCCACCGTTTGCAGGATTCTTCTCCAAAGACGAAATCCTCGCCAATGCCTTGCACAGTGGCCATCCTATCATCTATGCAGTCGGCCTGTTTACCGCCTTCTTAACAGCGTTTTACATGAGTCGCCTGTTCTTTGTGGCCTTCATGGGACCTGAAAAAGAAGAAAACCATCCACACGAATCGCCTTGGAGTATGACCATACCCCTCATGATTCTCGCCTTCTTCAGTGTTGTGGGTGGATGGGCTTCCTTACCAGAGCATAACTTCGCTTACTTTGTTCATTATCTGCCAAGTGGCCAAGAATTCGAAAGAGAAGCCATCGATTGGGGTTTAGCGGCAATTTCCGTACTGGCAGGCGTCCTCGGAATGGGGCTCGCTTACGTCATCTACCTCAAAAAGGCCATTTCTTCCGAGAAAATTGTCGCCACTTTCCCGATGATCCACAAAGTACTCAAAAACAAATACTACGTCGACGAATTCTATCTTTGGATTATTGACAACGTCATGGGCGGATTTTCCAAAGTACTGTATTGGTTTGACATCACCATCATTGATGGAATCATCAACGGAATTGCCCTCATCACGCGCGGCAGTGGTAAAGCCTTCCGCCGAACCAGCACAGGACAAGTACAAACGTACGCTATGGTGTTCTTTTTCGCCATTGTCGTTATCTTCATGGTCTTCGCCTTTGGAGAAGATCAACTGACGGCTCTTAACCCCTTAGCGACGCTAGGAGGTGTGAAATAATGTCTGCACTGCCAACAGTGGCTTCAGCGTCAATGCTTCTACCCTTCACGCTACTAGCCCCGTTAGTGGCCATGTTACTCATCGTTTTCCTACCAAAGGAAGAAACCAAAACCATAAAAATAGTGGCAGCCATGGGAATGTTTGTGTCTTTGGCACTCTCAATCTTCGCATTCTATGCCTACGACCGCGTCTTGGGTGGAATGCAGTTTACCTTAACTATTCCTTGGATTCCAGATTTAGGCGTTAACTTAGCCTTGGGTGTCGACGGACTGAGCTTACCCATGCTACTGTTGACGAACCTCATCGGGTTTTCGTCCATCTATGCCTCCTGGAATATGGACAAAAGAGTCAAAGAATACTTTATCTTATTACTCATCCTCATCGCCGGTGTTATGGGTACCTTTATTGCCCGAGACCTGTTTATCTTCTTCCTCTTCTATGAAATCGTCGTCATTCCAATTTATATGATGGTCATCATATGGGGAAGTACCAAACGAGTCACCAAAGAATATGCCGGTATGAAACTCACCATTTACCTGCTGATCGGATCGGCGTTCCTTCTCGTAGGAATGATCGCCCTTTACCTAGCAGCCGCCGCCAATGGCAATCCAACCTTCATGTTCGATGAACTAGCAGCAAGGCAATCCCTGTATAGTCCAGGCTTCCAAAAAGTCGCCTTTGCCTTAATGCTCTTTGGCTTCGGATCACTCATCTCAATGTTCCCATTTCACTCCTGGTCACCGGATGGTTATGCAGGAGCACCGACCGCCGTCAGTATGATTCACGCCGGCGTCTTAAAGAAAATTGGGGGCTATGGCTTAATTCGCTTAGGTGTTTATGTCCTGCCGCTCGGAGCGCAGTTCTGGGCGCCCGTCATCGCGGTACTCGCCATCGCTAACGTCCTTTATGCAGGCCTCATCGCCTTAGCTCAAAAGGATCTCAAATATGTCGTCGGATATTCCTCCGTCAGTCATATGGGCTATGTACTCATCGCGATCGCGGCTTTGAACCCAACAGCAGCGACAGGTGCCGTCGCAATGATGTTTGCGCACGGTGTCATGGCAGCCCTATTCTTCTCCATGATTGGTTTCATCTACGAAAAGACCCATACACGAAACATCACAGAACTAGGCGGACTCGCCCATCAAGTGCCCCGCTTAGCCATTGGTTTTATGATTGCCGGTCTAGCCTCTTTAGGCTTGCCTGGTACCGTTAACTTCATTGCAGAATTCACCATCTTCATCGGTGCGATCAAAGTATACCCCGTGCAGACCATCCTTGGAATTGCAGGGATTATCTTTACCGCAGTCTATATCTTACGAGCCATTGCCAATGTCTTGTTTGGACCCCGTCGCTCCGAATGGGATCATTTAACCGACATTCGAGGGCCAGAACTCGTGCCGCTCGCCTTGCTCGGGTCCGTGATCTTTCTTGGAGGAATCTTCCCGAACATCTTAATGGGCTTAATAAATAGTGGCGTAACCTCCTCAGGCCTTGCCAAGGTCCTTGAGACGGTGAGCCAGGCTAAGATGGGAGGGTTGTTCTAATGGTGGAATTCAATATCTCAACAGTGTTCATGCCTGAAGTCATGATCGCGGCAATGTCCATGATTGTCTTAGCCATTGGACTCCTGGTACCTCGTGGCGCAAGCAAAGGCATTATGCCCCTCACCACGTTTTCGTTAATCGGCGTGCTCGGTTATACACTGTATGACTTTTTCTATGGCGCAAAAGCCGTGTTTCTCGACGGCATGTACATGCATGACCAATTCGCCGTCTATTTCAAATTACTCTTCTTAGTCGCAGCCCTGCTTGTCGTACTCTCTTCACGAGATTATGTCCAGAAATTTGGGGAGCATTGCTACAAATTCTATTCGTTACTCTTAACAGCGACATTAGGAATGATGCTGATGGCCGGGGCCGGCGAACTGATCACGATGTATATTGGCCTCGAATTGATGACAATTTCCTTCTATATTCTCGTTGCTTATCTGGGTAATGATGCACGTTCCTCGGAAGCAGGCATCAAGTATCTGATACTCGGTGGAACCTCTTCCGCCATCTTACTCTACGGGATCAGCCTGATTTACGGACTGACCGGTTCGACGGAGCTTGCACAAATTGCGAGTGCTCTCGGAGCCAATCTGACGCCAGCGTCCTTCTTGGCAACCGTGTTCATTCTTGCCGGTATCGGCTTTAAAATCTCGCTCGTTCCCTTTCACCTTTGGGCTCCAGATATTTATGAAGGAGCGCCTACCCCGGTGACAGCCTTCTTAGCCGTCGCCTCAAAAGCCGCAGCGTTTGCAGTCTTGATTCGGGTTTACCTCTTAACTATGAACAGTCAAGCTTTCTCACTCACAGGGCAAACGTTGCTCATCGTGTTGGCTTGCCTAACCATGATTTTAGGGAACTTAATTGCGATTCCGCAAACCAACATCAAACGGTTACTCGCGTACTCGAGCATTGCTCAAGCTGGATACTTGATGGTGGGTATTATTGCCCAATCCGTCGCCGGCGTCAAAGGCGTGCTCTTCTACGCTATGATTTACGTCTTCGCGAATATGGGTGCATTTGCTGTTGCGACTCACGTCGCAGATCAGCAAGGCAGTGACGAAATTAAGGACTTCGCTGGCTTATGGCGCCGCTCTCCGTTGGCAGCCGTTGTTATGACAGCCTCCTTATTATCCCTAGCTGGTATCCCACCGCTCGCCGGCTTCGTTGGTAAGTTTTATCTCTTCTCCGCAGTCATGAGTCAAGGGTATACCGCGATTGCCTATATCGGGTTCGTCATGAGCATGGTTTCCGTGTATTACTATCTGTCGGTCGTGAAGGTCATGTTCCTGAATGACGGCAAAGATTTACCGGACGTTCCAGTTCAGGGAGCCGTGAAGGCGACGCTGTTATTTACCATGATCATTACGCTTGCCATTGGTATTTATCCAACACCGCTTGCTCAGATGGCCTTTGCAGCGGCTCAAAGTCTCATTAAGTAGACGTCATTAGGATCTCCAAAAAACGTCCTTAGCAAAAGGGGTTCTCAGTTTCATTGAGAGCCCCTTTTGCATACCCGTGATCTATCGATGACAAAATCGATTAGATCACGGGCCAATATGATTAATTCCTATAAATAAAGGGTTTCAAGTTGTTGATACAGAACTAAAAATGGATAAAGGATTCGCCATCGGGTACCTTGGTAAAGGAGCTGTCCGAAATCTATGGAGAACAAACAGTCCCTAGGAAGACATGGCGAAGACTATACCGCTCGCATAGTACAAGAAGCTGGGTTAAAAATTGTTGCCCTTAATTATCGTTGTCCGAAAGGCGAGATGGACATCATCGCGCGGGAGGATGAGACCTTGGTCTTTATAGAGGTGCGTACACGTCAATCGTCTTTTAGAGGATGGGGCGAGGAGAGCATTACTCATAAGAAGGCGCAACGCTTGAAAGCAATCGCTTCGTTTTATGTGTTGCAACAGGGTTATAAAAGTTGGCCATCGATGAGATTTGATGTCGTTGCAGTCCGTTGGACAGGTGAAAACTCTGAAATGAATTGGATAAAAGCCGCCTTATAAAGATAATCTTTAATCTTTGGTCACAAATTGTGGGCGATTGAGTGGTAAAATAGCATAGATTGATTGGTTTTATCTAAAAATAGCATTAGCACTGTCCGAAGGAGAGGAAGAAACATGGACCCAATTTTAGTTGTTGATGATGAAGAGAAAATTAGGAGTTTGGTACGGTTGTACCTTGAGCGGGAAGGGTTTGTTGTTGAGGAAGCAGAGGATGGCCGTGTCGCCTTAGAAAAATTTCGAGCCGGTCAGTTTTCTCTAATAATAGTTGATCTGATGATGCCTGAAATCGACGGTTGGCGTGTCTGCCGAGAAATACGTGAGAGTTCAGCGCTACCCATCATTATGTTGACGGCACGAGGGGAAGAGTTTGAACGAGTACTAGGTTTGGAGCTAGGTGCCGATGATTATTTAGTGAAGCCGTTTAGTACCAAGGAATTAGTCGCACGAGTCAAGGCTCTTTTACGTCGCTCAACAGGTCAACTCCAGTCCGTGTCTACAGAGTTAAAAGCAGGGATACTGAGCATTGATAAAGAAAGACATCGTGTCAGTATTGAGGATGATGTGATTAATTTGACGCCCTTGGAATTTGACTTGCTCTACTTCTTAGCAAAAAATCGAGGACGAGTTTTCTCGCGGGAGCAGCTGATGGAAACTGTGTGGGGATATGATTTTTACGGAGATGCCCGTACCGTCGATACTCATGTCAAAAAATTACGTGAGAAACTGGATCATCCAGGTGTTAAGGGGATGTTGGTAACCGTATGGGGTGTGGGTTATAAGTTCGATCCCGATTTGGTTCATTGATGGATATAAAATGGCGCTTTTCCTGGAGTATTACGAGTAAAATGTGGTTGGCCATCACCTTCCTGATTCTTACGGTGCTTGGGGGATTAGGGCTTACTATTACTTGGCAATTTGGGGATTTTTATCTGAAGCAAAGATTGATTGCTCTACAGAACGAGGCAACAGATATTTCTGGGCAATTGGCCTCTGTCCCAACTTGGACTGAACGGTCAAAATTACTAGAAACATATAAGCTGACTTCTGGGACCCAGTTGGTAATACTTGATCCAAGAGGCACCATCTTAAAGATTTCTGGGGGTTCGAATCCAAATAACTCTCAAGGGCTACATGGCATTTTTGGTGGGCATCTTGTGGGACCAGATGCGCCCTTAATTGGAGGATGGTCTCGTAATTTAGGGCCCACTGATTTTTTCTCTGATCAAGATTTAATGCGGGTTTTAGCGGGTGACACCATTTCAACGAAAGCTTTACCCGTGAATAGTGGTGGACAAGCCATGTTAATTGCCGCGACGCCTGTGGGCGCAAAACCAGTTCTAGGCGTTGTTTTATTGGGGAGCTCGCCAATACCCATTCAAGAGAGTATTACGACCTTTCGGTGGTTGATTTTCTATGCCTCGTTAATTGCCGTATTCATGGCCGCAGTGGTTAGCTTTATTTTTGCACGGCAGGTTGCGAGACCCTTGGCAATCATGCAACGGGGAGCAAAGAGAATGGCCAAGGGAAATTTCCTGGCTATTCAAGGCGTAACGAGTGATGATGAACTCGGGGAGTTGGCCCAGGCATTAAATTCCATGGGACAAGGTTTAAAGAACCACATGGAATGGCTCTCTCAGGAAAAAAACTTGCTACAAGGGATTGTAGAAAGCATGAGTGATGCCGTTGTGATGTTGAGTTCTGACGGGTCAATTCTTTATGCGAATGATACAGCCAAAGCCTTGTGGCAAGAAGATGACCTGGAACTTCAGGATAGAAAAAGCCAAATTATAGACTTTATTCAGTCGATGACCCAAAGCGAAAATCAGCCCGACAACGCCACACTGACACTTGGAGTGCAGGTGTTGCAGTGCGTTATGGCACCCATGTCTGAGACAGACGGAATTCGTGGGCATGTAGCAGTACTGCGCGATATTACGGCCTCTTTGCGATCGGAAAAGGAACGCCGTGAGTTTCTGGCCAGTGTGACGCATGAACTTAGAACGCCACTGCATTTAATCCAGGGCTATTTGGAGGCAATTCAGGATGAGGTGATTCCTGAACATCAGCGCGGTGAATATATTGAATTAGTCTTAGAAGAAGCCAAGCGCCTCGCGCGTTTAGTGACAGATTTACAAGATATCAATTGGCTAGAAAGGGGCCAAAGTTTACAACGAGTTTCCCTTGACCTAGCTAGTTTTATGATTGATATAGACCAACGTTTCCAGGGGAGAGCACAGGAATTAGGCTTGAATTTGGAAATTGCAAAAGGATCAGGGACACTCTTTGCGGATACTGACCGTCTCTTGCAAGTTTTTATTAACCTTATAGATAATGCTCTGGGGCATACACCGACCGGAAAAACCGTGCGAGTATTGATAATCGAAGAGCAAAATCAGATCCGGGTGGCTGTTCAAGATGAAGGAGAAGGGATTCCTAAAGACGCTTTGCCGTTCATCTTTGACCGTTTCTTTAGGGTTAATAAAGCAAGGACACGGAAGGATGGCGGTATGGGACTAGGACTTGCGATCGTGCGACAAATTATAGAAACCCATGGAGGAACGATTAAAGTTGAGAGTGATATGGGAAAAGGAACGACCTTTTGGTTTACGCTTCCACGATGGTCAGCTTGATATAATTAATAAAATAAAACATATTTAGATTAATATGGAAGGAATATAGAGAATTACAGCGAACATTCTATCATAAAGGAGGAGATAGGATGTTCGCTGCGGTTTATGGTATGACAGTGCTTGGATTACAAGCCCACTTAATTCGCGTGGAAGTTGACGTGGCGAACGGCCTGCCAAGTTTTGATATTGTCGGATTACCAACGACAGCTGTTAGAGAGGCTCGCGACCGAGTTCGCTCTGCGATAAGGAACTCCGGTTATCAGTTTCCCTTACAGCGGGTAACCGTGAACTTAGCGCCTGCTGATCTACGCAAAGAAGGTTCGGGTCTTGATTTACCCATTGCCATAGGAATACTCGCGGCAACGGGACAATGCAATTCACCTGAACTCGCTCAATACGTTTTCTCAGGTGAACTTTCTTTAGAGGGAACCCTTCGCCCAGTTCCTGGCGTACTCACAATGGCGATAACTCTGGATCGTGAGAATTCAAGAGCAGGTATAGAAGGGGGACCGGTCGCAGAACCATTGAGGTTGATTATTCCCCCCGATAATTTAGCAGAGGCTCGTCTTGTGTCAGGATTAGCAACGCATAGCACCTATAATCTCAATCATATCGTGAAGGTCATCGACAAATTGAGCGATTTTGATGAGGCTATTAACCCTCAAAGTCCGCCACCAGACGCTGACGGCGGACCGAGAGTGGACTTCGCTGATGTCCGTGGGCAACAACATGCAAAACGGGCCTTGGAGATTGCAGCAGCCGGAGGACATAATGTCATCTTGCTGGGACCCCCAGGATCAGGTAAAACGTTACTAGCAAAGGCGTATGCAGGAATACTTCCCTTATTAAGCGACCAAGAAAGTATCGAGGTTACTCAGCTTTATAGCGTTTCCGGATTGCTTAATTGCAATGGATCGTTAGTTCGACATCGTCCCTTCCGTAATCCTCACCATTCCGTGACCCGAGCGGGAATGATGGGTGGTGGAAGGGAACTGCGACCGGGTGAGTTAAGCTTTGCGAATCATGGCGTTTTATTTTTAGATGAGCTTCCAGAGTTTGGACGTGAAGTTTTGGAATGTTTACGGCAACCTTTGGAAGATCGTGAGTTGACGATTACGCGTCAGTCAGGGAGTATAACCTATCCTGCACATGTCAGCGTCATAGCAAGTATGAATCCATGTCCTTGTGGATATTATGGGGACCAAGGTCGGGTGTGTTCCTGTTCACCGTTGCAGATTCAAAATTATCGGGGCAGAATCTCAGGGCCCCTCTTGGATAGATTTGATATGCACGTAGAGGTGCCAAGACTGAATTACACAGAGTTAAAGAATAGTCATGGAATCGAAGCTTCTAGTACCGTCAGGGAACGAGTCATAGCAGCACGTAGGAAACAATGGACACGGCTAGGTCCCGCAAAAACAAATGCGGAAATGTCCGCTAAGGAAACGAAGGAACATGGTGAACTAACGCCAGACGGCGAGTCACTTTTGAAACGGATCTTTGACAGCCAAAACCTCAGCGCCCGCGCTCATGATCGAATCTTAAGGGTAGCTCGTACGATTGCCGACCTAGAAGACGCCTCAGATATTTTGCCTAAGCATTTGGCGGAGGCGTTACAGTTCCGCACATTGGATAAAGTTTAATCAAATACTATAAGAAAGCGAAGGAATGACCTCAATGGGTCATTCCTTCGCTTTTTTAAGGAGTGTAAGTGGTCATTGAGGTATCCGTAAGAACTTGAATTAAGTCATGCTTTTTCCGGGAACCTGGTTTTCCTCTAATTCGATGGCCATTTTAACCATGTTACCACAGTCCCTTGAAGTAACGCCTGCAAAACCTTCTTGTTTAAGAGTATCCGCAAAACCTAACTTTTGAGCAATTTGCTCTTTTAAATCTTGAGACATGTTACTATAAAGTCGTCCTGGCATGAAGTATTCCCCCTTGCTTTTTTTAATCGTTTACAACACGGTGAATGTAACATTATTAGTATAGCTTTTTGCCAAGACAGTATGTAACGGAAACCCGAATTTTGTTGGTAATTCAGGGATGAATAACCGCTATAAAATGTATACTGTATTAATACAGAAAACACTTGACTCTACAGGGCGGACATTTTATAATTCAAAGCAAGTACAAATCAGTCATGCGATGATGGGAAAGTCCAATGTGCAGGTTCTAAAGAGAACCGACGGTCGGTGCGAGTCGGTGAATTAAGCATAGGATTCCATCCCGGAGTGTCCAATGAAGAATTGTGACGGGTCCCGCCCGATACAGCGGGTTTTTGAGTTGGCCTTTTAGGCAACTTGGGTGGCAACGCGGGATAACCTCTCGTCCCTTTATAGGGATGAGGGGTTTGTTTATATTTAAGCGACCTTGTCTAAAGTTAAAATAACGGATCGTTGCTGTAAAAATTATAAAAAGGAGGCCCTTATAAAATTACAAGAGTTTATTATTGGAGTAAGTAAATAGCCAGCAAATAGAACAAAATTAAAGGTGGGGGAAATAAAATGTTTAAGATAAACTGTTTGAATCCAATATCAAATGTGGGACTGAATTTATTGACGGATCACTATGAATTGGTTGATGGCTTCAAGGATGCAAATGCTGTCCTTGTAAGAAGCGCGAGTGTTCAGGATTTGGAATTACCACGCTCATTAGTCGCTATTGCTAGAGCAGGAGCTGGAGTGAACAATATTCCCTTGGATCAATGTGCCGAAAGTGGCGTTGTAGTCTTTAATACTCCGGGTGCTAATGCGAATGGCGTGAAAGAAATGGTCATTGCAGCATTAATTATCTCCGCTCGTAACATTGTAGGAGGCGTTAACTGGGTATCTTCTTGTGGACAAGATCCAGAGGTAGCTAAGCTTGTTGAAAAAAAGAAATCGAAGTTTGTTGGGACGGAGATTAAAGGGAAAAAACTTGGAGTCATAGGGCTTGGGGCTATTGGAGTTTTAGTTGCGAATGCAGCAAATAAACTAGGTATGGAAGTCTACGGATATGATCCGTTTATTTCAGTAGACGCCGCTTGGAAACTTTCAAAGTTTATTAAGCACAGCAAATCTTTAGACGAAATCTTTAGAGAGTGTGATTTTATCACGGTTCACGTGCCTTCTACTGACCAAACAAAAGGGATGTTCAATCATGAAACGTTTGCGATCATGAAGGATGGCGTTATAATCTTAAATTTTTCAAGAGATACCTTAGTGAAGGATGAGGATATAATTGAAGCCCTAGGGTCTGGAAAAGTAGGCCGCTATGTCACAGATTTCCCAAATCCCATGGTATGCGGTGTTGAAGGAGTCTTAACCATTCCCCATTTAGGCGCTTCCACGAATGAATCAGAAGATAACTGTGCGGTTATGGCTGTGAGGCAATTGATAGATTATCTTGAAAATGGGAATATAAAAAACTCTGTGAACTATCCAGCCTGTGACATGGGTGTATGTGTACAAACTGGTCGTATCGCCATTAATCATAGGAACATACCAAATATGCTCAGCCAGTTTACATCAACGTTTGCGAAAGAAAACATTAATATTCCCGATATGATTAATAAAAGTAAAGGCCTATATGGCTATACGATCCTCGATTTTGAAGCCACTTCAACCCCAGAATTAGTGCAAAAACTCAGAGAAATAAACGGTGTATTAAAAGTTAGAATCCTAAAATAAAGAAATTGCTTGGAGGAAGGTATTTTTGGCTAATATAAGACCGTTTGATGCGGTAAGACCTAGAGAAGATGTTGTCAGTAGAGTGGCGGCACTCCCCTATGATGTTTATAATCGCGAAGAAGCTTTAGAAGAGGTATTAAAGGAACCTTTATCATTTTTGAAAGTTGATAGAGCAGAGACACAATTTGCGAAGGACTGCAACCCTTATGAGGCAAAGGTCTATGAGAAAGCAAGAGCTATCCTTCAGAATATGATGACGGAAGGTCTCCTGATAAAGGAGGGAAAGAACTGTTACTATGTCTATGAACTGACGATGAAGGGACGTTCCCAGACCGGTTTAGTTGGTTGTGCTGCGATTGAAGACTACCGAAACAATGTCATAAAAAAGCATGAGAAAACGAGAGAAGATAAAGAAATCGATCGAATAAATCATGTCGATGTTTGTAATGCTCAAACTGGCCCTATATTTTTGGCATACCGTTCTCAAAAGCTCATTAATGATGTGGTGGATGTGATCAAGAAGGAAACTCCCTTATATAATTTTGTAGCGTCTGATGGAGTAAAACATACGGTGTGGAAAATAGATAATAGAAGTGACATAGAAGCGATTTCTAGAGCCTTTGAAAGAGTTGAAAGGTTATATATCGCCGATGGGCACCATAGAGCTGCTTCGGCAGTAAAGGTTGGATTAAAAAGAAGAGAGGAAAATCTAGGGTACACTGGACAGGAGGAATTCAATTTTTTCCTTTCTGTGCTTTTCCCGCATGATCAATTAATGATTTTAGATTACAACCGCGTGGTAAAAGATTTAAATGGCTTGAATAAAGAAGAATTTTTAATTGAAGTAGCGACAGCATTCTCTGTAGAAGAAATGGGAATAGAACCCTATAGACCTGTAGAAAAGGCGACTTTTGGGATGTACTTAGACGGAGCATGGTATAAGTTAACAGCAAAGGCTGAGCTACGTTCCGGAGATCCTGTCGAGGGACTTGATGTTTCCATGCTTCAAAAACATTTATTCACTTCAATCCTAAATATCAAAGACATAAGAACGGATAAAAGAATAGACTTTGTTGGTGGAATAAGAGGACTTAAAGAACTTGAAAAGAGAGCGAATGATGACATGAGGGTTGCCTTTTCAATGTATCCAACTTCAATTCATGAGTTGTTTGAGGTATCCGATGCTGATAAATTAATGCCACCAAAGTCTACTTGGTTTGAACCCAAGCTTAGAAGTGGATTATTCATTCATGAGTTAAAGTAAAAACGGGCATACAAGAGGAGTCTTTCATCCAATTTGGGTGAGAGACTCCTCTTAAAATTGGCTTTCTTGGGCAAAGCGGTTATAATATGAGGAAAAACAATGCGTGAACTCATTGTCGTGGCCCTTTCACTTCCCGTATTGAGGGTATGAGGATTAGGAGGAGAAAAAATGGCAGATTTAACGATGGCTCTTGAGGTGGCCCTTAAAAATTTCCGTGGTTGCTCCTTGGAGGATATTGCACGTTGCTCCGGTTATCCGATCGACGGAAATTCCCTAACCGTTGATTTTTTAGGAGGGCATTATAAGGTTGATTATCCCAGCGGGAACTTTGAGTCTGTACCGATTTCTCAGGGAGAATTACCAATTGGTACACAAATATTAATTCTTCATTATTTAGCCAATCCTTCAGAAGTCTTAGATACTGGGAAGCTTATTTCTTTTAAAGAATTACCAGCTGGAGGCATTTATATTACACCGTTTACCGGCCGGTCCATTAATCCAATGGTGAAAATTTTCGGTGGTAATCCCGATCGACTTCTTGAAGTAGCGACCAGTTTAGGAGGACAGGCCAATGGACTTGGCGACGTTGGCGTCACCTTGAGGGTGTTTCCACGTATTCCTGTGACCTTGGTTCTTTGGAGAGCCGATGATGAATTCCCAGCGTCAGGGAATATCTTGTTTGACGCCTCGGCACCGTTGATTCTACCCACAGAAGACTACGCCGTTCTGGCCAGTAGCGTTGTTTTTGGTCTTAAGCACATTAGTTCAAACTTTTAGGAAGTCCTGATATTTTTTAGAATATTAGTAAAAGATAGCTAGAACAGCGCTTCGCGTTTCTGGCTATTTTTATTTGATTTGTGAAGATCTGAATACCCCAAATAATAATGAAGTCTTGTTGAGTGAGGTGCCCCTATGGAAACAAAATTCTCGATTGAGCTCAATCAACAAACGATTGATTTTATAAATTTAATTTTTGGAAATATACCCATTTCTGTGGTTTTAACGGATGCTGTTGGAAGGATTCTCATGCTGAATGACCATTATGCAAACGTCTTAAAGGTGGAAAAAGAGTCTGTCATTGGAACTCTCGTAGAAAATGTGATCCCCAATTCTCGCATACCGATTGTTTTGGCTACGGGGAAGGCTGAAATCTCACAACGCCATGTTTACGGTAATGGGGTGAAATCAATTGTGAATCGTATTCCGTTTTTCACCTCTGATGGAAAAGTTGCGGGATGCCTCGGTATTGTACTTTTTGAATCGATGGAAGAGCTGCAAAATCTTGCAAAGGTCAATGAAGGATTGAATACTCGTTTATCTGTTTACCAAAATGAGCTGAAGAGTATTTATGCATCTAAATACTCGTTTGACGATATCCTAGGCGAAAGTGTCATCATGCGAAAAACGAAAGAACTTGCGAAACGGTTGGCTCTAAGCAAAGCTAATATCCTAATTACAGGGGAAAGTGGGACGGGCAAAGAACTCTGGGCGCATGCGATCCACCGGGCTAGCCAGCGTATCGACTTTCCATTTGTTAGTGTGAATTGCGGAGCTATTCCAGAAAACCTATTGGAAAGCGAATTGTTCGGTTATGAGGAAGGGTCCTTTACTGGAGCCAGAAAGGGGGGTAAACTCGGCAAATTTCAATTAGCCAACGGGGGGACTCTTTTTCTTGATGAAATAGGGGATATGCCCTTGATGATGCAGGTGAAAATTCTCCGAGTATTGCAAGAAAGAGAGGTGGAAAAGGTAGGCGGAAGTGGGACTGAAAAAATTGATGTCGCAATTATTGCAGCAACTCATAGAAATTTGGAACAAATGATTAAAGAAGGAACGTTCCGTGAAGATCTGTATTATCGACTCAATGTCTTATATTTTCGTTTGCCATCGTTACGTGAGCATCCAGAAGACTTAGAACTTTTAATTTCTCACTTCGTGACACAATACTGTCATAAGTCGGATACGATAAAACGGATCACACCGGAAGCCATGGAAATCCTCTTCAAATATTCCTGGCCGGGTAATATTCGTGAACTGAGTGCTGTCGTTGAACGACTGGTCGTGAGTACCGTTGGTGAGAAAATTACGCCTCTAGATCTTCCGCTATATATTCGGTTACCGACGAAAGACCGGCATAAGGATTACCGTCGCGGACTTGATGAGGCCTTGGCAGAAGTTGAGAAAGATATGATTACACAGGCTCTACATTTTGCAAATCGCAATAAGATTGAAGCAGCAAGAATGCTGGGAATCCCACGTTCACGCTTATATCGTAAAATCGAGCAATATCATCTTGAAGACAATCTCACCAAAAGTTAATTAATATGTCGCATAATAGGACATTGTATCGAAATAGGACGATAACTTGGAAGAAATCTCTATGTGATGCAATTTGATTTATATGTGATGCAATTCACATAATTTGTGATATAATTCACGAATTAACTGTGACTTAACAATCCTCTCACCTATTTTATAACGAATTATCTAGAAATTCCCGTAGAGCTTTGTCCTAAAGTAGGACAAAGCTCTTTTTTTGAGTGAGTTATGTTTTTCCATTTATTGCTTTATAAATTAAGTTAGATTTCCACGCCAAAGCCTATTTTTGGGCATGGTTAAGGGTATAAAAGAAAAATTGAAAGGAAAGATAATCTCAGAGTATTATTGGCATGCTTATTGCAATTATAGTTGAAATAGTGTGATGAGAATGTCGATGTAGGGGGGAGAAACTATGATAAAAGTTAAAGTGATATCTGCTTTAGAAGCAGTTAGAATGATCCCTGACGGAGCTTGTGTGGGAGTGACTGGATTTGCGGGGGCGGCTCACGCGGAAGTAGTTACCCAAGCGGTAGAGGCTCGGTTCTTAGAAGAAGGGCACCCACGAGACTTGTCGCTCTTTTTCTGTGCAGGGATTGGAGACGGTAAAACGAAGGGTACAAACCATTTTGGACATGAAGGACTTGTGCGTAGAGTCATTGGAGGACACTGGAATCTGGCCCCGAAATTGGGTCAATTGGCCGTGGAAAACAAAATTGAGGCCTATAACTTTCCTCAAGGCACGTTGACGCAACTCGTTCGGGACATAGCAGCCGGTAAACCGGGAACTGTGTCAAAAGTCGGACTGAAAACGTTTGTCGATCCACGGGTTGAAGGTGGAAAATTAAATCAGAAAACAACAGAAGACCTTGTGGAAGTCATCCAACTTGCAGGCCAAGAGTGCCTTTTTTATAAGGGCTGTAAAATAGATGTGGCTATTATCCGAGCCACTTCCGCCGATGAAAAAGGAAACCTAAGTATGGAAAAGGAAGCAGTTTCAACGGAAGCTTTATCCATGGCGCAGGCGGCAAGGAATTCAGGTGGAATAATTATTGCTCAAGTAGAGAGAGTCGTATCAGCGGGTTCACTCGATCCTAGATTAGTCAAAGTTCCCGGTATCTTGGTTGATGCCATAGTCTTAGTTTCCCCAGACCAACAATGGCAAACCTTCGCTGAACATTTTAATCCGTCTTATTGCGGAGAAGCACGCGTTCCGCTAGAAGGTCTTGTACCAATGGAGTTGGACGCGCGTAAGATCATTGCCCGTAGAGCCTCGCTTGAATTGTCACAGGGAGACGTTGTGAATCTCGGTATTGGTATGCCAGAAGGCGTTGCCTTGGTTGCCAATGAAGAGGGAACAGCTGATCAGATAACTCTAACGGTAGAGGCAGGCGGTGTCGGTGGAATTCCGGCAGGTGGTATGAGTTTTGGTGCTTCAACGAATGTGGAAGCCTTGCTGGACCAGCCCTACCAGTTTGATTTTTATGACGGCGGTGGCGTCGATGCTGCTTTTCTTGGACTTGCTCAAATGGATGGACAAGGCAATATCAATGTCAGTAAATTTGGACCTAGGATCGCCGGATGTGGAGGATTCATTAACATTACTCAAAATGCTAAGAAGGTAATCTTCTGTGGAACGTTGACTGCGGGCGGCTTGAAAATTGCTGTAGAAAATGGAAACGTCAATATTATTAAAGAAGGAAAAGTTAAGAAGTTTCTAAACCAAGTGGAACAAATTACGTTTTCTGGTGAATACGCACAAAGCGTCAGTCAACCTGTTTTATATATTACTGAACGAGCTGTGTTCGAATTAACCGCCGATGGCGTTGTTCTAACAGAGATCGCTCCGGGGATTGATCTAAAAAATGACGTTTTAGCCCATATGGATTTCATGCCAATCATCTCCGATGAACTCCGGACCATGGATGCTAGAATTTTCAGTGAAGGTCCTATGTATGAAGCAATTGAAATGGCTGCGAAATAAGTCCGGAAGAACAAATATCATAATTGATTCATGAAGGAGGACGATATCTATGCTTGGAGTAATCGGAATTCTACTAAGTTTAGGCCTATTGATGTTTATGGCTTACAAAGGATATTCTGTCATTGTGTTTGCCCCTGTCTTTGCGCTGTTAGCAGCCGTGTTCTCAGGAATGGCAATATTGCCAACATATACGGAAGTCTTTTTACCCAATCTAGCGAATTATGTCAAAATTTACTTTCCGTTCTTTTTGCTCGGCGCAGTGTTTGGTAAAGCAATGGAAGAATCCGGTGCTGCAAAGTCAATTGCAAAAGCCATTGTTAACAAACTTGGAACGAAGCAAGCAATGCTTGCCGTTGTTCTCTCCTGTGCGGTATTAACCTATGGTGGCGTTAGCCTCTTCGTTGTCGCCTTCGCTGTCTATCCTTTTGCAGCGGCTCTCTTTAAAGAAGCCGATATTCCAAAAAGGTTATTACCGGGTACGATTGCACTTGGAGCGTTCACCTTTACGATGGATGCCTTGCCGGGAACACCTCAGATTCAAAATACAATCCCTATGAAATTCTTCAATACGGACCTCTATGCTGCACCCGTTTTCGGGATCCTTGGAACAATCCTAGTTTTAGGCGTTGGAATGACCTACCTTGAATTGCGTAAGCGGAACGCTCGCAGCCACGGAGAAGGTTACGGAGAAAATCATAAACAGGAACCTGAAATAATCGAAGACAACAGTTTACCGAGCGCTTGGTTATCGACACTACCCTTGATTTCAGTGCTTGGTGTAACACTAGTCCTTCAAAAATTTGTTTTTCCGAAATGGGATATACTTTCTTGGGCGACACAGGCTCCCTATAAGATGGCAAGTGCAGGGGTCGTTGGTACGATGAATAACTGGGCCTTAATGATTGCCCTCCTAATAGGAATCCTGATTGCTTTAATCATTAATCCCAAGCGTATTCACGGCAATGTTGCTAGAGCTATTAATGCTGGTGCCCTTGGTTCGTTGCTGGCTGTTATGAATACAGCGTCTGAAGTCGGCTTTGGTAACGTTATCAAATCACTACCTGGCTTTCAAACCATTGCACATTCCTTGACGAATATTAATCCAAATGGCAGTCCGCTGCTGTCAGAGGCTATCACGGTAAACGTTTTAGCGGGTGTCACTGGATCTGCTTCTGGCGGTATGAGCATCGCGTTGGATACGTTCGGTAAGGATTATCTGGCTTGGGCAAGTAGAGTGAATTTAAGTCCCGAATTATTACACAGAGTCGCGTCCATGGCGTCTGGTGGAATGGATACGCTGCCTCATAACGGTGCTGTTATTACGCTCCTAGCCATCACTGGATTGACCCATAAGCAATCGTATCGAGATATCTTTGCCATCACGCTCATTAAGACAGGGACTGTATTTGCCCTGATTGGTCTTCAAACAGTTTTCCATTTTGTATAGAAGGCTTACAAATAAAAAATATAAACTCACAAAACAAAAGAAATTATATGGAGGAATTTAGATGAATTTTGAACTAAATGAAGAACAACAAATGATCCAAGACATGGTGAAAGAATTTGCAGCGTGTAACGTCGCGCCTATTGCCGCTGAAATAGACCGCGAACACCGCTTCCCTGCGGAACTACTCCCGAAAATGGCAGAATTAAACCTCTTAGGTGTTCCTTATCCTGAAGAATTCGGCGGGGCTGATGCAGACTATGTGAGTTATGTGATTGTGCTCGAAGAACTCGCACGGGTTTGTGCCAGTACTTCCGTCATCGTTTCCGCTCATACTTCGTTGGGAACCTGGCCTATTTTCGAATTTGGAACTCAAGCCCAAAAAGATAAATACCTCAACGATCTGACAACTGGCAAAAAGTTAGCTGCCTTCGCTCTGACTGAACCTGGGGCAGGAACAGATGCAGCGGCCGGTAAAACAACGGCTGTCTTGGACGGAGACGAATATGTTCTGAACGGATCGAAGATCTTCATCACCAACGGAGGATTTGCGGATGTTTATATCGTCACGGCAATGACCGATACGACGGTGGGGACAAGAGGCATTAGTGCTTTTATTGTTGAGAAAGATGCCCCTGGCTTTTCCGTGGGAGAAAGAGAACACAAAATGGGAATTAAGGCCTCCAGCACAACACCACTTTATTTCTCAGACTGCCGCATTCCGAAAGATGCTCTTCTCGGAAAAGAAGGAAAAGGATTTAAAATTGCGATGCAAACTCTTGACGGCGGACGAATCGGTATTGCCGCACAAGCATTAGGGATTGCTCAAGGTGCACTGGACGCTTCCATTAAATATGCCAAAGAACGTGTTCAGTTTGGTAAACCGATTGCCGCACAACAAGCCATTCAATGGATGATCGCCGATATGGCCACTGAGATTGACGCAGCTCGCTTTTTAGTCTATCGCGCAGCCTGGAATAAAGATAACGGTCTCTCTTACGGCAAGGAAGCAGCTATGGCGAAGTTATATGCCGCGGAAACTGCTTCACGCGTTGCAGGTAAAGCCATCCAAATCCACGGAGGATATGGATACACTGAAAGTTATCCAGTGGAAAGAGCTTATCGCGATGCGAAAATCACGGAACTTTATGAAGGTACTTCTGAAGTTCAACGAATGGTTATCGCAGGAAATTGCCTCCGTTAAGATCTTCGGATTTAGAAGATGAATTCAAGGCACTGTTAAGGGGCAGGTTAAACACTGCCCCACGTTTGAAGGGCAGAAAGGGGATTCAATATGAAAGTTGTAGCTTGTTATAAATGGGTTCTTGATGAAGCCGATTTAACCATTGATTCGAAGTCTCGTGCACTCTTGACGGATCGCGCAAAAAATAAAATTAGTGAGTATGATCGTAACGCCATTGAATGTGGCGTGAACCTTGTTGAAGAAGCTGGCGGGGAAGTTATCGCGTTAACGGCGGGCACTGCCGACGCGAAAAAATCCTTAAAAGATGCTTTATCTCGAGGGCCAGTTCAAGGCGTTTTTGTAAAGGATGAGCTGATGGCTCAGGCCGATGCAAGTGTGACAGCGAAGGTTTTGGCAGCCGCCGTGCGCCAAATCGAAGCAGTTGACCTCGTGATTTGTGGTGAAGGTTCAAGTGATGGATATTCTCAACAAGTGGGAATCCGACTTGCTCAACATCTCGGAATACCCGTGATCACGTTTGTTAATAAAGTCAGTGTTGAAAATGGAATACTCCGGGCAGAGCGTAAACTTGAAGAAGGCATAGAAGTGGTAGAAGTAGCACTTCCAGCAGTTTTGACGGTCCTACCCGATATTAATAAACCACGCATTCCAAGTTTGAAACAAATCTTGGGTGCCTCTAAAAAGCCAGTGAAAGAAATCAGTGTAGCAGATCTTGGCTTGGAACCAGCTGCGGCAGAACCACGTGTACAACGAACGGAATTACTGGGGACCGTCATGAACCGCAAGCATATTCGTTTTGAAGGTGAAACAGCCGACCTCGTCGCTCAAGTTTTGGAAGTCTTGAACAAAGAAGGTTTGTGCTAAATCAGGAAGGGGGACAAACGATCATGTCAGAAATATGGGTTGTTTCCGAACAAACAGGAACTGGTCTCGAGCTTATTGCCCACGCAAAAGGAATTTCCAAGGGAGAAAAAATTGTGGCGTTTTCCTTCACACTAGAGGGAGCACAAGCGGCTTCCAACCATGGCGCTGAGCTTGTCTATCAAATGTCTGAAGCAAGCCGACCAGAAGCGTGGGTTAACAAGATCATTGAAATGGCGAAAGCAACCAAACCTGCTGCGATTCTTTTCGGTAATAGTCGACGGGCTAAAGAGATGGCGGCTAGAATAGCGGCAACTTTGGATACCGGCTTGGTCACGGAATGTATAAAAATGGTGCGTGATGATGCGTTTGTAACTGAACGCTATAGTTACGGCGGGTTGTGTGTAAGTACCGAAGAAACGAAATCAGTCCCGTTCATGGCAACGATGTCTGCAAAACTCGTAGAAGCATTGCCAGAAGGAGCGGCAGCCCCAATTGAAACAATCACGGGCGCAGAAGAAGTTTGCAAGGTCATTGAACTTCGTTCCCACAAAACAACCTCAAACCTTTCAGCGGCAAATGTCGTGGTGTGTGTCGGTCGTGGGCTAGCCCAAGAAAAGGATCTAGAATTAGCACACCGTTTAGCCAAAAAGTTGGGTGGAGAAGTTGGTTGTACCCGTCCGGTTGCAGAGGACCTGAATTGGATGCTAGAAGAAAACTATATCGGAATCTCTGGAAAAATGGTGAAGCCCACCGTCTATATCGGAATTGGTGTATCTGGTCAGATTCAGCACGTTTCTGGAATTCGCGATGCAAAAATTATTATTGCCCTTGATAAAAATGAAAATGCCCCCATTTTCGAGGCTGCAGATTATGGCTTAGTTGGGGATCTATATGAAATCTTACCCGCCCTGCTAACAGCATTGGGCGCATAAAAAGAGGTGGAAAGCATGTCTGAAGAACGTTTTGATGCGATCGTAGTCGGCGCAGGTCCCGCGGGAAGTATTGCCGCCTACTGTATGGCAAAAGAAGGCCTGGAAGTATTACTGATTGAACGAGGGACAGCTCCGGGTGCGAAGAATTCGTCTGGAGGACGACTTTATGGGCACTCCCTTAATAAGATTATGCCTAACTTTTGGGAGGAAGCCCCGGTCGAATGTCAAGTGACTCGCGAAACTGTGACGTTTCTAACGGACAAAACGGCAGTTTCCCTCGATGTTAAAAGTGAGAAGTTTGGGGATGAACCTTCTTTCACTGTCCTGCGTTCTAAATTTGACGCTTGGTTGGCCGAAAAGGCCGAAGAAGCTGGGGCGATGCTTGCTTGCGGAGTCCGGGCCGACGAACTCATCGTGAAAGATGGCAAAGTGATCGGGGTTCTCTGCGATGAAGACGAAATGTTTGCGGATGTCGTAATTGAAGCAGATGGCGCCAATGCATGGCTTGCCCAAAAAGCCGGGATCCGGGGGGAATTGTCACCAAAACATGTGGCTTCGTGTGTAAAAGAAGTGATTGAACTTCCACGACAAGTCATTAAAGATCGTTTTAACCTCACTGGAGAGACTGGGGCTGCTCAGCTTTTTGTAGGCGAGTGCACCCAGGGCTTGCAAGGTGGAGGCTTTATTTATACGAACAAAGAGAGTATTTCCTTGGGTCTTGTTGTTACGACTGAGGTGTTTTTGGACACCGAATACAAGCTTGCAGATCTCATAGAAGAGTTCAAGATGCATCCTGCCGTTCAGCCGCTGATTGAAGGAGGCAAGGTGGTTGAGTATTCAGCCCATCTTGTGCCTGAAGGCGGACTGGGCATGATGCCTCCTCTTGTTAGTGATGGGCTACTTATTGTGGGTGACGCTGCAGGGCTTGTGCTTAACATTGGATATCAAGTCCGTGGTATGGACTTTGCAATTGCCTCGGGTGAAGCGGCCGCCTATGCTGTTGTTACTGCGAAAAAGCTAGGCGACTATTCCAAACAAGGTCTGGGCGTATATCAGACCGCTTTGGAAAAAAGTTTTGTACTTCAGGATCTCAAGACCTATGCAAAGGTTCCGGAATTCTTAGAAAATAAGCGCATTTTTGCTAAGTATCCAGCCTTAGTTGAAGAAATGATGGTTAAACTTTTCACGGTTGATGGAACGCTAGCAAAACCCTTAGGCAAATCTATGTTCGGAACCATAAAGCGTCATGGTGGAGTCGTCCAATTGGCGAAAGATGCTTGGAAAGGGGTTCGAGCACTATGAAAAAACTAAGTATTGAAGAGCGGTTGGGAATTGACAAATTTGCGGTTGATGACGGTATGCCACACATCGTCATTGATAAGGAAATCTGTGCCAAATCGGCACTTGAGGCCTGCGTTAGAGCATGCCCTGCAGGGTGTTATGTCAAGGACGGAGCTGAGATCAGGTTTGATTATGCCGGGTGTCTAGAATGCGGAACCTGTCGAGTGCTATGTCAATCCAAAGGGCTAAAATGGGAATACCCGCGGGGGACGTTTGGTGTGGAGTTCCGCTACGGTTAGAGGTGAAAAGCTAAAGGAAACCTTACCTTAGTTGGGACGAATTAATACGATAAACTAAATATGGGGAGTGAATAATTCATGAAAGAATTAGCTTATGCGGACATTAAAGTAGGGGACAGTGCCTCGTTTTCTAAAACAGTCACAGAATCCGATATCGTGACCTATGCTGGAATTACAGGAGATTTTAACCCGGTTCATATTAACGCCGAGTATGCGAAAGAATCAATGTTTAAAGAACGAATTGCCCATGGTATGCTCGTGTCCGGTTTTATATCAGCGGTGTTAGGAACTCAGTTGCCAGGCCCTAATGCCATTTATCTGGGACAAGAACTTAAGTTCACAGCGCCTGTAAAAATTGGGGACACCGTCACGGCAGAAGCGACTGTTGTAGAAAAACGGGATGACAAGAGAATTATTAAGCTCAAAACGACCGTAACCAATCAGAATGGGGTCGTCGTGGTAGATGGTAGCGCTGTTATCAAAAAAGTAGGACTATAAGACAACATTTTTAGCGAAGGTGACTCGAGATGATTTAATTCAATCTCGTTCACCTTCGTTTCTTAAACTCTCGAATTTAAAGAAGGAGGCGTTTTAAATGGCTATTCAAGTTCAAGTTGACAAGCATATTGCAAAGATCACCATTGATCGTCAGGGCGCATTGAATGCATTAAACAGAGAAACGTTAACCCAGCTTCAAGAAGCGATCCGCCAAATAAACGAACGAGATGATGTTCGGGCTGTACTTTTTATGGGAGCGGGCCTAAAAAGCTTTGTCGCTGGCGCAGATATTGCTGAAATGGTGACTTTGGATCCAATTCAAGGACATGGTGTTGCTGAACTCGGACAAAGCGTGTTTAATGACATCGCGAACATAAAGTGCCCAACCATTGCCGTAATCCAGGGGTACGCGCTTGGCGGGGGATGTGAACTCTCCTTAGCTTGCGATTGTCGCATAGCCAGTGAAAAAGCCAAGTTCGGTCAGCCAGAAGTTGGCCTAGGAATCATTCCAGGTTTTGGAGGAACGCAGCGATTAGCCCGTCTCGTGGGTCCTGGCCAAGCGAAAAGACTGATTTTCACCGGGGAAATTATTACAGGAGCTCAGGCGTTGGCGATTGGTTTAGTTGATCAACTGGTACAACCGGAACAATTAATGGAACAAGCAGAGAAGCTAGCCGAAAGTATTTGCACTAAATCACCGAATGCAGTTCGTATGGCCAAAGAAGCCATTGACCAAGGCTTGATGGGAACACTCTCTGAGGGCTTAAGGCTTGAGGCTGGGCTATTTGGTCTATGTTTTGCTTCGCCGGAGCAAAAAGAAGGCATGAGTGCATTCCTAGAGAAACGTGCGGTTTCATTTGAATAATCACAAAATATAACGTTATGGAACGTCTAGTTCGTTTTTTGACACGGCAAGCATTGTGATATGCATTGTCGTGTTTTTTCAATTTCATTGAGAAAGCGTTCCTTACCAGTAGAATAAGTTACTCATTTGATGCTCACAATAAGATGAGGAGGAATGTCAAATGCATACACTTTGGAAAGGATCCATTAGTTTTGGTTTAGTGAATGTCCCGGTTAAAATGCATGCTGCCACAGAATCTCAAGAATTTCAATTTAATTATCTCCATAAACCGTGCCAGCACCGGATTCGTTCGGTGAAGAAATGTCCCTCCTGCGATGTGGAAGTTGAAACGGCTGGTTTAGTGAAGGGATATGAATACGAAAAGGATCGATACGTTGTTTTAAGTGATGAAGACCTTGCATCTTTAGAACAACCCATGAGCCGGTCCATCGATATCCTCGATTTCATTAATCTAAAAGAAATAGATCCAATTTATTTTCAAAAGTCGTATTATCTGTCCCCGGAAGAAACTGCCATGAAGGCCTATCGCTTACTTTGTCAGGCGATGGAAGACAGCGGTAAAGTCGCCTTGGCGCGGGTCACTATGCGCTCAAAGCAGCATTTGGCGTGTCTACGTGTTTTTGAACAAGGACTCGTCATGGAAACAATGTATTATCCAAAGGAAATTCGTCATATGGAGACTGTGGGGGTGCCCGTCATTCCCACAGAAATAGAATTGACCATGGCTCGTCAATTAATTGATAACTTAGCTCGACCGTTTGAACCCGAGAAATACCGCGATGAGTTGCATGAACAAATGGCGCTCTTAATCGAAAGCAAAGTAGCAGGGGAGAGCTTTAAAGCAGGGGCTCCGGCACAGGGACGCAAAGTGATTGATTTAATGGAAGCTTTGCGGGCAAGTATTGCGGTGACAGAAAAGGAAAAAGGGAAAGTAGAGCTGGGTAATGCACCGACCGTGAAAAAACCAAAATCAACCTTGACCCCTCGTAAAAGGACAACCAAACCTGCGAAAGAAGCATAGGCATGGTTGAACAACAATTTCCCGTAAAAGTGATGGAACCAGTCCGTGTTGAAGCCCTCCCTGTGGGAGACTATTTATATCAGGTGAAGTGGGATGGCATGCGCTGGATTACTTACAAATCTTCGCACGGGATTTTATTTCAGACAAAGGGGCAGAAGATTTTCACGTCCCGCTTTGCGGAGTTGGATCACAGCTTGGACTGGTTACCGCCTGAAAGTATGATCGATGGAGAGGTTGTCGTCCTTAGAGATGGTTCACCTCATTTTCCATCGTTATTGCGACGGTTACACAGCCGCGTCAAGGTTCAGGAATGGGGGGTTGAATATATTATTTTTGACGTCCTATTTTGGGAAGGTAAAGACTGGCGTGATCGACCTTTAAGTGACCGGTTGGAACTCCTGAAACAGAGTATTCCTCCGTCTGAACGGTGTCATGGAATCGAAACATTTTATGACGGGTCGAAGCTTTGGAAGGGAATTGAAGAGCTCGGATTGGAAGGGCTAGTGGCCAAAGTCCCCTCAAGTTTGTACTGTGGAGGGAAAAATTCCGCTTGGCTTAAGGTTAAAAATTGGCAAGAACAATCGTTTCTAGTGGGCGGGCTAAAATTTAAGGAAAATACACTTCAAGCCGTTTGTATGGGAATGATCATTGAAGAAAAATTGGTCTATGTAGGCACTGTATCTAGCGGCGTATCACGCTTTCTATTCAGTGAGACTACGGCCTCTGTCAAAGAAAGGGAAGAGAGCCCCTTCGATACGGGCATGGGACCAAAACCTAGCCAAGGAGAAATAATAAGGTGGGTTGAGCCCACAATTCGTCTTAAAACACGGTTCTTGGAATGGACAGATGAAGGGAAATTACGGCATGCCCAAATTATCATCTAAGATCGGTGAGCCGACCACCATTGTTGTTGAAGGTAAGACACTCGTATTAAGCCATTTAAATAAAGTATATTTCCCGGAGCAGAAAATAACCAAAGGAGAATTAATTCACTATTATACGGAAATGGCGCCCTTGATTTTACCGCATTTGAAACAGAGCCCTTTTGTGATGGTCCGATTTCCAGAGGGAATCCATGGAGACCATTTCTATCAAAAAGAGTGTCCGCCCCAGGCACCGGAGTGGGTAACTCGATATGTCGACCCGCATTCCAAACATAGCCTGACCTATTTAATCTGTGATCAACTACCCACGCTTGTTTATTTAACCAATCTAGGGTGTATCGAGATACACACCTGGGCTTCGAGTGTCCAAAAACCCAACTACCCTAAATGGGCCATCTTCGATCTTGACCCAGACCCACCCTCAGGCGTTCAGGATGCACTCAAAGTCGCTTTATGGTTGGGAGAAATTCTACACGAGTTAAAAATGAAGTTTCTCGTGAAGACCTCCGGTTCCACGGGTGCTCATATCTTATTGCCCTTAGACGACAGGTTTACTTATGCTGGGGTTCAAAAAGGTATTGAGGGAATATGTCGTTTTCTAGTAACACAACGTCCTGAATCGTGTACGTGTGAGAGAAGCGTCAAAAACCGAGCAGGGAAAGTTTATCTTGATTATCTCCAAAATGGAAGAGGAAGAACGATGGCAGGTATCTATAGTATTCGGCCGACACCGTTAGGACATGTTTCTACCCCTCTTCTTTGGGAAGAGGTGGTAAACGGGGTCAATCCAGATGATTTTAACCTTCGTTCTTTTCCTAATAGGTTAAAAAAAGTCGGAGATCTTAGTACGGTAATGAGAGAAAAGAACGATTTTTCCTCTATACTACATTATTTCACATAATAAACGGATATTCGTCAATATTCTACGCAGGAGAAGCGTCCTTTTGTCCAGAAAAGAGAGGCAAAGGAGGAGGGCGCATTGGGGATGGAACAGGAAAAATTAGTTCGAGCGGCATTACGCACGATTAAGGGCGTAGGTAGTCAGCATTTAAGACAACTTATTGCCCACTTTGGAACGGCAATAAAAGCGTGGGATGCTCCTCAGAGTAACTATCTTCAATTGTCAAATCAAGGGGTATGGATTGGGGAAATATTAAAGAATCGCAAGAACATTGACCCTCGGGAGATTGGAGAGTCCTTGATCAAACAGGGGATTCGGATCATTACACCGGATGAACCTGATTATCCCCCCTTACTCGCTGAACTCGCGGATGCTCCGCCACTTCTCTATTATCGTGGGCGTCTCCGAAGAGAGTCAGAGGTGCTAGCCATCGTCGGTTCACGTCAAGCGACCGCGTATGGAAAAGCAGCCGCACGTGTGTTGGCCCGAGATGCAGCCGCCAAAGGAATTGTCATTGCCAGCGGTTTAGCTCGAGGAATTGATACGGCTGCTCATCAAGGGGCACTGGATAGTGGGGGCATAACTTGGGCTTTTATGGGATGCGGTCTTGACCGAGTATATCCCTTGGAGAACCAACGTCTTGCCGAAGACATTATAGATAAAGGCGCAGTATTTAGTGAATTTACACCCGGCACGCCACCTCTTGCGACTAATTTTCCAGCACGTAATCGCTTAATTAGCGGGTGCTCCCGTGGAGTTCTTGTCGTGGAGTCAGCGGAAAAAAGTGGTGCTCTAATTACCGTTGATTTCGCGTTAGAACAAGGTCGAGAAGTATTTGCTGTACCAGGTCCGATTTTTAGTCCCATGAGTCGGGGGACTCATCAGTTACTGCGTCAGGGAGCAAAGCTTGTGGAGGAGATCGAGGACATCTGGAATGAGGTGCCTAACTGGTCGAAAAATGAGCGACCTGTCTCGATAAAAACGAAACTCTTGCCCAAGGAAGAGGCGCTTTCGGAGGAAATGGATCATGGCTCAATTCTTCAGCAGTTAAGTGATGTTCCGCTGCATATTGATCATATTACGGTTCACTCCACGCTTTCCGTGTCGAGTATTTCGCTGGCATTATTGGAACTGCAATTAGGCGGAAAAGTCATACAATTACCCGGGCAACATTATGTATTAGCGCGAGAGTGCTAGACATACTATGAAAAAGGCGTTAAGATAGGGCTTAGTTTTATCATTCGTTAACCTGTGTACTTAGATTAATCCGTGCTGGATATAAGTGTCGAAAATAAAAACTGTAAAAGAGTTGAACAACTTTTAAGTTTATTGAGGTGAAATCATGTCTAAAACGCTTGTTATTGTAGAGTCCCCTGCTAAGGCAAAATCAATCAGCAAATTTTTGGGAAGCCGTTATACGGTCAAAGCTTCAATGGGACATTTGCGAGACTTACCAAAGAGTCAGTTAGGGGTGGACTTAGAAAACAATTTCGAACCCAAATATATTGCCATTCGTGGTCGTGGAGATTTGATCAAGGAATTACGTCTGGCAGCAAAAGGCGCAGATAAAATCTTTCTGGCCTCTGACCCTGACCGTGAGGGGGAAGCCATCGCTTGGCATCTTTCTCATTTACTGCATCTTGACCTGACCAACAAAAATCGCATTGAATTTCACGAAATTACGAAGACGGCGATACAGGCGGCCCTTAAGAATCCCCGTCAGATTGATCTAAATCGGGTGGATGCCCAACAAGCCCGCCGGGTATTGGATCGTTTGGTGGGCTATCAGTTAAGTCCTTTGCTCTGGCGCAAAATCAAAAAAGGCTTAAGTGCAGGTCGAGTTCAATCCGTCGCGGTACGGATTGTCGACGACCGAGAAGAGAAAATCCGGGCTTTTGTTTCGGAAGAGTATTGGAGCTTAACGGCAGACCTTCAAGCTAGCGGGGGGGAATTTCTCGCGAAACTTTTAAAGAAATCTGGACAAAAGGTTCCCATTACCTCTAAAGCAGAAATGGAAGCCGTTTTGGATGATTTGCGGAAAAAAGAATTTAAAGTCTCCGATGTTCGTACAAAAGAGAAAAAAAAGCTGCCTGCCCCACCCTTTATCACAAGCAGTTTGCAGCAAGAAGCCCATCGGAAATTGGGCTTTTCGCCGAAGCGTACCATGATGTTGTCTCAGCAATTATATGAAGGTCTTGACCTAGGTAAAGAAGGAACGGTCGGGTTGATCACGTACATGCGTACTGATTCTGTCAAGATCGCCGAAGTTGCCCAATCCGAGGCGAAGGAATGGATTCTGTCACACTATGGTGACGAATATTATCCACCAGAACCACGTCAATTCGCCAACAAAGGCCGAGCTCAGGAAGCGCATGAAGCCATTCGCCCGACCATTGCATTGCGCACTCCAGACTTACTGAAGGGGATTTTATCTCGAGACCAGTTGCGGTTATACCGCTTGATATGGGAGCGCTTTATTGCAAGTCAGATGAGTGTGGCAATCACGGATACGTTAACAGTCGACGTGCTTGTGGGTGATTATTTATTTCGAGCGAATGCGTCAACCGTTCGTTTTCCAGGATTTTTGGCGGTCTATGAAGAAGGCAAAGATGAAGAGGATCTAGTCGATGAACTACAAAGCTCCTTGACACTTTCAGTCTCTCCTGGAGAGAAGCTAAAATTGATTCAACTCCAAGATAAACAACATTTCACGGAACCACCGGCACGTTTCACTGAGGCCTCACTTGTTCGCAAGATGGAAGAGGAAGGCATCGGGAGACCTAGTACTTACGCACCCACGATTGAAACCATTCAAACAAGGGGATATGTTGTCAAAGAGGAAAAGCAACTCCATCTTACGGAACTTGGAGAGATCGTGATCACGTTACTGAAAGAATATTTCCCAGATATTTTAAATTTAGAGTTCACGGCTAATTTGGAGGAGAAACTCGATCTGGTAGAAGAGGGAAGTGCTCCCTGGAAATCGGTGGTGGAAGACTATTATACGCCCTTCGCCGTGACGTTGGCCGACGCTGAAGAGAAGATTGGGAAAGTCAAAATAGAGGATGTTGTGTCCGAGGAACTTTGTGAACTCTGTGGGCGGAATTTGGTCATTAAGATGGGGCGCTACGGTAAATTTCTGGCCTGTCCAGGATTTCCAGAGTGTCGAAATACCAAACCTCTTTTTGAAGAAGTGGGCACGAATTGCCCCAAATGCACCAAACCCCTCGTGGTACGTCGCTCGAAGAAAGGTCGCAAGTTCTACGGCTGCAGTGGCTATCCAGAGTGCGATTTTGTGTCATGGGAAATGCCAGCCCCTGATCCTTGCCCGGAGTGTCAGCAGTTGATGGTGATTAAAACTTCGAAAAAAGAAAAAAAACATGTTTGCACAAATCCGGAATGCCGGTTTACAAAAGTGATTGAAGAAGGCTAAACAGCTTGACTGGGATAAGGAGAATGGATTCATGCAGCATATAACCATTATCGGAGCAGGTCTCGCAGGTTCCGAGGCTGCTTGGCAACTTGCGGAACGCGGTGTGAGGGTCGATTTACATGAAATGCGTCCCACCAAAACGACCCCAGCCCATCATACCGACCAATTCGCAGAACTCGTTTGCAGCAACTCGCTTCGAGGGGCTGGTCTAGAGAATGCAGTGGGGTTATTGAAAGAAGAAATGCGCCGCGTAGGGTCCCTGATCATGAGCGCGGCTGATCATAACACGGTTCCCGCAGGTGGCGCCTTAGCCGTCGACCGGGAACTTTTTTCTAGTGAAGTGACAAAACGGTTAGAAGACCATCCGTTTGTCTGTATTCATCGAGGAGAAGTACAGAAGCTCCCACAAGAAGGGATCACCATTGTCGCCAGTGGGCCCTTGACATCGGATGCTTTAGCGGAAGATATTCTAAGGTTAACGGGGGAAGCAGCGCTTTCCTTCTTCGACGCGGCAGCGCCCATTGTTACGCTCGATTCCATTGATTTGAGTAAGGCCTTTTGGGCTTCGCGTTATGACAAGGGAGAAGCAGACTACTTGAACTGCCCCATGACCAAGGAAGAGTATGATTTGTTTTATAACGCCTTAATTGAGGCGGAGACAGCAGAAGTGCAAGGCTTTGAAGAAGGAAACGTCTTCGAAGGTTGTCTACCCGTTGAAGTGATGGCCAAGCGTGGCGCCCAGACTCTGACGTATGGTCCCTTAAAACCTGTGGGATTACAGGACCCAAGAACGGGAATCAGGTCCTATGCGGTTGTTCAACTTCGGAAGGAAAACCAGACAGGGTCGCTTTTTAATCTGGTGGGTTTCCAAACACATTTAAAATGGGGAGAACAAAAACGAGTTTTTTCCTTAATTCCAGGTTTAGAAAATGCCGAATTTGTGCGTTATGGAGTAATGCACCGCAATACATTTCTCAATGCCCCAAAAATCCTCAAAGCGGATTTCAGTTTGAAGATGAAGCCGGGGTTTTTCTTTGCTGGTCAGATGACAGGGGTCGAAGGATATGTCGAATCCGCTGCCAGCGGACTTCTTGCAGGACTTAATGCATGGAGATGCGTTCGTCATATGCCTCGACTTGTCTTCCCAGCAGTCACAACGTTAGGTGGACTAGCGCGCCATTTAGAAGGGTCACCCAGTGTGAATTTCCAGCCGATGAATATGAACTTTGGCTTGCTGCCACCGTTGGACCAGCGGATACGTAATAAACGCGAAAAAAATACCATGATTGCTGAACGGGCTTTGGAGTCTTTAAGTGAGTTTTGCGCGTGGGAGGATTTGGGGAGGTAAGCGACGGTTGAAAATGGATGAGGCGTTAAGTTTATTTTCCGGTCATCAATATTCTCAAAACCGATCTGAGCTCACCGTGGCAGCTTATCAAACTGATCTGGTTCAGTTTTCCACGTTTGCTGCCCTTGAGCACGGCGTAGAAGCCGAAACGCTCACGGTGGAGCTCATCGATGTCTATACTGTGCGTGGCTTTCTAGGAGCCTTGGCAGAAGGTGGCTTGACGAGACGAAGTATGGCTCGTAAGCTGGCGACCCTACGCACGTTTTTTAAGTTCTTGTGTCGTAAAGAAATACTGCAAATAAATCCAGTACAGCGGGTAGCAAGTCCGAAATTAGGACGAAAGCTCCCGAATTTTCTATATGTGGACCAGATGGAAGGACTACTCCATGTGTCCGATTGTACAGACCTCCTAGGTTCCCGCGATCAAGTCATTATTGAATTGCTCTACGGATCGGGGCTAAGGGTCAGTGAACTCGTGGGCTTAGACCGAGATAATCTAGAATTAGACAGCGGACTGATTCGAGTCCTCGGTAAAGGGAGCAAAGAGCGGGTGGTCCCAGTCACTAACTATGCGATCCAGTCTATCCAGGCTTATCTGGGGATGCGGAAAGATCACGCTAAAATCCTGTTACTCAATTACCAGGGAACGCGGTTATCGGCCAGATCTGTTCGACGGATTTTGGACAAAATGGTCGCCAAGAGTCATCTGGAGCAACATGTCAATCCACATATGCTACGCCATTCCTACGCAACTCATATGTTGGATGGTGGAGCAGATTTAAGAAGTGTTCAAGAGCTTCTGGGACATCAAAAGCTTTCATCAACCCAAATCTATACACATCTAACCCGTGAACGGCTTAAAAAAGTCTATGATCAGGCTCATCCCCGGGCAAAAGGACCCGAATAGTCCCGTCAAAGAGTAAGTTTTCACAAAAACAGACAAATTGACTACAATTTACTTGACACACAGAAAATGCCCTAGTAAACTTTATTAAAGGGGGTGTTAGCCATATTTCATGCAACGACCATTGTCGCAGTGAAAAAAGGGGAACACGTAGCCATAGCAGGTGACGGACAAGTAACCTTTGGTAATGCAACTGTGATGAAACATAAAGCGCGGAAGGTTCGGCGTTTATTTCATGGGAAAGTGATTGCCGGTTTTGCGGGATCTGTAGCGGATGCATTTACACTTTTTGATAAGTTTGAACAAAAACTTGAAGAGTATCATGGCAATCTTCAGCGTGCAGCCGTAGAGCTTGCCAAGGAATGGCGAACAGATAAAATGCTGCGTAACCTTGAAGCACTGCTTTTAGTGGCGGATATCCAAAATCTCTTAATTATATCTGGGTCGGGTGAAGTGATTGAACCTGACGATGGAATCGCCGCAATTGGATCAGGTGGAAACTATGCTTTAGCCGCCGCTCGCGCCTTAGCGAAACATACAGATTTGCCGACGACAGAGATTGTAAGAGAAGCAATGCTAATAGCTGCTTCGATTTGTGTTTATACAAATGAGCAAATAAATGTGGAAGAGTTATAGGAGGGGGTGACACTATGGACAGCTTAACACCTCGAGAAATTGTCAGTGAATTGGACCGGTTTATCGTCGGACAAAATGCGGCAAAACGAGCAGTTGCGGTCGCTTTGCGTAATCGTTACCGTCGTTCTTGTTTGCCAGAGCAATTGCAAGAAGAAATCATACCCAAAAATATATTGATGATTGGGCCAACAGGCGTTGGAAAGACAGAGATCGCCCGGCGGTTGGCAAAGCTTGTTCGCGCCCCATTTATTAAGATTGAAGCGACCAAATTCACGGAAGTTGGGTATGTAGGCCGAGATGTGGAAGCTATTATTCGTGATTTAGTCGAGATCGCCTTACGAATGGTGAAGGTGGAGCGTGCAGATAAGGTGCAAGCTCAGGCCGCAATCAAGGCTGAGGAACGCTTAGTTGAACTGTTAGTTCCAGCAAAACGCGCTGAGGGGACATCGAACAACCCTTTTCAAATGCTGTTCGGTCAAACGCCAGATTCAGAAAAAGAAATTGACGTGACGCCCGAAATGGAGAAAGAACGCAAGTTAGTCGCTGACCGCTTGCAGCGCGGGGAACTTGAAGAGCAGGTCGTAGAAATCTCGGTCGAAGAAACGACGCCACTTTCCGATATGCTTGGCAACAATATGGAAATGGGCATGAACATTCAGGATATGATGTCAGGCATGCTTCCTAAGCGACACAAGAAGAGAAACGTAACCGTGCGCGAAGCGCGAAAGATCTTGGTCCATGAAGAAACTCAAAATCTGATTGATCAAGATGAAGCCGTTCAAGATGCCATTCGCAGAACAGAACACGAGGGAATCGTATTCTTGGACGAAATCGATAAAATTGCGGGTCGCGATGGTGCGGGTGGCCCAGACGTTTCCAGGGGAGGCGTACAACGTGACATTCTCCCAATTGTAGAAGGATCGACAGTCGTTACGAAGTATGGCCCCGTTAAAACCGATCATATCCTGTTTATTGCTGCGGGTGCCTTCCATCTCAGTAAGCCGTCTGATCTTATTCCAGAACTTCAGGGAAGATTTCCTATTCGTGTGGAACTTCAATCGTTAAGCGTCGCCGATTTCAAACGCATTCTTACGGAACCTCAATCGTCGCTGATCAAACAATACAGTGCGTTATTGGGAGCGGAAGGAATAAAGGTTGATTTTACAGAGAATGCTATTGATGAATTAGCAGAAGTAGCCTTCAAGGTAAATGCTAGCACTGAAAACATCGGGGCTAGGCGACTCCACACGATCGTCGAAAAAGTACTCGAGGAATTGTCTTTCGAAGCCTCCGAACTGCCCGAAGACTATACCGTGACAATTAATCGAGAATATGTTCAACAGCGCTTGGGCGATGTGGTGCAAAATCAAGATTTAGCACGCTATATTCTGTAGATACTAGGATCAACAAACCAGTATAAGCCCAAACAAGCAAATTTAAGGAGGAAAATTAACTTATGAAAACCACGTTATTAGAAAAAACCAGGACCGTGAATAAATTAATCCAACGTGCAGCAGGTAATCCAGTCGATTTTGAGGAAATGGCGAAGGTCCTTAGTCAAGCAGTCGTTGCTAATATCTATATTGTTGGGCGACGTGGAAAGATCCTTGGCTATAGTTTTATGACCCAATTTGTGTGTGGAACAATGGAAGACATTGTCGTTCATTCCGAGCGTTTCCCTGAAAGTTATAATGAAGGCCTGATGAAAATTAGCGAGACCAGAACCAACACAGAGCAAGTCGCGAATGGCTGCGTCTTTAACTGTAATGAACCGTGTCATTTCACCAACAAGTTGACAACCGTTGTTCCCATATTAGGTGGGGGCGAACGAGTTGGAACCCTTGTTTTAGCAAAATTTGACGAAGAATTTGAAGAAGATGACCTAGTGCTTGCTGAATATGGTGCAACGGTTGTAGGTATGGAAATTTTACGAGTTAAGGCGGAACGCGCAGAAGAAGAAGCTCGTAAAAAAGCGGCAGTACAAATCGCCGTAGGAACCCTGTCCTATTCTGAACTTGAAGCCGTGGAACACATCTTTGCCGAATTGGGTGGCGGCGAAGGACTTCTAGTTGCCAGTAAAATTGCCGATCGAGTGGGCATTACTCGTTCTGTTATTGTCAATGCACTGCGTAAATTTGAGTCCGCTGGTGTGATTGAGTCCAAGTCGCTTGGCATGAAGGGCACCTACATTCGAGTGCTGAACGATTATTTAATTGAAGAATTAGATAAGCATATCAAACACACAAAGTAGGCTGTTGAACAGGAGGGTTATTTATATGGATGAACATGATTATGTCTTCCAACTAAAACCACTGATCGTTCCTGGCGTGATGTTTCTAATCCTTTATCCCATTATTATCGGTGGTGTGTATTACTTTGGTGAGTTACCCATCGTAGAATTAAGGACTCTCATAGGGATTTATATCGCGGCAGCGCTGGGAATTTTATTTTTATGGATACTAGGAAAAAGTAAACATGTTCAAATCAAAGATCGGCAAATTACGTTTCGGTCGTTCGTGGGTAAACGCATCTTAGAACCGCAGGATATTCAACGGGTTGCCTTCTATTTTGATGGAAAAGGGCAGGAGGTTGCCCAGATCCGTACAGAAAGTAAGCTTTACTACGTGAGCGAATTCTACTTCCCCTTTCCCGAGCTCATGAGTGACCTGGAGAACTTCATTAAGAAATATGGTTTGCGTTCAAATCTTGAGAGCCATGCTGGCTTGATTGATTAGTAAGCACACGAATCCGTACGGGCTATGTCTTGCAATGGATTGCAAAATGTGCTAATCTAACAGCAGTGTGATTTAATGAAACACGCAGTGGGATTAAGGCGTTAGTTCCCTGTCGAGAGACAGGGGGCGTTTTGAAATGAACCTGCGGAGGAAAAAAACAAAAAATGAAAGTTGGTTTTAACACAATGGCAGTAATCTCTATGAAACAATTATTGGAAGCGGGTGTCCACTTCGGACATCAAACTCGTCGATGGAATCCGAAAATGGCTCGCTATATCTTTACCGAGCGTAACGGGATCTACATTATTGATCTTCAAAAAACCGTTAAAAAAGTAGACGATGCCTATAATTTTGTTCGTAACCTCGCTGCTGAAGGCGGCACTGTGTTGTTCGTGGGTACTAAGAAACAAGCTCAAGAGTCAGTCAAGGATGAAGCAGAGCGTTGTGGTATGTATTTCGTGAACGAGCGTTGGTTAGGTGGAATGCTGACGAATTTCCAAACGATTCAAAAACGTGTTGATCGTTTGCGCGTTTTAGAAAAGATGGAAGCTGATGGCGTTTTCGATGTGCTTACGAAGAAGGAAGTTTCAGCACTACGTCATGAAATGGAAAAATTAGAACGCTTTTTAGGCGGCATTAAAAATATGAAGAAAATCCCGAGTGCTTTGTTCATCGTAGATCCTCGTAAAGAGCGTATCGCGGTTGCAGAGGCACGTCGCTTGAAAATTCCGATTGTGGCCATTGTAGATACAAACTGCGATCCGGATGAAATTGATGTTGTAATTCCCGCCAACGATGATGCAATCCGTGCTGTCAAGTTACTTACTTCAAAAATGGCTGATGCGATTATCGAAGGACAACATAGTAACGAAGAAGAAGAAGAGGAAGAAGCTGGAGAAGTCACCGAAGGTTAATATCAAAGGTTTATTGATGTGCGAGGTCCGTAGCTGAGGCTCGGACCCCGCACATTGCTCAGTGAATATCGCGCATAGGCATTGCGCGCCGAATTTAGGAGGGATAACCATGGCAGAAGTAACTGCAGCTCAAGTAAAACAACTTCGGGAACGTACTGGCGCAGGTATGATGGATTGCAAAAAGGCACTGTTACAGTGTGATTGTGATGTAGAAAAGGCCTGTGACTTTCTACGTGAGAAAGGACTTGCAGCCGCCGCCAAAAAGGAAGGGCGCGTTGCAGCAGAAGGTACAGTTGAGTCGTATATCCATGGCGGTGGTCGCATAGGCGTGTTGCTTGAAGTCAACTGCGAAACAGACTTTGTGTCTCGTGGAGATGAATTTAGAACGTTAGTTCGCGATATCGGGTTGCATATTGCAGCAGCGAACCCACAATATATGAACAAAGAAGATGTACCCGCAGAAGTCCTTCAACATGAGAAAGATATTTTGAAAGCACAAGCTCTCAATGAAGGAAAGCCTGAAAAAATCATTCAAAAAATGGTCGAAGGTCGGATTGAAAAATTTTATAAAGAAGTTTGCTTAATGGAACAAACGTTCGTTAAAGACCCAGATAAAAGCGTGCGCGACTTGGTACTTGATAAAATTGCTAAAATCGGTGAACGCATTGTTATTCGCCGTTTTACTCGCTATGAGTTAGGTGAAGGTATTGAGAAACGACAAGAAGACTTTGCAGCGGATGTCATGAAAGAAATAAATCGCTAAGACAACCTAGACAATCTATCTAGAGAACACCCCGGTGTTCTCTTTTTTCGAATGTGGGAGCGTTTGTTCTGTAGCCTGGAATTAGATAGATGGAGGTTAATCCATGGAAAAACCGAAGTATAGTCGACTGGTCCTGAAAATAAGCGGCGAGGCGCTTGCAGGCACTCAAGGGTTTGGACTTCAACATGAAATGTTGGTTTCTGTTGCGACTCAGGTGGCAGAAATTCGTGACATGGGGGTCGAAGTTGCCCTGATTGTGGGTGGAGGGAACATATGGCGTGGCATTGCAGGAAGTGCCCAAGGAATGGATCGTGCGACGGCTGATTATATGGGAATGTTGGCAACGGTGATGAATGCCCTGGCCTTGCAAGATGCCTTGGAAAAGGCCGGGACTGTCACCCGTGTCTTATCAGCCATTGAAATGCGACAAGTTGCTGAGCCATATATCCGGCGTCGAGCAATACGACATATGGAAAAAGGACGCATCGTGATTTTTGCAGCTGGAACAGGTAATCCATACTTTTCCACGGATACAACGGCTGCTTTGAGGGCCGCTGAGATCGAGGCTGACGTGATTTTAATGGCGAAACGGGTGGACGGAGTTTATGATTCTGATCCGCTTAAAAATCCTCATGCAAAGAAGTTTGATCGTTTAAGTTATCTCGATGTCCTTAGCAAAGGACTTGGGGTGATGGATTCCACAGCTACTTCACTTTGTATGGACAATAATATTCCTGTTATAGTGTTCGATCTGACGACCGTGGGTAATATTAAAAGGGTCGTGATGGGCGAAGCCATTGGAACTTATGTGGGGAGGGACAATGAATGATCTCCGAGATAATTAGAGACGCGGAAGACCGGATGCATAAAGGGGTTGACGCACTACGTAGAGAGTATGGCACAATCCGGGCAGGTCGCGCCAATCCGAGCGTTTTGGACAAGGTGATGGTCGAATACTATGGCTCGCCGACACCCATCAGTCAACTTGCGAATATCTCTGCTCCTGAAGCGAGAATGCTCGTTATTTCGGCTTGGGACAGAACCATTCTTCCGGCCATTGAAAAAGCGATCATGAAATCCGATCTAGGGCTTAATCCGTCGAGTGATGGTGTTGTGATTCGCTTGAACATTCCACAACTGACCAATGAGCGGCGCTTGGAATTGGTTAAAAAGGTAAAAAAAGAGGCGGAAGAAGCCCGTGTGGCCGTACGTAACGTCCGCAGAGATGTCAATGATAAGCTGAAAAAACTTGAAAAAGATCATGAGGCTTCTGAAGATGAGATCAAAAGGGCCCAAGAAGAGGTTCAGAAGATCACGGATAAAATCATACGTGAAATTGAACTAGTCATGGAAACCAAGGAAAGTGAAATTACTGAAGTATGATGCAAGGTTTACTCGGCCGTGATTGGAACGAGGCAGAACTTGAACTTGAGCACATAGGTAAACCTTATGCTTTTCAAATCACGCGCCCTCATGGTAAAATGGAAGCGTGGGGAAGCTGCCGTGTTGTCCGCGTGAAAGAATTCGACGATCGTGTGGAGGTTGTCTTAGCGTACGAAAAGTTTTCGTTAAAGCAGCCCAAGACCCCCTAATAATCAAAAGGGGGTCTTTTATCCTCTTTTGGGGTTAAATCGAGGGGTGGGGGTGGAATGATGTGGTTTAAACCTTGGAAACAAACAAAAGTGGAAATAAAAGACCAGGTTGCTATGGATCGCCTCCCTCGTCATATAGCCATTATTATGGACGGAAACGGGCGCTGGGCTCAGAAACGAGCGCTGCCTCGTTCAATGGGTCATCGCGCAGGTGTTGAGGCCTTACGAAAAATCGTTAAGACCTGTTCTAAACTTGAAATTCAGGTCTTAACGGTTTATGCGTTTTCGACAGAAAACTGGAGAAGGCCTAAAGCTGAGGTGGGTGTTCTCATGACGCTGCTCACGGAGTACCTCAGAAAGGAACTTCAAGAGCTACATGGAAACAATGTCATTATTCGCACCATGGGAAAACTAAAGGACCTTCCGCTGGAGGCGCAACACGAACTAAAACATGCTATGGAGAGTACTCGTGATAATACAGGTCTTATTCTGAACCTCGCTTTAAATTATGGCGGGCGATCTGAGATTATCGATGCTGTCAAGAGTTTGAGCAAAGAGGTCTTAAATGGAAAACAGCGAATAGAAGACATTGATGAGCAACGATTTAGTGAGGCACTCTACACCCAAGGCTTACCAGATCCAGATTTATTAATTCGAACCTCAGGGGAAATGAGATTAAGTAATTTTCTACTCTGGCAGTTGGCTTATACAGAAATTGTTGTCGTCGAAGAGCTCTGGCCAGATTTTGGACAAAAGGCTTTACTGGAAGCCATCAAAACGTACCAGAAGCGTGATCGGCGTTTCGGTGGAATACATACAAATTGAGGTGATTACATGGCTACAAGAACAATTAGTGCCTTGATTGGTGGACCACTTTTCTTGGGTCTTATCTATTTGGGTGGGGAATATACGGCATTTTTGGTGGCTGTGCTAACATTATTGGCCTTGAAGGAATTCTTGCAAATTGGTGAGCAGATGGGCGTTCACGCCTGGTCTAAACTAACGATGCTCGTGGGGGTTGTTTGGCTGATTAGTCTTCTGTTCGGCGGGGCAGAATGGAGGTTAGGGGTTCTTGTCTTATGGCTGCTAATTGGGCTTGGGCGACTTGCCTTGACTTATCCTAGGGCGTCTCTGACTGAAGCAAGTTTTAATATACTCGCAATTTTTTATTCTGTGGTCTTATTATCGCATCTTTATTTGCTCCGTCAGCTTCCGAATGGACTAGAATGGACTTTTCTTACCATTTTCTTGGTATGGTCGACGGATATAGGTGCATATCTTATAGGAAGACAGTTTGGAAAACATCTTTTAGCGCCTCATGTTAGTCCGAAGAAAACCATCGAAGGTTCACTGGGCGGATTATTGTTAAGCATTGCAGTGGCCTTAGTGTTCTGGAGACTTGTGGGCGGACCTTCTTGGATAATGTATATCATCTTGGCTGTTATTATCACAATTAGCGCGCAAATTGGTGATTTATTCGAATCAGCTTTGAAGCGGAGCGCAGGCGTTAAAGATTCAGGAAAGCTTATTCCAGGTCATGGTGGGATCCTAGACCGATTCGATAGTCTTATTTTTGCACTCCCCTTAGTGTATTATGGGGTAACATTACTTACGTGAGGTGAAAGCGTTGAGCATCCAAAAACACCCTTTATGGACCAATGTAAACAGGCTTGCAGTCGTAACAACAGGTCTGGTTATGTTAAAAGCATTTACATATTTTTTCCAAGATTTTTTGCCGGTTTTCGGTGCTGTTATTTCGAAAACGTTTAGCGCTTTTTTACCTTTCGTGATTGCACTTCTTCTCGCTTTTTTGCTCGAACCACTCGTTGTTCGACTAATGCAAGGGATACGAATTCGACGAACTTACGCTTCGATACTTACCCTCATTTTGGCGCTTGCAGGATTAAGCCTTTTTATTTTTTTGATTGTTGCCCGTCTTTATACAGAATTATCCGATTTAGCGATCGCATTGCCTAAATATGGTTATCTCGTAGATCTCGTGACAAGGCAAGTCGATGCAGTTGAAAAGTTTGTAACTGTCAACCCTCAAATTCAATCGACGCTGTTTGCATCCACGGAAAGTCTGGCAAGAACGCTTCAGGAATGGGCCAAATCAGGGAGTACGTTTTTACTTGGCTTTCTGAGCGCGTTACCAGGTGCATTTATTGTGCTAGTCGTGTCCATTGTCGCGACGTTGTTGATGAGTTCCTCTTATCCCAATGTAAAACAGTTTATATCTAAATTACTTCCAACTCGTTGGCACATCAGTGCTTTGGCAATCACAGAGGACTTGGGGTCAGCCATCATAGGGTATTTACGGGCGCAAGCAATTTTGGTTTCCATTACAGCAATTTCAACCATAGCAGGTTTGATTTTAATGGGAAATCGTTATGCAGTCACCTTGGGTGTACTGGCAGGACTCCTGGATATAGTACCGATTGTAGGCACAGGAATTCTATTTGTGCCTTGGATTCTCGGCCTATTTATTATGGGATCGTTCGCAGAAGCGTTGAAGTTGTTAGCCATGTGGATTGTTACTGTGACGGTACGACAGTTTTTGGAGCCCAAAATCTTGTCACATGGCATTGGGATTCACCCGCTTCCCACACTCGTATCAATGTACGTTGGACTTCAGCTTCTTGGTGGTGTTGGCCTTATTGTGGGACCTGCAATGGTCATTAGTTATGAAGCCTTGCGAAAAGTTGGAATTTTTGGATCGCCAAAGTAGATTATTAGTATGTGACATCCACGATGGTTTAACGTGGAATATCTAAAAGCAGGAAGAGATGATTCGCGTGAAAACGCTGACTATATTGGGATCAACAGGCTCTATTGGACGTCAAACCCTCGATGTCGTCTCTCATGCCAAAGAGCACCTCAAAATATATGCTTTAGTGGCCGACAAAAGTGTTGATCTTATGGAACAACAGGCTAGGCTTTTCCACCCTGAGATCGTTGTGATGATGGATGAGGGTGCCGCCCGTGAATTGCGTGGTCGCCTGAGGGACTTGCCGATTAAGGTCGACCAAGGCATGGTGGGAATTATTAACGCCGCGATTGCCTCACCGGTGGATACCGTTGTTACAGCACTTTCCGGTAGGATTGGTTTAGAGCCCACGCTTGCTGCAATCGAAGCAGGCAAAACAATTGCTCTAGCGAATAAAGAAACGTTGGTCGCTGGAGGGGACTTGGTCATGTCAACTGCCAGGAAAATGAAGTGTCCCATCCTTCCTGTGGATAGTGAACATTCTGCCATTTTTCAGTGTCTGGAAGAAAATCCTGACACCGTAGAAAAGATCATTTTGACTGCCTCAGGGGGCCCTTTCTTCGGATGGACTAAGGAACAATTAGCCACTGTCACGTTAGAGAAAGCTCTCTGCCATCCTAATTGGGATATGGGGGCTAAAGTGACAATTGACTCGGCAACCATGATGAATAAGGGCCTCGAAGTGATCGAAGCGCATTATTTATTTAATCGGGAGTATGATGACATAGAGGTGCTCATTCATCCACAGAGCGTGGTTCATTCCATGGTTCAATATCGAGATGGCTCAGTACTCGCCCAGTTAGGCAGGGCAGATATGCGCCTGCCAATCCAGTATGCCCTGAGTTATCCAACTCGCTGGAAAAACCCTTTCGAACGCCTAGACCTCCGTGGGAAGACCTTAAGCTTCCATGAACCAGATTTAGAAGCGTTTCCTTCACTGGGAATGGCTTACCGAGTCGGTCGACGTGGTGGTACATTACCGGCGGTGATGAATGCAGCGAACGAAACTGCTGTGTTGGCCTTCCTTCACAAGAAGGTCAGTTATCTTGGAATCTATGACATTGTCGAGAAAGTATGTTCTGAACATGTTGTGTTAGATAACATGGATTTGGAAAGCATACTCGAGGCAGACACTTGGGCACGTCGCCGAGCAGGAGAACTGGTCGAATTAGCCATGAGATGAAGGAGGGGTTAAAGTGTTAACAACACTCGCCATTGTTTTTGTTTTTGGAAGCATGGTCATGATTCATGAACTAGGCCACTATGCGGTCGCAAAATGGATTGGGGTTAAGGTGATTGAATTTAGTTTTGGTTTTGGGCCTAAGCTTTTGGGATATCAAGGCAAAGAAACACTTTATGCCCTGCGACTGATTCCTTTAGGGGGATTCGTCAAACTTCATGGTATGGATGCGGAAGAAGATGCCAATGGTAAAGCCGTGATTGCCCCTGCCTATGATGCACGGAGTTTTAATAGTAAGCCAGTGTGGCAGCGCATGGCCGTAATTGTGGCCGGACCCCTTATGAACTTTGTTTTGGCCATAATCCTGTTTGTAAGTGTTTTTGCCTATCTTGGGATCCCATCACCAGGGACCACGAATAGGGTCGGATCAATGGTTGAGGGAAAAGCAGCGGCGACTTCAGGAATTCAAGCTGGAGACAAGATTCTTGCGGTGAACGGTGAGCCAACGCTGAATTGGACTCATTTGACAGAAGTCATTTGGGCCAACCCGGGCAAAGTGTTAAACTTAACGGTTGAACGAGACAAGGCCAAGAAAACAGTCTCAGTGAAGACCGAATTGGATGCTCCAACAGGACATGGTATGATTGGAATTGCACCAGAAATTATTTATGCGCATGCCTCTATTCTGGAGTCAGCCCGTTTTGGGTTAATACGAACGGTGGACTTTACTAAATTTATTATGGTGTCTTTAGTACAGATGATCACCGGGAAGATACCGGCTGATGTCGGAGGACCAGTCATGATTGCTCAGGTTATTGGGGAAGGCGCCCGTCAAGGGTTAGCCAACTTATTGAGTTTAACCGGCGTCTTAAGTATTCAATTAGGTCTCATTAACTTGTTTCCTATTCCAGCACTCGATGGGAGTCGACTTGTCTTCTTATTCATCGAGGGGGTCAGGGGAAAACCACTCAACCCAGAAAGAGAAAATATGATTCACTTGGTGGGTTTCGTTTTGTTGATGGCTTTAATGATCGCCGTTACTTATAAAGATGTTCTGCGCTTATTCGTGAAAGCAGGATAAGGAACGACCTGCAGTAGGAGGCGGACCTTTTGCAAAGAAAAATGACAAAACCAGTTTCGGTAGGGTCTGTGACAATCGGTGGCGGAGCCCCGATTGCCACACAATCGATGACCAATACGGATACTCGTGACGTAGTGGCAACTTTGGCACAGATTCGCGACTTAGCGGATGCTGGGTGTGATATTGTTCGTGTTGCAGTGTTGGATGATGAGGCTGCGGGGGCTTTAAGGGAAATTGCAGAGAACAGTCCCCTCCCGGTCATTGCGGACATTCATTTTGACTATCGTTTGGCAATTCGTGCCGTTGAACAAGGGATCCATGGCTTGCGCCTGAACCCAGGAAATATTGGGGCACGCTGGAAAGTCCAAGAGGTCGTGCGAGCGGTTAAGGAACGGCTAATCCCCATTCGAATCGGTGTCAACGCTGGATCGCTGGAGAAAGAAATTTTAAAAAAATACGGAGGGCCCACTGCCGCCGGCATGATCGAGAGTGCTTTAGGACATATTCGGTTACTGGAGGAAGAAGGGTATGATAAAATTAAAGTCTCGCTCAAAGCCTCGTCTGTGCCTCTGATGCTGGCGGCGTATCGCGAAATCCATGAGCTGGTCGATTACCCGTTGCATTTAGGTGTGACGGAGGCGGGGACGGTACGTTCGGGCGTGGTAAAATCGGCCATAGGCATTGGGACGTTGCTTTCCGAAGGAATTGGAGATACGATTCGAGTGTCCCTCACTGGTGACCCTGTTCGAGAAATTCCTGTGGCGCTTGAGATTCTCCGTGTTCTCGGATTAAGACAGCGAAGCGTGGAGTTAATCAGTTGTCCAACCTGTGGCCGTACGCAAGTTGACCTCGCCTTATTGGCAGAAAACGTGGAAGAGCGGTTAGCGCATCTCCCAGTATTGGACAAGCCTTTAAAAGTTGCCGTCATGGGCTGCGCCGTCAATGGACCAGGGGAAGCTCGCGAAGCTGACTTTGGAATTGCCGGCGGAAAAGGGATGGGGATCTTATTCCGAAAGGGAGAGATTGTCGGCCATTTTCCGGAAAACGAATTGCTACCGGCTTTACTCCGTGAAATAGAAGACTATGTCTTGGTTCATAAACAACCAAACTAAGAGACTACAAAGCGCTATTGTGAAGCGAAAGGAATGGACAGTTATGCGTGTCAGCCAACTATTAAATCCTACCCTCCGCGAGGTTCCAGCTGAGGCCGAAGTTATCAGCCATCAGCTGTTGGTCCGAGCAGGCTTAATTCGTAAGTCAGCAGCAGGAGTCTATACGTATCTACCTCTAGCGTTACGAGTTCTAAGGAAGATCGAAGCGATTATTCGCGAAGAAATGGATGCCAAAGGGGGACAAGAAGTCCTTATGCCGATCATGCAACCGGCCGAATTATGGAAAGAAAGCGGACGTTGGGAATTATACGGTGCAGAGCTATTTCGATTAAAAGACCGTCATAATCGAGAGTTCGCCCTAGGTCCTACGCATGAAGAAATTATTACAGACCTTATTCGGGGTGAGGTTAATTCGTACAAGCAGCTACCCCTTCTTCTTTATCAGATCCAGAATAAATACCGCGATGAACGACGCCCTCGCTTTGGTCTGATGCGTGGACGTGAGTTTATCATGAAAGACCTCTACTCATTTGATCAAGATGATGCTGGCCTCGATGAAAGTTATCAAAAAATGTTCGATGCCTATTGCCGAATCTTCTCACGATGTGGCTTAACCTATCGCCCCGTTGAAGCGGATGCTGGGGCCATTGGCGGCACAGGTGGAACCCATGAATTTATGGTCTTGGCTGATTCTGGAGAGAATGCTGTTGTCTATTGCCCTGAGTGCAGTTACGCTGCCAATGTGGAAAAAGCGGAGTGCCGTCCTCAAATAATGGAGGAGGTCTCACCGGAAGGACCGCGTAAACTGGTGCATACCCCAAACGTGAAGACCATTGATGACATCTCTGATTTTTTAGCGGTACCGAAGACGGCGCTTGTTAAGTCGTTGCTTTATCAAGGGGATGACAAATTATTTCTGGTGCTGATACGCGGCGACCGAGAAGTGAATGAAATAAAATTAAATAACGCCTTAGGCGGTTTCGTTTCCCTCCAACTTGCCTCTCCAGAGGCTGTTGAGAAGATTCTAGGGTGCGGACCGGGCTCGGTAGGGCCAATCGATGCGCCTGCTGAGTTGATGGTGATTGCGGATGCAGAAGTTCCTCTAATGAATTCGGCTGTGTGTGGAGCGAACAAGGCGGATTATCACTTTGTCGATGCAGTCCCTAGTAAGGAGTTCCGTATTGATCAGGTATTCGATCTGCGCATGATGGAATCAGGTGAAGCTTGCCTTAAATGTGGTACCCCTCTTAAAGAAGTGCGGGGCATAGAAGTAGGCCAAGTTTTCAAACTGGGAACAAAGTACAGTAAAGCCCTTGGTGCAACCTTTAAAGACGTCAACGGAGAAGAAAAATTCTGTGTCATGGGTTGTTATGGTGTTGGCGTCAGTCGTTCAATGGCAGCAGCCATTGAACAACATCATGATGACAATGGGATTATCTGGCCGATGCCGATTGCCCCCTATCAATGTATCGTAATACCCGTCACCACGAAAGACGCTTTAGTCGTTGAGACGGCTGAAAAGCTTTACAAGGAGCTTCAGCGTCTTGGCGTGGAAGTTGTGATCGACGACCGAGATGAACGCGCTGGCGTGAAATTTAAGGATGCAGATCTGGTGGGATATCCTTTGCGGATAACGATTGGAAGCAAAACGCTGGCCAATGGTCAGGTCGAACTGAAAGAACGCAAAACGAGCGAAACACAGCTCGTCATGGTTGAAGAAATCGCCGCGCAGGTAAAGAGTGTCATTGAGAAGGCTTTAAAGTTCTAGTTAGGTAGGGGGAAACGCACATGGTTAGGACTCTTCCATTAATGGAAGTTCCGTTCATATTAAAACTTCCTCCAGACCAAATGGGGCCTTGGCAACTGGATCTGACGACGGTAGAGCTGACTCAGGTGGAGGTCTTTCCCAAACAAGGGAGATGGGTCCTCCACCTTTCTTCGTCGTTTGAGCTGGAGGAAGCCAGTTTAGCAGCCTTGAAAGCGCTGCTGATGGCGAAAGTTCCAGAGATTCAGACGGTTGAATGGTGTGTAGAGTGTGCGGCGCAAGTCACTTCGCTAAAATCCCTCTGTGAGCAACACTGGACAGAAATTGTTCAGGATATCACGCAACAGCTACCTTCCATGAAAGGGTGGCTTGGTGAAGCACGCTATGAAGTGTCTAACGAAGAACTGCGCCTCTTCGTGCCGAATGCGTTAGGTATTGAATATTTTCACAGCAAACAACATATTGTTGAAAACTACTTTAAGACACGTTATCGCCTTCAACCACAAATCATTTGTGAGCTGGACACCAGCGTCGATCTCGTTTCGCTCGCCCAGCAAACGGAGACGATGGAGTTTGAGCATTTACAGCAAATCCTTTCCACTCAAACCAAACCAGGGACTGAATCTGAAAAGAAACGAGTGTCAGGCTTGCTAGGAAAAGAATTTAATGGAGAGTCTGTTTCCTTACATCTGGTGGTCGATGAAGAACGTCAGATTATTGTGTTGGGGCAAGTGTTTGGGATTGAGTACCGAAAATTGAAATCGGGGCGATTACTACTCACCTTTATGATCACGGATAAATCCGATTCGATCTCTTGCAAGGCGTTTCTAGAAAAAGACCAGCAGGAGCTCGACCTTAAAGACGGGGAATGGGTAAAAATTCGGGGAAGTGTCCAATATGATCGCTATGATTCTGTATTGACTCTGATGCCGAAAGATATGCACCGGACGTCTGCGGTGATTCGCGAGGATCACGCCAAGGAAAAACGCATTGAGTTGCATTTACATACGCGCATGTCAACGATGGATGGCATGACTTCCGCCGATGATCTGGTTGAAAGAGCCAGTCTCTGGGGTCATGAGGCTGTCGCCATTACCGACCATGGCGTGGTGCAAGCGTTTCCAGAAGCCGTGGATGCCGGAAACAAATATGGTGTTAAAATAATTATGGGTGTTGAGGGATATCTGGTGGATGACTCACCAGGCGCACCTGCGATTAATCATCAGAAAAGTCGCCATATCATCCTTTTGGTTAAAAATAAAGTGGGGCTTAAGAATCTTTACCGCTTAATTACTGCGGCCCATCTCGAGTTCTTTCATCGTCAGCCGCGCATGCCGAAATCGTTACTTCAAACAAATCGCGAAGGGCTTATTATCGGTTCAGCCTGTGAGGCCGGGGAGCTTATACAAGCCATTATCAATAAAGAGCCACGGGAGACGCTCAAGGAAATAGCGGCCTTCTATGATTATTTAGAAATTCAACCCATTGGCAACAATGGCTTTTTGCTACGTAACGGCAAAGTGCCAACTGAGGATGGACTCCGAGAAATCAACCGAATCGTGCTCTCCCTAGGGCGAGAAATGGGTAAACCTGTTGTGGCGACGGGCGACGTTCATTTTCTCGATCCAGAGGATGAAGCCTATCGGCGAATTATTATGTCGGGAAAAGGGTTTACTGATTCAGATGATCAACCGCCCTTGTTCTATAAGACGACGGAGGAAATGCTGGAAGAGTTTGCTTACCTTGGTGCAGAAGAGGCCTTCGAGGTGGTTGTACGTGCACCAAAACGTATTTCTGACGAGATCGAAGTGTTGAAACCGTTCCCCGATGAACTCTTTACACCGACGATTCCCGGAGCTGAGGAAAAAATCGAGACCATGTCCTGGGAACGGGGCCGTGAGCTGTACGGTGACCCATTACCGGAGGTGGTTGAAAAACGCTTAGATAAAGAGCTAAAGGCCATTATTGGTAATGGTTTCTCCGTGCTCTATTTGATCGCGCACTTATTGGTGAAGAAATCGAATGAAGATGGTTATTACGTGGGGTCAAGAGGCTCAGTCGGATCATCGTTGGTGGCCACCATGACAGGAATAACTGAGGTCAATCCACTGCCGCCTCATTATCGTTGCGTGAATAAAGACTGTTTGCATTCCATTTGGATTGACGACGGGAGTGTCGGTTCAGGCGCGGATCTGAAGGATAAGGATTGTCCAAAATGTGGACAAGAGATGGCGAAAGATGGTCATGATATCCCTTTTGAAACGTTTTTGGGATTCAAGGGAGATAAAGTACCAGATATTGATTTGAACTTCTCCGGAGATTACCAGCCCCGAGCCCATCGCTTTACGGAAGATTTATTTGGTAAAGATAATGTCTTCAAGGCTGGAACCATCGCGACAATCGCTGATAAGACAGCCTTTGGGTATGTCAAAAATTATCTAGAAGAACGGAAAATCCAAGTAAGACCGGCTGAACAGGCGCGGTTGATCCGGGGCTGCACAGGGGTTAAACGGACAACAGGACAGCATCCTGGGGGGCAGATGGTTATCCCTAAAGAATGTGATGTTTTTGATTTCACGCCGTTACAGAGACCTGCTAATGATCAGAAGTCAGACATCATCACCACCCATTTTGACTATCACTCTATTTCCGGTCGCTTGGTAAAGCTTGATATCCTAGGGCACGACGATCCCACGGCCATTAAAATGCTGGAGGATTTAACGGGTGTGGATGCTAAAGGGATTCGGTTAGACGATCCGTTGACCCTGTCTCTGTTTTCTAGTCCAGAGGCCTTGGGAGTAACGCCTGAGGAAATATACTCTAAAACGGGTACCTTCGGTATTCCTGAATTTGGAACTAAGTTTGTCCGGCAAATGCTGGAGGACATCCAACCCAAAGGCTTCTCAGACTTAGTGCGTACTTCAGGGTGGTCCCACGGTACCGATGTCTGGATCGGTAATGCTCAAGAACTGGTGAAAGGCGGAACCGTCGGGATTTCAGATATTATTGCCTGTCGAGATGACATCATGGTCTATCTGATTTATCAAGGGCTAGTTCCCGCGCATGCCTTTAAAATCATGGAAGGTGTTCGAAAAGGGTATGGGCTTAAACCGGAACAAATTGAAGAGATGCGGGCTAACAGCGTGCCCGAATGGTACATTGACTCCTGCCTGAAAATTAAATACATGTTTCCTAAAGCCCACGCTGTTGCTTATGTCACCATGGCCTTCCGAATTGCTTGGTTTAAACTGAATTACCCTGAAGCTTTCTATGCGACGTTCTTCACGGTGCGAGCCGATGAGTTTGATATCGAGATCGTCATTCAGGGTAAGGAATTCTGTCGCCAAACCATTGAGGAAATCGAGAAAAAAGGTAAAGAAGCGACATCCAAAGAAAAGAACACAGCGACGATTCTCGAAATTGCAGTCGAGATGTATGCCAGGGGCATTGCGATAAGGCGAGTCGATCTATGGGAATCTGCAGCGACTGATTTCTTACTAACCCCAACCGGTATACTGCCGCCTTTTACATCGGTGCAAGGATTAGGAGAAACCGCTGCTAAGAGTGTTGTGACTCTGCGGGAGGGACAAGTCATCAAATCGATTGAAGATCTGATGACCCACGCAAAACTTAGTAAAACGATTATTGACGTTCTTCAAAATCATGGGTGCTTTGAAGGGTTACCGGATACGAATCAGTTTAGCCTCTTTTAGAAACGCTATCTAGGCGGTTTGCGTCTAGATGCAAAAATGTATATGAAATAAAAAGATTGAAAGATAGTTATACTAATATTGCGTACGGTATACATCAAACCATACATCTGAATAGGACGAAATAAATGGAGGTGCAAGATGTCAGATTTAAAAAACAAATTTCAAAATACAAAGGATCAGGTAATAGGGAAAACTAAGGAAGCTTTTGGACAGGCAACCGGTAGCGAAGAAACGGAACTTGAAGGAAAGCTTCAGTCTAAAAAGGGCGATTTAAAACAGGAACTTGACGAAGTCAAGGAGAAGATTGCTGGACGGATCAATGACAAGTTGGATGAAAGGGATGAGGACAAAGGAAAGTATTAATCTTTCTTTGAGCTAAGAAACAACAAAATAAGAACGACATAAATCAACGAATATCATAGAGAAAATATATAAGGTGTGTCTTCTGCTAAAAATCCTATATCTTTCAAAAAATCAAAGATATAGGATTTTTTTATACTTGAGGGGTTGAGCAATCTTTCACATTCTCTAATAATATTGAATTGAAAAGGTAATAATAATTAAAATAGATAAGTAAACGAGGTGAGCCGAATACCATGGGTCTAATTGTACTTATTATCTTAATCATTATGAGCATTTTTTTATGCTGGAAATATGGAGATTGGAAGAACTGGAAATTGTACTACCCTACCCTACCATACTATATTTAATAATTGGTGACTTAGCTTGTAATATCTTAACGGCCCGAATGCCATTGTGGTCTTATAATCTTAATTGGCTTAATAATATTTCTACAGATTTTTTAATCACAGCATTTATTTATCCTTGTACTGTAATACTGTTTCTAACATATTATCCTAAGCTGCTAAAAAAACAGGTGGCTTATTTACTCTTATGGGTTTTTATCTACTCTTTGGCTGAATATCTAGCAACTATTGTTCAGTCGGTTGTACCATTGCAGCGGGCATGGAACTTGTTCAACGCGGATATATAAAGCCAGAAGAACTTGATGGCACACCACTAGAGTTTGGAAATGTCAAAGGAATGGTAGAATGGGTTCGGAAAATAGCTTACGCTGAAGGACTTGGAGCTAAAATGGCTCAGGGCTCATATAACTTCGCTGAAAGCTATGGTCACCCAGAGCTATCCATGACTGTAAAAAAACTTGAGATTCCAGCCTATGATCCTCGCGGTATTCAAGGACAGGGTCTCCAATTTGCAACTAATAATCGTGGCAGTTGTCACGTTCGTGGGTATATGATTTCACCGGAAATATTGGGTCTTCCGGAAAAACTTGATAAGGACTCTCTAGAGGGAAAAGCAACGTGGTTTAAGATTTTCCAAGATCTCACGGCTGTCATCGACTCCGTAGGGATGTGCTTGTTTACTTCCTTCGCACTGGGCCTTTCTGACTACACGGCGATTGTCAACGCAGTGACGGGTGAGAATTATACAGATGCCGAACTCTTGGCTTGCGGAGACCGGATTTGGAACGTTGAACGTTTACAAAATTTACGGACCGGCATGACCGCTGCGGATGACACACTTCCTAAACGCTTATTAGAAGAAAAAATTGTATCAGGATCTTCAAAAGGGAGCGTCCACAGATTACCGGAACTTCTACCTGCGTACTATGCTGAACGTGGATGGGACGTAGCTGGCGTACCAACAGCTGAATGTCTTAAAAAACTAGGAATGTAAAATAAACAAACACAAAAACTACCCAAGGACAATTTAAAAAGGCTATGCAACTTAAAGAAGATGATTTCTGTTTATTGAACGGGAGTCATCTTCTTTAGGTTCCATTGAGTCACTTGATATTCATTTTTTTGTATATTTAAATAAAGATGGTGTAAAACTACTATTTGAAAATAGTTAAAAAACTTAGGAGGATTACATATGCAAGGAAAAATGTTTTGTTTTCAATGTGAACAAACTGCAGGTGGAAAAGGTTGCACTAACCTAGGAATTTGTGGAAAAACACCAGAAATTGCAGGACTGCAGGATTTGCTGATTTATCAGTTGAAAGGAATAAGTTGTTATGTTACGAAGCTTTTAGGAAAAGGCGAAGAACTGGATAAGTCTTGGGTTTCATTCATTGAGAATTCAATGTTTATGACTTTAACGAATGTAAACTTTGATCCTGAAGATCATATGAATATGCTTAAAAAATCTCAAGTAATCAAGGAAGAAGTTAGGAAAAAAGCCGGAAATGAGAATGTAAATGCTGAAGAAGCTTTATATAATTTAAGTGATTCTAAAGAACAAATACTTGAAGATGCTAAAAAAGCAGGCGTTATGTATGACCAAGAATTAGATGCTGATATCCGCTCTGTTAGAGAAACGATAAAATACGGATTAAAAGGAATTGCAGCTTACGGACACCAAGCTAGATTTATTCACTACAATAGTGAAGAAGTCGATGAATTTTATTTTGTAGCACTCGCCGCCTTAACTGATAATAACTTGAATCTTCAAGATCTTATTAAACACTTGATTAAAACGGGAGAGATGAGTGTTAAGGTTATGGAGGTCTTAGATAAAGCGAATAATGAGAAATTTAGCTCTCCAGCACCTCAAAAAGTGAATGTAAACCGCAAGAAAGGACCCTTTATCGTCGTTTCCGGTCACGATTTAAGGGACCTGGAAATGTTATTAGAGCAAACTGAAGGTAAGGGGATCAATGTCTATACCCATGGTGAAATGTTACCGTCCCATGGATATCCTAAGTTAAATAAATATCCTCATTTAGTCGGTAACTTTGGAGGTGCATGGCAAGATCAACAAAAAGAATTCGATGGGATACCTGGTTGTATTTTAATGACGACAAACTGCTTAATGAAACCAAGAGATTCTTATAAAGATAGAATTTTCTCAACAAATGTCGTTGGCTGGGAGGGCTTAAAACATATATCCAATGATGAGAATGGACACAAAGACTTCTCTGAAATAATCAATAAAGCGCTAGAATTAGGTGGCTTCGAGAAAGATGAAGAAGTGAAAGAAATCCTCGTAGGATTTGGTCATAAAGCAACTTTAAGTCATGCTGAAGCCATCGTGAATGCCGTTAAAGAAGGGAAGATTAGACATTTCTTCTTAATTGGAGGATGTGACGGTGCTAGAACAGGAAGAAATTATTACACTGAATTTGCTGAGAAGGTCCCGAAAGATTGTATTATTCTTACGTTAGCCTGTGGAAAATACCGTTTTAACAAATTAGAGTTTGGCGAAGTAGCAGGACTTCCTAGATTGCTAGATGTAGGTCAATGTAACGATGCCTATTCTGCTGTTAAAATAGCCCTAGCACTCGCTGATGCTTTTAAATGTGGAATTAATGATCTACCCTTAGCAAAAATTATAAGTTGGTATGAACAAAAAGCGGTTGCTGATTTATTAGCGTTACTTTCATTAGGCGTCAAAGGAATTTACCTCGGACCAAGTTTACCAGCTTTCTTAAGCCCTAACGTATTACAATTTCTAGTTGATACGTTTGACCTTAAACCGATCAGCACACCAGAAGCTGATTTAAAACAAATATTAGGATAGAAAATATCTGTTTCAAGATTCCAGATAAAGCAATAGGTCCCCTTAAAGGTAGCCAAATACCTTTAAGGGGACCTATTGCTTTAGTCAGTTAAATGAGCTATTTGGGTAAAATTGAATTCGTGTTATCTCTTATTAGGTAAGAATAATCTGATTTAATGAAATCGATTATTTTGTTGGCGATAATCTTATGACCGAACTCGTTCGGATGTATACCATCCAAACAGAGAAATTTAGTGAAGTCAGGATATTGGAGAAATGCACCTCTTACGTCGATCCATTTCGTATTAGTTTCCTGTGCTATTTTTATAACGGCAGAACTATATTTTTCTTGCCACCAGTAGATTTTGGTAACACTCCCAAGCCATTTGAGTATGTTAGTTTCGGCCAATGGATCGTTTTTACTAATCCATTTCAAATATCTGTCGGCATTAAGTGGAGGCAGCGTCATTACGACAGATATAATATGATTTTTCTTAAGAAAATTTAGAGTCTCCTTGAGTTTGTTTTCAAAGGCATCAAAATCCGTCTTGGGTTTGTGGTCTGCATTAGGATTGTTGGAAATTTCATTCCAGTGGAAATCACAATCATTACCTCCGTACTCTAAAAGGACTATATCAGGATTGTCGCTCAACACGTCATCTTTGAGTTTAGTGACACCTTTAATAATTGTATTCCCAAATCTGGCAGTATTACGAATGATCCCATTGAATTTACTCTTTAGAAGGTTTATGTAATTACTTTCTAAAATAACATATCTACTTTTGACTTCATCAAAAATAACGCCTTTTGATATGGAATCTCCAGACACCATAAATTTATAACTGTGTTCACGATTATTTGCGCCCATTTAAATGCACCTCACTAATATTTTACTCACTTAATTATACATCCTTTAGAATTTAGATGTATTAATACTCGTAAGTCTGTACCAAATAACACGAATTGTCTTTGGCATATGGTTGCGTGGACAGGGTAGGTCAATGGATATATATTTCTTCAACAATTTGTCTAGGTGAGGTGGTATAATGAGCTTTGCTGGTGGATATAAATGGAAGATTTATAACATCAAGATAGAACGATGACGCTGACTACAGGTCTGCCATTGTATAAACTGAGAAAATAAAACTGGTGGGATCTTGCTGGAAGAGGGTATTTTATGGATAATTTAGGTACGGAGCTTCGATCCGAAAATACTAGCCAAATAATAGTTCAAAAGAAAAGACCGTGGCAGATGAGGCTACTCTTCGGATTTATCGGATTTGTAGGTTTATCTGTGCTCGGATGTATCGTGATTTCAGGCGTAGTAGGCTGGTATCTTACCCATCCTATCCGTGAATCGGTGGTTGGTAATCCGAGTGAATTTGGGCTAAGATATGAAGATGTGAAATTTTCTAGTCGGGAGGACAATGTCAAACTGTCAGGGTGGTATATCCCTGCTGAAAACTCGAAGGCAGTTGTGATTCAGGCGCATGGATATGAGGGAAGTCGGACTAAGGAGAAACCGTCCTTTCCTGTATCTCAAGCGCTTGTCCAAAAAGGAATCAGTGTTTTAATGTTTGATTTTCGGGCCTCAGGTAAATCGGAGGGGTCATTAGTTTCTGTAGGAGATTTTGAGCAGCGTGACCTTCTAGGCGCAGTTGATTATGTCAAAAGCTTAGGGTATCAAAATATAGGCATTATCGGCTATTCTATGGGTGCTTCTACCACCGCGGTGGTGGCAGCGAATGAGGCGGAAATTAAATCAGTTGTTCTTGATAGCCCGTTTGCCGATCTAGAAGAATACTTACAAGTTAATATGCCAATTTGGACGAAATTGCCCAATATTCCTTTTACGACGATAATCCTTCATGAAATTCCCGCCATGACAGGGATTAAAACGGAAAATGTAAGTCCTCTGCACGAAATGGGAAAATTCGAAGATAGACCCATACTATTTATTGCTGGTGATGCAGATGATACCATTCCAATGGAGAATTCAAAAAGACTTTGGGAAAAAGCGAACAATCCTAAAAACCAGTTTTGGGTTGTTCCTGGTGCAAAACACGTTGGAGCATACAGTGTTTCGCCAGATCAATATCTTGATAAGGTTACTAATTTTTTTGTAAGTAGTTTGTTATCTATCTTAAATTAAAATTAGTTTGCTGTGCCTTCTAGTCGAAATAATTCAGTCATTCTTAATGCCTGTATCCGAATGGATACGGGCTAATTCTATGCCCATTTTGTGCCCATTTTGAGAAAAGAAAGGAGGCCATTTATAAGTTGCGTCATAATATTTCGCTCATTTCGTTCGACTACGGGAGCCATGTGCATATCCTAAGAGGGGAGCTTGGCACAACAGCCGATTAGGGGGCTTATCAATGATTGAATTTATCCTGAATTGGTTTACAGGGTATGGCGTTGATCAGAACACGGCTAGATACCTGTCTAATGGTATCTTAGTGATATTAATAACGTTACTCAGTATCTTTGCAAATTTCATGACAACCAAAGTAGTTCTCAGAGTTATTTGTCTGTTAATCAATAATAATAACTTTAAATGGGACACGGTGTTATTGGAAAGAAAAGTATTTCATAGGCTTTCACACATTGTGCCGGCAATTATAATTTATTCCTTCGCCTCAGCGTTCTCAGATCAGATGACAATTATTATTCAGAGATTCTCGTCAGCGTACATAGTTTTAGTTGGAATGTCTGTTGTCGATGCACTATTGAATTCTGTGGATGACATTTATAGAAATTATGAGCTCTCTAGGAATAAGCCAATCAAGGGGTACTTACAAGTAACGAAGATTTCTGTCTATATCATCGGTGGGATTGTGATCATAGCCTCAATAATCGGACAAAGCCCCTTGTTTTTATTAAGCGGAATTGGAGCTTTAACCGCTGTTATTTTATTGGTATTTAAAGATTCGTTGCTGGGCTTGGTTGCAGGTATTCAGTTGTCTTCGAATGACATGATTCGTTTGGGTGACTGGATTGAAATGCCCAAATATGGTGCGAACGGGGATGTTATAGATATATCCCTTAATACGGTTAAAGTAGAGAATTCTGATAAAACTATTACGACAATACCCGCTTATGCCCTTGTATCGGATTCCTTCAAGAACTGGCGCGGTATGACAGAATCAGGTGGCAGAAGAATCAACCGTTCTATATACATAGACATCACGAGTATTGTTTTTTGCACAGATGAAAGGTTGGAGGAGTTCGAGAGAATTGATGGTATTGCTGACTATATAAGGGCTAAGAGACATGAAGTAACTGTTTATAACTTGGAAAATAAGATTGCTAATTTAAAGTCGGTGAAGGGCATGAGTCTCACTAATATAGGCATCTTCAGGGCCTACATACAGACTTATCTGAAGAGTAATCCCAACATACATCATGATATGGTACAGTTGGTGAGACAACTGCCAACGGGGGAATACGGTTTACCACTTAATATCTATGCATTTACCAATAAGACTGAATGGGTCAATTATGAAAACATACAATCCGATCTATTTGATCATTTGTTAGCGGTAGTGCCACAATTCGGACTTAGGGTCTTCCAGAGACCGACGGGCTATGATATCAAACTTAAGTAAATATTAGAGGCATTTAATAAGGGCAATCAAGCAAAAGATTGGGTTTTGCTTAATTGCCTAAAAGAAGTGGCCTAGACTATAAACCCGTTTTCGAGAAACTAGTGTTCGTTCTTAGCATCGCAAGTGGAAATGCCTAAGATATCACTGATGGGGCAATAATGAATTGAACCGGTTATGATGGGTACGAGGCCAATAAGCCCCCACCAGCTTCTAAAATATACCCCTAAAATAACGATTCCTACGCCGATTACAATTCTAACAATTTGCTCGGTTTTACCAACATTACATTTCATTTAAATCACCTCACAAATATTTTGTCCAATATCACTGAATGTATAATCATAGCTGCGCAGTTACGCGCAAATTCCAGGTGTCTTGGCTAAATAACAAGTTGGAGTATAATGAAGAAGGAAAATGCCTCTTAATAAGATGAAGGAGATTTTACGATGACCCAAGATGATGTCGTTTTTTTGAGGTCCTGGTTTGAAAATTACACCAAAAGATTTCCAACTGAAGATACGGAAGTCGAGGCCAACTTGAGATATAAAAAAGAACATTCGCTCAGAGTTAGAAATTATATGCTAACCCTTGGACGTGATCTTCAGCTAGATGGGAATCAGATGTTTCTCGCAGAAGTCATCGGACTCTTTCATGATGTTGGCCGTTTTGAACAATATGTAAAATACCATACATTCAAAGATCACAGGAGTGAAGATCATGCGAAATTGGGGTTGTCGGTTCTGGAGCGGGAAGAGATTCTTTCAGGCCGTGTGAGTGAGCTGGAAAAAGAAATCATTCTAACCTCTATAAGGAATCACAATCAGCGTGTGATCCATGAAACCGTCAGTGGGAACACTTTATTGTTTTGCAAGCTCATACGGGATGCCGATAAACTGGATATTTTTGAACAGGTCATTAGTTTTTATGAAAGATTAAAATCAGTCATATTTTGTGGAGATTTAAATGTTGCCCATCAGGAAATAGATCTTAAAAATCCGAGTGCAAATCGAAAAAACGCTGGTTTCTCGACTGAAGAAAGAAACAGATTTGATGACGTGATAAACAATGGTTTCGTGGATACATTTCGGCTTATTTATCCCGATCAGACAGGAGCCTATACATGGTGGTCCTATATATTTAATGCCAGAGCGAATAACGCGGGATGGCGTATCGATTACTTTTGTGTTTCTGCAGGGTTAAAAGATCAGGTGAAAAATGCCGTCATCTATCAAGAGGTACTTGGTTCGGATCACTGCCCGGTCGGCTTAGAAATATTTTAAGACCTTTGACTTCAGGGATATATATTCATTGGCAACAGAAGAAGACTCAATTAAACTTAATATTGATTCTAGGAGCTACGCATTCTAATATATTCATCTGAGCTATAAGCGCCTTGGAATAGTATACCGGGTGCTTATTCAATAAAAGTGGCCATAAGGAAACAGTAAACAGCATATAATGAACAGATAAAGTCAGAACATTGGATGGTCTGACTTTATCTGTTCATTATTGGGTTATTTCTCTTATCTTGGGAGAAAATCAAGGAAAGATGGAGAATCTTAAGAGAGTAAATGCTTGGGGCTTCAAAGATCAGCTCACGGTATAGCAATGTAATGTGGGCTAGATACAGATACAACGAGCTGAAGGGGAGCGTATGTATAATGAGGTTAAGTATACGTGAGAGGTTTGTGAAGAAAAAGCTAAGCATAACAAAACGCATTTATATTTGGACCTCTATAATAATCTGCATTACAATCATCATTGTAATTTTATTCAGCGGCTTGAATGCAGTGAAGTTAAACCAATTAGAATATGAAAGAGACCTGGTTGCCATTACAGGCCAACTCGGAAATCATTTGAACCAATCCTTCGATGATTTGTTAAGATTAAAAGGTGTGGCGGATGAGCCGTCTGAACAACAGTTATTAATTCTTAATTCTGAGCTACAACCCATCGTGAATCTCATTGGGGAAGACTATCCAAAATTTGCGTTAGGGTTCTTCTCTGCAAAATTAGACCGCAACGTCGCTGTTGTGCCAAACAAAGGTGTGGATAAATTGGTGCCGATACCTCATAGCCGTCCATTTTTCAAGGTTTATGAGACGAAACAACCAATGCTGATAAAAGTGTATACTTCTTCAATCTGGGGAATACCAACCCTAAGTTACACAAACCCTATTTTCGATCGGAACGGAGTCATGATCGGTCATGCATGGGCCAATATAACGCTTCGTGAAATGTATAAAGCCTTATTAATTCACAGCCTGGAAATTTTGGGTATTGGGCTTATAAGCTTAGCGCTGGTATTGCTCATCCTGAAGAAATTATTTAACAGGTTGAATAAAGAGATAAATGACTTGGCTACTGCCATCGTTAATAACGATAATGAGATTAAGGAATACCTATTACCAGAATTAAAACCGGTCATTAATAAAATAAGAAACCATATTACCGAAATGAATCAATTGCAAGCTGAGATGGCCCGCCTTGACCGGCTGAATTTAGTAGGGCAAATGGCGGCAGGGATTGCACACGAAATCAGGAACCCAATGACAACAGTACGAGGATATCTTCAGTTGTTAGGCGCCAAGTCGGAGTTTCAACCTCATGCTTCCGCGTTTGAACTCATGATTCAAGAACTTGATCGGGCGAACTCGATTATCACGGAGTTCCTGTCAATTGTTAAAAATAGTCCTCCAGACAGACAATGCCAAAATATTAATGAAATTTTGCAACGTTTATACCCGCTTTTAGAGGCCGATGCATTTACCCAGAGCAAACAGATTGCGTTTGAAGCGGGAGAAACTCCAGATATTCTCTTGAATGCCAAAGAAATTTCCCAGTTGTTGCTCAATTTATGCCGTAACGGCTTAGAAGCAATGCAAGTGGGTGGAACGCTAACAATTCGTACTTATATTGAGGATGACCACGTGGTGCTTTGTGTAGAGGATGAGGGGGGCGGTATTCCTTCAGAGTACTTGGAGAAGATTGGAACGCCGTTTTTTACGACAAAGGATAATGGCACAGGGCTAGGACTAGCGACTTGTTACAGTATTGCGGACCGACATGATGCTACCATTGATTTAAACAGCGGATCAAGCGGAACTACATTTTTCGTACGTTTTCCTTGTCTTTCAGTGAATCAATGAGCGGGTTGAATTTACGATAAATGGACTGATATATTTACCAATAATCTCGTGTGCAAAAGACCATGAATCAAATAAAAATTTCCTCTATACTCATTGAGTGTAGGGGAAACTTTTTGTATGCGTCAAGAAGTATATGTCACGAATATTTCAATACCCATATTTAACATACATAACTTTATTCAAATAGAGCATTCTATATATGGGTTAAATATGGAAGGAGATTGATTATGAACACTTCAAAGCCTGAATTGACCGATAGAAATTTGGCCATCTTAAATGACCAACTCGGAGCAGAAGCTTTATTAGTCCATAAGTTTGACCAAGCGGCACAAACCGTTCAAGACCAAGCCATCAGTACCCAACTCTCAAACATTTCTGGGCAACATCGTAAGCACTACGATACGCTACTCAGCTATTTGAATTCTCATCAATAAGATTAGAAAGGACGGGATTTCGGTGAATAATATTCAAAATACAATGTCAGAGCAAGACATCCTAACAGACCTACTGACAAGCGAAAAACATGTAACGTCCACTGTGAATACGTTTATTACAGAATCAAATTGTTCCACTTTAAGAGATAATTTAACAGCAATCCTTACTGAAGAGCATGGTATCCATAAAAATCTCTACGATATAATGTACAAAAAAGGATGGTATCCAACCAGCGATGCTGAGGCTCAAGAAGTTCAAAAAGTCAAAGATAAATTTAAACCATTATAGACTAGCCTTCATTTGTTTAATTTGTCGAGCCAAGGCCCTAATCATGCCACTAAAAATAAACTTATGGATAGGGTAAAGTGCATACCAATACAAATGACCTAAAAGTCCCCTAGGTTCGTAGAATGCTATCTGAGTTATAAGCACTTTGGAATTATCCAAGGTGCTTATTTCAAATTGTAGCCACCCTCTACCAGGCATTTTCATTTCTGAATGCAATCTCAATAACCGTTGATCAATGAGCTCTTCCACTCGCCAAAAATCAATCGGATCACCGACTCTAAGTTGAAGGTAACATCGCCTGCCACGATAGCCAACCCCGCCAACCACTGTATCCAAAAAACCACGTAGCCACCACAAGGGACTGGCATAGAGCCAACCATTGTGTCCTCCAATACTAACGATCGCTTGAAAGACATCACTCTTTGAAGCTTCTACTATAATCGTTCTCTTTTCCATAACCATACCTTCTATATTGGTAAGCTTAATGACCTTGCCATCTTTTTTTTGTCCCAAAGAAGAGATCGATCCAGACCAAATGGTTTCTACTGTGTCTTTCGCATTACGCTCAAGCGCATGCTCTAAGGCTTCTTCATACTTTAGGAGAGGAAACTTAAAGAGTTGCCGAGCAGTGTCATCCCGAACGATGACCTCGTTTCTTAAACCTTCAATTAAAGGGCGACCGATATTAGCTGAGATTGGCGTAATTAAATCTAGGAATATAGCACAAATTTCTGGCGTTAGAAACGGAAGAATCAGGATTTTGCGTTTCAAACCACGTACACGCGCATAAGTAAGTAGCATCTCATTGTAACCTAAGATCTCTGGACCACCAATTTCCAAAATCTTGCCTGCTGACTCCGGAATATCCAAACATTCCACCAAATAATCTAATACATTATGAATAGCAATGGGTTGAGATTTTGTCATGACCCATCTTGGGCTAGGAATGAGGGGTAAACGTTCCGTAATATAGCGGAGCATTTCGAAGGATACGCTTCCTGATCCTATGACTTGAGCAGCTCGGAATTCGGTGACTGGAACGCCACTGTCTCTTAATTGATCCCCTGTATCGTGTCGACTTTTTAAATGCTCTGAGAGATAATCGTTAGAGGCCCCCAGCCCACTCATATAAATAATTCGTTGAACTCCCTGCGCCTTAGCAGCCCGACCAAAATTAGCAGCAGCCTTGATATCTCGTTCAGGAAAGCCTTTACCTGCGGTCATAGAATGAATGAGATAATAAGCAACATCTACACCCTCTAAAGCAGGCAAGATCGATTCATAGTTAAAGACATCACCTTCAAAAACAGTGACCTTATCCCAGCCCCTTCCTCGAATCCGTGAAGAATCCCTGACCAAGCATCGAACACTTTGGCCTCTTTCCATAAAACTTGTGACCAATCGGCCCCCTATATATCCCGTAGCACCGGTGACTAAAATGGTTCTATCGTGCTGCTTCACTTCATCCATGAAAACTCCCCTTTTCAATGTCACTCTATCATTGATACTTAAATTATTCGTCAAGCCTTAATAAAATCCTTCCCACTAAACTTTGCTTATTAGAAAACTCTATACAATTCATTATATGAAGTAGACTAAAGACCAAGAAGCCGTTTCTAAAAATGAAACGTTTTCTTGGCCTTTGCTAATTTAGAGCGGAGGCATCATGGTAACTCTTCTGTAATCAAGACAATGCCAGCATTACCATCCACTCTTATTCTCTGACCTGTCTTGATGATCTTTGTTGCATCCGTTATTCCGACAACTGCAGGTATCCCATATTCCCTAGCGACGACCGTGCCATGGGTAAGGAGCCCTCCGACCTCCATGACTAACCCTGCTGCATTGATAAAGAGGGGAGTCCAGCCCGGATCGGTAAAGGGTGCAACAAGTATTTCTCCTTTATTTAAGGAAGAAGCGGTGGGATCGGTGATGACTTTTGCAATTCCCTCTATAATTCCTGCTGATACAGGTATCCCCACAAGCGCACCCTCAGGCAAGTTTTCTCTTTTGTAACTCACCTTAATTTTTTCACCTTCGCTTGTCATGACACGAGGCGCAGTGAGCCTTTGGTAGTTCTCATAATCCTCTTTCCTTTGTTCGACCAGTTTAATGAGACTTTCTTCGGTCTCAATTGCTTTGTGTAACTCCCAAAAGTTCACGAAGAATATATCCTTCTCCTCCTGGAGAAGACCCTTCCAGACAAGTAACCTTGCCTCTTCCAGGAAAGCTCTCTTGAAAATCATGATAAGCCTCATAATCAAGTACTTAGGATGCTCTCTTACAGGAAGCATATTCCGACACACTCTGATCAGTCTCTTTACAATTTTCCCGTGTATTTTACCCCTCTTGGTTTCTACTTCTCTGACGAATTCTTCGGCTGCCTTTTTAGCTCTTTCTATGGTCGCGTTGTATTCTCTTCTGTGGACGCCTTCCGTCGAAGTCCTGATGGTGGCTAAAATCGATTTTACCAACGGCTCTGGATTTTCAACCCATCTGTCCTTGGCCATGTCAATTTCTCCGGCAGCCCGCATATCATACTTTTCCATGAACGTGTTGAAGAGTTGCTTAAATTGATCCTGTCCGCTTAGTTGGTTGACTCTTGTGACGAGAGTTTTGTAGTCCTCACTTTCAAACACTGTAACAAGCTCCGGCGAATTTCTGATCATGTCAGCTAGATCTCCGACTAGAAGCCCCATCTCGGTTGTTATATTTCCCTCGAGTCCTGTGATGATGATATCCACATATTTCTTTGATCCCAGTAGTTTCACTTCAAGGCTTTGAAGCATTTTAAAGCCCAATATTCCCGGAGCAAGCTTTGGAATTAAGGCCTGAAGATCCTTTTGAAAGCTGGATACCTCATAGATCGCTTCTAATCTGTCAATTCCATGTTTCGAATTTCTAATAATATCTTCTGAAGCCTTGATACGTTTTTCTATATAGCAATTCATGAACTCGACAGAGCCCTCTGGTTTCCTGAATATGAGGTTTTTACAGCATTAACAATTATGGGCTGCATGTATTTCCTGAGCACGTTAGCCCTACCCTGATGCTTTTTTACGCGTGTTTTGAAGTCAGGTCTTCTAACCAGCTCCTTCAGAGCTTCCGACAGCAAGGAATCCACGTTACTGAAGAAAGAAGGGAGTCCTTTTCTCAGCGCTTTGTACTGCAAAAGCTCGCTCAAATCGATGTAGATTCTTCCTGCTGAGGACTTAAGGAACACATAGTCTTCTGTACTTCTAGAACCCTTATCAAAAGGTAAGATGATTCTTAGTATATCGATTCCAAGAGGGGATATTGGATCCGTCATGACCTGGAAGTGATTGAAGGAAGCATAGGCGTGGAGCGCATCATCTTCAGGGATAGGGGAGGGGAGCGGGAAAAGTGAGGTTATGGCACGGCTCTGGACTATGAAAAGGGTACCGTCTTTAAGGCACCATTCAATATCCTGAGGACACCCATAATGCTTCTCAATCATCATTCCGAGGTTCGCCAACTGGATGATGTGAGCATCGCTCATAACCTGACTTGTTGCTTTTTCTCCAGTTATCTCTACTTTCTTAGTTCCACCGCCTTCAATCGGGAGGATAGCCATCTTTTTATCGGCAATACTTTTATCTTCAAGCGAATTATCTTTTTTATTGAATCGATAGATATCGGGGGAAACAAGGCCTGACACCAGGGCTTCCCCTAAGCCATAGCTGGCGTCAATGGATACGATGCCCCTATGTCCAGAAACCGGGTCAGCAGTGAACATGATGCCAGAAACCTCTGGTAGTACCATCTTCTGGATAACGACTGACATTTGAACCTTTGCGTGTTCAATCTTATTCTGGATCCGATAAAGTATCGCTCGATCGGTAAAAAGAGAAGCCCAGCAGTTTCTGACCGAATCAAGCAATTCTTTTTCACCCTTAATATTCAGATAAGTATCCTGCTGTCCTGCAAAGGAGGCAAATGCCAAATCTTCGGCCGTAGCGCTGGACCTCACCGCAAAGTAATTATTGCTCCCAGCCTTCTCAATGGCGCTAATTATTTCCGTCTTAACTTGTTCCGGTATTTCAGAAAGTCTGAGCTTCTGCCTAATTTCTTGGCCAATTCGGCTAATATTATCAAGGGCTGCATCTTTAATGACGTGTGAAATGAAACCAACAAGATCGTTATGCATTAAAAAATCGTGGTAGGCTCCAGTCGTTACACAAAAGCCTTCGGGTACAGGAAACCCTGCCTTCGTCATCTCGCCCAAATTCGCGCCTTTGCCTCCGACCAGTAACAAATCCTTTTTGTCAATTTCCTCAAAGAAGAGTGTGTATTGTAGGTTCCTATTCATATCTTTACCTCCTCTGGTTACTCTCGATTTTTACTCTTTTGCTCCACTTTGTCAATAGTATAACTAATCAATAAAAAGACTCTATAAAAACTTAAGACCCTCACCCAGCGGTGAAGGTTTTAAGTACCTAGCAGGAAGGAACATACAACATAAAAGCTGATGTACATAATAGACGATTGAAATGTTAAGAAATCGTCCACGATCTTACGAGCAATCTCCCGAAATGAGAAAAAGCAGCCTCTTCCTAAATTGGAAGGAGCTGCTCTTCGATGGTGGAACTCAGAAAAGCTAATTCATTTATCGTAGAGATTCGTCTTTTTTTTCCTCTATGAAACCGTCAATACTTTCTTTGCGCCGATCATTTTTAGCTTCAAGATCATGCTTTTCATCAGATGTAATCTCATCTGCATGCGCATCTAGGTAATCCTCTGTTTCCCGCAAATTAGCCATCGTGTGGTCGATATGTTGTTGCAGGTGCACCTCATTATCTGCCCGATTATCCGGTTTAGCCAATGTAATCCCTCCTATCAATCATGACTTCCTTTTTATGATGACCTAAAAGGTAAGATGCTATGCGAACAGAGTAGGATGATTATGATCCCAATGAACATATTTTTAAGTATACAGCGTGAAAGGGATGAATGAATCACGAGATAAATGTAAAAAGATATCAAATATATCATTGGTGAAAAATTATTTTTGGAGGCACTTGACAGGAAGTAGGATTCAGTTATAATAAAGATATAGTCAGTCAATCATAAAGATTCAGTTTTTTAACAACTTATTAGTCGCGTGCTAGGTAAAGTTTCGATTCATCGGAGGTTTATGCATTGCAATTATTTAAGTCAATGCTGAATTTCGGAGAATTCGAGCGCCACCTAGAAGGGTGGTTTTTGTTGTTTAGAGAGAAAGATTTCCCGCAAAGTTCCTCCCATTCTTAGAAGTGAGTTAGTCGGTGAGTCAGTTAGTTAGTTAGTTAGTTAGTTAGTTAGTTGCCCGGTCGTTATTGAATTCGGTGTGTCTAACTCGAAGCCTATCTTCTTTAGTGGTTTTTATCCGTCAGACCTAAAGTAATTAAAGAAATAGTGGAGGATTTGTCCAGATTAGTTTCATTACCTTGAATTTAGTTTTTGACTGGTTTGCGTTTAGTTAGGTCAAAGTATTGATTCCCTTACTTGGTTGGTTTACAGAATGTTTTCTAGCTAGTTTGTTTTCGTGTTGTAAGGTGTATGAGCTACAAACCTATTATTATCCGGTTAATAACGATTTGGTTAAGCTTGGTTGAAGATTAATCTAGAGCCGTGTATCCATTAATTCTGGAGGAACTTTGCGGGATTCAATTATAGGTAAAGGCCACTCAAATGAGTGGCCTTTTTTTACGGACAAAACACTACTAGTTAGTTAGCTGAGAATATGATGCATGCCGTGGCTGACCAAATCATGCAGTCGCCTCTCAATTTACATCTGTCAGTATGCTCCTCGCACTTACTTTTTTCAGTTTCACGTCACTGCTAATTTGAAATTCACTATGGGGTTCTTCGTTTGACATCTGTTCATTTAGAATATCTGCAGGTGGCTTCAGAAGAAAATACAATAAGATCCCGGCTAAAGTAATTATAACTGCAGTAATAAACAACTATTTCACCTTCCCTCCAGATGATCCCCACATGATAAGGCTTAAAGATAATAAGGGCACTTGTCTCTATACTGTATTAATACGTTACCTGCGTATCTTCGGTGCATGTTAAAAGCGTTTTAAAAGCGTATTGGAGCACTATTCAACTAAATCTCTTCCAATAAAACTGAATATCAAGCAATTCTTAAGGGGGTAAACTAAATTGGTAAAGATAGACAATGGCCGAAATTTAAGGTATATTGAAAAGACAGTCATACCATAATGAATATAGAGTCAAAGTAGGCTGTAACACTAAGTAAGGAGTGATGGGTAATGATTGAAAAAAGCGAAATAAAAAACAAAAGGGAACTTCGCGTTTAGGTCAGAATCCTCTATTGCAGAAGTGTTGCTTATGGGATTCTGGTCTTGAAGCGCAACAATTAGCTTTAAGGGAGGAATCCAGTTGACAACGAACAGTCTTAATTTGAGTTTAACCCAGTTAGGGTGGAACTCTGAATTTGAAATTCATTTTAAGGCCTATGCCTCACAAGGTTATGAGGCGGGCCGAGTGGTTTCTGAGCAAAAACAAACATACCGTTTGCTCACTGTAGGTGGAGAAGTGCTCGCCCAGGTATCAGGTAAGATGCGTTTTCAGGCCGCAGCAAGAGAAGATTTTCCAGCCATAGGGGATTGGGTGCTAATCTCCATACATGAAGGCGGGCAGCGGGCAAGCATCCATGGGATATTACCGCGTCAGAGCAAGTTCGCACGGAAAACTGCAGGAACAGAAACAAAAGAACAAATTGTGGCTGCTAACATCGATACAATTTTTTTGGTCAATGCTTTGAACTATGACTTTAATGTACGTCGTATGGAACGCTATCTAACGTTAGCATGGGAAAGCGGTGCTAGACCGGTAATCGTTCTAAGTAAGGCGGATTTATGCACAGAAATAGCCGAGCGGTTGGCCGAAGTGGAAGCGATTGCACTAGGGGTTCCAGTGCATGTTATTAGCAGTCTGACAGGAGTAGGGCTGGATCAGCTTCTTTCTTATCTCCAAGTGGGCAAGACAGTAGCGATGCTCGGATCATCTGGGACGGGAAAATCCACGATGCTTAATTATTTGTATGGTCAGGAAATTCAAAAAGTTCAAGCTGTTCGACATGGAGACGATCGGGGAAGGCATACCACCACAGCTAGGGAGCTGGTGGTATTGCCTCAGGGCGGCTTAATCATCGATACGCCTGGGATGAGGGAGCTGCAACTATGGGGAACAGAAAACGGGTTACAGGACAGTTTTGGCGATGTCGAAGAGCTTGCAAGGCAGTGCCGTTTTTCAAACTGTCAACACGAGCAGGAACCTGACTGTGCAGTTCAAAGCGCTATACAGTCAGGGCTTATGGCCCAAGCACGTTTTGATAGCTATTTGAAGTTGAAGAAAGAATTGTCATATCTGTCCCGCAAAGTGAATCAGACGGAAGCTTTAGCTGAGAAGGCGAAGTGGAAGAAAATCAACCACATGCAAAAAGCGTTTAAACACTGGTAAACGAATGAGGAGATGGTTGGGCCATCTCCTCATTCGTTCGTAAAGGTTGATGGGTACAGGTCTGCCTCTTTATACTGCCTATATAACATGATACTATAACTAAGCGTGGACAAAATTAGATTTTGGTTAGAAGATATTCAGGAGGCTCTATCATTTAATGGAATATAAGAATTTCTTTCAAAGCGATTTATTCAAGAAGATACTGTCTTTATTGCTTTTACTTGGCATAATAATCAGCATCAAACCGATGATGAACTTGTTCCTATTAACCTTTATGTTCTCGTTTATCTTATATGGTGTTCAAAACTACATATTTCATAAAATTATTAAATTAATTCCTATTAATAGGACGGGAATCACTTTTTCTATCTTTATTATGTTAGCTTCAGCCATCGTTTTCTTATGTTATAAATATATACCGATTTTAACTAAGGAGTTAATGTTTATTGGGACCCAGTTAAGCGATTTTGATATTAACACTTATGATGGCTCAATAAGCCCCCAGATTAGAGAAGCGATTGCTACAAACATTCAGTCCTACATAATAGAAGGCGGTACGTATCTAATCCGTTCAGTGACAGGTATTTGGAAATTCAGTTTAAATATCTTCCTTGCGCTTATTCTAAGCTTATTTCTAATTTTAGAAAAAGATAAGACGATAAAATTCCTCAACCGGTTTGAATACAGTAAGGTCGGTTTTATATATGTCTATTACAAAAAGTTAGCAAAAAATTTTACAAAATCATTTGCAAAGGTCATGGAAACACAAATTCTAATATCATTAATAAACTCCACTGTTTCAGCCGTCATTTTAACGCTACTGGGGTTTCATCAAGTGATCGGTCTGGGGTTTATGATTTTTATTTTTGGATTAATACCTGTTGCGGGTGTGGTCATTTCATTAATCCCATTATCGATTATAGCCTTTAAATTAGGGGGACTAATAAAAATACTCTATATTTTGGGTATGATTGTCGTATTACATACGCTCGAAGCCTATTTCTTAAATCCCAAACTTATGTCGATGAAAACGAAACTTCCAGTGTTTTTTACATTTGTTATTTTAATTATGGCAGAGCATTTTATGGGGGTGTGGGGCTTGTTATTCGGAATACCGTTGTTCCTATTCCTCCTAGATCTTATTGATGTAGAGTCTCAGTAAATAGGGCAAACGATATTTTATCATTCAAGAATAGGAAACCATAATGGACATTAAAGTCTAACTCAATTCCAAAACAAGAACCTTTCACAACACAAAAATGGTGAAAGGTTCTTGTTTTGGAATGGGTGACATTGCGCTTGGGGCAAGCGTTGGAACAGTTCATGTTAATTCACTCACTGTAAGTGCATAATTTCACATAGATTCAGATAATTGTTTGACTGACTAGGTAAAGGGTGATAGTCTAATAAAGTCAAAATTAGTCTAATAAAGTCATAATTAGTCTATTGATGAAGTTGCTGGGTACTGTATAAAATTAATGACATGGGACATTCTTAAATTAATGAGGAGGTGTTTAAATGATAAGGTTTGAAAATGTGTCTAAAGTATGGCTGGATGGGTTTAAGGCCTTGGATGAAATATCTTTCCATATCGATGAAGGGGAACTGTTTGTACTGATTGGACCCAGTGGTTGTGGCAAATCTACCACGTTGAAAATGATCAACAGATTGATTGAACCAACCCAAGGTAAGATATGGATCGACGATAAGGAGACCAGTAAGGAAAATCCAGTTCAACTGCGTCGCAATATTGGATATGTTATTCAACATATTGGACTCTTACCGCACATGACCATTGGCGAAAATGTCGCGTTAGTACCGAAACTCAAAAAAATGGATCCTTCAGTCTACCAGCAAAAAGTGAATGAACTCTTATCTATGGTAGGATTAGATCCAGAAACCTATCGGGACCGCTATCCGGCAGAATTAAGCGGTGGGCAACAGCAAAGAGTGGGGGTCATTCGAGCTCTTGCAGCAGAACCCCCTATTATATTAATGGATGAGCCATTTGGCGCTTTAGACCCAATCAGTCGTGAACAGCTTCAGGATGAGCTGATCAGGTTGCAACAGGAAATTAAGAAAACAATTGTTTTTGTTACTCACGATATGGATGAAGCGCTCAAACTCGCTGACCGCATCTGCATTATGGAAAAGGGTAAGATCATACAATTAGACAGCCCCGACCATATCCTGCGCCACCCGGCCAATGATTTTGTACGCGCCTTTATTGGGGAAGACAGGCTCAATGCCGCCGGAATTCTGCCTGAGGTTGAAGAAGTCATGATTAAGCCTGTAACCGCCGGTCCTAACCGTGGTTTGGCAGAGGCGATCAAGCTAATGCATAAGTATAAAGTTGACAGCTTGCTCATAACCGGACCGGGTAATATTTATCTAGGTATTGCGAAAGCATGGGATATTCAACAACATTACCGTAACGAAGAGCTGACCCTTAAGGATGTTATGGTGACGGATGTTCCGACAATTCAGAGAGACAGGTCCTTAAGCGAGGCCATCGATAGCATCAGTGAAAACAAAGTAGCCAACCTTCCTGTGCTTAGCGCTGAAGGGGTGCTAGTCGGTGTTATTACCCGAGGAAGTTTAGTCGATGTTATGGCAGATAAATACGGAAATGGAACTGAGGATTCCTAGAAAGGAAGAGCACATGGATGTATTTAAAGTTTTCCAGGAGCGTTGGCCGGATATCTTGGCAGGTTTCACTCAACATATTGAGTTGACCTTTGTGTCACTCTTTTTTGCGATTATTATCGCTGTTCCATTGGGCATTATACTGACGCGTTATCGTAAAATAGCCGAAACGGTCATTGGCGTGACGGCAGTAGCGCAGACAATTCCAAGTCTTGCTTTACTCGGCTTTATGATACCTCTCATGGGCATTGGATTTGTTCCTGCTATTGTGGCGTTAACGATTTACGGACTGATGCCCATCGTTCGTAATACCTACACGGGTATTGTGGGGGTAAACCAAGCGGCGACTGAAGCAGGCATTGGTATGGGAATGACTTCAAGCCAGGTCTTGATTATGGTAGAAATACCATTGGCTCTGTCCTTTATTATGGCAGGGATAAGGACCTCCACGGTTTTGATTATTGGGGTTGCAACGCTTGCTTCATTGATTGGAGCTGGGGGACTGGGAGACCTAATTTTTAGAGGGATTGCGATGTCAAGCAATGAACTGATTCTTGCTGGGGCACTCCCCGCGGCATTATTAGCTTTGATCTTTGATTATTTGTTTAAATGGATTGAGATCAAAGTAACGCCTAGAGGCAACAGGCCTAATTAGTCAATCCGCAATGCAAAGTTGCTTAAGTTAAATCAAACACTACATGGAGGTAAATATTATGAGAAAAACAAGAAAATATGGGATTTTAGCCGTTATCTTACTGCTGGTTGTTAGTTTAGTGGGTTGCTCAGCGAAAGGGAAAGGATCAGCAGGGGACACGGTTATCATCGGGGGTAAGAACTTTACAGAGCAAGACATTTTAATGTACTTAATGGCTGGAGTGGTTGAGGCCAAAACTAAGCTTAAAGTCCAAACTAAGCCCTGGCTGGGAGGAACAATGGTAGCCTCAAAAGCTCTAGATAGAGGCGATATTGACATTTATGCAGAATATACTGGGACGGCTTTGACTGTTCAACTTGCACAACCGCCGCTAAATGACCCGGCTGCCGTCTATGATAAGGTCAGCAAATCGTATAAAGAAACCAAAAACATTACCTGGCTGAAGCCTTTTGGGTTTAATAATACTTATACAATGTCAATGAAGAAATCCGAGGCAACAAAGCTGGGTATAGAAACGATCAGTGATCTAGCGAAACAATCACCCAATTTGAGATTGGTGGCTGAGCCAGAATTCCTAGAACGGGCCGACGGGTACAAGGGTTTGCAAAAAACCTATAACATGAATTTTAAGGAAAAGAATGGTATGGAGGCAGGTCTTATGTACAGCGCCGTCAAAGACGGTAAAGCAGACGTATGTGATGCTTTTGCTACAGACGGAAGAATTGTGGCCTTCGATTTAAAAGTGTTAAAGGATGACAAGAAGTTCTTCCCACCCTATTACGCGGCTCCGATCGTGCGTAGCGATACTTTAGCCAAACATCCGGAGCTTGAAGCGGCTCTTAACTCTTTGGCAGGAAAGCTTGATGATAAAACAATGCAGGAGCTTAACGCGAAAGCCGACCTAGATAAGAAAGCAACCAAGGACGTTGCCAACGAGTGGCTTAAAGCGCAAGGACTAATTTAGTATCGATCTGTTTTCTATCATGAAAGGTTTTGGCCTCAGGTTGCAGATGTCCTATGAATATGATATATTAGTAGAAGGAAATTTGTAGCGATTGCTGGTAAGGAGTGGGTTCTAGCCCGCTCCTTCGTTTGTCCAAATCGTGACTTAAGTATAACTATGCTTAGTTGCACTGTACTTTCTGACTAGTCCTATAAAGAGTACGTTCTTTACCCCAGTTAAAGGAGCGAGTTCATATGAATGAAGCAATGGAACATCAGATCGAGTTGCTAGTAGAACCAATCGTTAGAGAAAAGGGACTCGAGCTAGTGGATGTGGAGTACATAAGGGAAGGTGCACATTGGTATTTGCGCCTTTATGTGGATAAAGACGGTGGCGTGGACATGGATGATTGTTCAGGCGTGAGTCATAGGGTGAGCGAAATGCTTGATGAAAAAAACCCCATTCCACAAGCCTATATGCTAGAAGTATCATCTCCTGGCCTAGAACGTCGTCTGAAAAAAGAAGAGGACTTTATTCGTTTCCAGGGGAGTTTGGTCATGGTGAACACGACTTCGCAGTTCCAAGGATTCAAGGAGTTTTCTGGAAACCTGATAGGATTAATAAACGATGAGATCGTTTTGGAATATAAAAATAAGCGTATAGCAATTCCACGCGCCTTGGTGAAAAAAACCCATTTGGCACTGGATTTTTAATTTATTAATGTTGTTTTACTATAGAAAGAGGAGGATAATCGAAAAATGAATATGGAGTTCATCGAGGCACTTCACGAGTTAGAAAAAGGACGGGGGATTTCCGCAGAGATTCTATTTGAGGCAATTGAGGCAGCACTGATTTCCGCGTACAAAAAGAATTTCGGATCATTACAAAATGTTCGAGTTTTGATTGATCGTACATCCGGTGAGTTTAAAGTGTATGCCCGCAAAACCGTTGTTGAAATCGTGGAGGATACTCGGACTCAAGTTGGATTGGAAGAAGCGCATAAAGTCGATTCCAATTATCAACTTGAAGACATCGTGGAATATGAAGTTACCCCACGTGACTTTGGACGAATAGCAGCTCAAACTGCCAAACAGGTCGTTGTTCAGCGCATTAGAGAAGCTGAACGGGGCATGATTTATGATGAATATGTTAATCGTGAGGGAGATATTGTGACCGGGGTCGTTCAACGTTATGAACAGAAGAATGTGATTGTTGATTTAGGGAAGGTAGAAGCCGTACTTCCTGCCCAGGAACAAATCCCTGGAGAAATGTATCAATCTTTTGAACGTATTAAAACATATGTCGTGGAGGTCAAAAAAACAACAAAAGGGCCTCAGATTATGTTGTCTCGAACGCATCCTGGCTTGATAAAACGCTTATTTGAGCTTGAAGTGCCGGAGATTCATGATGGCATTGTTGAAATCAAAGGTGTTTCTCGTGAAGCAGGGGCTCGTTCCAAAATTGCTGTATATTCACGTGATCCAAATGTCGATCCAGTGGGAGCTTGTGTTGGGCCAAAGGGCGCTCGTGTTCAAACTATCGTCACGGAATTAAAAGGGGAAAAGATCGACATTGTGAACTACTCCACGGATCCCCAAGAGTTTGTGGCTAATGCACTTTCGCCGGCTAAAGTTGTGGGTGTTTATCCGAAGCTCAATGAGAAGGTTGCCATTGTTGTGGTCCCTGACTATCAACTTTCCTTGGCAATTGGTAAAGAGGGGCAAAATGCTCGCCTAGCCGCAAAGCTGACGGGCTGGAAGATTGATATTAAAAGTGAGTCTCAAGCGAGTACGCTTAATATCATTCCTCAAGTGCTCGAAGAGGGGTATGAAACTTATGAGGAGTATGAAGAATACTCAGATGATGATCAATTCGTTGAAGCAGACAACTATCAAGAGTACGAGGAAAGCGGACTAAGTGTTGAAAATGAAGACACTCAGAAAGTTACCGAGGGAGTTCCTGAAGAGGCTCCACGTGAGATAGTGAAGGATCCAGCCACGGATGAAAAAATAGACCCAAAGGAGAAAAAGAAGAAAGGGAAGGGGTAAGGGTATGAAGACACGGAAGATCCCATTGCGAATGTGTTTGGGCTGTCAAGAGATGAAGCCCAAGAAAGAGCTCTTGAGAATCGTAAGAACTCCCGAAGGGACCGTTGAACTTGATCCAACGGGGAAACGCAATGGTCGTGGCGCATATCTTTGCACTAACTTAATCTGTTTTCAGACTGCGGTTAAAGAACGTCGATTTCGGAAGGCTTTCGGAGTTGATGTTGATCCGGAAGTATTTGCAGACCTGGAAGGGAAGATTTCGACGTGAATACACGTATCCAGTCATTAATAGGGATGGCTCGTGGAGCTGGGAAAGTTGCGACCGGCAATGCTCAAGTTGAAGCCATGATGAAAAAGAGAAAAGGATTTCTGCTGGTCATGGCGGAGGATGCTCCCGGTAGTCAGAAGAAATACACTCAGTGGGCTGATGACTTAAAACTACCAGTCTTGGTAACCGGAACGAAATTGGAACTTGGACATTCAATAGGACTTTCGCCGCGTTCAGCAGTGCTTATTTTAGATCAAGGGTTTGCTAAGGCTATTTTACTAGCAAGGAGCTGATGCTTGGAGCGTAAATGTGGGAGTCGATTATATGGGGGTGGTTAAATGAGTATTCGTGTTCATGAATTAGCAAAAGAACTTAACTTTAGTAGTAAAGAAGTAATGACAAAGCTCGTGGCTATTGGAACAGATGTGAAAAATCATTTAAGTACGGTCGATCAGAAAGATGCAGATCTTTTACGAAAACAACTGACAGGAAGGGAGACAAATTTGGATCACTCTGAACACAAAAATACTGAAGAAACAAGGCCAAGTACATCCGAACCCGTGAAAGAAGGACGGCCGCAAGAACCACGCCCAACAATAGAATCACAACCGCAGGAAGCACGCCAAGGGGTAGAGGGGCAATCGCAAGGTTCAAGCCCAGCAATAGAAGGACAACCGCAAAGTCCACATCCGGCAATAGAAGGACAACCACAAAGTCCACGTCCAGCATATCAAGGACAACCACAAGGACCACGCCCAGGCTATCAAGGACAGCCGCAAGGTCCACGCCCAGGCTATCAGGGACAACCACAAGGTCCACGCCCAGGCTATCAGGGACAACCACAAGGTCCACGCCCAGGCTATCAGGGACAACCACAAGGTCCACGCCCGGGCTATCAGGGACAACCACAAGGTCCACGCCCAGGCTATCAAGGACAGCCGCAAGGTCCACGCCCAGGCTATCAAGGACAGCCGCAAGGTCCACGCCCAGGCTATCAAGGACAGCCACAAGGTCCACGCCCAGGCTATCAAGGGCAACCGCAAGGTCCACGCCCAGGTATGGCAGGACAGCCGCAAGGTCCACGTCCGGGCTATCAAGGGCAGCCGCAAGGTCCACGTCCGGGCTATCAAGGGCAGCCACAAGGTCCACGTCCAGGCTATCAAGGGCAGCCACAAGGTCCACGTCCGGGATTCCAAGGACAGCCGCAAGGTCCACGTCCAGGATTCCAAGGACAACCGCAAGGGCCACGTCCAGGATTCCAAGGACAGCCTCAAGGTGCTCGCCCAGGATTCCAAGGACAACCTCAAGGGCCACGTCCAGGATATCAAGGACAGCCTCAAGGTGCTCGTCCAGGATTCCAGGGACAGCCTCAAGGTGCTCGACCAGGATTCCAAGGACAGTCCCAAGGCGCTCGTCCAGGATATCAAGGACAGTCGCAGGGTGCTCGCCCTGGAATGCCCGCACGAGCTGGCGCAGGTGCTCCAACCACTCCAACAATCACTGAGCAACCGAAACGTCAGCCACCGGCTACTAAAAAAGCCCAAGATAAAGCCTATGAGCGGAAACGCGAATTAGAAAAAGAAAAAGAAAATGCGATGCGCCAACCGTATCGACGTTATCAGAAACGTCCTAAAAAAGAAGTTCGGGACACGACGCCAAAGCATATTGTGATTCAGGAAACGATTTCTGTACAAGATTTAGCGGGTAAAATGAGCCGTAAAGCGGGCGAAATTATTAAACAGCTGATGGTTCTGGGCGTTATGGCGACCATTAATCAGGAGTTGGACGCGGAAACAGCGACAATCTTAGCGGCCGAAATGGGTGTTACCGTTGAGGTGAAGGCTGAAAAATCGTTGGCCGTTATTGTAGAAGTCGCGGATGATCCGGCAGACCTCGAGTTCCGCCCGCCAGTCGTTACTGTCATGGGACACGTCGATCATGGTAAAACGTCGCTGTTGGATTGCATTCGTACCACGCATGTGACGGCTTCGGAAGCTGGTGGAATTACTCAGCATATCGGCGCGTATCAAGTTGAAGTTAATGGTCAAAAGATTACGTTCCTAGATACTCCTGGACATGAGGCCTTCACAGCAATGCGTGCTCGTGGTGCCCAAGTCACAGATATTGTAGTTTTAGTGGTAGCAGCGGATGATGGAGTCATGCCTCAGACGATTGAGGCGATCAATCACGCTAAAGCAGCTGATGTTCCCATCATTGTAGCCATTAATAAAATAGATAAAGATAATGCAACGCCGGAAAAAGTGAAACAAGAACTGACAGAGTACGGTCTTGTCGTTGAAGAATGGGGCGGAGAAACGATTGCCGTTCCTGTATCCGCAAAAGGTAATGTGGGTATCGATAAACTTCTGGAAATGATTCTCCTTGTCGCAGAAGTTCGTGATTATAAAGCGAATCCAAAACGTGCAGCTGCCGGAACCGTTATTGAGGCTGAGTTGGATAAAGGTAAGGGACCCGTGGCAACAGTTCTCGTATCCAAGGGTACTCTCAATATTGGAGATATGGCCGTAGCCGGCTGCGCATTTGGTCGAATTAAGGCCATGGTGGATGATACGGGACGACGTGTTAAGAAAGCAGGCCCATCCATGCCGGTCGAAGTTCAAGGCTTATCCGAAGTACCCGAAACGGGAGAAGCATTCTATGTTGTCGCGGACGATAAATTAGCTCGTCAAATAACGTCTGCACGTATTGCAGTGCGTAAAGTAGAAGAGTCCAAAAAAGTTGTCGTTAAAGTTAGCTTAGAAGACCTTTTTGACAAGATTAAAGAGGGCGAAATCAAAGAGCTAAACATTATTATCAAAGGAGACGTCCAAGGCTCGGTTGAAGCTTTGAAGCAGTCGCTTCTCCGGCTTTCGACAGATGAGGTACGTGTCAACCCAATTCACGGCGGAGTCGGTGCTATTAATAGAAACGATATCATGCTGGCCTCAGCTTCAAATGCTATTATTATTGGCTTTAATGTCCGACCGGACTCCAATACGAAGGCGACGGCTGAACTTGAGGGTGTTGATTTACGTCTGTACCGAGTCATATATGATGCCATTGAAGATGTCAAAGCAGCCATGACTGGCCTTCTTGATCCGACCTTTAAGGAAGTCGTCTTGGGTAAGGCTGAAGTGCGTATGGTCTTCAAGGTCCCTAAAGCAGGAACCGTTGCTGGTTGTATGGTGACCGAAGGGAAGGTTGCGCGCGCAGCGAAAGTACGTGTTATTCGTGATAGTATCGTGATCCATGAAGGGGTCATGGATTCTCTGAGACGCTTTAAGGATGATGCTAAAGAGGTCGCCGAGGGTTATGAATGCGGAATTGGCATTGAAAAATTCAATGATCTTAAAGAATTAGATCTGATTGAAGCGTTTGTCATGGAAGAAGTCAAACGCACTCTATAGTAAATCTGCCCTGGAGGTATAAGTATGTCAAAACATCGACCAAATCGTTTGGCTGAATCGCTAAAAGTAGAGATTTCACAACTCATCAGAGAAGAGCTAAAAGATCCGCGCATTGGATTTGTAACGTTGACAAGTGTTGATGTTGCGGGCGATCTGGCTCACGCGAAAGTGTATGTAAGTGTTTTAGGGACTGAGGATGAAGGGAAAACGTCTTTGGAAGTTTTAAATGGGGCAGCGGGGTTTGTACGTTGTGAAATCGGGAAGCGTATACGACTTCGACACGTTCCAGCCATCACGTTTGTTTACGATCCTTCTATAGAACATGGTGCACACATAGCGAAGCTGTTGAGAGATGTTGAAGTTTCCGACGATGCAGGTAAGGATGAATCTCATGAATCATGAAAACATGCCTGAAAAGCTAATTGAAGTTTTACGAAAAGCGCCCAGTGTGGCGCTTTTCTCCCATGTTTCTCCGGATGGGGATTGTATTGGATCCATGCTGGCGATGGGTCTTGCTTTGGAGAAAATGGGGAAAGAAGTGTCATTTTACAATCCCGATCCTGTGCCAAGTTACTTATCGTATTTACCAGGCTCGTCTCGGGTAAGGCAGCAACTTCCAAGTCCTCAATCTAAAATCTGCTTGTTTATGGACTGTACGGATCTGGGACGAGTAAACCTGTCTAGGACACAATTTTCTGGAGAAACGACAGTGCTTAATGTAGATCACCACATCTCAAATCTGTTTTATGGTGACTTTAACTGGGTTGATGCACGTGCTTGTGCGACGGGAGAACTTGTGTTGACAATCATCAATAAACTTGGTGTGGAACTGGATGTAGACATGGCCACCAATCTCTATACCGCGATTGTGACGGATTCAGGATGCTTTCAGTATAGTAATACAACGGCGCAAACACATCGAGTGACGGCAACCTTATTAGATATTGGTGTGGATATGTCAGGCATACACCATAACATATTTGATCAAAAGCCCCTTGCCCAGATTAAGTTGCTTCAATGTGCCTTGAAGGGTTTAGAGATCTACGCGGATGGGCAGTTTGCGATGATGAGTTTAAGCACCGAAGATTTTGAGAAAAGTGGTGCAGAGCTTGAGATGAGTGAGGGACTGGTGAATCACGCTCGTAGTATTGCGGGCGTTGAGGTAGCCGTGTTGCTGAAAGAGGTTGGCCCTAATGAGATTAAGGGGGGGCTACGTTCTAACCTTTGGCTGAATGTCAATGAGATTGCTGCTCAGTTCGGAGGAGGCGGACACCAGCGTGCTGCTGGGTGTACGTTAAGACTTCCGATGACTGAGGCTAAACAAGCGATTATTGCAGCGATTGAGGAGGCGTTAAGGATTGGAAGGGATCATTAACGTCCTTAAACCGACTGGTATGACATCATCTGATGTTGTGGTCTGGATGAGACGTATCTTGAAAATTAAAAAGGTTGGCCATACTGGGACGCTCGATCCGGGAGTGGCTGGCGTTTTACCAATTTGCGTCGGTAAGGGCACGCGTTTAGCAGAATACATAACAGAGCAAGGGAAAGCTTACCTTGCTGAAGTGACGTTTGGAGTTACGACAGATACTCAGGATGCCTTCGGTAAAGAGGTCCATCAGACGAAACCAGATTTAAAACAGAGTGACTTAGAACGAGTGATACCGAATTTCATGGGTAAAATATTACAGATTCCACCCATGTATTCCGCAGTACGTAAAGACGGAAAACACCTCTATGAATATGCTCGCCAAGGGTTGTCGATTGAAAGAACGCCACGCGAGGTATTCATTTATAATTTAAAGCTAGTAAAATGGTATGAAGGAGATTTGCCCCGGGCTATTTTAGACATCGAGTGCTCGAAAGGGACCTACATACGGACTATCAGTCATGATTTAGGACAGGTATTGGGTTGTGGGGCTCATATGTCAAATTTATTACGCGTTCGTTCAGGTCCGTTCAGGATCACGGACAGTTGGACACTTGAGGAGATTGAAGCAGCGGTAGGCGAGTCAAATTATGAGTTTTTACTTCCGCTAACAGCGGGAATCGATCTACCTAGAGTGTTCCTATCGTCTGCTCGAGCCAGTGCTTTTCGACATGGTTTGCCTACGAACCGTAACCTAGTGCAGACGCCTACCGACGGACATGAGACGTATGTCCAGGTCATTGAGGACGGGAAATTGATTGGAATTGGAGTCTGGCGTGGGGAAGACCTTTTTCCACACAAGGTTTTGGGATGAAGTTTTCTATTTAGGAGGTCAAATCCGTGCAAGTTCGAACAAGTTTGCCTACAAATAAAGAACCCTGTGTATTAGCGTTAGGTAATTTCGATGGCGTACATCTGGGACATCGTCGCTTGCTTGAGCATGGATTAGGACAAGCTGCGCGAGGTGGTGTGGGGCTTTCTGTGATTATTTTTGAGCCTCACCCCCTCAAAGTGTTATTTCCCGAACGGGAGATCAAGTTATTGTCGACAACTGCGGAACAGTTACTCTATTTAAAAACGATTGGAGTTCAAACGGTCTACCATCTACCGTTTACGAGGGAGGTGGCAAATACTTCACCAGAACAGTTTGTGGAGAAAATGCTGCTTCCGCTGGGAGTGACTCATGTTGTTGTTGGCTTTAATTATTCATTTGGTGCCCAAGGTAGAGGAAACCCGGAGTTGCTTCAAGCCTTAGGAAAGAAGCATGGATTTGGAGTTAGTGTACTTCAAGCGCAAACGATCGGTGGAAAGGTGATTTCTTCGAGTAGTATTCGTAAAGCATTACTGCTAGGGGACATTGTATTGGCAAGCTCTTTGTTGGGGCGCCCGCCATGTCTGCGTGGGAAGGTAGTACATGGGGAAGAGCGTGGGCGTCAACTGGGTTATCCCACCGCTAACATTCTCACTGCGGAAGATTATTTAATACCGAAGCGAGGAGTCTATGCGGTATGGGCCACTCTCGATGGGAAACGCGTGTCAGGGATGATGAACATTGGCATGAAACCCACATTCCACGACTTGTATACGACGACCGCTGAGGTTCATTTCTTTAATTTCAACGGAGATCTGTACGGGCGAGAGATCATGGTTCACATTGTCGAACGTTTGCGTGATGAACGTAAATTTGAGGGTATCAGCGAACTTTTGACACAGCTTAAGACAGACAGAGTGAAAGCAGAATCCGCCGTGCGACACATCCTCCAATAGGGCAAACAACTTTACAAAAACATTTTTACCATATATACTACGGTAGAAACAATAATGACCCACTGACTCGGCTTGAGTGAGTCTCCAACGCTAACCTGGGCAGTTGGGAATTACAATGAAAATGGAGGAATTTATTATGATGACACCTGAAAGAAAACAAGAGATTATCTTAAAACATGCACAAAAAGAAGGGGACACAGGGTCTCCGGAAGTACAAGTTGCGCTGCTCACTGAACGGATTACGTATTTAACAGAACACTTTAAGACCCATAAGAAAGATCACCATTCCAGACGAGGTCTCTTGAAAATGGTTGGTTCGAGACGTGCACTGTTAACCTATTTGAAAAACGTTAATTTCGACCGTTATCGTAATCTAATCGCTGAACTCGGTCTGCGAAAATAACTGAACGTAAACAATGTGAAGCGGATCAACATGATCCGCTTCTTTATTTTATGACGGTAAGGTGTTCATACTGATAAAATTGGGCAGTCTAGTTAATATATTATTCTTTTAGAAGAGTTTTATTATGTAATTTGCAGGAAATAATAATAATATGTCGAAGAGGAAACAAGTTGAATAGAAGGATTGAATATAAGGAGGTTTCATTTTGAAACAGCAAATACTCGAAAAGTCACTCACAGTCGGTGGGAGAATTATGACTTTCCAAACCGGTAAAATTGGTAAACAAGCGGGAGGCGCAATTTTCCTCAGGTACGGTGATACTGTGGTTTCTACGTTTGCGACTTGTAGTGGCGCACCCAGAGAAGGAATTGATTTCTTTCCCTTGACGGTTGAGTTTGAAGAGCGCATGTATGCTGCTGGTAAAATACCCGGTGGATTTATTAAACGTGAAGGAAGAGCGAGTGAGAAAGCGACTTTATCTGCTCGTTTAATTGACCGGCCAATACGTCCGTTGTTCCCAGAAGGATTTCGTAATGATGTCCAAGTGGTGGCGGAAATTATGTCCGTTGATCAAGACTGTACGCCAGATATCACTGCCATAAATGCCACATCCGCGGCGTTAACCATATCGAACATTCCCTTCGAAGGTCCGATTGCAGCAGTCACAGTGGGCTTTGTTGATGATGAATACGTTATTAATCCTACCGTAGAACAATCTGCAAAAAGCTCGATGCTTTTGACAGTAGCAGGAACAATGGATGCTGTTATGATGGTGGAAGCCAGTGCCCACCAAGTGCCTGAGGATAAAATATTAGAAGCGATCATGTTTGGGCACGCTGAAGTAAAAAAAATTGCGAAGTTTATAGCAGATTATCGTGAGGAAGCTTTGGCTTTGGGATTAGCAAAAGAAAAAGATGAAGTAAAGATTACCAAAGTCGAAGACCGAATTGTCGTGGCTGTTAAAGCTCATTCTTATAGTAAGCTCGATGCCGCAGTTCGTGTAGAAGAGAAGAAAGCACGGGAAGGCGCGATCGACGAGGTTAAAGCGGAAGCTTTGAGCTATTTTGAAGCTGAGTTCCCGGAAGATACCAAAGCAATTAAGTCGGTGTTGGAAGACCTTGTGCACCTGATTGTTCGTAAATTGATCACGGATGAGCATATTCGTCCCGATGGTCGTGCAGTGGATGAAGTTCGTCCGATCAGTGTCGAAGTAGGAATTCTACCGCGCACGCATGGAACAGGGCTCTTTACACGGGGCCAGACTCAAGTCCTTACTGTGGCTACGCTGGGGGCTGCAAGAGATGAACAAATACTCGATGGTTTAGGTCTTGAAAGATCTAAACGTTATATACATCACTATAATTTCCCACCTTACAGTGTTGGGGAAACCAAACCGATGCGTGGGCCATCACGAAGAGATATTGGGCATGGTGCGTTAGCGGAAAAAGCTCTGAGACCTGTTCTGCCGAATGAAACCGAGTTTCCTTATACGATTCGTTTGGTTTCTGAGGTCCTAGAATCCAATGGCTCGAGCTCGATGGCTTCAGTTTGTGGTAGTACGCTCTCGTTAATGGATGCAGGTGTTCCCATCACAGCTCCTGTGGCAGGCATTGCCATGGGACTCATCAAAGAAGGGGACAACATTGCGATCCTTACTGATATCCAGGGCTTAGAAGATCATTTCGGGGATATGGATTTCAAAGTAGCCGGAACGAGCCAAGGAATCACGGCGATGCAAATGGATATTAAAATTAAAGGCGTATCTCGAGAAATTTTATTGAAAGCCTTAACCCAAGCCAAAGCGGGACGGCTTTTCATTCTCGATAAAATGGTGACTGTCATTGACAAGCCACGTGCGGAACTTTCTACTTATGCGCCGAAGATTATTACAGCTCAGATTCATCCGGATAAGATTCGAGATGTTATTGGACCTGGCGGAAAAACAATCAAGAAGATTGTTGAACAAACGGGCGTGAAGATTGACATTGAAGATGACGGTCGCGTCTTTATATCTTCTGTTGGTGGGGATGGCGGTGACCAAGCACTCAAGATTATCCAGGCTCTAACTCAAGAAGTTGAAGTTGGTAAAATTTATAAAGGTAAAGTCACACGAGTGATGGATTTTGGTGCTTTTGTGGAAGTCATCCCAGGCGTTTTGGGTCTGACGGGTAAAGAAGGATTAGTCCATATTTCTCAACTGGCCCATGAGCGTGTCGAAAAAGTGGAAGACATTGTGAAAGTCGGGGATGAAATCATGGTAAAAGCAACGGCCATCGATAAACAAGGACGGTTGAATCTTTCTCACAAAGATGCTATGCCACACGTACGTAAAGAAAATCCAATAATTCTCTAAAGCTTATTCAGTCTGATAATCCCTCTCCTTGCATAAAGCTTAAGGAGGGGGATGCATATGTTCATTAACTTAAAAATCTCGCGACGACTACTCTCGTTTGGCGGGATTTTCTTTCTGTTGTTGGTAGGGATTTTGTCCGACCGGTGGATTATTTCAACCGATGTTCCGGTCTCAAAACCCATTGTCCAGATCAAAACAGCTCAGTTGGTCATGGCTTTAACGATTAATGTCGATTGGGGAGAAGAAAATATCCCTGCAATTTTGAACATTCTAGACGAACGCAAAGCACGCGTAACTTTTTTTGTTACCGGGCGTTGGGCCAAAAAAAATCCTGAGCTGCTTAAAATAATGTCAAACAAAGGCCACCAAATTGAAAACCATGGGTATTCTCATCCACATCCTGATCAGCTTTCCATTGGAGCTAACCAAGAAGAAATAAAGAAGACGGAAAGTATTATTGAAGGAATTATTGGAAGAAAAACACATCTGTATGCACCACCTTATGGTGAAAAGGGTGCTTCTGGACTTCGAGCTGCCGATGCCTTGGGCTATCAAACGATTTTATGGACATTAGATACTGTCGATTGGCGGGCAGATAGCACGCCAGAGATTATCGCAAAACGCATTGTTAATCCAGCAATACAGTTCGGGATTAAACCGAATAAGTCCGGGGCCATCGTGTTAATGCATCCGAAAGCAAATACTGTCAAAGCTTTGCCAGTCATTCTCGATCAATTAGCTTCAGATGGATTTAGTTTCCAAACGCTTGATGCACTAATAACATCCGAATAGATCGGAGATACTACCTCATAAAGAATCAGAAGTTGAGGTGGTTATATGATCAGGCAGAAGTTGACGTGTGCTTGGTTTTGCGTCTTCCTTTGTATAATAAACATGAGCACTTTATCGGTAACCTCTGCATATGGTGCAACAGTCAAAAAACCAGTGACCAAATCAGCCCCAAAAGTAGCGACAAAACCCGCAGTGTTAGTTACCGGGCCGTCTGTCAGTGCTGCCTCTGCAGTGTTGATGGAGGTGACAACGGGTGATGTGCTCTTTGGAAAGCAGGCTGATGCACGCCGTGCGCCCGCGAGTACCACGAAGATCATGACCGCTATTTTGGGCTTAGAGTTAGGACGACCCGATGAAGTTGTAACGGTCAGCCAGAAAGCGGCAGATGTCGGAGAAGCAACTTTGCATCTTGATCCGGGAGAAAAGATTCTGCTCTATGAGCTCATAACGGGCGCTTTGGTCAAATCAGGAAATGATGCCTGCGTTGCAATCGCCGAACATATTTCCGGCAGTGAAGCACAGTTTGTCAAGCTGATGAATAAAAAAGCTTTGGCACTCGGCGCTCAAAATACGAATTTCGTGAATACGAATGGCTTGCCGCTGAAGGCACATTATACCACTGCAAAAGACCTTGCTCTTATGGCTCGTCATGGCCTGCAACTTCCTCAATTTGCGGGGATTACCCGTCAAAAAACAACGGCTATTCATTTCCTCGAACCTGACGTGTTCATGGATTTGAAGAACACGAATAAACTATTAAGTAATTATCCGTATGCTAATGGCGTTAAAACGGGTACCACGACAGCTGCTGGGAAATGCCTTGTTGCCTCTGCAACGAAGGACGGACGCCAGTTACTCGTGGTGGTACTAAATGCCCCGGATCGCTTTGGAGATGCGCAGAAACTGCTAGAATGGGGCTTTGAAAAAACGGAAACCGTACGCCTTGTAGAAGCCGGACAGGCTGTCGCAGAATTTCCTAGTAAGAAAAGATCAGTTCCAGTGGTTATTGACAATCCAATTGATGTAAGTATTGCAAAAGTTGAACGAGCAAAACTTCAGACTCGTGTCGTATGGGAAAAGACCGCCAATGTGTCAGTTCGTGCTGGTGAACGGTTAGGACATTTAGAAGTGTGGCTAGGGGAACGAAAATTAAACAGCGTTCCTTTGCTTAGCCAAAATTGAGTTAAAATAGTTCGTCTTAAAACGTTACTTAAGTGATGTGAGGGAGTGGAATTCATTGTATCAAAAGACGGTATTACCTAACGGAGTTAGGATTATTACAGAAGAGATTGAACATGTTCGTTCTGCAGCCATTGGATTATGGGTAGGAGCAGGCTCTCGCGACGAACAAGAAGGAAACCAGGGTATCTCTCATTTTATTGAACATATGTTTTTCAAAGGGACGGAGCACCGAACAGCACGAGCTTTAGCGGAATCTTTAGAAGCCGTCGGCGGCCAGATCAATGCTTTTACGACCAAAGAATATACCTGCTATTATGCTAAAGTCCTGGATGAAGACCTTGATCTCGCAATTGACGTGTTAAGTGATATGTTCTTTCATTCTCTTTTTGATGAAAAGGAAGTCGATAAAGAAAAGAATGTCGTGATTGAAGAAATTAAGATGTATGAGGATTCTCCAGATGAGTTGATCCATGATCTCTTTTCTGAACACGTGTGGAATGAGCATCCACTAGGCAAGCCGATCCTGGGAACAGAGGAGAGCATAAACTCTTTGAGTCGAGAAAAAATTATGTCTTTCCTCTCAGAACATTATGCTCCAGAAAATGTCGTCATTGCCGTGGCAGGTAAAATAAAGCACGATGACGTTGTTGCAAAATTATCGGGTCAATTTGGCACATTCCTGCGGGGTGGATGTCGTGTGCTCGAAGGGTCGCCTGCTGGACAGAAGGTTGAGCATTATCAAAAGAAAGATACAGAACAGATGCATATCCTCTTGGGGGTACCGGGTCTTGGACAAGATGATGATGATATCTATGCAATGCACATCTTTAATAATATTTTAGGTGGAGGCTTAAGCTCCAGATTATTTCAGGAAATACGGGAACAGCGTGGCTTGGCCTATTCTGTGTATTCGTATCATTCCACGTATGTTGATACGGGTTTATTTGCGATTTATGCGGGAACAAGCCCGAAAAACACCGAAGAAGTCATCGAGTGCATTCTTCAAGAAGTCAATGATATTAGACAACAGGGAATTACTGCGGATGAATTAGCAAGAACAAAAGCGCAAATTAAAGGTGGCTTATATCTCGGTCTGGAATCGGTCAGTAGCCGGATGAGTCGTTTGGGAAAGACAGAACTGACGTATAATCGCGTGCTTTCACCGGATGAAGTGGTAGAGAAACTTGAGAAGGTGACTTTAGAGGATGTTAAGCGAGTGATTGGGCGCCTCTGGCAAAGAGACAAAATTAGTATCATGACACTAGGGCCCGCTGGACATGAAGTGGTTTTATCCGATGTACTAAAGAAAACCGGTTGGGAAGAGTAGGCGTTAGCCTACTCTTTTCAATATGATGCTATTTGCCCTAGCCCAGATTACTATAATATTTTAGTCATGGAACAAGGAGGTTTATTTGGGTGTCAAATTCTATTATCAGCGTTAAAGTGAAAAAAATGAATCGCAATCTTAGCGCACTTCCGACTTATGCAACGACCGACTCAGCAGGTGTCGATCTCTGTGCGGATCTTAAGGAACCCTTGGTTATCTCTCCGGGAGAGACGGTTAAGATTCCGACGGGTCTTGCGATTGAACTACCCAGTCAGTCTGTCGTGGCATTGATTTTTGCGCGAAGCGGTCTGGCTAGTCGTCACGGGTTGGGATTGACAAATGGCGTCGGTGTGATCGACTCAGATTATCGAGGGGAGATTCAAGTGTTGTTGCAAAACCTTGGACCCCTTCCAGTGACAATTAACCCAGGGGATCGAATTGCTCAAATGGCTTTTATGCCAGTTTTCCATGCAGTATTTGAAGAGGTCTTAGAACTTCAAGATTCGCCGAGAGGAGCCGGCGGGTTTGGTTCGACGGGGATTAAATGAATTCTTTGTTCTACTGTAGTTTGTCTGTTCATAAACTTCCCATAAGGGGGAGTGAAAATGCAAGCCCTTGGGATTATACTTCTGGTGTTTGGAGTGGTCGTTTCCGTACGTGAACGAAAGTACCGGATGATGTGGCGATCTCAATCTACATCAAATCAGTTGGCCACTTCCTTAAGTCAATTGGTGGGCACAGCCGGGGGGATCTACCTCTCACTGGAGCTTTTGTTCTCCTTCCTGAAAATCCCGGAAGATTGGTGGAGTGGTTCGGTCTTTGTTGTCGAACCACTTGCTGTCATCTCCTTATTACTCGCTATTATACAACCGTTTGTATTGAGTGCTTGGATAAGACTACGGAAATAAAGGCGTATGAAAGAAAATAACGAGTCAAAGGTGTCAAGGATCGTTGTTTTTTTGAAGGTGCCAAAAGGAGGGAATAGAATGCTTTTAAGTGATCTCGCGAGTAAAGAAATCATAAATTTGTATGATGGTGCAAAACTTGGCTTGGTGGGGGACGCTGATCTTGATATTTCCATAAAAGGATCTATTGAAGCCATTATTTTAACCTCTCGCGGGGGATTCTCAGGCTTTTGGGGTTCGAAGGGAGATCGGGAACAAGAAACGATGGTAATACCTTGGCAAACAATCAAGAAAATAGGGTCTGAAGTCATCATTATTGATCTCCAAAATAAATTTGAAAAGAGTCGATGAGACTCAAAATTTGACAGAGGACCGGATACCCAATAAAATGAATGAAAAGCTGTAACCCCGCTTTGCGTTTCGCAACGGGGTTTTTGCCTTATCATTGCAGGAGGGGTTTCCGTTGAAGAAAATTAGAGTTTTTGTTGCTGGAGCAAGTGGGAAGATGGGTCAGGAAGTGATTCGTACGCTTTTAAAGCAAACCGATCTCCTATTGGTGGGAGCTTCTGATACACGACACTTAGGGATGGATGTTGGGTTTGTTGTCGGTGCACCGCGAGTTGGGATAGATATTACGGGTCCCTTAGATCAAGAAACTTTAATTGCGACCCGCGCTGATGTTTTAGTAGATTTTACAAATCCGCAATCTGTTTTGAAAAATTCCAAAACGGCAATTTTGGCAGGCGTTGTTCCAGTTGTTGGAACAACTGGGTTAGACGAATCTGAAATTGAGGAGATTCGTGTCCTCGTAGACAAAGAACGTGTCGGCGCGTTTTTTGCTCCAAATTTCTCCATCGGGGCAATTTTAATGATGCGGTTCGCTAGGGAAACAGCAAAATACTTTCCCCATGTGGATATTATTGAAATGCACCATGATCAAAAACTAGATGCCCCATCGGGAACCGCTATAAAAACCGCAGAGGGAATTTTAGAAGTCCGCGAACCCATGGCTCAGGGACACCCGAATGAGTATGAAAAAATTACGGGGGCTCGGGGAGCGGATATCGGAGGAATTCATATTCACTCTGTCCGTTTACCTGGGTTGATTGCCCACCAAGAAGTTTTATTTGGAGGGTTAGGACAATCGCTGACAATCCGGCATGATGCGTTTTCAAGAGAAACCTATATGCCCGGGGTCATGCTCGGTATTCGAAAAGCTTCCGAGTTGACTGATTTAGTCATAGGACTCGAGAATTTCCTTGATTAAGTGCGTAACCGCTGCGCTCGTTCCCTCATATAATGGATAGTAGTCAATGGGACACTGTCTCAAAGGGGGCATAAAGATGAGTGCGGATCTGAAAGGAATTCGTTTGGCCGTGATAGGGGGGGATGATCGGGAACTATATTTAATTCCCGAACTACAAAAACAGGGGGCCTACATAGTCGGGGTCGGATTCGAAAAGGCTACTCCTATTCCGGGAATGACGCTCGCGGCTTCACTGCTAGATGCAGTTGGCCAAGTAGACGTGTTGCTTTTTCCGATGTTCGGCACGGATGAACGTGGGGTTGTCAAAGCGAAATACTCTGCTTCACCTATTGTACTAAACAAAGAAGTACTTCAAGCTATTCCAGTGCGTATGCCACTGATCATTGGTTTCGCGCGACCGGCTTTGAAGTCAATCGCAGAGAAGATGGGAATCCAGTTAGTAGAAACCAAATCCCTGAATGAAATTACGATCCTTAATTCCATACCTTCGGCGGAAGGCGCCATTCAGATGGCGATGGAGGCCACTACCATTACTATTCATGGCAGCAAAAGCATGGTCTTAGGCCTGGGGCGATGTGGTTGGACACTGGCGCGAATGTTGCAAGGTATTGGAGCACATGTGACCGGGGTTGCTCGTAAGCCTACGGACTTAGCCCGTGCTGTCGAAATGGGATTTCATGCTGTACATTTTTCCGATTTAATAGATGAGATTGGGCGTGCGGAAATAATTTTCAATACCGTACCTCAACTTATATTAGATCGTGAGATGTTAGAGAAGGTGGCCCGGGATGCAGTGATCGTGGATTTGGCTTCTATTCCAGGAGGGACAGATTTTGAATATGCGCAGATGCTTGGCATAAAAGCACTTCTGGCGCCTGGTCTCCCTGGTGTTGTAGCTCCCAAAACGGCTGGCCGAATTCTTGCTCAAATCTATCCGCAACTTATTCTCCGTCACTTGACCACGATGAATGATACGGTCCAGTCTTAATAGTGGAGGTGCGAAGAGATGCAGTTTGACGGGTTGAAAATTGGGTTTGCTGTTACAGGATCACACTGTACATTAAGTGAAATAATAAAGGTCATGAAGCGGCTGGTAGATGAAGGCGCTGACGTGACGCCGATCATCACTTATTCCGTCGAAAGTACGGACACACGGTTTGGAAAAGCTCAGGAGTGGGAGCAGCAATTCCGAGAGATCACGAAAAAGGAATCGATTCATACAATTGTTCAGGCCGAACCAGTCGGACCGAAGAAAATGTTTGATTGTGTGGTCATTGCCCCCTGTACAGGAAATACCCTGGCAAAGCTAGCAAATGGAATTATAGATACCCCAGTGCTCATGGCCGCAAAATCCCATCTGCGTAATTTACGACCGTTGGTCTTAGCGATTTCGACCAATGATGGGTTAGGACTCAATGCACGTAATCTTGGGACCTTACTCATTACAAAAAATATCTACTTGGTACCGTTTGGCCAAGATGCTCCACAAGTGAAGGCAAATTCACTGGTGGCACATATGGAGAAGGTACCTGAAACCATCCTGATGGCTTGTGCCGGAAAACAAATTCAACCTGTGCTTTTGGATTATCGATAATGGACCAATCACAATGAGAATTGGTGCCTTGCTTTTGATAGCGGGGTACCCTTTTCCACAAGACCGCGACATATTTAAGGAGGAACAAAGGAATGCCAAATGTAGCAATTGTTGGTGCAACGGGCGCCGTTGGACACGAGTTTCTTAAAATTCTTGCCGAAAGAAATTTCCCAGTGAATGAATTGAGGCTGTTAGCAACAAAGCGTTCTGCAGGGAAATTCATCTCATGGCAAGGTCAGGAACTTGAGGTTCAGGAGACAACCCACGAGAGCTTTAAGGACATTGACATTGCGCTTTTTGCAGGTGGATCGGGAAGTACGGAATATGCCCATTCCGCCGTGAAAAGTGGGGCCGTGGTGATCGATAACAGCAGCGCTTTTCGGCTTGACCCGGAAGTGCCTCTTGTCGTACCTGAAGTGAATCCAGAAGATGTTTTGTGGCATAAAGGAATCATTGCCAATCCCAATTGTTCAACCATCATTATGGCAGTTGCACTTAAGCCTATCTTCGATTTAGCAGGAATTCGTCGAGTCGTAGTTTCTACTTACCAAGCCGTATCCGGAGCCGGACGTGAAGGCATTGAAGAATTGGAAACACAGGTTAAGGCCTGGTCACGAGGGGAAGAACTCATTTCCAAGGCTTTTCCCTATCAAATTGCCTTCAATCTCATTCCACGCATTGATGTATTTGAAGATGGAGACTATACCAAAGAAGAATGGAAAATGGTCAGAGAAACACAAAAGATTTTCCACGCTCCAACGATGGCGATTACTGCAACCGCTGTGCGAGTACCCGTTTTCCGGAGTCATGCTGAGTCCATTAATGTGGAAACAGAGCGTTTAGTTAGTGTCTCAGAAATCCGAGACGCTTTAAGTAAAGCAGCGGGTGTTGTTGTCGAAGACGATCCAGGTAATGACCGTTATCCAATGCCTTGGTTTACTTCCGATCAAGATGAGGTTTATGTTGGACGCTTGCGTAAAGACTTTTCTATTGAGCAAGGGTTTAATTTATGGGTGGCAGGAGATCAAATCCGTAAAGGTGCAGCAACGAATGCCGTACAAATAGCGGAACTCCTTCTATAAGCTGTCGAGGTTGATAGCAACATTCTTGCAAAAGGGGGAGCGAAAAGTTGCGAATTCTGGTACAGAAGTTTGGTGGAACCTCCGTAGCGACCGCGGAGAAGCGAGCAAGTGTTGTTTCTAAAGTTTCAGAGGCCGTTCATAGTGGATATTCTCCCGTGGTCGTAGTTTCTGCAATTGGCCGTTCTGGTGATCCCTATGCAACGGATACATTTCTTACTATGGTAAAAGCAATTTATCCGGATCTACCAAAACGTGAGTTAGATCTTCTGATGAGTTGCGGAGAAGTGATTTCCGGTACGATATTAGTAAGTACGTTGAATAGTATGGGATTTGAAGCGGTTCTTTTTACAGGAGGGCAAGCAGGAATTATTACGGATAAGGAATTTGGGGATGCCCGAATTGTACGGGTGGAACCCGGTCGGATTCTTGAACAACTAGCAAAAGGCAAAGTTGTTGTCGTTACTGGCTTTCAAGGAACAACAGAAGACGGCCAGATTACGACCCTTGGGCGAGGTGGAAGTGACACAACAGCTTCAGCACTGGGTGTGGCGCTTGATGCCGAAGCAATTGATATTTACACGGATGTTGAGGGCATTATGACGGCAGATCCTCGAATCGTTAAAGAGGCTCGGACGATAGATACCCTGACTTATAATGAAATTTGTCAAATGGCTTATCAAGGAGCCAAAGTCATTCATCCACGTGCTGTGGAAATCGCGATGCAGCGAAACATTCCGCTTAGAATAAAATCGACGTTTTCAAGTGCTCCGGGGACCTTGGTGACAAACTTGTGTCCAGATCGAGGAGTAGGAACCGATATTACCTCAGATCGTATCCTGACTGGAATTGCACATACGCCCAACGTCACGCAACTCCGGGTTTTAACAGGGGATGCAAAAGACCAACATCTGACCGATAAAAGGATCTTTAAAGCGATGGCACTTGCCGATATTAGCGTAGACTTCATCAGTGTACAACCGGAAGGTGTACTCTATACGGTTCGAGATGAAGTTGCGTCCAAAGCAGTTAAGATATTACAAAATATGGGATTTGATCCAGGGGTCGTGCCGAGTTGTGCTAAAGTTTCCATTGTAGGTGGAGGGATTGCGGGTGTTCCCGGTGTCATGGCCGATATGGTAGAAGCCCTCTCCGATGCAGGTGTACCTATTCTGCAATCCGCTGATTCTCACACGACGATTTGGGTGCTCGTTCATAAGGAAGACATGGTGACGGCGGTCCAAACATTACATCAAAAATTCCATCTAGGTGTTTGAATATAAAGAGTCGGACAGAAAGGGATGAGTTAGATGTCTTTTGGAAGAATCTTAACAGCGATGGTAACTCCCATGAATGCAGCCTTGGAGGTCGATTATGAAGAAGCCAAACGCTTAGCTCAGTACTTAACCGTTCATGGGTCTGACGGCGTTGTGGTTTGTGGAACGACAGGGGAATCTCCGACTGTGACGGATGAAGAAAAAGTAGAACTTTTTAGAGTTGTAAAGCAGACGTTAGGGAAAAGAACAGTGATCGCGGGGATCGGATCCTATTCTACGGCTGCAACGATAGCCCTCGCACGTAAGGCCGCAACAACGGGGGTCGATGGGTTGCTGGTTGTGGTACCTTATTACAATAAACCATCCCAAGAAGGAATGTTTCAGCACTTTAAAGCCATTGCTGAAGCAACTTCTTTACCCTTAATGTTGTATAACGTGCCGGGCAGAACCTCCTCTAATTTACTCCCTGAGACGGTGAAAAGGTTATCGGAAATCCCAAATATTGTTGCCTTAAAAGAAGCTGCAGGATCGCTTGATCAGGTGAGCGAGCTTAAAAGAATGTTGCCGGCTGAGTTTGACGTTTACAGTGGAGACGATTCTATGACCTTGCCGATGTTAGCGTTAGGCTGTAGCGGAGTCGTCAGTGTTGCAGCTCATGTGGTTGGGGACGCAATGAAAAAGATGGCGGATGCTTGGTTTGATGGTGATACAGCGCAGGCAACAAAGTGGCATCTTGAACTTTTCCCCATCTTCAAAGGCATTTTTGTAACGTCAAACCCCGTCCCCATTAAAGCCATGATGAATATGATCGGGATTAAAGTTGGAGGAGTACGTCTTCCTTTAGTTAAGGCCACGCCGGTGGAAATGAAATTCTTAAAAGATCTAATGGATCAGTTTAATAAGGTACACGTTAGTTCTAATAGTGGGACGAAGGTAACGACAGAATTGAAAGTGGCTTCAGAAAAAGAGAGTGACATCATTGTCTAAGACGTTTCTAAGAAAAATGTTGATAAGGATAATGAACAACAATAAGGAACCTCTGCCTAGGCGGAGGTTCCTTATTGTTGTTCAGGTATTTGTCCAGAAACATTAAAGTCATCACTCAAGGGGGTGATGACTTTAATGTTGGCCCGATCATAGGGCAATTTAATCAAGGCTATTTATCTGTTTTCTTAGTTTCGTAAAAAGCACATTCTGCCTCGCGGTCCATTAAGCTGGATGTAACACTTAGGGTCTCAAGCTGACAATGTCCATCCTCGTTATGAGTACATTTACCGGCGGAACAAACAACATTGGTCATGATTTTAACCACCTTTCTAGTCAATGTTGATATTATGGTACCCAAAATCATAAATCTTATTCTTTTTAAATTTTGGACGTAATATTGTATAGAATCATGGGCCTAATGAAACTTGCTAGTCAACGGTTTGTACGCTATAATAAATTATCTATATTGTGCGGCTAGTTTCATAAGAGGCTTTTCGAAATGTTGACGAATACGTGGCGTCTTTGTGTTCGTTATTGAATTTTAGCGTCTTTTTGTTGCCTTCATTTTGGCGTCGAAAGAAACTCACGGGCGTCCCCTTAGCTTTTAAAACACAATGCAAGAGATAAAATAACAGGAGGTAGATTAGATTGCCGAAAGAGCACAAACTACAAATTATTCCGTTGGGCGGACTAGGGGAAATTGGAAAGAACATGACGGTGATCCGTTATGATAATCAGATGGTACTTGTTGATGCAGGGTTAGCGTTTCCAGATGAAGAGATGCTCGGAATCGATATTGTGATACCGGACTACTCATATTTAATTGAAAACAAAGAAATGCTGCTTGGTATATTGCTGACACACGGACATGAGGATCATATCGGTGCATTACCATACTTGTTGAGGGATGTGGATGTTCCTATTTTTGGAACGCGTCTGACCTTAGCTATTATTCAGTCCAAGATGAAAGAGAATAACTTAAATAGTATTAAGGCTACGGTTGTTCAGCCCCGTGATGTTATTAAGCTTGGGGTTTTCCGAATTGAATTTATTCGGGTCAACCACAGTATTCCAGATGCAGTGTCAATCGCCATTCATTCGCCTTTGGGTACGATTGTTGTTACAGGAGATTTCAAACTAGATCATACCCCAGTATCTGGTGAGATCCTTGACATACAAAAATTTTCCGAGCTGGGCGATAAAGGGGTTTTATGCCTCTTATCAGATAGTACGAATGTGGAAAGAACTGGATTCACCCCATCTGAAAAATCAGTAGGACAAATGCTTGATGAAGCTTTTCATGAAGCGAAGGATCGGGTCATTCTTGCTAGTTTCGCCTCTAATGTTTATCGACTCCAACAGGCTATTACCGCTGCGGTTAAAACGAACCGTAAGGTAGCGGTTGTGGGGCGAAGCATGGTTAATATTGTTGGGATTGCTGAAGAACTGGGGTATCTGGATATTCCAGAGGGAACCCTGATCGATATCGATGAAATTGTCAGCTTACCGGGCAGTCAAGCCTGCATTCTGACCACGGGTAGTCAGGGCGAGCCAATGTCAGCGTTGACCCGCATGGCAAACCATGATCACCGTCATGTCGCAATTAAACCTGGTGACACTGTCATTATTTCAGCAAGTCCAATTCCAGGTAATGAAAAGTCAGTGGCGAAAACAGTTGACCAATTATTTAAGTTGGGCGCCAATGTTATTTATGAATCGGCGGATGGCATGCATGTATCGGGTCACGCCAGCCAGGAAGAACAGAAATTAATGCTAAGCATGGTCCGGCCAAAATATTTCATGCCGGTTCACGGTGAGTATCGCATGTTAATCAAACATGCTCAATTAGCGGAAGAACTGGGTGTACCCCGAGAAAATATTTTCATTACGGAAAACGGTGGAGTCATCGAGTTTACTCGTCACGGTGCAACTTTGGGTGGTAAGGTTACAGCTGGTAAAGTCTTGATTGACGGATTAGGTGTTGGAGATGTCGGTAACATTGTATTACGGGATCGAAAACAGCTCTCTCAAGACGGTATTCTAATTGTCGTCATGACGATTAGCCGTGCAACCGGAGCCATTGTTTCAGGTCCTGATGTCGTGACTCGTGGGTTTGTTTATGTCCGTGAGTCGGAGTCTATGTTAGACGAAGCCAAACAAAAGGTCAGACAGACGATGGCACGTTGCCGAGAAAATAGGGTTACGGAATGGGCTGTGTTAAAAAATCAAATACGCGATGCCTTGAGTAAACAATTTTACGAAAAGACTCGTCGCCGGCCTATGATATTACCAATTATTCAAGAAGTAGAATAGTATAGCTCATAAACGCTCCAACTCGTTGGAGCGTTTATGATGTTTAGAGTTCAAAAATTGCACTCGCGGCCGGCGAGGCGAGGCTGCGCATAAATAATACAAATAAAACTAATTGTTGACAGCATACGCTAAAAATGGTACTATAACTGAGCGCCACAAAGACGCACAGCGGTTGAACAAGCGGGGGGGTTAAACCTTCGAACTATTCAGTCAAGACAACATAAATTAGTCATTGACAACGCGAGTTGAAAATGCTAAGATGTAGCTCCGGCCACGGCGTCTTGCCATCCTTGGCGACGCTCTAATCTCAAACATCGTGTTTGAGTCGGTTGCTGGAAATGCAAATCACTTTATAAGAATGGTCTTTGAAAACTAAACAACAAGGACAGCCAATGAGGAGACTCGAAAGAGTTTCAAAAACAAATGAGCGAATCATCTTCTTCATTATAGAGAAGTGAAATAACTTTTTATGGAGAGTTTGATCCTGGC